>JAABUO010000079.1_pt1 | contig 271342 bp, 217 predicted proteins | sample 5559291 | NCBI WGS metagenome assembly JAABUO01 (sample SAMN10711878, study PRJNA513372) | rock metagenome | isolation source: Antarctica rocks | place: Antarctica: Victoria Land, Finger Mt sud
CACGCGACATACATGGTCAGCCGGAATGAGATCGTCCAGCACCACCGGAAATAGCGTCCCCTGACTCCGACCTTCACCTTGGATATAGCTCATGAAAACCCCTCACTCCGAGGGCATCTTCTCACCTTCGCTTGTTTAAAAGGGAGTTCCGTAACAGACTCTTAGGTTGGCAGCTTTTCTATCTTAGTGCATCCTATCCAAAACTGCGCATGGAACAATCCGCTAACAGGCTGCGTACAGACGTGAGAAGCGGGAGCTTCGCCAAGCCAAGCCAAGCCTATGCCATTACGTGAACTCCTCATCCAGACATTGTCGGCACTTTGGGAGACCAAGCTACGCAGTTTCCTTACCATGTTCGGCATCGTCTGGGGGATCACCTCCGTCATCCTGCTCGTTGGGCTGGGCATCGGCTTCAGCGTCGATCAGCGGGAGCATCTTCGCACCATCGGTACCGATATAGCCATTCTCTTCGGAGGCAAGACCGGTGCCCAGGCGGGCGGCTACGCGGCAGGCCGCGATATACGCTTGACGATCGGCGATGCCCTGGCTATCCAGCAGCAGGCCACGCTGGTAAGGACCGTCAGCCCGGAACTCCGCCGCACCGTCTCCGAGGTAAGCGAGTGGAATGCATCGAACCGCGCCGTCCGCGGGGTCTGGCCGGAGTATCAACACTTCCGCTCGCTCACCGCCGACCAGGGCCGCATGATGAATGAGGAGGACGAGCGGAATAGCGAGCGCGTCGTGATCCTCGGCAATGAAGCGGCACACCAGCTCTTCCCTGGCAAACCCGTCATCGGACAACCGCTGATGATCGCCGGCTACCGCTACACGGTCATCGGCGTTCTCCAGAAGAAGAAGCAGAACGGCAGCTATGGCAGCGGCCCGGATAACACCCAACTTTTTGCACCCTACTCTGCTATGGCGCGCGACTTCCCTCCTCCAGAGCAACCAGGCGTCATCCGCGGTTACGTCAACAATATCGTCGTCGAACCCATCTCGCCCGATTTGCATGAGAGGGCGCTTGCGCAGGTGGGGCGGATCATGGCGGAACGTCATCACTACGATCCGAACGACAAAGAGGCGCTCTGGGTCTGGGACACGCTCGAGGGCGCAAAATTCACCGAGCGGATCTTTGCCGTTATGACGCTCTTCTTCGGTGCGGTCGCAGTGCTGACGCTGGCGCTCGGCGGGATCGGCGTGATGAATATCATGCTGGTGGCGGTGACGGAACGTACCCGCGAGATCGGCGTCCGTAAGGCCTTGGGCGCACGAGCGATCGACATAAAACGACAGTTTCTTGTCGAGTCCGCTATTATCACGCTCGTCAGCGGTATCGCCGGCCTGCTGCTCGGCGTTGGAACCTGTATCGCCATGCGCTTCATACCGCTGCCGGATTTTGTACCGCACCCCGTTCTCGCGCCCGTCGCCATCATCGCTTCCCTTTCTACGCTGACGCTGATCACGCTGCTTGCGGGAACGTATCCCGCGCTGCGGGCGGCGAAGCTTAGCCCCATGGAATGTCTGCGGATGGAGTAGGCCATGAACCTGATCGAGATTATTCGGCAAAGTATCGAGTCGCTGCTCCGCAACCGTCTGCGCTCCGGCCTCACCATGCTCGGCATCATCTGGGGGCTGGTCACGGTCGTACTTCTGCTCAGCTATGGGCAGAGCCTGGGCGCCGGTATCCTGAATGGCTTCCTCGGCATTGGGAACAATGTCATCATGGTCTGGGGCGGCCAGACGAGCATGCAGGCGGGTGGCGAGCATGCCGGCAAGAGGATCAAGTTCCGGGATGGTGATGTCGAGGCAGTCCGCGAGGAGGTGCCCTTCCTGAAAGCGGTGAGCGCGGAGACGGACTCAGGCTTCAGCTTCAAGTACGGGGCGAAGGTGGTGAACATCCAGATCAAGGCTATTGACCTGCCGTACGGCGGTATGCGCCGGCTCAACGTGGAGCAGGGGCGCTACTTCGAGGCCGCGGATTTCACAGACCATCGCCAGGTCGTCATCTTCGGCCCGCATGCCGCGAAGAAGCTCTTCAACGGTTTTCCGCCGATCGGCGAGTCAGTCGAAATTGAAGGCCACATCTTCCAAGTCATCGGCGTACTGCGGAACAAGATCCAGGATTCCTCCAATAATGGTCCGGACAACGAGAATGCCTTCCTCCCCTTCGACACGATGCGCGATCTGGCGCAGCAACGCGATCCGGATTCGATCGTCTTCCAGCCGTCCTCTCCGGAGCTGCACCTCAAAGCCATCCAGGCTGTGCGCGCCGTGCTGGCGGACCGGCACCATTTCGACCCGAAGGATGACAAGGCCATCAGCAGTTGGGACACCATCGAGGACTCCGTCCAAATGATGCAGTTCTCGACCGCACTCGAACTGCTGCTCGGCATTATCGGCGCTATGACGCTCAGCGTGGGCGGCGTGGGCGTGATGAATATCATGCTCGTCTCCGTTACCGAGCGGACACGAGAGATAGGCCTGCTCAAAGCACTTGGCGCCCACCGCCGCGACATCCTCAGCCAGTTCCTGCTCGAAAGCCTTACCCTGACCTTGATCGCCGGCATCATCGGCATGGTCGTCGCTGTGGCAGTCGCCTACCTCGTTCCACCGATGCCGCTCTACTCCGACATCTATAAGACGGCCAACCACGAAGGCGATATCATCCTGCACCCGTCGCTGACCGTTATGCTTGTATCCTTCGGCATTCTCGCCGTCGTCGGCATTGCCTCCGGCCTCATCCCTGCCCTCCGCGCCGCGCGCATGGACCCGGTCGTCGCCCTCCGCCATGAGTAGACGAGCTACTTACCACAAAAAACCCAACACCGATCAGATGAATGACACCGAGAAGGCCGTACCACGCCACTATCTAGCATAAGCGCCGACTCCATCCATTCGCGGATGAATGATTCAGTACCCACTTGATGGCTTTGGTCTAAGTTGGTAGTGTCCTTCCTGATTGGTGTTAAGCTCTTGCAAGACAAACCGATACCGTTCGCGACGATCGTCAGCTTTAGCTTTGAATCAATTCAATGCGGCAGTCTATATCGGATTCTCTCTTCCCCGAAAAAGTACTCCGCCGAACAAGCGTCGGCACCGCAGATCATGGCATCGAATCCTCCGCACTGCCGCTTTGTAATCAGTCCAAGACAACCGCACTGCGGACAAGCAAGAACCGCCCAATAGGGATTTCCCGCCTCTCCCAGATCACCCGGCCGCTCTAGCAGAAACATCGTTCCCGGCTCCATCTGCTCCGGAATCCACTCTTCCAGAAACTGCAGTTCTGCTCCTACCATGCTGTCCCCTCATCTTCCCATTCCACTGCGTGTCCAAGTCTCACGGTTGAATCGAAATCCACCTCGATAACGCTCGTTTGCTGCCGCCTGCCTCCTCGCAATTCTGCACCTCATCTGGTGCATGAGCATACTTTAAAGTCGAGCGCTGTCAAACTATCACTCGATGAACTTCCCGCTATCCCTAACGCCCGGGATAAAGTGCCCGATACATCTCTCGATTGCGCAGGATCGCCTGCACATACTCGCGCGTCTCACTGTACGGAATAGACTCGACAAACTCGGGAACGTCTTTGTAGTCTCCGCTCGACAACCACTGGCGGATTGGAACGTCACCGGCGTTATACGCGGCCAGCGCATACTCTTTCTGGCCGCCAAAGCGGTCGAGGACCTGCTTCAGATTCAGTGTCCCCAGCTGCAGGTTGATGGAAGGAGTCAAAAGCTCGTTCGCATTGAACTTCTTTATCCCCTCCTTCTTCGCCATCGACTTTCCCACCGAAGGAAGCATCTGCATAAGGCCATACGCGTTCGCATGGCTGATGGCCCCGGCGTTGAACTCCGATTCCTGCCGGATCAGCGAGGCAACCAGGTACGGGTCAAGGCCGTTCCTCTCGGAATTTGCTACCAGATCCGCCCAGTATGGCTGTGGAAACAGCAGACGCCAGTAGACTGCAGGGACCTGATCAAAGGGGAGCACGAAGAATGAGATGCCGCTGTGCTTCATCGCCTGCAGCGATCGCTTGTACTCCCCGAAGGAGGCGTAGATTCCTGCCTGCGCGAGTGCGCCCCACTCGGCTGCGGTTGGGCTCGCCACAATCTCCGGCCCAATATATTCATTTAGCGCCGCATTTGCCAGCAGCCGCGCCTTGATCAGGTGGGTGTCATTTTCAGGAAGATCTTCCGTCAACTCCGGCACTTCGATCTGCTGGACCGATCCAAGAACGCCCGCCGGTTCCGCTGGTTGTTGGGCACTGAGAACGGCAAGCCGTTGTCGCGCAAGCCCAGCATAATAGAAGTTGGTATAAGTCTCGGACAGCGCGCGATAATAGTTTACCGCCTGCCCAAAGTTGTGCTCTTCATCTTCATAGATCCGGCCGCGCCAATACAACGCACTCGGCACCTCGATGCTCGTGGAGTATTGCCGGATCTGCTCGTCCATCAACCGTGCCGCATCGATATACTTCCGCATGCGATAGCTCATCCAGGCAGCCCGCCAATGAGCCGAGGGCGCATACGTGCTATTCGGGAAGAGTTTTACCAGCAACAGGTAGTTCTCGGTAGCTTTTGCGGAGTCACGTTTGAGCAGATACATGTTGCCGCCCGAGTAGAGAGCCTCTTCGAGCCAGCGGCTCTGCGGAAAACGCGCAGCCATTTGTGCGATCGAAGCGTCATGCCCTGTCCGGTTATCTTCGTTGCGGTCCAACTCCGACTCGAGATACAGCTTGAGCGCCGCGCTGTCGTCGCTGGTCTCAGGCAGGCGCTCGACATCCCTCCGGTTCAGCCGACGCATCTTCAAATCACAAACAGCCGCATAGATATCGAGCGCATCGCGATCGGACGCGCTCAGGCTTCCCTGGTCCTTCCGTATGGCGTGGTATTCCTCACCGGCTTCGGCATAGTGCTTGGCATCGTAGAGCTGATCGGCATGCAACTTCCGCTCGGGTGCCGTCAACTGGACACCCATCGCCTGCAGCTGATTCCGGGATTGGCCAGCCTCAAAGCTCAAGGGCATGGTCAGGTAAATCATTCGAAATATAGGAGTCGCATGACCAGCATCTCCACTGAGCTGGTACGCCCTACCCAGCGCATACCGAAAATCGGCATGTGCCGCTTGGGGGGTCTCGTCAAGCGGCAGCAGAACACCTAGGGCGCTTTGTGGATTGCCCTGTTGAAGATAGGCGCTCGCAAGCAGCACGGGAGCGTTGGCGTTGAAGATGCTTCCGGGATGACGCTCGGCAAATCCGTCCAGCAGAGTATAGGCGTCCGCACCGTGTGCAGCCTGCAGCGCGGCCTGAGCGCCGAGATACTCAGCGTAATCGCCCAGCGCATCGCCAGCCGTGCTCGCCTGCTTGTATACAGCCACCGCCTCAGGGTAGCGATGGTCCAGCATATAGGCGTGCCCGAGGGCAAGGTAGGCGGTCGCTGCGCCGTCGCCCGGATGGGACCGAGCGTAGCTGAAGACACCGTCATACGCCGCCGCCGACCGCGTCAAGGCAAGCTGCTGGGCCATCGGACGGAGTTGGGCAGAAGCGATGAACGCGCTCGTCAGCTTGCGGCTCTGGGCCGTCTCAGGAACGGAAAACGACTTGCGCTTGCCACGCTTGCCGGATTTCAGACCTTTGGCGCTCTTGCTGGAGACGCGTTTCCTGCTGGCCGATGTCTTTGAACCATCGATCTTATGGGAAGTCTTCGAAGAGGGAGTTCTACTGGATGCCTTGGGTGATGTCTTTCCATTCTTCAAGGCGGCCCTTTTCTTTGGTGTCGCTGCATCCTTCGTTGCTGCTGCAAAGTGCTTTGTCGCTGTCGCTGAAGCTTTCGTCGGAGCCGCCCAAAGCCGGCCCTCAGAATCCATAAGCACTGCAATCAGTCCCAAGGCCACGACGACCCGAAGCTTAGCCCAACTTCTCATAACTCCCGCTCACACTCACACGTACGACTCTATGCTGCATTCACTGCAATTGTGGACTGTCAGTTCCATCGGAACCATGGCAGGTACATAGCTCAAGCCGCAATCGCACCTGGCTACACTCTTCTTGTGACCCGTTGCCGACCAGCCTGCAGGCGTTTACACTGGCAGTGTACCCGCTGGTCGGGAAGCTGCTCGCAGACAAGTCGCTGCACATCGTCTTACACCTATGCCCGCCATCCAGTCTCCAGTCACGGAAGAGATTCATCCCGACGTTGCGCTCGTCGCCCGGGCGAAAGCTGGCGACACGGCAGCGTTCGAGCAACTTGTCCGGCAATATGACCGGCAGATCTTCCGCGTCGCCCAGCACATCACCCAGAATCGGGAGGATGCGGAAGACATCACCCAGGACGCCTTTCTTAAAGCCTACGAGAAGCTCGAGCAGTTCCAGGGCAACTCCAAATTCTCGACATGGCTGGTGCGCATTGCGGTTAATGAAAGCCTGATGCGTCTGCGCAAGCGCAAGACCAGCAAGACCGTGTCAATGGACGAGGATGTTCAGACCGAAGAAGGTTCCATTCCCCGGGAATTTGCGGAGTGGCGACCCAATCCAGAGCAGTTATATAATCAGGCTGAACTCGGCGACATCCTTCGTAAGACGATTCAGGGACTCCCGCCAGGTTTTCGAACCGTTTTCACCCTCCGCGACATCGAAAACTTATCCACGGAGGAGACTGCCGAGGCACTCGGGTTGAGCGTCCCCGCAGTCAAGTCCCGATTGTTGCGGGCGCGCCTTCAACTTCGCGAGCGGCTCAGCCGATACTTCCGGCAGAAGAAGGAGGTCTGATTCCATGACCTGCACCGATTTTCTAAGCCAGCTTACCGACTACTTCGACGGCCAGATCGACCCCGAACTCCTGGTGCAGGTCAAGACGCACATCGCGGAATGCCATCACTGTGAAGTGGTTCTCGATACTACCCGGCAGACGATCGAAATCTATCGCGACAGCGAAATTTACGAGTTCTCCCCCGAACTCCGAAATCGTCTCCACACCGCCATTATGAGCAAATGTCAACCTAAGGGATCGCGCTGAGCTTAGTTTTACTTCCTCTACACGTGTTGTTCTAAGCTCCACCAAAACCCGTCATTCTGAGCGTATCCGAAGGTTAGCTTCAGCCCTTTGCAGTGCCGTTCTCTTCGACGTCATCTCCGTCACCCACAGACCGGTTGCCACTCAGCGAACCAGGTGCCTGATTCCGAAGAGGATCAATCCCAGAAACGCTCCAATCACCGCGAGCAGAAGGGCGCCGATAAACAAATTAGCAACCCTCTTCTTCTCCGGTGCCGGCTGTGTAATGCCAAAGGTCATGATGAAGCCATGCACGATTCTGCCGAGCCAATCCATAGCTCGATTCTAGAGCGGTTTTACTTATCCTGCGAACAAGGTTTACGAGTGTCGTTTTGTCGTGGAAAGCAAGCGGCGTTAAAACCAAAGCATCTATGAACACCCGAAGCAAATTCGTCTCAGTCCCACGGGCACTGCCTCCGCATGAGCCGGGAACCCAGCGCGCATACCGGATAGACGCTGCATCACGCATCGAAGCACACACGCCGCAAGGACACACATCAGAGGGTCTAGTACCAGCCGATAGCGGAACTCCGCATGACTCGCGTAGTACGGCAGCGGAAACAGAAGCATCGGAATGATGAACCATGGAACCATCTGGCGTGCTCTGGACCGGCGCAGGATACAGAGTCCTCCGGCTCCAAGCAGCGTCGTTAGACCGGCATGCAGAAGGAAAAAGATTGACCCGGTTCTGTTCCCTGCTCCCATCCAGAAACGCACCACGCGCAACATCGTCAATCTCGCAGACGTGCCCGGATGAGCACATACATAGGCCCGGGCCATGGCCGCCTTATGCCCGGTATAGTCAAGCTCACCACGCCGCCTGTAGTCTCGAAGCTCCGCCCCGTTGTACATCGGGAACAGGGACTCGTCCAGAAAGCCCGTAGCGCCCGGGTGATTCCCCATCCAGAGCTCGAAGCCCACCGTGGTCCTCGTTGGAATGAAGGCATGAAAGACCAGGGCGTTGCGAATCGGCCACGCCGAGAACGTCAGGATGAACATCATGGCACCGGACACCGGCTTGAGCAGGCGCCCACGTCTCGCCGCGTACCCCGCCCAGGCCGCCATCATCAGTAGAGAAGGAAGCAGGGCAGGATTGAACAGCCCCGCAACGCCGCAGTACCCTCCGCATCCAAGCCATCGCAGCGTCGTACTCTCCACTCTCAAGGTTCGAGCGAAAACCACAAAGCCGAGCAGCAGGCATGCCGAGAAGCTGGTCTCCCAGAAGATCGTGGGCATCCAGATCGTTGGAAGCGAACAGGCCCAGAAGAGGCCAGCCATGACAGCCGCACCTCGCCCTGCAACCTGGCGGCTGAGGTGCATGATCATCCAGATCGTGACCAGGTTCAGTGCGATGTGGATGCCCATGATCGCAAGGGACGCGGCCAGCGTTGAACGGCCGAGAAGATGAAATACACCCGCGACAAAGATCGGATAGGCGGGTGCGATCATTGCCGTCGGTCCGGTCGTACCACCAAACGGCGAGCTCAGTCCTTCTCCATCGAGAAGTGAATTTGCGAGAAGGCCCATCTCCACGCCTCGCGTATAGAACCATCTCGCCGGAAAGTGGACCAGGACGAACCAGACGACGCTCAGCCGTGTGAGCAGAGCGACAAAGAGCACGATGCGAAGATCGATTCGTGGATCGTCGAATGTCGCTGGCCTTCGCCGCCTTATCCCGTTATGCATCGTTCGTATCATTGGCCGTATCGACTTTGAGACATGCTGAACACTCCTATTGGGCGATCGTCAGTCGCGATGTGCTCGACAATAAAAGTGTGCTCGTCGAAAGAAACGGTACCGCGAATGAAAAAGCATACGTCACCCTTACGACGACCAGGCAACCTTCGCTGTTGAACGAGCCGGAGATGCTGCACGGCAAACCCAGGACATCCCTTCCGGGCCAGTTCGTGACCGTGATCAGCGTGGACGGATCGACTCCGTCCGGGATAATCGACTTGACATACGCGGCAACGTCCGCCGCGGAGGCATGGCACCCAAAATTCTGCGAACTCGTACAGGCTCCCTTCCACGAGGAGCCTCGCACTGCCGCATAGCGCGTCGCCTCGCGCGCCGCGTTTGCGACGAAGTGGTCCGCATAGAGCGCCCGTGAACAATCCATAATCCCGAAGATCATCAGCAGCAACAAGGACACCGTCAGGGCAAACTCCACGAGTTCGCTCCCACTCTCGTCTTCCCCGAAGCACGCCAGTCGGGCCGCGGTAGTCCACACCGAATCTCGAAGGTGCCGCAGCATCACTTGCCAGCCCGCATCCGGGACTTGCCCCGAAGCAGAAGACTCGCCGGGACTCCTGGATAAGGAAACAACGGCACGTAGATCATCGTTGTCGTCACTTCGACATACCGGACCGCATTGACCGCGCAGCGCGGTGACACCGCACACGCCGGCGTAGCCGACGAGCCATCCGAGCACTCACATCCAAAGGTCGCGACAGGAACCATACCGGCTAGATCGGCGGCGTCCAGCAAGGCCGCGCTTTGCATCCCGATAACGTCGGTCGGCTTCTGTGATCCATAGAGCGCACCGGCAGCTGCAGCCGAAGAGATCTCGATGGCCGCATAGTAGGCGCGTCCCATATCGACTACGCCGACTAACATAAGCAGCAGTACCGGCGTCAGCAACGCCAACTCGATCACACTCGAACCCGCATCGTTACCAGGCATGCGCCCACGCAAGGTAAATAGCCGGAGACGACGCCAGCTATCCCCTGCACCCCGATTCAAGTTTTGAGAGAATCTCATCACTGCACAACCGCCGCCCCTGCACCGGTGTGGCCTACGGGCGAGCCGTTCACGAGCGAGGAATAGTCGCTGGCAAAGCTGCTCTGCCCGGATCTGGCAAGCGTGAAGAGGAACTCGATGTTGTAGGCGACCAGGATGTTGTACTTAACTGCGCCATCGAATGCGAATGCGACGGTTGCCTTTGGAAAGTAGTACGTCCCCTCCAGTACAGTATTCCAGTCAAGACTTCCGATAATCGTGGCCTGCGCGGTATCTCGCGGATCCTGGAAGAAGAGTATGCCCGCGTACGGTCCACTGACCGGAGCAACTAGCTTTACTCCGCCGCTGGTGTTCGAAGGAAACATGAACCGGATCGCACCCGCGGGACCGTAGTTGTAGAAGGTGACCCCCGTTCCATTCACCGTGGTTCCCAGGTCCACGGTCAGACCGCCCGCCCCGCCAGGCTTTCCTCTGGTGGTCGATGTCAATGCATACACGCCCGGCGCAAACGTCACCATCGCGCCCCGCTTGAGAGTGATTCCTCCACAATAGGCGCCATCCGGATAGAGGATCGCCGGGCCGGAGATGGACACCGCCCCACCCGATCCATGAAATGGACTCTGCTTCGATGTCCCGCACGCCGGAACCGAGGGCTTTGGCAGCGAGGCCAGCGGGTCCGCAGGAACGGGCGCGGGCGCGTTCGTCACTGGAGCCGGGTTGATGTCGCAAAAGAAAGGATGCGGTACACCACCAGCAACGGTGATCTGCGGCGCCTGGATCGCACCCACGTCACACTCGAGCGCGTCCGTGTTGACTGACTCATCGACGATCCCGCAGGTCGAGCGAACGACGGCGAAAAGCACCCTGATCGCCCGGCGGCCTACCGGATCGAGCGCATAGATGCAGTTCCCTCCACCGGTGCGCCCGGCCTCACCACGCGCCAGTAGCGGGATACTGTCGATGCCGAGCACCCTCGCAAAGATGGTCGGTTGCGGCTGGGAGAGGATGACCTCAACGTACCCGGCCTTCCCGGCATTTGGGTCGCCCGTCCGCAACCCGCACGGCGGAGTGTTGAGCGTCATCTCCAGCACCGCACCTGTTCCCGCGGCACAGTTCGTCAACAGCGTGCTTCTCTTGAAGCCGTTCTCGACCAGCACATTCTGCGCTGCGCTTTTCAAGACCGGACAGTTCACCGCCCCCTGACAGTACGGAAGCTCCAGCGCTCCCGCCAGCGCCGCCGCATCTGCCGCCATCTGCATCCGGCGCTTTTGGTAGCGCGCCTGCCCTACATCGATCGCCAACCCAAGAAACCCGATCAGTACCACCATGCACACCGCCGCGATCACCAGCGTCTGCCCGCTCTCCTCCTGAAGAAAATACTTTGGCCGCGTTCTCATCGAAGCAGGCAGATTGTTATTGGTCCTTGCGTTCATTCGAATCTCCGAGCCTCAGGTTCCGAGAGTCACTGCCCAGATGACGAGAGATTTCGTTCCGGCACCGTTACACGAGCTTCGAAAGGAATCCGGACATTCACTGTAACTGTTTCCGTTATCGGCGCCCATGGCAGGACTCATAGCTGCGCGAGCTCGGGGCCGCCGACCGGCTTCCCGTTTTGAACCTGGCCGCTACGGACCATCCCGTGAAGCGACCCTCACGGCAAAGACCTGTGGACGATCGCTGAATAGAATGTGGACGACCAGTCTCAGTTCGACCGCGGTCCGCCGTCTTCAGCCCGGCTGAAGCCCGACAAGAAGCACAGGATCGGACCCAGGCCGCCTCCGTGCGCTATGAGCACGCTGCTTCAAAGCAATTCTTGCTCGTGAGTATCTCACGAGTTCGCCCGTTGGGAATGGGACTACACACGCCCGAGAGACTTCTGGCTACTCATCAGAAACTAAATTGCGGAAGCAAGCTTCGTGGTTAAACTACGTGCAAGCGGAGCAGGCTCTTCATACTCGTGAAGTGGAAAGCCTGCTTGTTTCCACCCATCAAAACCTCCACGCAAAGGCCGCACCCGATAGACGCCATGCTTCTGAAGCTGGAGCGCTACCTTCGCGCTCGTCTCCTCACTTGGGCAGGTGCAGTAGAGAATCACATCGCGGTCCCGCGGTATACGCTCGTTATGCAGGGCAATCTCATTCGGGCTGATCCGCACCGCACCGGGAAGAACGCGCGGATCGGGCAGGTAATCGAGTGGATGGCGCAGGTCGACGATGTAGGGCGCTATATTGCCCGCGGACTCCGCCTTATCGATCATTGCCTTCAACTCTTCTGGCTCCAGCCGCATAGAGCGCACCTGGGTCAAAAAACGCCGCTGCTTGAGGACCCGGTACGCCATAAAACCCAGAACCATCAGAACAAAGACGCCAAAGGCAAAATGGCTGAGAAGATGAAAGAACGCCGTACTCTTCTGAGCCACATCGCCGAAAAATCTCCCGGTCAACAGATACGCTTCGGCCCAGATGATCGATCCAGCCAGATCGTAGAGAATGAAGCGGCGATACGGCATTCCTGTCTGGCCAGCGATCGGAGCCGCCACGGTAGAGAGCCCCGGAACAAACTTGCTGAACAGCAGCGTAACCGGCCCGCGCTTCGAGAAATAGCCTTCCGTCTTCGCAACGCAGGTGGAGGCTTCAAGCGAGAGACGGCACAGCAGCCGAAGAACACTGCCTCCGTACCGCCGACCGAGAAAATACCAGACGCTATCGGCTATGACGCAGGCGAGCAGAACCACCAAAAGCGCATACGATGCATGCAATCGGTGCGTCGCGCTCAGGGTGCCCGCCGTCAGCAGCACCGGAATGCTGGGAATCGGAATGCCGAGTTGCTCCACCAGGACCCAGAGAAACAGGATCCCGTAAGCATAGTGCACGAAAAATGCGAGGGCGATTGGCATATGAGAAAGCTCCCCAGCAAACTTGATTTCATTGTGAGGCTGCACTCTATGGATGATCCCACCGGATGCATGGATGCGATAACTTGACCGGTCTGGACTATACATTCCGGCGTGACAGGCCTGCACCGGTGGTCGGAACCATGGTCAGCGTGCCCGGTGTTTTATTGTACGGCTGCTCGTGATGCGGGCGCGTGCCGTCTCCTGCGCTTGCGCTGAAACCCTAGTGACCAGCATGAAAAAGCCCAGACTTGGGCAGCTGGGCTCTTCATAATTCGACAGTTACGTGTCGATAACTCAGGAGACGTCGTCAACGTCGGCGAGAACAAGCGGCATCTCGACGAGATGCTGCCCGATGAACCAGGACTGCAGCTCATTGGGACGCAGGATGTCCGACACCACAAGATCGTTTGTTCCCTGGTCGCCGACTTTATCTGCAGCTTCAGAGATGTCAAGGCACTCCTCAATAATCATCTTGTGCGCTTCGAGAAGGCGGGATATCTGAACTGGGACCTCTTCCTTGCCGCGAGGAGGCCGCTGAACTTTCGTTATCTCGGCGACATCGCCGCCCATTGCGATGCTCACCCCACCAAGCAACTGGACACGTTCCGCGATCGTATCAGCCATCTCGACCTGCTCCTCAAAGTGCTTGTCAAACAGCAGATGAAGCTGGTAGAACGTCGGTCCGCCTACCTGCCAGTGATGCTTCTTGTACATGTCGCGAATGGCAATCGTATCGGCGAGTAGCTGATTCAGCTGACCAACCATATCCGCGCGGATCTTCGCGTCAAGGGGATGGGGTAGATCGTGGGTCACTTCACCGTACTTCTGGATCTCTTTAGCCTTCGCGTGCCAATGGGGAGTGCTAAAATTCTTGCCTTCCGACTTCTTAATTGCAACTGCCATGATTCACCTCGCCTTCTTCGATGCGGTAGCGAACAGCGTGGTTTGCTCCCGCATCGATCGCAGCCAACAGGAATTCTGACACTAATGGAACGGGCATTACAGATTCGTAGAAGATCTCCTTCGGTACAACCAGACGTCATCCACCTTGATCGGTGTACGTGACTGGATTATTTGACCGCAATCTCCGGTGTCACCGAGAAACCAGGACGAAGCGCAAAGTCGCCGTTTTCTCGCTGCAAGTTGGTGAAGTCGATCCGGACCGGAATGCGCTGCACCACCTTGACGTAGTTGCCCGTGGCGTTCTCCGGCGGAAACAGCGAGAGCCGGGATCCGGTCGCGCCGCCGATTTGGGTCACTTTGCCCGAGAACTTGCGTCCGCCCAGCGCGTCCACCTTGATCGATACGTTCAGACCTGGCTTCATCCGGTCGAGCTGCGTCTCCTTGAAGTTCGCCGTGACCCACAGATTGGCGAGCGGGACGATCGTCAGCAAGTCCTGTCCGACACTCAGGTTCGCGCCGACAACAACATTTTTCTTGCTGATCACACCGGAAGATGGAGCGGTGACGTGTGCGTACGACAGATTGAGCATCGCCTGGTCTACCTGGGCCTGCGCCTGCTTCACCCGAGCAAGCTGGGCATTCGCTTGGGCTTGCTGCGCACGGATCTGCTGTGGTCCGTTACGCGCTGACTCCGCTGCGTTTAAACGCGATTGTGCAAGCCGCTCGGCAGCCTCGGAGACCATGGATTCCTGGGCGAGCAAAGTCGCCTCCGCATCCAGAACCGCGGCAGTATTGCCCGCATCCGACGCTACCGCAGCGTCAAACTGCTGCTTCGAGATGACATCCTTTTGGACCAGCGGTGTATACCGCTCGACGTCCAGCCGTGACTTGGTGGCATTCGCTTTCGCCTGGTCCACCCGCGCGGCAGCAGCCTGCGCCTGCTTCTGCGCCTGTGCAACACTCGCCTGGCTGGCCAGAACGGCGCTGGTCGTCGTACTTACGCTGGTGCGGCTGGTCGTGCTTGTGATGGGAACGTTCACATTGGCCTGGATGTACGCCGCCTGTGCCGTGGCGAGCGCGGCCTGCGCCTGCTCGAGCGATACCTGTAAGTCCTTCGGGTCGATATCGGCAATGGGAGCTCCAGCTTCCACCCGCTGATTATCTTCAACGTAAACCTTGACGACCTGGCCTGCGATCCGCGAGCTTACCTGATATAGATCGCCATCCACCTGCGCGTCGTCTGTATTTTCGGAGTAGGTGGAGTGCCAGTAAAAGAGACCGGCGATCAGCGCCAGCAGGATCACGACCGCGATGATAATAAACCGGCGTCGTGACTTCTTTTCAGGCGGTTCGTTCTCCTTGTTATCGTCATCTTTTTTACTCTCGTCCTTCCCGCTCTCGTCCGGCTTGTCATCCCCGCCTGTGTCTCGGCCGCTGGGCGTGATCTGGACTGTGCCCGTAATCTGTGCCGTCTGCTGACCGTCCTTCTTCTGCTCTGATTGCTCTGCCACAGTTACTTCCCTCCCAGATAGTCTTTGTAGTTGGTCTGCGCGATGCCAAGCGCACGGGCTAACGAAAGCTTGGCCACGTTGTGCTGGTAGAGTGCGCTAATGTATTGGTCATTCGCCTGTTCGGTCTGCGACTGCGCCTGTGAGACAGGCAAGTTGTCAGAGACGCCGGAGTGAAACCGCTGCTGCGCCTCGTTCAGTGCCTCGTTCGCCAGATCAACATTCGATTGCGTCACCTCGACCAGTTTTGCCGCGGAACGGATATCGAGAATGCTGTCGCGTATATCCGCGTTAACCTGCTGTATCTGGTCGGAGTAGCGGGCCCGCGCCGAATCGAACTGTGCGGCCGCAACCTGCTCATCGCCGCGCGTCTTGGCAATCTGCAGAATCGGTGCGCTGATCGTTCCCGTCGCGGTGTAGGTGCCGTGAGAGTGCCCGACGGTCGTGCCGATATCCCCAAAATCCCCCGTTACACTCGCCGAAGGAAGCTGCTGGGTCCACGCGGCTGTCTTCTGGGCGCTGGCCGCCTTCACCTGTTCCGCCGCCGCGGCCAGATCCTTGCGGCCTTTCAAGGCCTGATCAAATGCGGCCTGTGGATCGATCGTATCGAGCGAAACATAGGGTTCGGAGTCGGTCAACCGAAACTTCTGATCGAGCGGTAGGCCAATCGTGCGTGCAAGCGCCAGCTTTGCTTTCGCGAGATCATTAGTGGTCGAGATGAGCGTCTGCTGCTCATTCTGGTAGTCCACCTGCGCACGAAGCGCATCGAGCCGTGGGCTCGTTCCCGCCTCATGAGCCGCGACCGCTTGGTCGAGCGAAACCTTTGAGGTTGCCAGTTCGGCATTCACTGCCGTAATCCGCGCCTGATCGGCGATGCACAGCAGGTACGCATTCCCAATCGTCAATACAACCATATCGCGGGCGTCCTGCGCCGTAAGCTTTGCAGCATCGAAGTTGTGTTTTGCGGCAATATAGTTCTGCAGTGCCTGAACGTTGATAAGGTTCTGCGTCAGGTACGCGCGAAAATCGACCACCTGAAACGGACCGATAATCGGCTTCAAACCGGGAAATCTGATGCCCTCGGCAGCCAAATTGATCTGTTCGACCGTGAAGCTGGCAGCCGCGTTGACTGTGGGAAGAAGCGCTTGCAGTTGCTCCAGCCGCTGGCCGTTGGCGTTCTTCTGCGATGAGGTCTGAAGAATCAATCCCAGGTTGGTGCGCAGACCACGCTGGATAGCCTCGTCAAGTGTCAGATCCAGCACACCGTCCGTTGCATTGCCCTCAATCAGCGATCCTTTGAACGAGTCCTGTGTCGCCTGGGAACCATTCTGGCCGGAGGCATTACTTAACTGGACCTGCGCCGTGGGGATCGTGGAGTTCATCCCTGAGGCCGTGGGCGGCGTAGTAGACGTCCCGCTCCCACCCGCCTGCGCTCCAGCCCCCTGTGCCTGAACCAGGACCAGCCCAAGCACGACATACGTCAAGCCAAGACTTAGCCCTCTTCTTCTTTGCGTCATAACAATAATGGTACCTGTACCTCAGTTATAGTGTTGAGTCGTACTCGAAACCTATCGAGTGACGCCGACCAATCGGGGTTGCCGCGTCCGATGGCACAATCATCCCGTAGCACTTCTGATGCACTGCAGGAGAAGTCTTCTTCAAAAAAAGCACTCTGGAGCATGAATGCCCGGTAGAGCTCCCACGGGAGTGTGGCCGAGTCCTTCATTTGCATGAGCAACTCACGCACTCCCTCCAACACTCACCTCAATTCTCGTCCTTGAAACATGTCATCCTGAGCGAAGTCGAGAGACTACGTTCGCATCTGCACTCGCCCACTAATCCTCACGATGTGGCGCATACCTATTGACTTGTCTCCGCAACCGATCGACCCGTACCGATCGACCCGCTATGATCGATACGCGACGCAGAACTTCGAAAGAGAGAGGAAGCAGGATGTTTCTTGGAATCGATGTGGGGACTGGAGGAACACGAGCGGTCCTCATCGACCGACGGGGCACAGTCCTCGCCTCTCACGCCTGTGACCATGCACCCATCAGCTCGCCCGAAATTGGCTGGGCCGAGCAGCAGCCAGAAAATTGGTGGCGTGCGGCACAACGCGCCATTCAGGCGGCCATCGAGACCTCGAGCGTCACCCCGGATCGGATCGAGGCCGTCGGTCTTACCGGCCAGATGCACGGCTGTGTACTGCTCGACGAGAACGGCGTTGTCCTCCGGCCGGCACTGATCTGGTGCGATCAGCGGACGCAGCCGCAGTGCGACTGGCTGACCGACCGCCTCGGCTTCGATCGGCTCATCGACTTGACCGCCAACCCGGCGCTCCCGAACTTTACCCTGACCAAGCTCCTCTGGGTCCGCGATCATCAGCCCGAGATCTTCGCCAAAGTTCGCCACGTACTCTGCCCGAAGGACTATGTCCGCTTCCGCATGACGGGCGAGTACGCGATCGATGTCCAGGAAGCAAGCGGCACGCTGCTGCTCGACGTCGCTCATCGCCGCTGGTCTGATGAGATCGCAGACGAGGCCGGCATCCCAACTACATGGCTGCCCCGCTTGTATGAAAGCCCGGAGATCTGCGCCAGGATCAACGATGCTGGAGCCGCAGCCACCGGCCTCTCCGTAGGAACGCCAGTAGCCGCTGGGGCCGGTGATCAGGGTGCGGGCGCGGTCGGGATGGGCATCCTCAAACCAGGCACCGTCTCGTCAACCATTGGGACATCAGGGGTGGTCTTTGCGTCCACCGACGCGCCCACTATGGATCGCCTCGGCCGGCTGCACACCTTCTGCCACGCCGCCCCGGGTCTCTGGCATGTCATGGGTGTCACCAATGGTGCTGGCCTGAGCCTCCGCTACTTTCGCGACACGTTTGCGCCAGATGCCGATTACGAAGAGTTGACGACACTGGCGGCGGAAGCTCCCGCGGGGAGCGGTGGCCTCCTCTGGGCGCCATACCTCTTCGGCGAACGAACGCCGTATCTCGATGCGAAGGCGCGGGCCGCCTTCGTCGGGATTACAGCGTCGCATGCGCGCAGGCATTTCGTTCGCGCGGTTCTCGAAGGCGTTGCGTTCAGTCTGCGCGACAGCCTGACACTGATTGCAGAACTGGGAATCCAGATTGGCGAGATTCGCCTCGGCGGCGGCGGCGCTCGCAGTCAGCTCTGGCGGCAGATCCAGGCGGATGTCTACGGCCAGCCTGTCGGCCGACTCGAGGCTGAAGAAGGCGGCGCATTTGGCGCGGCGCTTCTGGCTGGGACTGGCGTAGGCGCGTGGCCCAGCGTCGAACAGGCTTGCGCTTCCACCGTGCGCGTTGCGGAGACAATCGCGCCGCTCGAGGCAGTCACGATGGAGAGCGCCTATAAGGAATATCGGAAGATCTATCCGGCATTACGAGAGATCGGGAGAACATGATGGCTGCTGCAATCGAAACAGTTGTAGTCGGGGTTGGCCTTGCCGGACGCGTCTTTCACGCGCCCTTTATCAGCGCCGTCCCCGGCCTGCGGCTTAACGGAATTGTGCAGCGTCATGGCGACGAAGCCGCAAAGGCCTATCCCGAGACACGGGTCCTGCGCTCCGTTGAAGAGGCCCTTGCCGATAAAGCCGTGCAGTTGATCGTGGTCGCGACGCCGAACGAGACGCACTTTGCTCTCGCTCGACAGGCGCTCGAAGCGGGCAAGCATGTGGTCATCGACAAGCCCTTCGCTGCAACCTCCGCCGAAGCCCGCGAACTGGTCGATCTCGCCAACCAGCAAGGCCTGGTACTCGCTCCCTTCCACAACCGCCGGTGGGACGGCGACTTCCTTACCATCCGCAAGCTCTTCGACAGCGGTGCGTTGGGACGTGTCGTCACCTTCGAATCGCACTTCGACCGCTTTCGACCGCTCCCGCGCGAAGGAACCTGGAAGGAGGCCGGCAACGCCGCAAATGGCCTGCTCATGGATCTCGGCCCCCATCTCGTCGACCAGGCGCTGGCGCTCTTCGGCATCCCCGCAGCCATCACCGCAAGCGTCCGCAGAGACCGCGATGACACCGCCATCGAGGACGCCTTTGACATCACGCTGCACTATCCCAGCTATGCGGGCCATGGCCTGATGGCATACTGCCGATCCTCCATGGTCGCCTGCGACGCCTCCCCGCGCTTTCTCCTGCATGGAACTCACGGCAGCTTCAAGAAGTTCGGCCTCGACCCACAGGAGCCCGCCCTCGTCGCTGGCGCAAAGGTGCCTCCGATGGGCACGGGCAACTGGCTCCTCGAACCGGAAGAAGCCTGGGGCACCCTGACCGTCGCCCCTAATCCCGCCGACCCGGCGACGTTGGTCCGGGAGATCGTCGAAACCGAACGCGGAGACTACCGCAACTACTACGCCAGCGTCCGCGATGCGATCAACGGCGTCGCTCCGCTTGCGGTATCGGCCGAGGAGGGCTATCGAGTAATCAAGCTGCTAGAGATGGCACGTGAAAGCAGTGCAGCAGGTACGACATTGACGGCCAGCTTCTAAGCGACATGTGAGAGTCACACCGATCCGTATTCTGAAGCGGAGTGGAAGACCTTCGTTTCTGAAGCTGCCAGCATGCTCCATGAAGGCGCAGCTTTTTATTGCCCGTACGTGGCACCTGCTCCATGCTTCCGGAAGTAATGTCGATCCAGCAGCGCCTGCGAGACCCCGGGATTACCAGGTGTTAGCGTCAACGTCCTGTACGCCATTCTCGCCACCGCCTCGAGTACAACGGCATTGTGCGCGGCGGCATGCGGCGTCTCTCCCCAGCAGAACGGAGCATGACCGGCAACCAGCACGGCAGGAACCGCAAGCGGATCAATCGCGTGTTCCCTAAAATGATTCACAATCGCCCATCCCGTCTCGTGGACATATCGCCCGCCAATTGCCTCATCGTCGAGCGCCGCCGTACAAGGAACCGCTCCATAAAAGTAGTCGGCATGCGTCGTCCCGAGTGATGGGATCGCCATCCCCGCCTGCGCAAAGCTGGTCGCGTACTCGGAGTGCGTGTGGACGACCGCGCCGATCGTCGGGAACTCACGGTAAAGCAGCGTGTGCGTGTCGAGATCGGAAGAGGGCTTCAGCACCCCATCCACAATCACCCCGTTCAAGTCCGTCACCACCATGTGGGCGGGACGCAGGTCATCGTAGTTCACGCCTGAGGGCTTGATCACCACCAGCCCCTGCTCGCGGTCGACGCCCGAGGCGTTCCCAAATGTGTAGAGGACCAGGCCCCGCCTGACGAGTTCCAGGTTGGCTTCGAGAACGGAGGTGCGGAGTTCTTCAAGCAGCATGGAGAGAGAATACATCGGGTAAAGTAAGGGCATGGACTACGAGCGGAAGTTGCCGGCGCACGCCTTGCCGTTGGGGTTTCTCTGGGGAGCGGTGAAGGCGGGAATCAAGGCCAGCGGCAATCCGGACTTGGCCGCCGCCGTTGCTCCGAAAGGTGCGGTTGGCGCAGCCATGTTCACGCGAAATCAGGTCGTGGCGGCTCCAGTCACGGTAGCCCGGCGGCATATGCTGGCAACCGGCGGACGCATCTCCGCAGTCCTCGTCAACGCCGGCAATGCAAATTGTGCCACCGGGCCCGCCGGAATCGATGCCTGTGAACAGACCTGTGTGGCCGCCGCAGAGCAGATCGGCTGCATCTTCGACGAGGTCTTCCCGTCCTCGACCGGCATCATCGGCGTGCCCTTCCCCGTTGAGAAGGTGGTCGCGGCGATTCCGGCAACCCTGGCCGCGCTGGGTGATTCACCAGATCATGCCGAGTTGTTCGCTGCAGCTATCCTGACCACCGATACCAGGATCAAGGTAGCCCGCGCGGTCATTGAGGTCGAGGGTAAAGAGGTCCGGCTCTTCGGTGCTGCGAAGGGTGCAGGCATGATCCACCCACAACTCGGCCCTCCTCATGCAACCATGCTGGTCTACCTGTTCACCGACGTGCTGGCCACCGCCGAAGAACTCAGGGCAGTGCTCGAGCCGGTGGTCGAGCAGAGCTTCAACAGTATCTCGATCGATGGCGATACATCGACCAACGACACCGTCCTTCTGCTCGCGAGCGGTGCCAGTGAAGTCCCCCTGAACGGTCCGGTAGCCGCCGCCTTCGTCAACGCGCTCAACCTGGTCTCGGACTCGCTCGCCCACCAGATCGTCGACGACGGCGAGGGTGTCGGACACGTCGTCACGCTCCACATCACCGGCGCGCGTACAGTTGCCGAGGCCCGGACAGTCGCCAAGGCCATCGCGCACTCGCCTCTCTGCAAGACAGCCTGGTCGAGCGCCGATCCAAACTGGGGACGCCTGCTGGCGGCTGCGGGTTACAGCGGCGTAGCGTTCGATCCCGAGGTGGTTACAATCTCCATAGGCGGTCTGCCCGTCTTCGCTGGGGGCATGCGGTCGCCCGCGTTCGATAAAGCAGCCGTCCACACGCGCATGCAGACACGTGAGTACACGATTGCGCTCGACCTCGGCCTTGGCGAAGCGGCATGCAGGTTTCTCACATGCGATCTCACGGCCGAGTACGTCCGCATCAACGCGGACTATTCGACATAGCAACCGCGCTGGTCCGTCGCATTCCCCGGCGGAGTTCACCCGGCTGACACGCCTTTGCCGGATTCTGGAGGCACGCCATCTTCGCCCTCACCGTGGTCACAGCCGTCCTTCTTATCGTGCTGGGGCTGGTCTATGGAGTCGGCTTCCTGGTCTTCGCATGGTGGGATGGCGGGCTGATGCGACGCATTTTGATGATGCTGTGCGGGTTCATCGTCCTGTATGGGCTCATAGTGTTCCTGCGGGAGCATCCGTTTACCGGCTGAGAAAGCGCATTCAAGAGCCTGACGTGACGTTTCCTGCGCTGGCGATTATGTTTATAGGGAAGGTTTCAAAGGGATACGTGACGCTTATGACGACGAAGGCTGAAAATACTGGCGTTTCCGCGAAGGTGAATTTCTCCGAAGAGATGTCCGAGTGGCTCGAAGCCTTCGACGACGTCGTTGCAGCCGATTGGGAGAACGGCGCCGAACTCCTGAGCGCTCTCCGCCAACGCGCCCGCGAGTCGGGAGTCCCCACCCCCAGCGAACTGACGACACCCTATCGCAATACGATCCCAAAGCACGATGAAGTTCCCTACCCCGGCGACCGCAATCTCGAGCGTCGCATCGAGGCGCTGATTCGCTGGAACGCCATGGCCATGGTGCATGGCCAGAACAAGAAAGACGCTGGGATCGGCGGTCACATCTCGACCTACTCCTCGCTCGCCACCCTGCTCGAGGTCGGCTTCAACCACTTCTTCCATGCCAAATACCCTGGCGAGAATGGCCGTCCCGATCAGCCCGGCGACTTCATCTACTTTCAGGGCCACGCCTCCCCCGGCGTCTACGCCCGCGCCTTCCTCGAAGGCCGCTTCGACGAGGCCCGGCTCGGCAACTTCCGCCATGAACTCCGCGGTGAAGCCGGTCTCTCGTCCTATCCGCATCCCTGGCTGATGTCCGACTTTTGGAACTTTCCCACCGTCTCGATGGGCATCGGCCCGTTGAATGCCATCTACCAGGCGCGCTTTATGCGCTATCTCGAAAATCGCAGTCTGATCGAGAAGACCGATCGCAAGATCTGGGCCTTCGTCGGCGACGGCGAGACTGACGAGGTCGATACCCTCGGCGCCATCTCGCTCGGCGCGCGCGAGCAGCTCGACAACCTCATCTTCGTCGTCAACTGCAACCTGCAACGGCTCGACGGTCCCGTACGCGGAAACAAGCGCATCATCGACGAGCTCGAAGGTGTCTTCCTCGGTGCCGGCTGGAACGTGATCAAGGTGATCTGGGGATCGGACTGGGATGAGCTGTTCGCAAGAGACCATACCGGTCTTCTGCTTCGCAGGATGGAGGAGTGCGTCGACGGCGACTTCCAGACCTATAAGGCAAAAGACGGCGCGTATCTGCGCAAGCATTTCTTCGGCACGTATCCGGAGCTGCTCGAGCTCGTCAAAGACATGACCGACGACGAACTGCAGAACCTGCATCGCGGCGGCCACGATCCAGCCAAGATCTACAACGCCTACAAACGCGCGCTTGACCACAAGGGCGGACCGACCGTTATCCTCGCCAAGACCGTCAAGGGATACGGTCTCGGCTCAGCCCAGGCGCGCAACGCCACGCACTCCGAGAAGAAGCTCGCCGACGATGGGCTCGCCGCGTTCGTCAAGCGCTTCGACATCCCCATTCCCGAGCAGGCCGCGAAAGATGGCGCATTTTACCGGCCCCCGCAGGATGCCCCTGAGATCGTCTACATGCAAGACAGGCGCAAACAGCTGGGCGGCTATCTGCCGACGCGCACCGTGCCCCGGCTCGACTTTGCAGCCCCCGATCTCGCGTATTTCAGTGAATGGACCGCAGGCTCGAACAACCGCTCCGTCTCGACCACGCTGGGCTTCGTCAGCATCCTGCGCCACCTCTTGAAAGATCCCGTCATCGGCAAACTCATCGTGCCCATCGTCCCCGACGAAGGCCGCACCTTCGGCATGGAATCCGTCATTCGCCAGGTCGGCATCTACGCGCCCGAGGGCCAGAAGTACAGCCCGCACGACGCCGACATGCTGCTCTTCTACCGCGAGGCGAAGGATGGTCAGATCCTCGAGGAGGGCATCACCGAGGCCGGCTCCATGGCCTCCTTCACCGCCGCCGGAACAGCCTATTCGAACTACAACGTTCCCGCCATCCCCTTCTATATGTACTACTCGATGTTCGGTTTTCAGCGCATCGGCGACATGGTCTGGGCCTTCGCCGACTCGCGCGGCAAAGGCTTCCTGATGGGCGGAACCGCCGGCCGCACCACCATGCTCGGCGAAGGCCTCCAGCACCAGGACGGCCACAGCCATGTTCTTTCAAGCACAGTCCCGACCTGCCTGAGCTACGATCCCGCCTTCGTCTATGAGCTCGCCGTCGTCGTCCAGGATGGCATCCGCCGCATGTACCAGAACGGCGAGGACGTCTTCTACTACATCACCATGTACAACGAGGACTACGCGATGCCGGCAATGCCCGAGGGTGCAGCCGAAGGTATCCTGAAGGGCCTCTACAGGCTCAAGCCGGCCGCCGGCGGCCATCCCGTCGCGCAGCTCTTCGGGAGCGGTCCTATCCTCAACGAGGTCCTTCGCGCCCAGCAGATCCTTGCCGATAAATACAGCGTCCAGACCGACGTGTGGAGCGTCCCGAGCTACACGGAAGTTCGCCGCGAGGCTCTCGCCGTGGAGCGCTGGAACCGTCTCCATCCCGCCGAAAAAGAGCGTCAGAGCTACCTGCAGCAGATCATGGCCAGCACCACAGGCCCGATCATCGCCGCCAGCGACTACATGAAGTCGGTGCCGGATATGCTCGCTCCCTGGCTGCCAGGCCGACTGGTCACGCTTGGAACCGATGGCTTCGGTCGAAGCGATAATCGCGAACACCTGCGCCGCCACTTCGAAGTCAATGCGGAATCCGTCGTCGGCGCCACGCTCTCGAAACTCGCCCGCGATGGCAAGTTCAAACCGAAGCTCGCACAGAAAGCCATGCAGGAACTTGGCCTGAACACCGAAGCCGTCGATCCGGCAAAGGCGTGAGGCACGATCTATCCAACAGCAAGATGGTGAGTGACCAGCCCAGCAGCATTCCCGCCGAGAGCCCGCTGGTCTCGAACCGTACGATGCAGCAGATGTTTCAAGGTATCGTCCAGTCACATATGCTTGACGAGTTCCTGCTCCGGTCGCAACCGAAGAAGGCGAAGCTCCCGAAGAAGTCACTGCATCGCGGGCAGGAGGCCTGCCGGGTTAGCGCCCTCCTTGGCCTCGAACCGGAAGACTTCACCAGTGATCTTCCCGGAAGCATGGTCACGGCCTTTTTACGTGGCGTCGCGCTCAAGAACGTTGTGAATGCTGCAGCCTCAAGCACATCGAAGATGCCAGGCGCGGCAGCGTCGAACGTCGTCCTCGCGGGCCTCTTACCCGGTCAGGAAGACAGCGCCATCCGCCTGAGAACAGCGATGGGCGCAGCCCTGGCGCTGAAACGGCTCAACCTGCACAAGGTTGTGATTGTCTTCGCAGACGCGCAGGAGCTGAAGCCATCGGCCTGGCGTGAGATCCTGAACACCGCGGCACGGGAAGAGCTGCCGATGCTCTTCGTCGCACTCCCTGCATCTCTCAATCAGGCGAAAGCCGGCAAGGCGAATGGCAAGAGCCGGAAGCAGGCGAAAACTTTTGCATTGAGCGCACGCTCCACGTCCTGCGGAGTTCCTGGCATTCCGGTCGATGCAGGCGATGCCGTTGCACTCTACCGTGTCGCCCAGGAGTCCGTAGGCCGCGCACGCGCGGGGGGTGGGCCAGCCCTGATGGAGTGCGTTCACCTCGTAATCGAAGAAAATAGCGAAACCAAGAAGACGAAGAGAACCAAGAAGACGCCCTTCGATCCGGCAGCCGCGATAGGTCGGACTCTCGTGAGCAAAAAGGTGTGCAGCCAGCAGTGGCTCGACGGAGTCACCTCTGCCTTTCAGGCCCGGCTCGACGCGCTCTGATTCAAACACGTTCTAAGCGGTTTACACTAGGAATATCAATCAGGCTAAGGTGTTGAGGTGCAAGTGCGTCCAGGATTTCTACTTTCTCTAGCAGGGCTGACGATGATGACGATATCGTCAAGCCAGGCCCAGACCACACCTAACCAGACCACACCTAACCAGATCGCACCTGCCCAGGCCGCACCCGGCGAGACGCCACCTGTCCAGACCGCACCCGCGCCACTCCCCACGCCTGAGTCGCCCGACCAGACCCCCTCCCGCCCTGCCTACGATCCGGATGCCGACAAACCTTTCAAATCCTTTCCCACACCGCAGCCCGCTCCTCCGCCAGTGGTCATGAAGGGTGTCCCCTCGGGCAAATCCGAGTACACGCCGCAACAGATCTTCACCGCCTATGAGCCGTATGGCAAATACGGTCCTAGGGGCGATGCCACCAGGCAGGATCGCTACGGCTCGCCCTACATCCCTGTCGATAGCTGGATCTATCCCGAGATGCTGCGGCTCTACAGCATGGGTTATGCGGATACGGCCTTCCTGAACATGCGTCCTTGGACGCGCCGCAGCGTTCTCCACATCCTTGAGGAGGCGCAACCCCGCATCCTTGGCGGGGACAACCAGGAGGCGCAGGCCATTCTGGCGGTCATGTTGCGCGAACTCACTAACGAGATTCCAGCCAATGATGCGCCGCGCGGCCTGGTCTACGGTCCGCAGTCCTTCTACACGCGCCTGATGGGCATCACCGGGACGCCGCTGCGCGATAGCTACCACATCGGCCAGACCATCGTAAACGACTATGGCCGGCCTTATCAGAACGGCTTCAACGACATCACCGGCTTCTCCACCGTGAATGAATACGGCCGCTTCTCGCTCCACGTGCGCGGCGAGTACCAACATGCGCCCTCAGCCACCGGCTATTCGCCCGCGCTCTCCACCTATCTCTCCGGTCGCGATGGCATTGAGTTCGCTCCCCCGAATCTTCCCCAGGCGACCATTCCTTCCGGTCCCATCGCCGCTCAGAATCCCTTACGCCTGGTCGAAGCGGCGCTCTCTTTTCACGTGATCGGACACGAGATCTCCATAGGCAAGTCTGATGCCTGGCTCGGACCTGGTATGGGCGGAGCCATGGCCTGGTCCAACAACGCGGAAGACATCTATTCCTTCCGAATCAACCGTGTTGAGCCGCTCCATATTCCCTATGTCTCGAAGGTGCTCGGGCCCATACGCTACGACTTCTTCTATGGAAGCCTGAAAGGCCACACCTACCCGAATCATCCATGGGTCCACTCGGAGATCGCCTCCTTTGCCCCCACATCGAACTTCCAGTTCGGCTTTCAGAGAACGATCATCTTCGGCGGTGCGGGGCATGCGCCGGTGACGCTGCATACCTTCCTTAAAGGCTTCTTCAGCGTCAATGACACCACAGCAGGATTGAAGTTCTCGCGCAACGATCCCGGCGCGCGCTTCAGCACCTTCAACTTCTCCTACCGGCTTCCCTTCGTCCGCAATTACCTCACGCTCTATGCCGACTCTACGACCCATGACGACGTAACGCCCATCTCCGCACCGCGCCGCTCCCCCTATCGCGCAGGTCTCTTTCTCTCTCAATTTCCTCCTATCTTCGGCAACAGCGGCAGAAAACTCGATCTGCGGGTAGAAGCCGTCTCGACCGACTGCTCGACTCTCATCTGCCAGCAAGGCGGCGCCAACTACATCGAGACCGTGCAGCGGCAGGGCTACACCAACAAGGGCTTCATCTTCGGCGACTGGATCGGCCGCGAGGCCAAGGGAGGCCAGGCTTGGCTCACCTATCACCTCTCCGGCAACGAGTGGATCCAACTTGAGTATCTGAACAAGAAGACCCCGAAGGACTTCATCGAGGGCGGAACGACCCAGAACCAGTTCAAGGTCGACGTCCTCAAACGCATCGGCAAAGATCTCGAGGTAGACGGCTGGGTCCAGTACGAACGCTGGAAGGCACCGGTCTACCTCTCGGGTCAGCAGAGCGACACCACTGCAGCCGTCCAGTTCACCTGGTATCCCAAACTCCGCACCCGCGAAAAGTTCTGAAGCAGGTAACGCTTAGCACCGATATCCGAGGCATCGATCGACTCCCGGTAGCGGTCCTCTCAGAGCAGATTCCGGTTCTTACCTCAATCAAAACTGTCATCCTGAGCGGAGCAGATCACAGCTTCACCGTGATCCGCGCAGTCGGAAGGACCTGCGTTTGCATTTGTCGTTGTCTGTCTTCGCTCTGAGTCTCAATCCCGCAACACATCCTCCCCGTGTCATCGCCCTTATCCCCTTTACGCTCCTCTTCCACATTCAGCCCCCAACGCAAGCCTTGAAGTAAGCAAGCGACCGCTCCAGCCCCTCTCGCAGCTTCACCTTCGGCTCCCACCCGAGCAGCGTGCGCGCCCGCGTAATATCCGGCCGGCGCCGCGTCGGGTCATCCTGCGGCAACGGCTTGCGCACAATCTCACTCTTCGATCCCGTCACCACGAGCACCTCTCGCGCACATTCAAGAATCGTCCACTCGACCGGATTGCCGATGTTGACCGGCAGATGCTCCTCCGAACGCGAGAGCCGCACAATCCCCTCGATCAGGTCCGACACATAGCAGAAGCTGCGTGTCTGCGACCCGTCGCCATAGATTGTCAGCGGCTTGCCCCCGAGCGCCTGGATCATGAAGTTCGAGATTACCCGGCCATCGTTCGCCTGCAGTCGCGGGCCATAGGTATTGAAGATGCGGACTAGGTGCGTGTTCACCCCGTGATACCGGTGAAAGGCCATCACCGTCGCCTCGGAAAAACGCTTCGCCTCGTCATAGACCGACCGCGGCCCAATGGGGTTCACATTGCCCCAGTACGTCTCGACCTGGGGATGCACCTCGGGGTCGCCGTAGCACTCGGAGGTTGAGGCATGCAGATAGCCCGCGCTATACCTCCTTGCGATCTCGAGCGTATGCAGCGTTCCCGCCGACCCGACCAGCAAGGTCTCCGGGCCAAGCCGATCGTAATCGACAGGGCTTGCTGGCGAGGCAAAGTTGAAGACGTAATCCACCCGGCCCACATCGAACCGCTCACAGATGTCCTGCTCAATCAACCGGAAGCGGGCCTCCTTCCCAAGATGCGCCAGGTTCGCGGCGTTCCCCGTACAGAAGTTATCCACGCCAACGACACTGTGGCCCTCAGCCAGCAGTGCGTCGGTAAGATGAGAGCCCAGAAAACCTGCGGCGCCGGTAATGAGAATCGTTTGCTGCGTCATGCTTCATTTCCTTTATCTACGGCATTCCATCCATGTCGAATCGCCTGCACCGGCGTGGCCAGTATCCAGGCACTGTCATCCTGGGCAAAGTCGCTCGTGAGTCCTAAAGCGAGCGGCCCAGTTGCAAGCGGCCCAGTTACAAGCGGCCCAGTTACAAGCGGCCCAGTTACAAGCGGCCCAGTTACAAGCGGCCCAGTTACAAGCGGCCCAGTTATAGGACCTGCCCTCGCTCAGATTGCCAGCCATTCTTGCGTGTCATCTGCAATCTGCCCGCTCCAGAACGTCGGTGCTATCACTGTCTCGCGGGGCCTTACCTACGTCGTCGCTTCCATGCTCAGGGCCAGCACTTTGCTGTCCCGATGCGGCGTCACCGTCGGTCGCCCCACGCTGAGATACGTGAAGCCATGCTGCAGCATCACCGCCGGATCGTAGAGATTGCGTCCGTCGATAATGATCGGATAGCGCAGCACCGTATAGAGCCGGGCAAGATCGATGGCGGCAAACTCCACCCAGTCGGTCAAAATCAGCAGCGCGTCGGCGTCCCGCGCGGCGTCAAAGGCATCTGTGGCGTAGCGCAGTTGTGGCCCGGCCGGAAGCTCCTGTTCGGTGCGCTTGATGGCCGCGGGATCATACGCCGCGATCGAACACCCTTCCGCAATCAGCATCTCGACCAGGTCGATTGCAGGTGATTCGCGAATATCGTCCGTCTCCCCCTTGAACGCCAGCCCCAGCACCGCGAGCTTCTTGCCCCGGAGCGTCCAGAGCGCCGACCGCACCTTGCTGAGGAAGCGCTTCTTCTGCGTCACATTGATCTTTTCCACCTCTTTCAAAAGGGAGAAATCGATCCCGATCTGCTCGGCAACGGAGCGGAACGCCGCCACATCCTTCGGGAAACATGAGCCGCCGTACCCGATCCCGGGACGAAGAAACTTCGGCCCGATCCGGCTGTCGAGGCCGATGCCCTGCGCCACCTGTTCCACATTCGCGTCCGTCGCCTCGCACAGGTTCGAGACCGCATTAATGAACGAAATTTTAACCGCCAGAAACGCGTTCGACGCGTGTTTGATAATTTCCGCGCTCTTGGTCGATGTATTCAGGAGCGGTGGAGGCGTGCCCAGGCTGCAGACTCCACTGATATGCCCCGGCCGCATATAGTAGTCGCCAGTCGTCAGCGGGGCATAGATCGCGTTCAACAAGGCTGCAGCCCGCGCGCTATCCGATCCGACCACGATGCGGTCGGGATGCAGGAAGTCTGCTACCGCCGTGCCCTCCCGCAAAAACTCTGGATTCGAGACCACATCGAACAGCTCCCGCGCCACGCCATTGCGCTCGATCGCCCGGCGAATCCACTCATTCGTGTAGACCGGGACGGTGCTCTTTTCGACGATCACCTTGTAGCTGGTCAAGGAGCGCGCAATCTCGCATGCAACCGCTTCCACGTACGAGAGATCGGCATCGCCCGTCTCGCTCTGCGGCGTTCCGACCGCAATGAAGATTGCCTCGCACTCCCGTGTCGCTTCGCCCAGATCGGTCGTGAACCGGACCTTCGTATTGCGATACCGCTCCAGCAGTTCCGGGAGGTAGTTCTCATGGATCAGCGTGTCGCCTCCCTGCAACGCCGCCACCTTGCGTTCATCGTTATCCACGCAGAGAACATCGTGTCCCATCTCTGCAAAACAGACCGCGGCAACCAGCCCTACGTACCCGGAACCGACAACGGCTATTGAAATCTTCTGCATCATGATAGGCTTCGGGCTCTTCCTTAAGAGTGAGATGTGCTGCAGTTGCGCTCAGTCCAGCGTGAACGATGTACAGAACCGTTCGCCATGCATCGTGCCCCTTCGAGTCTATCCGATTCGTATCCTTCAATAGTATCCAGACCGAAATAGGAGGTTACCATCGACCTGGATTTCGTTTCCGCCCGGAGTCAGGGTCGCGTACACTGGTGATAATGGCTTCCCAAGGCACAACCAACCCATCAAACATGGGTGCCTCCGGTGCGCGAGCATCGGAGTTCAGCGCGACCTCGTCCGATACCAGCTTATCCGAAGTGCTGATTTTGCTGCGCAAGCGGCGCTGGATCCTGATCGTCGCCCTCGTCCTTGGCCTGTTCTACGGGTTGTATAAAGCAACCTCGCAACCGAAGCTCTACGAAGCAACCGGCCGTATCCAGGTCAGGACTGGATCGTCGAACGAGTACCGCGTCAGCGCTGTTTCCAGCCTCGGAGGGGGCGACTCCTCCACACGGCTCCAAACCGAGGTCAACATCCTGCAGAGCGAATCGCTGCTGCTGACCGTAGCCCGTGAACTGAACCTCCCGAACGATCCCAATTTCTTTGGCAGCACCGGTGCTCCAACGCACTATTCGCTCGATGACCCAGGCATTCGCCAGGCTGCCCTCGGCACCTTACAGGGCAACCTCAAGGTTGCGCTGGTGCCGAAGACCGACCTCATCACCATTACCTATAGCAGCCTGAGCGCGAAGCTATCCGCGGACATCGTCAACAAGCTGATCTCGGATTACATCCAGCGCAGCTACGAGACACGCTTCGCCTCCACCCAGCGCGTGTCGCAATGGCTCTCCGGGCAGCTCGACGACCTGAAGCAGCAGGTCGAAACCTCCGAAGAGCAGATGATGGATGTGCAGAAACGTCTTGGCATCATCGGCCTGGACCCAACCCACAGCCAGGTCACGCAGGGCGTTGACGACTTGTCGAGGGCATCCGGCCAGGCCCGGATCGCACGCATCCTCGCCGAGGCGCGCTATCGCACGTTGAGCGGCATGGGATCGAGTGCGGTCGAGCCAGGCAGCACAGGCGGATTTGGCGCCGGCATGGGTACGGGGCAGGCCTCCGCAACCGGCTCGACTGGCGGTGCCACCGGCGAGAGTGCCACCGGAACGGCAGCCGCAAGCCCCAGCGCGACACCGGGTGCCGGCTCGACGACGCTGGGATCGCCAACTGAAACAGGTTCCCCGACCGGCTCGGCAGCAAGCCAGAGTCTGCGCGGTCAACTGGCCAACCTTAAAGCGAACTATGCCGAGACGCAGGCGACTCTTGGTCCCAATCATCCGACCGTCAAAGCACTGCGGGCCCAGATGGACGAGCTAAATAACCAGATCACGCTCGAACAAAATCGAATGGTGCTGGCATCCAGAGAAGCCTACGTGATCGCGCGCAATACCGAAAAGCAGACTACCTCGACGCTCGAGACCGAGAAGAACAACGCGTACAAGCTGCGCGATGACCTCGTCGAATACACCCTCCGTCAGCGCGAGTACGAGTCCAACCGGACGCTCTACGACGGTCTCAGGCAGCGCCTCCGTACCGCCAGCGTGCAGGCCGGGCTCGAGTCGCTCGAAGTCGATATCGTCGATCAGGCTCTCCCCCCCGCAAGTCCCACGCTCCGGTCCACATCGACCATCATCCTCATCGACCTGCTGTTCAGCTTTATGGTAGGCGTCGCGATCGCCTTCCTTCTCGAAAGCCTCGACACCGGCATGCGCTCGATCGCCGAGATAGAAGCCATTACCGAGCTACCCTCGCTCGCCATCATTCCGCGATCGCGCAAGTCCAACGCCGAGAGCACACCGAACCTGAGTACAGCGCAACGCAACATCAGTGTGCTCACGCAGCCCAAGTCGCAGTTTGCGGAGGCCATTCGTTCGCTCCGGACATCGCTGCTCCTGGCCACGACAGGCCACCCACCAAAGTTCATCCTGTTTACCAGCGCCACGCCCTCCGAGGGCAAGACGACGACCGCGTCCAATCTGGCCTGCGTCCTCGCGCAAGGCGATACCAGCGTCCTTCTGATCGATGCTGACCTTCGCCGGCCCAACGTTCATCACCGCTTCGGTCTCAACGGCAAGGTCGGCGTTACTACCGTGCTCACCGGTAGCTCCAATCTCGAGAATACTGTGCAGCAGGTTCCCGAGGTCCCGAACCTCCACATTCTTCCCAGCGGTCCCGTTCCGCCCTTCCCAACCGAGATGCTGGGATCACAGGCCATGGACGATCTGCTCGAACGCTGTGGCCAGCTCTATACCCACGTCGTCATCGACTCACCACCCATCCTCTCGGTGACCGACGGTGTGATCCTCGCCCGGAAGGCCGACGCGGTCGCGCTCGTCATCCGGCACGGCAAGTCCAGCAAGCATGTCGTCCGCCGCGCGCGCGACCTGCTGCTCCGGGCCGGTGCGCCGATTACCGGCATTGTCCTCAACGCCGTCGACCTGAACGCCCCCGAATACTATGGCTATTACGGCTATTCCGGCTACTCCTACTCCAGCATCGATGCGGATAGCTGGGAGGCGCGGACCACCTCCGGCGACACGACCCGGAACGACGCAACTAGAAACGACACGACCAGAAAGACGAGGAGCTGATCGATGATCCACCAGCTATCGTCGATACAAAGACCCGAGCCGGCTAACCCCATGCAGCCCTCACAAATACTGAACACGCCAAAGACCCTGAATACACTGCGGATCTCCAGGCAATTCGATATACCGCCTTTACTGATTCGCCTCCTTCTCTCCGCAGTCCTGCTCGCCGGATGTGCCGTGCCCGCCCTCGGGCAGTTCAGCGGGCCGTCCCTTGGAGCGAACACGCCCGTCAACTCGCCCATCACTCCCACCACCGACCCCGCTATCCTCTACCCCGCCGATCGGGCCATTCAGGTTGGCGTCGGCGACCTGCTGACCGTGCATCTCTTCGGCGTCTCCGACTTCGCCACACCGTCCCGGGTCGGCCTCGAAGGGTCCTTGCAGGTTCCACTGATTGGTCCAGTCCCCGTTCTTGGTCTTACCCTCTATGAGGCCTCCCAAGCCATCGCCTCGCGTCTCAAGAGCGCTGGCATGTATCAGGATCCGCAGATCACCGTGCAGATCACCGAATCCCCCAACCAGGTTGTGACCGTCTCAGGCGAGATGCACGGCGTCATTCCCGTCGTCGGCAGCAAGGGCCTGCTCGGAGTTCTCTCGGCAGCGGGTCAGTACCCACCTACCGGCAGTCACACCGTCATCATCAACCGTCCAGGCTTGAACCGGCCCATCATCGTCGATCTCGGGACCGATCCTGCGCACAGTGCCCGAGCCGACGTCCCGCTCTTTCCACATGACACCGTGGTCGTTCCGCGTGTCGGCGTCGTGTACCTCCTTGGAGCCTTCAAGGGCCAGGGAGCGATCCCCTTGCAGCAGAACTCGCCACTCACCCTGATGCAAGCCGCCGCGCTCGGCGGCGGGGTCACCTTTGAAGGGAAGTACAGTGACCTCCGCGTCGTCCGCACCGTCGGCTTTGAACGCAAGGTCATCAAGCTGGACATCATGCGGGTCATGCGCGGGAAGGCCCCGGACCCGGTCCTCCAGGCAGACGACATCATCTTCCTCCCCCCCAGCACCTTGAAGGCTGCTCTCAACAATGGAGGCTTCTCGGCCGTAACCAGCATCGCGTCCTTGTTGCTGATCTCCCTGCAGACTACTGTGCTGCGATGACCCTTACCGCTCTCCGGCGTGCACGCGCTTCTGGCAAAAGCTACTCGCCGTCCAGCAGGGAGTCTCAAGTCTGATGGCGGATCAATCCCGGGTCAGCACCACGAAGAAGGTTCGGCTCGCATATCTGGTCAGCCATCCAATCCAGTACCAGGCCCCCTTGCTGCGCAGGATCGCTCAGGAGCCGGATATCGAACTGACCGTCTTCTTCGGCTCCGACTTCTCCGTGCGCAATTATAAGGACGAGGGCTTCGGCGTAGGCGTCGAGTGGGACGTCCCCCTTCTGGACGGCTACCACCACGAATTCCTCCCCAAACTTCGCCACGACACCTCCAGCGTCAGCGTCACCAGCCCGATGAACCACGGCATCTTCAGCCGGCTCCGCGGTCGCAGGGCAGAGCCCGGCTTCGATGTGCTCTGGGTCCACGGCTACGCCACCGTCAATGCCATGCACGGCATCCTGGCCGCAAACCTGCTCGGCATCCCCGTGTTGTTGCGGGCCGAGTCATGGCTTCGCGACCGCGCCCGCGGAGGCATGAAGCTCCGCATCAAAGGACTCTTTTTCGATCTCCTCAAGCGGCTGATCGATGCGGTCCTTCCCATCGGAACCCTGAACGCCGCCTATTGGAGTCATTACTTCAGCGGCGACATCCCGCAGTTCTTGATGCCCTACGCCGTCGACAACAGCTACTTCCAGCAGAGAAGTCTCGCTGCTGGCAACGGGCGCGCCGCGCTGCTCGCCCACCTCGAGCTGGACCCAGCCCGGCCTGTCATCCTCTTCGCCTCGAAGCTCCAGCCCCGCAAGCACTTGGACGATCTCCTCGAAGCCTATATCCAGCTCTCGCCCGGAGCAGGTATCGACCCGCTGCCATACCTCGTCATCGTGGGCGACGGCGAAGCGCGTCCAGCACTCGAAGACCGGGCTCGCGCCACCGGCTTCCACACCATCCGGTTCTGCGGCTTCCAGAACCAGTCTGAGCTGCCCCGCTACTTCGACATCGCGAGTGTCTTCGTTCTGCCCTCGCGCCACGAGCCCTGGGGCCTCATCGTCAACGAGGTCATGAACGCCGGCCGTGCCGTGATCATCTCGGACGACGTAGGCTGCCAGCCCGACCTCATCACCGACGGCGTCGAGGGAGCCATCTATCCCGTCCGCGACGTCCAGGCGCTCACCGCCGCCCTGCGCCGCGTCCTCGATAGCCCCGAGACAGCCGCCGCCATGGGCCAGAACGCCCTCGAACGCATACGCGCCTGGAGCTTCGAGGAAGACATCCATGGTCTCCGCCAGGCCATCGCCGCAGTTACAGGAAGACTCTCTGCCTGATCCGCTGCCCCTCCCCCTAACTGCCATGCGAAAGACCAGACCAGCAAACTCCAAAGGCTCCTAATGCGCATCCTCCACATGGTAGGCACCATCGACCCGAAGGCAGGCGGCGTCTCCGAGGCCATCCGTGCCCTGCTCGAATACGGTCCCTCGGACTACCAGCACGAGATTGTCTCGATCGATGAGCCCGAAGCGCCCTTCCTCGCCGCGCTCCCGGCCCCGACCCATGCCTTGGGTCCCACCACGTCCACCTTTGCTTACACGCCGAAGCTCGTGCCCTGGCTCATCGCCAATCGCCATCGCTTCGACGGCGTCTTCGTCCATGGTCTGTGGGGTTACAGCGGCCTCGCCGCCTGGCGTGCCTTCCGAGGCCATCTCCCCTATGTCGTCTTCACCCACGGCATGCTCGATCCCTACTTCAAGCACGCCTTCCCCCTCAAACATCTGAAAAAATGGCTTTACTGGGCGCCCGTCGAATACTGGGTCCTGCGCGGAGCCTATAAAGTTCTCTTCACCTGCAATGCCGAAGAGAAGCTGGCCGAGCAGAGCTTCTGGCTTCACCGCTGGAACCCTTTCGTCGTCGCCTTTGGAGCCACCGCTCCGGAGGGCGACCCCGCCATCCAGCTACAAACATTTCAGGCCGTCTGCCCGGAAGTTCAAGGCCGCCGCTTCCTGCTCTTCCTTGGCCGCATCCATCGTAAAAAAGGCTGCGACCTCCTTATCGACGCCTTTCTCAAGATCGCCTCGACCGACCCCGGCCTCGATCTCGTCATCGCCGGCCCCGACCAGCAAGGATGGCGGGCCGATCTGACGGCCCGCATCGCCGCTGCCGGTCTTGCATCCCGCGTCCATTGGACCGGCATGCTCGAGGGCAATGCCAAGTGGGGAGCCTTCCTCGCATCGGAGGCCTTCATCCTTCCCTCACACCAGGAGAACTTCGGTCTGGCCGTCGCCGAGGCCCTCGCCTGCGGCCGCCCCGTCCTGCTCTCCGACAAGGTCAACATCGCCCCCGATATAGCCGCCCGTGGTGCCGGCTTAATGGAACCCGATACGCCCGATGGAACCCTCCGGCTGCTCGAGCGCTGGACCGCCATGACGTCCGCGGAGCGCGAGATTATGGGCCACCGCGCCCTCCTCACCTTCCAGCAGCACTACGATATGCGCCTCAACGCCCAGGCTATCGTCCGCATCTTCGAACCAGCCCTTGTACGCAGATGAAACTGTCATCCTGAGCCGAGCAGCGTCGAAGGCCCACGCCTGCACTCTGCCGTTACGCTCAACCGTGACTTCGTCATCTCAACCGAAGCCGCTCGGTCTTCTCGAGTTGCGCAGTCGGTGGAAGCTCCCGTATTTCGCCGCTCCTTCCTCCCTCTGAAGCTTCCTCTAGGAAGCTGTCTAAAACTTGCAAGGCATTCCTGCCGGCGCGTTACTTGGTGCTCCCGTGGCCGCAAGCAATGTTCGTGCCGACCAGCGGGCGGTCCTAAGAAGCTCCTCCCTGCCACGACCGGTATACACGTCACGAAGTGACCGCCGCCCGCGCAAGGCGTCCGTCCAGTTTTTAGACAGGTTCTAAGCCTGAATTCACTCCTCGCATCGAACCAGAACCTCCAACCGTTCTAAAATCACAGGAACTCATGGCACGACAAGCGCACTATAACGCCCGCGACCACATCTCACCGGACACAGCCACCGATCCCTACCTGCGCCCGGCGTTCTCGAGCCGCAATCGGGCCTGCCGCTTCTTCTGGAACATCTGCTGGGCTCTCTTTTATCGCACGTCGCCGCGGCCGCTGCATGCATGGCGGTCCTTTCTGCTCAGGAGCTTCGGCGCAACCCTTGGCCCGAACTGCCACTTTTATCCTGGGTCAAAGATATGGGCGCCCTGGAACCTGGCGTGCGCAGACTCGGTCGCCGCCGGGGATGGCGCGGAGATCTATAACCCGGCCCCGATCAAGCTGGGATCGCACGTCATCCTGTCGCAGCAGGCCTATCTCTGCGGAGCCACCCACGACTTCGACGATCTAGCCTTCCCGCTCCTCGCGTACACCATGGAGATTGGTGCCCACGCCTGGATCTGTGCCCGCGCCTCAATCACTCCAGGAGTCACTGTAGGCGAAGGCGCCGTCCTCGGCCTTGGTTCCGTCGCCACCCGCGACCTTGAGCCCTGGACCGTCTACGCTGGCGTCCCCGCTATAAAGATAAAGCAGCGACACCATCCGGCCGTATCCCCGATTCCTACTCCCAACCCGTTGCCCCCTACACCCTAGCGTTCAGGCCCTCAACTTCGCCAGCAGGTCGGTCGGATGTACAGGCTTTGCTAGAATCTCGAATTCGTGACCTTGTTCCCGGGCCTTTTCGAGCAGGTCCGCCGTTGCAGCCTGGCCAGAGAAGAGAAGAATCTTGCACTTCGGAATCTTGTGACGAGTTGCGATCGCGGCTTCAATTCCCGTCATACCGGTCATGATCACATCGCTGATCAGCATATCCGGTCGAAACGTGTCGAGCGCTTCGAGGGCTTTCTCTCCGCTATACACGGCACGCGCCTCAAACCCTGCCTGGTTAAGAATAATCGCCAGCGTGTTGGCGATAACCTGCTCGTCGTCGGCAACAAGTACACGTGGCTTCGACGAAGTAACTGCTTTGTCTGACATGCTGAATATCCCCAAAAAAATGTTTTTGTCGGAAGCGATTGTACGGCGACTATATAACAGGATCGCTTTACTCAGGCCCGCACGTCCTAATGATACGCTGACCGCAGCGATGGTTCGCCCTCAGGGGTAAGTTGGAGCGATCGCTGTCGTCCCCGCACGCTGCCCTGACCCTATGCAAGCTCTCTCTATGCAAAATGCCATCATACGCGCCGAACGTGTTGAGAAATACTATGCACAGCCCAGCGAAAACCGCATCCAGGTCATCTCGCCTACTGATCTCTCGATCGTCCCGGGCGAGATCGTCGCCCTGCTTGGACCATCGGGGTCCGGCAAATCCACCCTACTGCGTATGCTGACCGGCTTGTCCGCCCCCTCTGCCGGCCAGGTCTACTGGCACGAAAAACCGATCGCCACGGCCGCTGTCAATGTGTCCATCGTCTTTCAGAGCTTCGCTCTCTTTCCCTGGCTCACCGTGCTCGAAAATGTCGAAGCTCCCCTCAAGGCCCGCGGTCTCGATGCAGAGGCCCGGCGCAGGCAAGGTCTCAAGATGCTCGACACCGTCGGCCTCGACGGCTTTCAGGGAGCCTACCCGAAGGAGCTCTCTGGCGGCATGCGCCAGCGGGTCGGCTTCGCCCGTGCCCTCGTTGTTCAGCCCGAGGTCCTCTTCATGGACGAGCCCTTCTCCGCGCTCGATGTTCTCACAGCCGAGAACCTCCGCAGTGAGTTGCTCGAGCTCTGGCAGAAGAAGACCATCCCCACTCAGTCCATCTTCCTCGTTACTCACAACATCGAGGAGGCTGTGCTGCTGGCCGACCGGATCATCGTCCTGGGCCGCAATCCGGGTCACATCCGCGTCGACTTCAAAGTCACTGTGCCCCATCCCCGCGACCGCAAGGCAGCTGCCTTTACCCAACTGGTGGACTACATCTACAAGGTGCTCACACAGCCCGATGCGAAGCCGCCGGAGCTCCCCACCTCCCCATCTGATACGTCGAACCCCTCAGCCAGACGGCAACACGAACAGCGTCGTATGCACTACCAGATGCTGCCGCACGCTCGCCCCGGAGGCATCGCCGGCCTGCTTGAGCTGGTCCTCGATCACGACGGCAAGGAAGACATCTACCGGTTGGCGGATCATCTCGGCTTCGAGATCGACGACCTGCTTCCCATCGTCGATGCCGCCCAGCTCCTTGGCTTTCTCACCGTCACCGAAGGCGACGCCGCAATCACCTCAACCGGCTCCGAGTACGCCAACTCCGAGATCCTCCGCCAGAAAGAGCTCTTCCGCGCAGCCGCCGTCGAGCACGTTCTCCTCCTCCGCCAGATCGTCCGCGCCATCGAAGCTAAAAGCGACGGCACCGTTCCCGAGGAGTTCTTTCACGACATGCTCGATGAGCAATTTACCGAAGAAGAGACACTCCGTCAGCTTGAGACCGCCATCAACTGGGGCCGTTACGCCGAACTCTTCGACTTCGACGCCTCCCGCCGACGCTTCATGCGCGCCGAAAAACTGCATCACGACGCTAACACCGAAGCCGCCGCCGAGATCGACGCATGATCCGGTATCCTGCGACACACCCTCAAGAAATCGTCGTCTAGACTAAAGCCGCGCAGTTGCTCGCGCGGCGCAGTGAGAGACCCCGCACTTCGCCTTTGCGTTTTGTTTTCGCCAACAGTTCGCCGCATCCTGCATGATTGAGACTGGTTCTTATAGAAATTTGTGACTGAGTCTCTACTTTGAAGGAGCGGCAGCTTCAGCCGCACCAATAAGTTCGAAATTTTCGCGGGGCTTGAGCCCTGAGGGATTACCAGGAATACCGATGCCTCACAACAGCCGACTCCGCATGTTCTACGTCACCTCCACGCGAGGCCGCGAGACCCTCGCCCGCGCCCAGGTCTTCAAGCGCAGCTGGCCCTTCTTCCTTGATCTCGCCGTCGCCGCCCTTTGCCTTGCCGCTTTCTTCGGCGTCCTCAAAATCGCCCAGTTCTGGGCCAGTAGCGCCCAGCCCGAGTTCCTCGTCTCCCTCTCCCCGCAAAGCCTCCCGCTCTACGCCTTCTACTCCGTTGTCCGCATCGGCCTCGCCTATCTCCTGTCGCTCGTCTTTGCCATCGCCTACGGCTACATCGCAGCCTACAACCAGCGCGCCGAAGCATTGATGATCGCCGCGCTCGACATCCTTCAATCCATACCCGTCCTCTCATTTTTACCCGGTGTCATGCTTGCCATGGTCGCCCTCTTCCCCACACGCCAGCTCGGCGTCGAGATGGGTGCCATCGTCCTCATCTTCACCGGCCAGGTCTGGAACATGGCCTTCAGCTTCTACAGCTCCCTGAAGAGCCTGCCCCGTGAGCTTGGCGAAGCCTCTACCATCTTCGGCTTCTCCACATGGCAGCGCTTCTGGCAGCTCGAACTCCCCTACGGCACCATCGGCCTGGTCTGGAACTCCATGATCTCCGTCGCCGGCGGCTGGTTCTTCCTCATGGCCTGCGAGATGTTTGTGCTCGGCGATCGCGACTTCCGCCTCCCCGGCCTCGGCTCCTATCTCCAGACGGCCGCCAGCGCCGACAACGTCCCCGCCATGATCTACGGCATCTTCACCGTTATCGCCATCATCGTCGCTACTGACCAGCTCCTCTGGCGTCCTATCATCGCCTGGTCTGACAAGTTCAAGATCGAGCATTCCGCCAGCGCTGACCGCATCAACTCGCCTATCCTGCACCTCATCCAGCACTCGAACGCCCTCTCCATCATCAAGCGCCACACCCTCACCCCCATCAGCGAGCGCATCTATCACGACGTCGCCGAACGCAACCGCGAACATCGAATCCAGCAGGCCGCTGGAGCGATCCAGGCCAGAACCACCTCCGCTTGGCCCCGGATCGCCCTCCTTACCGCCGGCGGCGCCGTCATCCTTTATGCCGCGATCAGCGCTCTGCTGAAGCTGCGCGAGATCGACGGTACACAGTACCTTCAAGTGCTTAAGGGCGCAGGCGCCACCTTCCTCCGCGTCAACCTCTCCCTCTTGCTGGCATCCGCCTGGACGATTCCCGCCGGTGTCGCAATCGGCTTCAACCCGAAGCTCGCCCGCATCGTCCAGCCCATCGTGCAGGTTGCCGCTTCGTTCCCCGCGCCCATTCTCTTCCCCATCATCATCCTCGGCCTGCTCAAAGCGGGCGGCGGCCTGGGGATAGGCTCCATTGCCCTCATGCTCCTCGGGACCCAGTGGTACATCCTCTTCAACGTGATCGCCGGTGCGATGGCGATTCCCTCCGACCTCCGCGAAGTCTCGACCCTCTTCCGCTTCACGCGCTGGCAGCGCTGGAAGACCGTCATCCTCCCCGGAATCTTCCCCTACCTCATCACCGGCTTGGTCACGGCATCGGGCGGTGCCTGGAACGCCAGCATCATCGCCGAATACTTCCATCTCAAAGGCCAGACCCTCCACACCCTCGGCCTCGGCGCCCAGATCTCGGCCGCCAGCGACAAGGGCCAGTTCCAGATCCTCCTCCTCGCCACCATCGTCATGGCCCTCATGGTCGTTACCGTCAACCGCATCGTCTGGCGCCCCCTCTACCGCCTCGCCGAAACCAAATACAAACTCGAAGGCTGAAGTCCAAGTCGCTCCCTCAAGCTCGCCATAAACCGGCAAGGAAGGTAGCCCTTTACATCAAGTTTGTCGATTGTTAGATCGATACTGGGGAATCAACGTCTAAACGCATAGTGGTGCTGGCCGATATGCTTATAATTAGCTTCCGTGGATATCCACCTGATGGTCGGAACAGTTGGCCTGATGGTCGGAACGGTTGGCCTGATTGTGGTAGCAATCGTTTATGGACGGTGGCAAAAACAGATCAACCTCGTTGTAGTCGGTTCAGCAAAATGGGTATGGAAGTTTTTGCTTGATTCAAAGACTTGTAGGGTTGCCGAAACATTTTGCAATGAGGTAGCCGTTCTATGGTTTGTCTTTCCTTTGCTGGACAGACTCTATGATGAAAAGAAGCATGACGACCCTTTGCTTCATCAAGCGTTCATTGTTTCTGCAATATTCTTCGTGTTCGCTGTCATTCTCTCCCACGTCGCTGGGAAAAGGGAGGATTAACACATGTCCGAGGTGATTAGTTGGACTGTAGCTGGAGGTTCATTAGTTTTTGCTCTAGGTCTGATTTCCGCCATAGGATCTCGACGACAGCGAAGGTCTAAACCTCGCGCGCAAATCCTGATTCGAGAGCACGTACAAGATTCGACCAAGAGGAAGGTAGTACCCAACAGCGCAATGAGCATGGCTGCTGGAGGGGTGGGTAACGGAGACGAAGATCTTGCGCCAGTCGGCAATTATTCTCGGTAGAGTTCTCGGATTTATAGAGATCGCTGATCTGATTTCGGGCGGAAAGATCTCCTTCCCGGAGCTCGTGCAGCGCCTGGCGGAACGCTATTCATTCCAGAAATTCCCGAAGACATTCGATGAATTGGAACTGGCGAAGGGGATAGAATTTCTTGAGGGAACATCGGGTGAGTACCCGATACAGAAGTTTGTTATCTGGGACACTCTGCTGGTTCTTGAGACACGCGTAAATACGAGCGTTTCAAAAGCCATCTTGGAAGAAATACTTCTTTGGGGTTCAAAAGAACTGGGCATTAATTACAAGCCAGGTTCTATCAAACGATTTGCCTACATCAGCGATGTCACTTTTTTTAGTGATGCACCCTTGCTAACTCTTCATGCCGCTATCAATAATTTGGCCATTCGATCGAGTGCCGAGTTATCGCGTATTTGGCAGGAGTCAGTGAAATACGAGCCCATTGTTATTCGGTTGGGCCATGACCCAACTGTTAGAAAGAATCCCATTGCTCCATTCTCAATTGAGCACAGAGCGGAGGCGCGGTTCTCGGAAAACAAGTACTTCTCCGAAGCTCCACTTCCGACAAATGTTCATTTGGAAATGCTTGAGCAGTTCGAAAAGGATATTTTGGCAGCAACGTAACGGTAAGTATTCACGGTATGCTGGTCTTTAGCGCCGGAGAGATTCTTCCCGAGCTGCCTGCCTCTTAAACGCATACACCACCGCTAGCAGCGGCGGCGGCAGCAGCACGCCCCAGAACGGAATCAAAATCCCCAGCACAATCGGCCCTAGAAACGAAGCCCACCATGGCACCTTTGTCGTCCGATGCAGTACATACGGCTGGATCACCAGCCCCTCCAGCACCACAATCACCCCATAGAGTCCAAGCACCAGCCCCAGCCGCCACTCATCATGCCCGCTGAACGCCACCGCCAGCACCGGCCCGATCAGCGCAATCATTCCCCCGAACGTAGGTATAAACTGCAGCACTGCGCCCAGCAACGCCCAAGCCGGCGCAAACGGCACATGAATCAACTCCAGCCCGATAAACCACAACACGCCCACGATCAGTGCATCGAGCGTCACCGCGCGCCACCATCCCATCAGCGCTCCGCCCGCAACCCGCACCGTGTCGAGCGAGCGGTTCCTCTGAACGTCTCGCGCATCGACCTCTAACCTGCTCCTCTGACTTCGCATCCACTCCTTCATCAAGGCAATTTCCTCCACAACCACACGTAGCGGCTTTGTAACGTTTGGATGCATCCAGACGAGCCACTGCTTTGCGTGTGCGCCCAACGAAAGAGAGAAACACGATTGCAGTCACGTACAGGCGTTCTACTGGATTCCCAAAGCTCGATAATCAGGAGCACGTTTGGTGGAACTTCATCGCTGAACACGTAGAAAACCTCCACCGAACCGGCATCAACGCCCTTTGGCTGCCGCCGGTCTCATTTGCGGACAACCTGGTATCTAACGACCGATAGCATCAAACGGTAGAAAGATCGTGATCGCTGTACCCGTATGGCCGTCGCGCTGGCTTGTGCGCAGTAATAGCTTCCCGGAGTGTCGTGCGATGATCTCGCGACTTATCCATAAGCCAAGACCAGTTCCTACAAAGCCCTTTGTCGTAAAGAAGGGCTGAAAAGCTTGGTCCGCGACCAGTGCTGACATCCCGGGGCCGGTGTCCGCGACCGTGAGGATCAACCCCCTGCGACCGGTCTGCTGGTCCGATCCCTCCCGGCTGCGAAGGATCAGCCGTCCTCCCGCTGGTTGCATCGCATCGAGAGCGTTTCCTACGATATTGCTGATGACCTGACGAATCTCGCCCTCGAAGCAACAAACCGCCGTGTTCGATCGATTGCGCCGCTCTACAAAGACGTTCGAATTGACAATCCGTCCCTGGTAGAGAGAAAGTACGCTCCCGATAAGTTCGTCGCCCGTCACTTCCATCGGCTTGGTCGCTTGCTTGTGAAAGCGCAATGTCTGACTCGTGATTGTCGCAACCCGCCGTAGTTCGCGATCGGCGATGCCGAGGTATTCCTCAATCGCTGGCGACTCGTTCATGCCGCGCACGAGATAGAGAAGATTGGTCACGGACTCGAGCGGGTTGTTGATCTCGTGTGCTATCGAGCTTGCAAGCCTTCCAACCACCGCAAGCTTCTCAGTCTGCAGCAGCGCCCCCTGAGCCCTCCTGCTGTCCGTGACATCCACTCCAAGCAAAATGATCCCCGAGACGCTTCCGTCACTCTCGCGCAGCGGTTGATAGGTGAAATCAACAAACCGCTCATCAGACTTCAAGATATCGCCGACAAAGGCGTCATACCGCGCCCCGCTCCCGACGTAGGGCTCACCCGCATACACGCGATCCAGCACCTCGATATATCCCTGTTCGACAGTCTCGGGCAGCGCCACGCGAACTGGTTTGCCGAGAACATCGCGATTCTTGACCAGCTGAAGATACAGTGGGTTCACCATACTGATCACATGATCCGGCCCTCGTAACAGAGCGAAGAACGCCGGAGCCTGCTGCAGCACCTCCAGAAGCCGCGCCCGTTCCGTAAGCACGGCGAGTTCGGCCTGCATTCTCCCCGTCGTATCGGAACACACGACAAGTGTTCCGCGAACGCTGCCGCTTGCGTCCCGCACCGGACTGTAGCTGAATGTCCAGTACACATCCTCCAGCTTGCCGTCACGGTAGATCGGGATCAGTTGGTCTTCTTTCCAGGTGGACTCGCCACGCTGCATGACATCGTCGATCAGCGGACTGATGACATCCCATATCTCTGGCCAGCACACCAGCGCTCGCTGCCCCAGCGCCGATGGATGCTTATCCCCGCCGAGGCTTGGCCGGTACGCATCGTTATAGAACTGGATCAGCTCCTCGCCCCACCAGAGAAACATCGGCTGCCGTGAGCCTAGGATCGTATTGACTATCGCCAGAAGCACGTCAGGCCACTCCCGGATCGCGCCGACCGGTGTGCTGCTCCAGTCAAACGCGCGCACCAGTTCCACCATTTCGCCTCTACCGTAGATACGCCCTGCGGCCTGTGTGCGTTCATCCGGCAATGCTGCGTCTAACATTGGCGCTCGGTCTTGGATCGTCTCACGCTTTCTGGCTCTTCCGTTCGTCCACCCCAACTATAGAGTGCTTTCAGACTGCGCGGGTAGGCTTCCGGCCCCCTGCTTGCTGTGCGCTTCTGCTATCGCCAGCACCGCCCAGGACAACGTGGTACCCAGCGCCACTGCTATCCTGAATCCATGAAGTTCGGCGTCCTTGTCTTCCCCGGCTCCAACTGCGACCACGACACCCACCACGTCATCCAGACTCAACTCAACCAGCCGGTTACCTTCCTCTGGCACGCCTCCGAAGACCTCGAAGGCTCGGATGCCATCCTTGTCCCGGGTGGATTTGCCTACGGCGACTATCTCCGCACAGGAGCGATTGCAAAGTTCGCGCCCATCATGCAGTCCGTCACCCGCTTCGCCAAGAGCGGCGGGCTCGTCCTCGGCATCTGCAACGGCTTTCAGATCCTCTGCGAGGCCGGCCTGCTCCCCGGCGCGCTGATGCGCAACGCTCACCAGCGCTACATCTGCAAACAGATTCACCTCCGAACCGAAACCGTGGACTCGCCCTTCACTCACGGTCTTGCCCCCGGCCAGGTTCTCCGGATGCCCATCGGCCACATGGAAGGCAACTACTTCTGCGACCAGGCCACCCTCGCCGACCTCAAAAAGCAGGATCGTATTGCCTTTCGCTACACCTCCGAGACCGGAGCGGTCACCGCCGCCGCCAACCCGAATGGCTCGCTCGACAACATCGCCGGCATCCTCAACGAAAGCCGCAACGTCCTCGGCATGATGCCCCATCCTGATCGCTCGAGCGAGAACCTCCTCGGCTCCGTCGACGGCCTTCGCCTCTTCCAGTCCATGGCCCAGTCTATGGACCAGACTCTCGCAAGACCAGCCTGAAGACCAGACTGCGAGCGCAACGCGGTGGTACCCTGAGTAGCCATGATTGATCTTCACCATCATCTGCTGCCGGGCCTCGACGACGGCTCGAAAACTATGGAAAACTCCGTCGCCATGGCGAAGCTGGCGGCCGCCGACGGCATCTCCCACGTCGTCTGCACCCCGCACGCCAACGGCACCTACGCCTTCGATCCCGCTATCAATCAAGCAAAGGTCGCCGAGCTCCGGTCCCTGCTGGCCGACAATCAAATCCCCCTCACTCTCGGTCTCGGCTGCGACTTCCATCTCTCCTACGACAACATCCAGGACGCGAAAGAGAATCCCAGCCGCTACGCCATCAACGGCCTGAATTACCTTCTGGTCGAGGTTCCCGACTACGGTCTGCCGCGCGGTCTCACCGAGATCTTCTACGAGTTGCAGCTCGCTGGTCTGACACCCATCCTCACCCATCCCGAACGCAACCCGACCCTGCAATCGGACCTCAACCGCCTCGAGGAATGGCTCCGCGGCGGTGTTCTGATTCAGGTTACCGGCGACTCCGTACGCGGCAACATGGGCAAGACCGCCGAAAAGATGGCGCATCAGCTCCTCGCTAGGCGCTGGGTCCACTTCCTCGCCACCGACGCCCACAACACCTCTTCGCGCCCCCCGCGCCTCAGCGAAGCCCGCGTTATCGTTACAAAAAAATATGGTGCGGAGTACGCAGAATTCCTCTGCGAGGCGAACCCCCGGGCCGTCTTCAACGGCGAATCGCTTCCGGCGCAGCAAGAGCCTCGCAACCTCTACGAAGACAGAGAACCAAAAAGCTGGTTCCAGCGCCTGTTCGCCCGCCTCAACGAGCGCTGACGCGCCAGAAGCTGGTTCGACGCGGAAAGACTCGGATAAGAACAACACCCTTCGCCTCCACCGTTGCTATCGTGTTTTTGGCTCATTTGCAGTGTTCTTAGAACTTGTCTAAAAACTTGCGAGGCAGTCATGCGGGACGAGCCCACTGCGCGTGGGGACCCCGGTTGGCGCGGTCACTTCGTGACGGGTGATCGCATTTGCCTAGTGCTCCCGGTAGTCGCAAGCGAACGTTTGTGCCGACCAGCGGGAAGTCCGAAGAAGCTCATCCCTGCCACGACCGGTATACACGTCAGGAAGTGACCGCCGCCCGCGTAGGGCGTCCGTCTAGTTTTTAGACAGGTTCCAAGGCGCGTTAATCCGCGGTCGCTCGATCTACAGCCCCAGCCCGCCATCGACCGCCAGTACCTGCCCGGTAATGAAGTGCGGTCCCGTCGCGAAGAACAACACCGCCGCCGCCACATCCGCCGCCGTTCCGTTGCGCTGCATCGGCGTCTTCTCGGCAAAGTGTTCGTAAGCCGCCCCAACTTCGCCCTGCACAATCATGCCGGGCGCCACACAGTTCACGCTGATCGCCGGAGCCCACGCCTTGGCCATCGTCTGCGACAACATGTGCAGCGCAGCCTTCGAGGTGCAGTAGTGCGTATGCGTCGCCCAGGGATGAATCCCTCCCAATGACCCGATGTTGATGATCCGGCCCGTCGCAGCTCGCAGATGCGGATACGCAGCCTGCGCCATCAGAAAAGGCCCGCGCGTGTTGGTCGTGAACATGTCGTCCCACTGCGCAACGGAGATGCTCTCAAGCGCCTCGGACGCAAACGATCCTGCGTTGTTCACCAGCAGGTCAAGCCGTCCAAACTCCTCCAGAACGGCGCTCATCGTCTCCCCAATGCTCTCAGGCTCCTGCAGGTCGCAGCGGACGGCAAAAGCATCTACGCCGAACTCCGCGAGATCACGCAACGTCGCCTCCGCCTCATCGGCCGATTCGCGATAGGTAATCGCAACCTCCGCGCCAGCTTCCGCAAGCGCAAGTGCGATCGCTCGCCCAATGCGCTTCGCGGCACCGGTCACAAGCACCGTCTTTCCTTTGAGTTGCTGGCTCATGGCAGCCTACTGCTGCGGAGGCGTGCCCGCGGAGGATGCGGGAGCCGGGTGCGTGGCTGCTTTAGGCCGGGCCGGTTCCTGCACCCCGGGCTTCTGCTGTGAGGGCTTGTCCGTACTCTCGATGTAGGCCGAAACCTGTGCACGCGGGCGAACCATCGAGACCGCAATCTCCTTGTTCGCCGCATCCACCACATAGTCCTGACCGAAGGTGGCGAATCCATTGGCGATGACCTGCACCCGCAGATCGCTTCCCGTCGGAATCACGTCAATGATCGCTTTACCGTCCGGATCGGTTTTTACCTCGAGATTCCCATCATCCTTGCCGTCCTTCATCGGATGGAAGACCACCGCGGCATTCGCAATGGGCTTGCCGTTGAACGCTTTGAAAACCGTAACCTCGACATGCGAAGTGACCGGCGGAGCCTTGTACTTGCGGCCGCGATGTGGTGCGTCATCCTGGCTGAGAGCGGATATCGAAATCAGTGAAACGCCAGCACACAACGCCAGGGATAGTCTGTCATAACCTTTGAAACTCATACGGCAATTCTACGACTTTCCTGCGTGCTTGCGGCGCAGATAGAACGCACCGCAAGCACCCATCAAGACCGAATACACCGGTTGAGGTGTAGACCTCCACATCAGAATCAGTCACATTCAGAGATCGGTCTCATCAGAATCGGTGCCCTCTGCCCTGATCGGTGTTAAACCTTTCGCCGACCCCCAGCAAGGTTGCGTGACATTCACTCATGTTTAACCTGACCCCGGTTGACAATTCTTTGAGGCTTGGCTTATCGTTAGCAATCGTAGGCAAGAGTGCCAACGATAGGTCTGAACAAGACCATGCGTTCCACAGGTCCTTCGCAACCATCGCGGCTTCGGTTCCGCACCGGACAGGCTGCGTCTTTCAAATCGCGAACATCGAGTGTTCGCCACATCATTCCCAAGGAGATGTAAGCTATGGCAAAAACAGCATTTACACCGCTTCACGACCGTATTTTGGTCAAGCGCGTCGAAGAGGGCGAGAGCATCCGCGGCGGCATCATCATCCCGGACTCCGCCAAGGAGAAGCCCCAGGAAGGGGAAGTAATCTCGGTTGGTAAGGGCAAGTCGAATGACGAAGGCAAGGTATTCCCGCTCGACGTGAAGACAGGCGACAGCATCCTCTTCGGCAAGTACTCCGGCACAGAGATCAAGCTGGACGGCGATGAGTTCCTCATCATGCGCGAAGAAGAAGTTCTCGGCATCCTCAAGAAGTAATACCGCCTACGCCGGGCGCGCCTTCGCGCATCACCTTAATTAACCCAGCAAGTACATAGACATCAGGAGCAGCACTATGGCAAAGCAGATTCTGCATGGAGAAGATTCACGTCAAGCTATCCTGCGTGGCGTCAATATTTTGGCGGACGCAGTAAAAGTGACACTTGGCCCAAAGGGCCGCAATGTCGTCATCGAGAAAAAGTTCGGCTCACCCACCATCACTAAGGATGGTGTCACCGTTGCCAAGGAGATCGAGCTGTCGAACTCGCTCGAGAACATGGGCGCCCAGATGGTCCGCGAAGTAGCTTCGAAGACCTCCGACGTCGCCGGCGACGGTACCACCACTGCTACGGTTCTGGCCCAGGCTATCTATCGTGAGGGCGTCAAGACAGTTGCTGCCGGTGCAAACCCGATGGCACTCAAGCGCGGCATCGACAAGGCTGTAGAAGCCATCATCGGAAAGCGCGATGAGCATGGTGTCTCGATCGGCGGCGCACTCAGCAAGCTGTCGAAGCCCGTCTCGGGGGACATGATTGCTCAGGTCGGCACCATCTCCGCCAACTCGGATCAGCAGATCGGCACCATCATCGCCGAAGCTATGAAGAAGGTCGGCAAGGATGGCGTCATCACCGTCGAAGAGTCCCGCACCATGGAGACGCAGCTCGATGTCGTAGAGGGCATGCAGTTCGATCGCGGTTACCTATCGCCCTATTTCGTTACCGATGCGGAGCGGATGGAAGTCGCCCTCGAGAACCCCTACATCCTCATCTACGAGAAGAAGATCTCCTCGATGAAGGACCTGCTTCCCTTGCTCGAGCAGATTGCCCGCACCGCCAAACCCCTCGTCATCGTTGCTGAGGATGTAGATGGCGAAGCGCTCGCGACTCTGGTCGTCAACAAGCTGCGTGGAACCCTTAATGTAGCGGCCGTCAAGGCACCTGGCTTCGGCGATCGCCGCAAGGCAATGCTCGAAGACATCGCCACCCTCACCGGCGGCAAGGCCATCACCGAAGACCTCGGCATCAAGCTCGAGGGCGTCAAGATCGAGGATCTCGGCACCGCCAAGCGCGTCACCATCGACAAGGACAACACCACCATCGTCGACGGTGGCGGAGAGAACTCCAAGATCGAAGGCCGCGTGAAGGAGATTCGCGCCCAGGTTGACAAGACCACCTCCGACTATGATCGCGAGAAGCTCCAGGAGCGTCTTGCCAAACTGGTCGGCGGCGTCGCCGTCATCAAGGTCGGTGCAGCTACCGAGACCGAGATGAAGGAGAAGAAGGCTCGCGTCGAAGATGCCATGCACGCAACCCGGGCGGCTGTCGAGGAAGGCATCGTTCCGGGTGGCGGTGTTGCCCTGGTTCGCTGCACTTCGGCTGTCGAGGAAGTCATCAAGAGCCTCGAAGGTGACGAGAAGATCGGTGCGGCCATCATCCGCCGCGCTATCGAAGAGCCACTTCGCATGATCGTCTCGAACGCTGGCGAAGAGGGTGCGGTCGTCATCGGCAAGATCCACGAGTCAAAGGAAGCCAACTACGGCTACAACGCCGGAACAGGCGCCTATGAGGATCTCGTTGCTGCCGGTGTCATCGACCCCACCAAGGTCACGCGGACTGCTCTGCAGAACGCAGCCTCGATCGCCGGCCTGATGCTCACTACCGAAGCCATGATCGCTGACATCCCCGAGAAGAAGGAAGCGGGCGGTGGTCACCAGCATGGTGGCGGCGGCGGCATGGACGGCATGTACTAGGCATCCGCCAGGCTGACGCGCCGTGGCGCAGATGCAGAGAGGCCCCGGAATAACCCGGGGCCTCTTTTAGTTTCCGAGCAATCCCGGTTGTGTACCCGGCAAAGGACTGTCATCCTGAGCGGAGCCAAAGGTCCTGCATGTGTTCTTCCCGCCGCCTGATAGATGCAGCAATCTCAAGCGTGCTCAGGAAAAGATAAGAAAGCTACTGCGCCGGGCTCGATTCGAGATTACCGGGTAGGACCTGCCGCGCTGTTCGAACTTTCAGGCGCGGAACCTGAGTCTTTGCACTAAGCTGAACTAAGTCCTTTCCCGCAACATTGAAGGTAGCAATATAGGTTTCAGCTATATCCTTTTCAAACTGTTTGAGATAGGGATCCAGAGAAACAGGATTTCCGATTCCTTGATAGTAGGCGCGGCCTCCCGTCGCCTCGGCCACCTGCGCGAGATAGCTCTGCCCGCTGAAGCTCGCCCGACCTCCTCGTATTCCCGCGTCCGAGAAGTAGATCGACGAAACGCTTACACCGGCACGCTGAGCATCGCGCTGCGCTGTTTGTACGTATGGGCTGTCCTGATTCATGACACTGGTGCTGCCGTTGTACGGGTCGACGCCATTTGTGATCATCAGGACAAAGCGCGCCTTGGCTCCGGTTCCACCGCTGTCGGAGCGTTCTGTCGGCCAATGCTTGACGAACTCGGAGAGGCAGAAATACGGACTTGCGCTGATACCTGGCGACCCGAACGGCAGGCGTATATTCGCGGCCGCCGCTGCATAATCCGTGGTGAACGCGCTCGCCTGCTGGACGCGGCCGTTCGACATGTATCCAATGAAGATCTCAGTGCCTGGACGCAGGTTTGTGACGAAGGTCTTGAGTGTACTGATCTCGCGGCCAATCGACTCGCGCAGGCCATCATCGATCAGGAGCGCTACCTGCGCCCCCGCTGGCATCACCTGCGTAAGGCTTGTCGGCGGTGCTTTGCGATTGTTGACGTCCATCGTCAGGTCGGCCGCAGTCAGCGTTTGCACGTCTTTAGAGCCGGAATCGACAGTGACCAGAGTCTGCGTGGGCAAGGGTCCTTCCTGTGCGTGGGCCAGCAGACCGAGGGAGATCAGTGCAATGGGGAGGAGCTTTTTCATGTTTGCCCTTCTATTTTCTATTTTCCAGATCGTCTATCGTTTGATCTGTCCAGAGAATTAGACGCGCGTCATCGGCGCGAAGGCTCTCGGAGTCTTCACGACACGATGTTCGACGAGGATGTTCCACGTGGAACATCCTCATTCCCCGCCAAGTCGGATCTTCAGGCCACTGCGAAAGAGGAACGGAAGGCTCGGATAGCCAATCGGCCCGATATGCTGCTGGCTGAGCAGGTTATCGAGTTGGGTGAAGACGCTGACGTGACTGGTGGCCTGGTAGGTAAAACTGGCATCGAGTTTGGCGAAGCCGTAGTCCAGGTTCCGATTGGGAAGCAGGAGCGTGTTCCCGTTGACCGTGGTATCGAGGCCGCCGAGAAAGGTGGAATCGTCGGCGCGGCTGGATAAAGCGCCTTTGAAGGCTGCGCTGAAGTTTGAAGCGCTGTACTGCACGGCGAAGAAGCCTGTCTGGGGCGGCCGACGAAAGGGCCGCGCGCCTGTCAGAGGGGATGACCCGCCGATGGCGACGCCGGGGATCTTCGGGTTGGTCGTGGGCACACCCTGCCTCGCGGTCGTAGCATCGGATGCGAACGACTGGCTGACGAGCGGTGCGAGATAGGTGTAGCCGCCGCGCAGGAAGAAGTGAGTGTACGGTTGGTACTGGAGTTCGGTTTCGAGGCCTTGGGCGCGAAAGGCGAGGGAGTTGAGTTCCGCTCCAGAGATAAAGGCGCCACTTGATGGTGCGATGCCAAAGAAGGTTTGAAGGTCGCCGGAGGCGACGAACTCCAACTGATGCGAGAACTGGTTGTGGAAGTAGCCCGCCTTCAGGATCAGCTTCTGGCCAAGGATGTTCTGATCGACGCCGACATCGAAGGTGCGGGAGCGTTCGGGCCCCAGGGGGGCTACGCGAAAGGCTGTCATGTCGGCGTGATCGCCGGCCTGCTGCAGCTCTCTGTAGAGCGAAGTGAACTCGGTGGCGAGGTTAGGCTCCTGGACGCCGGTGGCTACGTTCGCGCGGAGTTTGGTGCCGTGGAACCTGCGTTCGCTGGGGCGCACCGGGTAGAAGGCAAGGCCGAGACGCGGAGTTCCGGCGATGCCGTAGAGGTGGTTCTTCTCGATGGCGCCCCCGACGGAGTAGAAGAGACGGTTTTTAATGTCCCCCTGGAACTGAAGTGTGTATTGAAAGTTCGTGCGTTGAATCTGCTGGTTTCTGCCAAACGGTCCCGTAGTGTTGAAGACTCCCCGCTCGTTCTCATAACGGAAGCCGAATAACACGGAGATGCGATGGGGAAAGGTGTAGTCGGTCTGGTAGTAGAGCTCGTCGCGGTTGGAGGCCTGATCGCGGTTTGTACTGAAGAACTGCGCCTGGCCTGTGGCGTTATACCCATTTGCTCCGGTAAAGGTTACAAGATCGCCGACGTGGGCCTGGTATGGCCCGAAGGCGCTTGGGATGGTCACGAGCGTGCCGACACTCCCGAAGTACGCGGCCTGCTCGCGCTTGCGGGCGATGTCGTACCGGACGAGGTTGTGCCAGTTCCCTGTCAGGCGATTTTCGAGCGTGAAGCCGGAGTAGAGATCCTGATCGGATTGCTTGCCGTTCTGGGAGACACCGTAAAACTCATGCGCATTCGGGAGGCCACTGCTCGAGTCAGCATTGCGCAGGGTGAAGCGAAGCTGCGTATTCAGCGGCAGGTTATAGCCGAGATTGGCAACGGAGGTTGCGGCATGGAAGCGGTCGAGCGGAATGGAGTTCGAGGTATCAAAGCGGGAGAAAGCGCTGTAGTAGTCCAACCTGCGATACGCGCCGCTCAACTGGCCTTCATTGCGGTAGGTGTGAAAGTTGCCGGCGTCTCCTGAATAGTTGAGGACGGGACGCAGCGCGCTGCCGCGTGTGGTCGTCAGGTTGACGACACCCGCGGCTGCATCGGAGCCGTAAAGGACCGAGTCAGGCCCACGGTAAAGTTCGATCACCGTGTCTTCGCTACTCGTGCTGCTGATGCCGGTACTCGAGACGGTGCCGTAGTCGAAGAGGCCCCCCACATCTTCCGCGGAAATTCCATCGATGAGGACCTTGTTGGCGTCGGAGTTGCCGCCGCGGATGAAGAGCGAGGTGACGCCGCCGTACTGACCCGTCTGGGAGACGGCGACGCCGGGTGACTGGCGCAGTTCATCGATCAGGCCCACGCGCGTTTCGAGATCGCGGCTGGGGATGAGGGTAACGGCGGAGCTGATCTGCTGCAGCGGCGTCGGTTTGCCGGTAGCGGTGACGGTGACCTGCTCGGTGATCGCAGCGACATCCAGCGTGACCCTGCGGGAGACGACCTCGGTGCGGCCGCCGTAGAAGTCCTGCCCTATGCCGACGGCGAAGGTGCGGGCGGAGGTGAGCAGAAGGAATCGCCCCGAAGCATCGCTGAGGATCTCGTAGTAGCCGTCTGCTCCGGTGAGGGCGTAAGCCACAACCCTTCTGCCCTGTACGAGCTCAACCTTGGCCAAAGGAATGCCTGCGCCGAGCGGGTCCGTTACCATGCCACGCACGATGACGGCGCGGGCGGAGAGTGTGAGGATAGAGATAATGGAGAGAGGCGCGATAACGCCCGAGATGAATAAGGCTGCTGAGCGGTGCAAGGACGTTGCCACGAGGGATCTTCTCCACCTTTCCCGGAGTGTGCTTGATGATGCGGGCAGAACCGGTCTCCTGACTTGCGCGATCGTATGCGGCCTTGTGGATCCGTCCCTTTCCCAACGATTGGAGCCGTCAGTGGAACGATCGCTGGCTCGCCCCACACAATACTGGGAGTGCTGGCGGCGTGTGCGCGTTGACAGTTGCGGGGCAGTGGTGGAGTTTCAGAGCTTCCCGGACATTTCGTTGCGGGACAAGGTGGAAGAACGCGACGGCACAGGTGCAAATCGCAGGAAAAGATGTGCCTCTCAGTTGTATGGGATGGCGAAGGTGAAGTCAAAGCAGGAACTGATTAGTTACTGGAACGTACTCCCTAACCGCAGAAATCGAAGAGCGACCGACCGCTTCCGTTCGGCGCGCAACTGGTTCTGGATACTTGTTGCAAAGGAACGCCAATCTCAACAGCTGTTTGCAGCACCATGCTGGTATTTAGCAGGAGGAAACGTGAACGTTCGTTTGCGCAGGGCAACCTGCGTATTCTTTTCCAATGCGTTTACGACGGATCACACTCTTGTGTCTTGCTCTTCTGCCAGCTTCGCCCGTCTTTGCAGCAGATGCAGATCAATGCGATTCGCACGACTGGTTTCAGCACGCTCCTCATGAGAGAAGCGCTGTTCCTTTGTTATGCCAGGGGAACCTGGATGCAAGCTTTGACCGTAGAAGGTCTGCGCTCCACAAATTGCGTAGAGTCATCAAGACGAACCCACACGGAGCCGAAGCATACCAGGCGCACGAAACTCTTCTCTCGTTCTTCTTTCGCGTGGGGCAATACCGGGAGGCGTTGAAGCAGGCTGATGCGATGCTCATACTGAAGCCCGGTGCCGTAGATGTGCTTGAAGATCGCCCTTTGATCCTCGGTTTGGCAACAAATCCTGATCAATCAGGTAAGGGCAAGCATTCCATCTTGGCAAAGAGCAACATCGAGGATGGAAATCCACATATCCCTGTTCTGGCCAACAAGAAGGCTGCGCTCTGGTTTATGGACACGGGCGCGAATATCTCTGTAATGAGCGATGCGGAGGCAGCGGCGCTAGGCCTTGTGGTCCACTCAGTCGACACAAAGATGGCAGATATCAGCGGAACGAGGACAGCGTTCAAGATCACTGAGATTGATGACCTGACCATAGGTAGAACTCAACTAAAACACGTCTCGTTCGTTGTGCTTCCGCACACACAGCCTCCGTTCGACGACATCCCCACCGAACAGCAGGCTCTGCTCGGTATACAGGTGCTCTGGGCGTTGAGGAGGATTCACATTGACAAGGCACAGCAAGTCGAGATCGCAGGGTCGGCAGACTCGAACGCATCGTCGAGCCCGCTGGCATTTTACCAATCACAGCCCGTGACACAGATGAGCTTCGAGGGTAAGAACCTCAATTTCACGTTGGATACGGGCGCTACACATACGACGCTCAACCCACCCTTCGCTACAGCTTTTCCCGAGACGATCGCCCTCGGCGATAAAAAAGAGCATACGCTCACCGGAGTGGGAGGAAGCACGACACAACACTCTATAGCCATTGAGAGATTGCATTTCACGCTGGCAGGAAAGACTGTTGCCCTTGCGCCGGTTACCGTCCTTCTGCAGAAGACGACGGGCCCCAGCGGGTGGGCTGCCGGTAATCTTGGGTATGACCTGATTCGGCAGACTGCGCCGTTCACCATCGATTTCCGCACGATGCGACTGTCCGCCCGCTAACGTCAACATTTGATGTTGGTGTGGGGACCCGTTGGACTACGTTCAGGATGTGGAAACCCGGCAGGTATGCTTACCGCATGATCGTTCGCATGGTCCTTTTGACTTTAGCTCTTGTCTCCAGCGTGGCGGCGCAGACCCATCCCGACTGGACGACGAATCATGTACCGTACCGTATCGCCGGGAACTTGTATTACGTAGGCAGCAAGGACCTTGCTGCCTACCTGATCGTCACGCCAGCGGGCGACATCCTGATCAACAGCAATCTCCGCAGCTCCGTCCCACAGATACGGCAGAATGTCGAGGCGCTGGGATTCCACTTTCCCGACGTGAAGATCCTGCTGATCAGCCACGCGCACTTTGACCATGCGGCGGGAAGCGCGGAGATTCTGCGGTTGACCCACGCGAAGTATGAGGTGATGCAGGGCGATGCGGCCGTGGTCGAGAGTGGCGGCCAGCCGGACTTCTCGAATGGCGGCCTGAGTACGTTTGCGCCCGCGAAGGTGGACCGTGTGCTGCACGACGGAGACGAGGTGCGGCTGGGTGGGACGGTTCTGGTCGCGCACCTGACGCCGGGACATACGAAGGGGTGTACGACGTGGACGATGAAGGTGAACGAGGGCGGGAAGAGCTACAACGTGGTCATGGTGGGAAGCACGTCGATACTCGATGCATACCGGCTGCGGGGTGATCCGAAGTATCCCAACATGGCGGCGGATTACGCGCACACCTTCCGTGTGCTGCGCGCCCTGCCGTGCGATATCTTCCTGGGAGCACATGGCAGTTACTACGGAATGGAGGCGAAGTATGCGCGCATGAAGGCGGGCGATGCGGGTGCGTTCGTCGATCCGGAGGGGTACAAGAAATTTGTGGACGAGCAGGAGCGGGTGTACCAGGCAAAGCTGGCTCGCTAGTCCGTCGCTATTGCAGCAAGCTTTCTTCCGAGGAACGAAGACGCAGGATGCGATCGATCGCATACGGGGCGCGATGGTTAGCTGTGTGAAAGTGACGCACCTGGAGTTCCCCAAGCAGACCAATACCCATCATCTGAATTCCAGCGAGGATCAGCACGCTGGCAAGTACAAAGAGAGGACCATGGGCGTCGGCGATCGCGGCGTGGGTCGTCAGTTTCAGGATAAGCAGCCAGGAGGCCAGGAGACCTCCGCCGAACATCCCCAGTGCGCCGAAGGTGCCGAAGAAGTGTAGGGGACGCGTCATATACTTCAGCAGAAAACGAATTGTCAGCAGATCGAAGAAGACGCGGAAGGTGCGGGAGATGCCGTAGTGACTCTTACCGTGCTCCCGCTCAATGATGGTGATGGGGATCTCGCAGATGCTGGCGCCGTACCAGGAGGCCAGCGCGGGGATGAAGCGATGCATCTCGCCGTAAAGAGGGATGTTCTGGATCACTTCTCGGCGGTAGGCTTTAAAGGTAGTGCCGAAGTCGTGGATGTCGACACCGGAAAGCTTCGCCATGAGCCAGTTGGCGGCTCCTGACGGGATGCGGCGTAAGACGAGGTTATCGACGCGGGCCGTGCGCCATCCGCTGACGACGTCGTAGCCCTCTTCCAACTTGCCGAGAAAGTTGGGGATTTCGTCGGGATCGTGCTGAAGATCGCCGTCCATCGCCAGGATGAACTCACCCTGGGAGTGGTCAAAGCCGGCGGCGAGCGCAGAGGTCTGACCGAAGTTGCGGCGCAGCTTGATTACCAGCACACGACTGTCTACAGCGGCTATCTCCTCCAGCAGGCGGTAGGTCCGGTCGCGGGAGCCATCGTCGACAAAGACCAGCTCAAAGGAGCTGTCGACCTGTTCCATGACTGCTCGCAGGCGGTCATACATGGTCGTAACGTTGTCTTCTTCGTTGTGGAAAGGGACGACAATGGAATATTTCGGCACGTCTGATTTTACCTTTCTGGCATCTTTAGACAAGACGCAATTTTGGCTCGTGCGCGATTCGCTGAATAGTTCAACCAGGGTTTATGAGACGGTGCAAAAGATCTATAAGATGGTGCCAGGCCCGGGAATGATTCCTTGAGCTTCGAGTAGCCGACTTCATGTGTCCCGGTCGGAAGATTTTAGAGGACGTGCCGGTCTTTCGACTTCACCTCCCATGACGCCAATGGCTCTGCCGAGGCGACTGACAGGATGACACGTCTCTCACTCCCGCGGGTGAGACCAGCTACGAATCGACCGGAACCATAGCGTCTGTGTGCGCGGTGACTCTGCCCCTGGCGACAAGCATGAAGCCAAGGCCCACCAGGACGGAGCCAAGGGCTGCCACCTGGGCGTTGCTCATGCCCCAGTAGAGGCGGGGATTGATCCGGACGAACTCCACAAGAAACCGCCCCATGCCGCTCAGGACCAGGTAGAGCCCGGTGAGCCAGCCAACGGGCCGGGATCTTCCGCCCAAACGCCAGAGCAGCCAGGCGAGTGCGATCGAGAACAGCAGCTCGTAGACCGGTGTGGGTTGTACGAGGTTTGGTGTGGGGACCAGCGCATCCGGCCGCATGTGAACGCCCCAGGGGAGGGTGGTCGGGATGCCGTAGTCCCCATCACCACTGGTGAGGCAGCCGATGCGGCCTACACCGTAGCCGATGGCCGCCGCCGGCGTCGCGAGGTCGAGCATACGGACGGGGCCAACTCGCCCGTGACCGGTTTTGGCGACGCGTCCTTGATAGAGCAGCATCGCGATACCGGCCAGCATTCCGCCGAACCACGCGAAGCCGGCCTGAAACCAGTGCAGGAAGCCGACGAGCACGTCCATCGGATGATGCCATCCGGGAGCGGCGATCTCGCGCATGGCGTAGCGGAGGTCGGCCAGGTTCTGGAGTTCGTGCCAGCTCTTCGCTCCGAGGACACCGGCGATCACCACCATGGCGACGACATTCAGGGCATCGCCATCGACTCCATGCCGGGCGAAATTTCTATGGAGAACAAGTGTGGCCGCAACCGCAGCCAGCCACAGCAACAGCCCAAAGGTGCCCAGGTGCACAGGGCCTAAATTGATATAGGGATACATACGCCTCGCAAGCTAAAGTATAGCGATTCCCGCTTCGGCTGCCTTTGCACGCGTGGCCGTTCGCGTTACCTTAGCTTCATGCCTTTGAGCCATCCCCAGTTCCCTGCCGCCGCGACGATGAGCACTCTGTATACGAAGATGCAGATCGCCGCACGCGTGCAGGCGATCGGCCAGCAGATCTCGACCGACTACGAAAGTGAATCAATTGTTTTGATTGGTGTGCTGAAGGGCGCGGCGATCTTCCTCTCCGACCTTGCGCGTGCGATCACCGTCGACGCCACCTTCGATTTCGTTGCCGTGTCGAGTTACGGGCGGGCGCGTGTCTCCTCCGGTGCCGTCAAGCTGATCAAGGATATCGACGACCCGATCGAAGGCAAACACGTGATTCTGGTTGAGGACATTCTGGATACGGGGCTGACGCTTAGCTACCTGCGAGGCTTGATGCTGCAGCACAAGCCAGCTTCGCTCAAGATTGCCACTTGCCTGGACAAGCCGGAGCGCCGCCTGGTTCCGATCGAGGCCGATTACGTCGGTTTCAGCATCTCGAATGCCTTCGTTGTGGGATACGGAATGGACTATGCCGAACGTTACCGCAACGTCGAGGATATCCGTCTGATGCCGAACGACGCCGGCGACGATTAAAGCATTTCTCCGTTGCTGTGAACTGGAGAAGGCATGCGAGTACCATTCTTTCGGAAGACGGCGTGAATGGCGGCGCTGGTGTACACAAACAAGAGAGATTTCTAGAGGCGAACACCTCCTGTCCAGTGGTGCAGTCAGCTACGACTGCAGTACTGTCTCAGCTGCATAGCTTCGCGCGCCGGCAGCGAGAGACCCTCTCTCAAGATTGAAGGCATCCGCGAGCAGGTGGTAACTGCGGAGGCGGGCTGCATGGTCCCATACGATGGTATTAACCACCAACTCGCCAATGCCAAGCGCTGACGCCATCTGCCGTAGTTCGGCTTTGACTCTGGAGGGTGGACCTACAAAATAGCGTGGCCACTCACCCTGCTCCTGGATGTAAGCACTCGAATCGCCGGAGATCTGCAATTCGCGGAGCGCGGTCTCGGGCGACGCAACCGGGCTACGGTCTCCCTGACGAATGCGCACTTGCAGCAGGCGGACGCTGGCGTGGAGGAAGTCTGCCTCCTCCTGTGTCTCCGCGCAGATGACGCCGACCGCTGCCGTCGCTTCCGGCGCATCGCGCTGGTCGCTCATCAGGAAGCTGCGCTTGTAGGCCTCGATTGCACTCCTGGTGTGGACAGGGCTGAAGAAGTGAGCGAAGGCGTAGGGCAGACCGAACTCTGCCGCCGTCGATGCGCTCCACATGCTCGATCCAAGGAGCCAGACGTCGGGGCCGCCCGGCATCTCCGGCGACACTGTCATGCGCGCGAAGGGGTGGCGCGGAGGAAAGCTGTGATTCAGCAGGGCCAGCAGTTCGCTGACCTGGTCGGGGAAGTCGTCCAGCATGGGGGCGGTGCGGTCTCGTCTAAGCGCAAGGGTCTCGACCGGACCTCCGCCGGGAGCACGGCCAATGCCGAGGTCGACCCGATCGGGATACAGGGCGTGCAGGGTCCGGAAGCACTCCGCTACCTTGAGCGGCGTGTAATGGGGGAGCATGATGCCGCCAGACCCGATGCGGATCCGCTGCGTCTCCGCGCCGATGCGCGCGAGCATGACCTCGGGAGCTGTGCAGGCAAGAGTTCCCATCGCATGATGCTCGGACATCCAGAAGCGCCTGTAGCCGAGCAGATCCGCCTGGCAGGCAAGATCGACTGAGTGCTGCAGCGCATCGGCGGAGGTGCTGCCGGAAGAGATGGGGGACTGGTCCAGAACAGAGAGGCGGAGTGCCTTCGAATGTGTCGACATACAGAGTATTAGATGTCTGGATGCGGCTTTGGGTCCGGCGACAAAAGCGCGCTCTAAAGTAATGTCCAGCAAACTTTTTGTTCAACAAATAGGATCCTTCCGCTGTTCTGGGTTGTCCTAGGCTGTCCTTGGAATGTTTTAGGGCGTCGAGGAGCCTCGTAGGCTGTTCTGCTGCACTCGATCGATGCATGCCCGGGCCAGGAGGGTTCCATTCGGTCTACACTGAGGCGGTCCACCTGTACCGTGTGGACTGTATTTGTAAATCGGAATTTCAGACCGGAGGATCTTCGTGCACCGACGCCAGTTTCTGAACTCTTCTCTCGCTGCATCCGCCCTTGTCGTGTCCGGACAGTCGCAGGCCCAGACGTCCCAGACAGCAGCCGGCAGCGCTCGCGAGTTTTATCAGCTTCGCACCTATCACCTGAGAAGCGGACCGCAGACTGCCTTATGCGAGAGCTATCTGGGGACTGCATTGATTCCCGCACTGAATCGCGGGGGCATGAGTCCGGTCGGAGCATTTCGTCTCGATATTGGGCCGGAGACGCCGGTGTTTTACGTCTTGATCCCTAGCAAGTCGCTTGAAGCGCTTGCTATGCTCGACCTTCAGCTCAGCACGGACGACGCTTTTTTGAAGGCGGCGGATCCGTTCTGGAGCGCTCCGGCAACGGCACCGGCGTTTCTGCGGATGGAGAGCACCCTCTTGATCGCCTTTGAAGGCTGGCCAAAACTGACCCCGCCGGCAACCACCGCGTCCCATGGCAAACGCCTCTTCCAGCTCCGGAGCTACGAGAGTCCAAGCAATCGCGACCATGTACGCAAGGTCGAGATGTTCCACAAGGGGGAGTTCGAAATCTTCCAGAAAGCGGGATTCGAGCAGGTGTTCTACGGCGATACCCTGATCGGGCCGCGTATGCCGAAGTTGACATACATGCTCAGCTTTCCCGATCTCACCGCAATGACTGCGCGCTGGGCCGCTTTCTCCTCCGATCCGGAGTGGAAGAAGCTTTCGTCTTCGCCGCGCTATCACTACGAGGAGATTGTCAGCAACATCACGAACCTGATTCTCAGCCCGCTTGGCTGCTCCCAAATCTAGGTTTTCCAGCTCCCAAGTCTAGGTTCTCATTGCCGGTCCCGCTGCTCTTGCCAATCCAACGTCGAGCCAGCTAGCCTCAGGAGTCGGCACGATCACGACGGCCAGAGCGCCTGTTTTCGTTGAAGGAGCATTTTGAGTACACATCCGAGCACAGCTTCAGTAATCGACAACATACCCGTCCAACATCCCGCGTACGACGCCTCCAGCTTTGCGGCACACGCGCTTCGAACACCCGAGAATCTCGCGGCAGTTCTCGATCACACACTCTTGCGGCCGGACGCTACCCGGTCGCAGGTGATTCATCTCTGTCAGGAGGCGGTCGAAAACCGGTTTGCCTGCGCCATGGTGAATCCGACGTGGGTATCGACCGCCGTGCAGGCGCTTGCCGGAACAGGTGTGCCGGTGGGCGTGGTCATCGGTTTCCCCCTAGGGGCGTCCTTGTCGAGTTCGAAGCGCGATGAGACCGTTCGCGTCTTGAAGCTGGGCGCGCACGATGTCGATATGGTGCTGAACATCGGTCTGCTCAAGTCCGGAAGGCCGGAGGATTACGACGCGGTGCGGCAGGATATTCGCGGGGTGGTCGATCTGGCGCACGGGAGCGGAGCGATCGTTAAAGTCATCCTCGAGATGTGCCTGCTGACCTTTGAAGAAAAGCTACGCGCGGCGGAACTGGCGCTGTCAGCTGGCGTTGATTTTCTGAAGACCAGCACCGGCTTCTCGAGTGGCGGGGCGACGACCGATGACATTGCGCTGCTGCGTGGTGTGGCAGGAAGCCGGGCGGGTGTCAAGGCCTCAGGCGGGATCCGGTCGCTGGCTGACGCTTCGGCGATGCTCCATGCCGGGGCCAGTCGCATCGGTGCGAGTGCAAGCGTCAAAATTCTTGCTGAATTGCGGGGACATAGTGCAAGCCCCGCGGCAGAATCGGGCTCATGATTGGAACAGTTCTGCGGTCCGAGAGCGCAAAGGACCGGGCCATCACACAGGCAATACGGGAGTATCATCGCAATTTCGAATGCCCATGAGCGACCAGCCGCGGCGAGCCGGTACACCCGGTCGAGATCCCTCCGGAACCGAACATCAGTTCGAAGGCGACTACCGTCCGCCCACGCCCGGGGACGCGCCAGCTCCGGGAAGCGAAAACTCTCTCAACCTGACGACCGACCCTAACATTCGAGTTGAGCCGCTGCAGGTCGAGTTCCTTCACCGTCTGGCCGATGCACTCAACACGACGCTCGATGTAAACACGCTGATGCACCGCGTCGCCGACTTGGTGCGCGCCGTGATCGACTACCGAATCTTCGCGATCCTGTTGTTGAACGATCGAACCAACGAGTTGCGCATGCGGTTTCAGAGCGGACACACGCCGGAGATCGAGCGCATGCGCATCAAGGTCGGACATGGTGTCGTTGGTCAGGCGGCGCTGCAGCGGCGGTCGCTGCTGATCGAGGATGTGTCTACCTTCCCGCAGTATATCGACGCCAACCCGAACGTCCGGTCGGAGCTGACGGTCCCACTGATCGTGAAGAGCAAGGTGATCGGTGTGCTGGACCTGCAGTCCGAGCAGCTTGGCTACTTCACGACGGAGCATCGCAGGCTACTCGAACTGACAGCGTCGCGCATGTCGACGGCAATCGAAAATGCGCGCCTCTACACACGGGTGTCGCGGCAGGCAGAGACCCTGAGTGTGCTGAACGAGATATCGCGAGAGATCACGAGCATTCTTGATCTCGACGACCTGCTCGAACGAATCGGGCAACTGCTGAAGCGTGTCATTGACTTCCAGATGTTCACGATCCTGCTTTGGAACGAGCGATCCAGTCAGTTCGAACATCGTTTTTCGTCGCGCTATGGAGAGCGTATCGCACGCATTCGCACTGTGGAGCTGGGAGAGGGCCTGATCGGGACGGCGGCCGAGCAGCGTCTTCCGGTCCTTGCGCCGGACGTCCGTAAGGATCCGCGCTATGTGGCGGAGAATCCGGAGACGCGGTCGGAGCTGGCGGTGCCGCTGATCTACAAAGGCAAGGTGATCGGTGTACTCGATCTCGAACACACGCGCGTGAATTACTACAACGAGGATCATCAGCGAACACTCAGCACGCTGGCGGCGCAAGTGGCGATCTCGATCGCGAATGCGCGGCTTTATCAACGCATCCATGAAGAAGAGCAGCGCATGGAGCGCGACCTGGACATGGCTCGACAGGTCCAGCTGCGCCTGCTGCCGGCAGTCCCCCCGCGGCTGGCGCGAGCGGAGATTGCGGCCCGTTTCCTGCCGGCACGGTCGATCGGAGGGGATGTCTATGACTTCCTCGACTATGGGCCCGGGAGGATCGCGCTGGCGGTGGGTGATGTATCTGGCAAAGCCGCGCCTGCGGCTCTCTATGCGGCGCTGGTATCGGGAATCCTGCGTTCGCTGGCACCCCAGCATCTGTCGCCCGCAGCACTGCTTGCCGCTCTTAATGACCAGCTGCAAGAGCGCAAGCTTGCCTCACAATATGTAACCATGTTGATTGCACTCTGGGACGACAGCACGCGAACGCTCAAGATTGCCAATGCTGGATCGGTGCAGCCCTTGTTCGTCACCGCGGACACTACCAGCCTGACGAACGCGATCAATGTTCGAACGATCTACATCGAAGGATTTCCACTTGGACTGTTTCCTCATGTCGTGTATGAAGAGATCAGCGTCCCCACACAACCGGGGGATCTGGTGATTTTCTTTTCGGATGGAATCGTGGACGCGAATGATTCCAAGGCAGAGATGTTCGGCTCCGACCGCTTATGTACATTGCTCGCACATCATCCGACGGCGAAGGACAGCGCCGAAGAGGCCGTCGATGCGATTCTCGATGCAGTGGCTTTGTTCCAGGGTGGGACAGAGCACTTCGACGACGAGACCGTCGTTGTCCTGAGAGTTCTGTAAAGGCCAAAGTCCCTCAAAGAAGAGTCGCCTGTACACGTCTGCCGGTCAAGGTCTTACCATCAGCGACAGTGTCTCGCCTAGTTCATGTGAAGCACACCCGCTTTATTGCCAAAGAATGTTACGCACACGCAACATCGATCGCTCTCCGGTTCGTTCCCGCAGTCGAAGCGACGCCATCCGGCATCCGAAAGCGTGAAGAAGCGAACAGGTGAAAATATAGTAGCGCGCGAGGTAACTACTTCTTACTTCCAGGAGAACTCATGATCAGCTCGAATGAAAATATTGCAGATCGACCGATTCGTAATCACTTCAACAAAATAGTATTCAGTGTTCTTGGATTCATGGTGCTTGTCATCGTCCTGGCAATGCTCTTTTTTCACCTTAAGAAACCAGCCGTTGCTCCGGCTTCCAAGTCGACCACGAGCCAGCCCACAACGTCTACGCAGCCGCAGTGAACGCCTGAGAGCTCTCGCATGACATCCTGCAGGGGACTATCTGTTGAAAAGCCCCTCAAGCGCGGTATCTTCACCTGAAGATGGGCACGCGATTTACGATAAGGCAATGTCAACGTCGGCAAATGTACCGCAAATCGTCCTTCCCGCGCGCTCCTTCCAGGGTTCTATAACACTTCCCGGTGACAAATCCATCTCTCATCGCTATGCGATGTTGGCTGGGCTTGCTCAAGGCACCACGCGCCTGTCCAATTTTTCTACGGGCGCCGATCCGCACTCGTCTCTCGCATGCATGGAAGCGCTCGGCGCAATCGTAGACAGGAGCGATCCGGCGTACATCGCTGTGACGGGTGTGTCGGGAAGCTTTTCAGCGCCCACCGTTCCGCTCGATTGCGGCAATTCGGGGTCGACCATGCGGATGCTCGCGGGGTTGATCGCCTCGCATCCTCACACGTACACCCTGGTCGGCGATGCTTCGCTCAGCCTGCGGCCGATGGAACGCGTTCGGAGGCCGCTCTCCGAGATGGGCGCGCACATTGAGCTGGTAGAGGGTCATGCGCCGATGATAATCCATGGTGGCCCGTTACGCGCGATCGATTTCGAGACGCCGATTCCTTCCGCCCAGGTGAAGACAGCGGTTCTGTTCGCAGGATTGCAGGCTGCCGGGACGACCTCGTTGCTGGAGGCGATTCGGACGCGCGATCACACCGAACAGGCCTTGCGCGCATTCGGAGCGACATGGACGCGTGCCGAAGACAGGCTGGTGATCCGCGGCAGGCAGCAACTCTCAGCAGTCGATGCTACGGTGCCGGGCGATCTCTCTTCAGCGGCATTCTTCCTGTGTGCGGCGCTGCTCTTTCCAGATTCGAACCTGGTGCTCGATTCGATCGGAATGAATCCCACACGCTCGGCTCTGCTTGACGTCATCGTTGCGCTTGGCGGAAGAATCAAGGTTCTGAATGTAGAAGAGCATCATGGTGAGCTGATCGGCACGATCCAGGTGAACCGCGCGCCGGGAGCGCTCAAGGGGCTCGAGATCAGCGGCGCTCTCGCCGCACAGCTCATCGATGAGTTGCCCGTGCTGGCGGCAATTGCGCCCTATACCAGCGAAGGCATTCGGATTCGCGACGCCAAAGAACTGCGGGTGAAGGAGTCCGATCGCATCGCGCTCGTCGCGAAGAACCTGCGCGCGATGGGCGCAGAGCTGACGGAGCATGAAGACGGTCTCGATATCCCCGGCAACCAGCAACTGCACGGAGCATCGATTGATTCAGGAACGGATCACCGCATCGCAATGGCTTTCTCGATTGCGGCGCTGCGAGCTTCAAGCCAGAGTGAGATTGACGGAGCGGAAGCCGCGGCAATCTCGTTTCCGGAGTTCTTTACGCACCTTGAGACGCTTAGCGTGCGGTGACGGAGGCGGCCCTCGCGATGTGATCCACGTGCGAGAGAGAGTCTGCGATACGCTCGCTTCGGGACGTGGATGATGGTGGATATTTCGCCAGCAACTCGTCCATTGCGGCAATGACGCTCGCGGCGGAGATCTCGTCCAGTCGATATCCTGGTGGAACATCTTCGCGATCCGGGCCGCGGAGTATCCTGACATTTTCCACGCCGAGCGGAAGCCACTCCAGCGGCTTCTGCCAGGAGGGACCAAGCACGACCATAGGAATGCCGATAGCTCGGCCAACGTGCATCGTTCCCGTGTCGAGCGTGACGGTCAGATCGGAGGTAGCCAGGACGGCCGCGAGCTGCGTTACGGTTGTCTTGCCGGCGATCGATCGTCCGATACCATCAGTGGCTTGCAGAATGTTCTGGATCGCTGCTTCGTCGCTGGGAGTTCCGACATAGACCACCGCGCAACCGCGAGCCTGTGCCGCATGCAGTACCTCGACGAAGCGCTCTGTGTGCCATCCGGTGTTTTGTCCACCGCTGTTCTGGGTCACCATGACAAGCAACGGCTTCCCCTCGGGATTCGCCTCCCGCAAAAGCTCCCCAGCTACCGCAGCATCGTCGCTTGAAAAGAAGACGCGAGGTCTGCTAACAGTGCGATCGCATCCGACAAGCTTTGCAACTCGAAGATTATTGTCGATCAAGCTAAGCCCAGCATCATACTGCAGGGGCCGTTGGTAGAGACGCGCCATCTGTGTATAGCCACCGCGCCAGCCGCTCGATGCAAGCATACCGAGGAGCGCGATTCTGGAGCGCTGATCCGAGGCGCCGGTCAGAACGCAGTTGGGCTGAGTGCCTGGAGATCGAAGCTGGCGCCGCAACGCACTCACCGTCGAACCCAGGTCGGTCAGGGGGTCCGGGGTAACAATTAGATCGTCGATCATTGGAGAGTGGCGGAGTACCTGAGAGCCCAGTCCACGCGTCGCAACGGTGATCCTGACATCAGGGCGGCAGAGCTTCAAGGCTTCGAAGACGGGAGTCATGTGAACACAGCATCCGAGGGGAAGCCGATACTCGAGAATCAACGCCTGCTTGACTTGCTCGGGGCCACTCACCTTTGCATTCCCACGAAGTGCTCTTTCAGCAGCAAGCAGGACTTGAGCCAGCATCATCTCTCTCTTTCACTGCGTCTGTCATTTCGATTGTACCGACTGGCAGGTCCTCGTTCTCTGATAGGATTGCCCTGAAAGCAACCTCTCATGAAAGTCACTCAAGCCGTCTTTGGAGTGTTTCACCACTTCGAGTTGGCGCACCAGTTGCACCGGCGGGATCATCTGCAGAAGATCTACTCGACGTGGCCGTGGGCACGTCTCAAGCGGGAAGGCCTGCCGCATTCGCTGGTCAGCTGCTTTCCATTTATTCACACCGCCGACTATCTGCTCGGGCAATCACGCTTCTATCCAGCCGCACTCTCCTCCAGGATGAACTCTTGGAATGCGCGCGCCTTTGATCGCTGGACGCGATCCGTGATCGAGCAGTGTGATGCCTTTATCGCGATCTCGGGTGCCGGTCTGCTGACGGGCCGAAAGGTCCAGGCGGATGGCGGCAGATTCATCTGTGATCGTGGATCGACCCATCAGCGCTTTCAGGATGAGCTCGTTGCGGAGGAATATCGCCGATGGGGTGCATCACCGCCGTTAAACAAGCCACACATCGTGGCGCGCGAGGAGGCAATCTATCAGCAGGCTGACGCGATCACCGTCCCATCGACAGTCGCGAAACGGTCCTTCGTTACGATGGGCATTCCGGCCACGAAGATCCACGTCATCCCCTATGGCGTGCGGCTCGACCAGTTCACCCGCACCCAAGAGCCTCCTGCCGATACATTCGAGGTTCTATTTGCGGGTCAGGTGAGCCTTCGGAAGGGTATCCCCTATCTGCTGGAGGCGTTCTCGCATCTGAAGCACCCGAAGAAGCACCTTACTGTGATCGGCAGCGTTCAAGAAGACCTGCGCGATCTGCTCCCCAGGCTTCCCAAAGAGAATGTAACCTTTACTGGAGCGATCCCGCAGGTGGAGCTTGCTAAGAAAATGAGTAGCAGCCATCTGCTCGTGCTGCCGAGCGTGGAAGAAGGGTTAGCGCTGGTGCAGGGTCAGGCAATGGCGTGCGGCTGCCCTGTGCTGGCCACCACCGCTACAGGTGCGGAGGACCTCTTCAGTGATGGAGTTGAGGGATTTATCGTTGCGGATCGCGACGTTGATGCCTTAGCGTCGAGACTGCAACAAGTCGCGGACGATCCGGCGCTGCAAGCGCAACTGAGTGAGGCTTCTCTGCGTCGCGTCAGGAAATTGGGTGGATGGGATCAGTACGGGGAGGTGTGGGACCAGATGCTGCATGAAATCACTGGTTTACCGCATACAGTCAAATATTAACGACACACAAACCCAGACCTTCACCAGCATCAAGGCACTACATCTTATAACGGCCCATATCGTCGTCGTTCAGGTTCTCAAGCCAGCGGCGCAACTCCTCGGTACCCACATTTTGTGGGCTATCGGCAGACTGCCTGGCATGATTCAAAACATCGCGATGGACATAGATGGGGCAGTCCCACCTGAGGGCCAGGGCAATCGCGTCGGAGGGACGGGCATCGAGTGCGACTGTCTCGCTTCCCTGCTCCATCCAGATCAGCGCGTAGAATGTGTCCTCGCGCAGCTCCGAGACAACAATTTTGCGTACACGTGCATTGAGACCATGCGCGAGATTCTTGAGCAAATCGTGCGTCATGGGCCGCGGCGTCGAAGTCTTCTCAAGTTCGAGCGCAATCGCATTCGCTTCAAAGATCCCCACCCAGATGGGAAGGATGAGATCGCTGGCGACGTCCTTGAGAATGACGATTGGCATGTTCGTCACCGGATCCATCATGAGGCCGCGAATCTGCACCTCGACCTCGACGGGTATATCTGCAACAGGCTCTATGTGCGGTTTCATTTAGTGAGCCTCGACCGCGACGCCGAGAAGGCTGTTTGGGAAAGTTGCCGTGATGCGCACCTGCTGGTAACTGCCCAGCGCGGGAAGGATGAGCTGGTTCGTGGTGAAGTTGACAGTCTTGTTCTGCGAGCTGCGGCCTACGACCTGGTTGCGGGACTTGTTGTGGCTCTCAACCATCAACTCCATGGTTTCGCCGAGATGCCTCTGGTAGCTGACGCGCTGGATCTCACGCTGCCGATCGAGCAGAATCTGCAATCGTGCTGACTTCGAATCGTCCGAGATGGAATTATCCATCGTAATGGCTGGTGTATTCGGACGAGGCGAATACTTGAAGGCGAAGATCGCGTCATAGCCGACCAATTCGAGAAGCGTGGCTGTCTCTTCGAGATCCTGTTCAGTCTCGCCGGGAAAACCAACAATAATGTCGGACGTGATACTAATGTCCCGCTTCGCAGCTTTGATCCACGAAATGCGTTCGAGATACCACTCACGGCTGTACTCGCGATGCATCGCCTTGAGGATGGAGGTCGAGCCACTCTGTACAGGAAGATGGACGTGATCGCAGAGTGATGGAACCGCGTCGATCACATCGACGATATCTTTCGTGAAGTCACGGGGATGTGACGTCGTGAAGCGAACGCGGCGAACGCCGGGAACAGTCCCCACTGCTGCGAGCAGTTCGGCAAAGGTCATCGTGCGTGACGGGTCTTCGTACGAGTTGACGTTCTGACCGAGAAGTTGAATCTCCGTAAAACCAGCGTTTGCGATGCGCCGGGCCTCCTCAACCACGGAGGCAGCAGCACGGCTCCGCTCCTTGCCGCGAGTATACGGAACAACACAATACGCGCAGAACTTATCGCAGCCCTCGATGATTGTTATGTAGCCGCGATGCGGATTGGTCCGCGCAACGAACTCCGTTTCAAACGTCTGATCGGTCTGCCGGTCGTCGAGTCCGGTGATCCGTTCTTCGCCGCGTTCAAGACGGGCCAGCATCACAGGGAGATTGCGATAGGAGGCGGAGCCGGAGACGATCGAGACATAGGGCGCTCGCTCGAAGATCTTTTCTCCCTCTTGCTGAGCGACGCAGCCGATCACAGCAAACTTCTTCCCTTCACCCTTCATCTTCTTGTACTCATTCAACCGATGAAAGACCTTCTGTTCGGCCTTATCCCGGATGGAGCAGGTGTTGTACAGGATCAAGCCCGCATCGGTTTCGTCCTCGACGCGCGCGTAGCCTTCATGCTCCAAGGTGCCGATCACCTTCTCGGAATCATGCGCGTTCATCTGACAGCCAAAGGTCTCGATGTAGAAAGTTTTACTCACAAGGACAGTATATCGTTTGTGACCCAAGGACCTACTCCTCCAAACTTTAGATCGATGTGTCAGGTAACTCTGGTAAGGCACGACGATTCGTGCTGGACACCGTAAGTGCCCCATGGAAAGCTAGACCCAATTGCGACGTCAGAGACGGGCGTAATGCTCGAGTTCCGAATTTTTGGCACTACAAATCAGCACTTTTCGATGTCGCTCAAGTTCGACCAATGAAGTACAGAATCGATTGATCATGATCTTCAACACAGATACCGATCCGCTGAATCGCACAGTTTCGGAAGACTGCGACCGTTTCATCAGATCCTATTTCTGGGGCTGCAAGGAAGGTCATGCGCTTCGACGGAAGTACAGCCACTCCGTTGAGCGACTCCGCGCGAAGAGTGAACGGCCCCTCCCTCAGAATCTCGACCACTGGCAAACACAAGTAAAAGAGGTAGGCACGGTCTTTCCCCGCCCTCATTCCGATCGGAGTGTGATGAATGCGTTCCACGACTGTTACGTTCATACCGAACTGTGTTCACGATGTCAGCCGGTGCACAGGCTGCCTTGTCAAGAAGGCTATCTTTTATTGGAAGAACGTGACAGCGCAAGAGAATATCGGCTGGGATCGAATAGCGCCTACGAGGCTGCAGGACGGCCGGCTATTCACACGGGAAGATCGCTTGAAGATGAAGATATGGGCGTGTGCAATGCGAAGACCGCACAACAAAAGTTTGTAGAACATAGAAACAGTTGCCCGGTTTGCGTCACTCGGCCCCCCGTAGGGAGATATACCATCGCTGCCTGGAACGCTCAGACGGTGGTCGCGTCTCAATGCGCTTAGCCGGAGCTACAGGGTAGCGACAGAGTTGCTCGTGTGACATGGCTGTGATGAGTGTCTCACCAACGTTTAGGAGATGTCGGTAAGGTGCTTTGAGAGTCTCTTTGCCGTGAACTTCGCTCCATACGCGAAACGAGTGAGCGGACCGAAACTGTTGGACGAGGCAAGCCCAACCATGTACAGTCCAGGCACTGTGGACTCGAAGTTCCTGCTGAGAACAGGCGTATCTTCCACGCCTCTCAACTGCTGCCGCAGGCTCTCATCCAAAAAGTGAATTCGACTGAGCTTGACCTTGTAACCGGTAGCGGCGATCACATGATCAACACTAAGTTCCTTTTCACTCGCGTCACTATCCTTGAATTTCAGCTGGACACCGCCCTCGCGTGCTGTTGCTTCCTGCATTCTGGTTCCAAGATGCATAGCCACCCTATCAACCACTTTGGCCCTCGCGAACCAGCCCGGCGCAGGGCCAAGATGACGTTGTACCGCGCGCATTCGAAGCTTGAGTGGAAGCGCGTGAAAGACCAGTGGAGCATCTGTACACAGTCGCGAACGCCACCCCAGACCGAGACCAGACCGCGGATTGAGGATCTTCTCCCGAAGAGCGCGCGGCTCGACCGGCGGATTGTGAAACGCAACGGCGTCGCGGCGAGCTATAAGCTGCACATCCGCACCTGCTTCATGAAGCAGGCCGGCCAGGTCGATGGCCGACGCTCCCGCTCCAAGCACCGCAACCGAGCGGTTCCGGAAAGAACTGACATCCTTATGTTGCGAACTGTGGGTCAAATAATTTTCGGGCAAGTGGGCAAACAAGGGGGGCACATAGCTGAAGTGCGTGATTCCCGCTGCGACGACAACGCGTTTTACACGTACTGTTTCGCCGCTCTTCGTTAGAAGCTCGAAGCCCTCCGGAACTTGATGCACGGAGAGGATGTCCGTCTCTTCCAACTCAGGCACAAAGCGCCGCTGAAACTGCAAGCCGTACGCAACGAACGTCTCGATGGGAACAGGATTGCCAACATCTGCGTACGGAAGGTCGTGCTCCCGGCAGTAGCTGGCCAAGGTAAACGTTGCGTCCGGGTCGTACAAGTTGGAGGCGAAACCATCGGACTTGAGGAAGGTGCCCTTTGCCATGTGAAAGCGCCAGCTCGCCATAGGCGTCCCGAAGATTCGAAAGGCGATGTTCTGCTTCCGCAAATGCGCTGCAATGGATAATCCATAAGGCCCAGCACCGATGATGGCGACTTCGCTAGTCTGCATGCTCACAGCGGTATCCTCCCATGACGTAGAATACCGTACTTTCGAGCGGTAAATTCCCATTTGAGGTTACTGCCTTGATCATGTGAAAACGTTCCCCGCCACTTCGACGCTTTACAATTGTAGAGAAGTTTGTACGATGACTCTTTCTCAATATCTACATCTCGATGCACGACGCAAAGGAGATCGTTCGACGGCGCATTCTCAACCTGTTGTCCTTCTGGCGGCAACGGTGTGGTGGCCCCTGTCTGCGCGTCTCGCGGTTGCGCTTGTACAGGCCGGGTGCGTCGTCAAAGCGATCTGCCCTCCTGGCCACCCTCTGCATTACGTTCGCGGCACGAACAAGATTTACGACTACCGGCGGATTGATTCGCTCGCTGCGTTGGAAGACGCGATCCGCGATGCCCGTCCAGACATGATCGTGCCGTGTGATGACGGCGCCGTCTGGCAACTCCATGATCTCTATGAACTAAAGAATGATCTAAGAGCGCTGATCGTGCGATCTCTAGGATCAGCGGGGGCGTATGCCACGATTCGAAGTAGAGGCCACTTTCTTGCAGCAGCTGCAGAATTAGGGGTACGGGTCCCTCAAACCCAGATTCTTGATTCCGAACAGCAGCTGGCGGCCTGGTGGACGCAGCCGTCGACTTCAGCGGTCTTGAAACTCGATGGAACCTGGGGGGGAACGGGCGTCGCGATTGCCCAGTCAAAAGAGCAGGGCCTTGAAGCATTTCGCAACATGAAGCGACCCTCGGGAATGAGTCTCGCGATCAAGCGATCTTTGGTGAACCGTGACCCGCTCGCGCTCTGGGCATGGCGCAAGAAGGTGAAACCAGCCGTATGTATCCAGGAATTCATCGCTGGCCGGCCAGCCAACACGATGTTTCTTGCCCATCAGGGGACGCTCCTGTCCATCGTAACGGTCGAGGTTCTGTGTGCTCAGGGTATGACGGGGGCGGCAACGGTTGTTCGTGTCATCCAGAACGACGAGATCAAGGACGCTGCGACGGTGATCGCTCAGCGTTTCGAGCTCTCTGGATTCCATGGTTTGGACTTCATCCTGGAAGAAGCTACGGGCGGAGCGTACCTGATCGAGATGAATCCGCGGTGTACGCAACTTGGACATCTTCAGCTGGAGGGGCAGGGAGATCTGGCTGAAGCGCTCTACACGCAGTTGAGCGGCGCGGCGCCGTCGCCGTCGCCAGATTCTATCCAGGGAGACACGATCGCGTTCTATCCGCAAGCATCGGCCTGGAACCCCGAAAACCCGTATTTGCTTACGGGGCACCACGATGTACCGTGGGAAGAGCCCGAGCTGGCGCACGAGCTGCTCCGCGAATCATGGCCAGACCGACAATGGACGGCGCGCATCTACCATCGCTTCCGCGCTCCTAAGCGGGACGAGTCCGTGGACTTCAAGGACCTGGCATCAGTTCCGAGCAGGTCGGCAATCCGTTGATGAAAGCTACTCTGACTCGCTAGAGTATCTTTACCGGTAGGCCGAGAAAGACGCCACGCGCGTACCCTCCCGACGCATAGCACCAGGAGAATGCTTTTCTAAAGCCGTTCTTTCTTTGAGTGATCCTCAACAGCGAGCTGTCTCTTTATTCCTCTTGCCATAGCGATCGCTGGTGCTGCTATCTGGGCTGCTTGTATTCGACCAGGAGCGACCGTTTCCCCGTTCGCCGATTCCATTTATATTGCAACTGACCAACAAAGATCGGAATCTGCTGCAAATGCGAATGAATGCCATAGAGCATGAGAGCAACAGCATCGTGTGACTTCCAGCGAGCTTTCCAGGCAGACCGAGTTGCGATCGCGACAAAAAAGGTGGCGACGGCAGCTATCGGGACGATACTCCTGAAGTAGAAGGATGCGGCCAAGCCAACGAGCGGAAGGGCGAGAAGCACCGGAGCGCGGTTCAGGTTGCGCTTCGACTCCGCGCTCCAGAAAGGCTGTTCCGTTTTGCGGAAGCGATCCGACACCTCAGCGAAGGCGTGACCTGCGCGGGTAGAACGCCTCCAGTATTGTTGCCATCGAGTGATTGCCAGATCGTGCCCGGTCATCGGATGATCTACATGCAGAATGGTGAGATCAAGCGCCCTGATGCGACGGCAAAGTTCCGGCTCTTCTCCGGCGATCAGCGTGTCGTCGAAGCCGTCGGTTTCCATCAGGACACTCCGCCGGAACAATGCATCGCCTCCGCAGAACGCAGTTGGCCCGGCAAGATAGATCCAGTCGAGATCGAGCGTGCGGTTATAGATCGACTTCTCTGGATGCAGTTCGCGCCGGTGACCCCATATCGCGGCAACGGCTGGATCGGAGAACTTCGGTATCGAGGCCGCGACAAAGTCGGGATGCAGCACGGTATCACCATCAAGGAAGAGAACCATCGACCCGTGCGCCGCGCGCCAGCCGGCGTTACGTCCCAGGGCAGCGGAGGGCCGCTCGGGTTGGAGCGAAAGTGTATGCACGCCCATGCTCTTCGCAAGGGCAACGCTACCGTCATTTGAGCCGGAATCGACATAGATGATCTCCAGCTTGAACCGGTCCTGTCTCATCGCAAGGACGGACTCGAGACAAAGGCGCAGGCGCATCCCTTCATTTCTCCCAATGATCACGACGGAGATCAAATCGATAGACTGCGTGCTATCCAGGTCGGTCGTCATTGCTGCTGGATCACCTCATCATTGAACAGTACCTTGGCCTTGCGGGGCAGAACGCGGGCGGGTATCCCCACGGCAATCGAATTTGCGGGAACGTCGCACAGCACCACGGCATTGGCTCCAATCGCGGTGTCGTCTCCAATGTAAATCGGCCCGAGCAGCTTCGCACCCGCACCGATGTCGACCCGGTTGCCTAGATGCGGAGAGCCGCGAAGACCTCGATTGCGAAGCCCTACAGTAACACCGTTGCGGATGACGCAATCGTCACCGAAGACAGCATCGCCACTGACAACGATTCCACCGATGTGCTCGATGACGAACCGGCGACCTACTACGGCTTCACACGGAAGTTCAGTACCAAGCAGCATTTCAGAGACAAACTTCAAGACCTTGTACAAAAACGACAACGGGAGGCGAGCCGGGCGCCAGCGAACGCCATAGCGCCAGGATCCGAATCGATAGATCGCCAACACCCAGAATCCGTGACGAGTCCACTGCCTGTCGTGTGTGCTCCAGTCCTCGCGGATATTCTCAAACACTGTTGCTCCATCACGGTCATCGCCCAATGCGAACTGCAGGCCGACTGCTCGCTCTAGCGTATAAGAGCGCCAACTGTAACAAGATTGATGAGCGGCGAGATCTTTTGGAGAACATCTGCGGTGTTGTTAAACCCATTTTCCGGCACGTAGATGATATCGCCCGTCTGGAGTGTCAGGTCGAGTGGCTTTGGATCGAGAACGGTCTTATAGGAGATGACCCGCGTCTTCCCAGGTACTTCCATGGTGCCCCGATGGATAATCTGGATGTTTGGATTGTGTCCCGCTTTATCGGAAGGTCCGCCCGCCTCTGCAAGCAACTGCGGAAGCGTTGAAGAGCCGTCGAGGCGCAGGGTCCCGGGATGTGGCACTTGCCCGAGCACGGAGACGTACTGCTCATCGCCTGGCACAAAGACGACGTCGTCCCGCTTCAACCGCATATCGGCGAGCGGATTTCCTTCCTTGAGCAAGCTACGAAGCTGCACCGTCACCATCGTCTGGTTTCCGCGGTAGATCATGCATGTCTCCGGCACGACGAGGGGTCGCAGGGAGGCTCCTGAGATCGCAGGGGGACCTGAAGTTCCAGCCGTGCCCGGAGTGGGCTGAAGCGGCAAGCCGCCGCGTGAGATAACCTCCAGCAACGTCGGCGTCTTGTCAAAGGCGATAATACCGGGGTGCTCCACCGCGCCCAAAAGCAGGATGTGATTCGACGTGTAGTGGTCGACACCAACCGAAACGGTGATGTTCTGGTAAAACGTGCTGAGTGCGGTCTCGATCGCTTTGGCCGCTTGCTCACGGGTTGCATCTGCAAGCTTGACAGAGCCGGCGACCGGCATCGTGATTCTGCCATCCGGGCCAATCACATGTTTGCTGGAGAGCTCGGGTCTGCCAATGACCTCGACCGAGATCTCATCCCCACGACCGAGTTCGTACTCCTGATCAGCAGCAGGCTCGAAGTTCTTGAGGACAGCCATCGGATTCTGTTTCAACTCGACTGTCGGGGAGGTCTGCTGTGCGGAGCTGAATAGTGCAGTGAACAGAAGACCCGCAGTAAGAATAACCGGCCGTACCTGAAACTCTGTCGTTCCTAAACCCATGACCCAGACTCCATTTTCGAGGCTTGCGCCTTGTTCCATAGTATGCGAAGGATGTTAAAATGAATCTATAAATGTGCGCAAAAGTAACCATCAGACGTCCTGCCCCTAAGGCAAGGTTAGCTGGCGAAGGATCAAAGAGGCATGTTCAACAAGCGCACCTTGCATGCGGATGATTCGAGAGCAAAGGATCCTGCAATAGGTGCCTCCAGGTCGAGATCGCTGACGTAATAAAGTTTGACGCTTCCGCCGTCCGGCCGAGAGAGTTGAACCGGAGCTGATTGCGCCGGACCGATCGGCACCTCAAACGAGGACAGCGGCAAAGAGAGGCCCCTGCCGTCAGCCTTGGCCACCGCTTCCTTCCGGGTCCAGCATCGGAAAAAAGCACGCTGGCGTTGATCGGGGCTGATCAGTGCCGCCAGTCTGTTGCATTCGCCCGGAGTAAAGGAGTGCCATGCAACTTCCATGACGTTCATTCGCTCATCGATGGCCTCGATATCCACTCCTACCGCTCCATTGCGGCTGAGCGCAATCACGATCGTACCGTTCGAATGAGCGACATTGAAGAAGATTCGGTGGCCGTCTACGTCTGGCGTTTCAGGCTTTCCGTAAGCGCCATGCACGATGGGGACATGACGTGGATCGATCCCGGATACGGTGCCAAGCAGCATCCTCAGACAGGCTCTGGCGACCACAAACTGCTTGCGGACATCTCCGGCGCGGAGACGGTTTGCCCGGTCCTGCTCCTCGCAGTTCAGGTATGACATATAGACGCTTTGCGGAGCAAGGGTCTCCTCCAGGTGGACTCGCCACACCTGTAGCTCATTCGTCTCTAGCGACAGAAGCTCTGGAACTGAACACCACTCAGAGTGCATGACCGGTCACCGTAGCCCAAGCGGCAAAGGAGGTGTCGGACGGGATCTCCCATCCTCTTCTGACACACTCGATTGCAGTTCATCCAATGCCGCCCTATGCACCACAGCCAGCGTCTCAGAGATACGTTCCAGCAGGGGCGCTCTACCCTCGCCGGAGAGGTAGAAATGATCGCCGCCAAATCGCTGTGCTTCAAAGCTCGCCGTCGTCAACTGACTCCAAGCTGCGAGCCCTTCGTTCGACACGTTGCGATCGTGAACTCCCGCAAAGGCCATCACTGGACAATCGAGCGGCAGTTGCTCTCGATAGCGATGGGTCTCAAGCAGCGTAAGATCTGCACGTAGAATCGGCAGAAATATCTCGAGCATCTGCGGATCGCTCAGAATCTCGTGTGGCAGCCCACCGTACCGTCTATGCAACTCGGCCAGGAGTAGATCGGTCGGAAGATGATGGATCGATTGCTGTTCGTGCCGATGTTGTGGAGCATTTCGACCCGAGAGAAATAGATAGTCAGGCTCCCGCAGACCATGAGACCGCAAGCTGCGGGCTAGTTCAAACGCGAGGAGCGCTCCCATGCTGTGGCCGAAGATGGCATAGGGTCGATCGATGCGCATCGTGAGACTGCGTATGATCTGCTCCATCAGATGCATGCTGTTGATGCACAAGGGCTCCGATAAGCGGGCTTCCCTGCCGGGCAGCAGGATTGGGCAAAGTTCAACAAATGGAGGAAGATCGTGTTTCCACCTATAAAACATCGCGATTCCTGCGCCGGCGTGGGGAAGACAGAAAAGTCTCACGTGGGCGTCGTCGCTGCGAGGCGGCGGCGAGAGACCTTTGCCATTCTGCGGGACTTCATCGGCCAGATGCACGATTCTGTTCTCTCTCAGCAACCCGGTTCGAGACCCCTTGTACTGCCGCTGAACGACGAGGCGGTCTGGTTAGGTCATACACGCTTGACGCAGCGAGCGACAGACCTTTCAAGAAATGCCGGTAGACGCTAACGGCGACTGGAGCTCTTGCCGCCTTTCGTGACCAGGTCAGGATCCTCGTAGAAGCTAGCAGGTGGCTCCGTATCATGCGGCCGCGATTCCACGCTGCGGACTGCAGCCACGAAATCATCATCGGCATGACGAAGGCTTACGTCCATCAGGACAGCAGCCACCCCAGCTGCACTCAACCGCTGCACGAGAGCGAGCGAGTTGGTCAGTTCACGGCGTGTCGTATGGGCTGACTCCGCAACAATGATGGTCACATCTGCCAGGCGCGCCACGAATTCGGCCTCGGCTGAGGCGAGAATTGGCAGGGTGTTGATGAAGAGAAGATCGACATTCTGTTTCAGACGTTCAAGATTCTCTACGACAAAGCTGTCGCGCTTTACATGCGCCAGACGTGCTCCGGCCGGTTTCGTTAGGCGAGTCTCGTTCCAGCCCGTTGAGAACTCCTCATCGGCTGGTGCCAGGCTCTTCAGAGCGGCCGAAGCCCTGAGGACCATCGTTCGATAACCGATCTGATTCATCCTCTCCATCAGCGCATCAATCAGACCCGTGATATTCATGCCCGGCGATGCGGCGGTGAAGACATATGTCTTCGCATCGCCGATGCGATGAGCGTGATCGACGCCTGCAACCAGTCGTAATAGAAATTCGTCCGTGACCCGCGCGTCCACGTCCTTTGGATTCGGCAGTACGGCCATGGGCTGGAATCGCAGGGCGTTTCCGATATCTTCTCCGATGTACACCCGCTTATCGAGCATCTGCAAAATCACAGCGGCAAATGTTCCGCAGCAGAGAGCAATCGGAAGGGCCAACAGCAGGATGAGTATCCGTCTGCTGGACGCCGCGTTCTGCGGCTGAACAGCAGCGAGAGAAAGGTGCACCAGCCCGGCTGAGCCGTTCTGCAGTTCGATCGTGTGAATCGCATTATCTGTTTCAGTGAAACGAGCCTGCAATCTTGCGATATTTGCCGCCAGGTCCGAAGCCCGTTGCAACTTCGGCGTCGCCCCCGTGGCGACGGACGTCTGTCTCCCAAGCTCATTTTCCAGCCGTCGTTGTACGTCGGCCGTGCGAGCCACCTCAAGCTTCAGCTTCCCTTGCAGTTGCTGGGCTGCCTGCCCGCGTAACTTGAGCGAGAGGATCACGAGCGACTCGTCCAGGCGCGCCAGTTCGTGTTCATCCTGCTTGTAGAGCGGGTTCGTCGGAGTCAGGCCGGCCATCTGGCTGGTCAGGAGACTGCGGCGTTCTGTGATCGACGACTTCAACGTAGAAAGGCCCGGATCCGTTGCAATCATCTCGTCGGAAGCAGCATTCAGCTCCTCCGAGGATTGAGTCCCCTTGCCCGAGATGGAGGTCAACTGCGCGACAGCGACATCATGCGCAGACCGCGCCGCTGCCACCTGTTTACGAAGCTCCTCCAGCTGAACATCGTATGGATTACCTGTGTCGCCGGTTGTATCAGCAACCCCCAATGCAGAGCTCAATCTGGCTTGCTCCCCACGATCTCTTGTCAGTTCGTCGAGGATGCTCCGCCGATCATCCTTCAGGAGATGAAGCTGCTGATCGCTCTGAGCAAGTTCATCGCCGCGCCCTCGTCTAAGAAACGCAGCAGTTACCTCATTTACTACTTTGGTAACCGAGGCCGGATCGGAGCCCTTGAGGCTGATTCCAACTTCATAGCTGCCTTGAATGCGCTCAACCTTCAGGCTACTCTGCAGACGAGCAATTGCGGCCTGCTCGGACTCTTTCGGGAATCTCCACGTCCCATTCGGGAGCTTGCCGAGGGCCTCCGCGAGTATATCCGGACGAGTAATCGTCTGGAGCTGCTGCTGAATGTATGAATCATAGCGCGAGGAGTCATACGACCCTGAAGTTACATCGGTAACCGATTTCGCAGCAGCAGGCTGTATATAGATAAGGCTCTGAGCTTCGTACTGAGGCCTCCGGATAAGCCCTAGCCCAATGAGGACTACAAAGAAGAGCGCCGCGACTCCGAGCGCAACACTGCGATGCATCCGCAGACTGCGGGCCACACGAAGATTGATGCCCCGGGACTCAGGCGACAGCTGAACATCAGAGCTCGAAGTGTCTAACGCCGTTTTGTTCATAGCCGAATTCATAAAACTCCCTGAACATCGCTCAAGCGGATTCTAAAGCATGCACTTAGTCAGATTTCGCGAAGCTGCCGAATTGCTCATCGAACGGCATCAACGCGTACATGGCGTCTGGATTCCAACAACCGGTCAAAAGCTTAGGTTGTAAGAATCCAGGACACACAAGAGTAATCATAGTCAGATTTAGCGAGTTGACTGATTTTTTTTCATCCTCTCTTTAGTTCGTTAGCTCCTTAGCTCTCTAGCCACACTCGCCCGCTACCCAGGTGCAACGCAGGTTTCAGTGCATATACGACTCGAAGTAGGGTGCAAAGCACGCCTTGGGCGATACCTGCCCTCTATTTACACAGACCGTGAACACCCGTTCATCTCATCTGCAAGCATTAGAAAGAAATTCCGGGCCATCCCCGATCTTTCCGTACAACCTTCTTTAGTGCTTACGGCTACACCGGGACCAAGCCAAAGAAAATGAGCTACTTAGACAGCTCCATCATTTGGCCCCGTAAGTGCTTATGACTTTACTGAAATCAACCTAGCTACTGTAGGTTCTATGTCGTTACCACATAGAAACAGTAGGCGGGTGCCGTGTGTTTTGTATCTTCCACCGCTGGGCGATTTCCACCTAAAAAAGAATAATGTCTAAGGTAACCACATATTCCGCAATTATGTGTTACTTTAGATAGATGCAACGTAGCCGTATTTGGTTACTTGAGTTCTACCATTTTGGTACAACTCAGGAATTTGTCTCGGGTCACCGATACACGTCCTAGCTGATGCTCCTGATGTGAGCGTCGTTCACGAACGTTTGGTTCCAAGAGGGCTTTGATATGCGCACCTTAGGTAGTGAGCTCGTACCTTCTTCCAGCAACATTCTTTGCTTCTCTTCCGCCTCTGTTCCAGGAAACAAACGTGTCGAATCCGACTTCGGCGGATCGCAGACCAGGTCGACTTCAGACGCCCCAACGCTCGGGGATCGCACATCACGTCAAGGCGAGGGCTTGCCCTTGGACAAGGGCATCGACTCAGTCAAACAGATTCAGTGCCTCTCTGAACTGGTGGATGGGTTTCTTCGGCTCTCGCGGACAAGCCGGCCCTTCGCGGTAAGTGTCGGCTCCATAAACGAATCGAGCATCTTCGATTCCGGGCGTGCAATGTTGTCGATTGCTGGTGCTCTCGCGCATATTCAATCACCCCATACCAGTAGCTCCATGTGTCACGTAATCGGATAAATCGCCGGCGTTCCGCTTCGTGCGTCCAGAGTCATTGATCTTCACTTCAACTGTCCCACTTTCAATCAGTGGGATTCTTAGGCGGCTCTATGTCATCAATTCGCTCCACGATCTCGCTCATGTCGTCCCGCCTTGCACTCCTTCTGCTCGTCTCGACTGTAATTGCACTTTCCGGTTGCGGAACCGGCGTCTTTTCCAGCAGCACAAACCTGAGCAGCGCCGCAGGCGCAAGCGGGAGTGCATCGCAAGGAATCGTACTGGGTGGCCACCAGCCCGTTGCTGGCGCTCATGTCCAGTTATTCAGTGCGAGTGAAGCTGGCAGAGGATCTTCGGCCGTTCCTTTGCTCTCCTCCGCGGTCACCACCGCCAAGGATGGCACCTTCTCTCTGGCGAAACGCTATAAGTGCATCAATAACAGTGATCAGGTCTATGTGGTCGCCACAGGAAACAATGTGGCTCCGACCCCGAATGCGAATCGGGCGATGATGAGCGCATTCGGCAATTGTGGTGATCTGGCGCAATCACCACAGCTTTTGGTCAACGAAGTAACGACGGTGGCGGCGGTCAATATGCTTGCACCGTACATGACCAGCAGCAGCTACGACATAGCCGCCAACAAGGACGAGGCGGCGGCACTTGCGACGGCCTTTACCGCGGCACGTTCCCTCGCAGATCCAGCGACGGCGAGTACAACCTCGGCGAAGGCAATCGCAGGCAGTCCAGCAGGCGCCAAGTTGAACTCGATCTCCAACTCCTTGGCGTCCTGTATCGACTCGACCAATGCAACAGCATGTCACGCCCTGTTCGCAGCGACCACACCCCCGGGCTCTGCGACAGCTCCTACCAATACAATTGCGGCGGCCTTAAACATTGCCTCGAATCCGACCAGCAATATCATGCCGATCTATAAGCTTTCGGGATCCGCAACTCCCTTTCAGCCGGCCCTTACTGCCGCGCCTACCGACTGGAGTCTTGCCGGCTCCGCAGTTGCCGTCCCGCTCATCACATGGGCCAACCCCGCATCGATCCACCACGACACGCAGCTCTCGGATACGCAGTTGAATGCCACTGCATCCATTCCAGGCAGCTTCGCATACAGCCCTGCGGCTGGAGCATGGCTGGGAACAGGTCTCAATACGTTGTCGACGACGTTCACCCCGACCGACACTGCAAAATACGGGACACGGACTGCAAGTGTAAGCCTGCAGGTGGATAAGGATACGCCGATCATTCTCTGGCCCACCCCTGCACCAATTACGCAAGGAACCAAATTGTCCTCGGCTCAACTGAACGCAACTGCTTATCTCGCGGGCACATTCGTCTACTCAGCCCCATTCGGGTCGACGCCTGCAGCGGGAAACAACCGGCTAGCGGTCACGTTCACGCCAACAGACACGGTCAATCACAACGTCGCAACCCAGACAGTTAATCTCGTGGTCACCTCATCCAGCCAGAGCACGCCCGTCATTACCTGGACGAATCCGGCGCCCATCAAACATGACACGCAGCTCTCTGCAGCACAGTTGAATGCCGCTTCGTCTGTTCCAGGCAGCTTCATCTATCAGCCTGCAGCAGGGGCGTGGCTCGGTACCGGCCCTAATATGCTCTCCACCACGTTTACTCCGGCGGATACAACCAAATACAAGGTACAAACGGCAAATGTAACCTTGCAGGTCAACAAGGACACACCCATCATCCTTTGGCCCGCCCCGGCGCCAATTACTCAGGGAACAAAGCTGTCTGCGGCTCAGCTGAACGCGACTGCTTATATTGCAGGTACATTTGCGTACTCTGCCGCCATCGGATCGACGCCTCCTGCGGGAGATACTCTACTGTCGGTCACGTTCACCCCGACGGACAGTGCCAACCATGCCGTCGCAACCCAGGCGGTTCATCTTGCAGTGACCTCAACCGGTCAGGTCGCGCCCGTTCTCACCTGGGCAAATCCTGCACCAATCACCAAAGGAACAACACTTTCGGCCACGCAGCTGAATGCAACCGCGTCGGTCCCTGGCACGTTCGCCTATAGCCCTGGACCAGGTGTCATTCCGGATGCCGGCACCGCTACCCTGAGCGTCGCCTTTACACCGTCGGACACGACCAAGTATTCCGCCGCGACCAAGACCGTGAGCCTCGCCGTCACGGCGACAGATAAAGCGGCACCGGCCATCGCCTGGAACGCTCCCGCAGCGATAACCTCCGGTACCGCGCTCTCGGCCACTCAGTTGAATGCAACTACGTCCGTCCCAGGCACTTTCGCCTACAGCCCTGGCATGGGTGCGATCCCCAGCGCCGGCACCGCTACCCTGAGCGTTGCCTTTACACCGACGGATACCACCAAGTATTCGGCCGCGACAATGACCGTGAGCCTGGCCGTTACATCGACGGATAAAACAGCGCCTGCCATCACCTGGAACACGCCTGCAGCGATACCCTCCGGAACTGCACTCTCGCCCACTCAGTTGAATGCGACTGCGTCGGTTCCCGGCAGCTTCACGTACAGCCCTGGACCGGGTGCAATCCCCAGTGCCGGGACTGCCACCCTGAGCGTCGCCTTTGCCCCGACGGATACCACCAAGTATTCCGCGGCGACCAAAACCGTGAGCCTTGCCGTCACTTCGACCGATAAAACGGCACCGACCATTACCTGGAACGCTCCCGCCGCGATACCGTCGGGGACTGCGCTCTCGCCCACTCAGTTGAATGCAACCGCCTCGGTCCCAGGCAGCTTCGTGTATAGCCCAGCGGCTGGCGCGCTGCTTGCGAACGGTGCGAATGCTCTGACTGTTACATTCACCCCGACCGACACAACAAAATACTCGACTCAGACGGCTTCAGTGAAGCTTCTCGTCACAGGCAAACCCGACACGAATGTGACCGATATCGCCATCGCCGATACGGTGAAGCAGAGTGGTGTAAAACGGCTGGGCATGAACATAGCAGGCCAGGACTACTATGATTCTGGTCAAATGCTTCGCAACCTCGTCTTCAGGAATCCTGGCTTTGAAGGGGAGACCTGGCAGACCATTCTGCAGTGCAAGGTCGTGACGGCAACCAGCTGCACGGATGCAAATCAGTACACGACCTGGCCGGCGGATTTTATCAAAGGTGCGCAGTTTGAGTTCATTCACGGTGCCGCCGCAGGCGAAACCGGAACGGTCCTCTCCAGCAGCTTGAACCAGGGAGCGTCAAAGGGCCTTGGCATCGTCGTCACCTTCTCACAACTGAACACAGCACCCGCGGTCAACGACTACCTCATCGTAAAGATGACCGTTCCGGGCAATGCTCAAGCGGGCTGGTGGCCGAACGCGTCGGGCGGCGGAACGCTGACCACGGAGTTCTCCGATCTCGCACCCAACAGTCCCGGAAAGCAGGCGTTGAAGATGACGTCTTCCGGGTCTGGGCAGTCGGCACAGGTAAGCTCCTTCTTCGACGGGTACACTGGCCGTTCCTTCGTTCAACTGAAAGGGAGTTACCAGATCACCTTCCGTGCGAAGGGTGCAGGCGGCAGCAATCAGATGGTCGTCTCGCTTGCGCGTAATCTCGCCAGTGGGATCAAGAGCTTTTTCAATCAAACGGTCTCGCTGTCCCCTGCATGGAAGGACTACACCTTTGCTTTCACCGCAAACGAGACCGGAACTTCGATCGGCACGGTTGGCCTATCCTTCAGCACCTCCGGAGCGGATGTTCTGCTGGACGATGTCAGCGTCGCGCCCACTACAGCTTCGGCCGACAATCCGACGCCCTTCCGGGATGAAGTGGTCAGCACGCTCACCACGCTGCATCCGGGAGTCCTCCGGTATATGGATAGCGGCACCAACTTCGGCAGTTCGATCGACAACATGATCGCTGTGCCTTTTGCTCGCGTCCGTGCCGGCATGAGCACGCAATCGAGCCTGCAGGAAGACGTTCCGCTCGGGCTGCATGAGTTCCTTCAGCTCTGCCAGACCGTCGGAGCTGAACCCTGGTACACCATGCCGGCTGGTATGAGCACAGGGGAGATGCAGAACCTGATCCAGTACCTGGGCGGGGATGCCTCCACGCCGTACGGGGCCAAACGGTCCGCGCTCGGACAGGCGGCTCCCTGGACCTCCGTCTTTCCTTCCATTCATCTGGAGCTTGGCAACGAGGAGTGGAACGCAGGCGTCTTCTACGGCGCAGCGATCAATGATCCGATCGCCTACGGCAAACGTGCTTCGCTGATCTTCGGTGCGGCTCGCAGCTCCGCTTCATACAATGCCTCCAGCTTCGACCTCGTTCTTGGAAGTTGGGCGTCGGTTCCGTACTATACCGGCCAGGAGATAGCCAACAGCTCCAACTACGACACAGTCGCTGTCGCTCCTTACCTCTTCTACACACTGAATGACACATCCTCCAATGAAGCGATCTATGGACCGATGTTCGCTCAGCCGGAGAGCATCGACAGCGTCTCTTCGGGGATCATGGCCCAACAGGCGACAACCCTCTCTGGAGGGAGCGGCGGTAAGCCAGCTAAACTCGCCATCTATGAGTTGCAACTGAGCACCTTGAGCGGCTCGGCATCGCAGAGTGCAATCAATGCCGTTGTCCCCTCAGTCGGTGCCGGTCTGGCCGTTGCGGATCATATGCTGCTGATGATGCGGGATCTGGGAATCACCACTCAAAATGTGTGGTCACTCCCGGGCTTCTCGAACCAGTTCAACAACACCAATGGGAGCTCCGAAACGACTCCTCTCTTTGGAACGGTAGTGGATATGGGCGGCAGCACCAACCTGCGTCGTCCGGTCTTCCTGGCGGAACAGCTTACGAACACGGCGATCCTTCCGACCATGCTGACAACCACGCTCACAGGAGCTAACCCAACCTGGAACCAGCCGTTGAGCACCAACGACAGTATCCAGTTCAACAACGCACACGAGCTTCAAAGCTTCGCTTTCAGTGATGGCGGAAGCAACAGAAGTCTCATCGTCCTCAACCTCAACCGGAGCCAGGCTCGCCCTGTCACCTTCTCCGGCAGCAACGTGCCGTCGGGCACAGTGGCGGTGGGCCAACTGACCTCAGCCAGCCTGACCGATACGAATGAGACTGCAGCCAACGTCAACATCACCAGCACGACGCTTACTGACTTCCAGTCTGGCACACCGTACTCGCTGCCGCCCTTCTCGATGACGGTCTTCACGTGGAAGGCTGCCAAATAGAAAAACTGCGATCGAGGGAGCAACAAACCTCTCGATCGCAAGATGGAATCGTGCATGCGTCAAACGCTTCGGTCGGGTAACGAGTTTCGTTATCCGACCGAAGTTCGTTAATGGGTCATTACACCACGGTCAACAGCGCGCGCTGATGGTTCTCGGCCGCTCAACTGACACTGCGTGCCACCCGGCGTAAATGTCCCGGCACCCCCATATCTCTCACAACGCATCTGCGGCTATAGTCGGCGACCCGGCGCTGCTTCTGCGCATCGTTCGTCATGGGCCGAATTGCCTAACTTCGTTACTGCAAATCACGGAGAGGAAGGGATCATCGAGCTACGCGAATTGCTGATGTCGCGCGGAGTGGACATTGAAGCGGATCTGTTATGCGTCGATGATGCCAGGAAGTTTTTCGCTAAACCAGTTCATATTCGCTGCCGCCGGGGTGCTCATCGAACCACTTGATGCCGATCCCGATCAGGCGGTTCGCCCTTGCTGCCGAGAAGGAAGATATCGTGATAGACGCAGGGATTACGCTGGAGCAGGTTCATCATGGATACGGCATCGCGTCCTGGGAGGTCAATCAAAGGGCGATCACGAGAGGGCATGGAATTCGCACCGGCCTTGAGGACACGCTCGTACTTTCTAATGGCCGCGAGGCTCAGAGCAATGCGCAATTGGTATGGGCCGCTATCTCAATGATTGGGAGCGCGCACCTTCGATAAATCGCGAACGGCCCGTGTTCCGTTAGATGTGTCTTGCCAAGGAATGATGAAGGCTGGCCGTCAGCGAGCTTGGTGCTCGATCATGAACGGGCGACTGCTCTCCGCGAGCATCCACATGCCTTGATGCGGAACCCCTTAAAGCGCTCACGGCACACGCCCATGCATGGTTCTCAGGTATAAACCCGAGTAAGTTCCGGACTCTCTTTCATCGTGTGAGTGACCGTTTCTCTCTGCTTTGCAAAGTTATCGATCATGAGCGGAATGGCCTGCGACCAGCCAATCAGGAGGAAGAACAGCTGATAGCTTTGCAGACCCAGGTACACAGTGCTCAGGGTGAACGCCCATCCAAGCACGATGCCTAACATCGAGAAGCTGAAATGACGATTCTGCCGAGACCGTGCGCCCAGTCCAACACGCAAAAGCGAGTAGCTCGCCTCGGCGAAAATCAGGATGAACGCCACAACGCCTACATAGCCCTGACTCAAATACACCCGGAGAAATTCGTTATCGACGGAGGCCTGACCACCCATCTCCGGGTAAAACTGGCCCCAACCCCATGCTCCCCCGGCCTTCGCGAGCGGCAGATAGTTATCGAGGAGTTGCGCTCGGTACTGGGCCGTCTCCCGCTCACTCCCGTAATTTGTTCTAGGGCCGCTGGAGTAGCTCTGAAACGCCGTGTATGCCGGAATTCCAACCACCAATGCGAGTGCACCAACGATCAAAGCCTGGCGAACCACGTTCTTTGCTCGCCCCACAGAGGCCGCAGAGATCGCGATAAATGCTCCCAACCACGGGCCGCGAGACTGAGTCATGTAGAGCGTCAGGGTCAGAAGAGCGAGGGCGAAGAGCGCAGCCAGCTTGTGGGACGTCCAGGGGAATCTAGCGCGCCCATGCTGAGCCGAACTCCACATCCGAAGCCAGAGGCTCAATATCCATCCAAATATCAGGATCATCCCGAAGAGTTCCGCAGATCCATACGGACCCGCGACCCGGGCAAAGCCCCACCGCATCTGCGTCTGCCAACCGGGCCACTCTCCGGGAAAGAAGCGAATCCACTCGCGCACAAAGAGATTGAGCTTGATAAAGAATTCAGGTATGGACAGAACGCATGTAAGACATAAAAGCCCGACGATTCTTCGCGCCGTCGCAATCCTGGCCCTTGGCTGTTCGATCAGCACCTTGCCTGCCATGTACGGGATAAGCGCCATGACGACTACGTTGAAAAGCCTGTACTTCGCCAGGCTCGTTTGACCGGCCTTGAGATCAGCAAACGCGAATGTAAAGATGTAGACAGCTAACCAGGCGTCGGCTCGGCTGAATCTCCACCTTGGCACATGAGACCAGAACAGGTACACACCGAGCGGTAGAAAGACGGTCATGCCGAAATCAAGTGCGGGGAAACCGCCTGTCTTCCAATAGAAATAGGTCGGACAGAGAATCAGAATCGGAAGACAGACGTTGAGAAACGCGCCCCGGGGACCCCAGCGGAGCAGGGCCAGAATACAGAGAAGAGCCGGAATAAAAACGATAAGGGTCATGGGTCTTGTACTGCGGGTATACGGCTGCTCAGTGAGGTGCCGTGGTGCTCATCTACTTGAGGTAAGCTCCCGATCCGCATCGAACGACATACCCGATGCGAGGCCGGGTGCACGCTTTCAGCTGTCTGATCTATTCCCGGCAGCCCGGGTAAAAACTTCGATCATCTGCTTGGCCCAATGATCCCAGTTGAGACGGGATTCAAATTCGTTTCGCGAAGAGACACATAGCGCATGATAGCGTTCCGGATCTCTGAGAAGCTCTAGAATCAGCGCTGCATACTCCGATCCTGGAGCGTCGGCAGGCAGGCAGTACCCGTTGACACCATCTCTGACCATCGTCGCCGTTCCCCCCGTCTGCCTGGTCAGCGACGGAAGTCCGTACGCCGACGCCTCAGCAAACACGATAGGCGCCGCATCCGCTTTGGACGGCACGATCAGAAAGGTGGACGAGAGAAAGAGCTGGCGCAGTTGGTCCGCATCCGCAGGATCATCTTTTCGTAAAAACGGGATCACGCGAACCGCCATCCGGGGCGTCCCAGCCGGCGGTCTGCAGCCGCATACCACCAGTTCCGCAGAGACTCCTGCAGCCAGTAAGGCTTGGAGAACAGCGATGGCAATGGGTCCGCCTTTACGCTCCCAGTCCACTCCCACCAGGAGAAGTCGACATACCTTCAGGCTGCGAACACGAACTGCATCCACTTGAGTTGGAGGATTGGAGAGGTTTGCTCCGAACGGGATGATGTTCAGCCGGGATTCGTCATACTGGTAATCGCCGCGAAACGACTGTGCTGCCCACGCCGACGGGACGACGATCTCCTTGGCATGAGCGACCGCCCCACTCTCCACCATGGCGCCTTCCCGTTGCGAAACAGGGAGCAGATTCGAGAAAAACGAATAATAGGATCTCGCCAGATTGAACGTCATGTCGCTTAGATAGACAATCGGGACCTCGGTGTCAAGGAAAGCGATCTCCGTCGACGCCATCGGTGCGAAGATGACGTCGTAGTGTCCCTTTCCGAGTTGCGTCTTGAACTTCTTGCCAAATGACTGAGAGACGCGGACGCTGTGGTAGTGATCGTACCCTTTGCCCACCAGCCGAGCCGCTTTTCCGAAGTATTCGCCAACCGTGGTCCACTTCGAACGGAGCGGCCCAAGCACGACAAGTTCCGCAGCTTGCCGCTCCAGTGCCTTAATCATGAAGAACCCGGAACCCGAGAGTGGCAGCACGTCCCTAACGTCGTGCTGACTGATAACAGCGATTCGCAGTGGGCGCCTCAAACGATCTTCGGTTTGCATCCGTTCCTTTCGAAGATCTGTCCAACGCACCTCGCTCTTCAGGCAGCAGCGTGCGTAAGAGCTTCCATCCAACCTTGCGCCAGATCAGAGCCCTTCAAGAGGGCTGCAGATCGTGGCACGGCCATCGACCGCGGAACATCTTCTGATACTCTCGGTGCAGTTGACCAGAGCTAGGCTGATCGTCTCGCTCCTCTCAGCAGGAGATCGGATGCGCACAGAGTATGCATAAGTATCTCAGACTACGTGCACAATGGCTCGTCTTGCGTTCACAAAAAGTTACGAAAGTTTTGGCTGGCCATTTGACACCATTCGCCGCACTCTTGGCGTGTATCCTCCTGCCGCTTGCAACTTCAAGCTGCAATCGAGCCGGAGCCCAGCGGGATCATCCTGACGGGGGCAGTAGCCCAGTCACGAACATTGCGATCGGCCGGTCGGTGCTTCGGTCGGGGATCAAGCGCCTCGGCGTCAACATCAGCGGCCAGAACTACTACGACTCGGGCCAGATTCTGCGTAATCTAACCTTTCGCAATCCGGGATTTGAAGGCGAGTCCTGGCGATCTATCCTACGCTGCAAACATACGACGCCGACGAGCTGCACGGACGGCAATCAGTGGGCAGCATGGCCTGACAACTTTCTAAAGAATGCGCACTTCGAGTTCCTCTCCGGGCCGGCGAAGGGCCTCACCGGACCCATTGAGTCAAGCAGCAAGGGTCGCACGGTCGATCCCGAAGCCGGTATCACCTTCAACTTTGCCAAGCTGGACCGGACTCCCAATACAGACGACTTCGTCCTTGTCCAGTTCGAGCGGCCAGGGAACGCCCAGAAAGGCTGGTGGACCGATGCCGCTCACAATGGCTCAACGATCACCACCGAGTTCAACGATCTGGCCCCGAACAGCCCTGGAAAGCAGGCCCTGCGCATCACTGCGGCCGGACCGAGTCAGTCTGCTCGAGTCGACTCCTACTTCGATTCATACAACGGGCGATCGTTCGTCCAGCTCAAGGGACGCTACCGTCTCTCCTTCCGGGCAAAGGGCGTGGGCGGCACTCAGGCGCTTACGGTTGGCCTGACGCGCACCGGGACGGCAAAAGGAAATGAAGTCCTCTTCGCAAGGACGACTGTCCCGCTCAGCACTCAATGGAAGGACTACACCTACGAATGGACAGCGGCCGAGGACGGCACCCTGGTCGGCACGCTGGATCTCAACTTTACCGTTGAGGGTGCGAACGTTCTCCTCGATGACGTCACCGTGAATCAGGAGGCCGCAAGCTCAAACCCCACTATGTTTCGCAATGAGGTGGTAAAGACGCTCAAAGATCTGAATCCTGGAATCCTTCGCTATATGGATTCGGGAGTCGATTTCGCAAGCAGTTTCGACAATATGATTGCTCCGCCCTTTGCACGGCAGCGTGCTGGTTACAGTACCGGGGCTACGGAGCAGGAGGACGTTCCACTTGGATTACACGAGTTTTTGCAGTTGTGCCAGGTAATCGGTGCGGAGCCCTGGTATGCCATGCCCGCAACGGGATCCCCCGAAGAGGCCAGGCACCTGATTGAATATCTCGCAGGTTCGCCCTCCACGCCGTATGGCGCGAAGCGCGCGGCTTTGGGACAAACAGCTCCCTGGAGCTCTGTCTTCCCCATGATCCATCTTGAGTATGGGAATGAATTATGGAACGCAGGAACGTTCTACGGCGCCGCGATCTCCGACCCAGTCGTCTCCGGCAAGCGGGCTGCGGAGCTCTTCGCCGGAGCCCGTAGCTCCCCGTCGTACCGTGCGGACAGGTTTGACCTGATTCTCGGAAGCCAGGCTGTCAACAGTTGGTGGACCCAGCAGGAACTCGCTAATAGCGCTCACTATGACAGTATTGCCGTCGCACCTTATCTCTTCTATAAATTGGCGGATACCACATCGAATGAAGCGATCTTCGGTCCCATGTTTGCAGAGCCCGAGATGGTCGACAGTCTTCCCTCAGGCTACATGGCGCAGCAGGCGAAGGCTGCCCGGACCGCCTCGCATCCCGCTAAATTAGCAGTCTACGAGGTCAACCTCGGAACAGAGGCCGGGGATGCGTCCCAATCGATGGTGAATGCCGTTGTTCCCTCGATCGCCGCGGGCCTTACCGTTGCAGATCATATGCTGCTGATGGTGCGCGACCTCGGCATCACGGCTCAGGCAGCCTGGGCATTGCCCCAGTACGTGAACAAGTTCAACAATCCTAAAGATAATGCCGAAGTTACCCCACTTTGGGGAATGGTTGTCGACATGGGCGGAGCGACAAACCTGCGTCGTCCGCAGTTTCTTGCCGAGCAGTTGGCCAATCAAGCAATCCTGCCGACGATGCTCGAAACCATGCTGAGTGGGGCAAACCCGACCTGGAAGCAGAGCCGCAGCAAGAATAATGACATCGCCATCGACTCTGCCCACGCACTCCAGACCTTTGCGTTCAGCGACGGCGCGCGCCGCAGCCTGATCGTCTTCAATCTGGACCGCCAAAAGCCTCTGCCAATCACCTTTTCAGGCGACGGCAAACCATTAGGCACCGTCGATATAAAGCAATTGACCGCGCCCCAGATCACAGATACGAATGAGCAGAAGCGTACGATGGATATTGTCCCAACAAAGCTCCAGCTCTCGAACGGCAGCGCCCCCTACTCCCTCCCACCCTTCTCGATGACCGTACTGCAATGGACCGCTTCGCAGTAACCTGTTCACTCGTGCATCCTGTTCCATCGTGCATCCAGGTGGAACGATCGAGAAAAGAAAGACACATGATCGACGATTTTCACCTGTGAGCCCCGGCTGATGTATTAAGCTGGACAAGCGGCGTAGGTAACGCCACGATGGTAACGTAGGCTTCGTAGAGAGCAGTGGCTTCCTCAACAGATACAAAGGGCAAACTAGAACGGTGAGCACAGAGAGCGTTTCCGCGGAAATCCCCCTTGACTTCTCTGTGCTCGAAGCGAAAGCTGCGCGCGCTTCAATCTGGACGATCCTGGAGTACGGCTCAGGGATGGCTCTGCGGGTTGTCAGCAGCCTGGTCCTGACACGTCTGCTCATGCCATCGATCTTCGGCGAGATGACACTCGTCACCACCTTGATCGTCGGCATTACGCTTCTTTCCGATATCGGTTTGCAGCCAAGTGTCGTCCAATCCCCTCATGGCGACGAACCTGCATTCCTTAACACCGCCTGGACAATCCAGGCAATCCGCGGTTCTATTCTCTGGCTGATTGCCGTGGCGATCAGCTGGCCAATGGCCCTGTTCTATCACGATCCCAAGCTGAAAATTCTGTTGCCAGTCCTCGCGTTAAGTACGTTGATCAGCGCTTTCAACAGCACTAATCTCCTTACCCTCTCCCGGCACATGGGCGTCCGCAGACTTTTTGCGATCGACGGCAGCATGGCGCTCCTCAATCTGGCTTGCACCATCGTCTGGGCATATTTCTGGCCATCTGTATGGGCCATCGTCGGCTCGCAGCTGATCTGTACTACCTACCGCCTTGGACTCAGCCACGTCCCGTCGATTACTCCCGGGATCCGAAACGCGTTCCACTGGAATAAGGCTGCAGTCAACGAGATCGTTCACTTCGGTAAATGGATTCTGGTTGGAACCGCCTTCTTCTTCTTCGCGTCGCAGGCCGATCGTCTGATTCTGGGTAGACTCATCAGCCTCACGCTTCTCGGGGTCTACGGGATCGCCTTTGCGCTCTCGGATATTCCCCGCGCGGTCATTCTTTCGCTCGGTTCCAGGGTCGCCTTTCCTTTTATCGCCAAAATCATTCACCTTCCGCGAGAGGAGTTTCGCGCCAAATTCCTACGCTATCGTTTTTTCGCGCTCGTTGCGGGAGCCTGCCTACTCAGCGTTATGGTCGTCTGGGGACATCTCCTCATCCTCCGCCTCTACGATCGGCGCTATCACGAGGCAGCTTGGATGATCCCCATTCTCGCAGCTGGCCTGTGGCACACGCTCTTATATCAGACGACATCGCCTGTCCTGCTTTCGCTGGGGAAGACCAAGTACAGCGCCATCGGCAATGCTGCCTACTGCATTGCCATGCTGACGGGAATTCCCATCGCCTTTCATCTCTTCGGGTTGTTCGGGGCGGTAATCGCGGTCGCCGCGGGGGACTTCCCTCAATATGTGGTCATTCAGTTTGGCGCCACACGCGAAGGTGTTCGACCACTCAGGCAGGACCTTCAGGCAACGCTGATCTTTCTCGGATTTCTGCTTATGTTTTTTCTTCTGAGACGCTCGTTTTAGAGCAAATCTCGAGTTTGTGTGCCCAGCAAGAACAGTGATCCTGAGCCTGAGCGCAGTCGAACGGGAGATCACAGCTTGTTCGTGACCGGCGAAGTCGAAGGTCCGCATGGGTGTTTCTCATGACTGTTCTTTGTCAACGTACACAGCAACCGTAGATCCGCTCGAAGCTGGCCAGAAGGCGCTTAGGCCGAGCCTGCTGCACCGACTGATAGGGCTTAGCAGAGCCGGATCGGCCACGTATGGTGCGAAACATGCAAAGCATTAGTCATATCCGCGGTCGCACATGAGCCGCAACCGTCTCCCTAAGCGACCGGGGCATACATCTAACCTCAAGCCTTAGTACAGCTTCGACGTAGCGGCAAAGCTGGTCCGGAGACTTTGAACGACTTTGGACAGGTTTTCATCGGAAAGCACCTGGAAATGAGCTCCCGGGATCTCGTAGACATCGACCGGCTGTGTGGTGAACTCTCCCCAGCCAAGATCTCTGGGACCTCGCTCTCGGGCAGACCGCAACATCGTGATCTTTCCGTTATAGGTCTTCGGAACATAGTTGACCGCAGCAAAGGAATTGATGTGGTACACACTGCGGAGAGATCGAGGAATCTGCGTACCGTGCGAGGTCACGAGCGTGTACAAAGAGCGCAACAAGGTGCTCTTGACGCCATCGAAGATCTCCTTTGGCGTGCATGGCCGCAGCCGGTGCAGGAAAGGCGACCAGACGGCGCGAAGCTGCCGCCCGACCTTCGCCACAGTGCCACGCCCCTCGTGCAAGCCATGTCGCCAGATCGGCGTATCCAGCATTCCCGCGAGTTCTACCACCTCGTGCGCAGCCTGAAGCTGCCTCGCAATCTCGAACACAACGAAGCCGCCGTACGAATATCCCAGGAAGCGGTAGGGACCGACCGGTTGAATCTTGCGTACTTCGCGAATGTAATACGCAGCAAGTTCTTCGAGTGTGGTCAGAGGATCACCGTTCGGCAATAGCGCTTGCGCTTCGATTCCATAGACGGGCTGATCGTCTCCCAGCGCCTTGGCAAGGTCATAGAAGTTGAGCACATTGCCGCCTACACCGTGGATGATAAACAGCGCTCGAGCGAGGCCTCGCGGCTGGATCGCCACAATGGAAGATGGTGTATGTGGCGCCAGCTGACCTCGAATCAGGTCAGCCAGGCCTTCAATCGTTGGAAACTTGAAGAGTGTCGCAAGCCCCAGCCGCAGGCCGAACTTCCTGTTGATCTTCGTCATTAAACGTGCGGCAACGAGGGACCGGCCTCCGAGAGAAAAGAAATCAGCCCGCAGATCAATCTCCGGTATACCAAGCGCGGTCTCCCAGATAGCCCGTATCTCGCCTGTCAGAGCATCTGCTTCTACTCCAGGGATAGCTACCGATGCCTTCAACTCTCGTACGCTACCTGGGATCGGATGAGCGTTGGAAAGCTCACCCTGGTCACGCATTACCGACTCTCGTATGGCCGAAGTTTTCGCAGCTTTCGGGACTCGAGTGCCCTGGTACGGTGGCTGCGGCAGTCCACTGATGCGTTGATCTGGATCTGCGATCACCCTGGTGAGGATTGTCTCGTAGTATTCCAGCCAGGTCCGCACAGTCACTGCGTTGAACAACTGAGAACTGTACTCCAACTCGGCCCGCACACCCTCTTCTCGTTCGATGACGCCAAGCTGCAGCTCGAATGGAATACCCAGACTCATCGTAGGTAGCGGATCAACGGTCAGGTTTCGAAGTTGACGCGATCGCAGGAACGCAGGCTGGCAGAAAAAGTAAAACTGGAAAAGCGGATTTCTACCATGCAATGGCCTGACGCTTAGCTTCTCCAGTAAGGCTTCGAACGGAAGATCCGTATGATCCAACGCTTCAAGGGTGGTCTCGCGCACACTCGCGAGGAACTCACGAAAGGTAGGATCACCGGAAAGGTTGACCCGCAGCGCTATTGGTCCAGCAAACGGGCCAATGAGCGGTTCCGTCTCGTTCCTTCGATTGACGACAGGTGAACCAACCACAAGATCCTCCACATTGGAGGCGCGTGCGAGCAGCAGGGCGAAACACGCCAGTGTCACGACGAACAGTGTTGTGTCGGAGGTCTGCGCAAACTCCTTGAGTGAGCGTGTAAGCTCGCCAGGAAAGAGCACGGTCTCAAGCGCGCCTCGATAGGACGATCCAAAGGCGGGTGCGTGATCGGTGGGAAAGTTCAGCAGCGGCAGTTCGCCGGCAAGCTTCTTCAACCAGAAATCGAAATGGCCTTGCATCGCCTCTGCATCGAGCGCATCCCTCTGCCACACCGAGAAGTCTGCGTATTGCAAGAGCAGAGGCTCGAAGGAAACATCGCTGCCCCGCTCCAGATCTTCATAGGCCGTCCAAAGCTCCCGTTGAATTACCTGCACCGACCATGCGTCCGCAAGGACATGGTGTATGGTCAGGATCAAGACATGCTCCTGCTCGTCGATCTGGCAGAGCAACGCCCTGAAGAGGGGCAGCGCTGCCAGGTCGAAGGGCCGTTGAACCTCGGCTTCAATCGCAGCAGCAACACGCGAGGAACTCCCTGCCCTTCCATCAGCTTCAAGCTTAGTCTGAGAAAGCGAGAACGAGAAGGCAGGCGCGATCACCTGCATGAGTTCGCCGGCGATCTCGGTGAATGTCGTCCTCAGTGATTCGTGGCGGTGGATCAAAAGCTGAAAGCTGCGCTCAAGAAGCGAGATCGACAGCTGGCCGGTGAGCTTGAGAACCACGGGTATATGAAAGGTCGGATTCGCGGGGTCGAGTTGCGAGAGTGTCCAGAAGCGCTCTTGCGCTAGGCTCGCAGGCATCGCCACCATCTCGCTCGGTGGCTGACTCTGATCGTTCAGAAGCTTGGAGCTGACGGGAGGCATCGCTTCCGCTTCCATTCGCTGCGTGACCCGCTGCCCTGAGGGGCTTAGTTCAGCGATCGGCAACTGTGGATCGAAAGCGACCTGCGTGAGGATCTCGTGAAGATGCCGGAGAAGATCCTCCGCTGTCTTCTGCGTATAGAGCTCGGCCTTGTACTCGAGCGAGAGTCGCCAGCCCATCTCGCGCTCAACCAGGAAGAAGTTCAGATCGTACAGTGCGCCTTGCGACTTCGACGGCAACGTCGTCATGGTTACGCCATCGAAGTCGAAGTGGAAGGGACCGCTCCTGCCATACTCCCGTTGACATACAAAGTTGATATTGAAGAGTTCACTTCGCACGCCATCTGGAACCGCAAGGCTCTCGAGCACCGCTTCGAAAGGTGCATCCTGGTTCGCAAGCGCGTCCCATACGCTCTCGCGAACGCGCGCGACGAGAGCAGCGAACGTAATGTCGCTCGACACTTCCGAACGAATGGCAACATGGTTGACGAACTGTCCTATGATCGGTTCGAACTCCACACGGCTGCGGCCAGCTAGCGGTGTACGGACGGCCACATCAGACTCACCGGTCCACCGGCTGAGAAGCGCCATGCAGGCGGCCAGTGTAACGACGAAAAAGGTGGTGTCCTGTGCTTGGCTAACCTGGCGCAGGCGGTCGGTCAGTTCGCGCGAGAGGAGTTCCGATACGATGCCGCCTTCCATCGACCTGCTGCCGGACGCCACATCCGGCGTGACCCGAAGGGGACGGTAGCCGCCCAGCCTCTTCTTCCAGTACTGCAGCTGATTCTGAACATCGGCATGCAACAGATTTTCCTGCTGCCAGATCACATAGTCCCCAAACTGAAATGTCAGGCTCGGCAAGGACGACGACGCATGCACGGCAAACGCAGCGTAGATGCGGGCCAGCTCTTCCATCAGCAGACCAATCGACCAGCCGTCGCAGAGGATCTGATGAATGGTCAGCGTGAGGACAGATCGCTCGTCTTCCAGGCGAAGCAGCTTAACCCGCATGGGCACGCCGTTCAACAGGTCGAAGCATTGCTGCGCCTCCTGCCGGGAGATTTCATCCAGCTCGGCTGCGCGTTGGCCTTCCGGTAGACCGCGAAGATCCAAAGTCTCGACCGTTACCTGAGATGAGGACAGGACAACCTGCGAGACTGTCGCGCCGATGACATGGAAAGCTGTACGAAGAGCCTCGTGCCGCTGCGCGATCTCCCGAAGCGACCGCTCGAGCAGCGACGCATCAACCCTGCCCGCCAGGTGCAGGCGAAAAGCTCCATTGAACCGGGAGTCTGCCGAACTCACCGACTCGTGCGGCCACATCGCCGCTTGCGCCCGGGTAAGAGGAAACGCATAAAACTCCTCTTGGCTGGCAGCCTCATTGTCGTAAGTGCGCGTGTTGATCGTGGCTTCCGAGCTCCTGATGATGGCCTCTGTACTCATAGATCGTCAACTCACAGGTTGTCTACTCACTAATCATCTATCGTCTACTTATCATTTGTCAGCATTCCAAGCATCGACCGGCTCCGTCGGGGCTGTCAACTGCGGTCCTGCGATGCGGTACTTTGCACGCGACACGGGCATCAGCGGTGCAGACTTGACCGCTGGCCCGCTCAATGCCATATCCGCGAGAACCGCTGCGATTGTCCGGTATTGCAGGATCTGCCGCGGCTTGACATCGATTCCCGCCTGACTTGCCCGGGCCGTTATCTGGAAGACATGGAGCGAGTCCGCACCTAGCTCAAAGATGTTGTCTTCCACCCCGACTCGGTCCAGATGTAGTACCTCCCCCCATATTTTAGCAAGCGCCGCTTCCTCGGTGCTCCGAGGCGCCACATAGGTATGGCCACCTACGACCGGATCCCAATCAGGCGCGGGCAGAGCACGGCGGTCGATCTTTCCGTTCGCAGTCAGAGGGAAAGAAGGCATTGAAATAAAGGCTGCCGGAACCATGTAGTCAGGCAGCTTCATCAGGAGATAACTCCGCAACTCGTTCGGTGGAGGCACGCTCCCGTTGCGGGGGATCATATAGGCAACGATCCGCTTATCGCCGCCTCGATCTTCATGAAGCGTCACGATGGCCTGGGCCAGTGCCTCGTGAGCGGTAAGGACACTCTCGATCTCCCCCAGTTCAATGCGGAAGCCGCGCAGTTTGATCTGGCTATCGGCCCTGCCGAGAAACTCGAACTCGCCATTGCGGAGTCGGCGCACCAGATCGCCGGTGCGATACAGCCGGGCTCCCGGCCGGGCGCTGAACGGATCGGAGATGAATTTACGGGCCGTCAGATCGGCTCGTTGCAGATAGCCCCGGGCGACCCCCGCGCCGCCAATGCATAACTCGCCCGCAACCCCGACTGGGACCAGTTCCTGATGGGCGTCCAGTACATAAAACTGCGTGTTGTCGATTGGGGGACCGATCGGAACCGGCCCGGCGCTGGTGACGACCCTATCGATCGCAGACCAGATCGTGGTCTCGGTCGGTCCATACATGTTCCAGAGAACGATCTCACAGGCGAGTATCTGCTCTGCAAGCTCGCGCGGCAGAGCCTCGCCGCCACACCATGCGGTAAACCGTGGCTCGCCCTTCCAGCCCGCCGCCAGCAGCAGCCGAAAGGTCACCGGCGTCGCTTGCATGACCGTCGCATGAGTGTTGCGCAGCAGCTTGAGAAGTTGCACGCCATCACTCGCGACCGGACGCGTTGCCAATACCAATTTTGCTCCGGTTACGAGCGGAAGATAGATCTCAAGAGCCGCAATATCGAAGGAGATCGTGGTCACGGCAACCAGAACGTCCTTTGCAGATAGGCCGGGAGATCTGGCCATTGAGGTCAGCAGATTGACGACGCTCGCGTGCGTGACTTCGACTCCCTTCGGTCTGCCCGTCGAACCGGACGTGTAGATGACATAGGCCACGGCTGCGGAGTCGTACGCAAGATTAAGGTTGATGGGCGCTTCCTGCTCGATTGCGGACCGGCGCTCGTCGACCGAAAGGATGCGTACTCCACTTGAAGGCAGGTCCCCGGCAAGCTTCGACTGTGTCAGCACGATCGGCCCTGAGACATCCTCGAAGACCATCCTGAGGCGCTCCGGCGGAAAGGTCGGATCGAGGGGAATGTACGCCGCACCCGCCTTCCAGGTCGCTAGCAGGCCAACGATCATATCTATGGAACGTTCCATGTACACGCCGACTGTATCGCCAGGTCGCACCCCCGACCTGACCAGATACTGTGCAAGCTTGTTGACGCTCGCATTGAGGCTTGCATAAGTCAACGTCTGGGTTTCGAACTGCACAGCAATCGCATGTGGAGTCGCGGCGACCTGCTGCTCGAAGAGTTGGTGCACACAACGATGCGAAGGAAACGAAGCATCTGTCTGGTTCGGCGCCACGGAAACCAGATCGCGCTCGCGCGCTGTAAGGAGGTTCAGCCTCGAAAGCTGCTGTGCGGCATCCGCAGTGAACCCGGTCAGCATCTGCTCATAGCAGTCCACCCATCGCGCCAGGGTCGCTTCGTCGATCAGCGTCGTGTTGTAGTCGACATGCAGGGTAAGCCCATCGCCGCTCTCGACCACGTTGAAGAACAGATCGAAGTTGACGAAGCTCTTCGGGTTCGAATCGACATATACCTCCAATCCGGAGAATCTAAGACCACTTCCCAGCTTCTCCAGATTGAACTGCACCTCCAGAAGAGGAAGTCGGCTCGCATCACGGCGGATCGGAAGATTCCGGACGAGCCTGCCAAAGGTATAGTTCTGATGGTCGTATGCGTCAAAGACGGTCGCGCGCATCTGTGCAAGAAACTGTGCTGTCGTCAACGTGTCGTCGAGCGTTCCGCGCATGGGCACAAAGTTCACACAGTGACCCACCAGGACTTTTTCCTCCACAAGCGACTGGCCTGCAGCCGGCACACCGACCACAATATCGCTCTGACCGGACAACCGGCCGAGCAGAGCGACAAAGCCTCCCAGCAGGGTGACAAAGAGGGTGCACTTCTGCTGCGCGCCGGCCCGCTTGATCTCCTTCAGGAGGGGCAGGCCAATCGCCCGCCGATAGGTCGCGCCACTGAAACTCTTCATAGGGGGACGCGGATGGTCGATGGGAAGATCGAGCAGTGGCGGCAATATCTCGAATTGCTTGAGCCAGAATGCCTCCGTTGCCGTCCCCTCCTCTCCGGCGTACTGTGTCTCCTGCGCCCGCGCATAGGTGCTGAACGGCATCAACGCCGGAAGGGTCGCCTCCCTGCCCTCGAGCCTGGCGCTATAAACCTGCGAGAGCTCCTCCAGCAGAACGTTGATGCTCCAGCCATCGAAGACCACGTGGTGCGCGGTACAGATCAGGGCGTGGCGGTCGGGAGCAAAACGCACGAGTGACCATCGTACGAGCGGTCCACGTATCAGGTCGAAGGGACGATGAGCATCCTCTGTGATCAAACCGTCAAACTGAACCTTCTGTGCGGCTGCGTCCCGATGCGATAGATCGACACGCGACACGACCGCCGGCGTTGGCGGGTGGAAGTACTGTGTCCTTTGGTCCAGATCGAAGGTCGCGCGCAGAGCGTCGTACCGCGCCAACAGTTGCGAGAGCGAATCGGTCAGCACGGCCTCATCAAGCTGCCCCGTGAGGTGTAAGGTGAACGATTCGTTGTAGCTGCAGTTTGCCTCCGATGAGAGCTGCGCCGAAAGCAGGATCTCCATCTGCGACTCGGTAATCGGGGCACTCGCCGCGGCAGGCCCGTCGACATCCCTAGCGACTGCAGCTAACTGGAGCGGATTCCCTGTAACCGGCAGGGGCAAGACTTCTCCTGCTTGCATCTCGGCGATTGTCTCCTGGAATGCCCGGACGATCCGGTCCAGATCCTGATCGCTGTGCTCCGTGGTCAGGAAGCACGGAAAGTTCTCGAGCAGGTGGATTCCTTTGGCGCGAAGGTGGAAGTAGAAGAGACTGCCGAAGCGGAAGTCACTTGCGAAACTGAAATAAAAGAAGCTGGCAAAGCTCTCGATCCGCGTCGGCACGTCGTTAGCCGTGAGCAGCGCATTCAATCTGCCAATCAGGTCCGTAGTCCGTGCGGTGAGACGCTCCTGCAGCCCCGGCCCTTCCTGCTTCAGGTGCTTGAGAACCGCCGCACAGGCGGCCATCGCCAGGGGATGCCGCACAAAGGTGCCGGCAAAGAAGGTGACCCCGGTCTCCGGAGACGAGTCGTCGCCGTACTGCCACATCCCTCCGTCGAGCGCATCCATATAGCGCGCCTTTCCCGCCAGAACCCCGATCGGCATACCGCCTGCGAGGACCTTGCCGTAGGTTGCCAGATCCGCACGAATCTCAAACAGCGCCTGGCAGCCGCCTGGATGAACACGAAAGCCGGTCACGACCTCGTCGAAGATCAGGCAGGTGTCGGTCTCTTCCGTCACCGTTCGAAGCTCTTTCAGGAACGCGATGGGACGCAGGTTCGGATGCCGGCTTTGGACCGGCTCAACGAGAACGGCTGCAATCTCGCCCGCATGCGCCTGGATCCAATTTAGCGACTCCTGCGCGCCATACTCGAGCACGGTTACATTGGCGACCGACTCGCGCGGAATACCCGGGGCAAGCGGGATGGATTGCGGCTGGCCACCCCGTGTGATCCCCTTCACGAGCACCTCGTCAAACATGCCGTGGTAGTCGCCTGCGAAGAAGACGACCCGATTCTTGCCAGTTACAGTCCGGGCGATCCGCATGGCCGCGATGACTGCCTCGGATCCGGTGTTGCAGAAGGTCGCACGCTCGTTGCCCGTCATCGCGCACAACGCTTGCGCTACTTCTCCGGCGAGCAGTGTCTGCGGGCCAGTCTCGAACCCGTCCCGCAGCTGTCGCTCAATCGCCTCCTCCACATACGCTGGTCGATGCCCCAGCATGATCGGGCCGAACCCGTTCAGAATATCGACATACTCGTTGCCATCGATGTCCCACAGATGTGATCCCTTCGAGTGCGCGGTGATGATCGGATAGACCATCTCCTTCCATTGGATCCGGAAACCGGCAACGACGCGAGGATCCGCGAGAAACTGGCGAGCCGCCTGCGTCTTGCTCTTCGACGTTGCGGTACGGCTGGTATAGAGCCGAATCAGGTTCTCGATGTGCGCCGTCTGTTTCGGCGTCAGATCCCCTGAAACACTCTTCTGCAGCGGCTTGAACGGGGTGTAGCCCTTGAGCTCCAGATTGACGGGCTCCATATTGACTAGCTCGACGCCTGCGCTCTGCTTCTGGTTTGCAGCTTCGATGCTGATCCCTGCTGTTGGTGTCGGGGTTGATATCGGAGCAGACGCAATCAGGGGCGTAGCCGGTGATGCGGGTGTAAGACTCGCCGACGGGCGGCCCATCGCGCCACTGAGACTGGAAAGCTGTTGCGCAAAGAGCTGGTTCAACGCCTGCATCTGGTCGCGCATCAACTGGTCTATCGAAGCGGGAGTCTGGTCTCCTTCGTTTATAGACCCGGAGACTCCCCCTCCGCCCGTAAAAGGAGCTGAAGTAGGAACGGACACCTGTCCGAAGCTTGAGACTGGCAAAGCTGACGTCGTCGAAGCCGGAGCCTCCGCAAGGTTCTGGACAGGTTCAAACAGACCTGGCGCTAGTTTTTCATCGATGTACGCTGCCAGCGCATCGAGCGTCGACTCCTGGCCGAGTAACTGGCGGAAGGTGATCTTCAAGGCAAACCTGCTCTGCAGGGCTTGCGTCACCTGGGTCAGAAACAGGGAGTCGAAGCCGAGTTCCAGAAAGCTCATCGACCTGTCTTCGCCCGAGATATCGAGGCCGGAGAGGTCCTCGAAGAGGTCGACCAGTGTCGCCCGAAGGCTCTCTTGACGAGTCTGAAGGCTCTCTTGGCGGGTCTGAACGGATAGAGCAGAAAGCTGCGGCATAGGTGCGGTCGCCTCTAAGACCGGAGCTTCGATCTCTCGAGCCCGGTCTTTGGAATACGTTTCAAGGGTGGTCGTGGATGGGCGATCTGCGCTGAGCGCGGAGGGCTGCACCGGAGCCTCCAGCCAGAACCGCTTACGTTCGAACGGGTACGTGGGAAGCGAGACACGCTGCCGCTTCCCTGCTGCATGCAGCCTCTGCCAGTCTGGCTTCGCTCCCGCCACCCAGAGCTCTCCGAGTGCCTGCCGGACGGAGAGCGACTCGTCCGCGTCCTTCGAAAGTGACGAAAGCATCACCCGGCGTACACCCTGGATCGGATTCTGGCGTGCCAGTGTAGCGAGCACATTCCCCGGACCCACTTCCAGAAACAACCGGTTTTGTTGCTCCTGAAGCTGTGTCATCCCCGCCGCAAAGCGAACCGTGTCTCGGAGATGATGCGTCCAGTACGCCGGACTGGTCGCCTCCTCTGGCGTAACCCATGTCCCCGTCACACTCGACACATACGGCAGCTGCGGTGCCGCCAAGTGGACCCTGGCTATCTCTGCATGAAACGCCTCCAGGATCGGATCCACCATCGCAGAGTGGAACGCATGCGAGGTGTGAAGCCGGCGATGGACGGTACCGCGCCCCGTCAACTCCTGCTCGAGCCCCTCTATCAAGGAGGTACGCCCCGAGACCACACACAGTAACGGTGCATTGACCGCCGCGATGCTGAGATCGGGTCCGAGGAGAGGCATCAGATCGGCCTCGCTCATCCGTACGCTCAACATCATGCCCGGCGGCAGCCCCTGCATCAACCTGCCTCGAACGGCAATGAGATGCAGTGCATCCGCAAGGGTAAAGACGCCAGCGAGGCAGGCTGCAACAAATTCGCCGATACTATGGCCGATCATCGACTGGGGTTTAATCCCCCAGGACATCCACAACCTTGCCAGTGCGTACTCGACGGCAAAAAGGGCAGGCTGCGCCAGGAAGGTTTGGGTGATCTGGGCCGGCACACCGTCCGCTGGTGCGTCCTCCGGATACAGCGCCTGCAGCAGATCAACATCCATCTCGGCCCGCAGCAGGGCTGCGCAGGCGTCGAGTTCCTCGCGAAAAACGCGTTCGGTCCGATAAAGATCCCGCCCCATATGCGCGTACTGCGATCCCTGGCCGGGAAACAGGAAGCAGATCTCCGGTTCGCTTGCCCGCTTCGGAAGCTTTGCGGCCTGCTGTCCGAGCGCAGCCTGCAGTGCAGTTATCGCACCGGCAGTGCTGTCGGCAGTGATGGCGCGACGATAATCGAAGGCTCGCCGCCCCACCTGGAGCGTATAGGCAACGTCGTCAAGCGCAAGTGCAGGATGAAGTTCCAGGTGCTCGATGAGATTCCTTGTCGCCCGATCCAAAGCCTCTGGCGATCGTGTCGAGACCGTGAGCAGCTGGACCGCGCATGACGACTGTTTCGCGTCGGATCGCAGCGACGCCATCGGCGGCGGAGGCTCCTCGAGGATCACGTGCGCGTTCGTTCCGCCTACGCCAAAGGAACTCACGCCTGCCCGTCGCGGATACGTCTCGCGTTCCCAGTCGGTGGCATTCGCATAAACCCGGAACGGACTGTTCCGAAGATCGAAGTTCACATTTGGCTTCTTGAAGTGCAGCGTCGCCGGAAATCGCCCGTGGCGGACCACATGGGCAGCATGGATCAGACCCGTCACGCCCGCGGCGATGTCCAGGTGGCCAACGTTCGCCTTGGCCGTACCGATCACACAAAAATCTTTGTCCTCTGTCTGCGTACGGAATGCCTTTTCGAGTGCGGCAAGCTCGATCGGATCGCCCAGCGGAGTCGCCGTGCCGTGAGCTTCGATGTACCCGATCGATCTGGCATCGACACCGGCTGTCTGCTGCGCCATCGCCACGACGCTCGCCTGTCCGTCGATACTCGGAGCTGTGTACCCGATCTTGGTGGCGCCATCGTTATTCGTCGCGAACCCCCGGATGACCGAGTAGATCTGGTCGCCATCCGCAATCGCATCGGCCAGGCGCTTCAGCAGAACCACACCCACCCCACTGCCGAAGACGGTGCCCTGGGCGTCGGCGTCGAACGGCCTGCAGTGCCCATCCGCCGATCCCATTCCGCCATCTACATACAGGTAGCCACGCTTCTGCGGCAATGTAATCGACACGCCGCCGGCGAGCATCATGTCGCTTTGATACGTCAAAAGGCTCTGGCAGGCCTGGCAGACGGCGACCAGTGAGGTCGAGCAGGCGGACTGCACCGCAAAGCTGGGACCTCGCAGGTTGAACTTGTAGGAGACGCGCGTCGCGAGATAGTCAGGGTGGTTCCCCATCATCGCGGGATAGTTCCCGATCTGATAATTGTTGACAAAGTCTTCCCTGAACCCAGGCTGCGCACAGACCTGGGCGTGAAAGTAGCTGCCGTAGCTCGAGCCGGCAACCACGCCGATCGATCCCGCATACGCGAACGGATCATAGCCAGCGTCTTCGAAGGCCTCCGAGCAGCACTCCAGAAATAATCGATGCTGCGGATCCATCAACTCCGCCTCTTTGGGCAGGATGCAAAAAAACTCCGCGTCGAACCGATCCACGCCGTCAAGTACGGATCGTGCGCGCACGTAGTTCGGCTCGTTTGCTTCTCCCCTGCGATCCGGGAGTTCCAGTTCTTCAACGCTGAACTGCGAGATCGCTTCGACGCCGGATAGCTGATTCTTCCAGAACTCCGCCACGCTCGGAGCGCCCGGAAACCGGCCCGACATGCCCACGATTGCGACTCCGTCGACAATGCCGTCTGCGGCTTCCTCAGCGGTTGGTGACGGCTGGATCCTGTCGTTCGTCTGGTCCGGCATTATCGACCCCCACCCTTCACCGCGCGGATCCGGGCGAACGCCTCACGCTGTCTCCGCGCCTGCTCCTGGGCGGCGTCCATGCTACCTTGAACGCGCTCCACGGGAGCCGAAGCCGCCGTCGACCCACCCTCCTGGAGCTTCTCCGCAAGCGCTCGGATCGTGGTGAACTCGAACATCCACGTAACCGGAATCGATCGCTCCAACTGGCGCTGCAACTCTGTCCGGATCGCGATCAACAGCAGAGAACTCCCACCAATATCGAAGAAATTGTCATCCAGACTGACATCATTGGCGTCCAGCACCTTGCGCCAGAGGGCACTTACCCGCTCCTGCAGCGGAGAGCCCGGCTCAGGGTTCGAACCCCGGGTGCCTGCCGCGGGAAGCGGCAACGCCGCCCGGTCGATTTTGCCGTTGCCGGTCAAAGGAAGCGCATCGATCTGCGTGTAGAAGGCAGGCATCATCTGCGCGGGCAATCTGCTCGACAGGAATTCGCTCACGCTGTGCGTCGCCAGGCGGCGGTCGTCGGCCATCACAAGATAGGCCGCCAGCCTTTGGCGCCCCTGTGGATCAGCATGTGCAATCACACAGACCTGCCGTACGCCGGGGTACTCTCGGAGTACCGCTTCGACTTCCCCAAGTTCAATGCGAAAGCCGTTGATCTTGACCTGGCCGTCGCCGCGACCGAGATAGACGAGTTCTCCATCCGGCCGCCGTCGCGCAAGATCCCCGGAGCGGTAGAGCAGCGATCCCGCGACTCCAAATGGATTGGGAACAAAACGTGCCGCGGTCAGCTCAGGCCGGTTCAGATACCCCCTGGCAACGCCAGCGCCCCCGATACAGATCTCGCCCATCTCTCCTTCATCGACCGGAACGGCATGCGAATCGAGCAGGTAGATCTCGAGATCCGGGATCGGCTCACCAATCAGACTCTCTCCTTCGAGCTGCGTGTCCCGTTCGGTGACCACCCGATAGGTCACATGGACGGTCGTCTCCGTGATGCCGTACATGTTCACGAGCTGTGGACCACTCGCCTGATGACGTTCAAACCAGCCGCGCAGGGCACGATACTGCAGCGCCTCCCCGCCAAAGATGACGACACGCAACGCTAGCGGGAGCCTATGGCCCGTCTCCTCAGCTTGGTTCAGCAGGAAAAAGGCTGACGGCGTCTGATTGAGAACGGTCACGCGTTGCTCGGAGAGGAGTCTATAAAAGTCTTCCGGCGACCGACTTACCTCAAACGGAACAATCACCAGCTTGCCGCCCGTAAGCAGGGCACCCCATACTTCCCAGACCGAGAAGTCAAAGGCGAAGGAGTGAAACATGGTCCAGACATCATGCTCGTTGAATTCGAACCAGTGCTGGGTCTGCTTGAGCAGGCGCATGACATTGCGATGGGTAACCAGAACGCCTTTAGGCTTGCCGGTCGAGCCGGAGGTGTACATTACGTACGCAAGATCATCGGGAGCGACCAGGAGAGGAACGTCAGGAAGGTAAGCATCTTTCTCCGGCATGGGCTCGTCCAGATCCTGAAGTGTATCCGGAATTGCATCCAGCACCAACCGCTGCGCATCGGCCGCCGGCAGAGCGGCTGCCAGTCTCTGACCCGTGATCAATATAGCTGGCTGAGCATCCTGAAGGGTCTCGATCACACGTGCGACCGGGTACGTCGCGTCGAGGGGGAGATACGCGCCGCCTGCCTTTAGAACTCCGAGCATTGCACTAAGCATCTCGACCGAACGATCCAGGTAGAGAGCGACCACTGCATTCTGTGGAAGATGCATCCGTCTCAACCGGCGCGCGATCCGATCTCCTGCCTGGTTCAGTTCGGCATACGTGATCGATGTAGAACCGCATACGACTGCAGTACGATGCGCATGCAGCCGGCTGATCCGCTCAAACCACTCGACCAGCGATCCAGTAGCGATCCCGGGCTTGAAGACGTGAGAAGAGCGGGAGGTCTCTTGCTGCCCATCGCTTCGTGTCTCAGACGGGGTTGCGCCATCGATCGGATTAGCCATCGCAAGGTCCATCGAGGTCGCTCTCAGAATGTCCGCCGTACTGCGCCCAGCTTTCGTCCTGCTCCCAGAAATCACCACTTACGTCTTGCCTCGAACACTCATCTCTTGCCCGAAATAAGGCAATGAGATTTCGATGCCACAAAACAAACGCACTTCAATCTACTCGCTAAATAATGCAGTGCTTCTGACTTCATCAGAACGGCAACACGAATTGCTTTCCGGTCAGTAGCTCATCGCCGACTCAATCGACACGTTGCTGCTACGCAGATGGAGGTGATCCAAATCAAGCAGAGTAGCGAGTGCGACAACACCTCAGTAACATAGACCTTGTACCTAAGTTTACCATCCTGTCCTGATACTGACTACGGTAGGCCGAAACAGAATGCCGCGCCTGGTTGTGGTCCCAAAATTGATCACCGAGCGAAGCTGAAGAATCTGCGTTTCTACGTGCCGTTCTGCGCCCTCTATCATCCCAAAGTTATCATCCTGAGCACAGCAGAGGAACTGCATTGGCACTCGCGTTCTTCGGTTCTCTAGCAAGCCCCAAAAAGCGCTGATCCTGAGCGAAGCCTGTCGAATGGATAAAGAGACCTGCATCAGCACCGGCCCCATAGCCTGATCCGCTGCGTCAACGCCTCATAGCGCCTGCCGCTCATCCCGTGTTCCTGACGCGTTCGGCGTTTCTGTCTCCAACTGGTGAAGCACCCGTCTGTAGCACTCTCTTATAGACGCCAAGCCAACGCCGAATGACATCCGGCCAGAGATACCCCTCACTGACGGCTTGCCTCCTCGCGGCGACCGAGAGTGTCTCAGCTAGATCTCCATCTTCCGCCAGAAGATCCATCGTCCGCGCCAGTTCGCTGATGACGTGTTCTTCACTGAGCGGTTCGATTAAGATTCCGGTGTCCGGTGTTACCAGCTGCGATGGGCCACCCCAATTAAGCGCGATGACAGGCATTCCTTGAACCATCGCTTCCTGGACGACGATCCCGTTTGCCTCGGCCAGACTTGGGAATACGAATCCCCGGTAGTGACGAAGCCTCTCCTCCATCTCGCTATGCTGAATCCAACCGACAAATCGAACCCGGTTCTCTAAAGAGAGGCTGGCGGTCAGCGCCTTCAATCCTTCCAGTTCGGGCCCTTGCCCGATTACGTCCAGCTCAATCAGGTTTCTGGTCCTGCTCAAACTCCTAATGATCAGATCGACGCCTTTATATCCAATCAGGCGCCCCAGGAAGAAAAACCGTAGATTCTTGCCTGAATGCGTGATCCGGGGAGACACATACAGCCGATCTTCCACACCGCTGTCGAGGGAATCGATAAACTGCTCTCGCCTGCAACCAGCTAGTATCAGCGACTCGTACGTCCGCTCCCCACCGGCAACCAGCAGTGCAACCGCCCTTCGCTTTCCAGGGAGTATCAGGCGCTGTATGTGCTGGATGCTTGGATGGAGCAGGCGACGCACCCTGGAGGTGAGCGACTCGCGTTGCCGGAATGCTGGAGGATGATGAATGTTTCCATTGATTGGCCCGATCACGACCGGGATCTCTCCGAGATAGGGGTACGGTACGATCGGCGATATGGGCGACGTGAAGTGAACGATCGCACCCGGGCTCGCTTTTACCAGTCGTTTCGCCTCCTTCCCTGCGGAGCGCAGAAAAATCATGTTAAGAAGCGGTTCAAAGATCCTCCCCCGATAGAGGAGCCGTTCAAGCCACGTGTCCGCGATGTAGGAGACATGCATCGTTGGAAAATTTTGAGTAAGCTCATGCCTCACCCGTTCATGGGTCACCTGATGAACGACTACGCTCTGCCGCTCCAGTTCGAGATAGACATGAAGAGCCTTGATCGCTTCTCCACCCATCTGCTCGGAAACGTTGGGAGCGACCAAAATGACGTGAAGCTCTCCGGTTGGCCGGGAAGCGGCAAACTCCATCGCAAAATCCTTAGAAGCTCAGTGAGCATGTGAGGTGCAGGTCGATCACTCTATGAGCCTACCGTCACGATACAGGATTGCTCCACGATAGCCGCATGACTTGTGCAGCTTTTGAACGCTCAAGTTTCAAAATGGAACGTATATTGGTTGAGTGTTCAACAGTAACCAACCCGTCACGTTTCTGAAATGATTACGCGTGAGATTGCGACGCGAAGATCATTCGTATACTGGGTTATCGTCTTACTGGAACCATCGTGTTACTGGGGTCATCGTGCAGGCAAATATAACGAGTCCGGCTCACTCCGATGTATCGATCATTATCGTGTCCTTCAATACACGCGAGATACTGCGCGAATGCCTCCAATCTGTAGTCCGCGATGCCACCAACCTGAATGTTGAGATTCTGATCGTCGATAACAACTCGAGCGATGGCTCGCCTGAGATGATCGAACGGGACTTTCCTCAGGCCCGGCTCATCCGTAGCGCGGTCAATCTCGGCTTTGGTGCCGCCAACAACCTTGCGCTCCAGCAAGCGACCGGGCGCTATTACGTGCTCTTGAACTCCGACGCTTTCTTCGAACCAGGCGCGCTCGAACTGGCGATACGTCACATGGATGAGACCCCGGACTGCGGGCTGGGAGGTGGCCGGCTGATCGGGCGCGACGGCTCATGGCAGCCATCGTCCCGATCTTTTCACTCGCTCCTTCGGGATGCGATCGTTATGACTGGTCTGGCGGGCCATTTTCCGAAATCGCGACTCTTTGGTCACTTTGATCGGACCTGGGCCGACATCTACCGGGCTGCGGCCGTCGATTGGGTTCCGGGCGCCTTCTCGATCATCAGGCCCGCCGTGCTTACCAAGATCGGAGCGTTCGATCCTGCATTCTTCCTGTATTACGAAGAAGTTGATCTGTGCCGCCGCATTAAACAAGCCGGCTATAGCGTATGGTATTGGCCCGACATCGTCGTCGTTCACATCGGCGGGGAGTCGTCCCGGCAGCTGAAATCGCTTCAAGTCTCCTCAAAGGCAGCACAGGTTGTCTCATGGAGAATGCGCAGTACCCTGCTCTACTACCGCAAGCACCATGGTCCACAGGCACGCATCGCCAAGTGGCTCGAGATGATCTGGTATCGGGTCACTGTCGTTCGGAACCATTTCAGCCGAACGCCTTTGAGACAGGAGCGCGGACGTCACTATCAGACCCTGATCGCGCTGATGAAAGAGGCTTGGCGAGATACCCACGGCGGGCGTGTCTCTCCGCCTCGGCCCTGGTAAAGCCTCCCATGCTCACCGCTCCCGCTAAAACGTTGCTTGCCGCTCCTCTCCGGACAGTGCTGCGCGCGACGGCTAGGCTGCGAAACTCCTGGCGCCGGCTCTTGGGCCACGCCGCGCTTGCGGCTCAGGTGAAGGTTCCGCTTCCGGTCTCTGTCGTCGTGCTCGGCCGGCCCTGGGTGTATGGCACGGGTGCCATCTCCTTCGGCCAAAGGGCGCTCTTGTACCCGGACCTGCATCTCGAGACGCAAGGCTCGGCAACCCTCACCATCGGTGACGGAGTTGTGCTTTCGCGCGGGGTCCATCTGGTCGCCATGGCCGGAATTACGATTGGCAGGGGCTCTATGATCGGCGAGTACACCAGCATCCGCGATGCCAATCACCAGCGCGCTGAGGGAGTCTCGATTCGAGATGCGGGGCACACCGCGAGCCCCATCATCATCGGTGCAGAAGTTTGGATTGGACGAGGGGTCGCTGTGCTTGGAGGCGTCACCATTGGCGATGGCGCGACCATCGGAGCGAACGCCGTAGTCACACGCGATGTGCCTCCCCGCACGACCGTCGCGGGTGTGCCTGCGGTGCCGATCCGGCGCAAAGAGATCGCGAGTCAAGAAATCGCGAGTAGATCGTGACCGGAATGGACGAGGAGAGGAACGGGTTGGCATCGACGCCGAAGCATCGCCCTGAAATCATAGCCATCTATCTCAGTACCCTCTTCAATGGCGGCGTCGAGCGCGTTATGTTCAATCTGGCCACCTCGTTTCTCGAACGCGGTATCGAAGTGGACATTGTTCTCGATAAGCTCAGCTACTCCCCCTTCAAGGAGCACCTCCCTCCTGGCGCAAACCTCGTCGTGCTGGGTGCGCACTCGATCGTTCAGCGGATCCCCAGGTTATGCGGCTACCTGCGCCGGCGACGCCCCACAGCCATGCTTTCCGCGAATCACTTCGCCAATGAACTGGCCATCATCGCGAGAGGGATGGCGGGTGTGAATACGAAGATCATCGTTTCAGAACACACCTCTCTCTCGACAGAACTGGCGCGCTTATCCTGGAAGAGCCCCCGGCGTCTCATTCCTCGCATTATGCGCGCCGCCTACCGCCGCGCCGATGCCGTAGTTGCCGTATCGAAGGGAGTCGCCGGCGACGTCGTGAATCTAACTCATCTTCGAGACGGCAGTGTCACTGTTATCTACAATCCAATCGACTTCGCCATGGTCCGTAGAGAAGCATTGACGCCAGTCGATCATCCCTGGTTCCTCCCCGGGGCGCCTGACGTGATCCTTGCTATTGGACGACTGGAAGAACAGAAGAACTTCGGTCTGCTGCTTGACGCCTTCGCTCTCGTTCGGCAGCAGCGCGAGGTGCGCCTGCTTATCCTCGGTGAAGGCAGCCAACGCAGTCAACTGGAAGCCAGGATTCTCGATATGGGTCTGGCCGACACAGTACAACTTCCTGGCTTTCTAGCTAATCCCTTCGCGTATCTGGATCGTGCCAGAGTGCTGGCGATGTCGTCCCTCTGGGAGGGATTCGGTCTCGTGCTGATCGAAGCTCTCAGTCTGAAAACTCCCGTGGTAGCGACCGACTGTCCCAGCGGTCCCGACGAGGCGCTGTCCGGTGGCGCGTATGGCGAACTGGTGCCCATGAACGATCCCCCTGCCCTGGCCCGTGCCCTCATGAAGGTGCTTGGTGGAGATGCGAAGAGTGCACCGGACGAGTGGCTACGTCAGTTCGAGCCCGGCTACGTAGCGGATAAGTATCTTGCGCTACTATCGTGAAGCAGTATCGTACAAGAAACAGACCCACGTTCAAGAAAAACATCACAGGCACCACGACCTGACCATCAACTAAACGGAATCTGCGGTGCGTCCTGATACCATCCGAATGAGTAGTCATAAACTTCAAGATGCTGACCCGGATCGAATGCAGCTCTTCAGCAGCCCGGATACGCTTGTCCTTGCACCCTCTGACTGAGCAGATCTCGTGAATATTCTTGTGGTTGAGGAAGACCGGGCGACACAAACTCTGCTAAGAAGTTGGCTGGAGAACTGGACCCATCACGTCACCATCTCCGAAGATGGAAGACAAGCATGGGAGATGCTGCAGCATGGAGACTTCGATCTCGTTCTGAGTCAATGGACACTTGCCGAGATCGATGGACCCGGACTCTGCCGGCTTATCCGCCACAGTCTGAATCCCCGCTATCACTACATCATCCTGTACTCCCTGGACACGGACGAACTGGACTTCGTCGCCGGCATGGATGCGGGTGCCGACGACTTCATCAGCAGACCCTTCGATGCTGCGCGCCTGCGTGTACGGATCCGGGCCGCGGAGCGCATCCTTGGCCTGCAACAAGCGCTGGCCGAGCAAAACGCCAGCTTGAATAGCTTGAATGAGAAACTGAGCGCCGCCTACAGGACGATTCAGTCAGACCTGCAGGCCGCCTCCGTCCTGCAACTAAGCCTGCTGCCAACCATCTCGGATATCCACCCGTCACTTCGTCTCGAATGGCTGGTTCTGCCAAGCAGTTTTCTGGCTGGCGATAACCTGAACTACTTCATGATGCAGGAGCGATATCTGGTCTTCTACCATCTCGATGTAGCTGGCCACGGTATCCCGTCTGCGCTGCTCTCGGTAACGCTGAACCAGTTGCTCTCTCCCCAGCCCGGCAGCCCCATGGTTCGATTCGATCCTCATTTGGAACTAAAACGTATCGTCCCTCCGGTCGACGTCGTCAGTGAGCTGAATCGTCGCTTTCAGCCGCAGGGTGATGGCTACTTCACCATGATCTACGGTGTTTTCGATACGGAGACGCGTGAGGTCCGATTCTGTCAGGCCGGTCATCCCAGCGCATTGAAGATCGACTTGAATCACGTGGTCACAACCGTCGGCGATGGAGGATTTCCTGTCGGCCTCTGGCCCGACATGACCTATGAGGAGACAACAACAACCCTCCTCCCCGGTGAGCGCCTTGTACTGTATACAGATGGCATCCTCGCATGCCTCGACCCTGCGGGCACGCCCTACTCTCTCGAGCAACTGCAGAATCTGCTTACAACGCACGCAGCCGCTCCTGTAAAAGAAGTGCTGCAAAGAATCCAGGACGATCTGGAAGCATGGAGCCAGGGAGCTGATCCGCCAGACGATATCTCTATCCTGATTATCGAGAGCAAGTAACCGCCTTTCAATCTCGCAACCACATCCTGAGCAATCTGCGAAAGAGGAATTTACAGTGCGCGAACAAGCTGCATTCTCGATTACGGTCCGCATTGAGAGCCGGCTCGATCAGGTACGTCTGATTCGCGCAGCTCTGTCTGGAGTCTTGAACCACCTCGAGGTCGAAGAGGACGATATCCACTCGCTCGAACTTGCCGTCGCCGAACTGGTCAACAACTCCTTCGAACACGGATACAAGGGAGCGGAAGACAAGCACATCAACGTGACCCTTCATCTTCGTGGCGCTGAAGTGGAGATTTGTGTCTGCGATGATGCCCCGGCTTTCCCCGAAGACCAGCGGTACAGGCTCCTCGACGAACCTCGCTCCTTCAAGGACACCGAGGAAGAGTGGACGATTCGCGGCCACGGCCTGCGCATCGTGCGTGAACTCGTGGATTCAATCAGCCTCACCACGGACGCCACCGGAAATTGCTTCGCCCTGAAAAAGCACGTAGGCCTGCGGGAATCTTAGGACCCCGTAACAAGTCTGAGAATCTGTCTAAACCGTCGTCTCGACCGAAACTGCGCAGCTTGATCGCGCAGCGCAGTGGAGAGACCCCGCGCATTGCGCTGTTGTTCCTGCCTTTCGCTCGCTAACAGGCTTCGGCTCCCGGAGCTTTAGACAGGTTCTTAGGGAGCGCACTATCAAGTCTTCGTCTTGAACGGGCGTGGGTTCTTCAGCCACACCGTAAGCCCATACAACAAAGGGCCTTCAGCCCCAATTCATAGTTGCTCTACCCAGCCACCAAAAGCCGCCAGCTCGACCGAAGCCGCGCAGCTTACTCGCGTGGCGCAGTGGAGAGCCCCGGGATTGCGCTGTTGTTCTTGCCCTTTGCCCGTTAAGAGGTCTTCGCTTCCAGCGGTTCACAGAAGGCCCTTAAAAGGACGGGACCTCAGTTACGCCGTAAGTCAATCATCACCACACGGCTTTACCGCCAATCCACAGTTGCTATACCTGGCCACAAAACTATCATCGGCCCACCAGCTACAAAACTGTGATCCTGAGCGGAGCAGATCGCGACCTCATCGTGATCTGTGGAGTCGAAGGCCCTGCGTTTGCCATTGCTGTTGTTCGTTCCAGTAGCCCACCGGGTACATGGACCTTGTCTTTGCTTTAGCCCCGGAGTAAATCCGACATAGGTACAGCAATCCTAGATCAACGCAAGCGCTCAGGAGGTTCCACCTTGACGCACGGATTACTCTCACAACGCAACAGCCAGCTCTCGCCTCCGCCGACGGTCGAGTCATCTACTCGGTGCGTAGACCGGCAGGATAGATCAAACGCAGGAAGTACCTGCCCACGAGCCGAAGATTATAGTGCCAGCTCTGCCGGACTATGTAGTACGCATCCGCAAGATAAAGTTGTGTCTCGTCGCCTGCGTCGGTAGACGCTGTGCTCGCCTCGGTTATCAATCCGGCCCTCCCGTCAAGATACATCGATCGCCATTCTACGGAGAGCTTGTGGATCTGCTCTGGAGTCCTTGGGGGGAGACCAACAAAGCTCAACCGTCCGAGCAGGACGCCATAGAGCCCCGGTACAAACTGCCGCAGGAACGCCTCCCACCCTGCCGGCCGGCGTATGCTCCAGGCATCGTCGCCAAAGCACGGAAGCGTGTAGCGGCGAGAAGACAGAGAGCTCTCTTCGACAGGAATCTCGACGATCTGCGTTGATGCGTAGGAGAGCCGCCGGAACAGTGAGAAGTATAGAAAAGAGAGAAGCGTAACCGGCAAGAAGAGCAATATCAAGGCGCAGGCCAGAACAGATTGGACGGCAACCTTGAACGGATTGCGCTGGCGGGGCTGCTCCAATCCCCCGAGCAGAAAACCTTCGAGAATATCAACACTGGTCCCCAGGCGCACATTCACCAGTAGATTGCGATCGACCACAGCCTGATTGAGCTCCAGTCCTTCGCCTATGTAGCTGCCCGCGATGACGAGCGAATCTTGAACGGTCGTGTTGGTGTCGACGATGCAACTACCGCTGATCACCGCATTCGGGCCAATCTTGACTCCTCGATTCAGACGAGAGTTTGGACCAATGTAAAGTGGCGCCGTAAGTTCAACGGTCGGATGAATAAAGACGTTTCGAGAGACCCAGATTCCCGGCTGCCGCTCTGTACCGCTGATCATCAGCACGTCGAGTCGCTTTTCAAGCAGCCGTGTCTGAGTCTTCAGCAGCGCCGCCGGTGTCGACACATCGATCCACTCCGAGATCATCTGGCGGCTCGTCTCAGAGCCTGTCTTACGCAACGTTGTCGCAGCTTCCGCAGCGTTTTCCCGAAGCTGCTCTACGTGGAGACGAAGCTCCTGCGTAGTCTGATTTGCAAAGGTATCCGCGACCAGGCCCGAGGGAAAGATCGCCGTTCCACCCCACCCCGTGTCCTCTGTCCCGTCGCGAGAGGCTCCATTCTCTTCTGAGAACCACCGGCCATAATAGAAGATCGGTCGGGTAATAGGTGTCTTGGGCAGCTCGAGACATGGAAACTTTTCGGCGTGGACCAGAATCCACGGCTCGCTACGGATATCCTCGATGATCTTCAGCGAACGATACGGGCGTTCCAGGTCCCCAGCTAGGTGATACCGAAACCGACATCCCCAGCGGTCCCCATTCCCAAGCAAGATTTCCACCCGCTCGGGCGCATGCTCCATGATGAGCTCGATCGAAGTGATCCCTTGCGAGAGCAGATACTCGACAATGTGCTGCAGCACAGGCCGATCTCCAAGGGGCAGCAGAGCCGACGACCGGTCTGCATCCAAACCATGCATCGCGGGAGTGGGCCCAGGCAGTACGATGACACCGATCACGACGTGCCCTCAGCGCAGTCCGAGGTACGCGCACGCACTCGTTCCCGCATAGTCCGATAAAGAAACACAGCATTCCCGACAAAATACCTTCGCCACATGCGGCGGGGCTCCTGCATGAACCGGTAGAACCACTCCATGCCAAGCTCCCGCATCCATGCCGGCGCCCTCGGAATGTGGCCCGAATAGAAATCGAGCAGACCACCGACGCCGATTGAGACGCGCGCGCCAAGTTCGTGCTTATGCGCCGCAATCCACTGATCCTGTCGTGGAGCGCCCAGTCCTACCAGAAGGATAGCGGCTCCTGAAGCCTTGATCTGCTCCGCTATTTGCGGCTGCTCTGCTTCAGTAAAGTACCCATGGTGTAAACCGGATATCTTCAACCGCGGATACCGTTCTCGAATCCACGTGGCTGCGGCTTCAGCAACTCCCGGCCGTCCCCCCAGAAGATAGATGCCCGCATTGGCCCGCTCAGCTGCTGCGCAGAGATATGGCAACATATCTGTTCCATTCACGTTCTCACGGACGTTCTGATTGAGGATGGAACCCGCGATGCGCACGCCAATCCCATCCGCAAGCACGAGTTGCGCTTCATACAGTGTGGCACGATAATTTTCATCGTTGAATGCGATATTGACGCAATCGGCATTGACGAAGCAGACCTGAGACGCTGTGTCGGATTCGGTCATCTTGATGATCTGGGTTGAAGCCTCAGCCATCGTCAGGTTGTCGATTCTCACGCCGAGGAAGCTCAACTGGGGTGGTGCCGTACTGCAGCTCACACCCATGAATACAGCCGGAATAGCCCGCAGGGCGATGCCCACGTCACCCCAGAGCGTCTTCGTCTCGACGTACTCGAGATCCAGATTCAACTCGCTCGTATACGCGATATTTGCGCGCTTGCGTAACCACCAGAGGCTGAGCAGCCCGGGACGCAGATCGTAGCGCTTCCAAGCAACGCGCTTGTCGGCCAGGGCCTCATTAGGCGACACGGCCCGTGGCCCGATAAACGCCATCTGCCCCTCAACAACGTTGCAAAGCGTCGGGATGCTATGCAGCAGCGTCATTCGCGAGAAGACAGAAGAGGTCGGAAAATACAATTCATATTGCTCGAAGTGAGTCGCCCAGCGGCCCAGTTTCCGCTGCCGGCGAATGCCCCCGCCGCTCGCCCGCGCCACAATCACCAAACCCAGCAGGACCGGACTCAGCAGCGCCAGGAGAAGCAGCGCGAAGAAGATGTCCGCCAGTCGGCGCAGTGTGTGAGCGGCGCGGACCGCCACCATCCAGGTAAGCGAGCGTCGACGGTGCGCCCGTCTGCGATGCCGTATGCCGCTTTTTGAAAAACCTTCCTCAAGCTCGACAAGAAAAGCACGTCTCCCGGGCAGATTGCTCGCCTGCTCGGAGCGTCGCTCCACCTCTTGTTCGCGCAGTGCCATGGCTTAATACGCTCCCCGGCCAGTCAAAATCGCCGGAATAGTCTTGAGCAGCAATGCAAGATCAAGAATGATGCTGTGACTGTCGATATACTCCGCGTCCAGCTTTACCTGTTGTTCAAAGGGCAGTTCGCCCCGCCCGCTTACCTGCCATATGCAGGTCAAGCCCGGCTTTACATCCAACCGACGGCGATCGCTGACGGCATATCGGGCCACCTCATTCGGAACCGGAGGCCTAGGCCCCACCAGCGACATATCGCCGCACAGCACACACCACAATTGGGGAAGTTCATCGATACTCAGCTTGCGAATCACGCTGCCGACCTTCGTTACACGGGGATCACGCTTCAACTTAAAGGTAATGCCTGATCCGTGCTGGTTTTCTGAAAGAAGTGCAAGTTTGCGCTGCTCTGCATCGGTCACCATTGATCGAAACTTTGGAAAACGGAACTCCCGACCCCATATGCCGATCCGCGTCTGCCAGAAAAGCGAAGGTCCCCCATCTTCAAGCCGTATGATGAGAGCCACCAAAAGAAACACCGGCGAGAGCAGTAGAAGAGCGATGGACGCTACTATGATGTCCATAAAGCGCTTCAAAAACTTTGCCCCGCTCACGATCAAAATCCAATTATAGCGTTTGATGCCGACGCGCAAGGCGCGGATGTGACGACTTGAACAATTGTCTTCGCCATAACCACGATAGAGCTGGTCAACGAGAGATTTGCGGCGAACGTCTATCTGTCGCTTTGTGCTCTGCACTTACGACCCCTTTGTTCCAGATATCTCACGAAAGGGCCTGACCTCACCCGGGACTTCGCTTATTCCAAACGGAAATAAACCCTATCCTAGATGGGGAAAGCAATACATCTTTCGTGCAATGTGAGTGGATTCCTCAATCATAAGCGACGTGGCAGAGAAAGTTAGCAGTGTTGCATGGGTGAAAGCGGTGTACGTCTTGGCATTGAACATACACCAGCGAAGCAATTTTTTCCAGTCAATTCTTGCGGCACTCGTCGCGCCATCGCCATGCCTGAAGATCCGCCCCTCATGATTTGACGATCGTGATCTCATCCGCCCAGAAATTCCGCCAGGCGCCACGCAGACCGGAACAAACTTACACCGGAGCTTCGGGATGTGATACATCTTGAGCTTGGATCCAGAGCAACTCTTGAAGTGTTCGTACGCTACGTGTTCGCACACAACGCACCGCATGATCAGGGTCGCCTGCCAAATCGCTCTTGGAGTACGTCATGACGATCTTCAGTTCCGAAATAGAGGGTGTCACCGTAGGCCAGGTTGACTCCAAAGTTCTCGATGCCGGCACAGCACGCGCCTTCAAAGAAGCCGTCAAGCCGCTCTTGACTCAGGACGCCGAAGTTGTGCTCGATCTCTCGAAGGTGGAATTCATCGACAGCAGCGGCCTCGGCGCACTTGTCTCGTGCCTCCGGCAGGCCCACACCATCAGCGGCGAAATCAAGCTCTCCGGTTTGCGAAAACCTGTCCGGGCCCTATTTGAACTGGTGCGCATGCATAGGGTCTTCGAGGTCTTCAACAGCTCGGATGAAGCCGTCAGTTCCTACCAGGCTTAAGCCCGCTCGCAGTCAGGGAATCCTGTGCAAGAGCCGGTGCGACAACAGTTTTCTGCGAAGGACTCACATCTTCCATCGGGTCTTTAGATGCCTCCCTCTCGAGTGACGATGCCGCCCACCCACTCTTGCTCGAACCCCAGGCAGTCCCGATGAGTTCACAGCCAGACCCGCAACCGCTGCGCATGGGCTATCTCGTAAGCAGATATCCGGCCGTCTCGCATACCTTCATCCTGCGAGAGGTCTTAGCGTTGCGGGAGCGCGGCATCAAGATCGATGTAGCCTCCATCAACGACCCGCCGAGTGAGAATGAATTAACCCCCGCCGAACGCACTGAATCCGATCGAACGTTTTATATTAAGCGCGAGGGCACCGCGGGCGCTCTCAAAGCGATCGGCTGGCTCCTTCTGCACCATCCCCGAGACCTGGCACGCGGCTTGGTTCAGGCGATGCACCTGGGCGGCACAGATCCTCGACGGATCCTGCTCTGTCTTTTTTATTGGATCGAGGCGGCAATCCTCGCACGTTGGGCCCAGAAGCGATCCCTAACCCATGTTCACGTTCATTTCGCTACCCCTGCAGCGACCGTAGCACTTATCGCAACCTCGATCGCGTCCATCACCCTCTCGATCACGGTGCATGGACCAGACGAGTTCTACGATGTTCCCGGCTACTATCTCGAACGCAAGATCGCCCGTGCCGGTTTTATCGTCTGCATCAGCTTCTTTGCCCAGAGTCAGCTCATGAAGCTCACACCTGGCGAAGACTGGCACAAGTTCGACCTGGCACGGTTGGGAGTCGACCTCGAGCACTTCGCACCGCGACCCTTCCGTGCCGCGCCAAGCCGATTCCAGGTGCTCTGCGTTGGTCGTCTTGTCTCATCGAAGGGCCAGCGTATCCTGATTGAAGCGATCGAGCTGCTCGTCAACCGCGGCCATTCGCTGCACCTCCGTCTCATTGGCGATGGGCCGGACCGGCAGGACCTGCAGCGGCTGGTGCGCGAGCGGGGTCTGGCGGCCGAGGTCACCTTTGAAGGCGCCGTCAATCAGGACAGGATTCGTGACTTTTACCGCGAGGCGGACATCTTCGCCCTGGCTAGCTTTGCCGAAGGCATCCCCGTAGTTCTGATGGAGGCGATGGCCATGGAGATCCCCTCGATCGCAACTGGTATCAACGGAATTCCGGAGCTCATTCGAGATGGCATCGATGGTCTCCTGGTTGCGCCCTCCGACATCGAAGGCATGGCCGCAGCCCTTGAAAGCCTGATCGAACAGCCCCGGCTGCGCGAGATCCTGGGCAAGGCAGGACGCAAGCGCGTCGAAGAGCAGTACACGCTGTCGAAGAGCATCGACCGGCTGAGCGAAGTCTTCCATCGCAGACTCGAGCACCTGCAATGATCCGGTCCATGCTGCTTCTCGCCTGGGGCATCGCCAGCACGGTCGCCGCCTGCTTGACTCTACCCGGGTCGATCGAACTGCTGCTGCTGAGTCTGGCGTCCCTGGTGTCCCGCCGATATCCACGGAACCCGTCTACCCCATTCGCCCCTGCGTCTCCGTTCCCGGGCACATCTCCCTGGAGCGTCGCCATCGTTGTCCCCGCTCATAACGAAAGCGCCAGCATCGCTTCCTGCGTAGGGAGCCTCCTCAAAGCTGACCGCGCAGCGATGCAGGTCGACGTCTATGTCATCGCCGATAACTGCACAGACGATACAGCGGCGATCGCGCACCGTGCAGGGGCCGTTGCACTCGAGCGCACAAACCCCGTCGAGCGGGGGAAAGGATACGCGCTTCACTTCGCCTTCACCTATCTCGAGCCTCTGCGTTACAACTGTGTCCTCATCGTCGATGCGGATACAGAGGTCGCGCCGAACTTCATCACCGCCGCCGCAGGCCGCATGCGCGCCGGAGCGGCTGCAGTTCAGGTTCGCTATCTGGTACGCAACACCGCAGAGAATACGCGAACCCGGCTCATGGGACTGGCATTGCGCGCTTTCAATGTCGTTCGACCGCTCGGCCGCGAACATCTTGGCCTCTCCGCCGGCATCCTCGGAAACGGCTTCGGCCTGCGGAGCGAAACGCTCCAGGCAGTTCCCTACCTGGCCTCCTCTGTCGTCGAAGACCTCGAGTACCACCTCGCCCTGGTGCGGTCCGGCCGGCGGGTTGCCTTCGTGAACCAGACGACCGTCTTTGGCGAGATGCCGGTTCGAGGCAAAGAGGCCAAGACGCAGCGCTCCCGGTGGGAGGGTGGCCGTCTTCGCATGCTGCTCGAAAAAAGCCCTGCCCTGCTCAGCGATGTGCTCCACGGAAGACTTCGCTGCCTCGAGCCGCTCCTGGAACTGCTCCTCCTGCCGCTTGCCTTTCACGTCACACTGCTTCTCGTCGCTGTCTTCGCGCCTCTTCCGTTCGTGCGCGATCTCGGCGTCGCCGGCATCCTCATCGTGCTGCTCCACCTGATCGCCGCGATCTTCGTCGGTGGAGGAAGCTGGCGCGACGCGCTCACCCTCGCGACTGCCCCGTTCTACGTCCTCTGGAAGCTCCTGCTTATTCCGTCGCTCATGCGCAACGCTCGCTCCAGTCAGACTTGGGTACGGACCGGCCGCAATGCGGAGAGTACCCCCACCAACCCGATCGACAAATCCTGAGGGCGTGTCGACTCGGCAAGGAATCGGAAACAGGCCGCGCTCCACCGCATTATTTCCCGTACGAGGCTGAAGGTGAGTCTGAGCATGAGGCGAAGAGCAGCAGCCGTTTTCTGGATAATAGCGCTGTGTTTGGCGATGCGCCTGCCATCGGCTACCGCGCAGCAGTGGCACTCCATGCTGTTTCGTGCCGATGCACCGGGCATCGATGAAAATCCCCTCCGCGGTCTTGTGCCGTTTGCGTCGACCCGCCAGGATGCGGATAGCTTTCCACGCTCTATGGAATGGTTCTACCTGCCCCTGTCCGGCGTCGTGACCGGGCCTGATACCTACGACTGGACGGCGCTCGAACACCAATTGACCGCTATCGCAAGCCGTGGCCACCAGGCCATCTTTCGCTTCTATGTGGACTATCCAACGCAGCCCAGCGGGATTCCCCGCTATCTGCTCGAAGCGGGTCTCAAGACCTTTGCGTATGACGATTCTGAGAATCGGACGAGCGCCACGCCAAGTGTAGCGCCGGACTATCGGGACCCCCGCCTGATCGAGTGCATGGTCCATTTCATTCACGCGTTTGGCGAAAAGTACGACGGCGATGTGCGGATCGCCTATCTGACCGCCGGCCTCTATGGCTTCTGGGGCGAGTGGCATGTCGAGAGCCACCCGCTTCCAGGGGAACCGGCGGGCTGGAGAATCGCGCAGAAGGATAAAGACGCGCTCCTGCGGGCCTACGAAGAGAGCTTCGCTCATACGCCAATCCTGGTGCGGCAGCCCGAGGTAACCTCCGACCGGGATCTGCTGAAAGACTTCGGCTTTCACGACGATTCGTTCCTGAGAGACACGATCGGTCCCGAGGCCTGGCAATTCTGGCGGCAGATGCAACGCGCCGGAACCACGAAGAGCTGGCAAGCGCATCCGACCGGGGGCGAGATCTATCCCCAGCTCCAGCCCGGCCTTTGGGATACCTGGCCGAATAGTGCCGGGCAGGATATCGCTGCAACCATCCAGACAGCGCATGTCACCTGGATGCTCGACTATGAACTCTTCAAGGGAGAGCCCACGGCTGCAGCGAGAGCAAATGCCCTGCGTGCGCAAAGAATGCTGGGATACACGTTCTACTGTGCGGCGTCGCGTGTTGTTCCCGTCGCGGATGGAACGACGGTGGTGGGGGTGAAGATGGAAAACAGGGGCGTCGCTCCCATGTACGCTGCCTGGCCTGTGGAGGTCGAAGCTGTGGACGGGAGTGGAAAGCGAGTCGCCGAGGGCCGCGCGCTCTGGCCATTGGCTACCCTGCTTCCAGGAGAGACCGCCATGTGGAGCGTCGTCCTCGGTGCATTGCCGGACACCGCAAAGGCGATCGTCCTGCGCATCGCCAATCCGATGCCGCGTGGTCACGATGTGGCGTTCGCGAACGCCGGGATGGGAACGATCCGCAAGGGATGGCTGACGCTCAATGAACTCACGACGGCAAAACCAGAGTCAGTGTACCCCGCTTTAGAGGCGCACAGCTTTATCCGCGTCAATGCAGGCCCGAGACGCGGAACTTCAGCCCCTGAGCGGGATTCAACCCATATGCAGCCAGCAAGGGTCCGCTAAATTCATGAGAGATGGAATATCTCGTACATGTCATTTCGTGCAGAATCGAACACGGGGAAGCCGCTGCCGATGCCCTTCTGCTGCCAACAACCTGTACATGGAAGCCTGCCATTTGTTGCCGCCGCCAGCAGCATACCTCTCCTGAAACGCTATCCTTAGCGGCCCCTGAGCGCGACGATTGAAGTTATACAATCCGTCTATGAACGACCGGAAGCTGGCTACTTTATGGCTCGGCAGGAAAGACTTTGCCGTTCTCGTGGCCTATTTCGTAATGGTCTGTGTCGCCGTTTGGTTCTACCAGCCCTGGGAGGATGAAGGACGCGCCTGGATGATAGCGAGGAGCTTCAACCTGTATCCCCTCGTATTCCGGATCCTGCGCTACGAAGGTCATCCAGCCCTGTGGTATCTGCTTCTGTGGGGACCGGCGCATCTGCATCTTCCGTTCACCTGCATCAATTGGATCTCGGTGGCCTTTGGATCTGCGGGTATCTACATCCTTCTGCGCTTTGCGCCCTTCCCCTTCTACCTGCGTGCGTTGCTTCCCTTCAGCTTTTTTCTTGCATATCAGTACTCGGTCGTAGCTCGAAGCTATGTGCTGTTTCCGCTCTTGGGATTTCTCGTCGCGCATCTTTATCGCCAGGCACCGGGTAAGCCAGTCCGCATGGCGTCGGTACTTGCGCTGCTTGCTAACGTCAGCATCCATGGAACTCTGGTGGCACTCGGCTTCGCCGCACTCTACGCTGGAAAACTGATCAGGGAGTGGCAAAGCAACCCCGTGGCTTTCTCGAGAAGAGAGGTCTTCCTTGGCGCTGGCCTCTTCGCCGGTTCCATCTTATTCGTCGCCCTGTGTTTATGGCCCACTGCGGATCTGGTCCCTCCGCTCAGCCCCACTCTTACCAGGATCATCCATCGTTTAGCGCTTCCGAAACCTGCGAGTTCGATCTCTCCCCCCGGAAGAACTTCACCGGTAAGCGGGGTCTCATTGCGCATCTCAGCTCCGCTGCAGAAAGTTGTCCTTGATCCACTCACTCCCCTTGCAGCTTTCGTTCCCGAAGCAGATCGCCCTGCATCAGGGCTGACCCAGCGCATGGTCCGTCTCCCGCACGCTCTCAGCTATGCATTCGCCTCATTCCATCCACTCGCGTTCCTGTACGAAGCGCTTCTCCTTGCCTACCTCTACCGCACAGGTAAGCTGACGCTCCTGTTGCCGGCCGCGCTGCTGCTTACGTTTCTGGTGTTCGTATCTGCCTCGGAGTGGCACTTTGGCCTGCTCTGGGTCACGCTGCTGATGACGCTCTGGGCAGCATGGGACAGTTCGGTTGAGCCGCGCGGGCTTCGGCTTCAAAACGCGGTGGCCGGGCTCCTCGCCGGGCTCTGTGTGCTCCAGCTCCCATGGACCTTTGGAGCCATTCAATACGAGATTCATCACGCCACATACCCCGCTCACGCCGCAGCCGACTATCTCAAGACGCTTCCGCCGGGCAAGCGCCTCGCCGGACTTGGAGACGCCTTTACCGTGCAGCCATACTTTCTTCAAAATGTCCTCCTTGAGGACATACGGCCTCCCAGCATTCCTGCCGGCGGCAGTCTCTCTCATGCTCAGTTCTCCGCAGTGTTTGCGGTTCAGCCGGACGTCATCCTCGCGGATAATCAGAACATCTCCGTCGGCAACATAAGCCTTCTCCGTGCCGCCGGCTATCAGGAGACACATGCCTTTTGCGGCGCTCCGTATCTGCCCAACCGGCCCATTCGCCCGCTGTGCCTCCTCGTCCTCGAAAGGGACCAATGAGCACGCCGCATGAAGGCATGGCTCTGATCAGATCGTGGTGTTGATTTCCATCCGGACATGGCCTGACCGCAGCACAGACACCACAATGGTGGCCAGGTCCGATGCTTCGGGTGTCCAGCCGAGCAGCGCACGCGCGACCGAAATATCTGCGATCACATGGGCAGGATCGCCGGCCCGCGCCAGGTTCAGACGAGATGGAACGGGCCGCCCCGTTTGCTTACCGACCAGTTCAAGGATCTGGAGAACAGAGACGCCAACTCCGGTACCGATGTTCACCACTGCTCCAGGGCGGCCCTGGTCTACATACCGCAGCGCGAGCAGATTTGCCCGAGCAACATCGCTCACGTTCACGTAGTCCCTCACAGCGCTCCCGTCGTTGGTAGGATAGGTCGTCCCGAACACTTCAATCGGCGGTCCGCCTCCAATCGCAGCATGTACGGTCCTTGGAATGATGCGAATTGAGTCCTCCGGCTCCTCCCCGAGATCATCTTCGGCGCCGGCCGCGTTGAAGTAGCGCAGAGCCATCCAGCCAAGACCATAGGCGCGCTCGTACCAGGGCAGCGCCCGTTCGATGAGGAGCTTCGACTCCCCGTAGGGGCTGACCGGGTACACCGCCTCGTCCTCGCGAAGATGGGCCGAAGCGGCATTCCCATAGACCGAGGAGCTGGACGCGAAGACAAAGCGGCGTACCCCTTCGGAAACAACGGCTTCGAGCAGCGCCAAGCTGCCGCCTACATTATTAGAGAAGTAGGCCTCCGGGTGTGCCATTGAATCCCCGACGCGAGCACTTGCGGCCAGATGCAGAACGGCCGTAACGCCGTGACCCCGAATAATCTCACGAACAAGAGATCCATCAGAGATCCCGCCCTGGATGAAAGTGCCCCAGCGTTCGATCTTTCTTCGGCCCGTCGCTAGATTGTCGAGAACAACGACATCCAGGCCGGACTTGAAGAGGAGCTTTGCAGTGTGGCTGCCAATAAAGCCGGCGCCGCCGGTGATTAAAGTAGACATATGTGAATCGCAAATCACCGCCGAACAGGTTACGGCCCGACTAAGGATTGTTAGTGTTGCCGTTGGTGTGCATTGCCAGAGCGACTCTCCTTGCCATGGTCGCTACAGGCTAGCATAGGCTGACCGCAGCCCTACATCATAGTGCAGCAGTGGTAGGTGTAGGTGCAGGTGTAGGCCGAATCCTGACGGACGAGAAAGACGCTTACCGCTAAAGTGTAAATGTTAGGATTAGAGTCCCGAGTGGAGTTGAGAGCGCAATGCTGAACCCTGTCCACAAACCGCAGCAGCCACTTGAATCCTTGGTACTCTCGCTTCTGCTGAGAACCCGACATGCCGTGACATCGGCCACCGGTAGTGCTTCTTGAGCCGGCTTCTACAGTTCCTCAGAGGAAAACGGTTGGTCAAGCAAGCTTCTTCGGCCTCGGCTTCGCAAGTTGCGAGCCCAAACGAACCCCTGGATTCCATACCGTCAACGAGTTCAAAGTCTCGACAGGATGAGCCATCGGCGATGCCTGCCGCCAGTGTCGTCCGCGTGCAGTTCCGAAACCAAATGACAAATACGATAGGCACAGCGACGCAAGATGAAGGTCCAGGTTCGAGTGAACCGATTCGAGATGCTCGACACCCCATTCAATCTCACAGCACAGACGATGTGAGGCGCTATTACGACGAGAAAACTGCGGCATACGTCGAAGGCTTCGGCGAAGTGTTCCAAGGTAGCCGCCCCGAATCCACCGAGCATTTGCTGGATTACCTTCTTGATTCAGCCCGTATCTCCGACGGCATGCGGATCCTCGACGCGGGCTGCGGCGTGTGCGGGCCGGCCATTTACTTTGCTGAGCACCGCGAGATAACTATCGATGCACTGACCATCTCACCGGTTCAGGTGCGAGAAGCAGAACGACGTGTGACGTCTAAAGGACTAGCTGATCGCATCACGGTGCGTGAAGGCGACTTTCACCGGCTGGCAGAAATGTATCCGCCCAATACATTTGATCGGATTCTCTTCCTCGAAACTATCTGTCATGCCAGTGACTATCGAAAGGTCCTCGAGCAAGCCAGAATGGTACTTAAGCCTGATGGCTACCTGTACATCAAAGACTTCTATTGTGTGGACTTTCGCTCCATGCCCGACTTGATTGATGCGCAGAAGGAAGATCTGAAAGCATTGAACCGCGTCTACCGCCTGGTTCTTCCCGATCTTGCCTCGATCGTCGACCTCTTGTCCGAGTTGGGATTCTCCTTAAAGTATCTTCGGGAACTCAGGTACGAGCCGTTTTCTGCTCCCTGGGAGAAATTTGAACAACTGGCCGGTATCACTTGGACTCCGAAGCTCCGTGATGTAATAGCCAGCATGGAAATCTTGTGCATGAAGCCTTTTGATCGTAGTAGATAGCTCCGGTGCCCATGCCTTCGATACGCGAACTAGGGCGGGTTGACCAGTGGTGGTACTCGAAGGTCGCCCCCATTCTCGCTGTTGGCTACAGCGCCTCCCTGTTCTATCGCGTTCCGGTGATGGCTACGGCACGGTCGATCCTCCTCATTATTTTCATAATTTTCTGCGTGGGAATCTATGGTCATATCGTCAATGACATCTTTGACATTGACGTTGACCGTAGAGCCGGAAAGCGGAACCAGATGGCAGTGTTCACGCCTTGGCAGAGGTTTGGATTCTGTGCTCTTGCAATCGGGTTCGGCTTCGCGCCCTTGGCTTTCGTTTCGCACTCGCGCACTAGCTTTGTGTTGCTCGTGATCGAGTACCTGCTTCCTACCGTCTACGCGATCCCGCCACTACGCCTGAAGGAACTCGGCGCGCTTGGCGTTCTATGCGATTCTCTCGGCGCGCACGTTGGTCCCTGCCTGTTTGTGCTGTCCATCCTGGCACATGATGCAAGCCATCCGTCCCTTGTGCATTCGCACGCCGGCGTTGCCTTTGCCAGCCTTGTTAGCGTCTGGGCGTTGTGTCTGGGACTCATAGGAATAATTATCCACGAGTTCGAAGATCGTGAGAATGACCTGCAGTCCGGAATCCGCACCTTTGCCACTGGCATTTCATTTGCACAGGTGAGGAAGTTCGCCAATGGACTGTATGCGGTGGAACTCTGCGCCTTTGCTGGTATGGCGGCACTGCTGGCCCGTGTGGCTCCGCTGCTGGTTGCAGCTCTGTATGTCTACACCTTAATGGTGACCCTCAAGGTGTCGCGCCATTGGAGCTACTACCGTCACGTTGCCGGCGAACGCACATCGATACAGTGGTGGCAGTTCAGTCATCCGTTTTACGAGTACTATTTTCCCTTGGCGGTAGCTCTCCAGTGTGCCTGGGTTCATCCCGCGCTGGCCTTCTTTCCGGTGTTTCAGTTAGCCCTCTTCGCCCATACCCTCCGTCAGCAACTTCCCGATTTGCGCGCATTTCCGAGGACTGCGAACGAAGTCTTTCGGCAGTGGTCTACATGGATCATCTGGCGCGGCAGGTTGGATCTCGATCAGGATGCCAGCGCCCGGGTCAGACCTGGTGCCTTTCCCTTGATTGATGCACGCATCGAGATCGAGCGAAGCGGAACGGACGCATGGAGTATTCGCATCGTGCGACCAGGTCTCACCGTACGCGCTGGCCAGCGATACCGCGTCAGCCTGACGGTGCGGGCGGACTGCACACGGCGCATCCTGTTCGGCGTATGGCAGGACCACGCCCCCTGGGAGGGCCTGGGGTTCTGTGAGGAGCGGCAGATCTCTCGGAACTGGCTCCATATATCAAAGAAGTTCACGGCAGGGAAAGACGATGCCAGTGGCTACCTAGGGCTCTGGCTTGGCGGGGAGAGCGGCGCGGTCGAAGTCAGGCAGTGCTCCATTCGAGCATCAGGCCCAAAGATCAACTAGGATCAGAGCTATGGCGGAAAAGTTGTCGGCACTCCCCATTACGACGTACACCGCCGAGATGCGCCTTCGCGACCCGCGGCAACTGGTGTACGGTCTTATGGACGATCTGATGCAATCGCGGCACGTGGCATGGGAGATGCTGAAGAGAGATCTGAAGAGTCAATACCGGACATCGATCTCCGGTGTGCTGATCTCGGTGCTGCCCGCGCTCACTACGGCGGCATGGGCCATGCTCTTTCGCGATGCTCATCTCATTAACGTAGGTGCAGTCAATCTGCCGTATCCGTTCTTCGTACTCTGCGGCATGATGCTCTGGGCCGCTTTCCTCGAGTCGATGGATGCGCCCATCATGGGCGTTCAGGCAGAACAGGGGCTGCTTTCAAAGGCGAACGTTCCTCCCGAAGCTGTTACGATCGCACGTCTTGGTCAGGTGCTGTTCAACTTCGGCGTCAAGATGCTCATCATTATTGCTGCGGCTGTCTTATATCGCGTACACGTGCCTTGGACAATTATCTTCGCGCCATTCGGACTCTTGCTGATCATGGCGCTGGGAGCCGCGATCGGCTTGATTCTCGCGCCCATCAATTTGCTTTACACCGATGTCTCGAAGGCCCTTCCGGTGATCACCACCTTCTGGTTCTTCACGACGCCCATCATTTTTACATCTCCAAATCGGGGCTGGGCCGCCGTCATCATGAATAAACTGAACCCCATGACGCCTCTGCTCACCACGACACGCGAACTCGCCTTTGGCGGAGGCCTGTCCATGAGAACCGGGCTCGAGGTTTCAGCGGTATTTACCCTTTGCCTCTTTTTCATCGGCGCAGTCTTTCACCGTGTTGCGATGCCCATCGTCATCGATCGGGCAAACGCCTGAGATTCCATGCTCACTCCTGACAGCACCTCTCAAGAACGCGGCGCACTCGCGACACAAGCGCCCCCTACAACGGAGCCGTTACAGGACGAGTGGTTGATCGAGGCGAGCGGTGTCTCTAAAAAATACTGCCGCGATCTGCGCCGCTCGCTCTGGTATGGCGTCCGCGACGTAACCGACGCGCTAACGCTGCGCCCTTCGAACTCTGCGGTCCTGCGGGAGCATGAGTTCTGGGCTGTGGACGATGTTTCCTTTCGACTCCGGCGTGGAGAGAGTCTTGGGCTGCTCGGCCGCAATGGCGCCGGAAAATCGACGCTCTTGAAGCTGCTCACCGGCCAGCGATCGCTCTCCGCCGGAACCATCGCGACACGCGGCCGCATCGTCGCGCTCAATGAACTCGGACTCGGTTTCGATCCGACCCTGACCGGCCGGGAGAACGCGTACGTCAACGCAGCCGTGCTTGGGCTGTCGCGGCGCCGTTTCGACACGCTCATCGAAGACATCATCGACTTCTCTGGCATACGCGAGTTTATCGACTCCGCGGTCCAGACCTACAGTACCGGCATGAAGGCGCGGCTCGGTTTTTCAGTCGCTACGCACCTCAATCCGGACATCCTGATCGTGGACGAGGTGCTGGCCGTCGGCGACCTGGAGTTCCGGCGCAAGTGCATCCGTCACGTCCTTGCCTATGTGCAGCGCGGTGGGTCGCTGATGCTCGTAGCTCATGATCCATTTCTTGTGCAGTCAATCTGCACTCGCTGCATCGTGCTTGACAGGGGTAAGGTGGTCTTCGACGGCTCAGGGATTGAAGGGGTCAACTTTCATTTCCGGCTCGGTCATACAAAGCAGTATGCGTCCATAGCCGAGGCCGCCGAACGTGTGCTCGGCGATGCAGCATCCGAAGACCTCTCCCCGGAAGGCAATCTCGCTGGCGCAGAAGTAAACGCTCCAGAGGCGGTCCTGTCCACTCCGCAGACCCTCGTTGAACTTTCGTCCGGCCAGCCGGTAGTCGTGGATCACGTGGAAGTTTTAGCCGAAGCAGGCGGCGAGCTTCATACCGGGTGCGCCGCAAAGGTCATCCTGAGATGCCGCTCGAACGCCCGGCATGAAGTCGTTTGGGGCTTCACTCTCTGTACGGCGGACCTGCAGACAAACATTACGGCCTGTGCCAAGGGACTGGATGGACATATCAGTTGCCTTGAGGTCGGAGAAAATCTGCTGGTCTGCCGATTGCCCGAACTGCAGTTGCAGCCGGGGGTCTATGCGATCCGTGCCGGTATCGCAGATGCGGCGACACTGGTCGTGCTTGCTATGCTCGGCTACGAGGACAAACCGGGGTTTTTTACAATAGCGGCAGCTGAAGTGAACCGGACGAATAACTGGCAGATGGACCAGTCCAATCTGGTCGTAATGAAAGCAGAATGGATCTCCTAGACAGCAAGCATGGGCTCTGAGTCAAGGAATGATTGCTCATGTGTGGACCCTAGTCGACCCATATCACGTCGAGAAGATCTTAATTAGAGCGTCGGCCTGAGAGTCTCAAGAGGAACGTCTTCCCTAAAATTTGACCTAAGATCATGACTGAATGATCCATCTGATTATGTCCCGCGAGTTTCCACCCGCTCCCTACCCGGCTGGCGGCATCGGCACCTATATCAAGCACATCACGCAGCTGCTTGCGGAGGCCGAAGAGACCGTCCACCTGATCGCGCAACGATGGGACGGAGCACCGGACAGGGTCTCAGCGTCCTTCGGCGGAAGGCTGATCGTGCATCGTCTGTCTCTCGATGAAGCCCTTCGCTCAGGAGCTGTGGACAGTGATCGCGATGCGAAGATCTTGAAAGGTCTGGCCTCCTCCACCTGCCCGTCGCAGGTCTTCGCTTGGCAGGCGGCGCAGTACGCGGAGCGGTTGATTGAAACGGAACCGATCGACCTCATCGAGGGACAGGAATGGGAAGCTCCGCTCTACTACCTGCAGGTTCGGCGCGCGCTCGGTTTAGGGCCGAGCAGACAGCCTCCGTGCCTGGTCCACCTTCATTCCCCCTCGCAGATGATCTTTCGGAATAACGAATGGGATGAGACGCTGACGGATTTTCTGCCTCTCAGCAGGTTCGAGGAGTACACCATCAAGGCTGCCGATGCTCTGGTATGCCCAAGCCGGTATCTGGCTCGCGGGGTTGCGGAGCTCTTCGGTCTGCAGCCGGACCGTATTGAGGTCATCCCCTATCCAATCGGCGACACCCCAATACTGGAACGCGCCTCAGAGGTATGGGCGCGCGATTCGATCTGCTATGTCGGTCGGCTCGAGCTGAGGAAGGGGGTCGTCGAATGGGTTGATGCCGCTGTGAAGGTGGCCGGTGCTCGGCCCTCCGTTCACTTTGACTTTGTCGGCAGCGATACGTCGCTGGGCGGCGGCGGCGGTCGTTCGGTTTTGGAATACCTCAAGAGCCGCATTCCCCGCTCCCTGCGTCCTCGCTTCCGCTTTCATGGTGGCCAGTCACGCGCCAGCCTGCTCCATCTTCTGGCGCAGGCCTCTGCGGTCGCGGTCCCCTCCCGGTGGGAAAATCTGCCGTTTACCTGCATCGAAGCAATGGCCACAGGCCTGCCCGTGCTGGCATCGCCGAACGGGGGCATGCCCGAACTCATCACCGATGGTAAAAACGGATGGATAGCGGCCGACGCCACACCTGCGGGCCTGGAAGCCGCGCTCTGGCGGTTTCTGGAGACACCCCCGGCACAGCGCAAGTCCATGGGCATGCTCGCGTCCCACGCGGTTCACCGCATCTGTGACAACCAAGTGGTGTTGCACCGTCATCTCGAGATGCGGAACCGCATTGTCAGGGCAGGCGCGGTTAACTCGCGAAAGATTCCATCTGCCTCAGCCGAACACACCTCTCCCGAGAGCGATCGCCGCGGGGTTGGCATCGTCGTCACCTGCCTGCGTCGTCCGGAGATGCTCGCCGCATGCATCGAAAGCATTCGCAACCAGGCGCTTCCCGCAAGGACAACAGTCGTTGTGGCTGAACAATTTCGCTCCCACCTTGAAAGCCAGATGCAGGCAGCCGCACAAGCCCAACCAGACTGTCTGTCTACGCTGTACACGCCTGTCTTAGATTCCGATGTTGCGGCACAGCTGGGGACAGCCGTACTGCTCGCCGCCGTACCGCGCCTGCGAGCCATCGTTCTAGTATCTGAAGATGTGTGTCTCGATCCGGCATACGTCAGCGCTTGCGAGTCGGTGTTCGGGTGCCATCCTCACGTTGGGCTCGTTGCCCCTTGGACCTTCCGCGAGAGCTCACCGGGCGATCTCGATCCAGGCCCCTGCCCAGTCTCGCTCTCCCGAGCCTCTGTGTCGGAGCTCCCAGAGTATGCCGCCGTCCGGGTGGAGGTGCTTCTAGCTGCACAGAATGTTCACGGTGAGCTAACGCCAGCAGCAGTATGGAATGCAACGCCGGCGGCAGTATGGAATGCACTGTCAGACGGTAGATGGGCCGCAGTCACGTATCCCGGTCTGCTCGTCACGTCTACTTCATCTCCCGCCAGCGGCACTCGCGCGCGGAACAGACCTGAAAGGCGCTACTCCGTGATGGCGCTTGCTCAGTCAGGATCCACACAGTTTGCGCTGCAATGGTTTCTTCGAGCCCCCTGGAGAGAAAAGGCGAGATGGTTGCGAGGTGCTATCGCGCAGCCGCGCCGTATCGTGCGATGGATCCGCTGGCAGGCACGACGTGCACGCGGCAGATAATGGCCTGAGCTCCGAGAGTTGCTCCAGTCTCACGTCTGAGCGATGATACAGGGGTATCGAAGACCCACGATGACTTGACTTTGCACGATGTCAGACGCACGGGTTGCCTCCTCTTCGTAGCCTGACGATGTCGTTCAGCGCTCAACCAGTAAACGAGCGACTCGGAAGCCCCTATGATTTCGACAAACGATACTGTGCTGGTTTCCGTCATCATTCCGGTCTACAACGGAGAAGAATTTGTCGGCCAAGCTCTTGAGTCCGCGCTCCGCCAGACACATCACAACCTGGACATCATTGTGGTCGACGATGGGTCGATTGATGGGACGCGCTCCATTGTCGACAGTATCGCGGCGAAGGATTCGCGTGTCCGGGTCATCATCCAGGCAAATGGAGGCGTGGCGCGGGCACGAAACCGGGCAATCGCAGCGTCGCGGGGTGAGTACATCGCTCCTCTCGATGCAGACGATCTATGGGCGCCCACCAAGATAGAACGTCAACTCCGCCGCATGCTGGAGGCGGGTCCCGATACCGGGCTGGTGTATTCCTGGTGGGTATGGATCGATCAAAATAGTTCCGTCCTTGACCGTTCGCCCCGATGGATGATTGAGGGAGACGCTCTGGAGATGCTCCTGCGGGTGGTGTTCATCGGCAATGCCAGCGTTCCGCTATTCCGGCGTAGCTGCCTCGAATACGTGGGGGGATACAACGAGGATCTCGCCGACGCAAACGCGGAAGGCTGTGAAGATTGGGAGATCGGACTGCGCGTTGCCCATCGTTATCGCGTCGCCGTCGTTCCAGACGTGCTGGTCGGATACCGGCGGCGGCCCGGAAGCATGAGCCTGGGAATCGATAGGATGTGGCGGTCGCGAGAACTTGTCGTTCAGGGTATCCATAAGCTCAGACCTGCTCTGAAACCAATAGTTTTTCAGCAGTCTGCCAGGCAATTTGCCTTGTATCTTGCAGGTCTGTCGTTCTGGTGGGGCGATCTTCCAGGTGCGTTCCGATGGGCACTCCGCGCGGGTCTCCGCCTGCCGCTCCTGGTCTTCCCGCATGTGCTGAAATTGCTGTTGACACGCCTGCTGCGGGAGCCGGCAGAGCCGCAGATCATGGTGCCGGGCGTAGAACTGGATCTCAGCCGCATCGACGAGCCGCTTCTTCCCTACGATCGCATCTACAAGCGCCATACTGGTGCTCTCGCTCTTCCACCGAGCAATCAGCTACGTCCGAGCAGACGACGATATCGCTTGAACCCGACCGGCATTGCTACGCACCTGCTCACAGGAGCAACCCGTCTGCTGCGTGCTGTGAAACGACACTTGCGGGATCTTGCCGCGCGCGCCGTTCACAGACTTCTTCTCGCAAGGATGAGCGCTGAAGCGTATCTCAGCCGCCTCAACAAAGGACCTCGAAAGCCGCGCATACTCGCAACCGCCTGCTGGCACTTTCCGATCTACTCGCAAACCTTCGTCTACCGGGAGGTCATGTCCCTGGCGACTCACGAATTCGAGGTGCGCTTCGCCTACACAGGGCTCGCCTCACGCCGTCAGTTATCTGACGAATGCGCCGTAGTCTGGCGCCTGAAGCGCCGGTTGGTTCTTGCCGATGCCGCCGCCACCAACGACCTGGAACACTACCAGCGTCGCATGCCGGAGCGGGTCAAAGAGCTGACTAGGATGATCGGCCAGGTCTCGGGTCTCACACCCGATGAGGTCCTCGCACATCGGCATGTCCGACACGCCTTCTCGTTCACCCGGATGGCGGAGGCATGGAAGGCCGACTACCTTCATACCTACTTCTTCTACGAAGCTACAGTCTTCGGCTTTGTAGCATCGTTCCTGCTGGGGATACCGCGCGGCGTCAGCTGTTATGCGGATCATATGGTCGACGATTACGAACTCAAATTTGTCGCCCTTCAGCTGCAGAGCTGTGCCGTCATCGTCGCCACATCGGGCCGCATTAAAGATGAGCTCGAGATGATGGCCGGGCATGCGCTTCCCGCTGCGATCGTAAAACCGAACGGGATCGACGCAAGTCGTTTTGTCTTGACCGAACGCACACCATCGCATCCAGGCCGGGTCTTCCGCCTCGTCTCCATCAGCCGCATCCATCCCAAGAAAGGCCTTACCTACCTGTTACAGGCAGCTCTCGTGCTGCGCGACCGCAAGCTCTCCTTTCTGCTTGAAATCTTAGGTGAGCCGGATGCGCACGATACCCAAGCCCATCTGCACTATAAAGAGTTGAAGGCGTTTGTTGCAGACCACAGGTTAGAAAACGTGACCAAGTTTCGTGGACGGAAGACTGCTCTCGAGGTACGGCAGCACCTCGCACAGGCGGATGTCTTCGTTGCTCCTTTTGTAGAACTGCCGAACGGGGACAAGGACGGCATTCCGACGGCGCTCCTCGAAGCCATGGCAGCAGGGTGTGCCATCGTCAGCACGGGCGCCGGTTCCATACTGGAAGTAATCGACGATGGCGTGGAAGGTATCATCGTGCCGCAGTTTGACTCTGCCGCGCTTGCAGAGTCGATCCTGCGTTTGGCCGCGGACGCAGACCTGCGCGCGCATCTCAGTCGAGGGGCGATCGATCGCGTCCGCAGGGATTTCGATGTGAGCCACTGCGAAGCAAGCTTTCATGAACGAGTGCGCACTGCGGTCGCGTCGTCCCGGTATCACTCACTTCAGGCGATACGTGTGCCATGAAGATCGCCTTACTTTCCTTCGAATATCCACCTGAAACCGGCTTCGGGGGGATCGGCACCTACACCTGGTATCACGCACGTGCTCTCGCGAAGCTCGGCCATGAGGTCCATGTCCTCGCCGGATCGACGCGGCAGGTTGCACTCACCACGCGCGAGCACGATGGCGTTTTCGTTCACCGGTATCGTGTGGATGATGTCTGGATGAAGATCTTCCGTCTGCTGGGACGGCGCGGTTGTCACTGGACGCAGCAGCGTCTTGAGAACGCTTGGTGCATGTACCTGAGTCTTAGACTCCTCATGCGAGAGCACACCTTTGATGTACTCGAAATGCCGGAGTGCGGCGCGGAAGGTGCCCTCGTCACTCAGCTTATCCGCACACCCAGCGTGGTGCGTCTTCACTCTCCGTCTCGGCTAATCATGCCCTTCTATGATGCTCCAAAACTCGATCGTGTGTTCTGCTCGTGGATTGAGCAGTTTGCGATCAGGCGTGCATCTGCGCTGACCTCCTGCTCGGCTTTCTTGGCCGGTGAAGTTCGCGAACACCTGGGCGTCGAAGATGCGGTAACCGTGGTTCCGAACGGCATCGATCTTTTGCTGTTCGACAGAGAGCCGGTTGCGGACATCGCAAACCTCTACGACCTTCCCAGGGACAAGATCACGATTCTCTTCGCAGGCCGGATGGAGCGTAGAAAAGGCATTCAAATCTGCGGCGCCATCGCCGAAGCGATCCTGAGCCGTTACGAGGTAACCTTCCTCTTTGCCGGAGAGGACCTGTTCGGATATATGAGGGACACACTGCTTCCCTCGCTGAGCGGAAAACAGCTTCGCGGCTCCGTTCGCTATGTCGGGAAGCTAAACTTCCAAGAGCTGCGGGCGTGCGCACGCGCTGTTGACATCTTCCTGTTACCCAGCTTGTGGGAAAATTGTCCCTACTCCTGCCTCGAGGCAATGGCGGCAGGACGAGCGATTGTGAGTTCCGACCAGGGAGGGATGCCGGAGCTGATTCAGCACAATATAAATGGCCTGCTCGCCCAAACCGGCTCACCTGAATCTTTCGTAACTTGTCTCGGAAGATTGATTGATGACCCCGCATTACGTGAGAGGCTTGGAACTGCAGCCCGTAAAACAATAGAGGCGTGCTACACCGATATTCAAATCGCCAGTCTTACTGAAGGCGTATACCGGCAGTGTCTGGGTCACTCGCGCGAGGTACAGGAGTAAGTATGCAGCTTAGATATCTATATGTTCTTAGGTTACATCTAACCTAACCAATCCAGGGTTGGTGGGAGGCGCTTTCCGCGCGTCTGCCATCTAAACTTCCAAGATGTGGGCCATGCCTGTTTCGATATCTGTCGTCATTCCGGCTTACCAGTCCGGACAGCATCTCACTCGCTGTCTTGAGGCTCTCCGTGCGAGCCATCATCCGCCGCTCGAGATTATTGTCGTGGACGATGGATCGAAGGACGATACGCGGGAGCGGGCTGCTGCATTCGGAACGACGGTCCTCAGCACCGAACGCCGGCGCGGGCCCGCTTTTGCTCGCAACCTGGGTGCGAACGTCGCCACCGGCGACATCCTCTTTTTTCTGGACTCTGATGTTTGTGTTAAAACCGGCACTCTTCTGAAGATTAGCGATAGCTTTGACGCCGACACCGAGCTTGATGCCTTGATGGGGTCCTATGACAGCACGCCCCATTCTCAAGACTTTCTGTCGCAGTATCGCAACCTAATGCATTCGTACGTCCACCATACCGGCGCTGAACGCGCGTCCACGTTCTGGAGCGGATGTGGTGCTATCCGGCGTGCTCTCTTTCTCGAGCATAGCGGCTTCAATGAAAAGTACGGACGTCCCACCATCGAAGATATCGAGCTCGGCTACCGGTTGATACGAGCCGGGCGAAAAATCGTCCTCGATCGATCGATTGAAGTAACTCACCTGAAACGCTGGACTTTCTGGGGAGTGGTGAAGACCGACATTCTCGATCGCGGCATTCCCTGGACCGAGTTAATCCTGCGCGACCGGCATATGCCGAACGACCTGAACCTTCAGCTCAGTCAGCGCGTGAGCGTGGCCCTTGTCTTCGTTCTAGTAGCTCTGTCGGGTACCATGGCAGTACTGGACGGCGGCTACCTTCTTATTCCTTTGTTCGCCATTATCTTCTTGCTACTCGCACGGTGGTGGCTTGATCTGGAGACCTCCGAACGGCCGCGGAAGGCCTTTGCACTCCTAATCTGCATGGTGGTCCTGATCGCCGCCTTCGCCTACTCTCACAGAATGCTTGGGCTGATTCCGCCTTTGATGCTGAGTCCTGCTCTCCTCCTGGTACGGCATCGCTACCGAAAGCGCGGACAGATAAAAGACTGGATGCGGTACTTCGGCCTCTTCTACATCTGCTGCTCGGTCCTTATTGCGGCGTTCTACCTGCCCTCGCACCACCTTGTATTTGCGTGCTTTGCGGTCCTCGCTTCGATCGGGTTGATGAATAGTCAGTTCTACATCTTTCTGGCTGGGAAGCGCGGCGTCGCCTTCATGCTTGCGGCGATTCCGTTTCACCTTCTCTATCACTTCTATAACGGCCTGTCGTTCATCATCGGAGTGACTCGTCATTACTGGGCAGCTGGCGTACAGAAGATGCATGCGGCCGCACCACCTGCATCGGCTCCAGGTCCGCCCCGCATCTGAGGAATCTCTGATTATGTCTTCTTGAAGGACGTGGCTTCAGCCACGCCGTAAGTCCGATGACGGCAAACGCGGCGTTAGCCGCTGAGGGAATACTGGCCACTTGCTCAGACCTTTTCTGAATACGCGGAGCTTTCCTGACTTCAGGATACGAGTGCCCTCCGCACTATAATGGCTCTGCTGACCATGTTCGTTTCGGTCTGGCGAAGGTACAAGCCTCTGGCAGGCCTCTATCCAACAGAAGAGCTTTTGCCCGCATCACAAAAACTGAAGGTCTTTGCTTCCGGCACCTGATCGACAAGGCCGAATGACGGACGAAACAACGAAGTCAAGCGACGAGAGCCCCTGGCGGGAGCGAATTCGTGCGCTCCGCAATATGCCGCCAGTCCTCCATATTCTCTGGGAGTCAGGACCGGCCGTTGTTACCTGGGGCCTGCTCCTGCGCCTCGTGGTTGCCGTCCTGCCGTTCGCAATCGCAAAGGTTGCTCAGTACATCATTCAGGACATCGCGAATGTTTTGCGCGGCCAGGCGCTCGCTCAGAATTTCTGGACGCTCGTAGCTGCCGAAGTCTTCCTCAATGTCTTCCTCGGCCTGCTGACGCGTGCGATCGACTACAGCGATTCATTACTGGCAAACCGCTACACGCAACACGTCAGCGTCCGTGTCATGGAGCAGGCGGCGCGACTCGACCTGACCACCTACGAAAACCCCCTCTTCTACGACAGGCTGGAACGGGCACGAGTTCAGGCCACGGATCGCCTGGCAATGATCCAGCAGATGGGCCGGCTCTTTCAGCAGGTCCTCACGACCCTGGTCTTCTCGGCTGCACTGGCGTGGGCGTCGCCATGGCTGGTCCTCCTGCTCGCACTCGGTGTGCTTCCCTCGTTTTTGGGCGAGACACACTATGCCTTCCTGGGATACGCGAAGAACTTTCGCCAGACTACGGCCAAACGGCAGATGGACTACCTTCGGCAGGTTGCCGGAAGCCGCGAAGGCGCCAAAGAGGTTAAACTCTTCGGTCTTAATAAATTCTTCACCGAACGGTTTCAAGCGCTCGCGAACCAGATCTATCTTGAGGACGTCGCGCTGTCGCGTTCTAAACTCATCGTCGGCGGCTTGCTAGGAATCATCGGAACGCTCGGCTACTACGGCGCGTACGTCTACGTGATCTATCGAACATTGAAGGGCGGCTATGACATCGGTCAGTTCACCTTTCTGACTGCCGCCATTCAGCAGGCCAGTTCGAATTTGCAGCAGGTCTTCTCCACTGCCTCCGGGATTGCCGATCAGGCGCTTTTTCTCACCGATCTTCTGGCGTTCTTCGCGATGGAACCGTTGGTGCGCTCGAAGCCGAATGGCCTGGCCACCCCGCAGCCGATCCGGCGTGGATTTGAATTTCGGAACGTCTCGTTTACCTATCCAGGAACAAACCGCACCGTTTTAAGCAACTTCAACTTTCACCTCCATCCCGGGGAACGCATCGCGCTGATCGGCGAGAACGGCCAGGGCAAGACTACTGTCGTGAAGCTGATCACCCGCCTCTACGACCCAAGTGAGGGCCAAATCCTGCTCGACGGCATCGATCTTCGTGAATATTCCCTCGAAGATCTGCACCGACACATCGGCGTTATCTTTCAGGACTTTATGCGCTTCGAAATGACCGCGCGGGAGAACATTGCGGTCGGCCGGGTCGATCAGCCGCATCAGCAGGCAGACATCGAATCCGCCGCACACAAGAGCCTGGCCGATACAGTTGTCGCGAAACTCACCGGGGGCTACGACCAGGTTCTCGGGCGCAGGTTCGAGGGTGGCGTCGAGCTATCCGGGGGAGAATGGCAGAAGATCGCCCTAGCCCGTGCCTACCTGCGCGATGCCGACCTGCTCATCCTGGACGAACCTACAGCAGCGCTCGATGCACGCAGTGAGCTTGAGGTCTTCGAGCGTTTCGCCGAACTGACTGAAGGCAAGATGGCACTCCTGATCTCGCACCGGTTCTCGACGGTGCGGATGGCGGACCGCATTGTTGTGCTAGCGGGCGGACGTCTCATCGAAGAGGGTAATCATCAGACCCTGATGAACCAGGGCGGCATCTACGCGGGAATGTTTGAAATGCAGGCTGCCAGTTATCGGTAGTTCCCGTTATCGGTAGTTATAGTCAAGTGGACCGTAGCATCTAGAATGAAAGGCGCGCATGGCATCTTCCTCCTTCTCCGATCCTGAGGCTATGGAAGCATCTGGACACGCAACGTTGCCGCCGGTCAAGATCCCCGCTGCGGGTCTGCCCGAGAAGCCCTTCGTTTCGGACGAACAATTGCGCACCCATGCCGATGCGTTGATTACGCAATGGGAAACTCTGCCTGCGACCGCGAAAGACACCAGTTTTCCGGATCGCCTGAAGGATCTTGCCACGCGGCTCGAGCTGCGGCTGAGGGTCTGCCGTCGCAATTCAACATTGAAGGAGTTGACTCCGCAGCTGGAACTTTTAGAGAGTACACGGATGCTGGAGTCCGTTCTCGTCTCTGCCCAGGCTGCCAGACCGACACTGCTTCGTCTGCCGCACATCCGCGTTGCGAGTGCAACGAGCGATATCCCGCGTGTGATCAGCCTCGCTGAAGGATACCTCTCCGCCGCGCGTGGAATCTGGTCGCCCGAGTCGCTGACCGTCTATGTGCAGCGTGTGCAAGTCCACGATCCCCTGCTGCTGCAAGAGGTTGCAGTGTTGCCAGTCGCGTTGAAGCTGGCGCAGTTGGAGTTCATCCTGGACCGGGCGGATGAGGCATTCGCCGCGGGAGAGCTGCCCCCCATCGAGCAGTCGCCATTCTCGGCACCATTGCACAGCTTGCGCCGTCTGAATCAATTCGAATGGAACACCGTTCTCGAACCGCTGGTCGCCTACGACGCCATTCTTCGCCAGGACCCCGCAGAGGTGTTTGCATTAATGGAGGAGGAGACGCGGAACACGTACCACCTCCGCGTTGCCGAACTGGCGCGCTATGCCGACATGAGCGAAGTGGAGACAGCGCAGGCCGCGCTTGAGTTGGCACGAGCGGCCAACCACATGCGGGATGCCGATCCCCGACGTCACCTTCGTCAGCGGCACATCGGCTTCTACCTCTTCGCTGAAGGCCTGCCGGGACTTCAAGAAAAAATCGGCTATCATGCACCGCCAATAGAGCGGATCCGCACGTTGATCCGCTTCTATAACGAAGATGTCTACATCTTTGGAATCTTCAGTCTTTCGATCGTGCTGATCTTTGCGCTGATCGCTCCATTGGTTCCGCATCATGCAATCTGGCCAGTCATCGGTGCGCTCCTGCTCGCCTTGTTGCCTGCAACCCAGGGTGCAGTCGATCTGGTCAACAGCAGCGTTTCGGCGATGCTGAAGGCGGAGTCACTCCCGAAGCTGGACTTCTCAAAGAGCATCCCAGCCGACGCCACAACGCTGGTTGTGGTGCCTACGCTGCTGCTGAACGAAATGCAGGTGCGGGAGCTGTTCGAGGAGCTTGAGGCACGTTATCTCTCGAATCAAGACCCGAATCTTCACTTCGGCCTGCTTACGGACATGCCGGACAGCGTCGCCAAGCCAGCGGTCGAAGATCGGCATCCACTGGTTCTGCTGGCCGTCGCGTGCGTTAATGAACTGAACGCAAAGTACGGTCAGCAAAGAGGTGGAGCGTTCCTGCTGCTGCATCGCTATCGTATCTTCAATGCGCGACAGGGCGTTTGGATGGGATGGGAGCGGAAGCGCGGCAAGCTGCTCGATCTAAACAATCTTCTGCTGCGGGACTTCGACAGCTTTCCGGTCAAGGCCGGTCCATTGGATGTGCTCGAACGCGTCCGGTACGTGATCACCCTGGACTCGGACACGCAGTTGCCGCGTGCCACTGCCGCGCGCATGATCGGAACGCTCGCACATCCGCTGAACCAGGGAATCATCGATCCCCGCCTGCGCGTCGTGACCCATGGATACGGGATTCTGCAGCCCCGTGTGGGTGTCAGTGTGGAGTCGGCCTCACGCTCGCGTCTAGCCGCCATTTACTCCGGCGAGACGGGCTTCGATATCTACACACGCGCCGTATCGGACGTGTATCAGGACTTTTTCGGAGAAGGAATTTTTACCGGCAAAGGGATCTATGAAGTCAGCATCCTTCGCCAGGTGCTCAACCATCGGTTCCCGAAGAACGCGCTGTTATCGCACGATCTTATCGAAGGCGCTTACGTGCGTGCGGGTCTGGTGACGGATATTGAAGTAATTGACGATTATCCGTCGCGCTACGCGGCCCATGCCCGGCGCAAGCATCGCTGGGTCCGCGGCGACTGGCAGATCGCGCAATGGCTCTTCAGCCGTGTGCCGGATGAGTCAGGCCGACTGGTACAAAATCCGATCAGCACCATCTCCCGCTGGAAGATCTTCGATAATCTTCGACGCTCCTTAGTTGAGCCGATCACCTTTCTGCTGCTGGTCTTCGGTTGGTTCTTCCTGCCTGGCGGATCGCTCTATTGGACCATCGCGGTACTTGTACTGCTCCTTCTGCCGAGCCTCGTACAATTCGGTTTCAGTCTTGGCCGTGCTTTGCTGAAGGCCAGCATTGGAACCGCACAGGACGGTGTATCCACGCTCTGGGCATCGCTTGGATTCTCATTGATTAACCTCGCCTTCCTGCCTCACCAGATGCTTTTGTCGCTCGACGCGATTGTGCGCTCTACGGCACGCCGCCTGCTCTCAGGCAAGTATCTGCTCGAGTGGGAGACGGCTGCACAGGCCGAGTCGGGCAGATCGCGTACCTCCCTTGACCTATATCTGCAGCTATCGCCGGTAGTAGCCGTGCTGATCGCGACGGGTCTGCTCTTTGCGCACCGTCACGCTCTTATGCTTGGTCTTGTCCCTGCCGCTCCCATTCTCCTTGTGTGGGCGGCGGCTCCGCTCCTTGTACTGTGGCTTGATTCAGCGCCGCGGACGCAGGAAGGGCCGTTATCGGCCTCGGACACACTGTTTCTGCGGCAGCAGGCACTCCTGATCTGGCGGTATTTTTCGGAGTTCGGCGACGCGAAGAGTGACTGGCTGATCCCAGACAACGTGGAGGAGAAAGGGCTGTTGCAGGTTCGCAAGCTGTCGCCAACCAACCTGGGAATGCTCTTCAACGCGCGCCAGGCAGCCTACGAATTTGGCTTCATCACCCTCCCGGAGTTCGCAGAATCCTCGCTTGGTACTCTCAATACCTACGACAAACTTGAGAAGGTGCGCGGTCACATTTACAACTGGTATGACATCGAGACGCTGAAAGCAGTGCCTCCGTTTACAGTGTCGGCAGTAGACAGTGGCAATCTTGCGGCGGCGCTCTATACCCTTCATACGGGTTCGCTTGACCTGCTGAAGCGGCCTATTCTCACGATGAACTCGTTCAGCGGGCTGAAACAGATGCTCCTGACTGGTGAGGAAAAAGTCTCGGCCGGCAACGACGCAGATCTCCGCGACGCGAGCACGACGACGATGCGGACGCAGGTTAAGACCTTGGTGGATCAGCGAGTCTCGTCGGGGGATGACCGGGACTGGTTGACCCAGGAGGCAGCGCGACGGCATGCAGCCTTGTCCCACTTCGTAAGCCACTACACACCGTGGCTGCTGCCCGAATTTGCTCCGCTCTTTGAGCTGCCGCGGCTAATCGTTCCTACAGCGGAGGATGACGATCTCCCGACGTTGATCGATGCGGCCAGGTACGCGCGAGCGCTCGATACGCGGATCTCCGAAATAGCCGGGACGCTCGCCAGTGATGCTTCCTTACAGAAACTCGTTGCCGGTCTGCACACGCTGCTGGCGTCGGCGCAGCACAATCTTTCAAGGCTTCAGGCCGATGTCAGTGCGATTGCCTCGCGGTCGTATTACTTTGCAGATGTGATGGAGTACGGGTTCCTCTTCGTCGAATCACGGCAACTTCTGTCGATCGGGTATGACGGCGCAACCGGCCAGGTTCACTCAGCATGCTACGATCTGCTCTCATCGGAAGCGCGCATTGCAAGCTTCCTCGCTGTGGCCAAGGGAGACATTCCGCAGCAATCATGGTTCCGGCTGGACCGGTCGCATGTGCTCGTGAATGGGCGGGCAGCGCTGCTTTCATGGACCGGGACCATGTTCGAATACATGATGCCGTCGCTGTGGATGGAGACATTTCCGAACACGCTGATCTCCCGGTCGCTCGAGTCCGCCGTCCGAATTCAGCGCGATCACGTGCGATCGTTGAAACGAGGTAACATCCCTTGGGGTATCTCGGAGTCAGGGTTTGCTCAAACAGATTCGCTGGGCCGCTATGGATATCAAGCGTGGGGTATCCCCTCCTTGGCGTTGAAGTATGGGGCAGAAGATGGGCCTGTGATTGCGCCCTATGCTTCGTTCCTTGCGCTCCCTTTGTTGCGTAAGGATGCACTTAGCAATCTGAAAAAGATGGCATCGCTCGGATGGCTCGGCAGGTATGGGTTTTATGAGGCAGCAGACTACATCGATGGAAAGGAGCCAAAGCTGGTCCGCTCCTGGATGGCACATCATCAGGGTATGAGTCTGCTGGCGCTGCTTAATCTGTTGCACGACAATATTGTGCAACGTTGGTTTCACGCAAACCCACGCGTTCGGGCCGCGGAGCTGCTGCTGCATGAGAAGCCGGTGAGTAAGGATACGCTGAAGGCACTGGCAAGACTGTCGGGTCAGAAAGATCCTGCAAGCGACAGGAATGAAGCAGCCTGAAATTGTCCACGTTTACAAAGTACTTACTAGAGCCAAACCATAGTTGCTATACCCAGCACAAGACTGTCATCCTGGGCCAAATATGAACGTAAATGACCTGCACTTGCGGGAGAAAAGCTCTCGAATAGCGTTAGGAGCGTAGCGGCATGCTAATGATTAGGGCTGTAGCGGAACCATCGCCAGCACAGCGAAACGTACGGCTGGTCCCCGCGTCCAGATAGGCTGCATCACCCGCGTCAAGGGTGTCATGACGATTGCCGAATTCTATGTCCAGCGAGCCCGCAATGAGGTAAACCATCTCGTGACCCTGATACATATGCGGGAGAAACGGCGTGGCATCGCGATGAGGAAAGAATTCTGCGATGCACGGTCCAAGGCTCCGGTCCGGCACCAGAATGCCGAAGCTCTCTGCGAGATGGGATGGATTGACCGCCTTCGGCTGGGGTATCCGCACGCGATCCTTCTTGCGTTGCACCCGGAAGAAGCTATGCTGGTCCGGCTGGAAAAAATAGGACAGATCTTTTTCGAAGACTAGGCCAAGACGGGCGAGATTTCGCAAGGTGGGCACTACGCGGCCTGTCTCGAGTTGAGAGAGGAAGCTTGCGGAAAGGCCTGTCTTCGCTCCAAGTTCGACCAGCCCCATGGATCGCTTAAGGCGAAGCTGCTTGATGCGAGCGCCGACGGAGTTGTCAGCGATCATCATCTCGACAGAGGCTGCGTCTACCTCCTCGATATCGGGCAGGCTATCGCTGGCATCAGCCTTCAGATTCTGTGTTGCAGGTTCTTTGCTCATGACTGCTTCCCCTGAACGTTCTCCACTAGGCTACCCCGCCGGAGATACTAAACGGGTAGAAGGATACGCGGCATTGAAAAAGTCGGCTCGTTCTTGCACGTCCTGAAGTTCCTGAAAATCTGTTAGAGATCGTCATCTCGACCGGAGCCGCGTCGTTGTATCGCACGGCGCAGTCGAGAGATCCCGCATTTCCGTTCCGTTCTTGTCTTTTGCTTATTCATAAGTTGACATATCTAGTTTCTGGACAGACTCTTAGGCCTACAAGCGTTCGATAACGCCTTTGATCTGCTCGGAGGCCCATAGAATGTCGTCGTGCTCGATCACGAGCGGTGGCGCGAGCCGGATGACGTTCATGTGGGTTTCCTTGCAGAGAATGCCCGCTTCCTTGAGAGCCTCGCAGTAGGGACGTGCAGGCACGTCAAGTTCGATGGCGATCCAGAGACCGCGGCCTCGAACCTCAACGATATGTGGACTCTGAATCTGTAGCAGCTGACCAAGAAAGAGAGGGCCGAGTTCGGCGGAGCGTTCCGCCAGCCGTTCGTCAATCAAGACGCATAGCGCGGCACGGGCCACAGCGCAGGCAAGCGGATTTCCGCCAAAGGTGCTGCCATGATCTCCCGGCTGGAATAGCCCAAGAATCGCGCGCGAGCTGAGAACTGCTGAGACCGGATAATAGCCGCCCGAGAGCGCTTTGCCGACGATCAGGACATCGGGTGTAATCCCCTCGTGCTGATACGCAAAGAGCTTGCCGGTGCGGCCCAGCCCGGACTGGATCTCGTCTGCCATCAGCAGCACGTTGTGCTCCCGGCAGATCGCGGCGGCCTCCTTGAGGTATCCATCAAGCGGGATGATGATGCCAGCCTCACCCTGGATCGGCTCCACCAGGAAGGCGCAGGTATTCGGGGTTATGGCGTTGCGTAGAGCTTCAGCGTCTCCGAAGGGAACAATCTTGAAGCCGGGCAGGAACGGGCCGAAGTCGGCGCGGTACTGCTCGTCGGTGGAGAAGCTGATAATCGAGAGCGCGCGGCCATGAAAGTTGTTGGCGCAGACAATGATCTCGGCCCGGTTCTCCGGGATCCCTTTGACCTGGTATCCCCATTTGCGCGCCGTCTTCAAAGCGGTCTCGACGGCCTCCGTGCCGGAGTTCATCGGCAGCGCCATCTCAAAGCCTGTCAGCCGGTGCAGTTGCTCATAGAAGAGCGGCAGCTGCTCGTTGCGGAAGGCGCGGGAGGTCAGCGTCACCTTGTGAGCCTGCTCGATCATCGCGCTCAAAAGCCTGGGATGGCAGTGGCCCTGGTTCACAGCAGAGTAGGCGGCGAGGCAATCGAGATAGCGCTTGCCCCCGGTATCGTAGACCCAGACACCGCTCGCCCGTTCGACAACAATGTCAAGCGGGTGATAGTTGTTCGCGCCGTATTGTTCTTCGAGTTCGATGTAGTCCGCAGTCAGCACACTGACTCCTGATTCCTGGGCGGAACTTCAGTTGCCGCAGAAGTGTAGCAGCTGAATCCCGCTGCCTCCACAATACCAAACCGGCACAGCAGACCGGCATACCAGACCAGAATGCCAAGCCGGCGCAGTGTGGGATCACGCTGTCTTCGAAGCGGACGCGCGGCTCTCAAAGAAGGCTTCGATTTCTTCGAGCGTCCTGCCCTTCGTCTCCGGAAGGAAAAACGTCGCGGTAAGGAAGTAGACGACCGTGCACGCCGCCCAGAAGCTGAACATCGCGTAGTATCCAAAGCGTCCGACCACCGGCAAAAATACCGCGGCAATCAGCGTCGACACGCCTTGGTTCAGCAGGAGCGCGACCCCCATCCCGACCGAGCGGATGCGGGTCGGCATCAGCTCCGAGAGCATCAGCCAAACCACGACCCCAGGGCCAAAGGCATAGGACGCAACAAACAGGCCGAGACACGCCGTGATGAGCCATCCAGTCTGCTCCGTAGGCACCGGGCCATATGTAGCCTGCTTGATCACCAGTGGCTTGGAGCCTGCGTCGGAGATCTTGATCTTGAGGACAGGCGTAGGGTCGTCATTGCGCATGGAGGCCACCATGTCCCCCACGCCGGCGTTGTACACCACCGTCAGGTCCATGGGACGGCCCCCGGCAGCCGGTCCAAAGGTCGCCGCGTCTACCGGAATCGAGACGGCGTTCCCCTGCACCGCCGCCTGGACACGAGGCGCGACGTTCGTGCGGTCTGATTCGAATCGATAGAAGAGAAACGAACCCATGAGGAGCGCAATCACGATGCCAGCCGTCCCGGTTTTGAGCAGGAACTTGCGACCCTTCCTGTCGACGAAAGCGATTGCAACCAGGGTCGTCACACAGTTCAGCAGCTTCACCGCAACGTCGCCCTGGGTCGCGTGCTCGACCGTCATCCCCGCCTGCTTCAGGATCACCACCAGAAACCCCAACACGGAGTTGATGCCGGTCGTCTGGTTCAACGAAAGGATGACGCAGGCGAGCACGAACGGAAACACATACTTCCGCTCCAGCAGCGAACCGCGACCGCGCAACGATGTCTGCTCACGGTTCTCGGCTGCGAGCGACTCCATCTCGCGCATCTGGACCTGTGCCCGTTCCTCCGGCGACGAGCGGCGAAGCGATTGCAGCGCATCGGCCGTCCTTCCCTTGCGGAAGAACCAGCGCGGGGTCTCGCTAAGAAAGAAGCTCCCCGCAAAGAATAAGACGCCGGGATAGATTACCGAGAGAAACATCGACCGCCAGGCATGGTTCTCAGCGACACGAATTAACGTTGCATCTCCCGCCGCCGCAAGAATGGCTATCTCCGCCTGCCGGGTGTAGTAGAAGCCGGTGAGCGCCGCGATCACGATCCCGAAGGTCAGCATGAATTGAAAGATGGCTGTCCCGCGTCCGCGCACGTCGGCGCCAAGGCACTCGGCCAGGTAGAGCGGGACCACGACAGCGATAAATCCACCGCTGATGCCCTGCAGGAGACGTCCGAGAAAGAGTGGAACAAAGCCATGGGATAGAACGATCAGACCGACGCTCGCAACAAACAGCAGCCCGCTGAGGATCATCATCTTCTTGCGCCCGATCCAATCGGCCAGCACACCGGCGACGAGTGACGAGAACATACCTCCACCAAGCACGGCCGCAACGACGATCGAGGTCTGTTCGACGGAAAGGCTGATGGTCTTCCCGAGATACAGCAGGGCCGCCGCAATGATGCCGACATCTATCCCGTACAGCAGCCCTCCGAGACCCGCAATGAAGAGCAGAAACCGGCCGTAGCGAACAGAAGGAAGGGTGCTTGCAGTCATGGGCTATAGTCGCAGAGTTTCACAAGGATTGCATCCGGAAACAGTTCACCTCCTGAGCAGAAACGAACGCAAGCGAATGAGAAAACCGCAAAGGTCCAGGACGCTTCCCTGTTCGCACAGAAGAACTTATTCAGAGTATCCCTGGGGCTTCCGCACATAGATCCGATACGAGAAATCTCCGTAACCCCGTGTTGTGAAATGGCGTGTAGCCTCGAGTGTGTAACTCGCGTTCAGATACTCCGCAAGCTGCGGCCACTTGCCTAGCTTCTCGTAGCCCCGGCCTCCGTTGAACCACTCATCCGAAAGAATAAAGATCTTCGGTGGATGGGTATGCACCTGGTCCCAGAACATCTGGCGATAATAGTCGACTACTGGGGACGACTGAGGAGCGAAAAAGAGCAGGTCGCCTGTAGATCCGGTGTTCTGAATCAGCTTCAAATGATAGAGCGCATCCAAACAGCCGTCGACCATATCCAAGCATTGCACTTGGTGCTGCAGCTCATCCCCGCCGAGCCGGGTCAGGTCAGCCTCCAGGCTGAGCACCACCGCATTCGACGCGTCGACGATATGCAATCGATAGAGAAAGAAAGGAAGCATCGTCAGCGTGCAGTAGAGCAGGCCGGCAAACCCTATTCGCCGCGACCAGCCCTGTCGCCGGATAGCCAGGGTAAGTTCAAGAGCCAGCCAGAGCAAAAGGAATGCAAGAAAGGTGTACCGGTGATACTGATAGCCCTTGCCTTGGACAAAGAACGAGAACGCTCCAAAGCCGACACCCAGCAGCAGCGCCCAGCGCTCCCAGTCAACCCAATCGCGATCGAGGAGCGCAACCGCAACGCCGAACACCATCAGCGCGAAGACTGGGACGGGAAGGCTACGCCGCACGAGTTCAAGCAACGTCGGGTGTTCAAGGGTTGCATAGTACGGCGTCAGCCTCCTCGAGATCTCGAGAAATGCTCCAGCTGCATGGTTATTCGTTAGAAAATGCACCACAATCCCTGCGGGAATCAACATGCCCACAAGCGCATAGCCGACGTAGGCAAGCAATGCCTGCCCACGCTTCTTCAACGTCCACACGACCATCAATGCCAGAACCAGCGCCAGCGGACCAACCGTCGGCTTGATCGAGATCGCCAGGCCCATGCATACGCCGAACGGCAGCAGCAGCGCCGGGCTCCTCCTGCGCAGCGCTTGAAACAGAAGTGCATATCCCACCACGAGCAGAGCAGTCATCGCCTCATCTCGCTGACCGGAGTTGACAGGGCCTTCACTCGCATGGACAAGCGTGAACAATACGCCAGCGATGAGGCCCGCGAGCCCGTCATACGGCCAGGCAATCACGATCATCGCAACGAGAAGACCTCCGAGCAGGAAAAAATCGTAAATCCTCCACGCCAGATCGCCCGGACCGAACACATGCATCTGCCAGCCATCCACCAGGTACGCACCAGGCATGTTCATGTCGATGATGTCGCGATACGGCGCCATGCCGTGGGCCATCAGGAAGTTGATGTAATGCATCACCTGCCCGTCCCAGATCAGCGGCCAGCGGAACGTCGTCACGATAAAGAAGACGAACACGGTTGCAAAGATCAGGGCCAGAATGAGTCGCAGGTGAGCAGGATAAGCCTCACCCTGCATTGGTCGAGCACGCTGTTCAAAACGGTTAGCTGCCATCATTCCTCTGTCATCGGTAGTGTCCAGTACCGATTGTGCTGGTGAGACATTGCGTCAACGCTGTCCTGATCGTGTCGATGCGCGGCGTTGTCCCATGCCGGTTCAAGTCGAAGGGTGATCCACAACTCCGGCCTTCGCTTTGAACGAGATATGCTTGTGGCCGAAAAAGCTGGTGATGACGGTGAACCCTGCAAGCAGCGCTCCCGCGATATAGGGTGCCTGCGTCCTGAACAGGGGAACGACCCGAAGAGCTGTCGTAAGCGGAGCGATCGCCACGGCATTCAGCACAAGACTGGGAAGGTATACAAGCATGCTGCGCCGGTACTCCCGCCAATAGTCGCCCTTCGTCCGAAAGACGAACCACTTATAGCCGAGAAACGATACCGTCACATTGATTACAGTCGCGACCACCGATGCACTGCTCGCCATCAGCGCCGGCTGCGTCGGCAGCAGGTGGAGAAACAGCTTCAGCATCAGGAAAAAACAGCCATAGCCGAACAGCGTATTCCAAGCGCCGACAGCAAGATAGCGCAGCAGCTGGCGGTGGGGAAGATGCGCGAAGAGTCGCTTGAACAAAAGTGCCGCCTCGGCTGCGCTGGAACACGCGTTAGAAATTGATGCGTTCTTTTTCCGTGACCAGCGGCCGGCCCTGAACGATTGTGTGGATTGAGCCGACGTACTCTCCAATGATACCGAGTGCAACCAGTTGCACCGATCCGAGAAAGAAGAGGCCGATCATCGTCGGTGCGAGACCAAGCTGAAATCGGTCCCAGAACATCAGCTTGGCAATCAGGTATAGAAAACCGGCGACGAGGCTAAGGGCTGCAAAGACAAAGCCGCCAAAGATGACCAGGCGAAGCGGCACCTTCGACAGGTTCGTGATGCCCAGCATCGCCATGTCGTACAGCGTGTAGAAGTTGTTCTTCGTAATACCGCGCATACGGCGCTTCTGGTTATAGTAGAGCGCCTTGTGCGGCAGGCCGATCTCGGCGATCTGTCCGCGGAAGTAGGGCTGCGGATCCTGAAAGTCGCGTCGCAAAATGTCGATCACCGTGCGGTCGTACAGTCCAAAGCCCGTGAAATGTTCCAGGACCTTTACGTCCGTCAAACGCGCGACCGTCTTGTAGTACACAGACCGAACGCGGTACATCAGACCGTTCTCGTCGCTTGTACTCTTGATCGCAACGACGATTGGGTAGCCGGCCTCCCACTCGCGCAGGAAGTCGACGATCATCTCCGGCGGATCCTGCAGATCGGAGAGCAGGACCACCACCGCATCGCCGTTCGCTTCGAGAATCGCATGATGCGGCGACCGGATGTGCCCGAAGTTGCGCGCATTCACGATCACCTTCACATGCGAATCGCGCAGAGCAATCCCGCGCAGAACCTCCACCGTACGATCGGTCGAGTGATTATCGATAATGATGTGCTCGTAGCGGTATTGCGGGAGATCCGCAAAGAGCGCACGCACGCGGTCAGTCAACAGCTCGACGTTCTCTTCCTCGTTGTAACAGGGACTGACGATGCTGATGAGCTTCATATTCCCTTCCCTTCTCCACCGTACCACGCAGCCGTGCGGCGGATGGCCTCCTGCAAATCGACTGTCTCGTGGAGGCCCAGCATATCTCGTGCCCGGTCCACCGAAGGAACATAGCGCGACACCCCAACTCCGGGAACAACCTGTTTCGCGACACGAATGTCCGTCTGAGAGCCAAGCGTTCGCGCGACGATCTGCGCCAGCTCCAGAATACTGAGGTCGTGAGCCGAGCCCACGTTGATCGGAACCAGGGCAGGAGCCCGGAAGAGCATCGTCCAGAGCCAGATCGCTAGATCGGCGGCGTACAGGTAGGATCGCCTCGGCGTGCCATCGCCGCCAATCTGAAGCGGCCGCCCGGCAAGCACGTCACCGATGAAGTTGCCGATCGCAAAATGCGCATCGAGCGGAAGATGCGGGCCGGCAAACGCCCAGCAGCGCGCAATCTTGCACTCCAGACCCGCAGTCGTCTGCTTCTGATACACCGCACACAGCAACTCAGACGCGCGCTTCCCCTCCGCGTACACGCTCGCCGCATCAAGCGGATCGGGCGCTCCCGCATAGCTCTCCGCAACATGCGTCAGTTCGGGCGACTGCCTCCCATACACCGCGCCCGAACTGGTCAGCAGGAGCTTCCGCGTTCCATGGCTCGCCGCAAACTCGAGCGTCCGCTCGGTCCCCCGAAGAATCGTCGTCAGCATCGCAAGCGGCGCTTCCGCAGCCTGCTTCGCGCTCGCTTCCGTTGCCGCATGGATGACGAAGCGGAACTCACCATCGGGAAACTCGAAAGCGCGAACGTCTCCACCCTCGAGCGTAATCGCAGGATCGGTAGCAACCTGCGGCAGCTTTCTCGCGAACGCCGCAGGATCGCGTGTAAGGAGAGTCGCCCGCGCGCCAAGCTTCAGCACGCGATTGATGTGGCAGAAGCTCTCCATTAGCCAGCAGCCGAAGAAGCCCGTGCCCCCGGTGATGAAGAGGCGCTCACCGCGCATCTCATCCCACACCGGGCGAGTTTGCTCTAGGATGTGATCCAAATCCTCGAACGATATTGGCTTCGCGGGCATTGTTCCCTTACACCGGCAGGTAGCGGAACACCATTGCGGAGGTCTCCTCGTCGAGATCCGGCGTCATCCGGTGCAGCGGGTTCGACTCCATTCCCCCGCTCTCCGTCACGCGGCTGCTGATCTTCGGGAAGTAGGTCTGCGTCGGATCGATGTGCACCATAAAGGCTGCCGGTCCAGGCGCGTTGAAGCGCTTCAGAAACTCGGGATCGTCCTGGTACCCCGGCCCGATGCGCAGAACAGGAATGTCATACGCGGCAAAGAGATGCTCCCACTTCGGAATGCCCAGGCCGGTCGACGTGTCGCAGCCGACATACCGGCCCTTGAAGTAATTCAGCTGCGTCATCCGGATCGACGCATAGCCGTTATCGTCAAAGATAAACAGCTTCAGATTCAGCTTGTTCACCGATACGGTCCCCAGTTCTTGGAGATTCTGAATAAACCCGCCATCCCCTTCGATAAGAATCGTCCTGCGTCCCTTCGCCGCAAACGCAGCCCCGATCGATCCACTCAACCCATAGCCCATCGAGGCGAGACCTTTGTTCGTCACGACCCGCTGGCCTGGTTTCTGGTCAAAGGTCTGCATCATCACCGTAAAGGCGCTTCCACTGCTGCACGGGATGACAACATCATCGTCTGTAGCCAGCGTCGAAAGCTCCGTAGCGAAGACATACGGCGAGAGAAACCCCTCACCTGTGTTGTTCACCGGTTCGACCAGCGGTAGACGCGCGCGCACCTGCCTGCAGAAATCGACCCACGCCGTGTGCACGCCGCCATCCTCCTTCAGCAGCGATTCAAGCACGTGGTTGGCATCGCCCAGGATTGGCATCGCCACCTTCGGGTGTCCTTTCTTCAGTTCGGCCGGATCGCAATCGACCTGCACCACCTCGCCTGCGGGAACGAACTGCTGCCAGTTGAATCCAGTCTGCTGCAGGCTAAGCCGTGTACCCAGCGCCACCAGCAAGTCGGACTGCTGGAGCAGAATGTTCGCGTACCGCTGCCCCCATGTATTCGGCCGGCCGAAGAAGAGCGGATGATCCGCCGCGATCCGGTCCATGCCGTTCCACGTCGTCATCACAGGAACGCCAAATGCGGTCATCGCGTCGATCAGCGATACCGTCGTGCTGCGGTCGACCCCGCCCCCGATCAGGATCACCGGCCGTTCGGCCCCCTTGATCTTCCCGGCAAGCATTCTAATGGTCGCATCGTCGACCGGCCGGAAGTCGGGCTTCGCCTCCCTCACCGCGTTCGTCAACGTCGCCTCGTCCACCTGCGCTCCCTGGACATCCAGCGGCAGCTCAAGGAACACCGGCGCCTTCCGCCCCTTGGAGCCGCTGCGAATCATCTCTGCGAACGTCTCGCGGTCGACGACCTTGTCCATCAGGATGGACTTATCCGTGATCGGTCGAACGATATCGACGCCGTCGATCTCCTGGATGCCGCGCTGGCGGACCTGGCCCAGCGCCAGATCGGGAACCTTCACCTGTCCACCGATCACCAGGAGTTCGCGGCTCTCAAGATACGCGCCCGCAATTGCGGTCACGATATTTGTCAGCCCCGGACCCGCCGTCACCATCGCAAACGCCTTGCCGCCTAGGCGCACTTCATTGAAGTACTCCGCCGCAATCCCGGCCGCGACCTCATGCACCACCGGCACACACGTCAGGCGATAACTGCAGCTTTCGAGCAGATGCATGATGTTTCCGCCGGCAACAAAAAAGCAGTGCGTGTAGCCCAGGGACACCAGCCACTCGGCCAGAACGTCGCTATATTTTCTTGTAGTGATTTCCTTGCTCATGCAAACCTCTCGACAACCGACTGGACGGCCCGTTTCACAGCGCCGGTCACCTCGGCCGACTTCGCAATCCTGCGTAGAACGACATCCCCATCCTGCGCCACAAGAATCAGCGTGTAGTGCCCCGGCCCATGCTTCTTGTCGGAGTCGAATCGTTCGATAACCTCATCGAGCGGCATCGTCCGTAACGCATCCGGCATCCCGGCAACCGACGACACCATTGTCTCCAGGTGACTCTCGAGCTGCGCTACGCGAGGGCTGCTTCCGTAGTCCGTTCCACGTTCGCGTTCAAAGGTCAATGCGCAAAGAATTCCCAAACCCACCGCAATCCCGTGCGAGATCGCAAAGTGGGACGCACCCTCGATCGCGTGGCCAAAGGTGTGGCCGAAGTTCAGCAGCAGCCGCTCCTTCTTGTCGAACTCGTCCACCTCGATAAACCACTTCTTGGCCCTGAGGCTATTCACAATCACCGCCTCGAGCGCCTCGGTCCCGATCGCAACCGAAGGCTTATACGAGAGATGCCGCTCAAAGGACTCCGCGCCCCTGCAGAAACAGATCTTCGCCGCCTCGATCAGGCCGCTCGCCTTCTGATCCTCAGGCAGGGTCTGCGCCAGCGCCGGATCGATCAACACCTGCCGTGGAGGATGAAAGGTGCCAACCAGGTTCTTGTAGGGCCCCACGTTAATCGACGACTTCCCGCCAATACATGAGTCGACCATTCCTAAGATGGTCGTCGGCAGATAGCTCCACGTGAGGCCGCGCATATAGATCGACGCAATGAACGCGGAGAGGTCCTGCACGATGCCGCCGCCTACCGCTACCAGTTCCGTCTGCCGGTTTGCCCCGCCCTTGCGAAGCCTCTCAATCACAGCGGGCGAAGCGTCGAGCGACTTGTTTACTTCGATTGCGTCGATGAAAATAGCGGGGACGAGAGCGGCCGTCGCCAGCTCCTCAAAGGCAGGCACAAAAAACGCGTCCGCGATTCGCGCCGCTGCGCTGAATCGTCCTATAAACTCTGCGAAGGCGTAGCTCTTGATCTCAACCGTATACGGGCCGCCGGACGACTGGATCTCAAACGATGCGGACATGGCTATACCCCAGATCGGAGGCGATAAACTGCCCCGTAATCCCCGTGTTCTCGGATGAGCAGAGATAGCACACCAGCGACGCCACGTCATGGAGTTGCGGCAGCGTGCCGAACTTCGTTGCCCCCGTCAATCTGCCGATCTGGTCGTCGCTCAGGTTGCGCCGCGTCATCGGCGTATCGAGCGCCCCGGGCAGAACCGCATTGATGAGATGACCATCCGCCGCAAGATCGACCGAGGCCGAAAGGATCAAGCCCTGCAAGGCCGCCTTGCTCATGCAGTACGACAGCTTTGACTGCCGCGCAAGATTCTGCCAGATCGAACTGATCACACACAGCCGCGATCCATGATCGAGCAGCTTCAAAGAGAGCAGCGCCTTCAACGTGACCAGAACATATACACAGTTAGCCTTGTAAAGCGCGATATGATCTTCAACCTTCACGTCGTACACACTGTCGTTTCCATTCGCGCCCTGCGCCCAGCAAACGCTGGTGTACGGTCCCGACTCCGCCGACGCGAGCAGCTCGGCAGAGAACGCGTCCTCATGCAGATCATCCGGATGCGAGTTATCGTCATGCAGTTTATCGAGCGGATCGGCCGCAATCCATCCATGGGCCGCCGTCGCCGACGCTGGCTTACGCCGGCTCACTCCCGTAACCTGCCACCCCTTTCGGGACGCATGCTCGAGGATGGAACCGCCGATTGCACCACTGGCCCCAAACAGAAGAAGGCGCTCAGGAGTCGTCGCCATTATTGATTCAGAACCGCCCAGCGCTTCTCGAGCATGTCGATGCGCTTCGAATCTTCCTGCTGGATCTGCCCGTAGTAGTCGCGCTTGTTCAGCAGCCAGAGCATCTCGAAGTGCACCGCATTCAGCAGGCCCTGATCGATATGGGTCTCCTTCGCCGCTTGCGCATCGAAGATCACCTTGCGCGTCTCGAAGCGCGTCAGATGAACATCCACCATCTGGCGCAGCACGGGAATGGAATCGCTCGATACCCCGCCGCCAACCACCAGATCCAGCCCTCTCGCCTTACACGCGGCAGCGGTCTTCAGCACGTAGTCCGTGACTTCAGAACCATTGATCGCCTCCCGGCCAAGACCGGCGGAGAGCGAGAAGTCGACGCGGCCAAAGACGATGCCAGCCAGCTCCGGCGCCTTCGCCGTCGCATCCGCCATGTCATCGAGCAGCTTAAAGGCGTTGATCGTCTCGAGATTGAAGAGGAAATCGGTCTCCTCCTGGTCTTCTTTCGAGTAAATCTTGCCGACAGCCTCGGCGAACTTCGAGAGCGCGTAGGTGCTCTCAATCATGGGCGCAATAATGTAGTCGACGCCAATCTGCTTGCTCTCGATCAGATCGCGCATCGCCTCGCAGCCGCCGACCTTCAATCCGAGCTTCAGCCCGGCCTTGCGGCAGATCTCAACCAATCGCAGAAGCTCATCGACACGCGTCCCCTCAGCCTCGAACTCCGCCTTGACCGCAACATAGCCAAACTCATCCTTGCCCTTTTTGAGCAGATCCAGCATCTTGCGTTCTTTGGTATTCAATTCGCTCTCCTGAAGTTGACTTCATCCTGATGCCATTCGCTCGGTGTGTGCCCTGGCGCTGGGCCACATAAATTAGTGTCTTTATGGTAGCAGGGTCACGCAGTCCACCGGTCATCATCGTGTCAATTTCGATGTACCCGCAACATTAGCCTTTATGTCTTCAGAATCTCTGCATAGGCAGCAATCTGCCTCAGAGTCATGGCCTGCATTTCGCGGTTATCTGCGCTCGTGGAGACGGCCCCCGCCTGCCATGTCCGATACCACTGAACCAGCCATTCCAGCGCCGTCTCAAGTCGCAGGTGAGGTGACCAGGCAAGGTCCCGGCGCGCTCGACTTGCATCCAGCTTCAGGTATCCGGCCTCATGCGGACCATGGTCGTCGTCGAGCACCCAGGAGGCGCCATCGCCCCAGAACTGCGTCATGCGTTCGGCGATCCAGGCAACAGATTGTGCATCTTCTTCATTCGGACCGAAGTTATATGCGGTCGCGAACCGACCCGCATCCGGCGCTCCCGAAAGCAGCTCTTCCGCCAGCCGCATGTACCCGTGCACCGGCTCGAGCACATGCTGCCAGGGACGAATCGCGTGAGGGCGGCGGATGCGCACTGGCTCCCTCGAGAGGAAGCCACGAACAAGGTCGGGAATCAGCCGGTCCGTCGACCAGTCACCGCCCCCGATCACGTTACCCGCACGGGCCGTCGCGACGGCTACACCGTGTTCAGCAATCCTGGCGACCGGAAAGTAGGACTGCCGAAACGCAGCAGATACGATCTCGGCGCACGCCTTCGAGCTCGAGTACGGATCATACCCCCCCAGCGGGTCCGTCTCCCGGTACGGCCACACCCACTCCTTGTTCTCATAACACTTGTCCGTCGTCACCGAGACAACCGCCCGAACCGAAGGTGTCCGGCGAATCGCATCGAGCACCTTCGCGGTTCCAATCACATTCGTCTCATACGTCCCGATCGGGTCTTCATAGGAGTACCGGACAAGCGGCTGCGCAGCCAGGTGGAAGACCACCTCAGGCCGGAACTCCCGCATCGATGCCTCGAGCCGCGCCGCATCGCGAATGTCTCCCCGAACGTCCTCCATCACCTCGCCTATCCGGGCAACTGTAAAGAGATTGGGCTCCGTGCACGGATCAAGCGCGTACCCTCGAACCTCCGCGCCGAGATGCGCCAGCCACAGCGCCAGCCAGCCACCTTTAAATCCGGTATGGCCTGTCAGAAAGACGCGGCGGCCGCTCCAGGTAGTGCGCATCGCCGCTTTGCTTACCAGCTCTTCCATGGGGCCTTCCCTCTACTCCAGAGATCTTCGAGATGCTGCTTGTCGCGGAGCGTATCCATCGCCTGCCAGAAGCCGTGATGAAAGAAGGCGTGGACCTCTTTGCGCGCCACGAGCGCCTCGATCGGCTCACGCTCGAACATCTGCAACTCATCGGTCACATCGGCGAGCACCTTCGGCGAGAGCACAAAGAATCCGCCATTGATCCAGCCGCCCTCGTCGCTCGGCTTCTCCTGGAAGGAGTAGATCTGCGTATCCTTCAACCCCAGCGCTCCAAACCGCGCCAGCGGCTGCACACTGGTCAGCGTTACCAGCCTTCCATGGGCCTTGTGAAAGGCGATCGAGGCCGTGATGTCGACATCCGCAACGCCATCCCCATAGGTCATGCAGAACGCCTCTTCGCCATCCAGATATTTTTCAATCCGCTTCAGTCGGCCGCCTGTCCCGGTGGATTCGCCCGTATCCACAAGCGTGACGCGCCAAGGCTCCGCAACCGAGTTGTGCACGATCATCTTGTTCTCGGTCATATCAAAAGTCACGTCAGACGTGTGCAGGAAATAATTCGCAAAGTATTCCTTGATGACATAGCCCTTGTATCCGCAACAGATAATAAATTCGTTGATGCCGTACTGCGAGTAGATCTTCAGAATGTGCCAGAGAATCGGCCGTCCGCCAATCTCAACCATCGGCTTGGGCCGGACAGAGGTCTCTTCACTGATGCGCGTGCCGAGCCCGCCGGCGAGGATTACAGCTTTCATGGTCTGGTGTCCCTTTCACACGTGGAGGCGCTTCAATCAGCTTATCGTCTCTTTCAAATAATTCTCACGTCTGCCATCAAGACACCGCAGACGCAAACGCATGAGGACCCGTCCCATCACTCTCAGCACGAGCGCCGATAGCTGTCCCGGAACCTTGCAGGGCAAAGGGATATCGCAGAGTGACAAGGAAGAGCGCTATCAAAATAATGCATTTAACCTGCCCGCCAAAGCTTGCATGATGGAAGATCAACTCGCTCTCCGGTGCCAGGGCCACCGCGATGCACACCCATGCAGCCGTCAGACCTGGAATCTTCCGGCCCGCCCGTGCAGCATCGATGCTGAAGAGAAGAAGCAGCGCGGCTGGAACATACAGATGGAGCAACGTGTAATCGTGCGATGTAGGCGGAAGCAGAATCGAGGCCACCGTCAGGCTGAGCATCTGGTTCAGGAGGGGAAGTCTCCAGATCACTCTGAAGAAGAGCCACAGTCCAGTCGACGCCGCAATCGCAAGATAGACGTCAACCATCAAAGGTGTCATCGTGACATGCAGCACCGAATGCATGAAGCGCTTGATGAGAGCGAAGAGAGAGTGATCGAACCCGGTCTCTGGGTTGAGAACAGGAAGCATATACCGGATCTGAAATTGCTTTAGACCCGCGCTGATACCCGCCCATGCCACCTTGAGGGACGAACAGATCAACCAGAGTGAAAACAAGGTGCTCGTCGCCGCAACGCCGATCCCGAAGAAAATCTCGCGAAATTGCTTCCGTGCAAGCAACAGACCGAAATAAACCAGCGGGAACAGCTTCATGGATGCCGCCACGCCAAACAAGGCCGCAGCTAGAAAGTAGTTGCCGCGCAGAAAAGCCACGAGACCAGACGCTACGATCAGGAAAATCACCATCTCCATATTGCCGAGAAGATATTCGAACCAGAGCGGGTAAGACAGCAGCGTCATGGAGCCAAGAAATAAGAATGTAGTGGCGCGTGAAACACCTCGAATCCGCATCGCCGATCCCAGAGGAACCTCCAGCAGAAGAAGCGCCGCAAAGGTGAACGCAAGGTAGTAGCGAATCCCATGCGCCGGAAGGCGGTAGCACAGTGCATAGAGCATCGCGACCGGTGCGGGATACATGAACGTGAGCCCATGCGTCGACGCTGTACTGAAGAAAGCGGCTTGATGCAGAAAGTGGAAGCGCGCACCGAAACAGTAGAAGTCGATGAACCCATAAAAGGGTATAAAGGGCCAGACATACTGTGCATCCCGGTAGCCAAGTCGATAGCAGACATACTCGCTCAGTAGACAGACGGCCGTCAGACCTGACGTAATCATCCACAAGGCCAGAACATTCCTGGGAAGCTGCCGGACTGCTATAGACTGCGACTTCATCATAAGAGCTTACTGTACTATTTAGGCTGAAGTGACAGGAACACGCACCATCTTAATGGCCTCTAAAAGGAGCAAGCATTGGCCCTCGGATTAGATCGCGGCAAGCCGTTGATTTCGATCGTAGTCCCAGTGTTCAACGAAGAAGTGAACATCTTCCCCTTCTATGAAGCTTTGGTTCCCGTGACTCAACACTTGAGTGAGACATGTGACTTCGAGTTTGTATTCACAGACAATCACAGCACCGACCAGACTCCGGTCCTGCTCCGTGAACTCGCGCTTAAGGATCCAAGAGTTAAAGCGTATCGGTTTTCAAGAAACTTTGGCTACCAGCGATCCATCATGACCGGCTATGCAAAGGCGAGTGGAGCAGCAGCCATTCAGCTTGACTGCGACCTTCAGGACCCGCCAGAGCTACTCGGCGAGTTCGTTCGAATCTGGAGCCAGGAAGGCGCCGATGTGGTCTATGGCGTTCGCGTCAAGCGTGAGGAGTCCTGGGCGAACCAGATGGCCCGGGTACTCTTTTACCGCGTCATCGACCGCTTGAGCGAAGACAAGATTCCCGTCGATGCCGGAGACTTTCGCCTGATCAGCCGGCGAGTCATCGACCTGCTCAAGGAGTATGAGGATCCCCAGCCCTATCTCCGCGGCACGATCGCGGCGATGGGATTCAAGCAGGTGGGTGTGCCCTATGATCGCGCCGCACGCGCACGTGGCGAAAGTAAATTCTCTTTCTCAAAGATGATGGCGCTCGCCCTTGATGGCATCCTGAATCACTCCACCGTGCCGCTGAGATTCTCTACTTTTTTTGGACTCGTCGTCTCCGCAAGCACGTTTCTTGGAGTCATCGGCTACACGGCGTATAAACTCATCGTTCACGCCCAATGGCCGGCCGGTTTCGCCACGTTGGTCGCGCTTGGCTTGGGATCCATCAGCATCAATGCCATGTTCCTTGGAATCATCGGCGAATATCTCGGCCGGCTGTACACCATCAGCAGACCACGGCCGCTCACGATCATCGAAGAAGTGATTCACCTGAAGGCCAATGCTGCCCACTCTCTTGAAACAGAGTTAAGTGAGATCTATCGCTCGACAGCGGTCCCCAGCCAGTCACGACCCCACTCGTCATAACCTGCTAGTCCTGACCCAGCCAGTCATCAATTCCTTCCGCTACAGTACGCATCCGAACCTCAGGAACAGACTGGGTAAGTTTCTCGGTGAGCAGGCCCGCACGCAGCGGCCGCTTTGCTTTCTGCGCAAGATCTGACGTGACCACTCCACGCAACATCCTCGAATCCAGCTTCATCTCTAACGCTGCCTGCACGGCGAAATCATAACGTGAGAGAAGTTCTGGTCCGCAAATGTGGAAGATGCCGTACCGCGATGCGTGTACAAGCGCGATTGTGGCCCGTGCTAGATCGCGGTTGTAGGTAGGTGTCGAAAACTGGTCGACTGGTACAGACATCGTTTGCCCACTGGCGAGATTGCGGCGAAGCGAGTAGAGAAAATTCTTGCCGCCCGGATCTTCGCCGTAAACAACTGTCGTGCGAAGTACAAGAGCTGTGGAATGCATCCGTAGAACAGCTTCTTCACCAAGCGACTTACTCAGACCGTAGACACTTACTGGATTCTTTTCGCTGGTCTCCGTATATGGTCCATCGAGACCATCGAACACGTACTCCGTCGAGAAATAGATAAACGGAATATGCGTGCAGCGTGACGCCAGTGCAGCGGGACCAAGATGATTCGTCTGCATCGCCCACTCGGTGTCGGCTTCACACCGTTCCACGTCGGTTGCGCCCCCCACGCAATACACCGCGTCTATCTCGTACTGTTCAAAAATCTCGTCAAGATTCTCTGGTGAGTTGGCAAGCTCGGCAAGATCGACCTGCAGCCATCCGGGCCTCACAGACCGGCCTGCGCACAACGTGTTTTCCAGGCCAAGCGCCTCGACGATCTGATGACCGACCTGTCCCGCCGCTCCGACGACAAGGGATCTACCCGGTACGCTCATCGATCCTCGCTCTCACAACGAAAGGGACTGGTGAAATCCGCTAACCGAGGGAGATTGGCGTCGCGGTCCGAGACGACAGGCGAGGCGCATGGCCACTCAAATCCGAACGAGTCCCATCGTATCCCCGCGTCAAGCTGAGGATGATGTTCACTCGATACGTGATACATCATCAGCGCGGGTGCGGTCACGACACAAAAACCATGGGCAACGCCCGACGGGATATAAGCTGCCGTCGTCTCCTCGGCAGACAGCCGGAAGCTGCAGTATTCGCCGAAGGTCTTCGAATCGGTACGCAGGTCAAGCGCAACATCGAGGATCTCCCCCTCCAGGCAATACACAAGCTTTGCTCCATCCGCAGGAGGAAGCTGGAAATGCATCCCACGAATCACACCCGCACGAGATCGCGTGTGAAAACTCTCTACAAAATTCGTCTCGAGTCGCATCTCCAGAAAAGCCGAGGCCTGCAGGCTTTTAACAAAACTACCGCGTTCATCGGGACGATTCGTGAGGGACAACTCAAAACATCCTGCAAGACTCTGTGGGTGGAGTTTCATGCTTGAATTCACTATAAACGATGCTCCAGAACATCATGCCGCATGAACAAATTGAGGAGCGCTTCGTGTATTCTGTACCAACTTATGACCGAAAAAGCGGAGCAGTTGCGGCAGCAGATTCTCGAGCTTACGACCCAGTATCACGCAGAGGCATTCCCCCAGCGTGAATTCGTTCCGGGCATCTCGTCCGTTCCCGTCTCCGGCAAGGTGATCGGGCCCGATGACATCTGTTCGGTCGTCGAATCTGCCCTCGATGGGTGGTTCACGACGGGGCGCTTCGCCAAAGATTTCGAGCGCAAGCTGGCGCGGTTCGTCGGCGTCCGCTCCGCCTCGCTGGTCAACTCCGGATCCTCCGCGAACCTCGTCGCGCTCAGTGCGTTGACATCCCCCAAACTCGGAGACCGGCAGTTGAAGCCCGGCGACGAAGTCATCACGGTTGCCGCGGGATTCCCCACGACCGTCAATCCAATCTTTCAGAACCGCCTCGTGCCCGTCTTCCTCGACGTAACGCTGCCCACCTACGAGATCGATGTCTCGCGCCTCGAGGAGGCATACAGTCCCAAAGTGAAGGCCGTGATGATCGCGCACACGCTCGGCAACGTCTTCAACCTCGATGCGATCACGGCCTTCTGCAGGAAGCACACGCTCTGGCTTATTGAAGACTGCTGCGACGCTCTCGGCTCCACCTACAAAGGCCAGAAGGTCGGGACGTTCGGCGATATAGCGACTGTGAGCTTTTATCCGGCACATCACATCACCATGGGCGAGGGCGGTGCCGTGCTGACCGATAAGCCGGCCCTGCAGGTCTTGATCGACAGTTTTCGTGATTGGGGCCGGGATTGCTGGTGCGAGCCCGGCGTGGATAACACCTGCGGCAAACGCTTCGAGTGGCAACTGGGAACGCTACCCTGCGGATACGACCACAAATACACCTACTCGCATGTCGGCTATAACCTGAAGGCAACCGACATGCAGGCAGCCCTCGGTGTCTCGCAGATAGCCAAGCTTCCGCACTTCATCGAGCGGCGCAAGCAGAACTTTACGTACCTGAAGAAGGCGCTCCAGCCACTTGAGACCTATCTCACACTTCCGGTTGCGGGCGAAAACGCGGAGCCGAGCTGGTTTGGCTTTCCCATCGCCGTCAAACCGGATGCGCCCTTCTCGCGCGATCAGCTGACCCGTCACCTTGAGACCTGCAAGATCGGCACACGGCTGGTATTCGCGGGAAACCTGCTGCGGCAACCCGCCTATGAAGGCTATGAGCATCGCGCTATAGGCGACCTGAAAAATACCGATTTCGTGATGAGTCAGGTCTTCTGGATCGGTGTGTATCCCGGACTCACCACCGAGATGCTGGACTACATCGCGAAGTCGATTGACGACTTCGTCGCGCAGGCGAAGACAGGGCTCAATATAAATGACCTGTTGATCCAACACACGTAGCAAACTGCGGCACGCACTACCAAACAGCGGGCCTTCCAGACTGTCCCCAGACTGTCCGATCTTCATCCTGAAGCTGAACAATCGAATCCATCCACCCGCGCAACCGCAGCAGGGCCGTGGTGTGATTAGCGAGCCGCAATCGAAATCAGCGCCGGCCCCGGCCCCCCCGGCATATCGAGCGTCCGCTTCAACTGCCCGCAGGCCGCATAGATGTCCCGTCCCCGCGGCCGTCGGACATACGTCGGAACTCCGCCTTCCACCAGCATTGCCTGAAACACCGTCACGTGCTCCGGCTTTGGCTGCTCGTACACCATGCCCGGCCCCGGGTTCCACACAATCAGATTCACCTTCGCCTTCATGCCCCGCAACAGCGCCAGCACCTCGCGCGCGTGGCCCGGTCGATCGTTCACCCCGCCCAGCAGCACATACTCGAACGTTACATACTCTCGCTTGCCCATCGGAATCGTATTCACCGCCGCCAGCAGCGCGGCTATATTCCACTTCCGCGTAATGGGCATGATCGCCTCACGCACCCCATCGTTCGAGGCGTTCAAACTCAATGCCAGTTTTGGCCGTCGGCTCTCCCCGGCAAACCGCCGAATCGCCGGCTCGATCCCGCTGGTCGACACCGTCATCCGCGACTCCGGAATCCCCATGCCGCCCGCCAGCAGCCGCACACTCTCCATAAAGGCGTCGTAGTTCAGAAACGGCTCCCCCATCCCCATGAACACCAGGTTGATCCTGTCCTTCCCTACCCGGACACCCTGCCGTGCCAGCACCGCCGCAACCTGCCCCGCAATCTCACCTGCCGCCAGATTCCGCCTGATCCCCAGCTTCGCTGTCAGGCAGAACTGGCAGTTCACCGCGCATCCCACCTGACTCGAGATACAGATCGTCGCCCGCCGATACCCCGCCCGCTCCAGCACCCCGATATCCTGCCACCGCTTCCGTACCGCAACGCCTTCGGATGCGCTATCCTTCATGCTCTTGCGCAGGCCGGGATCGCTGTCCTCTAGTTCCTCCTCAACCGCCGCCTCGCTTCCATCCCCCCGCTCCCCGCCATCCCCCTCCGGCATCCACACCGTCTCGACCGTCTCCCCATCCATCATCCGCATCAGGTAGCGTTCCGTGCCATCGACCGACGTCGCCGTCTGCACCACCTCCGGCCGCCCCACACCATACCCTCCCAGGGACAGCCTCTCGCGCAGCGCCAATGGCAGCACCGACATTTCTTCGAACGATTCCGCAAGCTGCCGGTACATCCCCGCAAACACCTGTCCCGCGCGATACTTCGGCTGATCCAGCTCCGTCATCAGCGTCTGCAGCTCTTTTAGAGTCATCCCAAACAGCGCCCGCGACTTCACCCCGGCCATCGCACTCCCTGAACTCACCGGATCCCCTGACATCGCTTCTCTTCCCTTCTCGTCCGTTCTTCAGTTTACGCCGCAGCTCATCGTGGACCAGTCCTCGCAACACGATCGCCGGAGTGCCGTTGCAGGCGACCCCTCGCAGCCTCGCACCTCCGCCATCGCGGAAGCAGTCCTCGGTCCTCCGTGGCAACGCCGCTGTCCTCTACGCTGCCCCGCCTGTGAAACAATAGACGCAACGCCTCAAGGAGTCGCATGTCCGCAATCCTCACTGAACCCACCCCAGCTACCACCAGCACCGAGCCCCGCAATATTCGCAGGACCGTCCTCTCCAACGGCCTCCAGGTCCTCACCGAATCCATGCCCCACGTTCGCAGCATCTCCATGGGAGCCTGGATCAACTCCGGCTCGCGCGACGAGTCACCCGCCATCAACGGCATCTCCCACTTCGTCGAGCACATGGTCTTCAAAGGAACTACCTCGCGCTCCGCCAAGCAGCTCGCCCGTGAGGTCGACACCATCGGCGGCAACCTCGACGCGTTCACTGGGAAAGAGACGATCTGCTTCAACATCAAAGTGTTGGATGAGAATGTGGAACCGGCACTTGATCTCCTCGCCGACCTTGTCCTCCATCCCACCTTCAGCCCCGAAGAGCTCACCCGCGAGCAGGGCGTCATCCTCGAAGAGATCAAGATGGATGAAGACAACCCCGACTATCTCGTCCACGAGATCCACACCCAGAACTTCTGGAAGGGTAATGCCCTCGGTCGCCCCATCCTCGGAACTGCCAAGACTGTCTCCAGCTTCAACCAGCAGATTGTCTTCGACTACTACGCCTGCCGCTTCACCTCGACCAACATGGTCTTCTCCGCCGCCGGCAACCTCGACCACGACACCTTCGTCGAGCAGGTCGCCGCACAGTTCCACTCGCTCCAGGCTTCGAGCGATGCCGCACCAGCCAAACTCCCCGCCCCTGCCGCCTTCCCCCACATCACACTCAAGAACAAGAAATCCCTCGGACAGGTGCAGTTCTGCCTCGGCGTCCCCGCGCCCGCCGTCCAGGCCGACAACCGCTACGCCGTCTATCTCCTCAATACCATGCTCGGCGGCGGCATGAGCTCCCGCCTCTTCCAGACCATTCGCGAAGACCAGGGTCTCGCCTACTCCATCTACTCCGAGATGAGCCCCTTCCGCGACACCGGCGCTCTCTCGGTCTACGCCGGTACCTCCCCCGACAAGACGGAGCAGGTCCTCACCCTCACCCTCCAGGAGCTCAGCCGACTCAAACAGGAAGCCGTTCCCGACAGCGAACTCAAGCGCGCCAAAGACCAGCTCAAGAGCAATATGGTCATCGGCCTCGAAAGCTCCTCGAGCCGCATGTCCAACCTCGCCCGCCAGCAGATGTACTTTGGCCGCTTCTTCGGGATCGAAGAGCTCGTCCGCCAGATCGAACGCGTCACCCCCACCGAGATCCAGAGCCTCGCCCAGCAGCTCTTCCAGCCCGACCTCATCGCCCTTACCCTGCTCGGCAACCTGGGCACCCTGAAGCTCGACCGCACCGACCTGACCTGCTAGAACCTCCGCCCTCAGCGAATGCCAACCTAGCCGGATGCCCTCTCCTCGGCGTAGCTTCATCGTGCCCAGGAAGACATTCGGGTGCCCATTCGTGGCGCAGCTTCATCGCGACAAGGGTGGATATCGTACGCGGCAGCGTACAAGCGCCTTTCTACCCGTCGCCGTAAGCAAAGGGCGAGCCGAAGCGGTCACTCCGCGGTACCTCCTCTGGTGCCTGTTCTTCTCGCCTTCCCGCCCGATTCGGTCCGTCGCACCGCCATAGCCCCCAGCCATCTCGCCACGTCTAACTATCGAAATGATCTAAAATCGACTCGACATTGAATCCAGAGGAAGACGACGAACCCATGACGATCCAGCAGCACCACCGACACCACGAAGAAGGCTTTACCCTTATCGAACTTCTGATCGTCATGTCCGTCATGCTCATCTTGATGACACTCGCCATACCGCAACTGCTCAAATTGACAAAGCAGGCGCACGAAACCTCCGCCATTCAGTCGGTCAGGACCATCGGTCAGGCGGAACTTCAGTACAACTCACAATATCCTGGCAACGGTTTCGCCTGCACTCTTTCCAATCTCGGGGGACAGCCAAACTCTGGAGCACCATCCGCCCAGGCTGCACAGCTTGTCGACCCCGCTCTCGCAGCCGGGCAAAAAGCCGGCTACACCTTTGCCGTCACAAATTGCAGCAAAGTCACCGTCAATAATCAGGATATGTATACGTCCTACACCATCACTGCCGTTCCCCAGTCCATTGGTAAGACCGGCGACAATGGCTACTGTGCCGACGAGAACAATACGATCCGCAAGGATCCTGCAGGTGGCACCAACTGCACCCAGCCAATCCAGTGAAGATAGTGAGTCTATGTAGCTACACGATCCCAATAACTTACATTACAAGTGGTCAGGTGCAGCTTCTTTGGGAGTATTCGAGATCCGCATCCATCTTCTACTAAGCCTCGTCCTGTCGAGTGCCGTGCTCTCCGCGGAAGACCCTTCGCAAAGTCCGGAAGCCATCGTTCGCCGGGTGGATCATCACTACAACCATCTCTCTTCCTTACAGGCTTACTACTCCGAGCACTACACCGGTATGGGTATGGATCGTACCGAGTCCGGCACCCTGCTCCTTAAGAAGCCCGGTCGCATGCGTTGGAGCTACGCCACACCACCCGGGAAAGTCTTCATTCTGGACGGAAAGGATGGCTGGTTCTATACCCCGGGAAACTACCAGGCTCAACACATCTCGGCCAGGCAACTTGACGACCTGCGTTCCCCGCTGCGCTTTCTCCTTGGCCACACCCAGCTTGAGAAGGAACTGGAGAACCTTACCGTACATCCTGTGAGCGGCGGGTACACAATCTCGGGCATTCCCAAGGGCATGAACGAACGCGTTAAGATGCTGAATCTGGGCGTTGACATGGAAGGGCTTATCGTTTCCATGAGTCTCTCTGAAGTGGACGGTGCCACAACTGAATTCACCTTTTCGGGTCTTCGCGAAGACATTCCTATTCCATCCGGCACCTTCACATTTACCCGACCGCCTGGCGTCGCAATTGTCGAGGGGCTGCCGCCAATCTAGATAGCCGCAGCCCACAATTCGTCCTAAATGTGCACCTTCCCCGACTCTCCGACATTCACCTTACCGCCCGTAATGGCTGCCGCTAGGTACTTAGCTCCAACTATGAGCTTGCTGGAAGAAGCCTCCCAGTATTGCGCCTCTGTAATGTTCACCCGAAGCACTGTGATCTGCGGATCGTCCTCGCCATCCGGGAACCAGGCCTTGTACATCGGGTTCCAGAGCTCGTGAATCTTTGCTCGATCGCTGCTTATCTGAGCTCGTCCCTTCGCCGCGACGTATTTGGAGTCGGATGGGTCTGCATAGATCAGCGAGACATGTGCATCATGTTCAATCTCGTGCACTTTGCCCGACTCATGGCGGGTTAAAAACCACACCGTTCCATCGAACTCTTCCGTCTTATGCGTGGCCATCGGCCTGCTATCAAACGATCCGTCCGCAGCGGCCGTCGTCATCATAGTTATCCGAATATCTTTGATCAGCTCACCGATCTTCTTTAAACCCTCCGGGCCACTCAGCTCTTTGAACTCACTCATCATGTTCCTCCAGACTGCTAGGATGCACAGGCCCGCCGCATAAGATGGCAACACATCGCTGTAAACAGCTTCGGTTAGAATGACGGGACGATCCCGGTAGGACGCGTCCACCGCTGATAATAAGTAGCTGATAGCAAAATCGCCGATAGCAAAGTAGAGTTCCCACCGTGACACACGCTGTAACTTCCCCGTATCTCTCCACTGCCGAGTTCCACGCTGCAGTCTACGATCTATCCCCTGCGGTTGCCGTCTTCGATTGCGATGGCACGCTCTGGTCCGGCGACGCCGGTTCCGCCTTCATGGCCTACACCGTCGAGACCGGGCTGCTCTCCCGCGAGGCGACCGACTGGCTCGACGCGCGTTACCGCCTCTACAAGCGGGGCGAGGTCTCCGAGCTCGCCATCTGCGGCGAGATGGTCCAGGTCTACGCCGGACTCCACGAAAGCGAGCTTCGCCGGGCTGCCCGCGAGTTCTTCCGCACTCAGGTCGAACGCAACCTCTTCCCCGAGATGCGCGATCTCGTCCTGGAGCTGCGTCGCCGCGGCACAGATATCTGGGCAGTCAGTTCGACCAATGACTGGGTCATCGAAGAGGGAGTTCGCCACTTCGACATACCCGCCGATCGCGTCCTCTCTGCTCGCACGAGCACAAAGAACGGCATCGTTACGGATGCGCTCCTCGAGGTTCCTACGGACCAGGGCAAGGTTACTGCCCTCGCACGTGCTAGCATCCACACGCCTGACGCTGTCTTTGGAAATTCAGTCCACGACGCCGCCATGCTGACCATTGCCCGCCGCCCCTTTGCCATCAATCCCACACCCGCACTCCTCGAGCGCAGCACAGCGGAAGGCTGGCCGGTGTACTATCCTCGATCGGTCCGCCTCGAGGATAGGTCGTAAGACTATATCGTTGAAGCTTTTAGGCGTTCGGAGACGTCTAACCGGACAGGTGAAAGATCCGATCCGCAAGCTCGACACCCGAAGCGACGCCGAAGCTGGAAAACCGTTGCGCCTCGTGGTCGCCGCGCTCATGCTTCGCCGAGCCGGTAATGGTGCTGCAGACGAAACGGTCGAGGTCCTCATCTGTCAGCGCAAGCCCAACGAGCCGATGAGCCTCAAGTGGGAGTTTCCCGGCGGCAAGATCGAGATCGGGGAAACAGCTGAGCAGGCGCTCGCGCGGGAGTTGAATGAGGAGCTCGGGATCGACGCTGTGATCGGCAGGCGTGTCGCCCAGATCCGCCATAAGTACCGAAATGGCGGCACGATCGACTTGCAATTCTTTGTCGTCGACGAGTTCAGCGGGACACCCGAGAACCGCATCTTCAACGACATCCGCTGGTCTCCTCTGACCGCGCTGCCCGAATATGACTTCCTTGCAGCGGATCTCGGTCTGGTTCGTGACCTCGCCGACGGCCGCTTGCTCTAGCCAAACACAGTATTGAACATCAGTACCAGTGACAGCCCGGTCACGATGATCCCCGTCGTCCAGGCGACGATATTGAACCAGTGCGTGTTCGTGTACTCGCCCATGAGCTCATGCTTGTTGATCAACTGCAGCATGAAGAGCAGCACGACCGGCAGCAGCACACCATTCAGCACCTGCGACAGAATGGCGATCCTCACCATGGGAAAGTTCGGAATCAGAACTACCGCCGCACCCAGCGCAAGCAGCAGCGTGTAGAACCAGTAGAAGAACGGCGCCTCCTTGAAGCTCTTATCCAGCCCGCTCTCAAATCCCATCCCCTCGCAGACCACATACGCCGTCGACAATGGCAGGATCGATGCCGCGAATAAAGAAGCATTGAAGAGCCCGGCAGCAAACAGAATGAAGGCATATTTGCCGGCGAGCGGCATCATCGCCTCCGCTGCAGTCGCGGCATCCGCTATGTCGCGTATACCGTGGGTGTACAGAGTCGCCGCACAGGCTACTACAATAAACCAGGCCACGACGTCGGTGAAGATCGAACCAACGATCACATCCAGCCGGGAGGCTTTGTACTGCCGCACCGTTACCCCTTTTTCCACGATCGAGGACTGCAGATAAAACTGCATCCACGGTGTGATCGTCGTCCCGATCACCGCGACCGTCATGTACACATAGCTCTTGTCTCTCCATACCGCGCGCCCCGGCAGCTTGACTGTCTCGCTCAGTGCCTGGTGCCAGTCCGGCCCGCTCAGCACCCCGGCGATGATGTACGCGATATAGAAGACGCTTGCCGCTAGAAACACCTTCTCGACACTTTTGTAATTGCCCTTCACCACAAGCGCCCAGACGATTGCGGCACAGACGGGCACACTCGCATACTTACTGATGTGAAAGAGCTGCATGCTGCCGGCGATCCCTGCGAACTCAGTGACGACGTTCCCGAAGTTCACGATCACCAGTAGGACCAGAACCACAAAGGTCATGCGCAGGCCGAACTCCTCGCGTATCAGATCGCTGAGACCTTTGCCGGTGACTGCACCCATGCGCGCGCACATCTCCTGCACGACGATCAGCGCGAGCGTGATGGGAATCATCGTCCACAGCAGTGTGTAGCCGTACTGCGCGCCCGCCTGGGAGTAGGTGTAAATTCCCCCCGAGTCATTATCGACATTCGCCGTGATGAATCCCGGTCCAAGCACGGCCAGAAACATGACGATCCGTACGCGCCACCGGCGCCAGAAGCTCACGCGTGTCTCCTTTGATCGGCGAGCTTCACCTCTGGGATGATCGCTTCAAGCCGTTCGACGATCAGGCCAACTTGCCGGTCGTTATGGTAGCCGTCCCGCAACGCGCGCGCCTGACCGGCAACGGCTATCTTCGCCCGTGCTGCCTCGTCTGGAAGATAACGGCGAATCTTCTCCACGCACTCTTCCAGAGTCGAAAAGAAAACGGCTTCTTCATCCTCGACAAAGCGCTGCCTGTGCCCCTCCGACCGTTCGGCTAGCAGAAAGCCGCCGCAGCCCGCTACCTCGAAGCTCTTGTGCACGAACTCGTCCATGTTCGAATGCGTGATAAAGCTCAAATTGATCTTGGATCGCCAGATTCCCTCGCGATAGGCATCGCGGTAGAGCTCTTCACTGCGATAAATGGCTGCCACAGCTTCGGCGCTCAGCACCGATCGCCACACGGCGTTGCCGGAGATCGCGACCACAAAGCCAAACTCTTTCCAGAGCCGTGTCAGGAACTCGGCGCGTTGATCGTACGGTGTTCCGATAAAAGAGACTTCGCGGTCCCGATTCGTATCGCTCCACCCCTCGGGGGGCGGAAAATGAATCGTCGGCTCATAGGCGGTCTGAATCTTGATCACGTCGCGGGCGCCACGCTCCCGATACTCGGCAATGTTGCGATCGCGTTGTACCACGTGGAGATCGTAGTGCGGGATTGACCGCATGTAGAGACGCCAGCCCGGGTCGCGACGGGGCCCGAAGGGATTGTCGATCATATAGCTGACCGTCGTCACTTCCATCCTCCGCAAGGTATCGAGCGTTTCGGGCCACATCCAGAGCAGCTTGTCCGCCCACAGCACGTCCGGCTTTTCACGTTCGGCGAGCTGCAGCAGATCACGGTTCAGGCGGTTCACTCCTGGGCCCATCGAGAGACGAAAGACGACCTTGCGCATCAGGGCGTTCTGCGAGTCGTACTCATACGCGTTGAGTGGTGTCACCTGGTGTCCCAGGCGCTTCAAAGCCTCTAGGCGATAGAGCGAGGAGTCGTTAGGCGACAATCCGGCAGCATACAAAATCTTCATTGGGCGCGTATCCCGATCGTTGCTAAACAATCCTTTTCAATCTTAGTGAAAGATGCTTTATCGTTTTGCTCGTAAAAGTGCAATCACCTGCTCTGCGTGGATCACACCAACCAGACGTCTCTCACTGTCGATCACGGGCAAGGAATGAAGATTGTACTTATCGAAAAGCTCCGCTACTTTCTTTCCGTTCGCATCGACATCACAGCAGACGATGTGGCCGTCGGAGAGGTCTTTCAGAGCATCGCCACCGACCGCCAGCAGCAACTTTACCAGCGGTATCACAAAGGTTATCCTTCCTGCCGGGTCAAGCAGGAAGATGTCCATCACGCTTTCGATATCGCCCTCGAACTGCCGCAGCGCGAGAATCGCATCCACCACAGCATCATCGGTTCGAAGCGCGATATACTCCGTCGTCATCCTTCCGGCAGCGGAGTCACTCGGAAACTCGAGCAGTTCTTCCACATCGTGCCGCTCCTCCGGGTTCATCTCTTCGAGAATGGCGTCGGATTGCTCGTCACTCAACTCCGACAGCAGGTCCGCCGCAGCCCCGGGGTCCATCTCCTCGACGATGCCGGCAATCTGTTCCGAGTCGAGTGACTCGATCAACGCCTGCTGCAGCTTCGGCCCGACTTCTTCCAGCGCCTCCGCCGCGACCTCCTCATCCAGACTGTTGAAGAGAGCCTGGCGGTCAGCCGGACCTAGCTCTTCCAGGATGTCCGCAATATCCGAAGGATGCATGCGCGAGAGGCGGTCCTGCTCGATCTTCAGCTTCACCCGGCGCGCCGGATCGCGATCAATCAGGTCCACGAACTCCCACGGAATGACATTGGTGCCAAATCGCCGCGAAAGCCTGTCGACCGCGGGTGCGGGCAGTCCCTTCAACAGGCGCCGCAACGCGCCCCGCATCCCGACTTCAACCTCGCAGATGCGCAGCGCCAGATCCGGTTGCGCTTCGCTCAGCGGCATCCAGACCAGGTCGACATCGTTCACCCGGACAACCTTGTGACCATGCACATCGATGATCTGCTGATCAAGCAGATCTCGTTCCAGGAGCAGATAGGTCTGTTCTGCCGCCATCTCTCCTGCCATCTCGACCGGCATTGCATTCGGCCCAAGCTGCATTTGGCAGCTATCGCCAAGCCGCATCTCAGCAATGCGCACCAGCACCGGCAGCTGACGTGACTTTGCTCCCGAGGAGGGCGAAGCTCGCCGGATAACAAAGGCCTGTACCCGATGGACGTCGACCGCCGTATTCACCGCAAACTCACGCACATGACCGAACAGGGCTCCAGACGCATCGAAAACCGATGCGCCCATCAGCGCCGAGACACTTGTCCTGTTTATGACGTGCTTGTTCATCGTGGCAACTCACAGTCTTGCCTGTTCGTATCTGCTGTATTCAGACGGATGCATGTACTTGGTGAACCTTTGAACAGTCGCCTGTTTTGAAGGGGCGGAGCTTCAGTCCCGCCGTCAGCCTCCCTATTGCAGGGGGGCTTTAGCCCCTGGGAAAATGTTTTGTGAACTTGATCAGAGTATTCCTGAGACCTTTACTTTTGGTCTCAGCACCTTCGTTATGCTACCGCACCAATAGCGACATGGAAAACTTCGATCGTCCCCAGTAGTCCTACGTGCGAACCAGCCCTTTCCTTGGAGCTACAGCGGATATGGGCAGCAACGCCCCGCCGCCACTCAATCAGCCGACAAAGCGAAACCTTGACATTCCTACACGATGCAAGCACACTGCCACCATAAGGGAGTTCCCGGCTCGTGCTGGGTCTCGCACGTGAGGATCGACTTGGCAGATTCGACGACCAGCCGCGTAAGCCTCACCCTCGAGTCCTCCCTCAACAGCGTAAACAAGGTGGAGCAGACTGCAGAGAACTACGCCCAGAGCGCCGGCTTTGACGAGGATGCAGTACCCAATATCGCGATGGCAGTTCGCGAGGCTGCTGTCAATGCTGTGGTTCACGGCAATTTATATAATCCCGCCAAGCACATCACCGCTTCGTTTGAAACCACGGCCGAGTCCATTGTCATCCGCATCACCGATCAGGGCTCAGGGATCGATCCAGACACGATTCCAGATCCTCTCGCCCCGGAGAACATCCTACGCGGATCAGGCCGTGGCATCTTTCTCATCCGCGCTTTCATGGATGAGGTAAACTTTCGCCAGCTACACCCGGGCACAGAACTTACATTGATCAAATACCGAACACCCGCGCAGTCGGGGACCTAAGGAGATACATTCATGAGTATGAAAGTCAAAACACGTCAGGTGGATGGCATCACGATTCTGGACCTCAGCGGCCGCATCACCCTGGGCGAAGGAAGTGTCACCCTGCGCGATGCTGTCCGTGACGTTCTGGCCAAGGGATCAAACAAGATCCTGCTGAACCTCGGCGATATCAGCTACATCGACAGCTCGGGTATCGGCGAACTCGTGAGTGCCTACACCACAGTCAAGAACGGAGGCGGCGAGCTCAAACTGCTCAACCTCACGAAGAAGGTCCACGACCTGCTCCAGATCACAAAGCTCTACACGGTCTTCGACATCAAGGACGATGAAGCTTCGGCCGTCTCCTCCTTCACCAGCTAGGGCTGGCCCATAGTTGCTGTACACAGCCCGAACGTGTCACTGCTGTACCCACTGACAACTGTCAACTGCACCAACCACAAAGCTGTTCTTACTGTAGCCACAGACCTGTCATCCTGAGCGAAACAGGTCACGGTCTATCGTGATCTGTAGAGCCGAAAGACCTGCGTTTCGCCTTTGCTGTTATTTATTCCATGAACCACCGGGTACATCTACCTTGTCTTTGGTCTGATTGCCATATCGCAACACATAAAAGGCCGTCGCTTAATGCGACGGCCTTTTCGTTTCCTGGGACATGTGCCTATTTGCCGAAGTCCACCTTTGGCGCTGTGCCGTTCTCCGGATTTCCCTTGAAATACTCATCGCGATAGTGGAACCCGGCCATATTTGCCCAGATGCTATTGGGAAACTGCCGGACGTAGACGTTATAGTCCTCAAGCGTCTTGTTGTACCGGCTGCGCTCGACGGCAATACGATTTTCAGTGCCGGCCAGCTCGTCTGAGAGCCGCGTAAACTGCTCATTCGCCTTCAGGTTGGGATATTGTTCCTGAAGTCTGAAGAACGGTCCGAGCGCCACATCGAGCTTTGTGTTCGCCTGGATGCTGCTGGCCCGGTCGCCAGCGCCAAGAACACCTGCCCGTGCATTCGCGATGTTCGTCAGGACCGTCACCTCTTCCGCCGTCGCACCCTTCACCGTGGCGACCAGGTTTGGGATGAGGTCGAGCCGTCGCTGCTGCACGATATTGACCTGCGAATAAGACCGGTCGACATCCTCGTTCTTCTGCACAAGCGTATTCTTTGCGCCTACGTAGCTGCCACCCACAAAGAGCGCCAATAGGACGATGAGTCCGACTACGCCAAGTACAATCCACAAAGCTTTCATGTATCCCTCAATGTACCGTTCATCTGATTCTAGCTGTCTCGCCTGCAATCCCACCAACGTTTCCTAAGAACCTGTCCAGAAACTCGAAAGAGCAGTCCTGCCGGACGGGCCCACTGCGCGTGGCGCGGTCACTTAGTGACGTGTGATTGCGTTGCGTGATGCTTCCGCTGGTCGTAAACATTGTTCGTGCCGACCAGCGGGAGGTCCCAAGAAGCTCATCCATGCCACGATCGGTATACACGTCACGAAGTGACCGCCGCCCGCGTAGGGCGTCCGTCCAGTTTCTAGACAACTCCTAGAAGTTTCCGCTCGCGCCGCCACCACCGGAGCTTCCCCCACCAAATCCTCCGAATCCGCCGCCGCCACCCTCATCATCATTCCTCCCCCCTCGTCCTCCCCCGCCGCCGCCACCCATGAAGCTGCCCAGGATGAACCAGAGAATTCCCAGATTCCCAGTCCTGGCGAGAACGATCAGCACCAGCAGACCAAGGCCGCCCACAACCAGCATCTGCGTCAGGCTCATCGTGGCCTGTGGCTGCTGCACTCGATGATATTGATGGACGGGCTGGGTCAGTGTGACGCCTGCATCCGTTGCAATAACCTGGGCAATCTGTCGCGCACCGAGCGGAATCGCCTGGTCGTAGTCCCCTTTTTGCGCAAGCGGCGCCATCGCCCTTCCGATGTCACCCACCTTTGCATCGTTCAGGATGCCTTCGAGCCCGTACCCAACCTCGATGCGGCCTTTCGTAGGCGTCATGACGAGCAGCATCAGAACACCGCGGTCAGTTCCTTTGGCCCCCACCTTCCACTTATCTTCAAGTTCGGTCGCAGCCTCCTCGACTGACTCGTCCCCGTCAAGCGTCTTAAGCGTGACGACAGCGATCTGCGCATGCGCCTGCCGGTCAACCTGCAGACAAAGATCTTCGACTGAGTGCCTGGTCTCAGGAGCAAGAACGCTAGCGAAATCATTGACATAGCCGGTTGGAGCGGGCAGATCCTTGATCTTTTCGGCCTGCAGCCACGAGGCCGCGAGGAGGATAAGGGATCCAAGGACAACCCATCGAGAGAAGCACTTCATTATCTGCATTCTACGCTGGCTCCACAACAGCAAAGGAGAGTGCATTGAGCACTCTCCTTTGTTACTGCACGAACAGTTTGCGGAATTACGTAGGAATTCTTACTCGCCAGCACTCCCGGAAGTCCCTACACCCTTATCCTTGGCCATCTTCTCCACCATCTGCAGATGCTCCTGAATTACTTGCTGTCCTTTTTCTACTGCAGCCTTCAACGCCGGATCCTGAGCCGATGCACTCTCGGCACGGAACTCACGAAGGTCCATATGGTGATCCTTCAGCATATAGGCGACGTACTCTTTGTCAAACGCATCGCCGGACAGGCCGTTCAGTTTGTCATACTCCGCCTGATCCTTCTTGTTCAACTTCTTTGGCGCCATTACGCCCATGGACTCGCAGATCGGCTTCATGGAGTCGTTCAACGTGGTGTGATCCGTGACCATCTTCTGTCCGAAATCCTTAACGGCCTGGCTTCCGCCCTTCTCAGATGCCAACTGCCCGAGTTGGATCTCAGCCATTCCACCTGCAGCGGCCTTACGGAGAAACGTCTTGTCCTTCATGGATTGCATATCATTGCTGCCGCCCGACCCCGTCATTGCGCCCGCCATGCCGGATCCCGCCGCACCTCCAGGCTGCTGTTGACCTGATTGCTGGCCCCCTGTCTGTTGACCTCCTGTCTGGTTTCCCCCCTGGGAGGAGGCTCCTCCCTGAGCAGACATCAAGTACGGTGAAACTGCAGCTGCGGTTCCCAATACGACCATGCGCATACACTTCAAATTCATAAAAAGCTCCTTGGGCGAACCGTGCGATACGTCGCCATAATACAAGTAGTTAGGGTGTCGGGAAGGCCTCCAGGTTGCCTGCAGTTAGGTGAGTTCTAAACCTGTATCCTGTTTTTTGGAGTCTGACCAAAACATGAGCAACTCGGACCATTTGAATGCCACCGCTACGCCCCCTGTTGCCCGCCGGGAGCCGACACCCACACTCCTGCACGGCATGAAGCTCGAAGACGACTATCGCTGGATGCGCGATAGATCATCGCCCGAGGTCCTCTCCCATCTGAAGGCGGAGAACGCGTATGCCCTCGAGTACATGGCTCCCACGGCAGCATTGCAGACCCGTCTCTATGACGAAATGCTGGTGCACATCAAGGAGACGGACGAATCCGTGCCCTACCACTTCCACGGCTGGTTCTACTACTCCCGCACCGTTGCAGGTCAGCAGTATGGGATTCACTGCCGTAAGCGTCCCAGTGCAGGCAGGTTTGACGAAGGCCAGCCAGAGCAAGTCCTCCTGGACGTCAATCGTCTTGCCGAGAACAAGCCGTTCATGTCCTTAGGCGGAATGAGCGTCAGCCCCGATGGAAACCTGCTCGCCTACTCCACCGATGAGACCGGCTTCCGCCAATACACGCTCCACATCCGCGACCTGAGATCTGGACAGGATCTCCCGGACACCGCCGGGCGCGTCGGGTCCCTCGCCTGGGCAGCCGACTCCGAGACCCTCTTCTACACCACGGAAGATGAAACCACAAAGCGGCAGGACCGCCTCTTCCGTCACCGCGTAGGAGCCACTGTTCCGGAAGACATCCTGGTCCATGTCGAACAGGACGAGCGCTTCAACCTGGGTGTCGGAAAGACGCGCGATGGACAGTTTCTAATGGTCGAGGCGGGAAGCCACACCACCAACGAGTGGCGCTTCCTCTCCTCCACGCAACCGTCGGAGGAGTTCCGGATCATTGCCCCGAGGACGGACGAGCAGGAGTACTACCCCGACCATCGCGATGGCATTTTCTACATCCGGACCAATGATGCAGGCAAGAGCTTTCGTGTCGTCACAGCCCCTGTGGCCAGCCCAGGCCGAAGCTCCTGGGCGGAGTTGCTCCCGCTCGACCCCGAAGCGCCGCTCGAAGACGTCGACCTCTTCCAATCGTTCCTGGTCACTACCCGCCGGAAGCTGGGATTGCCCCTCCTCGAGGTAAGGCGCTTCGATACCGCGAATCACCTTGCTGCAGGCTCCTCGATCGACTTCCCCGAGCCCGCTTACTCGGCTGGCGGTCACACGAATCCAGAGTTCGACACCCGCGCCTATCGATACAGCTATACCTCGCTTGTCTCGCCCGCCTCCGTCTACGAGTACGATATCGAGCAATCTACCTCGCACCTCCTCAAGCAGCAGGAGGTGCCCGGCGGCTTCGACTCCTCGCGCTACGCCTCCGAGCGCGTCTGGATCGAGGCGGGCGACGGCGTTCGCATCCCGGTCTCGCTCGTCTACCGTCGCGACAGCTTTCAGCGCGACGCCGCCAATCCGCTCTATGTCTACGGATACGGCTCGTACGGCTATCCCCTTCCCATCGGATTCAGCCCCACGCGCCTCTCCCTGCTGGATCGCGGTGTCGTCCTCGCCTACGCCCACATTCGTGGAGGCGGCGAGCTCGGCGATGCCTGGCACGATGCCGGAAAGATGTCCGCCAAAAGCACCACCTTCACCGATTTCATCTCCGCCGTCGAGCAGCTCACAGCGCGCGGCTACGGGGACCCGGGCCGTATCGCCATCGAAGGCGGGAGCGCAGGCGGCCTCCTCATGGGTGCGGCCGTCAACCTGCGTCCCGACCTCTTCCACGCAGTCGTGGCCCACGTCCCCTTCGTCGATGTGATGAACTCGATGCTCGATGCGACGCTTCCGCTTACGGTCGCTGAGTATGAAGAGTGGGGCAATCCCAACGAACCGGACGCCTTCCAAACCATGCTCGCCTACTCCCCCTATGACAACCTGAAGCCTGGCAACTACCCGGCGATGCTGGTGAAGACCAGCCTGAATGACTCACAGGTGATGTACTGGGAGCCCGCAAAGTACGTTGCCAAACTGCGAACGCTCAAGCAGAACGACACACCGCTGCTTCTTCACATCAACATGGACGCCGGCCACGGCGGCGCCTCCGGCCGCTACGACTACCTCAAGGAGATCGCCTTCGACTACGCCTTCCTGCTGACGCAGCTCGGGATCGCCACATAGCTCACCGCGCTCGCCCTGACTCTGCCCTCCTGAGCGAAGATGCACTCAGATTCTGTCATCCTGAGCAAAGATCCACTCACATTTTGGCACCCTATGCGAAGCGTCCAAATTCTGTCATCCTGAGCGAAGGCGCAGCCGCAGCCGAAGGACCTGCATTGGCCCTTGCCTGCCTCCACAACCCAGAATCTGCGCCAAGGACCCGCTAAATTCTGTTATCCCGAGCAGTCGCCCACAAAAATCTGTCATCCTGAGCGAAGGCGCAGCCGTGGCCGAAGGACCTGCATTTGCAGTTGCTTATCCTTCACAACCAGAGATCCGCCCCGCTCCACCCAAAAAGCTGTCAAGCCCCCACTTCACCTAACTCGCACGTGTCAAACGGTTTAGGGTTGGCATAGTAGCCCCGTCCAATCTGCTACCATTAAAAAGACAGCACTCCCAGGAGGGGCCCGGCCAACGCCGGGCCTCTCGCCGTTAACCCATGCCCTCGAGGAAGCTACCATGCCCGATCCGAAACCCTTCCACTGCCGCCACATCTTCACCGATCGCCACCAGTGCGGCAGCCCCGCCCTCCGCGGCGAAAAGCTCTGCTTCTACCATCACGCCGGCCGCCGGCCCGGGAAACACCAGACCGTGCTCGGTTACACCATCGTCGGCCTGCCCGATCCCGACGACCTCCATGCCGTCCAGCGCGGCATCGCCGAAGTCCTCCGCCTCGCCGGCACCCTCCGCATCGACAGCCAGTGCGCCTCTGTCCTCCTGCGCGGCCTCGCGCTCGCCAGCAGCAATCTCGCGCGTATCGACCGCCAGAATGCTGCCCGTCAGGCGGCCGCCCACCAGAACGCTGCCGCCGGCACGGCCCACGCCATCCCCGAGATCGTTCAAGACTACGTCGAGGACCCCCTCCTCGGCACCATCGCCCTCGGTCCCGACCCTGTCCCCCGGCCCGAAGGCCCCATTCCCGACCCCGCCGTCCTCTTCACCCTCGAGCCCAGGGTAACCAATATCAAGTCCAAAGCTGAAGAGGCAGCAAATGCTGCCCTCGTCATTAAAATGGAGCAGGAGGGCGCCGTCTGTGCAGTCGCCTACAAAGCCGCCCGCGAACTCCGGATCGCCGCCCGCAAGAATCTCTTCTCACCCATCGCAATCCCCAAGTCGGTCTTTTACACCGGCCCAGAACCCCTTCCAGTCCAGACCTATCCTCTTCGGAATGAAGACTTTGGACCTGCCGGAGAAATTCGGCCACCAGGTATTCTGGTGTCCGGCAGCATCTCAATACCCGCACACCTCTAGGGCCCCGATTGGCACAGTCACTTCATAACGGGTGATCGTTGCATGATGCTCCCGTTGATCGCAAGCCACCGTATGTGCCGACCATCGGGCGGTCCGAAGAAGTTCATCCCTGCCACAACCGGTATACACGTCACGAAGTGACCGCCGCCCGCGCAGGGCGTCCATCCACTTCTTAGAACGGGGTCTCAGACAGATCTGGAAAACTGCCGAGTACGTCAATCAGAGCGTCTTCCTACACCTTCGTGGTCTCAGGCTCACGCACGGTCTCTTCGACATAACCACCTTCGCCCGGAGCAAGAAACAGGTTCATCTCGATGCCATGCTGACGGGTGTACAGCTCGTGGTACCGGCCACCGAGCGCATAGAGCGACTCATGCGTTCCCCGCTCGACGATGTTTCCCTTCTCGATCACGAGGATCTGGTCGGCGCGCCGGATCGTCGACAGCCGGTGAGCGATCACAAACGTCGTTCGCCCTTTCATCAGGTAGCTCAAACCCTCCTGAATCAGGGCCTCGGATTCAGAGTCGAGCGAGCTTGTGGCCTCATCGAGAATCAGGATTCGCGGGTCTGCAAGAATGGCGCGAGCAATCGAGATCCGTTGCCGCTGGCCGCCCGAGAGCTTCACGCCTCGCTCTCCGACGATAGTCTCGTACTGCTCCTCGAACTGCTCGGCGAACTCGTCCACCCGGGCGATCCGGCAGGCCTCCATCAGCTGCTCTTCGGTAGCCTCGGGGCGGCTGAAGAGCACGTTCTCCCGAATACTGCCGTCGAAGAGAAAGGTCTCCTGCAAGACCACACCAAGCTGCTGACGATAGCTGCTCAGGCGAATAGTCGAGAGGTCGATTCCGTCCACTGATATCAGTCCATGAGTGGCGTTGTGGAATCCACAGATCAGCGAGATGATCGTCGATTTGCCGGAGCCTGAAGAGCCCACCAGGGCCGTCACCGTTCCCGGACGGGAATCGAAGCTGATCCCATGCAGCACATCTTTGCCCGGCTCATAGGCAAAGGTCACCTCCTCGAACGCCACATCGCCGCGAATCACGGGAAGGATGTTGATGCGCGCCGGCTCGGAGTCCTCCTGCTTTTCGCCCAGGATCTCGTTCGTTCTATCAAGTCCCGCCATCGCCTCGGTAAGTTGTGTTCCGATCGAGACGAACTGCACGATCGGGGCGATCATGAATGCCAGGAACATGACATAGGTCACGTATCCACCCGTCGTCAGCGTTCCGCGGACCACCTGTGTCGCACCCAGATACATCACCATCGCGCCCACGATGCCGAGGATGGCCGTCGAAGCGAGACTCATCAGTGACTGCGCGGTGAGCGAAGAGATCACGTTCTGGAGCAGGCGGTCGACACCGCCGGCAAAGATCCTGGACTCGCTCGCCTCGGCGTGATATCCCTTCACTACGCGAACGCCGCCGAGTGATTCGGTCAAGCGGCCGGTCACCTCGGCATTGATCTTCGAGCGCTCCCGGAAGATGGGCCGGATGACCTTCAACGCCCGCATCAGTACGAGCCCGAAGAGGACGAGGATCGCAAAGGTCAGCAGCGTCATCTTCGTGCTGAGATGCAACAGATAGAAGAAGGCGAAGATCGCGGTCAGAGCGCCGCCGAAGAAGTCGATGATGCCCGTTCCGATGATGTTGCGTACACCTTCTACATCGGACATGATGCGCGCAACCAGCGTTCCCGTTCGATTTTCATCGTAGAACGCGACCGGCAGACGGCCAATGTGGGCCTGAACCTTGGTTCGCAGCTCCGCAATCAGCCGCTGGCCTTCCTTCGAGAGAATCTGCGTCAGTGTGTACGACGTGGCGCCCTGCAGCAGCGTAGCCGCGACGACCAATCCCACGATCAGCGGCAGCTGTTCCAACCGGTGCTTGCCCATGACGTTATCGATCAGGAACTTCGACGATGCGGGCAGCGCAAGGCCGCTGGCACGATTGACAATCATGATCCCGAAGCTGCCCGCGAGCATCCAGCGGCGCGGCTTGACCAGAGCCCAGACCTCGGGAAGGACCTTCTTCAAAGGCGGCTTGGGCCGTTTTGCGCTTAGCTCTGCCGTCGTAGCACGGCCGGTGCCGCGCGTGGGGCGGTCCGCCGCGCCCATGCCGGTACCGCTGTAGTTGGATGAACTGAGAGGTGATGCCATCTCTCTAGTCTAAATCCTTCGACCGGCCCGGCCTGAGCCCCTAAGCCAGCCGCCGCTGCCGCCGTGCCGCGATAAAGGATTGCACACAGAACAGGACGAAGATCAGGCACAGCAACGACGTTGCAGCCTTCTCTTCAACCGCAATCGGATGTGGCACGTCCACGCCATGGGCGAGACGAAAGACGCCGATGTCCGCCGGAATCGTTCCTAGGAACATCAACAGCGCGACCGTCACGGCGATATGCATCCAGAGCATCCGCTTTTTGGGATCGCTGGTGTTGGCGAGCGAGCCGAACAACACAAAGAGGAGCCCAACTCCTGCCGGGATCAACGAAGTGGGATGCGAACTCCCCGTTGCGACAAAGCCGATAACGCCCACAAGAACAAGCAGGATACCGAATACGATAGTCAGTCTTGCCATGATCAGTGACTCCAGAAAATCTTAGAAGAGAATCCTAGAAGAGGATCTTAGAACCTGTCCAGAAACTCGAAACACTGTCCTGCCGGACGGGCCCACTTCGCGTGGCGCGGTCACTTCGTGACGTGTGATCGCGTTGCGTGGTGCTTCCGCTGGTCGCAAGCGATATTTTACCGACCAGCAGGAGGCCCAGAGGGCTCACCCTGCCACGACCGGTATACGCGTCACGAAGTGACCGCTGCCCGCGCAGGGCGTCCGTCCGATTTCTGGACAGCTTCTTAGACGATCAGCATACCGGATTCCGGCGGACAGCAGCGTGGGGGCTACCGTCAGTTCGCGGCCGCCGCGCGCATAGCTACGACGACATCGGCCGGCTTCCATTCGTTCGTCGGGTACCAGGCGACCACCTTCCCATCCTTGCCGATCAGAACCGTAGAAAGCGAGTGCGTCAGGGTCTTCGCGTCGCCGGGCGTCACACCTACGTTGAAGAACTGTGTGATTGCCGGAACCTCCTTCGCGGGCGGCGCGGCGAAGTCCCAGTGGCTGAAGGTCTCCTTGGCGAAACGGCCGGTATAGGCGCTGCCGTACTTCTTCAGCACGGCGGGCGTGTCATACGCGGGATCGAAGCTGATGCTCAACAGGTGCGTCTTTGCATAGAGCGCCGGATCTGCATCGAGCGCCTTATCGATCTCGGCAAAGTTCATGCTCATGCGCGGGCAGAAGTCAGCAAGCTGACAGCGCGTGTAGATGAATGTCACCAGCACGACACGGCCTTTGAACCGCCCAAAGTCAATTCGCTTCCCATCCTGGTTCAGTAGCTTGAAGTCGGGCACGTCATCACCCTTCTGCGGCACGTGATACTGCACCTTCGGCGCATAATCCGGCTTGGCCTGCCCGACAACCACTATGTTCTCAAGCTGCGGGTTGCGGAAACCCGCGGCATCCTGCTCCACCAGGATCTTCGCCGTGATCAGATCGCCCGGATGCAACTCGCTGACAATGCTCGAGTCCTTCAGCTTGTACGACATGGTCATCGCTTCCATGAAGCCCGGAACGGCAGCATGATCCAACGTGACATGGGTCGGATCTGTAGCGACAATCCTGCCCCGTACGGGAAAGCTCTTCAGCGGCGACGAGACGGCTTCAGAGCTGCTGGAATGCGTAGCCTGATGGCAACCGGCGACCACGAAAAGAACGATCAGAAGCAGAAAAGAGATACGGCGCAAACGCATGATCCTCTGCCTTGATGATACTGGCACTTCGCCAGCGTCGTCGTGCGCGACACAGAAGTCTCCAAACCGCATCTGCATCGGGAGCGGGCGGCGCTTTCCCGCTTTCACTGTCCCTGTCCAGCCCCGCAGATGCTCCTGCATTTCCACCTGCCGCGGGCGTATAACGGGATATGGGTGGTGCGGCCTTGCTTCCGAACGAGATCGCCGAGGCATTAGCGCGGGGCGCGATCATTCTCACCGGAAATCAGCGCGCCGCAAGAACCCTTCAGCATGCATTCGACCTCCATAACCGTGCGCTTGGTCTCGTCAGTTGGGAGCCGCCCGCGATCCTGGCATGGGACGCCTGGACTGCTCGTCTTTGGCAACAACTCCTGATCGACGGCCACACGGCCCGGTTGCTGCTGAATCGCGCCCAGGAGCATACCCTCTGGCGATCGATCGTCTCCACGGATACTACCCAAAAGGACACGGAACGGCGTAGCCTGCGCACCCCGGACTCACTCGCCGAGATGGCCGCCGATGCTTGGTCCCGCCTTTGCGCCTATCGCGGAGAGAGCCGTCTCCATGCACTGGGAGTCAGTGCCGACACGCGGGCCTTTCAGCGTTGGGCATCAGCTTTCGAAATGCGTTGCGGTGTCGAGGGCTATCGTTCGCAGGCGCAACTGGAGAGCGTCCTCGAAGAAGCTGTTACCGCGCGGCACGTGCTTCTAGCTCCAGGTGGGTATGTCCTGATCGGCTTTGATGGGATGACTCCTGCCCAGGCCCATCTGACGAACGCTATCCGAAGCACCGGAACGACAGCGACAGAGCTGCAACTCAGAGCTCCCACCGGCCTCCGAACTCTGGCTGCGGCTGACGATGCACACGAGGAGTTAGCCTCTGCAGCGCGTTGGACGCGAACCCATCTTGAGCAACACCCCGGAGCCCGCATCGCTCTGATCGTGCCCGGGCTTGAGACCAGGCGTGCCGAGATCGATCGCCTTCTTCGCAATACACTCACCCCCGAGTTCGAGGACATCACCGCCACCCAGACTTCGGCAGTCTTCGAGTTCTCACTTGGGGTCTCGCTGGCAGGCACACCGCTGATCGCAGCCGCCCTCAACCTGCTGCGCTGGCCCACGCAGCCACTCCCCACCGAGCGGGTCAGTGATCTGCTGCTGTCCCGCTACTTCGCTGAAGGTGCAGAACGCCTCGTGAGGGCGGAGTTCGACGCTCACGAATTCCGGCGCACCCGACGGCTTCGCCCCGAGATGTCTCTCGATGGAATGCTTCGCGAAGTCGAGACTGCCAAACGGATCCGGAGACTGCCTCGCTTGCTCGTTTCCCTCCACGCCATGCGTCGCGCCATCAAAGCTGAGGGCCTCGCCGCTGCGAACGAGTACCGGCCCCACGCCGATTGGGCTGAGGCAATGCGTACTCTGCTCGAAGCGGCTGGCTGGAATGCGTCTCCTTCAAACCCGGACGACAGCCTCGAGTTCCAGACGCGTCGCAAATGGGAGAGTGTACTCGACGAACTCGCAACCCTCGACTTCGAAGGCATTCGCGTTACTTTCCCTGCCGCCTTGGCCACCGTCGAGCGCCTCGCCCAGCAGACCCTCTTCGCTCCCGAGTCGCGCGGCGCCCCGGTGCAGGTCATGGGTCCGCTCGAGTCCGCCGGCTCAACATGGAACGGCGAGTACGATGCAATCTGGTTCCTGCGTGCCGGTGATCTTGACTGGCCGATTCGACCCGGTGCCAATCCCCTGCTCGCTTGGCACATGCAACGCGAACTGCGTATGCCCGGCGTCGACCCTGCACGGGACGAGGAGCACTCCCGTGCTGTGACAGAGCGGATTGCCTCAAGCTCCTCCACCGTCGTCTTCAGCTACCCCCGGGAGTCCAGCCAAGGGAAGCAGCGCCCTTCGGCAGCGCTCGATCGACTCCGCCTTGATTCCGTTGAAATGCACACTCTTGTTCCCGAAGCACCACCGCGCGATCTCCTGGCGTTGGAAGCAATCGAAGACAGCGGCTCTCTGCCGCCCTTGCCCGACCGGGTTATGCGGGGGGGCGCAGCCGTCCTCAAGCTTCAGGCTGCGTGTGGTTTTCGCGCCTTTGCTGAGCAGCGCCTCTCCGCGACGACTCTCGACTTCCCAAAGCCTGGCATGGATGCCCGCGAGCGCGGTAGTGCCGTTCACGTTGCGCTCGAGCATTTCTGGAAGGAAGTCAAATCGCAGGGCGCACTCAAAGCGCTCTCCACAGCGGACCGGCATGCCATTCTTTCTCGCGCAATCGAACTGGCTTTCAGCAAGATCACGGCTTCCGGTGATTTTGCGTGGGACATCGCGTACATGGGCATTCAGCGCGAGCGGCTACTTGGTTTACTTGACACCTGGCTCCTGACTGAGATGCAGCGCGGCGTTCCCTTCACGGTCAAGATGAGCGAGACCGAACTCACAGACGTTCACATCGGTCCGCTTCGTCTCACCCTCCGTGTGGACCGCATCGACCAGACAGAGTTCGGTGATGTCATCCTCGATTACAAGACCGGTGCCGCCAGCCCGGGCAGCTGGCTCACGGAGCGTCCTGATGAACCGCAGCTGCCGCTGTACGCCATCCTGTCCAACGCAACCCAGCTTGCCGGCGTAGCCTTCGGACAGGTTCGCGCCGGTAAGGATATGGCGCTCCGCGGTTATCAGACAGAGACTGGCGTGTTGTTGAAGGCGGCAAACTTCAAGGACGCTGCCAACCTCGAAGATCAGCTTTCCGTGTGGCGCGGCGTCCTTACTGCACTGGCTGCGGACTTCCACGCGGGCGATGTTCGGGTCCGGCCCAAGCGGCACCCCGGCACCTGCGAGTTCTGTTCGCAGCGGCTCCTCTGCCGTCTGGACATCTCGCTCCTGGCCGAGGACTCCGGCGATCTAGATACGGGAGATCGAGACGGCGGAACCGAAGCGGAAGAGGGGTCGAACGTTGGCTGATCTCTTCCTGGTTCCGTCTGAACCAGTACACCAGGCACATACTGATCTTCGTCCTCCAGATCTTCGCCCCCCAGACTGGCTTGAGCGCGAACAGGCGCTCGATATTCAGCACTCGTGGATCGTCGAAGCGCCCGCCGGATCCGGCAAGACCGGTCTTCTGATCCAGCGCTTTCTCAAGCTCCTTGCCGACGACAGCGTCACCGAACCCGAGCAGGTGATGGCCCTCACCTTCACCGTTAAGGCCACCGCGGAGCTGCGGGATCGCGTTCTGACCCAGCTGGATGCCGCGGCAAAGCAGACGGTACCGGGCAACGACTTCGACGAGCAGACGCGTACACTCGCTGCCGCCGTCCTCGCTCGGGACCGCAGCTTCGGGTGGGGCTTGCCCGCACGTCCGCAGAGGCTTCGCATCCGGACCATTGACTCCGTATGTGCCGAGATCGCGCGATCGCTTCCTCTGCTCTCCGGCAGCGGCGGCCAGCTCGCTCCTATGCTCGATGCCGCGCCACTCTACCAGGAAGCCGCCCGGCGCACGCTCATGCTGCTGGGCGGTGAGGATGCGGAACTGAACCATGCTCTCCGCACCATTCTTCTCCATCGTGACGGCAACTTAGGAGAGTGCGAACGACTCCTCGCCGAGATGCTGAAGAGTCGCGATCAATGGGGCGAGCTGATCCCGCTCAGCGGAGCCGCACTGAGCGACGAGGCTTTGGACACGACCGTGCTGCCGCGATTGGAGCGGGCGCTCGATCAGGCCATATGCGCTGGACTTCAGCAGCTTGCGAAGACCATACCAGCCGACGTGCTCGAGGAACTCGCCTCACTCGCCGGAGAGATGGGCCACGCCGCAGGGTACAAGGGTGCGCCCTCGCCCATTGCGCTCTGTGCCAATCTGAACACCGCCCCGGGCGAGACCGCTGAGCACCTCGCCCACTGGCGCGCCCTTGTGCACCTCCTCACCACAAGCAGCGTTCAATGGCGCAGCGACAAAGGGGTCCATGGCAACCACCTCAAGTTTGACCTCGATAAAACGCTGCATCAGCCGCGGCTACGGGCGGTTCTCGATCAGCTCCGTCATCGTGACGACATCCTCGACACAATTAAGCGCATGAGCTATCTTCCGCCCGCAACCTACCCGCAGGAGCAGTGGGTCGTGGCCAAGGCGCTCTTCCGGATATTGAGCCGGTCTCTTGTGGAGCTGCAATTTGTCTTCGCTGAACGCGGCGCATGCGACTTCAGCGAACTTGGTTTGCTTGCAAGGATCGCCCTCCGCAAGGATGCGCACGGAGACGATCTCGCTGCTGCTCTCGGCATGCGACTGCAGCATCTGCTCGTCGACGAGATGCAGGACACCTCGACCAGCCAGTACGAACTGATCGAGTTACTCACCGAAGGCTGGGACGGGTACAGTCAGACGGTTTTTCTCGTCGGCGATCCCAAGCAGTCCATCTATCTCTTCCGGCAGGCGCGCGTGGAGCGCTTCGTTCGGACGATGCATGCGGAACGACTGGCCGACCTTCCCGTCGGACGGTTGCAGCTGACCGCAAACTTTCGCTCGCAGCGTGATCTGGTCGAGCAGGTGAACGAAGACTTTGCGCACCTTTTTTCGAGTGAGATCCCAACAGCGATCCCAAGCGAGATCGCGTCCACTCACTCTGAAGACGTTCCCTTCGTAGCCGCGGTTCCGGTCCGCAACGCGACGCTGGCGGACGGCATGGTGTGGCATGCGCGCGTCCTGCCCTATGGTCTGCCTGCTCCGGAAGCAGCCAAGGCACGGTACCAGCAGGCTCGTGACAACGCCGGCAAGATCCGGCAGATCGCCGAGCGATGGCGTGCTCGTCCTCTTCCAGCGGGCCGAACCAGGCCCTGGACCATCGCTGTGCTTGTGCGTTCACGCAACCATCTAACTGAGATCGTCGCGGCCCTGAAGCACGACGTCAGAGATGGTCCGATTCCCTTTCGAGCCATCGATATCGATGTGCTCGGCGAGCGGCAGGAGGTGCTCGACCTTTTCGCCCTCACGCGCGCGTTGCTGCACCCAGCCGACCGCGTTGCCTGGTTCGCCATCCTCCACGCTCCCTGGTGCGGTCTGAATCTTGTCGACCTGCACATGCTCGCAGGGGCGGACGATCCCGACTGGAACGAAACCACAGTCGAGGAGCTGATCACCCGGAGAGGCGATCTGCTTAGCCCTGACGGCTGCCAGCGCTTGGAGCGCACCTGGAACGTGATGCAGGCTGCGGCTCGTCAGCGATCTCGCCTCACCACCGCACAGTGGGTCGAGCGAAGCTGGCGCTCGCTCGGCGGAGACGTTTACCTGGGACCGGGCGAGAGGGCGAACGCGAACCGCTATCTGCGGCTTCTCGATGAACTCGAAGTGGAAGGTGGCACGATCCGCATCGATCGACTTGGCAAACATCTTGAGAAGCTGTATGCCGAAGCTGCTGTCAGCCCGGGAGCCGTCGACCTGATGACGATTCATGGCGCCAAGGGGCTTGAGTGGGACGTCGTGATCGTAGCCGCACTCGAACGCAAGGGCCAGTCATCGCGCGGCCGTCTGCTCACATGGCTTGAACTTGATTCAGCCGATCCTGTGTCAGCCCACGTCGTTCTCGCTCCGATTGCTGGAAAGGGTGAGGCTTCCAAGGACCTGAATGCCTGGCTGCACAGCATCGAGAATGCCCGCGAGGCCGCCGAGCGGAAGCGGCTCTACTACGTGGCCTGCACGCGCGCCCGCGAGGAGCTGCATCTCTTCGCCTCCCCCGTCGCTGCGAAGACCGAGAAGACGAGGACAGGAGAGATCGCCGTCCCCTACGACGACAGCTTGCTCAAAGCAGCGTGGCCCGCAGCGGAGCGCCACTTCACCGCAGCAGTAGCTCTGCCGACGCTTCTCACCATGGCATCCCGCTCCAGTCGGGAGCAGGAGCATGATCAGGAACCCGCACACCTCTTCGACATTGCGGCAAGCCAGAGCAACGATCTCGAACCTAAGACAATGCTGTGGCGTCTGCCGGCCGAATGCAACGTAGCCGCCCGGTTTACCGCACTGAAACCGCTGTTCCACGATGCCGCCAAGCCGGAGGCCGATGCCACCGAGCCGGATGCTGGAGCCGCTCACCTCATCCGGCCGGAAGGCTCTTTTGCGGCACGCGCCTTCGGAAATGCAGTCCACGGATTTATCGAGTTGCTCGCCCAGCGGAGCGCCGCAGGAGCCACAGCATCGGCGCTGCTCGCTGAACTCCCGCAATGGATGCCGCGTATCGCCGGTGTGCTGCGTAGCGAAGGCCTCCCTCCCGCGATGGTCGAGAGACTCGCCCAGAGAGTTCGCGCCGCACTTCAAAACACGCTGACAGATGCCACCGGAGCTTGGGTCATCGCGGCGCACCAGGATGCAGCCAGCGAGCGAGCACTGACCTCCTGGCAGGAGAAGCGCACCAGCATTCGGTTGGACCGGATCTTCCGTGCCGGTCCCGAGCCGCTGGCAGCGGGGCTCGACTACTTCTGGATCGTCGACTTCAAGACGGCAACCCACGGCGCGGGAGGAATCCAGCAATTCCTTGAGAGCGAAAAGGAGAAATATGCTCCGCAGCTGGAGAACTACGCCCGAGTCCTCTCAGCCGGCGGTGTGCGGGCCAGCCAGATACGTGTGATGCTCTACTATCCACTGGCACCAGACAACACCTGGTGGATCCCGTTTGACGCTTCCGCTTCGCCAGCAACCCTCAAACACTGAGGCTGTTGTTGTGTCGAACGTCCGCGCCTCGCACCCAGAAGATAACGTCCTCAGCAATGTTGGTCGCATGGTCGCCAACCCGCTCCAGGTTCCGGGCGATGATAAGAGCGTTCAGGGCCTGCGGCGTCAACTCCGGACGTTCTTTAATGAGCGAACTGAGCGCATAGAATGCCGCATCATTCATCTCATCGACCTTATCGTCCAGCTTCAGCACGGAGTTCGCCAGCTCTGCATCGGCCTCGATGAACGCCTGTAGCGCCTTACGGACCATCGCGGATGCGAGCGATGCCAGCTTCGGAATATCGACAGGAAGATCGATGTCCGCAAACGCACCCATCTCGCGAACACGAACGGCGATATTGACCGCCTGGTCGCCGACACGCTCGAGATCGGCATTGATGCGGATGACCGAGAGGATAAAACGAAGATCGATCGCCATCGGCTGCTCCATGGCGAGCAGGTCGAGCGCCATCTGGTCGATTTCGCGCTCCAGCCGATTGATCGCCGGTTCAGAGCGGAATACGAGCTCACAGATGCTCAGATCACGCGACCGATACGCTTCGATCGAGCGTTGAATGGCTTGCTCTGCCATACCCGCCATCACAAGAAGGCGTTCCTTCAGGTCGTCTAGATTTTGCTGGAATCGGATCCGCGCCATCAGCCGAACCTCCCGGTGATGTAGTCTTCAGTCCGCTTATCACGCGGGTTGGTAAATATCTTGTGAGTCGAGTCGAACTCCACCATCTTGCCGTTCAGAAAGAAGCCAGTGTTCTCGGCGACACGCGCCGCCTGCTGCATGTTGTGTGTAACGATAACAATGGTGTACTGGCTCTTCAGCTGGAAGATGAGGTCCTCGATCTTTGAGGTCGACACCGGGTCAAGCGCAGAGGCCGGCTCGTCCATCAGCAGCACCTCCGGATCTACGGCAAGAGCACGGGCGATACACATGCGCTGCTGCTGACCGCCAGAGAGGCTGGCCCCGGATTTCTTCTTGAGATCGTCCTTCACCTCCTCCCACAACGCAGCCTGTCTGAGCGATCGCTCTACGGTCTCGTCGAGGATCTTGCGATTCCGAAAACCGTTAAGTTTGAGACCGCTGGCAACGTTATCGTAGATCGACATCGTAGGAAACGGATTGGGACGCTGAAAAACCATGCCGACGCGACGCCTGATCTCAACCGGCGAGGCGCTCGTATAGATGTTGACTTCGCCCATCTTGACAACACCGGTGGCGCGGGCAGTCGGGTTTGTCTCATGCATCCTGTTCAGGCACCGAACGAAGGTCGATTTGCCGCAGCCGGACGGCCCGATGAGAGCAGTCGCATTGTTGGCGGGCACAGTGAGATTAATATCCTGCAGGGTGTGCGTGGTCCCGTACCAGGCATTTAGGTTTTCAACTTGGATACCAACGCCCACTAGCTTGCTCCTTTGAGTACGCCGCGGTTGGCAAAGATGCGGACAAGGGTCACCGAGACCATGATCAGAAGGATCAGAACGAGCGACCCTGCCCACGCCAGGCGATGCCATTCATCATACGGCGAGATGGCGTACACATAGATCTGCAGCGGCAATGCGCCGATCGGCTCATTGAGTCTGAAGCTCCAATACTGATTGCCAAAGGCTGTAAAGAGCAACGGAGCCGTCTCGCCCGCGACACGCGCGAAGGCCAGCATGCAACCGGTGATAATCCCCGGCGAAGCTGTTCGAAGGCTCACGGAGAGTACCGTCCGCCACTTCGGCACGCCGAGCCCCAACGCCGCTTCCCGGAGCGCATGAGGAACCGTGGCCAGCATCTCTTCCGTCGTTCGAGTGATCGTCGGGACCATCATGATCGCGAGCGCAATGCCGCCCGCGAGAGCCGAAAAGTGCTTCTGCTCCATCACAACGAGCGAATAGATTGCAATCCCCATCACGATCGAAGGCACACCATTCAACACGTCCGCTGTAAATCGGATCATGTTGGCCAGCAACTTGCCGCGACCAAACTCGGCCAGATAGATGCCGGCGGCAATCCCTATCGGGACGCCCATGGAACTCGCCAGCGTCAGGATGACTCCGGACCCCACGATCGAGTTCGCCATCCCACCGCCGTTCTCTCCAACCGGTTTGGGAATCTGGGTGAAGAACGCCAGATTCAGCGAACTCGCACCCTTGTAGACTAGGTAAATGAGAATCGCCACCAGGGGAGCGATGACGATTACGGTACTCAGGATAGCAAGTCCGGTAATGAAGTAGTTCGTCGCGTTGCGTCGCGCAGTTGTGAAGCGCATCGCATTCGTCTGGAAGTTTATTGGCTGTGTGCTCAAGATTAGCTCACTCTCGCTGGTGCACCGCGCGTGACCGCCCAGACCAGCAGGCGCGCGATGGCGTTGACAACAATCGTGACGAGGAAGAGCGCCAAGCCAATCTCGATCAGCGCACTCAGGTAGAGATCGCCGGTCGCCTCTGAGAACTCATTCGCAATCACGCTGGCGAGTGTGTATCCAGGAGCAAAAAGCGACTTGCTAATCACGGGATGGTTGCCGATCACCATGGTGACCGCCATCGTCTCTCCCAACGCGCGGCCCAATCCGAGCATCACAGCACCCACGATACCGATCCGCGAGTTGCGCAGCACACCCGTGCGAATCATCTCCCAGCGCGTCGCTCCCAGAGCCAGGACCGCCTCGCGTTGACTGTTCGGAACGGCTGTCATGATGTCGCGCGTCAGCGACGAGATGATCGGGAGGATCATGATCGCTAGGATGATGCTCGCCGTGAGCAGACCAACCCCGAAGTTTGAACCTTCAAAGAACCCCGTCCAGCCTAAGTACTTGAACAGAAATGGGCCAAGCACATCTCGCATCAGCGGTACCAGCACGAAGACCGCCCACAAGCCATAAACAACGCTTGGAATTGCGGCGAGAATTTCGGTCAGGAACGATATCGGTGCGCGCAGCGATCGTGGACAAAGCTCCGTCAAAAACACCGCAACTCCAAGAGCGAGTGGTACGGCCATCAAGAGAGCCAGGAACGATGTAGCCAGCGTGCCATAGATAAACGGGAGGGCACCGAAGTCCCCCGAGACCGGATCCCATGCCTGCCGAGTGAAAAACTTCCATCCAAACTGGACCAGGCTGAGATGCGATCGAGCAATAAGAATGCTTGCGATGAAGAGCACGATTGCAAAGATACTCAGTGCGCAGATCAGCATGACAGCTGAGAACGCTGTGTCGACAACCTGTCCGCTTCCCCGCTGTTGAAGAAAGGCACGAACCGGCGAGGGTGGACCAAAGGAAGCAGCCGCCTGAAAAGTCTTCCCCGGAGCCATCGTTGCAGGCACGGGGAGAGGCATTGGCATTGGAGACTTTGGATTGCGGTCGAGAGTCATGCGGCTGGGAGACACGGTCCCTTTCCTGCAGTTCAGACGTGATCAACGATGGAAATAAGCCCAGCGCGGCCCTGAAAAGGGCCACGCTGCTGCCCTGATCCTACTTCACTTGCTTGATGGTCATGCGAACGCGATCCTGAATCGGCTTCGGCAGCGGTGCGTACGTCATGGAAGCAGCCTCGCTCTCGCCTTTTTCCAACATCCAGGTAAGAAAATCAGCAAGCGCCTTTCCTTTCGCGGGATCGGTTGAATGAACTGGGATCAGCAGCCAGGTGAAGCTCGAGATAGGGTAGGAATCTGCTCCCGGGGCATTTGTGATCGAAACACGGTAATCAGCCGGAATGTTCTGAGCGGCAGCAGCCGCAGCCGCAGTCACGCCCTCGGTTGAAGCCTTCAAAAACTTGCCCGATGCGTTGCGAACCATGCCGAACTGCATCTTGTTCTGCATCGCGTAGATCAGCTCCACATAGCCGAAGGAGTATGGCGACTGGCGAACCATGCCGGCCACGCCCTCATTTCCCTTCTGGCCGATGCCGACCGGCCACTTCACCGATGTGCTCTTGCCGACCTTGCTGTTCCAGTCCTGGCTCACCTTCGAAAGGAAGTCGGTAAAGATGTACGTGGTTCCGCTGCCGTCCGAGCGGTACACCGGGAGAATGGACTTGTCCGGAAGACTTGTACCGGCATTGTCGTTGGCAATCCTGGCGTCGTTCCATTTGGTGATCTTGCCAAGATAGATGTCGGCGATCACGTCGGAGGAGAACTTCAACTCCTGGTTGACGCCGGGAAGATTGTAGACAGGCACCACGGCTCCAAGAACAGTAGGAATGTGCATCGTCTTGACCTTGGCGTCCTGCATCTGCTGGTCAGTCATGGGACCATCGGACGCACCAAAATCTACTGTTCCCTCGGAGACCTGGCGAATGCCGCCTCCAGATCCAATGGACTGATAATTAATATGAACGTCGGGGTGCAACTGGCTGTACTCGCTGAACCAGCGGGAGTAGATGGGATATGGGAATGTCGCTCCCGCACCATTGATGTTCTGTGCGGATGCTGCCGCAGCGGTCAGTGCTAAAAGTCCTACTGCAATCGCCTTATAGTTCACTCGTCCCCCTGAATTGATACCGCAATGCATGAATAAGCATTCGATCTGAGTTTCATGCTGAAGTATTAACGGGAGGTTACATAGGAATAAAAACCGGAACAAAGCCTCTGTACAGAAGCCTCTACTGCGCCATGGGCAATGTGAATAGAAAGTTACTTCCAGAATTCAGCTCACTCTCAGCGCGGATCCACCCGCCCTGGGCATGCACCATGTGCTCGGCTATGGCGAGCCCCAGGCCAGTACCGCCCGACTCACGGGAGCGTGCCTTATCTACTCGATAAAAGCGCTCGAAGATGCGGCTGAGGTGCTCTGAAGCAATTCCCTGACCAAAATCACGGACGCTGAATTCAACTCCGGCATATGGCTCCACGATCTCACGTGCACTGACGACAACACGACAGAACGGTTCACCCTTCACCCGTCCATATTTAATCGCATTCTCGATTAGGTTGCCGAGTACCTGAAGGACGGCGTCGGTATCCGCGAAGACTCGGCAGGAGGTCGTCGGTCCGATCTCGAGCGCAGCCTTTTCGTCCTGGATCAGGCCGCTCATTCCCTGGACGGCGTCGCGCACTAGAACGTCTGCGGAAATAGGCGCAGGGTGCAGCTCCTGTTCCAGCGCTTCGACGCGGGCCATAACGAGCAGATCTTCCGTCAGGCGGTTCATGCGAGTGGCGTTCTTCAGGATTGTGGTCAGGAACTCGCGCGCCTGCCCGCTCAGACTGGTCTCGTGATCGAGTAACGTCTCGACATACCCCGTGATGGAGGTGAGCGGGGTGCGGAGTTCATGGGATACGTTGGCGACGAAATCGCGCTGGGTCCGCTCCACCTGCTCGATACGCGTGATGTCGTGCAGGACGGCAACCGCACCCCCGCCGGGCATCGGCGCGGCGCTCACTTCGAAGATGCGGCCGGGGATGAGGGAGGTCGACCGGCGTTCGCAAATCTGCCGGTCCATAAGCGCGGAGCGGACGCATTCGAGCACCTCGGGATCTCGAATCGTCTGCACAAGCGCATGGCCGATCCGTATGGCTTTACTAAACGACGCGCCTGGGACCAGTCGCTGCAGGTGCTGATTGGTCCACTGGATTCGACCCGCGGTGTCGACTGCGACCACAGCATCCTGCATGCTGTCGAGCATCGCCTCGAGTTCCTGACGAGCCGCTACGGACTGAGCAAAGGAGCGATCGGAGCGAAGGAGCGCGCCTCTGGTCCATTCCGCCTGATCGCTGATTTCACGGAAAATCGAGGTTTCGGGCGCTCGTTCATGGTCTGCATCGGGCGTTGTCGCTCTTTTTAACGGCAACATGGCTCGCTGCAGCAGCCGGGAGATCCAGAGTGCAGCAAGCACCCCGCCCGCCAGAATCAAAAGTACATCGATCCACCATGTCCCGCGTGGGAGTATCAGACAAACCGTCACGACAAGCGCGAAGATGGCTGTGAGGCGGATGGAGAAGATGTAGAAGAAGCTGCGATTCACTCGGAAGCCTCGTGTCTCAGGCCTGAGCTGCCTTGGGGATCTCGAAGCGGTACCCGGCGCCGCGCATGGTTTTTAGATAGCGGGGCGTCTCTGCATCGGCCTCAATCTTCTCGCGAATGCGGCGCACGTACACGTCGACCGACCGAGGCGTTACGAACCGGGCATCACCCCAGACTGCATCGAGCAAGTGGTCACGGCTGAAGACGCGTCCGGGATGCCGGGCCAGATAATCGAGCAGGCGGAACTCAGTAGCTGTCGTCGTGACCAGCTCGCCATGGACGCGAAGCTGCATGGCGCTCGCATCGATCTCGATTGCCTCGAACTTTACGAGTGATGGCCCGGTCGGCCGCTCGAAGCGCCGTAGAACGGCCTTCACCCGAGCTACTAGTTCCCGCGTTGCGAACGGCTTGGTGATGTAGTCATCGGCTCCAAGCTCCAGACCATGAACCCGATCATTCTCTGCCGCCCGGGCAGTCAGAAAGATAATAGGAATGCTGCTGAGGGTGGGGTTCTGCCGCAGGCGGCGGCAGAGATCAAGACCGTCTCCACCCGGAACCATGATATCGAGCAGAAACAATGCAGGAGGCTGACGCTCCGCATCGGCGATGATCTGAGCGGGAACAAGGTAAGGCTGGACTGCGAATCCCGCTATCTCTAGGTGATATTGCACCAGGCGGGAGATATCTGCATCATCTTCCAAGACGAAGATCGTTTGACTCAAGTAATTTAACCTCGTGCGTGCGGCCGACTTTACCGGCTTCAGAGTAGCGCAACTGGCACTGCGTTCTGCTAAAGGACGATGAATCTGCCTGCTTTCTCAGGCAGTGCCAGTAACTCTCCGGTCACAATGGCTGCAGCCCGTTCACACGCAGCCCGATTGACGTCGAAGTGCGTCACCAGGCGAACAGAATGCGGTCCGATGGCGCTGGCGAGAACGCCCTTCCCTTTGAGGCCTGCGACGAGGCTCGATGCATCTCCGGCACCTTTCAGGTTGAAGATCACGATATTGCTCTGTACGGCGGGAAGGTCGATCTCAACCCTGTCCGATGTGGCGATGCGTTCGGCCAGCAGTCGAGCGTTCGCATGGTCTTCATGAAGCCGACCTGGCATCTCCTCCAGGGCAATCAGACCAGCAGCACCTAGGATCCCTGCTTGCCGCATTCCTCCTCCCAGTGCCTTGCGGAAGATGCGAGCCCGTTTTATGTGTTCGCTTGTTCCAACCAGAATCGAGCCGACTGGTGCACCGAGTCCCTTCGAAAGACAGAAGTTGACCGTGTCGAAGCCATGCGTCAGTGCCGCAACACCAATGCCAAGTGCAGTGGCGGCATTAAAGACGCGCGCACCGTCGAGATGCACCGGCAGCCCAGCCTCCTTTGCTCCCTGCCAGATCTCCTCCAGCACCGCTAGCGGGGTCACCGTCCCGCCGGCCATATTGTGAGTGTTTTCAAGGCATATCAATCCGGTCTGGGCGCGGTAGTAGATCTTTGCCCCGATCACCGGATAAATGTGATCCCAGATCAGGATGCCGCGTTCGGCGGCGACGGTGCGCACCTGGCAACCAGAAAATGCGGCGGTCATCGCCATCTCCCAGTCGAGAATATGTGAACGCGCCTCACAGATCACCTCCTGGCCATGCTCCGTGTGGAGACGAATGGCAATCTGGTTGCCCATCGTTCCCGTAGGCACGAAGATTGCAGCTTCCTTCCCGAAGATCTCCGCGGCGCGCTGCTCCAGCCGATTGATCGTTGGGTCTTCTCCGTAGACATCGTCGCCTACGTCAGCGGAGGCCATTGCCTCCCGCATGGCAGGGGTGGGTCGTGTCACGGTATCGCTGCGCAGATCGATAAAACTTTTGATGCTTTCTGCCATGGTTCAAAGTGTCTCCTGTTCGAGTGTACCGGCGGAAGCGCCCTGACTTCAGGCCGGCGCAGAGATCAGAATACGGCTGAAGACCTCGTTTGAGAGGAGACGGCCTCGGCCGGTTAGCTTGATGCGCTCTGCATCGATCTCGAGCAACCCCGCCTCGCAAAGCTCCTCGAGAGCGGGCAACGTAGCGCGTACCAGGGCGTCGCCATGCTTCGCCCGTACTGTACTGAGTGAAAGGCCTTCGCTCAGGCGGAGGCCAAGGAAGAGCGACTCTTCAAAGGCCGCGTCGCCTCCGATCACATCGAATGTCGGCATCGATGACCGCATCGGAAGCAGGCCAGATGCCGCCGGTTCCGCAAGGTAAAGGTCCAGATTGTCGGGGTTCGCCATCCGAACGGCACCGGTCGCGGTCAGCAGCATGGAATGGGCATCCAGACCGAATCCCAGGTAAGGATGGCACTGCCAATATTTCAGGTTATGGCGCGATCGAGAACCCTCCCGGGCGAAGTTCGAAATCTCATATTGATGTACATCGCCGTCAGCGAGCAGGTCACAGGCAATCTGATACCACGCGGCGATCTGGTCCTCTGTGGGCATTTCACCCGCGTGATACCGCTGGCCGTGCGCGAGCGCCTCCCTGCCCAGGCGCGACTCTTCATCGACCTCAAGCATGTAGATGCTGACGTGCTTCGATCCCGCGGAGATCGCCTGGTCGACTGAGTAACGCCAGCTCGCCTCGGTCTGGAGCGGCAGTCCGGCGATCAGGTCGATGTTGACCTCCTTAATCCCCGCGGCACGGACTCGCTCAATCTCCGTAAGACAAATCTCGCGGGTGTGGAGGCGCCCTACGGCGGCTGATTCTCGATCTACAAAGGACTGGATCCCGAAGCTGATCCGGTTCAGTCCCTGCCGCAGGAGTTGATCCAGCGTGCCATTCGAGAGCTGTCCCGGAGCACATTCCAGCGTCATTTCGGCGTCTGGCTCAATCTCGAACTCGGCCCTGAGTTGATGGAAGATAGCCTCGATCTGTGCTGGTTCGAGCAGACTTGGCGTGCCGCCGCCGAAGTAGATGCTGTCGATGCGCCTGGGTAGCGATGTCCCAAGTCGCGCCGCATACGCCCGCGAATCGGCGATCTCCCTGCATAGCCGTCGGGTATAGCCTTCCATGCGGCCCGGAGCAAACGCATCCGAGGCAAAGTTGCAGAAAGTACACTTTGCTTTGCAGAACGGTACCGAGATGTAGACGCCCAGCACGTTCATGACACGACCCGTTTCGATTCTTTCATGCCGATCCCGTCGATCCATTGAAGAACTCAGGCTCGATACGTAAGCGAATGCAACGTTAGCCGGAATCGAAGAAACTTCTGGTCGGTAGAGGCGTGCTTCAGCATCTAGAATGAAGACACCGCATGGCAGACCAGAAGACATCTCAGGACGAAAAAGCGAAAGGTTCGAAGAAGAACCCAGAGGACGAGGATGTCGTCGGCAAGGCATACGACGGGCGCCTGATGCGCCGTCTGCTAACGTATCTCAGACCGTACAAGCTGCAGACTGGCCTCTCCGCCGTGGCAATCCTGTTTAAGGCCGCAACGGACGTGGTGGGCCCCTATCTCGTCAAAGTGGCCGTCGATACCTATATGACGGGCACGCCGAAGGAGAGCCGATCCTGGTTAGCCCGTCATCTGAGTCCGGTTCCAATGACCGGGATCACAGAGATTGGACTTCTGTATCTGGGTGCTCTCCTCATCACGTATGTGCTCGAATTTGTTCAAACGTACTTGATGCAGTGGACCGGTCAGAAGATCATGTTCGATCTTCGGAGCCAGATCTTCCGGCACATCCAGCGCATGCATCCCGCCTTCTTCGACCGCAACCCGGTGGGCAAGCTGGTGACACGCGTCACGTCCGATGTCGACGCATTGAACGAGATGTTTACCTCGGGCGTTCTTGCAATCTTTGAGGACGTCTTCGTACTCGCGTTTATCGTCATCATCATGCTGCAGATGAGCTGGCCGCTGGCCTTGCTCACCCTCGCAGTCCTGCCGGCGATTCTCTATGCAACCAGCCTCTTTCGGGATTCTGTGCGTGAGAGCTACCGGCGGATCCGCTCAGCTATCGCACGGATTAACAGCACCATGCAGGAACATGTGAGCGGCATGTCCGTCGTCCAGCTCTTCAACCGCGAGCAGCGCGCCTTTGACGACTTCTCCTCCGTTAATCGCCTGCACATGGATGCATTCAAGGATGCGATCACCGCCTACGCGATCTACTATCCAGTCGTTGAATTGCTGAGCTCAATCGCCATTGCATTGGTGATCTGGCGCGGTGGCATCAGCGTCTTGCATGGCGCCGTTACGCTTGGCGTCCTCATCGCGTTCATGCAGTATGCGCAGCGATTCTTCCGGCCGATTCAGGATCTCAGCGAAAAGTACAACATCCTGCAGGCCGCCATGGCGGCGAGCGAACGCGTCTTCAAGCTGCTGGATACAGAGCCGGAGATCGTCTCGCCCGCACTGAGCACTCCCGGTGACAACTCCGGACGGATCGAGTTCCGTGATGTCTGGTTCACGTACCAGACGCTCGACGAGGCACAGCGGACGCGCATTGCCTCTGCCACACGCGAAGAGCTGCGAACCTTCGCCGACATTGAATGGATCCTCTGCGGTGTTAGCTTCATCATCGAACCGCACGAGACAGCCGCAATTGTCGGTCACACCGGCGCCGGCAAGACGACGATCACTGGTCTGATGATGCGCTTCTACGATATTCAGCACGGTGCAGTTCTGGTCGATGGCGTGGATGTCCGCGAACAGGATCTCAACGCTCTCAGGCGGCGCTTCGGCGTGGTCTTGCAAGATCCATTCCTCTTTACCGGCACCATCGCCGACAACATCCGGCTGGGCTCGAAGTGGATTACCGATGAGCGCCTGGAGCGTGCGGCGGATGAAGTTAACGTAGGTGACTTCATTCGTAGCCAGCCGCTTGGCTTCAAGGAGCCGGTCCGCGAACGCGGCGCAACGCTCTCGACCGGGCAGAAGCAGCTCATCAGCTTTGCGCGGGCGCTGGCACACGATCCCGGCATCCTGATCCTCGACGAAGCGACCTCGTCAGTAGATACAGACACGGAGCAGCGCGTCCGGCTTGCGCTCTCGCGGATGATCACCGGGCGAACCTCCGTGCTGATCGCGCACCGGCTCTCGACCATCCAGACCGCCGACAGCATTCTCGTGATGCACAAAGGCCAACTTCGCGAGCGCGGCACCCACCAAGAGCTACTCGCCGAACGCGGCCTTTATTGGAAGCTCTATGAGCTCCAATACCGCGACCAGGAAACAGGTGCAGCCATCCTTCCCGAGCCGGAGTTAACTGACGTTGTGTAAGAACCTGTCTTAAAGCTAGACGGACGCCCTACGCGGGCAGCGGTCACTTCGTGACGTGTATATCGGTCCTGGCAGGATGAGCCCCTTGGGCCCTACCGCTGGTCGGCAAAAACATTGCTTGCGATCGACAGGAGCATCAGGCAACGCGATCACGCGTCACGAAGTGATCGCCCCCACACGAAGTGGGCCCGTCCGGCAGGACAGCCTTGCAGGTTTTAGACAGGTTCTAAGAAAAGCCGATCACACAATCTCGGTTCACGCCGCGAAGACATCCTGCGGGACCTGTGACCCCGCTACACTGAATCATTAGCACCTCCTCCAATTCGAGCATCTTCCTCTCTGCAGGCGAGGCTAGCGGCGAGCATTACGGCGCGCAGGTGATCGCTGAGTTGCGGTCGCGGATGCCTCGCATGACCTGCTTCGGACTAGGTGGCGCGGAGATGGAGCGCGAGGGACTGGAACGGATCGTTCGCACCGAGGACGTCGCGGTGATGGGGATCACGGAGGTCGTTCGACACATGCCGCGCATCTATGCGGAGTATCGCCGGCTTGTGGCGTCGATCAAGGCGCGCAGGCCGGGTGTCGCGATACTGATCGACTTCCCGGATGTGAACTTTCGGCTCGCGAAGGAGCTGAAGAAGCTGAATATTCCGGTGGTGTACTTTGTCAGTCCACAGCTCTGGGCCTGGAAGCGGAGCCGCTTGCGCTGGGTGCAGCAGCGGGTCAGCCGCATGATGGTCATCTTTCCCTTCGAGGAGCCGTTCTATCGTGCTCGCGGTGTCGATGCGGAGTTCGTCGGCCATCCGCTCGCGACTTTGCCGATGCCGGTCCAATCGCGCGCCCTGTTTGCTGCACGCTATTGCCTCGACGCGGCAAAGCCCTGGGTTGCGCTCCTGCCCGGAAGCCGCCACAAGGAGGTTTCGCTGAACCTGCCAGAGATGCTGGGCGCTGCAGCCAGTCTCAACCGCGAAGGAGGATTCCAGTTTCTTTTGCCTGTTGCAAGCACGGTCGTCCATAGCTTTGTGCGCTCCGTTGTGCTCGACGTTTCTGCTGAAGTGCCGATCACCCTGGTTGACGATGCGCGCACGGCAATGCATCATGCGCGTGCCAGCATGGTGGCGAGCGGAACCGCAACGGTGCAGGCGGCCGTGATTGGGAATCCGTTCGTCGTTGTGTATCGAGTCTCGCCGACCACGTTTCGGCTCGCAAAACGGCTGGTGCGGTATCCGTCAGAGATTCCGGCTGCTCCCGATGACGCCGGGAACCTGCCAATTGCGATGGTTAACCTGGTTGCCGGAAAGCGGGTCGTCCCGGAGCTTCTTCAGGGGCAGTTCACAGGCGAGAACATGGCCGCTGCGCTACGGCCGCTACTTGAGGACGGTCCGGCGCGGGAGACGATGATCGCCGATCTGGCCCAGGTTCGCGACGCCTTGTTGCCGATCGCCGGGACCAATCCAATCTGCCGGGTTTGTGACGCCGTACAGTCTTTGCTGGCCGAGCGGGCAGCGGCGCATGTCCTAACTTCGCCATCAAGCGTCTAAAGTATCGATAGAGTGATGACTTACCGATAGAGGATTCCTATCTGCCATGCCTTTCCGTCTGAAGCACATTGTCACTCCTGTTGCGGTCTTCGTCTTGATTATCGGTAGAAGCAGTCCATTGTGGGCAGCGCCGGTCCGGCCGCAGATGCAGGTCACCGGATATGTCATCAACGCCGATCTCGACCCGGCGGCAAACCAGCTGACCGCGAAGGTCACGGTAACCGTAACCGCACTTGAAGATCTCAACACGGTAAGCTTCGAGCTAAACAACGGGCTTCAGATCACGAGCCTGACAGACGCTGCTAATAAGGTGCTGACACCGGAGCGACTGACGGCTAATTTCACGGTGCGCGCTCCTTTGAACACGCCGCTCACGAAGGGCACGTCGACAACCTTTCACTTTGAGTATGGCGGCATACTCAAGGGTGCGGAGACGAGTCCTGTCGACGGCATCAAGCTGGCAGAGATCACGGACCCGATCAGTATTCTGCTCTATGCAGGCCGCTGGTTTCCGATGACCGGCCTGTTCACGGACCGGTTTACGGCGGAGACGCATATTCGCGTTCCAGCCGACGAGCGGGTGATCGGCAGCGGCGAGACCGGGCACAAGAGTCTCCCGAACAAACGTGTCGAATACAGCTTCAACTGGACCAAGCCGGGCTTTCCCGGAACGATTGTCGCGGGGAAGTTCCTGGAGCCGGTTTCGGCGCCGGGCGTCCAGAACATTCGCGTGTATGTCACGGACAAGCATAAAGACTTTGCAATGGATTATGTCCGGTTGACGGCACGCGAGTTCGAGTACATGAGCAGCACGTTCGGACAGCCGGAGTCGGGGCGGATCAATATCGTGGAGCTGCCGGATGACGCGGTCTCGGCTGCGTGGGCACCGGAGATCGCGGCCATCAGCGGCCAGCGCATCGCGGACCGGAACAGCCAGCGGCTGCTGTCGAATACCCTAGCGCACCAATGGTGGGGCAGCGAGGTCTCGCCGGCGACGTTGAACGATGCGTGGATTACGAACGGGATGTCGCGCTATGCCGAGCTGATGTACCTCGAAGATTCAGCGGGCAAGACTGCATTTCAGGCCGCGGTCACCGATGTCTCAGCCGGCGCGCTTGCCTACGATACGGAGCCGCTGACGAGCGTTGGCAGGCTCGATCCCTTCTCGCCGCAGTTCCAGTCGATGACGCTCGAGAAGGGCGCGATGGTCTTCCACATGCTTCGCTGGGAGATGGGCGACGATGTCTTTTTGAAGTTCCTGCGCGGGTTGCTGTCGCAGTATACGGACAAATCGATACGTTCGAGCGATGTGCAGACCGTCGCCGAGGCACAGTCGCAGCTGCAGCTTGAGCCGTTCTTCGCGCAGTGGCTCAATGGAACAGGTGCGCCTACGTTTACGGACAAGTTTAGCGTCTTCCGGCTCGGCAACAACAAGGGCTTTCGAACGGTCGGCTCGATCGATCAGGATCTCGACCTCTTTCGGATGCCGGTCGAACTGCGCATCGAGACAGACGGCAAGACCGAGATCCGCCGCGTCGACGTGAGTGGAACGGAGTCACAGTATTCTGTCGAGACTTTCGGTCGTCCGCGCAAGATCACGATCGATCCGCAGAACTGGTTGCTGAAGAGCACACCGGACCTTGCTGTGCGGGTGGCTGTTCTGCGCGGTCAGCAGATGGTGGCGCAGGGCGATCTGGCAGGTGCCCTCGCGGAATACCAGAAGGCGCTCGATGCCAACAAGACCAGTTCGCTGGCGAGCTACCGGATCGGTGAGATCTTCTTCACGCAGCGCAACTACCAGTCGGCGGCGAACTCGTTTCGGGATGCGCTGCGCGGGGATGGCGATCCGCGGTGGGTCGAGGTCTGGAGCCATATCGAGCTGGGCCGCGTCTTCGACGTGACCGGGCAGCGGGATCGAGCGGTGAATGAGTACCGGCTCGCGGTCCAGACTAACGACAACACGCAGGGCGCAGTCAACGAAGCGCGAGCGCTGATGCAGAAGCCGTACCAGCGGCCTAAGACGGAGAATTAGGCCGGTCCACGCGAGGGCGATGTTCACGGAACAATTTTGTGACTCTACGTAAATTCCCTGTTTCGAACAACTTACGGAGTTGATGACCGCAAAATATTCAATCTAAATGAGTTAGAGGTAAAATATTCAAAGCAGAAGACTTAGCTGAGTCTGCGGTCGGGTCGAAGTGAGAGATATTCGCAATCTGTTTATTTTACGACTTCCGCGTAAATTCCCTGTTCTGAAGAACTTACGAAGTTGATGACTGCAAAATATTCAATCTAAACGAGTTAGAGGCAAAATACTCAAAGCAAAAGACTTAGTGGGGTCGTCAGTTCGGCTAAATGCTTGCCGTGTCCTCTTAACTAAGTTTTATGAGGCAAAGCACGCCGGTCCATAAAACATGCAACGACAAGAACAGATGCAGGTCCTTCGACTCCGCAGATCACGATGGAACTGTGGTCTGCTCCGTTCAGGATGACAAATTTTTTGTGGTGCGAGGACAGTTTCTGCGGTGCGATTGACAGCTTGGCGTTGGTTGACAGCTTGAAGATTCGGTGATCGCGGGATGATACAAGCGCTCAACCGGGATTCAGGTGGATTTACTTGCCTTTACTTCTAGTTTACAGGAGTCGAGGGGTGAAGTATGACACCTGTTTTCCAGGTTTCTGCGAACGGCTTATTGTCTTGTTTTGTTACATTTACTAAGCTTTAGGAGAGGCGGGGTGGGGGGCAAGGGGTTGACAAGATTTCGTGAGCTTTCCTGCTACTCGTAGCGGAGGGCTTCAATGGGATCGAGGTTGGCGGCCTGCATCGCCGGGATCATGCCGCTCACGGTTCCAACAAGGATCAGGATGGTCGTGGCGAGAAGGACGATGTGGGGCGAGATGAGCAGGTGGATATCGGCGTCGGTCGCGTTGGCGGCGATGGCGCTATAGAACCTGACACTTCCGATGGCTTTCGAGACACCGTATGCGAGGGCCACGCCGGCGATGCCGCCCACACTTGAGATGACCAGCGCTTCAGCGAGGAACTGCAGCAGGATGTGGCGTTTGCGTGCTCCAAGGGCCTTCTCGACGCCGATCTCGCGGGTGCGCTGCTGGACGCTGACCAGCATGATGTTCATCAGGCCGATGCCGGCGATTCCAAGTGTGAGCGCGCCAATGAAGAGCAAGAGTACCTGCAGCCCGATGCTGACGGCGCGGAACTGCGAGAGCTGCTCCATCAGGTTGGCGACAAAGATTGCGTTCTTATCGGATGCGCGGAAGCTGTGCGCGAGGGAGAGCGTGTTGCGCAAGGCGCGCTCGACGGCCATGTGGTCGCCCTGGTAGCTCATCCAGATGCCGCCAAGATACTTCGTATCCTTGAGATCGCTCATGGTGCTCAAGGGAATGTCGACGGTGCGGTTGTCGTTGTCATCGCCCTCCTGCATCTTGGGCTTGAGGACGCCGATGATCTGGAAGCTTACACCATTGATATGGATGGTCTCGCCGATGGCATAGAGGCCTGAGAACAGTTTCGTTTTTGCCTCGGAGCCGATGAGGGCGACGTGCGCGCGGCTGACGAGATCTGCCTGAGTCATGGCGCGGCCGGAGCTGAGATCCATCTTCTGGATCTGCTGGAGCTCGGGGGTGATGCCGTCGACCTCCCAGGTGTAGCTGTGAAGTTCATTGGAGACGGAGACGTTCTTGTAGTCCGTAGGTGCGACGTGGATGATGCCGGGGACGGTCTCCTGGATGCGTTCGACGTCCTCCTGGGTAAAGCGGACTTTGACGCCGGCCTTCGCGCCGCCGGCCTGTTCGCTTGTGGTGCCCGGGAAGACGCCGATCATATTGGTGCCGAACTGCGAGAAGATGGCCTCAAAGGCGCGGCCGAAGCCGGCACCGAAGGCGAGCAGAAGGACGACCGTCGCTATGCCCCAGGCCATGCCGGCGATGGTGATGGCGGTGCGGCGGCCGTTGTGCCGCATGGCCTCCATGGCCTGCGAAAAGATGTCTCGTAGCATGGCTTACTCCTTGCGCAGGGCTTCGACGGGTTCGAGCCTTGCGGCAATCCGGGCTGGGTAGATGCCGGCGACGACGCCGCAGAGGGTCAGGATGGAGATCGCCATTGCGGCGGTCCAGGGGACGAGTCGCGGCGGGTCCATGCCCATCTTGTTATCCCCGAGCAGCGAGCCGAGGACCGCCATAAAAACGGCGGCGGCAACGATCCCGATTCCGCCACTGAGCCCGGTAAGGATGAGGCCCTCGAGAAAGAACTGCGTCAGGATGCTGCGACTGGTTGCGCCGAGAGCTTTGCGGAGCCCGATCTCGCGGGTGCGCTCCTGCACGGTGACGAGCATGATGTTGACGATTCCGACGGCGCCAAGGGCGAGCGTCACGATGCCGACACCGCCGAGGAAGAAGTCCATGGCGGTAAAGATCATGCCAACCATCTGATTCGTCTTGATGGTGTCCCACTCTTCGAAGGCGTCTTTGAGATCGGGGCTAAAGCCATGGCGGGCAGCGATGATGCGATGGACATCTGCCTTCGCCTCCTCGTTCTGACCTTCGGTGATCGGCTGATACTGGATGGACGAGATCGAGTCTTCCGGGATGTTTTCGCCAACGATTGGAAACGCCTGCATCATTGCCGTGAGCGGGATGTAGACGGTCTGATTCTGGGTATCGTTGTTGCCGCGGCCGACCTTGCCGGCGACGCCGATGACCTGGAAGCGGAAGCCATTGAGCGTGATGTACGCGCCGATGGAGGGCCGACCGGGAAAGAGCAAGCCGTTGTTCTTCTGGCCGAGAACGGCAACCTGCCGGTGCTGCGTGAGGTCGTCGGCGTCGAAGAACCGGCCCTGGGTGATGGGAAGACGCCGGATGGCGGGATAGTTGACCTGAACCCCGTTGACGGGACCACCGGCGCTTGAGAATTCGCTGACCTCCTTGAGGTCGCCCCGGTTGATATATGCGGTGAGATTGCGGACGTGCGAAGCCTGTTCCTTCAGAGCAACAGCATCGCTCAGCGTGAGCTTGTAGGGACGCATACCGGTATGTTGATTGGGGAGCGCGGGGATAATGCCGCCGAACATCATGATGACGTCGTCGCCGACCTGGGCGAGGCTCCGCCGCTGGCCCGAGCGGAAACCTTCTCCCAGGCCGACCAGCAGAAGCAGCGAGGCCACCCCCCACGCGATGCCGAACATGGTCAGGAAGGAGCGGAGCTTGTTGGCCCCTATGGCGCGAAAGACCTGACTGAAGGTATCCAAGAGGGCGCGCATAGGCTGGTTAGACTCGTCTCCCGTGTGAGAGTACGCGGATTCTGGGGTTTGTGTTCCGTTGGAGTAGGAGATCTGAGCAAAACTACGAAACGCAGGTTCTTCGGCTACGCTCAGGATGACGGGCTTGGTGGACCTTCGGATCCGCTCAGGATGACAGGGCTGATAGTGTCACGGAGAATTAGCGGGTGTAGACGATGTTCTTCATCAGCATGGGCAGGTCAGGGTCGGGTTCGGCTGTGACCTCATTGCCGATGAGTTCGAGGAACTTTTTTGCCTGGTCGAGAGCAGACGGATTGGCAGAGGCTGGATAGAGAAGGCGGACGGACTGGCCCAAGATTCCGCGAACGGCCAGGCAGCGGTCGTCGCGGTAGGTACAGGAGGCGAGATCGGTGATGCTGATGCCATTCGTGGGAGTGCAAAGGATGGTCCGGGGCGGTGCCATGCGATCGAGCAAACTCAGGATTTCGAGCTTCGATTCGAGCTCGTCCGGAACGAAGTCAACGGCGATGTCGGCAGCGTGTACCGCGTCTTCGACGGTCGTCGCGAGTTCGAGAAGGCCGGGAGCTGCATGGAGACGCATATCGGAGAAGTCAGCCTCAGCCTGCCGCAGCTTTTCTGGCATCACGTCTTCGAGTACAACATGGAAGCCCGCCGCGGCACACGCCAGCGCGAAGCTCCGGCCGGCCTTTCCCGCCCCGATCACGGCTACCATGCGAATGGCAGGAGCTTCATCAGAGGCTGTGGAGGAGGCGGGAGATGCCATTACTTCTTGCTCGATACGGCGGTGAGCACGGACTCGTAGCTCGGTTCGGAGACACGGAAGTGCTCCGCAACGCGCTGGCGGTCTTCATCACTTAACGAGGGAAGGACGACGAGAATGCGCCGAAGCGTGACCGAGATGTCATCGACATAGTTCATGGTGCGGATTGCTTCGCCGGATAGAGGCATGGGAACTCCCAGGATGGATTTGAGCTTCGATGCGGTCTCTTGTTACGTTTGAGAGACCACTCTCAGTGTGTGTGTATTAATACTCTAAACGCTGGAGCCGAGTTCCGCTCTGTAGTGCGCCTCTTCGGTGGGCTTGCCTGCTTCCGCCCCGCGTACCGGCTCCTCGAAGTTGTCGCGGTCGGTCATCTCCATCAAGGCCGCGAGCTTGATGGCGAAGTCGGGGTGCAGGGCGTCGGAGTTATACCGCCACGTCCAGTTGCCAGCCGGAGCGGAAGGACGATTCATGCGGGCTTCACTGCCGAGGTGCAGCACATCCTGCAGGGGAAAGACGCAGATGTTGGCGACCGAGCGGGCGGCGGCGCGGATCATCGCCCAGACGATGTCGCCATCCGCCGCAATGGTCTGCAGGTAGATCTGTACATTGGTGCGCTCTTGCTCGCGGACATCGTCTCGCCACCAGCCGAGCGTGGTGTTGTTGTCGTGGGTCCCGGTATAGACGACAGTGTTCGGAACGAACCGGTGGGGCAGGTACAGGTGACTGCCACGCTCCGAGAAGCCGAACTGCAGGATGCGCATGCCGGGCATGCCGAAGTGTTCGCGGAGTTCGTCGACCTCGGGCGTGATGAGGCCCAGGTCCTCGGCAATAAAGGGAAGCGTGCCGAAGACTTCTTTGAGCCGCTGGAAGAGATCATTGCCGGGGGCCTTGATCCACTGGCCGTTGATCGCTGTCGGTTCATTTGCAGCGATCGACCAGAAGGCCTCGAAGCCGCGGAAGTGGTCGAGGCGAATCATGTCGTATAACGTCAACGAGCGGCGGATGCGCGCCACCCACCAGTTGAAGCCGCGTTCCCGCAGCAGGCCCCACTTGTAAAGCGGGTTTCCCCAGCGCTGGCCGGTGCTCGAGAAGTAGTCAGGGGGAACGCCGGAGACGCGAACCGGGCAGAGGTTCTCATCCAATTCGAAGATCTCAGGATGCGTCCACACATCGGCACTGTCATAGTTGACGAAGATGGCGACATCGCCGAGGATGCGAATGTCGCGCTCGCCGCAGTAGCCTTTGAGTGCGCACCATTGCTCACTGAAGAAGAACTGGACGGCCTGTTCGACGGCCAGTTCCCGGCCACGATCCGTGAGCAGGCCGGTCAACGCGTCAGGCTGACGCCGTGCGTACTGCGCGGGCCATTGATTCCAGCTTGCGTAGTTGTGGGTACGCCGCAGCACATTGAACATGGCGTAATCGGTGAGCCAGGAGAGATTGTCCTGGCAGAACTTCTGGAAGCGCGCCCGGGTATCGCCGGTGGCGCGGTCCAGGAAGTTGCCGGCAGCCTCCTCGATCAGCGGAATCTTGCGGTTTGTGGCCGCTTCGAAGTCGGCAGGGCCATCATGTCCGGGCAACCCTTCGATGCGGCTCCGATCGATCCATCCGTCCTGCGCGAGCCGCTCCAAGCTGATGAGCTGCGGGTTTCCAGCAAACGCGGACAAGGCCGAGTAGGGCGAGCTTCCGTAACCGGTTGGACTCAAGGGAAGCACCTGCCACAGACGCTGCTTGGCGGCGGCCAGAAAATCGACGAAAGCATAGGCAGCGGGACCAAAGTCGCCGACCCCGCCGTATGAGGGCAAAGAGGTTACATGCAGCAAGACTCCAGATAGTCGATCCTGACTCATCACTTCTCCCTTAGGTGCTCCTCAGCTTGGACGCTTACTTCTCGATGCTCGGAGTGTGATGCTGCATTCCATGGTGACGCAGAAAGATGGCCTGTTCCTGTCGGGAGCGACAACGAACAGGCCGGTTCTGTGATCAGGACCTTCTAGCTACCGAAGGGCGATGCTCCCGGAGCAGGCTGCTTCCTGGAGTAGCGAATCGCACCGGCCTTCTCATAATTTTCGGATAGCCCAGCGATATACACCCTGAAGATCTCCTCATGCTGATCATTGAGCAACTGTTCGCGAGTCTGCGCGAAGTTCTTAGTAATATCTTCCGCGGTCGGCTCCTGCTTATCCGTAACACTCAGGACGACACCCACGCGTCCTGCATTGATCGGCCCCGAGATGGCGCCTCTGGCAAGCGTGAAGGCAACTGCGCCTGGTCCGCTCATCGCGCCTAGATCGGGGACCTGCCCATCCTTGCCGATGAGATCGCTGGTCTTGACTGGGACCTTCATCTCGGCCGCAGCCTTCTTCAAATCATTCAGCACCTTGGCGCGATCGTCGAGCTTGATGAGTTGCGCGTTCAGAAGCTGAGGAACCTGCTGCTCGCGAAAGTCATCGAGAATGTGTTGTTTATACCCGGCGAAGTCCGGCGCGTGTGCTGGCTTAACATCGACGACCTGGAAGACGGCATATCCGTCGCCAGTGGAAACTGTCGCTGGCGCAGCGCCCTTGTTGACCGTAAAAGCCTGCGTCAGCAGCCCGGCTCCGTCGGCGAGGCCGGCGACAACACCGTCCTTGGCGATATAGTCGGTGGTCGCCACCTTCAGTCCGTGGGCCGCTGCAGTTTTATCTATCCCCTCTTTTTGGGCCTGACCAGCCAACTGCTGCGCGAAGCTCTGTTCCGCGACACCCGACTTCTGTTGCTCCAGGACGGGAACGATTTCGGACCTTACCTCAGCCAGAGGCCGCAGATGGGCGGTCTTCTTCTCTTCGACCTGCAGGATGTGATAGCCGAACTGCGTCTTCACCAAATCAGAAGTCTGTCCTGGTACGAGCGAGAAGGCTGCCTGATCGAACTCGGGAACGGTCTTGCCGCGGTCGAGCCAGCCCAGTTCTCCACCAGCCGTTTTGCTGCCCGGATCGTCGGAGTTCTTGCTGGCGAGATCGGCAAAGTTGCCGCCATTCTTAATCTGCTTCAGAAGATCTTCAGCCTTTGTTTTGGCGGCGGCGTCAGTCTTGCTATCGGCACCCCGAGGGACAGCGATGAGGATGTGACGGACCTTGACCTGCTCCTTCACCTGATACTGCGCTTGATGCTGGTTATAGTAGGCCTGAATATCGGCATCCGTGGTCTGCGGCTTCCCGCCCGGCAGATTAGAGGCGTCGAAAGCAACGTATTGAATCTTCCGGGTCTCCGGGATGGCGGTCGCATAGCGGCTCTGATTTTGCTTGAAGAATGCCTGGAGATCCGCGTCTGACGGGTTGATCCCTTTGCGAACGTCATCGGCCGAGATCACCGCATAGTCGAACTTTACCTTTGTTCCCTGCACGCGATACGCTTCGCGCACGGCTGCATCGGAGACCGTCACGCCGCCGGTGATCAAGGCCTGAAGCCGATTCAACTCCATGTCCTGCTTCACCTGCGACTCGAAGTCGCTGCGGCTGGTCTGGAACGCAGCCTGCACGAAGTTCATGTAAGCGTCATCGCCGATGTAGGTGCCGTTCGGAAAGAGGTACTGGGCAAAGGCGCCGGTCTGCAACTCCCGGCGAAGATCCTGGTCACTCACCTGAAGGCTCATCCGGTCGGCCTCATGCTTTAAGATAGCGCGCTGCACGAGGATCTGGCCGGCGCGGTTCGCCATGTATGGCAGAAGGAAGTCCGGCAGCTTCTGCTGCTGCAGTTGCCGTTGAGCGAGCTGATTAACCTCCGTGGACTTGATCGGTGTACTGTCTCCCGAAAGCCGTCCCAGGAGACCCGGACTGCGCACGGTGGCGAAGACTGTGGCGTCACTGGAAGCGCCGGTCGTGTCGAAGATACCCGGGACCAGTGTGATGACCATCGTGATGACGGCGAGACCGATAATCACGGCAAAGATGATTTTGATGAGGCGATTGTCCTGCTGCAGAATGCGAATCATACTTGACTAAAGACCTTTGCTTGAAGGGCCCTGCTCTCAATCTGACAGCAGGCTCTACCCATGGTTTTGCGCGACATGACGTGATGAAACACTGGCACCATGCCGGATGCAGGGCAAGAGTTGAGTATAAATGAATCTACCCCTGGCACAGAGCGAGCCAAGAGTCGGCCATAGCCAATCTGGATCGGCCACTCCCGATGATGATCGGTGATGGTTCAGTCGAGCTAATCAGTACGGATACGGATATGGATACGGCCGGGGATAGTAGACCGGGCCGTAGTGGGGCGGAGGCGGAGGTGGAGGATAAGAGCGCCGCTGCATCTGCGGCTGTGCGCCGGCCGGAACCCCGTAGGACAACCGATCCATCTCCGCCTGTGAGATCGTCATGAGCGGCGCTGGTTGAGCGAGGTGGAAGGCGAGAATCGCCTCCGAGGGGATGAGAATCTGCCGGCTGCCGGATGCCGCAGAGGCGCCCACTCCGGCTGCTCCGCCCACCCCTGCGCCGATCAGCGCTCCGGACCCACCGCCCGCGACCGCACCGATGAGGGCTCCAACTGCACCAAGCCCGACAGCGGTACCGATCGTCTGGGCCCCTTTATCGGAGCTGTCGCGAGACCAGACGTCGGAGGTGATTGGATAGTTCTTGCCTGCGAGCGTGACTTGAGTGAGTTGCAGAGCGATCCCGCCATGGCCCTTCAGGGTGCCGCCGCTTGTCGCGTCAACGACGATCCCCTGCACTGCCGCTCCCCGAGGAATCGCAACAGCACCATCTGCCACTACATCGTTCAGAACGATGGCATCGAAGGGCGTTCCAGGCTGCGTATGCTTGCTATCGACTCCTTCGTTGATACGGATGCGCATAAGGGCGCCGGAGGGAACGAGTACTGGCAGGCCGGCTCGCTGCGCACCATAGGCGGACGGAGATTGAGGCTGAGGATAAGGACCGCCTCGCTGATCCTGGTGGCTGTCCTGAGAAGATGGCCGGCTGTCACTCTGAGGATGACGGTGCTGCATGTCGGGGGAGGAACTGGCTTGCGGAGAACCATCGTTGGTTGGTGCACCGTACGGCTGACGATAGGAGGGCTGGGTCTGCTGATCATGGTCCGCAGACCCGTCCTGTGCTTGACTCTGAGCACCTTGCGCATCGAGGCTATGTTGAGCTGCGTAGGTGTCCGGGTCCGGAGCGTGCTGCGGCTGCTGGACAGCTTGCTGTGCTGCGGGTGCACTCGTCTCTTGCTGTTTAGGAGTAATCGTTTTCTGCTGTTCAGGAGCAATCGTTCCATCAGACTGGAGCCTCGGATTGCTCCCCTTGGAGTCTGTCCCCTGCTCCTCAGGCGTACCGTTGGTGTAGGAGCCGAGTGGAGCACTGGTGGGGGAACCGGTCGATGCGTCAAGGGTGAGTTCATCAATCACCTTCTTTACGCCTCCAGCCTTGGACGCCAGAGTTTCAGCCATCTGCCGTATAGGCTCATCCTTAACCGTTCCACTCAGCGTGACTGTACCGTAGACGGTGTTGCTGATGATGTTTTCACTCGCAAGCTGAGGTGCCCCTGCCAGAACCTTCAACACATTCGCTTCGATCTGGGCATCGGGTATAGCACTGGTGCTACTTGACTGCGCAAGGGCAAAGCCGCTGAGCAGCACCAGACCGACAAGCGGTGGTACCACTCTGCTCATCAGATATTTGTCGTCATCGCGCCGCATCGTACCTCCCGGTGTTGAAGCTCGAGGTGAGCGATCGCTGCTACCTTCGTGCATCTATGCAGACTCAGTTTCCCGGAAAAAGTTACGGTACACATACTGAGTACGGTACGCATATCAGATACGGTGCGCGTGCTGTAGGAGAAGATTCCTACAGCGTCCCGCATGGAGACTGCGTTCTATAAGCGCCTGACTTCGATCCGTAGTGTTTGACCTATGTTCACCGTGGAGTTATATTGAGTCTGCGGGGTGGAGCAGCCCGGTAGCTCGTTGGGCTCATAACCCAAAGGTCGTAGGTTCAAATCCTACCCCCGCAACCACTTAGCGGGAACGCCAACCCAAAATAACCCACCATAGTAGGAATCAGCTTTTCCTCTGGTGGGTCGGGTTGTTTTCGCACGCTTCCCTCGCATGAGTTATGCGCTCCTCAATACTTTGCTGACGACTGCGGCGTTGGCTTCGCGCTTGGCTTCCATCAGCGCGTTGCCGTACACGTTCATCGTGGTCGAGATTTGGGCATGCCGCATGAGTTTCTGCTGCACTCCCATGGGGGCTCCGGTGTGATCCAGCCAGGAACGATAGGTGTGGCGGAACGTATGCCAGCCAATCGAGCCGTACTTTCCGGCAGCCTTCCACCGCTCCTCATGAATGGGGAGACGACCCCCATTGCCTACCAAACTGTCCTGCTGGCACCAGACCCCGACAGCCGCTCCGCATCTCGCGCACCCCACGAGACAGCACCCTGCAGGACGAATGTAGTCCTGCTGGATCGGACTCGCATGGTAGTGACGACCCGTGACATGGCTAGGAAAGAGCAACTCCAACCCAGTAACCTGGGTTGAAACGTCCTCGCGAAGCCGGGCATCCCGGTCGGACTGCCGTTTCCACCGCAACAGCTCGGCGGCGAAATCCGGGTCCAGCGGCAGCTCATCCTCCGAATACTCCGTCTTGACCAGCTTCAAGCGACCGTGAACGACCGCGCGGGTGACTTTCATGCTGAGAGCGAGGAAATCAATGTCCGGCCATTCGAGCGCCAGCACCTCCTCCGCCCGGAGTCCCGTGCATTGCGCCACCACCACCATCGTTCGGTAGGGCTCCGGCAGCAAGGCGATGACGATGAAGTATTGCTCAACCGTCAGAATCACGGGCCTCTTCTGACGGTTGCTGATGCCCTTGATCTCGACGAGCTGCATCGGATTACGCTGCCATTCCACCAATTCCCACAGCATCGCCTTCTCAAACAAGCGGTGCATAACGGCCTTGATGTGCCCTTTGGTCTTGGGTGCGGCCTCCAGGCCCTTCAGCCACTCTTGAACCTTCCCAGGCTTCATACGGGTCACTCGGGTGTCACCCCACTGCGCCCGGATGCGCTTGATATTGCTCAGATAGGAGATAGCAGTCGTATAGCTGAGTTCACCTTCAACGTCGCTCTGCTCACCAGGACGGCGCTGCTTGATCTCAAGCAGCCGTTCCTCCTGAATGAAGCGGTCCAGCACGGCGCTCAAGGTTGGCTCCAGGATCGCCAGAGTTGGGTTATCGGTGTTGAGTTTAAGCACAAAAGCCTCCAGATGCCGCTCGACCGCGACCTGCGTGGGGAACTTGTCTGTGCCCAGATACATCGACGCATCCTTACCGGTCGCGGGGTCTTTGTAGCGGTACTCCCACGCCCATTTATTGTTAGCCCGCGCAACCTTGCGCAGGCTGCCTCGTTGGAAACGCTGCCGTGTGAAGTTCAAGAATGCTGCTCCTGTCCAGTCAGCACGGCGTGATCGGTTGTGTTTGAGTTTATTCCATGCTCGAGCCAGACATTCAGGGAGCTGAGACGGAAACGCCAGCGTTTACCGACCTTGAACGCCGGCACCTCCTTGTGCCGGGCTTTACCCTCTAACGTTTTCCAATGCATACCAAGGACCGAGGCGGCCTCGTGTAGATCTAGGAGTGGCTCGAAGGTCAGAACTGACGAGTTTCGGGTGCTCTTGGCAACGGGCAACATTGTGACCTCGCGTTTCGGTCCATCCGGCCCTTCCAACGCCTTCTCGGCGCTGGATTCGCGCGTCGAGGAACCCGCCCGCAGAGCCCATTTGGGACCGTTGCCCCACGATGTCTTAACGGAGGCAGAGGTGTCCAATTCTTATCGAGCGGTGAATTATTCATCGGATTGATAAGACCGGCGCCTGCGCGCCGGTGACCAGCCCTGGTTTCGCCATTCCCGCGTCTAACATTGAGGTTGAACGTCGCGATGGGACACCTTAGTCCCGAGTCAAGTGGGCACCGCCTTCACACGCTGTCCACGGTGCGTCCCATCCCCCACCAAACCGTCGAGCACGGTGGAAGGCGGACTATGGCACGCAATGAGACGAAGTTCATGGAATCTGCGATCGCGCTGGCTGAGCACCTGCATTTCACACGGGCAGCGCAGGCGCAAGGCATCAGCCAGCCGATGCTGACCAAGAACATCCAGGACTTGGAGGCGCGCATCGGCGGTCCGTTATTCGACAGACATCGCAGGTCTGTGGAACTGAATGATGCAGGTCGAGCTTACGTTGAGCACGCGCGGCTCGCCCTCCTTCATGGCGAACGAGCTTTTCAAGCCGCTCGTGCAGTCATGCAAAATGCCGAAGTTGTGCTGAACATCGGCAAGTCGCCGTACACCGATCCTTTCTTGACTTCAGCGCTGCTCTCGATCGACCTGCCCTTGTACCCACGTTTGAGAATAGAACTCGTGAGCCAGTATTCTTGCGATCTCACACGCGAGCTTCTTGCAGGCGGCATCGACCTTGCCCTAGTGACAGAGCCGCCAGAGTCTCCTCTTCTCACGACCGTTAAGATCGCCGAATCGCCCTTCTTCATTGCTATGTCGACGCGCGACGCCTTGGCAGCACATGCTTCGGTCACTCTCGACGCCATGACGGACCGCTGCTGGGTCTTGTTTGAGCGACGGTTGCATCCGCCGCTCTACGACGCTGTACTGCGGCTTGCTGAGCTACGCAGGATCAAACCGGAAAAGATTCGGCACATTACCTCACCGGAAGAAGCCTTCCCGTTCGTTGTAGACGGCTCTTGCGTAGCCTTCGTGGTGAAAGCCGGTGCCCTTCTGATGGCTCGCAACGGGGTTACCGTCCGTCCGCTCGCAGAAAGCGCACTCTTGCTTAGGACCTATTTAGCCTCACGTGGCGATAACAAATCTAAGGTTGCCAGCGAACTGGTTAGAGCGTACATGCGCAAGTTGTCTCCTGATCGCAAGAGTAAGCAGCTGTCGCTTCCCATCTCCGCATAGAGTTTACGTCTGCTCGGTACCGGCACTCGCGCATCGCTTAGTGGAGCGGAACCGAGACAAACTGTCAACAGACTTTATCAAGGTTTAGCCGTTTCAATTGGTGCTACCGGCAGTGTCGATAATCTGAATCTCGATAGGTCCAGACCAATCGCAATTCGGACAGTCAACGATCCCCGTCGTGATCGCCTTGAGGTCAATCAAGGCGAGATTCAGAATATGAGCGCATTTCGGACAAACATGCACACTCTCCCAATTCTTTCGGACACTCGCGTCTTGTTCGGGGGTCATCGGCGTAACCATCTTTTCTTGAGTCCCATTAGACTGGTGCAGAGATCAGCACATCTCATGCACCCTTCTTGCCTAGAAGAGAGTTCGGCATCCTACATCTGGCCTCCCTTAACCGAAGCTAAGCGCGATTCTCCGGGCCTGCAGGGGAGCTCATCGCGCTACCGAGCCCTCACATTGATTCGTACGATCTTGTCAGGCTGCTGCTCACTCGTGAGCTGGACGCGTTTTGGAATGGACCCCCGAGGTGTCTGAAGCTTGTGTCTTTTAATCCAAATTGTTGAAGAGCTTGTCAGGAGTGATCGGTAGTTCTCGGACACGTTTTCCAGTGGCGTGCCAAATGGCATTGGCAATGGCGGGTGCGACGCCACACAGACCCAACTCGGCTAAACCTTTTGTTCCAACGGGGTTCATGACCGTGTCTTCCCCAGGAACGAAGACCGCATCGAGTTCGTGGATGTCGGCGCACACTGGAATCAGATATTCGGCAATGTTGGCGTTGACCACACGACCCGATCGTGCGTCCCACTCGGCGCCTTCCAGCAGCGCCATGCCGATACCCTGGACCATGCCGCCGATGCATTGGCTGTGCGCCAGTTTCGGGTTCACGATCAGGCCTGCGTCGTAGGCTCCAATCACGCGGGCCACGCGTACGGTGTTGAAATCAGGATCGATGTGCACCTCAGCAAACACTGCGCCAAACGAGTAGCTGGCATAAAACTGTTTCTGATCGTTGGGCTTCACGTCCGCATACGCATCGAGACGAGTGAGTCCGGCGCGCCGCAAGACGTTCGCAGCATCAGCCCCCTTCAAGTCGGCACTCCCAGCAAGGGCCGCAAGCTTCGCACACAGAAGCTGGCATACCTCCAGCGTTGCGCTCGCGATGCTATTTGTCGTTGTGGAGCCGCCATGCTCCTCTGCCTTTGGAAGCGCTGAGTCGCCCAGTTCGAAGCGAACGCGATCCATCGGAAGGCCGAGCGCGTCCGCCGCTACCTGCGTCATCGCCGTGTAGGTTCCGGGGCCCATGTCCGTGGTTGCGCTGCGAACCACTGCAGTGCCATCCGCGTAAAGAGTCGCCGATGCCTGGGCAGGATACCGGGGCGAAGGATTGAGCGCGGCTGCCATGCCCATGCCGACGAGGTCGCGCCTTGCACGCATGGAACCGGACTGCGGGTTTCGACGGCTCCAGCCGAAGCGCTCTGCCCCTATGCGGTAGCAGTCCCGTAGACGATTGCTGGACCACGGAAGTTTTTTGGAAGGGTGAACGTCAGCGAAGTTCCGCAACCGAAGCTCTATCGGATCAAGGCCCAGCTCAGCGGCGAATTCATCCATCGAAATTTCCTGTGCGATTAGTCCGGTGGAATGGCCCGGTCCACGCATGGGAGTAGGTGTGTTGGTGTTCATCGGCACCAGATCGTACTTTGTACGTCGATTCGGTGCTGCGTAGGTGGAGGCACCGACATTGAGCGTGGCGTCTGCGAATTCTTCATAAGTGGAGGTCTGGCCTACCGCCTCCTGAATCAGCGCGGTAAGGTGTCCCTGCTCGTCTGAAGCGAGCCTCATCCGTTGTTCTGCACGGGGACGAAAGCCGACGGAGTAGTACAACTGACGGCGTGACAGTTCCAGGCGCACAGGGCGTCCGCAAACCCTTGCTGCCATGGCCGCAAGGGTTACATGTGGCCAGCTTCTAAGACCGGAGCCAAAAGCTCCGCCAACGAACGGATTGATTACGTGCACGGAGATGGGAGGTATGCCGAAGGCGCGAGCGACTTCCGCAGCATCCCCATACACCCACTGGGTCTTATCCCATAAGGTAAGTCGGTCGCCTTGCCACTGCGCGATCGTGGCATGGGGCTCCATGGCGTTATGGTGCTCGCGCGGCTGCACGTACCGGCCCTCTAGGCGGTGAGGTGCAGCAGAAAACACGCCGTCTGGATCACCGTCTTTCGTTGCCGGGCCGCGGCCTTTTTTCGCCGCTTCCTCTGATGTGGGCTGTGCGCAAACAGGATCGAAGCGTGTCTTAACGGCGCTATTCTGGCGGTAGGTCACGCGAACAAGGGAGGCCGCGTATTCTGCCTGCGTCTGTGTCTCCGCAACGACGAGGCCGACCGGCTGACCGCTGAACTTGATCTCTGCATCTTGAAGCACGTGGAGACGCTCACCGGAAACCGGCTCGACGGCGGGTCGCTCTTTTGCTTGCTGGTATGGCAGCTTTGGCGCATTGAGATGAGTCAGTACCAACACCACGCCGCGTGCCTTCTCCGCAGCCGTCGTGTCGATCGATATAATGCCGCCGGCAGGAATAGTGCTCTCCACAAGTGCAGCATAAGCGAGACCGTCGGCCGCAAACTCCGCGGCGTACTTTGCTTTGCCGGTGACCTTGAGCGGCCCATCTACGCGGCTGATCGGTCTACCAAGGCTCCGTATCATGCCAGGCCTCCCGTTTCTTCCAGCCCGCGCGCGACTGTGCGTTGTAACAGGACGATCTTGTAGGCATTTTGACCTCGCGCTTTGGACCTTTCCGTGGCGGATAACGCGGCTTCGCGGCAAAGGGCGACAGTCAACCGCTTGCGCAGCAGCCTATGTTCCACCTGGGGTAAACGCCAGGGGCGAGTCGCTACGCCACCGACCGCAAGGCGAACATCGCGCACGATGCCGTCACCATCAAGCTCGAGTGCGACCGCAACGGAGGCGAGAGCAAAAGCGAAGCTGGTACGGTCTCGTACCTTTAGATAGTAGGAACGGCGGCCTGCGGCGCTAAACGGAATATCGACGGACACAATCAGTTCGCCGGGGTGAAGCTGAGTTTCAAGCTGTGGTGTATCGCCGGGTAGCCGGTGCAGGTCAGAGAGGGCCACCACGCGTTCTCCGTGTGGACCGGCGATGCGCACCGCTGCATCCAGAACAAGCAGAGCGTTCGCGAAATCGCCCGCATAGGTAGCCATGCAATGTTCGCTCGTACCCAAAATTGCAAGCAGTCGGTTCTGCCCGTCAATCGCAGGGCAGCCCGTACCGGGTTCGCGTTTGTTGCAGGGCATAACGACGTCGCGAAAGTAGCCGCATCGTGTGCGCTGTAGTAGGTTGCCGCCCAGTGTTGCCACATTGCGCACCTGCGGAGATGCGCTTGCCAGGAGTGCCTGCGCCACGACGGGGAAGTATTCCAGGACACCGGCGTGTGTCGCCGCATCACTCATGCGAACTAGTGCGCCCAGGCGTGCGCCGCGTTCGTTGAAGTCGATCCTGTTTAGATCGGGAAGGGCAGTAATATCCACGATGGAGGAGGGGTTGCAAACGCGTTCCTGCATGAGCTGCATCATGTCGCTGCCGCCCGCGAAAAAGTTCGCCCCCAGTGCCGCGGCGCCATCGGAGCGGTGATTCGCCTGGCTGGCGACTGCGGACGAGACATTTTGGGCTTGTGTGTAGGTAAACGGCACCATTTCTAAGCGCTCCTTCCAGCAACCTGTCGGACGGCAGCGACAATGTTGGGATAAGCGCCGCAACGGCAAAGATTGCCGCTCATCCACTCACGAATCTCATCATCGGTGCCGGTGTGCTGCTCCTGAATGCAGGCGAGGCCGCTGATGATCTGGCCAGAGGTGCAGTAGCCGCACTGGAAGGCATCGTGCTCGATGAACGCCGTCTGCAAGGGGTGCAGGGTATCTCCCGCCACCAGACCCTCAATCGTGGTGATGGGTCTGTTTTGTTGCATGATAGCCAACGACAAACAGGCGTTCACACGGCGACCATCCACCAGTACCGTGCATGCGCCACACTGACCCAGGGCGCAACCCTTCTTGGTGCCGGTGAGATGAAGGTTGTCACGTAGGCAGTCCAGTAATGTTGTATTTACGGCCAAGGCAGGCAGGCGGTGCTGGTTCCCGTTGATCTTGAGGACAATGTCGGCCGTTTGTATCGCGGTATCCACTGGACCTTCGTTTACGCGGCGCGAGGCGTTCTGTGCAGGACTCTTAGGAGCCATCATGGCACCGCCAACTGCGAGCAGCCCAACAATGACTTCTCGCCGGTTGAGATCATCATTATTCGGATCATCTTGTCCGTTCATAGAGCCGTGCTTTCGTCGCTCCCTGGCACATCGGCGTCGTAGCCGTTCAGTAGTACCGAGATAAGGCAGTAGAAGCCTATGAGATACATCAGTTCAGCAACACCGGTCTCTTTGAACAGATCCAGAGCCCGCCTGTAGGTTGACTCTGGTAACTGGCCTCCGCGCGTAAGGACGAAAGCAACGTCGTATGCGGCCGCTTCCTCCTCGGTCAAATCAACCGGACGTTGTCCTGCGACGATGGTAGCGATCTTGGACGAAGACAGACCCGCCTGCGAACCAACGGCTTCGTGCGCGTACAACTCGTACCGGCCCGCAAAACGAGCGCCAGTGACGAGGATCGCGACTTCATGGCTCGTTTTCGGCAATGTGGAGTGCTCCGAAAGCGCCACGTTCATGTTGAACGCCGCACTGCCAAACTGGGGAAAATGGACCATAGGATTGAAAGGGCCGACGAGCGCTCCATCGTTGCGAGCCTTGGTAAAGCCGTGCATATGTGCATCGGTGTCGGCCTTGATCTGGTCGAAGAGCGGCCGTTGTTCGGGCAGAAGTTCATTGGGGGATATTGGTGGAAGTCTCATCGTAGTGCTCCGGGAATAGTGTGCTTTGCTGGGGAATACGATCTACAGGGGGACAGACAAGCTCTGATTTACCTTCGCGTTGGTGAAGTGTGTCACGTCGCCCATCACCTTTTCAGTCTCAGCAGATTGCAATGCGCCAAAGAGCGCCTGCTCGTTGCGAAACGTGTACACACCGACGGAGTTCGTGCTGCCATCCTGGCCAGAAGGAAAGAAGGCAGCGGCACGCTCCAATCCATATGGTTTCCACGCCGCAAGAGTGAGCGGCAGATGGCGATCGACATAGTAAGGGGGGTCGAATCGGGTTCCACCGCTACAGGTCACGACCAGTCTAGCCTCCTGGTTTGCCTGTCTTTGCGACGATTGTGTCTGGCTGACCGCGACGGGAACAGTCTTGGTCTGCACCGGTTGAATGTCTGTGAAGACGGCTACATTGTCCATCACGGCCTTCGTTTCCGGAGCGGACATGGCCGCCTTCATGGCTGCTTCATCACGAAAGTTGCAGAGGCACAGGCAAACGATTCCTTCGCCATTGCCGCTTGGAAAGTAAGCGACGGCAGTCTTGAGACCTTGGGGTTCCCAAGTGCGACGTACCAGGGGCATGTGGTGCTCAACGTAATACTCTCGATCGAAGCGGCTGTCCGCATCGCCGAAGTAGGTCACACATAGAGTTGCCATGTCCTTCTGCGTTCCGTTCCCGTTCACGCACTTTTCAAGCCATTCCAGAACGGGCTGTAGCGCCTCATCTGAGTTCTTCTCGTAGATCAGTCCATGTCCATTGCCGAACACGCCGAAATCCGGCAGGTGGAGGTGCTCAGCTGCGGCACCCGCGTTAAGCAGAAACTTCACCATCTCAGGCGCAAACGTGGACGGGACGGAAGTCTCGCTGCTGAGTAAGGCGACCGGCAGACTGCCAAGCGCAGGAATCCGCAAGGTTGAAGGGTCAGCCGCTTTCGCCTCTGACGGCATGGAAAGCGGCGGTTCATACGTAATGGGCGCAGCAGTAAGTCCCCAGTCCAGCGTGCCGATATGGGGTGTAGTACTGAATGGAGGACCCATCGGTTCGACCGTGACTACGGCTTTCACGAGATGCGGCCGCCGGTCTGCAACGAGCCAACCATCCGAGCCTGACGCCGAATGTGTAACGATGATCGCCGGTCCAATACGGTCGAGTAAACTCGCGAGCCGGTCGGCATCCATGCACTGAGATTGCGCCAAATCCGCCGGAAGCGGACCAAACGGCGCAATGAATGCGTCGAGGGCCGCGGCATCCTCGGGATCGAATGGCCACTGCGTATGCTGCGCTGCAACTTTCGCAGGATAGAAAACTTCCTGACCCTCTTCATAAGGAAAGGAATCGCCGATTGGACCCATAACATCCGGCTGATATGGAGAGCGGCCATGACCTGGACGGTCGATCACGAATACCGGGTAGCCAGCCTCCACCAAGCGCTGAGCCCAGCCCGGTCGTCCGTCCGGCGTATCCAGCCATTCCGTACCCTGCATGGCTCCGCCATGCACCAGCACGATGGGGAAAGGCTTTGTGACCGTCTGCGGCGCTTCCCAGCGAACGTACATAGGACCACGCTGGTAAGTCTTGCCCTTTACGGATTCGCGCTCACCGGGAATCCAGAATTGCCCCTGTCGTAAGGTTCTGGCGCTGGTCGTGTTCCAGAGAGAATCAGTGGGAGCTGCCATCGTATCTTGCTGCATCTTTCCTCCGTCGTGCTCGCTTCAAAGCGCTCTTCAGGGCGATGGATGCCGTGAGTCCAGATGTGTTCCCAACATCTGGATCAACTGGTATTGAATATAACGCAACCGATTGGTCTATAACAAGGGGTATGAGTCAAGGGAATGATGACACTCCGAAATTGCCAGCCAAGCGGGGGAAGGCGAAGGTGCCGCCTCGGCAGAGAGGCAGGCCACGAGCCTTCGATCGCCAAGAGGGGCTCCTCAAAGCTATGCGCCTGTTCTGGAAACTGGGGTACGAATCAACCTCGATGGCCGACCTTCGTGCCGCACTTGGGGTGACGCAGGCAAGTCTGTATGCGGCCTACGGCAACAAAGAGGCACTGTTTCGCGAGGCTGTCGATCTCTACAGAAGTTGGGATGGCATCGGTACTGCGAAGGCTCTCCTGGAGGAGCCGACCGCCAAAGGCGCGATCGTTGCACTCTTGCGCAATGCGGTTGATCTGTTTTCACAGAAGGATGCGCCGGGGGGGTGCCTCGTAGTTCTGGGCGCACTTAAGTGCGGGCCGGAAAACGAATCGGTACAAGACCACCTGGCCTCCTTTCGCCGGAAGACAGCGAAGGACATTGCAACGCGGCTGAAGCGAGGCCAGAGCGCCGGCGAGTTGCCACGCACGATCGACACCGGTGCCCTGGCTGCGTACTACACCACCGTGCTACACGGGCTATCTATCCAGGCGCGAGATGGTGCCTCCCATCAAACCCTAACGCAGGTAGTGGACTGTGCTCTCGCAGCATTTCCCTCTGTTTGATCGTTCTTCCGCGTAAACGGTCCTATGGAACGACGAGGCACCTCCATTGACAGATGCTACCTCACCGCCCCCCGAAAGATTGGCCAGAGAAAGCCTACTCTGGGCGGCGACCAGCGTAACTAATGCCCATGCGGTCCCTTTGGTAGATGCGCTTGGGGGCTGGTTTTCGGCCTAGTGCCGGAGCTGCCGGCGTCATCTGCTGCTGCATGCTGTCCAGCCGTCGTCGATCGTCCCGACGGATACGGCGAGCATAATCTTCATGATCGCGCTCCATCCGCGCGCACCTAGAACGTTGCGTATGTTGAGAGCTGTAACGCTAGAACAGGAGAGCGAAGGCGGGCTGATCCATAGGAGTCACCCAAAGGCTCGCGGCCTGCCTCTCTGCCGAGGCGACCTCTTGCTGCTTCCACGATTGACAAGCGCTATCGGGGTAGCACCACTTTTCCCTGGCTCGGACCCCTTGTTGTAGACCAATCGGTTATGATATGGTTCAATACCAGTTGGTCCAGAATACTGGAGCGATCTACGGTCTGAAAGAAAGGTAAGAAGATGCGAACACTGACGGAGCATGGCCCAGAACTGCTCACGGCCTCGCACTGGATCGGCGGCACTTGGGTCTCAACTGGCGAGCTATCACAAAGTGTAAATCCGGCTACAGGTGAAGTGATCGGTCACTATTACAAAGGCGGCCCCGCAGAAGCCAGCCAGGCGGTAGCCGCCGCGAAGCGAGCCTTTCAGGCTACGGTGTGGAGGAATGACCCCCGGTTGCGTGCCCGCGTGCTGAATGCAATGGCGGACGCCCTCGAGCAGGGCACAGAACAACTCGCTTATCTGCTCGGGCTGGAAAACGGCAAGGTGTTGACTCATGCCAACCTTGAGATCGGGATCGTACCGCATACGCTGCGCTTCAATGCCGCGCTTGCACTCTTGGATTTTGGACGCAACGCACAGGTCGTCCCAGGATCGCTCTCCTTCGTGACTAAGCAGCCAGTTGGAGTCGCGGGCATTATCGCTCCCTGGAACTCGCCTGTAGCTCTTGTCATTCGTTCTCTAGCCCCTGCTTTGGCCGCGGGTACAACGGTGGCAGTCATGCTGCCGACTCAAACGGCCCAGGTGAACGCCCTTATCAGCCGTATTGTCTCGGAGGTGAAAGACCTTCCAACCGGAGTCGTCAATATTTTCACGGGAGGCTCTGAGGCAGGCAACGAACTTGTCGTGTCGCCGGATGTCCCGGTCATCAGCTTTACCGGCAGCACGACGACCGGACGTGCCATCTCGACCAACGCTGCCCCGAAGATCAAGCGCATGGGACTTGAACTGGGCGGAAAGACTCCGACACTGGTCTTCGCGGACGCGGATGTTGACGCTGCTGTCCCTAAAATCGTCCAAGCTCTCACTGTCTTTGCGGGCCAGTTCTGCATGACGGGTAGTCGCCTCCTGGTGCACCAGAGCGTGGCGGATCGTCTCCTGAGATCTCTTGCGGAACGGATTGAGACTGTAAAGGTTGGCCCTGCATCCGACCCGCAGAGCGAGATGGGGCCGCTGATCGACAAGCCGAACGTAGAGCGGGTGGATCGTATGGTTCAGGATGCCATCGATGCAGGTGCGAAGGTGATCGTACGAGGCGGTCCAGTGACCGAAGCTCCTCTCATCAAAGGAGCTTTCTATCGTCCCACGCTGTTGGAGGTGACCGACTCGAAGCTGCCCATTGTGCAGCAGGAGGTATTCGGGCCTGTTCTCACGGTACAGCGCTTCGACACCGAAGCGGAAGCCATTGCGCTAGCAAACGATAGCGAGTACGGGCTGAGCGCGAGTGTCTGGTCACGTGACATTGATCGGCCCCTGCGCGTAGCGCGAGAGCTTGACGCGGGAACAGTTTGGATTAACGACTGGGGTGTCATGTACGACCAGTTTGAAGAAGGCGGCTTCAAGCAGAGTGGACAAGGCCGTATGCGCGGCTTGGCCGTGATGGATGATTTTATCGAATACAAACATATTGCTCTAAACCCCGGCTTGGGTGCGAGCTAAGTACCCAATAATTACGAAATAACAAAATAGCGGTGTGACACAAGGAGAACACATGTCTCGTACACCATCCGAAATTGTCCAGGCACTTCTCGAGGACCCGACTAACTCTGACCTAGTCACTTCTCTTGTCGCGCCCGATGTAACGTACGTGTCCCTCAACCATGAAAATCTTGAGTTGAAGAAGATAATGCCCTGGGCTGGCACGGGCAAAGGGCCGCAGGCGATTGTTGATACCTACACACGAGTGGGTCAATGCTGGGCAGATGAGGGTACGACGATTGATGACATCATCGAAATGAATGGGAACGTGGCTGTCTTCGGCGTCTTTACCTACAGATCGAACGTAACTGGAAAGGCCGTTACATCCCCATATTGCATGTTTGCAAAAGTCCGGCACGAGAAGATCGTCTACCTGCAGTTTATGGAAGACACCTTCGGCACGGCATCTACGTTTCGCTTGAGTGAAGCCGGAACGTTTCACAGCAATCCCAAAGGTCCTGAAGTACGGCTCTGAAGACTACGGACCATGTTGACGCGCAATCAACTTTGGGGGGCACCATGGAAGGCAAGATCATACTTGAGGAACACTTCACGACGGAGCAGAACAACAAGTTCTGGGATGCAAAGGGCGAGGAGGATCGTAATGGACAATGTTACTCCCGTGACGTTGCGAGTCGCCTTCTTGACCCTGAAAGAGCCTTGGCGGAGATGGATCGCGCAGGGATCGACCACTGCATTCTGTCGCTGACTTCACCCGGCGTTCAGTCGATCGTCAATCCTGAGCAGGCGAAGGATGTCGCGCGATCTTCGAACGACTATGTGCATTCGATCGTCGAGAAACATCCGAAGCGCTTTTCGGCCTTCGCCGCCGTGGCGCTGCAGGACCCGGCGTCGGCGGCCGATGAACTCGAACGATCGGTTCGGGAACTGGGCTTTAAGGGCGCACTCATCAACGGGTATTCCAACACTGGCCAGGCTGAGCAGGTGCGGTATCTGGATGAGGGACCAGTGTGGAAGTTTTGGGAGCGAGTCGCCAAGCTGAATGTTCCCGTGTACCTGCATCCACGAGAGCCCCTCCCATCCCAGACCCAGTCCATTGCGGGGTATCCGGAGCTCATCGGTTCTGCATGGGGCTTTGGATATGAGACAGCCAGCCATGCAGTTCGCCTGGTCCTGAGCGGCCTATTCGATCACTACCCCAACCTCCAGGTGATCTTGGGGCACCTGGGGGAAGGTCTGCCCTTTTTGTTGCCACGCCTGCAACATTGGCTCGAAGAACAGCACGAAGGTGAAAGGGGAGGAGCAGCGAAGCACCGCGCCAGCCACTACTTTCAGAGAAACTTCTGGATCACTACGAGCGGTCACTTCCGTACCAGAGCGCTCATCAATGCGATTGACGAGATTGGGATGGAACGTGTCATGTTCTCCGTCGACTACCCATTCGAGCAAATCGACGCTGCCGGTCGTTGGTTCGATGAATTGAACCTGAATTTTGAAACCAAATTGCGAGTTGGCAGGGAGAACGCGCGGCAATTGCTTTCACTTGACTTGGAGCCGCTGCCCGTACGGAATGGCCCTACACATGGGAAATAACGACCGCGTCACTACATAGGAGGAGATTCTGAATCTTAAACCGTTTGTTCTGTTGACCACGATCCACGTTAAGCCGGGATGCGAAGATGAGTTCCTGTCGTTGGTTCACCCTGTGAACGACGCTATGCGGCACGAGCGTACGTTCGTGAACACCGTGCTTAATCAAGCTTCTGACGATCCCACTCTCTTCGTGTTGCATGAGACCTGGCTCGACCACGGCAACTTTTTCTCGGTGCAGATGAAGCGGGACTACCGCCAGGAGTATGAAGCTCGTCTGCCGGCGCTTCTTCGTGAGCCGCGCGAGATGAAGATATTCGAACCGCTAAGGAGCGACTTTGTCTTCCAGAGCGGATGGCACCCCTACAAAGAAGATGAGGATGAGCATGAAGCGTCGTGAGTTCCTTACGCTGACGAGCGCGACAGCGCTGACCGGAGCGGCGTCCGTGATGAACCTGGGAGCTTCTGAATCGAGAAGTGTTTCTACCAGGGCTGCTAAACAGCCTAAAGGCATTGTCTCAGCGTTGAGCGTGGACCACTGTGGCTTCACCGTCCCAGATCTCAACCAGGCGGTCTCCTTTTTCACGGACGTTCTCGGGGGCGAGGTGCTTTGGACACATGGTCCTTCCAGTGAGAGCCCAACGTCGGAGCCGGTTTCGAGTATCAATCTTGCCATGCTGCGTTTGGGGCCAAATATCAATGTAGAACTGTTGGAAATCAAAGCGCCGGACCAGAGCAAGCGGGAGCCGCTCATAGCCGATTACGGCACCCCTCACCTTGCGATCTACGTGGAAGATCTGGAAGCTGCCGACGCGTACCTGACCACTCATGGCGTCACTCTCTTTCACGGTCCGGATGACGGGGCGCAGAAGGGCGAGCACTTTCGATATTTTGTGACTCCCTGGGGCATGTTCATGGAGTTGATTACGCGTACCAAGCACCCTCCTTACGAGGCACACACGCGGGCACGGCTATATGGCCCCGCTGCTTTCTGGCATGACTGACAACTGCACAACGCTTGGTTTGAAGGCAGACGCGATGGCTTCCCCCTCACAAATCTCGGTGTTTACCAATCTAGGTGGAAGGTCCACGACGTTGGGGGCTCTTCTTCGCGTCGCCAGAGGACTCTTTCTGCTTGTGGGTGTACCCGTGATGGCCCAAACATCGGTACCGATCCATCCAGCTGAGCCTTCAGTGAATCTCGGACAGACCTCCTTTCTCGATGCGCTGGGCGGTCCGGGTGTGCTGCTTGAAGAAATCGGAGGAGCCTACCACAGTGGAAAGAACGTGGGCTCGGCCGGCGAGACGATCGATGCAACCAACAGCGTAAGTTCTCTCGCACACGTCGCGCTGCTCAGCAAGTTTCGAGTCTTAAAAGCATTCTACGGAGTGGAGCTGATTGGAACTGCGGCGCATGTCAATGCGGGCGACGGAGGCACTGTTGGCGGATGGGGCGACATAACCGTTTCGCCTTTGATACTGCAATGGAAAGAGCAGACTCTTGGAAACGTTCGCGTCGATCAACGGTTTGTGCTCGATTTCGATCTGCCAGTCGGAGAGTACGACCGCTCTTCAGGCATCAGCCTGAGCAGTCATGTATTTGCCGTTCACCCGTACTATGCGGTCACTCTATTTCCGATCAAGAAGATCGAGACAAGCTGGCGTGTGCACTATCTGTGGAATGGCATCAATCACTCCCCTTCCAGAGCGTCCATGACTAGCTCAACCCAGGCCGGGCAGGCGATACACTTCAACGCAACGACTGCTTTCCGCTGTCCCCGTGGATTGTGGGTTGGCGCCAACGGATATTACCTGAAACAGATAACGGACCCACAGGCAGGCGGCGTAAGCCTTTCCGGCTCCCCGGAGCAAGTGGCATCGATCGGTCCGGGCGCGGTATGGAAAGTAGGCAACTTTCATCTATACGCGAACGGGTATCACGAGTTCGCGGCGGAGAATCGTCCAGAAGGCAATCGTCTCATTTTTCGAGTCGAGTGGACTTCTGGGAGACAACAATACTGATCTACCTTTGCGGCCGTAATCAAGAGAAGGAGCTACATGACGCTATTCTCCAAATCTCCCAACCACGTCTTGGCAGAATTTTATGAAGCCGAACGTAACTACATGAAGGCTGGCGGATCTTCGGGTGGGGCCAGCTTCCACGCGATGGCCGCAACACTCGATCCAGATGTGGCGCTGCACCAGTCGCCCGATCTACCCTTCGGGGGAGAGTATATCGGCCACAAGCGTTACCAGGAATGGGCAGACGCCATGAGCGCCATCTTTGACAAAGTCGACGCTCAGAACCCGGAGTTTTTTGAAAGAGATGACACTGTTGTGATCGTCTGTACATTGGTGACGCGCATACGCGCCACTCGCGAAGACCTGAAGTTGCCCATGGTCCAGATCGTCAAGGTAAAGAGCGGCAAGATCACCGAGTTCAGACCGTTTTATTGGAATGTTCCTGCCTACGTGGCCGCAGCTCGTGCCAAGGCGTAAGAATTCATCTGTCTCAAAAGATCATCACGAGTCTTCAAAAGGAGGTGCTGCCATGTCATTGTCCGAGAAGGATCACAAAACAGCAGTTTCTACTCTGGAACGCTTCTACAAGGCGGAAGCGGATTACCTCGCGGCGGGAAGCGGTGACTTCTCGGCAATTGCATCTACGCTCGATCCACAATGCGTCATCTTCCAACCCGCATCGCTCCCCTATGGCGGCGAGTGGAAAGGACTCTCTGGTTTCGAGGAGTGGATGAAGGCCTTCGCCCAACAATGGTCTTCTATGGAGATGCGAGATGCGCAGATGTATCCCTGCGAGGACGTGATCGTCAGCAAGTCTCACGTGTTTGCGCATGCGAAGGTAAGCGGCAAACGTGCGGATTGGCCGCTCTTGCAATTCTTCAAATTTCGTGACGGAAAGATCCTGGAGTTGAGCCCCTTCTACTGGGACACCGCAGCACTCCTTCCAGCGATGCAATCGAAAGTGAAGAACTAAGCGCCATTTAGCCGATTAGGAATGTTCTGCTCTAAACAGTTGTCCCAAACAGATCGATCCGTAAAGGTCAATGCATACGCAATCATTCGCAGGATTGAAACACCCGGAATCGATTTGCACGTATTCTCGCTCGTCAATCGTCAACCTTGACCAGATACGGAACTCTGTCGAGAGGGGGTAGACAGATGGGTCATTGATACTTCTTAATGGGCGGAGCTGAAGACAAGCGAGTCCGGTCGGCAAAACTGATCGAAAGGAGATCGGATCGGAGGATCACCGCATCGGGAGATGCCCTTTCTTGGAGGCGGAATTCACGGTCATCAGCGGGGGACGGGCGCTGTCGAGTAGTCCTTCAAAAGCTGTGGCTGTCCACCGTCATCGCGAGTCATCTTTGCTTCAAGGGAGGTAACTGTCTTCAAGCAAGAAGAAAAAATAGTACCGTCGGTGAACGTAATGCAGATTTCTGGCCCTTCACTGCTGTCTTCGTAAATGGTAAAGGCGCTTACAACTTTACCAACGAACTCTTTGCAATGCACCACATCGGCCTCCGATCTCAGTCGCGTGAGCGATCAATTGGAACTGTCTGCGGTGCGCCCCCGCAAACTGCCCTTAAAACCCCAGGTCGGGGAGTTGGAAAACCGATGATGCACGGTTCCTGTGACCTTTAGCCGTGGGGCCTGGACATTCGTCACAGGCTCCCCGACGCGAAGGCGAAGGGAATCTCGTTCACGCCACATCGGCGTGCCGTTGCATCATGGGGTTTCCACACCCCAGGGCGGTGCGTGTCCGCCCCGCTTCAATCATTCCTAAAGGTGCGGGAAAATGCAAGGCCGCTACTCACGGTGTGCACAACCGACCGTAGAAGAGGAATGAAGCCCAAGTAGGGAGAGGCGCAGGAGGGGAAAGAGGCTGTTTACGACACTCAGCGCGTACAAGATCGCCAACGGATCGCTGACGAGAAGCCGACTCACCGGTACGAGTTGGTTAGCGTTCGGAACAGGCGTACGTCGCATGTTATTTGCATGAGGGCGACAATCCCTGCATCTAGGCGCTCGCAACAATGCGATCAGGCAGCCGCTGCGCGCGGAACTAGGACCGGACCTCACTTCGTAAGCGATTGCCTCTTCAATCTGATCAAAGGCGAACTCTTTGCCTACCGTCGTGCGGAAAAGTGGATCCCCGATGATGTCTTCGAGGTACGTGATGTCCGCGGCGAGCCTGTGCGGTTCGGCGACCGTTGCGGATCAAAGAAACCATAAGCACCGACCGTCCTCGTCCAACATTACTGGAAACAGTGTGCTTTGTCCGCGACCTTCACCCGGTAGATACGCCATGAACGATGCCTCGCTTACAGACATCGTCTCATCGAAGACTGTGTGAGCGCCGGAGCAAAAATAGACCATAGCATGCCGCGTGAGCGGCGCATTGTGGCGGTGTAAAAGGATTCCACCGCCGGAGACTGGATCCGCAGGCTGTTGCTTCATTGGGCGGCTTGTGGGACACCGGAGGGATGTTCAAGGTGGAGCTATACGGGCGTGTACGTCGAGCGGTTCTGGTGGATGGTCTGAGCCAGCGTGCGGTGGCGCGGGAGTTTGGGATCTCCCGCAAGACGATTCGGAAGATGCTTGCGTATGCGGTGCCACCTGGGTACCAGCGCCAGCAGCCGGCGAAGCGGCCGAAGCTGGGGCCGTGGGTTGGGGTGATCGACGCGATGCTGGAAGAGGACAAGACCCGTCCTGTGAAGCAGCGTCACACCGCGAAGCGGATCTTCGATCGGCTCCGGGAGGAGCATGTGTTTGCTGGCGGCTACACGATCGTGAAGGACTACCTGCGCTCGGCGGCCAAGCGTAACCGGGAGATGTTCGTTCCCCTGGTGCATCGTGCCGGGGAGGCGCAGGCGGACTTTGGGGAGGCGTTGGCCGTCATTGGCGGTGTTGAGTGTAAGGCGCACTATCTCGCGATGGACCTGCCGCACTCGGACGTCTGCTTCGTGATCGCGTTTCCGGCCGAGACGACAGAGGCCTTCCTTGAAGGTCACGTTCGGGCCTTTGCCTACTTCGGCGGTGTGCCGACACGGATCCTCTACGACAACACGAAGATCGCGGTGGCGAAGATCCTGGGAGGAACCGATCGGCAGCGTACGCGAACGTTCTCCGAACTACAGAGCCATTATCTTTTCGCCGACAAGTTCGGGCGACCGGCGAAGGGCAACGACAAGGGCAAGGTGGAAGGCCTGGTGGGCTATGCGCGGCGGAACTTCATGGTGCCGGTTCCGCGCTTCGCCACCTGGGAGGCATTCAACGCGCATCTCGAAGCCGGGTGCATGAAGCACCGGGAGCGCCGTCTGAGGGGCCACGCGGAGACCGTCGGCGAACGCTTCGGGCGCGACCGGGCGGCGTTGCTTGAGCTGCCGGCTGCGCCCTATGAAGCTTGCGAGAAGGTCTCGGCCCGGGTCAGTTCGCTGGCTCTGGTGCGCTATCGCGCAACGACTACTCAGTGCCGACCCGGCATGGACATCTGAAGGTGCTGGTCAGGGGCTACGTCCACGAGGTGACGATCGCCTGCGCGAGCGAGATCATCGCGCGGCATCCACGCAGCTACGAGCGGGAGTCCGTGGTCTACGATCCGCTGCATTACCTTGCTCTGCTCGAACAGAAAACCCGTGCCCTCGACCAGGCCGCACCGCTTGCTGGCTGGCCGTTGCCCGAGTGCTTCGCCACACTGCGCCGATTACTGGAAGCGCGGCTGAAGCATGGCAGCCGTGAGTATGTGCAGGTGCTTCGGCTGCTAGAGACCTTCTCGATGAAGGAACTGACGCAAGCCGTGGATGATGCTCTCGACTTGGGCACGATCGGCTTCGATGCAGTCAAGCACCTGCTGCTCTGCCGCATCGAACGCAGACCGCCGCGGCTGGACATGGAGAACTATCCTCATCTTCCCTCGGCCCACGTCCGTACCACCCAGGCCGCCGATTACATGAGTCTGCTGGCAGGAGCAAGCGCATGAACGAGACGACCGCATCCATCGAAACGCCCCAGCTCTTGCTCGAACATCACCTCAAGGCGCTGCGTCTGCCCACCATGTTGCGCGAGTACGATCACGTGGCCCGGCAGTGCGCCGCCGAGGACCTCGACTATCCTCGTTATCTGCTCCGTATGGCCGAGTTGGAGCTGCTCGACCGCGAACGCCGCGCCACCGAACGACGCATCCGGCAGGCGAAGTTCCCCATCACCAAGAGTCTGGACAGCTTCGACTTCCTCGCCATGCCGACACTCAACAAGGCCATGGTGCTGGAACTTGCACGGTGCGAGTTCCTCGCACGCCGCGAGAACGTCTTGCTGCTTGGCAACTCCGGCACCGGCAAGACGCACATCGCGCTGGCGCTTGGTCTGGCCGCCTGCCAGCAGGGTTACCGTGTCCGCTTCACCACCGCCGCCGCCCTAGTCCACGAACTGATCGAAGCTCGCGACGAGAGAAAGCTGCTGCGCTTCCAAAAGCAGATCGCCAGCTACGAACTGCTCATCGTCGATGAACTCGGCTTCGTGCCGTTGTCGAAGACCGGTGCCGAGTTGCTCTTCGAGATGCTTAGCCAGCGCTATGAGCGCGGGTCAACCATGCTGACCTCGAACCTGCCCTTCGCCGAATGGACCGAGATCCTCGGCTCCGAGCGCCTCACCGGCGCTCTGCTCGATCGACTTACCCACCATGTCCACATCCTCGAAATGAATGGCGACAGCTTCCGCCTCAAGCAAAGCAAACGGAAACGGACTCCCACCTCATAAGCCCACTACCCGAACCCTCGCGGGGGCTGAGGCCTCTTCCGCTACGCTCCAGAGCCCTCAGCCCCCGCAACCTCGAAGCTCTTCACACCCGAAAATGGCTCCCTTTTACTCCGCCCTTGACAAGGAGAAGGGCTTCAACCGCTTTCCGGGCCTGGGCCTCGGTCCTATACTTGTCGACTGTGCCGATGGTGCAGGTCTTGCGTGTCCTGTCACCGTCAGCCTTCGATTCGTAATACCGAAACTCCCAAGCGTCCGAACCCTTCGCCCGCTTCTTTGTGACTAGACTTCCGAATTGATAACATGTGCGCATCTCAGAGTTTTCTCCTCGACTCGCAGCACGAATGGCTAACGTAAGGATAGCCGATTCGCTCATCGCGAGCACCGGAAATAGTGTGTTTCAGGCCATTTTGACCGCATCCGGAGAACTGCGCCGGTCGATCCAGGCGGCAAGTGACGAGCCCCGAAATCTCCATAGCTTGCCGACCTGCACGCCAGCGATTTCGCCTCTTTGAGCCATCCGCTGTAGCGTCCTGGGATGAACTCCGAGGACGGTAGCGGCTTCTTGGCTGTCGAGCAGGATCTCGATCTCTTTCCCTGCGATACAAGCGGTGGGAACAGCTCTAGCGACCGGCTTCTTCTCTGTCATCTGCCCTGCTCCTGCCTTCCAGAACAAGATGATTTAGCGACTGGACTCCTGTCCAATCAAAACCCGTAAGGTCGTCATTCCGCCACGGAATACAGCTCTGCCGGAACGGCCTCTGCTAACCCATTCTCCGTTTGACAAACTTGTCTTCAGAAGACTCCAATGCAGCATCGGGTTCCACCATTCGAGCCCGACTACCGGCGCATTACAGAGATGCGCTTGGGAGTTCGGGCCATGACTGGATTCGAATTACGTCACGTACAAGCCGCAAACGCTGTCGCTGAGGAACTGAGTTTTTCGCGGGCCGCCATCTGGTTACACCTGACTCAGCCGGCCCTCACTAGTACAGTGGCTGACAAACTTCATTCCGAAAGTGCCGCAGACGTGATCGATCCGCGCATTCGACGGAGCCGCCGCATGCTTCTGGATTCGCTAACCAAACTCTTGAACAGGAAGGCCTTCGATGACATCTCGATTCAGGAGATTGCGGACGAGGCGACGCTAAACCGGGCCACCTTCTATCTGCACTATCCAGACAAGAATGCCTTGTTGCAGGCGCTGACCGTTGAGCGCTTTCGCGAGTTGATTGCGCAGCGAGGGCTCGCTTTTTCGAACTGCGACGGGGCATTGCGTGCCATCGCCCTGGGTGTCTGCGACTACCTGTCCGAAGCAACGGGCTGCCCGGGGCAGCTGGCGAAACTGCCGCTGGAAAGCACCATCGTTTCGGTTGTCGAGAGCGTCTTCAATGAGGGTTCAGTGGAACATGAGCTCGTTGCCGGCACTGATCATGAGATGGTTTCAGCGGCTGTCGCCTGGGCAATCTTTGGAGCAGCACGCCGCTGGTTTCAGACACCCGATCGTATACCCGCTGAAGAGATGGCCCTTAAGATCGAAGCTCTAGTGAAGCCAATTTTCCTCAGCGTTCTGGCTTAAGAGCCGGACGGGATGGTTCCCACCGTCCGGATCAAGCCGTCTTTAAGCCCCGCTTGTGCGGAGCCGGATGACAATAGTGCACATGATCTGCGGCGCTCGTGTCAGGCGGGCTTCTTTACGATTGGGTCAGTGCCGTATCGGAGCCCATCAATAAGCAGCGATACCATGCGTTCCGCATGGCCAGGTCCCCCACTGTGGGAGGACATGCACAGGTTCGCGACAGCTATCAGGAGATCATCCGCGTCGACATCTGGGCGAACCTGGCCGGTGACTGCTGCAGCACTAAAGAGCATCCGAAATGCGGGCCGGAGTCGCCGCTCGAAGTGCGCGGGCAGACCGTCGAAGGCGGGATCTCCAGAATGCAGCGCCGTGGCGAGACCACGTTTGGTTGCAACTAACGTTGCATATCGCTGCATCCAGTTTGCCAGAGCCTCGAAAGGCTCATGCTCTGTAGCAAGGATCGGCGCAGCGTCCGCGCACGCATCCATCTCGTGCCGAAAGACAGCTGCGATCAGGTCGGAACGTTGTGGGAAATGCCGGTATAGGGTTCCTACGCCCACGCCGGCCTGCTCGGCGACCTCCCGCACCGGCGCGTCCACTCCGGAGGCCGCGAACACTATCTTTGCCGAATTCAGCAAGGCACCAAGATTGCGTTGCACGTCGGTACGTACGCGCCGGTCTGCACCCTCGCGACGTTTTGGATCGCTGTTTTTGCTTTCGTCCTTGTGGCTCGCCATGACCTTATTTGCAATTCGGAGCGACGTTCCGTATAAATACGGAATACCGTTCCGCTTTGTCAGCCTAACGTAAAGCAGCAGCAATGACAACCGAAGGGAACAAAAGGGATCGTTATGACAGACAAACGAATTGCGTTGGTCACAGGGGCAAATCAGGGAGTCGGACTTCAGGTCGCAAGAGAACTCGTGGCGAACGGCGTGACTGTGCTGGTTGGGTCTCGCAACTTCGCGCTCGGCGAGGCCGCCGCCAAGGAGATTGGGCCGGGTGCCCTCGCTCTCCAGATCGACGTGACGAATCGGGTGTCGATTGCCGCTGCGGCAGAGCGCATTGGAAAAGAGTTTGGCCACCTCGACCTGCTTGTCAACAACGCGGCCATCTCCAACACAAGAAAAGGCAGCTTGTCCTTGCAGGAGTACGCGAAGATTTCCCTCGCAAGCAATGCTTCTCTCGACGAAGTACGCGCGGTGTGGGAAACCAACGTGTTCGGGGTCCTCGCTGTTTACCAGGCCATGCTGCCGCTCCTCCGCAAGTCGTCTGACGCTCGCATCGTCAATGTGTCGAGCGGCGTCGGATCGCTGGCGATGAATGCAGATCCGGCCTTCCCCTACCACGCACATTATGGCCCGGTCTACCCCGCGTCCAAGGCGGCGCTCAATGCGATCACACTCGCCATGATGGTCGAGCTGGAGTCGACTGGGATCAAGGTAAATTTGGTCTCCCCCGCTTTCACCAAGACGAATCTCAACGGGTACGCTGGCACCGAGTCTGTCGAGGACGGCTCCCGCGAAGTGGTGCGGGTTGCGCTACTCGGACCGAGCGGTCCGACAGGAACATTTACCTGTTGGGAAAACACCGCGATCCCCTGGTGATATAGGGTTAGTTTCAGAGATTACAGGTTAGCACTCTGTTGCTGGGTCACTGTGAATCACGCTTCGGTTCTTTCTCTTCTTTAAGGAGCGGAACTAGCTTGGCAGCAGGCCTCTTGGATGTGAAGTCGAGTTGCACTTGCTCGTGACCTTCGGATGTTTCTCTCACCATAGTTCCAGGAGAGATACGGCACAGCAATCTTGCGGGCTTATTGGAGCGCGCAAGGCGCTTTCGCAAAGGAACAAGACAAGTTTACTGAAATGAAGCCGATTTTACTGAAATGGAGCCGATTCCTGAGCTATCGCGATTGCGTTGGTCCCATGGTCCCACCGAGGAATTCAACAAGAGCGCGGTTCACGACGTCGCTTGCCTCAAGCTGCGGCCAGTGGCCGACACCCTTGATCGGCAGGAAACCCCGCAGATCGGTGGCGCTTTGCGCGATGGCCGGCTCCTGAACAGCGCGCATCCTCACCAAGCCGTCCTCGGTTCCGAAGGCGAAAAACGATGGCTGTCCAATATGGGCCCCAGCAAATGCTCCCGCCTGATCAAAATAGGGCTGGATGGCTCGGTAATAGTTAAGTGGCCCGCGAAAGCCGTCCCTCTCGAAATCAGCTATGACCGATTCCACATCGCCTCGTTCCGCGAAGGGCGGGATGCCTATGGGAGACTGTCGCGTAAGACCTTTGCCGGGGTCCATCGGGTCCCATGCGTCGGATGGCGAAGGGAGGCCGGAGGTCCAGTACAGCATCCCGGGGATCGTGGTGGTGGCGTCCGCCCAGGCACTCTCGGCCTCGGGACGCATCTGATGGAACATGTAGAAGTCGTCTCTGCCGGCAGCCTTAAGTTGTTCAAGCATGCTCGGGCCGCCCGGAATCATAGGCGGCACACTGAGGCAGAAGACGGCTGAGAAACGGTCCGGCCGCATCATGGCGGCGCTCCAACTAATCGCGGCTCCGAAATCGTGTCCGACCAGCGCGGCGCGCTCAATCCCGAGCGCATCAAGCACACCAATGAGGTCACCAACGCAGTAGAAGACGGTGTAAAGCGCGGCGTCATCGGGTTTGGAACTCGAGCCATAGCCGCGCATATCGAGCGAAATCGCCCGAAATCCTGCGCTGACTACCGCCTCCATCTGCCTACGCCAGCCGCGCCAGCTGTCCGGGAAGCCATGAACGAACAGCACCGCTGGCCCGTCGCCATCCTCAACCACATTTAGCGACACGCCATTAGTCACTACTTGATGTTGCTCCATGTTCTCGCCCTTCTGTACTAAAGACCTACTGCGCTGGTCGCATAATACAGTCGTACGTATTTACATGTCTATGAGTCGACCCTCCCTGCGCGAAAACATGTTGGACGCAGGCCTGTCGGTGCTGCACGCACGCGGCTTCTCCGCGACCGGCGTGCGCGAGATCATGCAGTTAGCTAATGCGCCCCTGGGCTCGTTCACAAACCATTTCCGATCCAAGGAAGGCTTCGCCCTCGCGGTGCTGGATCGCTATTTCGATCGCCTGTCGGTCATGATCGATGCGACGCTGAGGGATACGCGCCTCGCACCACTCGACCGGATCGACGCCTATTTCGCGAGCATCGACCAGGTCGCGCGTCCCTTCGAGTGGGGGCATGGCTGCATGATCGCTAATTTCGGTCTAGAGATGCCGGCCCTGAGCGAAATTATTCGGCTCCGCCTTGCCGAACTGCTCCAAGTCTTGACCGATCCCTTCGCCGATGCGCTACGGGCGGGGCAGGCGTCAGGCGATGTGCGCAGGGATATCGACGCGGACGATTTGGCAATGCTCTTGTTGTCGGGTTGGCATGGCGTGTTGCTCCGCGCCAAGGTGCAGCGCAGCGGCGCACCCTTGTCCCGCTATTGGCGCACCTTGCGAATCATGCTTTCTCCGATGCCACCCGGAGCGAGCATGGGAGACAGCGCGGGGCTTGCAGGGGCGGAACAGTCCCCTGCAAGCCTCTTTTGAGGCCGGATCGAAAGCACGATGCTTGCCAATCACTTCGTATGCCCTTACGTGGCTAATTGCTTTAGCAGGACCCCTGCTGCTTCGACCGAGGACGCAGGGTTCTGTCCCGTGATGAGAAGACCATCGCTAACGACATGCGATGTCCCATCGGCACCTTTGGAATAGATTCCTCCCTCAGCCTTGAGCTTGTCTTCGAGTAGGAAAGGAACCACATTCGTGAGGTGCATGGCGGCCTCCTCAGTGTCCGAGAAGCCGGTAACTTTCTTTCCGGAGACAAGCGGCGATCCGGCCGGCGTTTTTACATGACGGAGCGCGGCTGGCGCATGGCATATAAGCGCGACGTGCTTACCCGCTGTGAAAAACGACTCAATCAGTGCGACCGAGTTCTTGTCTTCCGCTAGATCCCACATCGGACCATGACCGCCCGGATAGAAGACGGTATCAAACCCAGCCTGGGAAACGCTATCGAGCCGTACTGTGGCTGCCAATTGCGCCTTGGCCGCCGTATCGGCCTCGAAGCGGTGCGTGAACTCCGTTTGAAATTCGGGCGCTTCGCTCTTTGGGTCTACTGGAGGCTGGCCACCCTTGGGAGACGCGAGGACGATATCGGCCCCTGCAGCCTTGAATGTATAGTATGGCGCGGCGAACTCTTCAAGCCAAAAACCGGTTTTCTTGCCCGTGTTGCCTAATTGATCGTGCGAGGTCAGTACCATGAGAATTTTCATTTGATGTTCCCCTTCGATATTCAGGTTAGGTCCCAATTTGGCTGTTGTGAATGCCGAGGACTACCGAAGACATGCCTAATCCTGTCATGTAAAGATATAGTCTATGGCTAGCCCTCAGCGTCTTGACACGTCGCACTTGCCAGAGTTGGCAGATCTCGTGCATCAATACACGGATGGCAGACGACAGAACAGCCCCTATGCGACTCCCATTGAGGGAGTATCGATTCTGCGCTCAGACCCACTGAAGCAGCCATCCCAATGCATGATCAAGCCGGCTTTGTGCATCACCCTCCAAGGGGAAAAGACCGCCACGTTCGGCGCTAAGCTTTACGAGTATCGTGCAGGCCATGGGCTCGTCGTGACCATAGAGATGCCCGAACGTGGCACCGTTTGCGCGGCAAGCAAGACCAGGCCCTACCTCGGGCTTGTGCTCGAACTGAATCTACAAGTGTTGCAGGAGCTCGTCGAAGAAAGGTCAGCTGAAGATGGGACGCGTGCAAAGGTGGAAGGCGCGGGAGCCTTCACCCTGAAGCTGAACGACCAGCTGATCGACTGCGCTCTACGCACAGTGCGGCTGTTAGCCACGCCAGAAGCAATTCCGACACTCTACCCCGGCATCATGCGTGAGATCTGTTATTGGCTTCTGCGGGGCCCTGGCGGCGATCAACTTCATCGCATCATGGTGATGGCGAATGGCCAGGACCGAAGAGTCATGCAGGCCATTCGACAGCTTCGCGACCGCTTCGGCGAGTCTGTCCATGTGGAAGAGCTGGCCCATGTCGCTAACATGAGCCCTGCGACCTTCCATCGACAGTTCAAGATGATCACGTCGATGGCGCCTCTGCAATATCAGAAGCAATTGCGCCTTTTTGAAGCGCGACGCCTGATGATCTCTGACGACGCCACTGTAGAGAGCGCCGCCTTCGATGTTGGCTATGCGAGCGTTTCCCAATTCAGCCGGGAATATGCACGTACCTTCGGCAGCCCGCCGCGTCGTGAAGTCTCCGTTTGGAGGTCCGCACAATCACTGGCGGTACCTGCCAATTAGGAGGCAAATCGGGTCATAAGTAAGTCCAGCGTGAATGTCACGCAGGACAGCACTTTTGCCGTGGATTGAATGCATCGCAGTGTCAGCAGCGCTCTCTCGATTCCTGGGATTCTTTCAAGGACAGAAATGGAAAGCAGAGTTCTATTAGATGTGTTCTGAACGAGTCTCCATGCTATCGGGAGCTATTAGGAATTAAGCGATTTCCACCTAGGCGTCAGAAAGAGCGCGTGAGGGCGCTCGTTGAGCTCTTCAGTTCCCAAGGTGAAAACGGCATAGACGGTGAAAGCGCGATACTGTCATAGACGCAGTTTTGTCTCTGCGCGGCGGGGTCAGATGAGTCCTAACAAACACGCTTCTCGCACCGCGCCCGCGATCGCGCCGGGGCGGTCACCTTCAATCGCGACGTCCCGATGACGCTTGGACGTGTGCCTTCACAGCCGCAGGTGGGGTGCAAGGAAGGCTGCCCGGTCCTGTCCCCGGTTCAGGGCTCCCGCGCCGCTGACCGTTAGGACAGAGGCCTCCGTCACGCCAAGAAACCAGAAGATCGATCGCAGGTAAGGCTCGACAAAATTGAGCGAAGCCATCTTAGTTTGGGCATCATAGTGTTGGCCCGTCGCGATGATGATGGTGGCTTTCTTACCGACAAGCAGACCCTTTGGCTTACCGTCCTCAAAAACAAAGGTCCTTCCCAGCCGTGCGATCTGATCGATCCAAAGCTTGAGGACAGACGGAACGCTGAAGTTGTGCATCGGTACACCGACGACATACTCGGTAGCGTCTTCCAGTCCGCCACCAGGGATTCCGAAAGAGCCAGAATCTCGGTTTGCTCCGCGCTTCGCGCCTTTTCGGGGGTGTACGCAGCACCAACCCAATTCGCATCGATGGGCGCAATCGATGTTGCAGTGAGATCGCGTTCCAGCACGGAGCTGTCAGGGTTTGAAGCTATCCAATGGTTCACGAAGGCGGCTGAGAGTTCACGGGTGACAGAAGCTCCGTAGAGGGGGCTTGAATCGATATGTAAAAGTGTGAGCACAAAGATCTCCCTTGGTTCGATCTAAATCGAACATCTAAGAGATGGCTTTCAAATATTCTGGATTCTTTTCTTATTCGATTTGCATCGAACTAGGCAAATGACCAAGCGTTCCAAAAATAAGGATCGAGAGGCACCTGGCAAGTTGGTAGAGGTGCTCCGCGCGCTCTCAGATCCGGTTCGTTTGGAGATCGTTCGGCAATTGAGCGTCGAAGGCGATAAGGCCTGCAGTTCGTTTGGCATTGAAATGCCAAAATCATCGTTATCCCATCACTTCCGCGTGTTGCGGCAATTCGGCATCATTGCTTTCGAGCACCAGGGTACGGTCATCATGAACCGGCTCCGAAGCGAAGACCTGAATGAACAATTCCCTGGTCTGCTAACGAGCGTGTTGGCCGCGGTAAAAAAAGTGACATAAAGGGTCAGCGATCATGGTGCTCGGATGAGCCGAGGCACAGTACTGCTGTAACAGGACCCGTTGGCCTGCAAGGAAACATGGAAGTGACCGCATTCGGGGACATTGGTACTGACAAGGCGGCTTATCGTCACCTAAGTTTGCCGGCTGTATTGCCGCGGCGAACAGCCCATGACCCGCTTAAAGGCAGTGCTGAAGGCACTCTCCGATTCGTAGCCCAGCGATGGAGCGATCACCGAGATCGGGTCGCCGGAACTCCTGAGCCTATCCCCGGCCACCATCATGCGCCAGCGGGTAAGGTATTCCATAGGAGATTGACCGACCATTTCCTTGAACGTTACGGCGAAGGTCGTCCGCGACATTCCGGAGCGCTCTCCCAAGGACTTCAAGGTCCAGCGACGCGAAGGGTCAGCATGCATCGCAGAGATTGCCGCCCGCATCCTGGGATTGGCGAGCGCAAATAGCCAGCCGACGCTGCTGCGGGCCCCTTCGGCAAGATGCACCCGCAATGCCTGGATCAGCAGCATTGTGGCGAGCTGCTGCGCAGCGAGAGAGCCACCCGGTTGCGGGTCGTGGAGTTCCTGCCGCAAACGATCCAAGGTCCATCGCAGAACGGCTTTATCCGATACCTTTCTTATGTGGAGGATCGGTGGAAGCTCCTTTAGAAGAAAGCTCGCGGACTCACCAGCCAGGGTGAAATGCCCGCCGATGCCCATGAAGTCGCCGCCGCCTCGATGCTTTGTGATGCCGCCTGTGCCGGAGCTTTCAAACAGAGTGAGAGCGTCAACTGGCGGAAGCTCCAGGTCACTGCCTGCGCGGTAGGGTCGCCCACTGGGCAAAAGAATGTAGTCGCCAGGTTTCCCAAGAATCGGCTCGGCGACCCCTTCAACGGAAAGCCAGCATTCACCGAATACTACCGCGTAGATTCGTATGCCCTCGTACGCCCCGAATTGGATACACCACTCCCCACCCCACTCAAATCCTACCGACCAATAGCTCCTAATTTTAACCAACGACAGAACGTCTGAGAGTGGGTCCACAAGATTCTCCGAACGATTGCAAAGATAATACGAACTCTACAGCATTGAACATTCGTGCTCAAACTTCTAGCGTAAAGCAATCGGCCAGAGCTATACATGCAGCGGCTGTCGAAGGCAAGAACAGAGAGGATGAACCCTATGCCCGTCAACACGGCCGCCTGGCTAGTAGCGAAGCAAGCCAAACTTGAGGTCAAAGGAGCGCCTTACACACAGCCACGCGCGAACGAGATAGCCGTCAAGAACTATGCTGTTTCCATCAATCCGATCGACTGGATCAAGCAGTGCTCCGGTAACTTCCTGTTCTCGTGGGTCAAGTACCCTTTCATTCTCGGGAGCGACCTCGCTGGCGAAGTGGTTGAGGTTGGATCTGGCGTTACCCGGTTCAAAGTAGGCGACCGTGTTCTAGCCCATGCCGTCGGTGTTGATAAGAAGCGGAACAGTGCAGCAGAGGGCTCCTTTCAGGAGTACACCGTCGTTCTAGCCCACATGGCTTCCCCCATTCCGGACAGTATGTCGTATGAAGATGCCACCGTTCTTCCGTTGGCTCTGTCCACTGCAGCCTGCGGGCTCTTCCAGAAAGATCAGTTAGCTCTTCAATATCCTTCCGCAGACGCAAAGCCGACGGGTAGAACGCTTCTCATCTGGGGAGGCTCGACCAGTGTTGGCAGCAATGCCATTCAACTCGCCGTCGCTGCCGGCTACGAGGTCGTCACCACGGCGTCCCCTAGAAACTTCGCCTATGTGAAGAAGCTCGGTGCGAGCCAAGTCTTCGACTACAACAGCAAGACTGTCGTTCGGGACGTGATTAGAGCGCTTCAGGGCAAGACGATCGCCGGCGCACTGGCCATCGGAGAAACCTCCGCTGACGCCTGTCTCGACATTGTCCATAAGTGCAAGGGGAACAAATTTATCTCCATGGCCAGCTTTCCGCTCTCGTTTCAGGGCATGGCCAATGGTGCAGGCGTTGGCTCCGAGGTCTTGCGGCAGGCTCCCAAGCTCGTCTCATTCAACGTGTCGAGGGTGCTGAAATCGACCACACGGCACATCAAGACCAACATGATCTTCGGTACGACCCTGATGGATAACGAGGTTAGCCGGGTCATTTACGTGGACTTTCTGCCAAAAGCGCTAGCCGACGGGCGGTATGTGGCCGCTCCAGAGCCACTGGTCGTCGGAAAGGGGCTTGCTTCGATCCAAGGTGCCTTCGAGGTTCAGATCGAGGGCGTGTCGGCACGGAAGGTAGTCGTCTCGCTATGAAGCGCAAGCTCTACAGGAGCATGGGCCGAACGCTTCCGTTCACCCTGCGGTGCAGTTCACAGAGATTCCATGGAACCGTAGCCCTACTGCAAAGGAGAATTATGTTTCGCTCATCCGTTCTCACGCTTGCCCTAGCTTTTGGAGCTCTGGCCACAACGCCAACAACGGCGCAGACCGTACCCGCAAATGCGTCGAACACCGCGCAGAAGGTTACGCTAACCGTCTCCGTATCGGGCGTTCGCAACGACAAGGGGCAGGTCTTGATCTGGGTGTGGAATGGACCCGATGGCTTTCCTAAAAAGGGCGACAAAAGCTACAAGGTAGCCGCCATCGACGCAAAGAAAGCTGTAGACGGGACCGTGACGACAACGTTTGAACTCAGCCCGGGCGACTTTGCCGTGACCACGCTGCACGACGAAAACAAAAACGGCGAGATGGACACCAATGCCTTCGGCATCCCGAAGGAAGGTTACGGTTCCTCGAATAACGTCGTAACTCACCTGCATGCGCCCTCCTTCGAACAGGCGAAGTTCCAGGTTCCGGCGTCTGGCCAGAAGATATCCATTTCAATGCGCTACTAATCTGGCCATGCTGCTGGCTAGATCCATACGCAACACCGCTTGAAAGGACTTTTATGTTGATGGAACAGTCTCGTGACGTTCGACTTGTGAGCTACCCCGAGGGACTGCCTACAGCCAAAAATTTTGGCATGGGTAACGTGCGAATGCAGGCTCCCTTGATGGGAGAGGTGCAGGTAAGGAACACATGGATGTCTGTGGACCCCTATATGCGCGGACAGATGCGAGGAAAGGATACCTACGTTCCAGGTTTCAAGATTGGCGAGCCGATGTCGGGCGGCGCCGTAGGGGTAATCACCGCTTCAAATAGCCCTCAGTTCGTCGAAGGCGACACGGTTCTTTCCCACCTGGGATGGCGTGAGGCATTCAACGCCCCTGCTGCCCAGCTTACCAAGTTGGACGTGACGAGGCTTTCTCCGGAGCTATATCTCGGGGCGGCCGGCCTGACGGGCCTCTCGGCTTACGTCGGGATGCTCCAGGTAGCGAAGGTCAAAGAAGGGGATGTCGTCTTCGTATCCGGAGCGGCAGGCGCGGTAGGATCGGTGGCCTGTCAAATCGCAAAACTCAAAGGTGCCTTCGTGATCGGGTCGGCTGGCGGAGGTGAAAAGTGTGAGTTCCTGCGGCAGATCGGGGTTGATGCTGTCATCGACTACAAGAACACCGTGGATCTCGTAGTCGCTCTGAAGGCGGCCGCACCAAACGGCATCGATGTGTTCTTCGATAACGTCGGCGGAAAGCAATTCGAGGCTGCCGTTCAGATTGCAAACTCGCACGCTCGCTTTGCTCTCTGCGGAAGAATCTCCACCTACAACAACGCGGTTCAGAGCCAGCCAGATCTCCAGGCGGGAAAGAGCAAGAAACTGACTATCGAGCAGTTTCTCGTGACCAAGTATTTCCACCTGATGCCCAGCTTCGTCACTGAGATGACGGACTGGATTCAGAGTGGGCGCGTCGTTTCGCGGGAAACCGTCGAAAGCGGCATTGAACGGGCTGTTCCGGTTTTCCTGATGCTATTTTCTGGCGGAAATGTCGGAAAGATGCTGGTGCGATTGGCCGAGTAGCTCCAAAGGGACGACGGCGATCCTCCAAGAGGTTTGCACTTTCTCTTACGGCGAATCAAGAACACGATCGCTACCAAGCACCGGCATGGAGACTTTATGCTTCGCACTGATCTTTCACGTATGGCAGGTAAGGCTCTCGTATCTTTATTGACCCTTGCCTCGATGCTTCCGGCGACTAGCTCAGCTCAAACAAAGCTGTACTCGACATCGGAATCTTTGGCTTCGGCTACATCCAGCTCTAGCTCAAACTACGATTCCGCCCTCTTACCTGAGTCCCCCGCAATGCAGGCTTCTACGCCGACGGTGCCGCAGAGTGGCCCTCTAGGCGTAGCGGGATTGACCAGCTACGTTTTCCCTGGTCGTACGGAGAGGAGGAAAGCGTTTTTGACGGACTTCGTAGGTCCAGGCGCGTTCATCGCACCGGTGTTTCAATCCATCGCCGATCAGACGTTCCCACTAAAGGTCAGCTATCCGCGTGACGGCTATCCAGGACCAGGTGCTCATCCGGAACACGGGGCAATACCAGAATGGAGCGAAGGCTTCGATGGGTACACGAAGCGCTATGCCTCGCGCTTCGGTATGGGGCTGATCGGAACTGCGAGTCGATTTGGTATCGGTGAACTACTACATCAAGATGTTTCGTACCATCCCTGTCAGTGCACCGGCATCCTGCCGCGTTCCTTTCACGCCATTACCCAGGCCTTCATCGCGCATACAACCAGCGGTCGAAGCGTTCCTTCCGTCGCAGCACTCATTTCGCCGTTCGTTGGCGCCGAAGTTGCGACCGTGGCCTGGTATCCCGCACGCTACAACGCGAGCGACGCCTTGCGGACCAGCACGGCGCTGTATCTTTCCTTGCCCCTCAAGAACCTCGTAAAGGAACGAGAGAGCCGTTAGTCAACTCACAGACCCTAGAGATTGAAAGGATTAGACCATGAGCTTGAAAGGCAAACGCGTCCTCGTCGTCGGGGGAGGATCTGGTATCGGACTGGCTTTGGCCGAGCGAGCGATCGAGGAAGGCGCACAAGTCGTAGTGGCTTCCAGCAATGCAGAAAAGGTTGGGCGCGTAGCAGCGCAACTCGGGAAAGCTGCTACGGGGTCAGTTCTGGATGTAACCAAAGAATCTGCAGTCGCTCAGTTCTTTTCGACAGATGCGCCCTTCGACCACATTGCTTTCACCGCAGGAGACTGGGGGGGCTTCGGCCCTGGACGTCTTATTGACTTGGATCTAGCGAAAGCGCCTCAAGGACTGAACGTCCGGTTCTGGGGGGCAGTCGCAGTTGCCAAGCACGGTGCCGCCTGTCTTCTGCCCGGGGGCTCTCTTACTCTCACAAGCGGCATGATGTCGCACCGCCCAGTGAAGGGCTTAGCTCTTGCGACAGCAGTGCTTGGAGCAATCGAATCGCTATCCCGTGGCCTCGCAGTCGACCTCGCGCCTTTACGTGTGAATTGTGTCTGCTTAGGTTTCATCCGAACCGGGGTGCACACGACGGAAAGCAATGTAGACCAACTTCTTCGAATGACAGAGCGTCAGCTGATTCCGCGGCCCGGCACACCTTCTGAGGCTGCAGAAGCATATCTGTATCTAATGCAAAACGGATATACGACTGGGCAAGTTCTGCGGGTAGAGGGCGAGATCGCTCACGGGGGCTTTTGAGTATCACCCGAGATGATCCCGAGCATGGAAACTCATAACTGCGGGCAATGTGAGGCGACCCTGCGGGCGGTGGACCCACACCTCTTTACGCATAACGGGCAGGTAACCAATATGAATTGCGACGTTCTTTCTAGCTCCGTAAATACTCGCCCCGGCCTGCTCAATCTACGCAAGCCAACGAACAGTCTTTCTGAATGGTGGCGTTAGATGCCGACTCTGGATCGTCTCTTTGGGCTTGCCGGTAATATCGTGACCCCGGTGTGGCTCCTGCTGATATTTGCGCCAAGGTGGCGCTGGACGCAGCGGCTGGCCACCTTCGTTGTGCCGATCTTGTTGGCAACGCTTTATGGATTCCTTTTGCTGCACGGGAACCCCATGAAGGGTGGTGGCTTCAGCACACTGGCACAAATTCGCGGCTGTTTGCCCTTCCCCAGGTATTGCTGGCGGGATGGGTGCATTACCTCGCTTTTGACCTGTTTACCGGGTCGTGGGAGGCACGTGACGCAGTGCGCCTCGGCATCTCGCGATGGTTGGTCGCCCCGTGTCTCGTGCTGACCTTTCTTTTCGGGCCTGTCGGGCTTGCGCTTTATTTGTTGCTGCGATTGGTGCTACGCAGGGAGGTGGGAGCATGATGACGACGCTGCGTGGCTGGCTTGAGGAAAACCCGATTCTTGCCTGGACGGTATGGTTTCAGGTGGCGCTCGGAGTGCTTGCCTTGTTGGCAATGCCCTTCGACAAGCGTCTGATTCTTGGAATCAATCCCTGGATAAAGCCCCTAAAGTCCGATGTATCCATTGCCATATTCCTCGTTACGATGGCTGCGATTCTGAGTGGTCTGCAAGGCTTCGAGCGTTCGCGAGGGTGGATCGGCGGCGGTGTTGGAATTGTGCTCTCTATTGAAAACTTCATTATCTCGATGCAGGCATTTCGTGGCGTGCGCTCTCACATGAACTTCTCGACTCCGCTCGATGCCAGACTGTTTGCGATCATGGGGATCATGGCCGTCGTCAGCACCGCGCTCATAGCCTGGGCGCTCGGCGTGGTCTTGATCGACCGGACGCGTTGGCCCTCTGCCGTGGCTTGGGGGGTCAGACTGGGATTGCTGGCCTTCATCGCCGGCAGCGTCGAGGGCATCCTAATGCTTTCGCACGGAGGACATACAGTGGGCGCGGCCGATGGCTTGCGGGGTTTGCCTTTGCTGGACTGGAGCCGGGATCACGGCGACCTGCGTATAGCGCACTTCTTTGCCCTCCATGCGCTTCAGGCGTTTCCATTGTTAGGGTTGCTGTTGAGCCGGACGTCCATGCCGCCATGGCTGCAAATCACGCTCACCGGTGTCGGAGCAGCCACATATCTCGGGGTAGACTGGCTTCTCTTTCGCCAAGCAATGGCGGGACGGCCGCTGTTTGGCTAGGCGTAACGTTCCAGAAAGCCGTTCTCGCAGATGAATGGTGAAACGCGCCATGAGATGGCATAAGCTTTCGCTGCACTTAAGGTAATCAAGATGCGCACATATCTGCTTGGCTCAATCTTTTGGGTACTTTCGATCGGAGGGATGGCTCAGCAGATTGGTTCATCTGCTAAGCCGCTCTCACAGGAGCAGATCGGAGCGATTGTGCAAGAAGTCGCCGATACACAAACTCTGTATGTCGCTGCGGCCGGAGCAGCATCAACCTATACCTTTCACTGGTCTGATGGGAAGGAAGACGAAACTTCAGAGGTGATCGGAAGTGCGGACGGAAGGGTCTGGCGTGTCCTCAAGCAGAATGGCGGCATGATCAGCGCCGAGCGCAACACAAAGGAGACGCAGCGGCTAGAAAACCTCCTGAAGCCCGGCAAGCTGCAGAGTGAGAGTAAAGATGGGGCGCGTTTGCAGCCCTACTTCCGTGACTTGATCCGGGCAATGCCCCAGGCCATGCTGTACAGCGTTACGCCAGGGCAGCCACAACTGTCCAATCTCGATCGTCGGCAGATCGTTCTGGATTACTCACCTAATCCGGCTTTCCACGCCAATTCGATGGCAGAACACACGCTCGACAAGCTGAGCGGCCGACTTTGGATAGACACCCTAGATCACCATTTGGTGCGTATGGAAATCCATATCAACAACGATGTGAACGTCCTCGGCGGTATCGTGGCCAAGATCTACCGCGGGGGCACGGTGGAATACGACCAGAGGCGCATAGCCGACGGCCGTTATGTCTGGACACACATCAGAATGCATCTGCGGGTGCGTGAACTACTGCTCAAGACTATTCCTGCGGAAGCCGATTTGACGGCTACTGAGATTAGGTCCCTTTCCCCGACTCCCCAGCGGTCCCGATGCCATCCGCTCTTTACTAGAACTTCAAGTGAAAACACGATGATTGGCCGGCATAATCTCGTGCTCGCAGCGACCGCAGGCGCTTACGTTCGGACCGCGCTGGTCCTTCGGTCGCGTGTTGAACTCTATCCAGATCCACGTCATGTTCCTACCCTTTTGCCGGGATTGCGAGGCGACCCCATGAACCATCAAAATCAACCGAACATTGCTCGTTACTGCTCGCTCGCCGCCCTGTGCCTTTGTCTGCTTTCCAGAAGTTCCGGCGCTCAGCAGGAGATGCCGGCACTTGCTGACGACAGGACAGCCCTGCCAGAGGCACCACGAGCTCAAGTTCCAACTGAGAGTTCCCCGCAACAGACGAATCTGCCACTGCGGCCTTCCAGCCTCTCAGGGCAAGTTCTGGATGCAAGTGGGGCGGCTATTAGTGGGGCGGAAATCTCGATGCATGGAACTTCCAGTCAATTGGAACGTGTGCTCAAGGCAGGACCAGGCGGGGACTTCTTCGCAAGGCTTCCGCCGGGTTCCTACTCGATCGTTGTCACCGCGAAAGGATTCAGGGCCTTCACATTGCCGGAGATGACCCTTACAGCCGAACAGAATCTGGCGTTGCCGTCGATTGTCCTGGCGGTTGCGGCAGACAGCACAGAGGTCACGGTCTATCCCACTGAGGTGCTCGCCGCTCAACAAATCAAGGAGGAAGAGCGGCAAAGACTTTTCGGCTACGTCCCCAACTTCTACGTCAGTTATATTTCCGATGCCGCCCCTATGAGCGCAAAGCAGAAGTTCTCATTGGCTACGAGAGATTCTTTCGATTGGACCTCACTCCTCGGCGTCACACAAACGGCGAACATCCAGCAGGCTACGAACCAATTTGCCGGGTATGGTCAAGGTGCCGCCGGATACGGGAAGCGATGGGCAGCGCAATTCGGAGATGGACGCTCAAGCGATTTTTTGAGTCACGCGGTGTTTCCGTCCCTCTTCCATCAGGACCCTCGCTACTTCTACCAAGGGACGGGAACGAAGAGAGATCGTTTCACTCATGCGCTCAGTAGCGTGGTAATTGCGCGCAACGACAAAGGCGGGCTGATGCCGAACTACTCTTATGTGCTCGCCACGATGTGCTCCGGGGCACTCTCGAATGCCTACTACCCTCACGCCGATCGCGGGGCACATCTTGTTTTCACAGTAGCTGCCATAAGCGTTGCGGGGCGGGCCGGTCAGGCATTGATCCAGGAATTTCTCGCAAAGCGGTTTACGACGCACGCAATAGTCAACAAGCGCCCATAGAGGTGACCTAGCTCCCTTGGCATGACGCTTAAATGCTTGTGAAGGAACGAGAGAACCGGTAACGCTGAAGCGTACTTCAGCAATAAGTGAGTAAAGAGATCCTGCATCTATACAAGTGAGGTGAGTGCAATGAAGGCTGTGGTGCTGCATGAGTATGGCGGTCCTGAGAAGCTGAAGTGGGAAGACATCGCGGACCCTGTGGTTAGGTCAGGTGAGGTCCTGGTGCGGGTGTCTGCGGTCAGCGTAAATCCCATTGACTGGAAACTTCGGTCCGGTGCGATCAAAGCATACATGCCGATAGAGTTTCCTGAAGTCCTGGGACGCGACCTCTCCGGCGTGGTGCAAGCTGTCGGCGAGGGTGTCACGGAGTTTGCACACGGCGACCAGGTGTTTGCGCTGGCGAACAATACGTACGCGGAGCTTTGCATCGTGAAGGCTGATGAGCTGGCCAAGGTTCCTGAAGGACTCGACCTCATCAAGGCCGGGGCGCTGCCGCTAGTCACTCTAACGGGCGAACAGCTGGTGCGGCTTGGAACGGGGATCAAGGAAGGTGAAACGGTGCTGATCACAGGCGCCGTGGGCAGTGTGGGGCGATCCGCTGTCCGGGCGGCGAAAGACGCCGGCGCGAAGGTGATTGCGGGAGTCCGCAAGACGCAGATGAAGGAAGCTGAAGCCTTGGGCGCGGATCGAGTGGTGGCGCTTGACGATGAAGAGGCGATGGCGAAGGTGGAGCTGGTCGACGCGGTCGCCGATACCGTCGGCGGCAAGACGGCGGAGATGCTGCTGGGCAAGGTGAAGCCAGGCGGTGTGCTGGCTTCGGTAGCAGGGGGAGGCATGAGCGGCGCGGCACCGAATCCCGCCGTGAGGATTCAGCCGGTGTACTGTGTGCCGGACCCGGCACGGATGCTGATGATGGCGGAGCGCTACCTTCGCGGCGAATTGATGATTCCGATCGACAGGACGATCGCCATGGCGGATGCGGCAGAAGCCCAGGCAGCGGCGGAAAAAGGCGGCATCGGTAAAGTGATCTTGATAAACGAGAGCAAGTAGTTCCGAATGAAATTTAACTTAAAGAAAATTTGTGGGAGGAAGAATGGCCGAAGAAACAATCGATGCAAAAAGACAAGTAGAAATGAAGAACAAAGCCTTGGTTCAGGAGTCTTGCGACGCTTGGAAGGCAGGAGCCGGAACGCCCTACGACTTGCTGGCGGAAGACATGACATGGACGATTGTCGGCAAAACGGTCGTACCGGAGGTGTACACCTCAAAGGCGTCCTTTATCGATGGCGTCGTGAAGCCGTTTGCATCTCGCCTGAAGGGCCCATTGACTCCGACCGTTCATGCGATCTACTCCGAAGGTACCAGCGTCGTCATTCGGGCCGATGCTGACGGGATCGCGATCGATGGCAAGCCCTATCACAACAGCTACGGCTGGTTTTTCGAGTTGCAGGATAACAAGGTGACGCGTGTTGTGGCCTTCCTTGATGTTGCAGCTTTCAATGAACTCTTCGAGCGTGTCACGCCCGCGTAACCGAGGCGCGCATGCGCCAGGAGAATCCTTTGCCCTTCCCTTATACCCTCCGATATCTGACACAGTGCCGCGAAGCGGCCGCTACATCTCATATCAAGAGCGAGACAATTCACGGTGGATTGTCCGTGCTATTCGGGACTGGAGGAAACATTGCCGTCCTCTCTCAGCCTAGATCGCTGCTGCTCGTGGATGCAGGCTGGAGCACTGAAGAGGCTCAGATTCTTCAGGCGCTCTCTCAGCTATCCTCGCTCCCGCCATCCAATCTAATCAACACGCACTGGCACTACGATCACACGGACGGCAATGCCTGGGTACAGGCAAGGGGTGCCACCATCACTGCTCATTCCAACACGAGGAAACGCTTAGCGACAACCCAATACAACGATGTACTTGGAGCGGCGTTTCCAGCTACGCCCGCCAGCGCTCTTCCGACCGATCTGTTTGAAGCAGAGCACCGCGTAAGAATCGGAGACGTGAACGTCGCGATGAAGCTCTACCAGCCGGCTCACACGGATGGCGATATCAGCGTCCACTTTGAGGAGCTCGACATTCTGCACGTTGGGGACACCTGGTCCAACGGGCTCTATCCCTTCATCGATGATTCGAGCGGCGGTCATATCGACGGCATGATTCAAGCCACGGAAACGAATCTCCGATTGGCCTCTGCGACTACGGTCATAATTCCAGGGCATGGAGCGGTGGGTAATCGTGAACAAATGCGTCGCTCGCTCGATATGCTGAGAGGGGTGCGCGAGAAAGTGACAACCCAGAAGCAACAGGGGCTAACTCTGGCCGAAGTAATTGAAGCAAAGCCCATCGCTCCATACGAGCCGTACTTCAGCGGTGCCTCCGTCCCGGTTGAACTCTTCGTAACCTGCGTATACCGCGGGGTCTAGCGCTCCATAGAAATCAGTTCAATCGTTTCACGGATGCAAAGCCCTTGCAGCAGCCTGTACTCTCTCAAAACCACCGACGCGCCGGAACTCAAGTCTTAGAGGGCGTATCCATATCGAGAGCTCTGCGAATCTCATCGAGTGAGGCAAGCTGCGTCTGAGTAAGACGGCTAAAAAACTTGTCCTGCAAGATGCGATTCAACATCGGAGCGACACGGGACTGTTCTTCCTTGCCGGCTTCGGCAAGAAACACCAAAGTGACTCTCCCATCGCTCTTTCGTTTAATCCAGCCGCGCCTCTCCATCCTGGTGAGCTGATGCGACAATCGCGTACGATCCCAGCGCATCGCATCCGCCAGTTGCTGCTGGCGCATGGAGTGAAGCGGGGCCTCTGCAAGATTGGAAAGTATTCCAAACTCACCGCCTGACATCCCCGTTGATGACGAGAGAGCGCGGCTGACACCCAGACTTGTTTCCTCCACCATGAAACGGAACCCACGCCAGATATCGAGTTGTTTCTGTGCCGCGGCAGAAGGCATACATACACGATAAGAGCCTTGGGTTGACACGTCAACATGCGTTCGTTTACATTGTTGATGCATCAACACTGCCTCTAATTGCGTCACCGATTCACCATCAAGAGAGAAACAATTATGCTGAAGTTGCAGATCATCATCGGGAGCACCCGGGAAGGTCGAAATTCTGATTCCGTTTGCCGATGGTTTTTGCCCATCACTCAAGCGCATCAAGCATTCCAGGTCGAGATCCTCGACTTACGCGACTGGCAGCTCCCTTTTTTCCAGGAGACGATATCGACAGTCGGCGACTTTTCAGACCCCACCTACTCCGATCCCATGGTAAAGCGGTGGAACGATAAGATCGGCGAAGCGGACGCTTACATCATTGTCACGCCGGAGTACAACCGTAGCATTCCGGCGGTTCTTAAGAATGCCATCGACACCGTGTTCTTCTCTTTCCGCTTCCGTCAAAAACCTGTTGCCTTTGTCGCATATAGTCTTGGATTCACAGCGGGCGCAAGGGCGGTCGAGCACCTTACCCAAATCATGGTGGAGGCCGAGGCCATCCCCGTCAGAACAGCAACGCTCATTCCCTTCGTCACGAACGCATTCGACGCGGAACTCAAGCCAGCGAATCCCGGGCTTACGACCAGTCTGACCGTAATGCTGGATGATCTTGCATGGTTAGGAAAAGCACTGAAATCCGCTCGAAGCGAAGGCCAACTGTCTCCTTCCGCAGTTCGCATTCGAGCAGCCTCCGGAAGGAAGTAACGCTCGAACAATCCTTCTAAGAACAGCCGGACTTGGCTATGTGGGATAACGCCGGCACCAGGCCGCAGTGAGCAAGGACGATTTTGCGTTCGCCCAATCTCATGCTCTGCCGGGTGATGGGTTGGAAGGTTGTTGGCGCGATGTTGTAATCAGCACCGGGCCCTGACAGCTCGGCTGGCTGCGGCGGGGTACAACAATTCCGCGATCTTCCACTTGTAATCACGCCTCACATACAGGCCACACATTGAGCGACCCCCCAGAATCCATCTCTTCTAAATAGCAAGTGAAGCGACCGCCTCTATGTCCTTAGCCTCCTCTGCTGCTTAGCTCAATGCAAGTTGCTGGGCCGTGAGACTCGATCAAAAAGCAGGCTGTATCAGGAAAAGATCTTACGCACCAGCGTAGTGAGCTTCGAACCGCCAATATGGATTTAGTGTACTATGGCAGTACATGGGAAGGTGCTGACGTTAGCGTATGGAGCCACAATGAACTTTGACAGGAGCTTCGATCTGGTGGTGCTCGGTGCCACAGGACTCACCGGCCGCCTTGTAGTAGAGCAGCTAGGACGAAGGGATACGCTCTCAAAGTCAACGGGGACGGGCCGCCGATGGTCAGTTGCGGGACGGGACCCGGCTCGCCTGGCCAAAGTTCTTGCCGATCTGAGATTTGAAGACGTTGAAGTTCTCCATGCAGATCTCGACGATGAAACTTCCCTGCTTGGCCTGGCGATGCAAACTAAGGTCGTGTTGAATTGTGCAGGGCCGTATACACCGAAGTCGGAACGTGTCATTGAAGCTTGTGTGCAGTGCAGCACTTCCTACGTCGATCTTAGTGGCGAGATCCCCCTTCTACGCCGAGTCATCGATCGGTTTGACGAGGCCGCGCGACTTGCCGGCGTGCAGATTGTCCAAATGGCTGGTTGGGAAGCGATGCCGTTCGACCTGACGACACTCGTTGCCTGCCGGCGTGCAACCGCTGATGTTACTGCGGAGTTTGATCAACGTCCGCGTGATGTCGGATCGGGGGCAGCTGGTCTTATACGAAGCGTTCACGTTGCTGTTCGTTTCCCGCGTCGACCTCAGGGCGGTATACCGTTCAACCAGTCCGTCTCCGGAGGAACCCTCGCCAGTATCGTAGAAATCCTCAAAGATCCTAATGCTCGTCTGGTAGGTCGGCCAGAAAGCCTGCTGCCCCTGTCCTTACTAGGGGGCATACGGCGACGGCCCGCGCCGTTAAATCTGTGGCCTTTAGTGAAGGACCGTCGGGTGTTCGGTCCTGTCGTCCCGGTCGCGTTCCTTAACCCGCCGATTGTGTATAGGACTGCTGCCATTCTCGCCGCAGAAGGAACCGCGGCTGTTTCCTTTGCAAACTATCGAGAGGGTATGGATCTGGGGTCGTCAACTGGGCGTGCTGGATTTAAGCGAAAAGTTGCTGCAACCCTGAAAGCGGTGATGCAAAAGGTTTTCATCTTGGCAACTCGGTTGCCGCTGACGATCCGTAGAGGCGCAGCTCAGATATTAGGGAGGCTCCTACCTGCACCAGGTTCGGGGCCATCAGGACATTACCTTCTGGATTGGACGTGGGAGGTTGAAGCGACTGCAACTACAGAGGATGGCAGGACCGGTTCTGCGATGCTTTCAGGAACTGGGCACCCAGGCTACACAGCAACGGCAGCCATGATCTGTGAGGTTGCTCTGCATGTTGCAAGTCGAAGTAGAGCTGAGAGCCGTTCTGGGTGTCTCACGCCGTCCCTCGCCCTGAGTGCATCCGGAGAACCGATCATGAAAATGCCGACTTTGACGCTAAAGTAACGGCTCGAGTACCTAACCATCAAGTCTGGGGAGTGTGTGAGTTATTCGAGTTATCTTTTGCCAGGAAGCAAGTCGTTGTCAGAACCAGGAGGATACGCATTCAGGCGCTCCGTCATCTCCTCTATGACATTAATTGCAGCCATTTCCTGCGAGGCGGGGCCTAGAGCTAATCCAGCGATCTCAGTCATGGCTAGCCCATGCATGGTCATCCAGATCCAGACTGCGGTTGCTCGTGTTTGGTTAGGAACAGCCGATTGAACACGCTCCAACAACTCGTGAAAGGCGAGCCCTGCGCTCTGCTGAAGAGCTTCGTTGCGGGAGCCCTTCATGTGGAGAAGCTCGGAGGCGAACATCAACTTGTAGAGCCCAGGATTACGTCTACTGAAGGCAAGATAGGCAAGACAGCACCGCTGCAACGCCGGCTCCGAGCCCACCTTCAGCGCCGCTTTTCGAACCTCGACCTGGAATTGTGCGAAACCTTCTGCGGCAAGAGCCGCGAGAAGAGACTCGCGTGTGGCGAAATGCCGATAGGGTGCAGACTGGGATACTCCCAGGTGCTTGGCCAGACCATTGAGCGACACCGCTTCCGAAGATCCACCTTCGAGGGCCGTCCGCGCAGCGCTCAACAGCGCGGCACGAAGATCTCCATGATGATAGGCAAGGGACTTTTTGTCCTTTCCTCCGGGACTCAGGTGTGCTCGGCTAGGCTGATCCATCAATGTAGTTTATATAGGCCTGACAGTGAAAGGCCGCTTCGATAGCGTTCTGGTACAAGATCAAAACCAACGCCCGGCAGTTCGAGCAAGGATCACCATCAAAAGCAGGAACCCAGATGCGTGCATATGTCATTCAGAGTTACGGATCAATCAGCGATGTCGTAAAGCTAATTGACGTTCCGGCACCCACGCCGAAGGCGAATGAGGTCGTCATCGACATCAGAGCTTCGGCTCTCAACCCCATTGATCTTCGCGTCATTACAGGTTCGCTGAAGCGTGTCAATCGTTACCCCATGCCGCATCGAATCGGATTCGACGGTAGCGGCGTAATCTCCTCCCGAGGTGAAAATGTCCGTAACTTCGCAGTTGGAGATCAGGTTTTCGTTCGGGCCTCCCGAAGCGATACGGGTACGTTCGCGGAGCAGATTGCGGTCGAAGCCAGCATAGTCGCCCTGAAGCCAAAAACGGTCGACTTCCAAGGTGCAGCGGCTCTCCCTCTAGTCGCCCTGACCACAATGCAAGGTTTGACGGATCGAGCGCACGCGAAAGCAGGACAACGGATACTGATTCAAGCAGGGTCCGGCGGTGTCGGTTCCTTTGCGATTCAATTTGCAAAAAATCTCGGTCTCCATGTAACAACCACCACCAGCAGTGGGAACGTTAGCTGGGTGTCGGGTCTTGGTGCGGACGAAGTTATACCGTATGACAGGCAAGACTATCGGTCGAACGGCCGAGTCTACGACATAGTTCTCGACACTCTGGGCGGAGAGGCGACCTTGGCCTCCTTCGAGGTCTGCAAGCCAGGGGGCTCGGTGGTTTCGATTGCTGGTCCTCCAGACAAACAGATGCCTGACCAGGTAGGTGCTGGCCCAATTGGTCGACTCATGATGAGTCTCATGTCCCGGAAGGTATACGCGGCGAGTCGCAAGTATGGTGTCGCATACTTCCGATTCCTGACCGAGTCGAGTGGGAGGCAACTCGCCGCGATTGCCGAGCTGGTAGATGAGGGCCGCGTTCATCCGGTAATTGACCGAACATTTTCCTTTGACAAGCTCCCCGAGGCCCTGTCCTATCTTGCCGCAGGGCGAGCCAAAGGAAAGGTACTCCTACTTAGCCGCGTATAGGGGTTTCGTCAGAAGATGGACAACAGAGCTAATTGGGCGCGGAACGAACCCTGCAGGCACGCGGGGGCGGGGTTGTCCGGGAGCGACGGGTGGAATTCAGCGATCCGGAAATGCGGCATACCTTTCGAATTTCGAAGGCGCTCCTCTCAGCTGAACCATCACGGTCACAGGCGGGACCAACCCCTTACGCGCGGTGGCGGATCGTTCTTTGTGTTCTATGTGTCTTCGACGTAAACGGGGGCGACATCAAGAAAGCAAGCAACTGGCTTCAGACCAACATCTTCGATCCGGTCCTCACAACATTTGAGGCTTTGTTCGAACGCCTCGATCGGCGCGGTCCTGCCGGTGCGTAAACGTCCGTTTCTGCAGTGACTGCTGCTGAAGCCCGATCAGACACAGCTTTCCGATTCGCTCAAAACCTGTAGAAAGCGTAGTGAAAGCAGTGAAATAGGTCCCTTTGGACGCGTAGTTGGCTTTGCGGATTTCCGTTGCGCCGGCAGCAAGCATGTCCCGGGTGAAGTGGGCCTCTCTGTTTAGGGCAAGGAACAGCTTGCTGAACATTGAGTCCTCTTGAACTAATACGTGAACACGGCAGGCTGACTGTGTCATAGGGTAATGGGATGGTCCGTCGTCTTCAACTCAGATGTGGCAGGATGAAGGCGAGCACAGGAGGATTCTCCCATGAAGGTCCACGTTTGCGGTATTGATATTGGCAAGACCGTCTTTCACCTGATTGGCCTGAGCAAGGAAGGCCACATCGTCGCCAAGAAGCGCTTCAGCCGCAAGCAGCTGGTCACCTTTACCGTGAACCTGCCGACCTGCCTGATTGGCATTGAAGCTTGTCCGGGTGCACATTTCTTGGCCCGTATCCTTCTGAAGCAAGGCCACGATGCGAAGCTTATGCCAGCCGAGTATGTCAGGCCATTCGTAAAGTCCAACAAGAATGACTATGTCGATGCGGAAGCTATCGCCGAGGCCGTGCAGCGGCCAACCATGCGTTTCGTCCCCGTGAAGAACGAGGCTCAGCTGGATCTGCAGGCCTTGCACCGCGTCCGGGACCGCTGGATCGGTCGCAAGACTGCGGTGATCAACCAGCTCCGCGGGTTCCTTCTGGAGCATGGGATCACGGTTCTTGCGGGACCGGCGCACCTGAAGCGACAGATTCCTTCGATCCTGGAAGATGCGGAGAACCTGCTCTCGCCACGGATGAGGATGCTGCTGCTGGAGCTTCGCGAGGAATGGAACAAGCTCGAGGAGCAGATCGATGCCAGCAATCAGGAACTCGCCCAGTTTGCCAGGAGATCCGAACAGCCGTCACCTTTACCTGCTAGATGAGTCCAGTCTTGCCAGCACCCAGCAGATGAAAGCGTTTCTTGACAAGATTCGGCCACAGGACCGGGTACTCGTCATAGGCGACACGCAGCAGCATCAAGGTGTCGAAGCCGGGAAGCCTTTCCAGCAGATGCAGGACGGCGGGATGAGGACCGCGCAGCTCGACCAGATTATGCGGCAGAAGGACCCCGAGTTGTTGAAAGCCGTCGAGCGTCTCGCAAAAAACGAGACTGCTGCAGGCGTCAAGATGCTTGCCGAGCAAGGGCGTGTTACCGAGCTATCTAACGCTCAGGACCGCATCGCCGCCATTGCCAAGGACTACGCCGCCAAACGCGGCCTGTGACTACATCCACCTGTACCACGGAAACGCCGCACTTCTGGCCGAAAGCCTTGAAGTCATTCAGCGTACCTCAGCCCTCATCCTCTCTGCGATCGAGCCGCCCGCAGTCAAGAAAGAGACCACCGATGCAACAACCGCGGAGGTGGCCTAATGCAGACCATTCTCCGCATCATCGAGAGGGCCGGAGGCTGGAATCCCGGCCTCTTGCTCAAGATCGAAAACACTCCCTACATGGCCCTCGTCATCGAGGCCATCGAAGAAGGCCCGTCCGGTCTGCCCGCCATCTCCATTACCCACTACGGCGAACAGAATGGCGACCTCATGCGCGACCCGGAGATGTGCTTCGAGCTTGGACTTGCAGGAGGGGCGCACCTGAATCCACATCTATCGCGCGACGGAAGGTGATTGCAAGGCATGCCCCATTCGTCAACAATGCACAAGAGGCAAGCAACGGAGTCTATCGGTACCGTTCGACGAGAGCACTCGGAAGGAAGTCATGGCC
>JAABUO010000080.1_pt1 | contig 271306 bp, 153 predicted proteins | sample 5559291 | NCBI WGS metagenome assembly JAABUO01 (sample SAMN10711878, study PRJNA513372) | rock metagenome | isolation source: Antarctica rocks | place: Antarctica: Victoria Land, Finger Mt sud
ATTTTTTATTTTTTATTTTTTATTTTTTATTTTTTATTTTTTATTTTTTATTTTTTATTTTTTATTTTTTATTTTTTATTTTTTATTTTTTATTTTTTATTTTTTATTTTTTATTTTTTATTTTCTATTTTTTATTTTCTATTTTTTATTTATTATCGATACAACATCTATAAGAGTCTATGCAAGATCTATATATTTTCGCGAATTTGAAATCTAGTGTTTAATCTTTGTTTTAAAATAAATTTATCTATATATTTTTTAAGTTTCAGAGTTAATAATTAAGTTTTTTGATCTAAAATTTGATTATTTAAGTTTTGTGTTAATTATTTAGTTCTGTTTGTTTTTAAACATATAATTAAATTTTATTGAATTGTTTTAACAATATTATATAGCGTTGTAATTAAATTATTGCTATTTATTGCTTATTTGTAGTTATTTCGTATCTAATAATTTTGTTATTTAATTCGATATTTGCTTTCTTGTTTATATATTAATTTGTAATCTTATTGGCTAGATTCGTTGATACAAAAGCTAATTCTATAATAGAATTTTTAGTAGTATTTGTGCTATATCTTGTAAAAATATCTAAAATATTTACTAGTTTTTTTTGGTTCTTTTTGAACTAGCTTGTCAATATAGAGAAGAATAATAAATTAGCAAAAAAGACAACCAAAACAAGGAAACTAGCATCTGTAGACTCTCTAACAACAATTTCGCATCTTAGAAAACAAATGAATAAAAAATAAAAAATAAAAAATAAATAGCTAATAAGATAGCAAAAAATTAACAAAAAACTTATTATATTAAGTATGTTCTAGAATTATTAAATATTAAGAAAACAAAAAAATTCTTAAAAATATAGATAAACTTACTTTTGCGACTTTTGCACAAATAAAACTAGAACATAAATATTTTCGCCAATATTAATTAAAAAAAAGTAAATAGCTCTAAATATACAAGTATGTACAAAGAAATACAAATATTAGAATAGATAATGTTGAACTACAAACACTATCGAGACAAGCAAAATGTAGAAAAAAAAACTCTAAAACTCTAAATTTTAACAACAATTTTTTTGTTTTCGATATAAAAAAATATAGTTTGTACTTCAAATTATCTAAAGAAAACTAGAATAACAATAAGAAAATAAGTATTAAAAAAGGGAAAAAAAAGCTAAAGAAGAGACAAGAGAATTTGAAAATTTCTTAAGAGCTTTTTAATTATACGCTAGCAAGCATTAGAATCGATTAGTATACTATATATAAGAATAGTAGAGAGATAAACATTCGCATTTGGTAAATCCTAACTTTAGTTCTAGATATACATAGATCTACTATAACAAAAGTCGCAATTTTATGTTACTAATATCTAGACTTTGTGCAAGATCAAGATTAGTATCTTGCATTACTTGCGAAAATCTAGAGATTTAAGTCAAGCTTTGCGAAAGACGATTTTGATGTTTCTTAATATTGCGTTTGTAATTGCGTTTGTTCTATATAACAATTATAAACTATTTGCGTAAAATGCGCACATGTTCTCTTAATCTATTAGATTTGTCTCAAAAGTAAAGTTTGTTCGAATCGACAAAATCTAACATTTAAATCGAAAAACGTAATAGTTTAACACAATTGTGCAACTAGCGAGCAACTGCAAACATTTGTACGTATTACGAATATCAAAATTTTATGCGTTAAAACATAGTCTAATTCGATAGAGATTTCGTAACTTTGTCGAATATAAAGAAAACAAAACAAGTTCTTCGAGTAGATTTTGTTTCGACAATACTAATTTAAGTATGTAGAGTAGATAGATTTGTAAAATTTGCAGAATCTTGTAAATATCTTGATTTCTATTAGCTCGATCTGTCTCCCAAAACGCGAATAAATAGAATTATATAATCTACTAGCTCGATATATATAGATTATATAGTGCTATAATCTAAGATTATATGCACTTAATAAATATTCATATAACAAGAGTGCAAATTCTTCTCAAAATATATATATTGACTATTTTTTAATCTTGTATCTTAATAATAGTCAAGAGATATTGTATAGATATCTTGCATAATATTATAACTAATAACAATTAAAAAGATTGCTAGAAACAGAACAAATCATATTTGTTAAATATATCTACTTTAGATAAAGTATTCAATACAATATAAACTCTATTATAAATCTTTAATCTTAATACTACTACAAAGAGAAAACTTAAATATAATTCTAAAATCTATATATTATCTTAAGCTATTGTCAACAAAGTAAAGAGTCTGTTTTAAACAATTTTGCAAAAAAGCTTTAGTATTAATATTAATAATTATACAATTAATAGTTATAATATAAAAACAACTTTATATTATAACTATTCTATAGCTTTGTATTCTTCTAGTAATTCTTTAGATTTGTAAATTTAATACAAATCTAATCTAAAAATTTAAAATCTATATTGCAAAGTTGTTGTTTGTAGTCTAAAACTATAGTGTTTATTAAGTTAAATTCTTGAATAAGTTTATAATAATCTAATTGTCGAAGCAATTCTAGTAAATACAATTTATGTTATAGAAATCAAATTAATTTCTATTTTATTTTGAAAAAAATTGTTTTACTATAGTGTGTATTAAATATCTAAACAATTGTTTTTGCAAAATTAATAGTAAGAAAGTTATTGCTAATCTAGTATTAATTTTATTATTTTTTTTATCTCTTATTCTAAAGCAAGCAATTCGAGAAAAACATTATATGCGTTATCTAAAAATTTAAGATTTTCTACGCAATATTTTGTTGTTTACGCTACAAGACAATCTAGAAATTAACTTTATTATTAAGATTAATACAATTAAATAGATAACAATAAACTTAGATAGTATTGCTATATTATACTTTTGTTTAATTAAAATAGCACAAATAAGCGAAATACAACTTAACTCGAGTACAGATTTCTTATTCGAAACAAGCTTATTTCGGGTAGAAATTTCTATTCGAGAGAAACTTTATCTATACTGTATTTATACTTAATATAGATCGAGCTTAACAAAATAGAAAAATTAAAAGTAAAAAAATAAATTGCGATTTTTAAATTTAGTATATACTCGATATACACAACGTTCAAAAGAGAAAAGCTTAATTCTTTTATATAAAAGACGCATTAAAGATACGTTGTATATATTTAATATATACTAAATACATAAAGTGATTTTTCTATTATATTAAGTACTTGTAATTTTATTCGATTTCTAAAATTCAAAATAGACTAGACTTATACTTAATATAGTTAACAATAAATAAAATAAAAACTATTAGTTTAATTTTAAGCGCGCAATTTCGATATATCTATATAGTACGCAATTCAAATATAGATTTAATATTGCTATAGTATATATTAAAACTATATAGAATTTAAGCGCAAATTACGCGTTAAGTCTTTAATATATTTTGCGAAATTAAAATACAATTATTGCGTTTTTTATTTTTATCTTTTCTAAATATTTGTAGCAATCTAGTATATACTTCTAATTTTATCGACAAATACATAATATAAATTTAGTATATTTTTTAATTTTATTGCTTCTAGTATTTTAGTATATATTTAATATAAATATTGTTGCAATTTAGTTTGCTAATCTTAAAATATATTACAACAATTTTAATATAATAAATAAATGCAAAGAATTTGTCTTCTCTAAAATACTATTATAATAAATATAATATATACAACGTTTGCATCTAGTATATACTAATTATATATTTAAGAATTTTATTTTAATTCAAATTCTAGTTTTGTAATTAGATATAAATGTTTAGCTATAATACAATTTTATATTAAATATATACTAAATTTATATTTAACGCAAATAAGATATATTTAGATAAAATAACAAATTTAATAAAGAGAAATTTCTTGTTGCAACTTAGTTTATATTAAGTATTAGTAATATCTATTGTTAAAGTCGAGAAAAATAATAGATAATCTATAGTTAAATCTAATTTAAATTTAGTATATATTAAGTATTATTAATTATATTAAATTCTAAAACTCGAATCTTCTTATTTAACTTTATTATATAAATTGTATAAATTTAATTGCAATTTTGTATATATTAAATATTAGCAAATACAATTATATAATAATATTAATTAATTAAATATATAAAATAATTTTTATTTTTATTAATTGTTAGTTATTTATATATATAGTTGTAGTTTTATTTATACTTAATTTATATTAAACTAAGATTAAAATTAAGCTATATTGTTGTATAAAAATATATTATACTAAAGCAAGTAAACAAATATCTTAGCTATTAATATATATTATATAAGTTAAGTATATACAATTGCAAATTCAAATATATTATACTAAAGCAAGTAAACAAATATCTTAGCTATTAATATATATTATATAAGTTAAGTATATACAATTGCAAATTCAAATATAGAAAATATTTCTACAAATATATACTATTTAATAAAAGATTATATATCTCTTTTATATTTAATATATATTAAGTTTATACTAGTTTAATACTTTAAAGCTTTAAGTTGAATTTAAAGAATAACAAAATATAAATTACTTTACAAAGTCGAAGTATAATTTTAATAAATATTGTTTAAACTAAATTTGTATTTTGTATAATTATGTATATATTATTAATATATTTATCTATTAATATATAAACAATATAAAGTATATTGCATAAGCTAAACTAATATTAAATATATATAAAACTTATATAAAACAATTGTTACAATTAAGAATTTGCAACTTTTTTTAATATATATTTTTATTGCAAGATAAATTTATTAAATACTTGTTATATACTTAGTTTATCTTTTAACTTTTTTGTTCTTATATTACATATAAATACATATTTTGTTTTTTAAGATTTTGACAATATATTAACTATATCTAGACTTGACTTATATTAGATTTGTATTAATATTATTGTTAATATTATTAATTAATTCTTGTCTATTGTTTTTCTTCAAGTATTTGTCTCTTAACTTAAAGAGTATTTGCAAGAAATATACTCTTAATTTACTTTTAAATTATATTAAGTTTATACTAATTTATTTTTAATATTAAACTAGTTCTTTAATTAAAAAGCTTGCTTTTATATATTTTATTATATTAATTTGTATTCAATATATATTTAGACTATTTGTAGATTAATATATTTATTAAAAATATTAAATTTTCGAGTAAATTATTTTAATTATATTTTAAGTTAAATTTATACTAAATACATATTAGCATTAAAGAAATATAAAGAAGAAAAGGAATTTTGTAAAAATAATATATTTAAAATTTCGAATTTTTTTAAAGATTTATACTTTATTTATATTTAATATATATATAATTGACAAAAAAACGTTAAGTATAGCAATAAAAAGTTAAATCTAATAGTTAAATCTAATAAAAGAGCTTAAGAATTATATATATTATACTTATACTTACTATATATTTAGAAAAAAATTATAACACTTTTTTTAATTCGAAGAAAAACAAATCTTGTACAATAATTAATTATATTAAAACTATATTAATTCTATATTTAATAAATATTAATATCTTAATTAATATTCTAATTGCAAAGAAAAGTAAAGCTATTATTTGCAAATCTATATTTATTCTATACTAAATTTATATATAGCTAATTTTTTTCTAAATAAATTTAATTTTGTTAGCAAAAAGAGTAAATACAAGTGTTTTTTTATCTATATTAAATTTATACTAAGTCTATGCTTAGCTAATATAGTTATTGCAAAAATTATTGTCATATTTACAACTAAAAAAATTAAAGATTAGATTATCTTTTATTGCTTATATCAAATATATACTAAGCAAAAATTAGAATATATTAATATAAAAAAAAATTTATTTATTTATTAAGTCTTAAGCTCAGTATATATTGTATTTAATAATAGAATTTGTCTTAATTAGTTTCGCATTTTCTGTTGTGTCTAATATATACAATATAGACAATTAAATATTTCTTTTTTCGACTTTAATTTGACAAAATAAATTAACATTTACTATATATTCTATTTTTATATAACTGTTGCAAAAACTATAATTTAATAGAATTTTTTTTTTGCAAATTAATTTGTATTAAAGTTTAATCTATATTTAGTATAGAATTTCTATATATTCTATCTAATTTTAAATTAAGATTCTATTTTTAACTATATTTAAGGTATATAATTAGTCTATAGCTTGTCTACATTTATTATATATTCATTTTATTTATTATTTTAACTTTATATCTATTTTTTCTATTTTTAATATTATTGTTTATAAGACAAAACTAAACAAGCAATTATAATAGTTTGTTGTATTGCTATACTTATTAGTTCTACAAGTAATACAAATATCTTATATATAATTTTGTCTTTAATTGTTTCTTTTTAATTTCGAATCTTTCAATAAAGTAATAATTTTTTTTTAAATTAATACTCGATATAAATTCGATATAAGCTAGATTTATATATAATATTTTAGAGTCAAATAAAAGCTTTTAAATTATTAATATTATGTAGTATTTGTAAAACAAAAATATAAACTTATAAACTAGTTTATCTTTGTTGTTATTTTAATTGCTTAATAAATATTATTAATTTGCTTACAATAAAATTATATTCGAAATATGTTTTGTATTACTAATAATATTAAATTGCTTTAATTTAATAACTTTTTTTGTTAATTTTTTCTCTTTCTTTTATAGAAGTTTATTATATTTTTAACGTATATACTATATATATTGTTCTTGCACTTAGTTTTTAATTTAATATTTCGATAGTATTGCTATATATTTTTTGCTTAATTTTAATATATTATTTATAGAGTTTAAATTTAATTTATATTTATTAGAGCTAAATAACAATATATATCAAGTTAATATTCGATATTTTTTTTTTTCAAATAGTATCTTTATATATCAATATAATAGAGAAGATATTGTAGAATTTTTATTTAATATACATTGAGTTAATACTTGACGTCTATCTCTTTTAAATAGTATCTCTATATATTAATATAATAGAAAAAATATTTTAGAATTTTTATCTAATATATATTAAGTTAATACTCGATATTAATTTTTTGTCAAATGAATAATTCTTAAGTTGCAACTTTAAAATATATAAAAAAAATTGCTATTAAATTTAGATATTTTATTTATATTAGATTTATACTTAGAATTAAGTCTATTAAATAAGTATTATATAAGAATTTTTCGAATTTAAGAAAAGATATAGATATTGTCGACAATACTCTACAACTTTTTAATCTTTTTTATTTATAATTTAATTAATTATTAAGTTAAGTTAAATATAAATTAATTGTATATATTTTTTTCAACTAATTAAACAATAATACAATTCGATTTACTGCAATTGCGTCAAGTAAATAGAATATTTTTTTCTATCTTAAAATTGTTCTTTTTAAATATCTTAATAGTATATTTTCTTATTTTAGTATATAATTAGTATAAATATAGCTTAAAATAAATATAAGTTTTATCTAAATATAGAAGCAACTTGAAGTAATAATAGTTTTTATTTTGCAAACTTATTGTTTTAAAAATAATTGCTTTATTCTATATTAATATAATTACAAGTTAGTATCTATTAATATAAAGAAATCTTTAATTTCTCTTTATATAGTTCGACAAAAGTTTTTTGTTTTTTAATATTCAATTTATATTTTAAACTTAAAATATAACATATTTATACTATTTATATACTATACTAGTTTGTTAACAATCTCGATCTTTTAAAATAAATTAATAAGATAAATTGTTGAATAATTAAAATTATATTTTCGAAAATCATATTTAGAATATATTCGACAAAAAGTTAGTATATATTTAAAATATTTAAATTACTCTTAAAAGTTGTTAAAATTGTAAAAATATTTTCTAAATTTTTAAAACAGAATATTAATAATATCTATATAGTTCTAATATGTACTATATATATTTCGAGTTTGTTTTTTATCTATATTTATTGTAAAAGTTTGCAACTTTGTATTTTTATAATTAAAATAAAAAATTCAAATAGTTTAACAAGCACCTTCTTTCAATACTTTAAATATCTTAATAAATATTATATAATAACTCTTAATAATTTATATATTAATTTATATATAGTAGTAGATATTAATTTCTATTGCAATTTGAGTATATACTTAATATATATTGTATATATATTAAATTTACAATAATAATTCTTGTTTTAATTTAAGATATTATATAAATTTGTTTTGTTTTAAATCTATTTTAAGATATAATTAATTTATAAAAAATTTAGTCTAAGTATAAATACAATATACAATAATATATTGTTAAAATTTTTTGTTAAAATAGATAATATTTCTAATTTATTACTTCTTTAAAGAACGCAATTAATTAAAAACAAATTTTTGCTTAACTTTTATAGATTGTAAACTAAATTTATATAAAATTTAAACTAAATATAAACAAATCTTTTAAAATTGTTTTAATAGAAAACTTCTCAAGTTTTTGTTTGCAAATTAATATTGCTATACAATCTTTTATATTAAAACTATTATATATATAGTATAGAGCAATTTTATTATATTTGATATATAAATCGAATATAATAGAAGAGATAACAAAGTGTTCTACAAAAACTTTAGCACAAATATAATATATATTAGATATAAGCTTAACTTATATATTGTTAAAGATAATAGATTTTGTTGTTTAATTGTTGCAATTATATTGTTAACAATTTCTCGAGATATTTTAATAGAATATAGTAGATAATAAGTATAATCTTTGTATACAACTAATATAAAGAATAGAAATTATTCTTAATTAATAGAAATATAGATATTTAATTGTATGTTGCATATACTAATCTTAATTTTGTTACTTCTCTAAAAACCATTAAATTCTATATATATTTAATATATATTAAACTTGTATTAGAATAAAACTAATTGCAAATAAGATTTTTAGAAATTAGATATTTAATAAAAATATAATTTTATATATATTATTGTAACTTGTAATCTATTAAGATGCAAAAGAATTAATATTAATATATATTAAGTTTGCGTTAATTGTTCGATTTGTATATTATAGTTTTGTATTAAAAAATAGAGAATATTTAATTTAATAAATTTATAAAATTAGTTTACAAATAGCATAAATTAAGTAAGAATTTATCTTATAAATCTCTTATATAATAGATTCGAAATATATATAACATATGCGTTAATTTTGTTATTTTTCAAGAAATCTATAATATTAAATCTTTACATAATACTTTAATTGCATATTAATATTTATTGTATATATTAATTAAGTAAAATATTATCGAAAATTGTTAATATTCTTAAGTTTAACTCTATTGTATATTAAATATATATATAGTATATTCGAATATATATATTTGCAATATTTAATTTTGAGATATTTAAAACTTTAAGATTAGATTTTGCTTTTTTTTTTTTTTTTTCTAGAAATAGAAAAGCAATTTAAGTAATCTTAAAATTAGTTGCAACAACAAAGAATTAAATCTAATCTTAATATAAGTCAAAATTATACTATACTTAAATTAAATGTATATTGAATATATATATATATTAATTAATATTTTAATAGATAGATATATTGATTAAAATCTTGACTAATATTGTGCTTTTTTGTATATAAAATAAAGAATCTTCTTTAGATATATATATAAATATACTAAAATATTACAATAATTTTGCACTTTTAATACAATTATTTAATTGCATTCTTCGAAGATAATTGCAATTTTATTAATGTTAATAAAGTTTTACATATAATAAATATTAGTTTAATATACAATAAATATAAAGTATAAAAGAAAATCTATTTTTTAAGTTCTATAAGCAATAGTTTGTCAAAACTATTAATATCTTAATTATTTAATATATCTTAATTTTTTCAATTGTTTATAAAAGTATTATTGCTAGTATTTTAAATTACTCAATATTGTATTCGATTTAAAAGCATTAATATTGTTAAGATTTAAAATCTATTTAGATATTTAGCAAACATCTAGTATATAATAAGTATAGAGTAAATCTCAATTCTATCTATTTATTGCGAAATTGCTTGTTAATCTTAACTTGCAAAATTTTTAAATATAAAAGAATTCTTTTTGCTAGAAAATATATAGACGTTAAAGACAAAGAAATTGCTAATATTATCGAAAAATATATTGCTATTAAGATTTGAATTTATTATAGACTAAGCTTAAATATAATATATATGCAAAATAAATAGTTAAATTGCGTAAATAGAAAACTATATTAAGCTTATATTACGTTTGAGAGCAATTTATATTATAATAAAATTTAGATCTTGTAGTACAAAAATCTTGTTTTTGAATTTTAATTAATTGCGTATTATAGACTTTATACAATTTTAAAAATACAATAAATATAGAAGATTAAATTTATATCTAGTATATATCGAAAAAAAACAAAATTCTAAATATTAATTTTTACTTAATACTAAATAAAGAAGTCTATACTTTATATAAGCTATATATATATTGAGCATGCATTTCGATTGCGAGCGAAAATCGCTATAAATTTCTTTAATTCGAAAGATTTATGCTAAGTATAGACTTAGTATAGACAAAGTTCTTCTCGAATAGAAAATCTGTATTTGGAATAAGCTATATATCTTACAACAAGTTTTTGATTATTTTTCTTTGTATTTTAAATATTGCAAATACTATCTTAAGTATATTATAGACTTTTGTACTCTATCTTTTAGTTAAAATAAATAAATCGAATATCTAGAACAATAATATTATTATCTTCTTAATTAGAGTCGACGCAAATTTAGAATTGTTTCTTAAATTTTATAAGTTTTTCGATAAAATATTTAGCAAGCTAATTCGAGCACTTGTATCTATAACAAGAAAAAAATCTTTTATATTTTATATGTTGATATTAGTTTGTGTATAGACAATTAAGAAATCTATTAACTTGTTACACTAATACTTCTATAAGAGATATTAGAGAGAGTTTGTACTATTGAAGAGATTTGTAGACATCTTATATTCAATAAATCTTTATAGATAGTTCAATAAATTAGAGTAACAATAAATAAAGACTTAAGATAGATTAAACACAATCTATAAAAGAGTTATATTCGAAAACTATATACTTTTCTATTATTTTAAATTCAAAATATCTAAAATATTTATTATTTTAAGCATTTTGATCATCTTAATTCTAAATTCAAGATAAACATGTTAAGTTATCTTAATTATTTGAATTTTTATTAATAAATCTTTTTTATTTAATTATCTATAAAGAGCAATATATAGCAAATAGTATCTATTAGTATATAGCTTGTAACACTATTTTCTCTCTCTGAAATTTTTTGTTCTTAAAATATTTATTCTTTTTTACTATATTAATCAAGCTAATTATTAATCGATTTTGCAATTTTATTGTCAATTACTTTATTGCTATAAGTACGTTATTTTTTAATGCGTCTTTGTTGAGCTTGTGTCTTATTTAACATATTGTATCTAGTAAATAAAAAATATCTTAAGTATAAAAAATATTATCGAAAAAATTGGAAATGCAATTTAGTTCTTGATTATTAGAAAATAGATAAAACTATTTAAAAGACTAAAAGGCTAGATAATAAAATAACAAAGTTGCGTTTAAAAATTATATAAAAAATAAAAGTAAGAAAATATTGACTTTGTTATCCAAAAGATATAAATAATATAAAATCGAAGAATATTCTAAAGATTAAGAAAAGTAAAAAAGAAATCAAATATACTAAAAAAACGTTCGAAGCTCTATTTAATACAATTATTAATTTATTCTTATTTATTTTTTTATTTTTTAATACTTTATTGATTCCTATAAGTAATTTTGTTGTTAATAAAATTGTTGCAATTTTTTAGAATACTTCTTTAAATTCTTAAATAATTTTTGTATATTTTTAAAGATAGAATATTCTTTTTACTTAATAAAATACTTTTAATCTTTTTATTGTAGAATTTTCTCAATCTTATATTGTTTCTCTTTTTGTAAATAGAAATAAAATATATTTGATAAAAATATAATTAAATTTACTAATTTTAACAATGAAATATTGAATATTTTTAAGTAAGTCGAGTTTGTTAATTAATTAATCTTTTTATCTGTTTAACAGAAAAAAAATCGACTTTAATATTGTTTAATTTCTTGTTTAATTTTTCTGTTTTAAGATTTTTTGTAAAAAGATATAGTTTATTTTTCTTTTTTAGTTAAGATATTGTTTTTTGTTTCTTATTCTAATATTTAATTAATTTTTTTTGTATTTTTAAAATATTGTTTTATATCTTTTTTAAGGTTATTATTTTTTAATAACTAACTAAATTCATAAGTTCTTTTGCTCTTTTTCGAAGAGATTGAATTTCTTGTTATAATTAGTAAAGAATAGAGTTATTTGAATAATATTCGAAGTTTTTTGTATTATATGTTAGTTGTACTATAAATAGAAGCAATATCTAGTTATTATAAGTATCATTAATATAGTATTTTAAATATTGCTTAAGATTTTAATTTGTTTGCTTTATTTAATTATTTGTAACTAAATAATAGATAGTTAATATCTAAAGTCTTGTATCTAATATTAATAAAAGTATTTTTTAATATTCAAGTGTAAAGAGCTTATCTTTATTATTAATTAGTTCTTTAGATATACTATAATACTATATAAGTTAATTTAATATAATAAATTTTAATTGTTTTGCTATAGACTTCTCTTTGTATACAATAATATATCAATACTTAACAAGTTTGTCAACTATTACTAGTATTAAGTTATTTTTGTTTTTAGATGCTAAATTTGTAAACTTAGACAACTTAATAATAAATTCTATTGTAAATTTATTCTATAACAATTTAGATAATTTTAAATATTCAATTTTGCTATAGCTTGCATATATATTATATTTGTTTTGTTAATAGCTAGAATATTGTTTAATATATATTTCGACAACTTGTTTTATTTAAAGAAACTAGCAATACCAATATAAAAACTAAAGAGCTCTAATTCTTTTTAAATACTCTTGTAGTAGTTTATTATAGTATTTCTTTTATATATTTATTAATTTTGTCGATAAATATCTAAAGTTTTTTTTTATTAAAAATTTGTTACAAGATTTGTGTCTAATACTCTTGTCAAATAGCAAGAGAGCGTTTGATATCTATCAATAGTGTCTGCTCTTAAACAATCAAGTATAACTTAATTGTTAACTTAGTTTTTACAGAATTATCTTTACAACTATTATAGATATTTGTTTTATTTACTTGTGTGTCTTTTTATCTTGTCTAGTTGTCTTGTCTATCTAGTTGCTATTCTTTGTCTAGCAAATAATAGCTTCAATATACAATTCAAGTTAATTGCTTGTCTAATTTAGACAAACAATATTAATTGTTAGTTCTTCTACTTAATCTTGTATTTATTACTAGGCATTAAGTTATTGTATTAGAGTTAATATCTATTTGTATTTTGTAGTTATTAAGCACTAAGTTATTGTATTAGAGTTAATATTTGTTTGTCTTTCGCAATTACTAGATATTAAATTATTGTATTAAAGCTAGCACTTGTTTATTTTTTGCAAATATTTATCTAATTGTATTGAGATATCTTTCTAGTCAAACTAGCTAATCTTGTTCTTTTTGCTCTTATTTATTAAATTTTGTAGTTTTGCACTATTATATATTAATATTTCTCTTGTATTAGTAAGTTAATTAAATAAAGAATCAAGAAGCTTTTCAAACTTTTGTCTTGTTTATTTTCTTTCGAATTAACAAACAAGACTTGTTGTTTTGCTTAATCTATTTAGTTTAGTAAAGATAAATAAATTTAATTAACTAAATAAGCAATCGACAAGCCTTTACTTAAACAAGTAATTAATAAGTTTAAAAGAGCACAACAAGCAACTTTACTTAATACAATTAATAACAAAATTTTAACAAAGAAACTATTATTTGTTATAGCTTACAACAAGTCTTCGATAAAGATATAATTGTCTATTGTTTTTAATTATTAGATTTCGAAGACATTACAGTTTGTTATAGTTAACGTTGTTATTTCGAAGATATTGTTGTTTGCTATATTAGACAACACTATCTCGAAGATATTATTAAAGCTATTAACAAGATAGTTATCTAAACATTAAAACAATTAATCTAAGCAATCTTAATAACATACTAGATCTAGTATCTATCAATTTGATTATTATCTTAAAGTATCTCGACAAAGTTCTTGCTATTTAATAAAATAGATATGCGTCTTCGAGTATCTTAAGACTTATCTTTTTATTTTTATTTTATATTTTATTTGCGTTCTTAGCTAAACAATCAATAATTAATTCTTTCGACAAATTAAGAAACGACAAGATTAACAAATTAGACAATAGTAAATTGCGCAAAAATTTATTAACAAATATTAACAATCTATATTGTTAAGAGCGAGCTTTCTCTTTTAAGAAAGATAGTATAAATTGTTGTTATTAATCTAAAATTAATTAAACATGTTTCGAAATAAATAATAAATTCAAAATAATAAATTTATACTTTAACAATTTTTTGCAAAGTAATTAATAATAGTTTGATTAGTTCAACTTTGTTGCGCAATTGTACAATCTATAGATATCTAATTTATTTAACGCTAGACAATATACTTAGTATAATTAATAACAAGATATCGAATTTAGTATTTAATAATTAAATATTTAGTCTACTTATTCTTTGTTAATTTAGTCGAATATAACTACGTTTAATAATATAGACTCGCAACAATAGCAAATACTTGTTCGATAACCTTTTAATATCTAAGTTCATTTTATAACTTTTAAATAGATTTTGTCTTCGCAATTTAATTTTGCAATCTTTAGATAAAATTTGATCTTGTAGCTTAATTTCGCAACTTTTAAGTAGATTTTACTATTTGCAATCTTTAACCTAAACTAGTTGCAAACTATATTGTATAAAAAATATTAACGTTCTTTAGTAAAGTAAATATAGTAGTTGTCTTAAAATAAATTAATTGATTTTTATTGTATCTCTAGACACTTTAATAAATTTTATAGAAAAATATAAATATGTTTTCTAGTTAATTTGAGATATTCAATTTAGACTTTTTTATTTAGATGCTCTAGATAACTATAAATTAAACAATATTATTTTTGTTTATAAAAAAACAATATATAGAGAAGTTTTTATCTTTGTCGAATATATAAATAACTATATATATATATTGTTAACAAAATTGTTATTTAAGACAATCTCTCTCTTTGTTTTTGCAACTTTGTTATAATATAATATTCTAAAAAAATAAACAATTTTAAACATCGAACATTTCGAAATCTATTTTTTTTAAATTTTATTAATAAATTGTAGAATTGCTTTAAGATAAAAATTAACAAAATAATTAACAAGTTAATGTTGAAGATCTTTATTGTTAAAGATACTAAAAACAAATTAGAGATTACAAAATATTTAAAAAAAAATTATTTTTTATACGCAATTAACAAATATCGAAGAAATCTAAAAACAATTAATTTAAATATAAATTTAGCTTAAGAAAGAATTGTATTCTATTGTTAGTATATTTATTATTTATGTATTATTTTAGAACTTTATTAAGAAACTTAATATAAAGTGCAAGATATAAAAGACAATACTTGTCTATTGTTTTAACTAGCAAAATTCGAATCGATTAAATAGACAATTAGAAGAACAAATTGTTTCTCAATTTGTACTATATATGTTTTGTTTAATCTATTTCTCTTGTATGCTCTTCTACTAGTAGTTTAACTATATATATTTTTTTAAACAATAGTTTGCAAGATATAAATACTCTAGATAATCTATACAAAATTTGCAAGATTTTAATAAATAATTTTGTTAATTAATACAATAAATATTGATACAATTTTTAGTATTAAAGTCTTTCGCAAAATTTGCAATTATAGTAACAACAAATTTTTTCGCAAATAGTTAGAGCAAGAATTCTTACTATTAAGATTAGAAGATAAGAAATAAACAAAACAATATATAGCGAAATCGAAACAACTATTAAAATAGATATTGCAAAGATTATTGCAATAGATATTAGAATAGCTATAAACAAATAGTAATCTATTAAGTTTTTATTATAGCAATATACTACGCAAATTTTGCGAAATATATAGAGTTTATTTATTACTCTACATTCTTCGAAGATTTCGCAAATTATTATAGCAATTCTTGTGCAAATAAAATATTATATTATATTGTTAATAGCTAATTAAAAGAAGTATATTATATTAAGAAAAAAGTATTAATAGCTATTTATATAATTAACTTGTTATAGAAAGCGATTTATTAGACAAGTACAACATATATTGAGTTAAATATTAATATTGCTTTTTGTATTTTTTAAGTGCAAAAATTGTATCTTAATCTTTTTATTAAGAAACAAGTTTTTTAGTATATTAAAGATAAACACAATAAAATCTATTGTCGAAAATCTATCAAGATATTCTATATTAATCTTGTTTTTTCCAAGATAAATCTTATAGACTTAGAATTAATTAAGTTAAACACTTTATTATTATATTAAAATAAATTAACTTTTAGATATTAATACTATGCAATATATTAAATAACATTTTTATAGAAAGATATTTTGTATACTATTTACGTTAACAATAAGTATATTATATTATTAATCAACAATAATCTTTTTAGTAACTTGAAACTAAAGTATCTTACAAGATAATCTAGTGTTGTTGTATTTGTATGCAATATTAAAAACAACAAATATTTAATTAACAATTATCTCTAATTTCTAATATATTTTTAAGACAAAATAGACAATAAAATAGTTGTTGCTTACTTTTATTAAAAAGTTTATATTATAAAAAATCTAATAGCAAAGTTGATATTCAAAATAAATATTATTGATCTTAAATATATAGTTGTTAATACAAATAAACAAAAATTAATTATTAAAAACTATCGAAGTTTAAAAATAAAGTTAAAAATAAAGTTAAAAAACAATATTTAAGTAAAACAAATTATTAACATTAAAAGAAGTCTTGTAATTGTTATCTATTTTGTTTTTGAAATTCTAATAGCTATATAAGTCAAGATTTTATCTAATAGAAATTATCTTTCTAAATTAATTTTGTTTAACGCTTACTTTTATATTGCAAATAGAAGAATGTCTTTTGTATACATTTGCAACAATTGTTTTGTATCTTTTTATATTTTGTAACATATAATATTGAAACGCTTGTTAGAGTTTAAGAAAGAAAGCTATTATTAAATTAGCTTTAACAAAGAGAGCTAAACAACTGAAGAAGATATTAAGATTAATATATCTAGTAATAGTTGTTAAATAAATTTAATTAATAACGTTTATATTTACAACAATTTAGACAAAATTATTGCGCTTTAATATCTTGTTAAACAATTAGATATCTTGTAAAAGAATACTAGTAAAATTGTTAATTTTGTCAAGAAAAATTGAACATCGATTTTATCAAATAGCAACTAAAACTCTATATTAATGTCGAAAATAAAAAAAAAGATCTATTTCTTAGAAGAACGCAATCGCAAGATATAATAAAGAATTTGACAAACTATATATTTAAAACAAGATAATATAATCAATTAAATCTTTGTTGTTCGAATTTCTTGTCTTAATAGTTTGGCAAATCTTGCTAAACAAAATTCGAAAGCATCAAGTAGTAACTAATATTTACAAACTAAATAGAGTAACTATTATAAATAGATATTCAATATTTATCTAAGTAAATATTATAGCTTAAATTTGTAATTGTAAATATATAAGTTTAATAAATAGATTAGCTTTCTTTTTGCAATTCTTAATTGCATTTGAAAATAAATATAAGTTCTTCTTTATTATTTATTGAAACAAGAAACAACTTAATATTGCTACTATATATCTATATCTAACAACTAATAAACAAAGAACTTTGTTAATTTAGAGATTTCTATTGTATTTATATTAACAATATTATTGTTTTCTCGCAATTGTTCGATATATATTTAGTTTATTTTAGTTAGTTGTTTAACAAATTAGTCTTGTTAAACGTTACGCTTAGTTTCAAAAAGATCTATCTAAACTATTTTAATATTATATTGCTAGAGCAGAAAGTAGACGTCTTAAACTTATTTATTATTAAGAAGCGTATTATTGCTATTAAAACAATTAATTTTTTTAAGAATTTAAGAACGCTTAAGATTTATTTTGATCTTGTCAATTATTAAAGAAACAAGATTGTCTAATATACTTAACAAACTAATATTTTACAATAAAAAAAATCTTATCTTTTAAAAAACTCTTCTATTGTTAACAAACAAAAGTAAAAGACATATTTAAGAAATATATATATTAAATATTTGTTTGTTTTCCTTTAATTTTTCTATTAACTATAGTAATTTTTGATAGCTTCGAATTTCTTAATTTATTTTAATAATAGTTGCTAATTGTATATAGATTTAGACGCTTTTAAACAACGCAAGTTTAATATTAAAATATATTATTTTAAAGACAATTCAATTAGCGACAACTTTAAATAAAACAATATTTAATATATCTTATTTTTGTTTAAGATTCTAAATTTTGTCAAAATAAATTATTAATTAATTAAAATAAAAGTAAGTTATCTTGTATAAACAATACAAAAGACTAGATATTTAGTAGAAGTAATTAAGAGATCTATTGTAGTTTATATTAATTATTTGATTACAATAAGTATTGTTAAACAAACTACATTGTTCTTTTTATTAATTAACAAGCTTAATCTTTGTCTTGTACGTATTTTGCAATATCTTTTATAGTTTTTACTAGACGTACATTATTGTATAGAATAATTATATACAATTTTAAATATATTGTTTAATGTTCTTGCATTTAAAAATAAATATAATAAAACCAAATTATTAATCTTAGATAAAATAGACAACTTTGCAACAAATATAGAGATTGTAACTAAATTAATGCAACAAACTTTTAAAAAAAAGTTAAATTTAATCGATTAAAATACAATTAATAAAACAATCTTATTTTACTTAAATCTTGTTTAAATAAGTAAAATCTTTAAAAAAAGACTTCTTAAGATATATATCAAGTTTATTAAATAAACAAAAATTCTAACAATAATTCGAAAACTATCAATATTGTTTAGTATTTAATTTTATAAAAAAGACAATTTACTCTACTTTATAAAATATACAAATTGCAAAAAATTAGACTTACTTAAGAAATTCGAGACAAAAATCTTTTGTTAAACGCACAATATAAATAGTTATATTAACTTTATTCATATTTACAAGATAGAAATTGTTAATTAATATTTTTGTAAGTTTGTCTTTTAATTGCATCAATATATTGCTTATTGTTAAAAGTACAATCTTTGCTAAACTAAACAATATTAATTGTATAAAATTTTTAATTTAATTCTAAATTCTTTTGTATCTTTTTATATAATAGTGTATATCGATTTTGTTTCAAAATTATTACTATATTAGAGTTTCGATATTGTCTTAATAACAATATACAATTTTTTTATAAAAGTAATTATTTTAATTAATAAAACAATCTATATTGCAACAAAGTAAACAAGTATTCTTTTTAATAATTTTATTAATTAAGAAGTTCTAAGAGCATTTGTATGTAACAAGAATTGCAAATTTATATCTAAATTCGAAATAACTATATTTTAAAAATTAAAAATTTAGTTTTAGTTTTAATAATATATTATTTATAGATAAATAAACAAAGTAAACAAAGTAAACAAACAAATTAAATAATTAAGATAGTTTTGCAATATATTACAATTAGCAATTCTAATCTAGATTAAATATCTTTTTTACTTATACTTTGCATTTGTTTTAATAATTTGTCTAGTATATTTATTAAGCTATTATTAAATAAGATAATTATAAGTTTTAAAATATATAATCTTTTGTTTCTTTTTAGATTTAATAATATTTAGACAAATTAATTGCAAAAGAAGATTGTTAAAGTCTTCGAAATACAAATAGCAATTGTATAGACTAACATAGTAGTTAAAACAATATACAATAAATATTACAATTCTATCGAGCTTCTAATAAATAATATAATATATCTTTGTTTTTACAAGAGTTACTTTTTGTTATTTGCTAAATTGTCTAAGTTGTTAATTTAATATATTAAAATTTTTAAAATTTTAAAACAAAAAAGCAATTTAGTATACAAATTAAATCTTCTAATAGATTAAAAGATTGTCGAAATATTGTATTCGATCTAATCTAGTGTTAGGAACTATTCGACTTAACACTATTCGACTCGACATTACGTAATCGAGCTAAGTAGCATCAATCAATGTATATAGTTGAGCAAGATCTTTAGCTTCTATATAGCAAGCAAAGCGTTCTATTATCTATTATTTTGACAAGTTAAGAAGATTGTCAAAACAATAACTAGAGAGCTGTCGAAACTCGTCGAACAATCGATCGCTCAATTATTCGAACAACTAAAATCTTTAATTATTAACAATTGAATAATTAACATCTAAATAAAGATTCTAGACACGAACGTTGTATTAAAGAGAATTAATATAAGTTGTGAAACAATTAAGTTTATCTTATTTGTAATTCGTCGCTTTCGTCAAAAAACGCTAATTACTTTTAATAGATATTTATTAATAATAAGTTCTAAAAAGATCGAAGAATCAATTATGTAACAATTATACAACTAAAGATCGACAATTATATAATTAGTAATTAATCGAAGACGCGTTATCAAAGCAAAACAAAACTTTGCTTTGACGCATTAATAAGAAGACTAAATTATTTAATCTTCTTAATCTTTGTTCTTCTATTTATTGCCAAAATTTTCTTATTAACGATCAAACAAGTCAACTTGCTAGCCCAATAATTAAAACGAATGTTAATTAATTTTTCTTATTACGATGTACAAAACAAATCAGTAAATTAAATCGCGAACATACTTCGAAGATCAAAATAGCTTTATTAATTATTTTAAAAGCAATGTCGAGACGTAACTCTTAATTAAATAACTTTCAATCTTATCTAAATAAGAGAATTAAAAAGATCTTAATTATCGCGAAGACGCGAAAGATTTAAATCGAAAAGATTAATTTTTAATCTTGTCAAAACAAGAGAACTAAGAAGATCGATTTAACAATTGCAAAGACATAAAAAAGCGTTGTTATCGTTATAACTATTAAGATCAAGAAGAAGAATAAAGAGATTAAGTAACTTGATCAAATTTCAAATAGCTAAAGAACTTTATTTACAATTAAGCGAAAACAACAATCTAGTAAGAAGTTATTTGTTATTAATACGTTTTTATCTATTAAATAAATCAAATTTATCGATTTTATTCTTATTTGTATTTGTTATAATCTTAAGATAGAACAACAAAATTACAAGACTTATTTAAAAATTTATTAATTATTTACTTATTAAGACTTTGCTTAAACAATAATTAACGAAATTGATCAACTTGACATTGTTAACAAAAAGAAGTATATTTAACTATCTTCTTTACTTGAACTCTTTAAAAAGTATTTATCGAATTAAATATCTAATTTGAAATTTATTAATTCGCTTAATCTTTGTAATTTAACAATTAAAACATTTTAATCAAGATTTTTATTACGCAATCGCGCATCTTTACTATATTTACTAGTAATATTATTTATTGTTTACGAGTTATTAATAGAACTCTAAAATAATAAATTATGTTAATATCGTTATAATTACTAGCATTTTCGTATTATTTCTCGCAACTCTTAAATAGATTGCTAAAATTAATAATAATATAAACTTTCTTGTTTAAAAACAAAACTCGTTTGAAGTTCTTATGTAAATTAAGCTCTAAAAATACATTAATTTAGACGTTAAATTTATTAGCTCGCTTAATATTGTTATTGAAGAACAAGTTAAATAAAATGCTAGCAACAAGAAGTCTATAAATACGCTTCGAAATATTGTTAATAAAAGTTTATATCATAACGTAAAGAAGATCAATTTAATTAAAAAACTTATTAAAAGATTGTAAAGATATGCAAGTTTAAAAAATCAAATATATTAATAAAAAAAATTGTCAAATTCGAGTTTTTAAGATTATTAATTGTTAGAATATTAACAAATACAAGACTAAATTTTGCGACATTATTAATAAATTATTCATTTATTTGAATAACTTAATTATAAATAAGAACTAATTTATCTTCAAATACTTAATCGATTTTAACGACATTGTTCGCTTCTATATTAATTAATAAATATTTAAGCATAAGTTTTTTAATAAAGATAAAACTTGAAAGCAAAAGTTGTTTGCTATTATTTACAATTACGAAGTTTAATATGTTAATTTAATAGATATTTTAGCTATTAATAATATTTTAATCTTGACAACAATTATTAAACTAACTATTATTACAAGAAACATTTTTCTCGTCGTTGACGATTTTAGCTTCGTGTATATCAAATAGAAGAAATGCACAAATTGCGACAAAATAAACTATTGAAAACTAGATTACTAGAATTTATATTTAAAATTACGTCTCGTTTTAAAGAGCAATAACTTTAATAATAATTAAAACAATAACAAAAACAAACGTCGTTAAGATTACGATAATTAAAAAAAAGTTTAAAAGAAGTTTAAATTCAAAAAGAATAAGAACAAGTTCAAGTTGTTTAACAAGAACAAGAATAAAAATAGTTATAACAAAGAATAAAAGATCATTAAAGCAATAGCTTATAATTGTTATCTCGTCTTTATTATTGTAACAATTTTGTTTACAATTTTTAAATTGTCTTTACTTGTAAGCATTATATTAATTCTCGTTATTAACTATTTTTTACGCAAGTAAGTCTTTGATACTAAATGCGATTAACACATAACAAGAAATCTCAATGTCTTTATGTTTCATTTAGTAATGTCTTATCGATTAATAAGAAGCATAGAGAGCACTTTAATCGTTATAGACATTAAAATTATTTATTTTTTCGTTCGTTGCAAAGATAACAAAGCTTAATATATTACTATTTACAATATTTGATATATATTGAACTTTTAGTACAACTTAATCTTCTATAATTAAATTAAAGACGCTAATATTATTCGAAGAATTATTGATTACGAATTCTTTATTAACGCTTAACAAACTCAAGCAATTCAAGACTTTAATTTTTACTTTCTAAATTTAAAAACACTTATTGCACTTTTTGTCTTTGTTGTTATTCTATTAGCGATTAATAAAAATGCAATAATTATGTAATACAAACGTCTTAATTATTTAGACAAACAAAATGTCTATCAACTTGCTTAAAGAAACGTCTTTAATTTTACAAAGTTTTTAACAAATAATGCTTGCGTTTTTTGCGTTTGCATAGAAGTTAAAGCGACGTCTTATTAAGTTTCTATTAGATTTAATTGCTAGAAAAACAATCTTATTTATATCGACGTTATAAAATTTATATTTCTAAACGAATTCGATAATACTTGTTACGTTTGTACTTAACTAAATAATAAAATCAAGCGCTTACGAATAAAATGTCTTAAAAATAAGAATAAAATAAATTTTTTAGTTTTCTTTAAACGTTATATTGACAAATTTGAGCATAAAGATAGCAAATGCATTCGCATTTGCATTAACAATAAAAATAAATATATAAGTAAAGTCTTTAAAGTCTAACACAAGAAGCGCGAAATACAAATAGAGTCTACTATTGTTGTTTTTCTTAAAACAAACAATTGCGTCAAACGTCTCAATTAAATTCTAATACAAAAAATTAACACTATAATAAAAGATGCTAACTTAATTATTAATCTTTAGTCGAAGATAATTTAAATAATTAATTTGTATTGCAACATTGTTTTTATTGTTAAACGTCTCGTTACGTTTTTCGAAACAAATATCGAGCATCTCTATAATTATAGACATATTTAACGCATAAATTAATAGAAAGAAGCATTAAAGACTTAATCAAATATTAATTAATAAAAGTTTTAAAATTGTATCAAATTCTTGATGTTAATAAGTTATAAAAGAAAGCATATTTATTGTATAATAAATAATAAAAACAAGATTTAGCGCGTATTAAAGATTTATTAATTAAACAACAAACAAATATTATTTTGCTTAAATATTAATTACAATAAAATTAATTGTTAAAACAATAATACTTGTTAATTTTTATCTTTTTTTAGACAATCGAACACTATTAATGTTATTAACAAATTTCTAAACTCTATAAGAGTTAATTTAGATTTTGCGATAATATTACGAGAACAACAAAGAATTATTTTGCTCTTAAATAAAATCAAAAACTCTAATAATAAGTTAGAAAATTTATTTATTTTATTTACAATTTTATTTTATTTAGACTCTAAAAATAATACTTTTTTTAAATTTTTCTTTGTTTTTGACTTCGAAAATAGTACTCTCTTTAACTTTATTAATTTTGATAAGTTTTCTAAAGTTATCAAATTACTAAATACGCTTCAAAATTCAATATTGTTTCAAAATTTAAATTTGACGTTGCAAAGACATTCGAAGCTTCGATCGCATTAAAATAAATTCGCAAATTCTTTTGTTCTATTATTTAAAATTATGTTATTAAAGTTATATAAGTTTAAGATTTATGCTAAAGTTATAACGAATATTTATTACAAAATAAATTAACAATTAGCTAAACAAAACAAGATTAAATTTTTGAAAAAAAACAATATTTATATTGTTTGTTTAGCATCTAGCAAACATTACGTATTTCGTAATAAATAAATTTACAAAATTAAACGTAAAGTTAATAACAAGATTTTTCGCTATAAAGTTTATTAAGTTGTTAGAAGCTTTAAACAACGCGAAGATCTAAATTATATTAAAATCTTTGTTGTTGTAACTAAGTTTATAAGTTACAAAATTATCTTTGTTTTTATTGTTATTAACGACTAAGATTTAAAGCAAATAAATGTTGTTATTATTTTTTTTATAAAAACATTAACAAAGAAATCTATATTAAACTATCTTACAACTTTGAGCAAGACAAAAAGATTTGTTCAAAAAAGTTCTCTATAAATTAAAGCAATTGTCTCAAATATAATATAATACTTTCGTAGCGTTTCTAAAGAAGCATTACTTTTGTTTATTGAACTTCGATTTAAACATCTTTACTAATAACTTTACTATTATTGTTATTTATATAGACGATCTCTTAATTATTGACGTTAACAAGAAATTTATTGACGTTGTTAAAAGAGCTTTTGTCAATTAATTCAAGATAATAAACTTAAATTTTGTTCAATAGTATTTAGAAATTAAAATAGAGCGCGATCTTAAAACTCGAACTCTCTATTTAAGTTAAAAAGTATATTTAAAAAAGATACTAAAGAATTACGAGATATAAAAGTGTAAACTAGTCGTTATTCTTATAAACACATTTAAAATATACGTTGTCAATTTGAATTACATTGTTAATTTAAATTATTGTTATATCTATTAATTGATTGTTAATTTTCTTATGTACGCGATGTTAAATATTTAACTAGATATCGCTTTCGTTGTCTTAGTAATAAGCAACTATGCTTTCAATTTTATTAACGCTTATTAAAAAATTGTTAAACGAATATTTTGTTATCTTTGAGATACTCTTGATTTTCGTTTTACTTTCTATAAGAGCATTCGTTCTTTGTTAGATTATATCGACGTCAATTAAGACAAAAATCAAGATACTTGTTGTTTTATCTTTAAGTATGTCTTCAATCTAAAGAGTGTTATTATTAATTAATTATTTAAATATTAATTAATTATTGCTCTATTTATTTGCGAAGTCGAATACATTAAGCAAACGTAAATTGTTAAGAAGATTATTTAATTTCAAGCGCTATTAAAGCAATTGTAATTATTTTATTTATTCTTATTGTCGTTGTTTACGTTTAAAATTCTTGTCGTTATTAAGACTTTTTCTTTAACAACTTTTGCATTGTGTCTAGTTATTATCGTTATATATTGCGACAATTAAAAGACAATAACGTTCGCTAAAAATCTCGCGCAACATATTTAAACAAAGAACATAAGCATTTAAACTTAATTTATTTACGAAAAGATCGCAAATAATTAAATTAAGCTAAAATATATCTTTATTAAGAAGCAAATATTTAACGCGCTAATTAAAGCTTTTTCTCGTAATGCATTTAAAGCGTTTTGACGAGCTCTTAAATTAGTTTAATAATTAAATTACTTATAATTTCGAACATAAATATTAAATTTAGTTATTTAAATAACTCGCGACTAGATAGTTGCTATATTTATTGTTGTTAATCTTTGCATTATTTATTTAAATTTGCACTTATTGTTCTTTTGTTTTACTAATATAATCATTAAGCATTATTAACGACGTCTATATAACTCTTAATATAAATTCTGTCTTCTATATATTTTTCGAATTCTATTAAACTTTAAAGTCGTGAATATACGTACGTTTATATATAAATTGCTAATAGAGAATTTTGATACATTTTTTTTATTTTTGCTAAAAAGATGTTCGAAACTTAAAAGTTTTGAAATAAATTTCAAACTTAATAAAATATAAAATATAATTTATATAAAAGCTAATTTCTAGACTTAGATTAAATGAGAGTGTCGAAATATTGTATTCAATTTAATTTAGTGTTAAATACTATTTGATTCGATATTACTTAACTTAACATCACGTAATCGAATCGAATAGCATCAATTAATGTATATAGTTGAGCAAGATTTCTAGTTTCTACATAGCAAGCAAAGCGTTCTATTACCTATTATTTTGACAAAGTTTTATCTAGTTATATTTATTACTTATTTTGAGTTAATACTAGACAATAAAGACTTATACAATTGTTTAAAATTAAATTATTCGAAGATTGTTATTAAGTTAAATATTAAATAATATTTCTATAAGATTAAAGTTTTTATTAAGTATTGTATTTGTTAATATAGATAAAATTGTTCTATATTAAAGTATCTTGTTTAATAAAAGAGCTACAATACTAAGTAAAAGTAATAGTATAGCAAAAATTTGCTAGACAATTTTGCGAATCTTGTTAACAACTACAAAGCAAAGCATAAAATAATTTATTCTCTCTATTATAAAATGTTCTAAAATAATTACTATAGTATTTAAAGTAATTGTTTTAATACTTTTAGCAAATATTATTGTTCTTATATTATTGTTGAAGAAACGCAATCGATTGTCTAAGATAACAAAAAATGCGCTTATGTCTAAAAAAAGAAAAAGATTGTCTAAGATTAAGACTACTACAAATAGCAAAAAAGACAACAATATTAAAATATTATTTTAATGTTATTGTTGTCGATATTTAAGATTTGACAACAATAAACTACTTGTCTAGATATAATGTTAAACAATTATAATTTATTGTTTATTTATAATAGACGCTTTATAATCTTTAATTACAAGACGTAATTTATTAGAATACTAGTATAATTAATATTAATATTAATAGTATTACTAAAACTTATCATATTTGATTTTGTTAATATATATTTTTGTCTACTATTGTTAGTTATTGTTTTTACATTATTAATAATAATATCTTTATTATTGTTATTATATTGCAAGATTGCTTATTTATTGTTATTATCTAACAAACAAGCAATATAGCTTTTAATAAAAAGAACATTTTTTTTATCTTAGTTAAAATTAGATTGATTGTCGGATTAGATTTCGGTTTTAACTTTAGAAATTGATTCGATTTGTCGATTTTAATATTAGAAATCAATTCGAAATTTGTTTCGATTTCTATTATTTTGAAATCGATTCAATTTGATTCGAGTCGAATTTCTCGACTCGACTCGAATTTCGGTTTCAATATTAGAAATCGAATCAAATTGTTAAGAATATCAAGAATACTAAAAATAGTATAAATTTAGTTTAAATTTAGATTTTTTTGATTATTTTCTAGATAATGTATATTAGTAATGCATAATATAAACACAATCCAATATATTTATTAATTAATTTAAATAGATTAACTATTTCTATTAAATTATCACTTAATTGTTACTAAGAATAATAAATTTTACTAAAAATAATAGTCTTAATAATTCTAGTCGATTTTTTGGATTTAATTTCGATTTTTAGTATAGAAATCGATTCGAACTATCGATTTCAATTTTAGAAATTAAATTGTCAAGACTTTCGAATCGAATTAATACAAATTGTTAAGATTCGAATCGAATATTTGATTCGAACTTGATAATTCGATTCGACGCAATTAGTCTAGTTAAAATATTGCAAAAGCTTGCAAACCCAAAGTTGTAAACTAGATAATCAAAAATAATCTTGCAAAAATACTAAGTTAGCAAGATAATAATAATTAAATTGCATTAAGCAACAACAAATTAAGCTAAATAAATATTAAGTTTAAGCGCAATTTTTTTTAAAAATATATTATAATAGATATTGAACAACTTATTTGCAAAATATTTATGCTTAATAACTATTTTGTTATATTTATACTTCGCAAAAACAATAATATATTTTTTGTCTATTTAGTTTCTAATTTCGAGATTTTAAGAGCAAAAATAGCTAAAAACAATATTGCTCTATTTTAGTCTAAAAAAGAGATAAAGATTAACAATTATTTTACTTATTTAACAACTTATATATATTTTATTAATTACAATATAAGTTGTATTATTTGCGTTAATATTATAATACGCAATTGTTTTATTTTGTAACTTGCAACTTTTAACAAAAACAATAATATTTATATATTATGCAAGTTTCTAGAATTTATCTTTGTATTTATAGATATTGTTAGTATTTTTAAAAAGAACTATATTTCGCAAAATAATATTAAATATTAAATATTTTAGATTGTTGATTTGCAAAACAAGTACAAGACAACTAAGATAAACAATCTTGTATATAGTGTTATATTTTATACTATATTAATATATTTTAATAAGTTGTTGTTTTTAAAGAAAGATTAAATCTTTGCAAATTATAAAACTTGCAAATTTGTTTTAAATTTTATTATATTTAACAATCAATTTTTAAATCTATACTAGTACAAAAAAGATCTTAAGACAATCGATACTAACAAAAAGATTGTGTTAACTAAAATTTGTTAAGCAATTAAATGCAAAGACGTAACTTTAATTAAAGTGCAAAAAATACAAAAAACAAATATTAATTAAGTTTTATTCAAAACAATAACGTTATTTTGCAGATATCTAGCTTCGACAATAAAAATAGACAAATTAACTTTTAAAGTCTTAGTTAACAAAGATATCTTTTGCAATTTTACTTTATTTTTTGTTTTGTAAGATTCAAAGTTGTTAAAGTATTATGCGAAAAAGTTTAAAACAATTAAGACAAATTTAACTATACATTAAATGTTAATTTAGAAAGATAAATCGATTTGCAAAAAAACAACTTGTAGATTTATAAATATCTCAATTACTAATTGTTAAACAATTTGATTTGCGATAGTTGCTAGACAAATACTAGACAAAATAACAAATAGTTTGAACAAAACAATAATAAACTTTTAAGCTATACAAGATAATTGTAACTATATTTTTGATATTAACTTTGTTGTTATAATTAATGTCTATACTCTTCTTAAAAACATTGTTAAATTTGTTAATAAGTTAACTTAAATTGTTAAGATTGTTAAATTATTCAAAGATAGTTTTTAGAACAATTTTTCAAAAATTGAGATAAACAAGACGTACTTAAATACGAAAAAGAGCGTTTATTGCTAGCGCGACAAGAAGTTCTACAACAAACTAGATATTACAAAGAATTAAATTAAGATCATTTAATAATATAACGCACAAACAAATAAGAACAACAAATATATTACAATAGATTAAACTATTAAGGTTTAGACAAAATAGTAATTTAATTTAGAAATTAAGTAACATTTGAATTTGCAATATAATAAGAGCGTTAATATCTTTTCTTTTAAGAAGAGTATGTATTACGAGATTTATATTTGATACTCTTGCTAATAAGCAAGAGAGCTTTTGACGTTTATCGATAACGTTTGCTTTTAAACAATCAAGTATAACTTAATTGTTAACTTAGTTCTTAGAGAATTATCTATACAATTATTATAGATATTTGTCTTGTTTACTTGCGTATCTTTTTATCTTATCTAGTTGTCTTGTCTATCTAATTGCTATTCTTTGTCTAGCAAAATTCTTTTATATTGTTTCAAAGTATTTGTAGTATAGCATTTAGCTTATATTTATTTGCTAATAATAATTTGTTTTTGTTAATTTTAAGTATACTATAGTTAAAAAGGTTCTTTGTTTTTATATAATTATTTTTTTTGCTAAGTGTCTTTACTATGTTATTTTTCTTATCTTAAATCTACTATATTTTGAATTTTTATTGTTCAAATTATTTTAATTACTATATTTGGTTTTTGTTAAGTTATTTAATAATAGTAAAACAATAATAATGAATTATAGTTAGTACTAGTGTGATCGTTGGGTCGGGTTAGACACTTTTATCTTAACTCGACCCACCCTCTTAGGCCTCGTAGGGTTGGGCCAGGGTCAAGGCGCGAACTCGACCCCAGGGTCGAGTTTCGTCGAGTTAATGCCAACAACCCAAGCTAACTTCGTCGCGTTAGCATTCGCTTATTTTATCTTATCTTATCTACGCGCTAACTCGATTGGGCTAACGCAAGGTCTACGCTAACCGCATATGGTTAGCGTAGACCCTGCGCTAGCCCAATCGGATTAGCGCGTCACGTGACGTCACGTGACTAGATGGGTTGGGTTGGACACTTGGCGCGCATTCTTCGCTCGCTCCACCCTGTTAAGCTAGGAAATTTGCCTGACCCTAGGGTTAGGGTTGGGCGGGTTAACCCGATCGGGTTGAAACCCGACCCAACGGTCACACTAGTTAGTACAACTTGTAAGTTTTAATAATTTTTTAATGTATATTTTTTATAATTTTAAAGAGATTATAATAGCGAGTAGCTTTTTGTTATAAATGTTATAATTTTATTTAACTAGCAAGAGTTTTCTCGAGAGATATATTATTAAATATTAAATATTTTGTACTTTTAATTAAAATATATATTAATAGCGAGATCTAATTCGTTAGTTTTAATATATATTAACAATTATAAATTTTCAATTTTTAATATTAATTTTTTTAAACATTTTAGCTTAAGGTTTTAAAATAATTTTTTTTGCTTTAATTTCTATAATTAATTAATTTTTTTTTGTAAAATTAATTAATGATATTGCGATTGCTAAGAAGTTCTTAATAAACTTTTTATTATAGCTAATAAAACTTATAAAGACTTGTATTTTCTTAATATTAATAGATAGTTTCTATTTTTTTTACACTTTGTAATTTCTTTAAATCTATTTAAATTCTATATTGTTCGACAACAATATTTAAAAAATTAATTTCTTTTCGATAAAATCTGTATTTTTAAGCTTAAAATATAAATTTCTTTTGCTTAGGCATTTCAATACTTGAGAAATTTTTTTTTTTTTAAGATTCTCAAGTAGATTAGTATCTTGTTTAAATATATTATAACAAATCGATTTAAATATTGTTGTAATATATTATTAATTATCTTCTAATATATTGTTAACGTATTTGTAAATTCGAACAATATTATTGTATATTTATAAAGTTTATATTGTATACAAAAAGCTGTTTTTTACTTGTTTTTCTTTTTATTCTAATCTAATTGTATATTTCTTAGAGTCTGTTCAATTTCGCACTAGATGCTCCAATTAGTTCTACCAGCTTATCAAATTAGTTCTAATTAATATAATTGTTCGATTTCGATGCAATTAGTTCTATCAGGTCAGCTATCGCGCCTATAATACTATTATTAATATATTCTGATAATGGAATAAAAGCATCTTAGAACTTGTATTACTGCGTCTTCTGCATCTCATCCCTTATCTCTTTTGCTTATCTTTTATCTCTTTTGATTTTCTTGTATCTCTCTTGGCGTTTTGCAGAGATACCTAACATAGACTAATTAATAACAAAATCGAACATCTATTAGAGCTACTCGAATTCTGCAATTAGTTCTAGCTAACGTGTGTATTAGCAGAACTAATAATTGTCAATTTTGAAATTGAACAAACTCTTATAAGTTAAGAACTTAAGTTTAATAATGTATTTTGCTTCGAATAATTGTTTTTAAAGCTTACTAATATTAAGTAGTAAATATTGATTTTTAATTATAATATTGTTTAGCTTTCGATAATTAATATATAGATAAAGAATTTTTTTTTTAGTATAAAGAGAATTAAATATTCTATTTGTATTTAAAAAATTTGAATAAGTATTTTCTTTTTTTTTCTATTAGATATTTGCGAAGTAGTTTTAATTCTTTCTTAAATAGAATATGTATAAATTTAAACATAGATTGCTTATCTAATTTAAGTTTAATTTTATAATTCTACAATTAATATTTAGATAGAATTTTTGTTGTTATCATTTTCTAGAATAGATATATTTTTTATTTAATAATACTATTTTTATATCTAAGTATTAATATTTCAAGTTTTTTGCTTATAACAAGTTGTTATATATAAAGTATATTTAATTAAAATTTATTTGTTTTATAATAATATTGCTTTTGAGTTTTCTTTTTGTATTTATTTATAATTTTTGATAAACTAGTTAAAGATTCGAAATAATTTGTAACATTTTTTGTACAATTCTGAAAGTTCTTCTAATTATACTTTTTGTTTAAGTTAATTACTAAATTGTAAAAATATAGCGTTCTTAATTGTTTTATCTTAATAGTTTTTTAAAATACTTAATTAATTTTGCGTAAATACAAGTATTTTGTTTAATAATATTCTATTTAGAATTTTTTATAAGTAATCTAAACTTTCTATTAAATAGTAGTTGTTATTTAATTTAATCTTGAAAGTATTTATCTTTATATTAGTTTGCTCTTTAATATTGTTTTAGCTATTAAATATCTCTCTTAATATAATATTAATTTGTTAATAATTTATTAAGTTTTGTAATTAGTAATATTTTGCAAATTAATTCGATTGGCTATATACAATATAGCTAGACCAGTAAAAAATCCAATTATTGTTCAACTGTTATACAACCGTCGAAAAACCGTCGAAAAACCGACTCAAAATCGACCCAAAACCGATCGAAAACTGTTAAAAAACCGTTTTTCAACCGATTAATAACTAGAAAAATTCTAAATTTCAGTTGTTTAATCGTTAGATGCCCCAACATTTATTAATCGCAGTTAAACAATAGATAAGTTAAACTATAGTTGCGCAACAATTGATAAAAAAAACAAACAAATCGAAAAAAAACTGTAATTAATTAGACTCTCTAAATACTAGACTAGTAGAGAAATATATAAGGGGAATATAGATAGCGAAGATTATTTACGCGTATATATTTTTTGTGAATCATGTAATTTTCTTATTTATAACTTGATAGCGTTGATAGTAATCGAAATAGAGACTTCCCGAAATATATTAAAACTTTAAGTTTAAGTTTAAACTCTCAACTATTAATAGAATAGATAGAAAAACGTCTTAACAACTTCACGTATTGACAAATCAACGATTTATATACTTTACTACTCGATACTCTAGTAGTCAAACCCCTAATTGGGCTAGCTTCGAGACTTAGAAATTTTTTCAAAATTTAAATATTTCTTTATATCAAAATTAGCATCTATAAGCATCTATAGATTGAACAATTGTTCTCCAATCGCTGTTCAACTATTGAAAAACTAATTTTCTAGTTTTAAACCGTTATTTAACCGTTGTTTAACTATAAAAAATCTAAATTTCTAACTTCAAACTGTTTACCAACTGTTGAACAACAATAAAATAATCCAGATTTCTGTCCTTCAACCGATCTACAACTATTGTACAATTGTTGTTTTTATTAGTAGGAAGTCCTAGACGTAAGTAGTATATTTTCTAAAATTTGTTATTTTACTTTTCTTTAGATTTTGTCTTTTTGCGTAATTAAATAGAATTTAATTCTATAAATATAGATTTACAATAGTCTAGATTATTGTACTTTCAATTTAAAAAAAAATTCTACTAATATTCGATTGTTAATTTTAAAAAGATTTTTGCTTTTTTATAAAATTAATTGTGTTGCTTTTCTATAATATGTTTATATAGTTTGTTATTAAAATTAACAGTTACTTCGATAAGATTAAATATATTGCTAATAGTTTTGCTATTGCGTATAATTTTGTTCTTAAAATTATTTTTAAATTTTTGTCGAAATATTTTTATAAGTGCTATATTGTTTTATTTAACAAAATTAATATATTTTTGAAATCTAGTTGTATAGTTTGTTGCAAAAATTTGTTAAATTAAGTACTAAATTATTTTTTTTGCAATTTGTTTCTTGTTAAATCTTTTAAATCTTTTTCGAATTTTTTTTGGAAGTTGTTGAAGTTTATAAATATTATATAGAATTTTGGTTATAGTTTTTTAGATATTTGCGTAAATTTGACTTAAGTTAATACTAGACTCTCTTTTTAAAAAATTCAATAAAAAATATTCTTTAATTTGCTAAAACAAAATAGAAAATAAAGTAAATATCTATTTGTATAAGCTATAGACTAATCGCGTCAATTCTCTTAATCGAATCAAATCTTGGCAATTTAATTCGAATTGAATTGAAAGTCTTGGCGATTCAATTTCTAAGATTAGAATCGAAAATCGAATCGAAAAATCAACTTAAATTGTCAAGATATTAGTTTTATTATAGATTATAATTAATTTGTTTAAAATCTTAGTTTTATATTTTAGATTTAATAATGCAATATAATAATGCAATATAATAATGCATTATAATAATATATTATAATATTAATTTGTAATAGTTAGCTCTCTAAGCTAAGTATATAAAGTCGTTAATTCGAAATCTCAATAATCTTGTTTGCTATACTACTATTCTAAATAGTTTAATTCGAATTGCTTTTAATTTTGTGATTTTTCTTGTTAGTTTTATTTTAATCTTTATTGTTCGCGTTTTTTTCTTTACTATTATTATTAATATTAGTAACTTTATAGTAGTTATAATTTAACGTTTCAACATTATCTTCAATTATATATCGAATTTCTTAATTTTTTTTAACAATATTGTTAGAATTCTTTATCTTAGCATTAATAGAATTAAAAAATTCTTTCTCTTTTGCGTTTTTCGATAACGCAAATTCTTCAACAAAGCTACTATATGAATTCAAAAAATTCGCGTTATTAGTTCTTTTTAAGTTATTTAAATTATTACGGTAAATAATTTGTTATTAGATAATTTTTACAATTGATTTTATAAATGTCGAAAAGCTTTTATTTATATTAGATTTTTTCTTGTTAATACTTAATTGCAAATTTCTTTTTTGCTTTTTATTTAAGTTAATTTTTAAAATACTGTATTGTTAAATTGTTAGTATTGTATACTTTATTGCATTATTAAATATATTATTATAAATATTTTAATTAATTCGATATCTGTCAATTTAATCTCTAATACTATTTTTTATAATTTTATAATTCGAATAAAAAACTTTTATTTAAACAAATATTTTACGCAATTTCTTAACGTAAATCGAGATAGTTTTGCAATTGTTGCTTTGTTTTCGATATACTTTTTATTTATTATTATTTTATTTCTGAAGTTGTTAAGAAGATTATTTAACTTCAAATGCTATTAAAGCAATTGCAATTGTTTTATCTATTTCTATTGTTGTTGTTTATATCTAAATTTCTTATTGCTATTAGAACTTCTCTTTAATATTCTTTAACGTTGGCAAAACAAATTCTAGTCTTCTAAATTCAAATATTGATCTTTTTATATCTTTTGCTCGTAACGCTTTAGACTAATTTCGAAATATCAAATCTATTTAAAGACAAACTCGAGTCAAACTCGAGTCAATTAGAATTAAATTATTTTGCTTCTTTATATTTTGTAGTAATTTTATAAAGCTATTAACTTCAAATAAATAATATATTAACTAAGTAGTTTTAATATATTATATATATCTTGTATATGTAAAACGCTTTGTATTCTAATTATTTAATCTATTTGTTTTTTGTATATTCTCGAAGTATCGCTTAATTCGAATTGTTTATTAACTCTTCTTTTTTGAAAATTCTAATTATAGAATATATTGTACTAATTTTAATTAATATAGTTGTTAATATAATTTATATTCGAATTGCGCTTAAAATCTAACACTATATAAGCGCTATATAATATGTTTGACAATCTATAGCAACGTCAATTAGTTAATTATTGTAGCTGCGTTATTGTATTAAATAGTTATTGCTTTACTTCGACTATACTATAAGCAATTTTAATAGCGCTATTATTTTCCATTCTTAGTATTTCTATAAATATTTTTATATATTCTATCGATATTTCTTTGCTATTGATTTTTCTTTAATCTATATTTTTTACTATAGAGATAAATTGCAACTATCTAACTAATCGTTTATTTCATAGATATTAATATTATATTCTATTAAATATATCTAGTTTGTATTTTTAAATTTATACAAAATCTTTGCGTAATTGTCTCTTGCTCTATCAATTAAAATTATAGCAACAAAATTTGTCTATTAATTGATTAAAATTGTTTGCTTTTTTTTGGGTTTTTTTTAAGTACAAATTGCTTTATAAATTATTGATAAATAATTAGCTATTTAAGACAAATTGTTTTCTCAAACAATAGATAAGTTTTGCTCGAGAGAATCTTCTTTAACTCTTGTACGCTATTGTTATATAAAAATTTTATCAATATATTTAATAAATCGAATATGCTAGCGTGCTATATAGCAACAGAAATCAATATATATAATTTTGAATATTTTTAACTTTTCGAGTTCTAAAACTCTCTATTTAATTTGATTTTTAATCGAGTGCGCAAATTTCTTTAACTCTAGTTACACAATTAGTATTTATCTCTTTATTATAATCTACTTAAGCTAAAGATTAATTCTACTTATATTATCGAATATTATTGATTGTTAATATATTAATTTGTCTAGTATTGTAGCAAAATACTTGTTTCTCGAAATCGATATAATTGTTGATTTGCTCAAAAAATGCTAGACAAAGAATAGCAATCAGACAGGCAAAGCAACTAGGCAAGACAACTAGACAAGATAAAAAGACACGCAAGTAAACAAGGCAAACATCTATAATAATTATAAAGATAATTCTTTAAGAACTAAGTTAACAATCAAGTTATACTTAATTGTTTAAAAGCAAGCGCTATCAATAGACGTCAAACGTTCTCTTGTTATTTAACAAGAGCATCAAATACAAATCTTGTAATATATGTTCTTCTTTAAAAAAAGATATTAACGTTCTTGTTATGTTGCAAATTCAAACGTTATTTAACTTTTAAATTCAATTATTATTCTATTTAGATTTTGATAGTTTAATCAATTGTAATAAATTCGTTGTCTTTGTTTGTTTGCGCATTATATTACTAAATAGTCTCAACTTAATTCTTCTTAATATCTAGTTTGTTGTAGAATTTCTTGTTGTATTAACGATAGACACTCTTTTTTATATTTAAGTATATTTTGTTTAACTTAGTTCTTGCAAAGTTGTTTTAGAAATTATCTTTAAACAATTTAACAATCTTGACAATCTAAGCTAACTTGTTAACAAATTCGACAATATTTTTAAAAAAAATATAAATATTAATTACAACAATAGACTTAATATTAAAAATAACATTGCAACTATCTTGTATAACTTAAAAGCGCATTGTTGTCTCGTTTAAGCTATTTATTATTTTGCTTAATATTTGTTTAACAATTGTTGCAAATCAAATTATCTAACAATTAGTAACTAAAATATTTATAAATTTAGAAACTATTTTCTTGCAAATTAATTTATCTTTCGAAATTAATATTTAACGCACAATTAAGTTTGTCTTGATTGTCTCGAGCTTCTTCGCGTAGCGTTTTAACAACTTTGAAATTCGCGAAACAAAGAATAGAGCAAAATCAAAGAAGATATCTTTGTTAATTAAGATTTTTAAAGTTGATTTGTTTGCTTTTATTGTCGAAGCTAGATGTTTGCAAAACAATATTATTGTCTTAAATAAAATTTAATTAACGTCTATCTTCTGCGTTTTTCGCGCTTTAATCGAAGTTACGTTTTAACGCTTAATTGTTTAACAAATTTTAGTTAATATAATTTTTCTATTAATATCGATTGTTCTTAAGAATTTTTTTGTAGTATAAATTCGAAAATTAATTGTTAAATATAACAAGATTTAAGATAGACTTACAAGTCTTATAGTTTGCAAAGATTTAATCTTTCTTTAAGAACAACAACTTGTTAAAACTTATTAATATAATATAAAATATAATATTATATACAAGATTGTTTATCTTAGTTGTCTTGTATTTCTGTTGCAAGTTAGTAATTTAAATAAATTAAACATCAATATTATCTTGCAAAATATATTTTTTTTATAAATATTAACAATATTTATAAGCACAAAGATAGATTCTAGAAGCTTGTATAATATATAAATATTATTGTTTTTGTTAAAAGTTGCAAGTTATAAAACAAAGCAATCTTATATTATAATATTAACACAAACAATACAACTTATATTGTAATTTATAAGACATATATAACTTGTTAAGTAAATAAAATAATTGTCGATCTCTATATTTTTTCTTTAGATCAAAATAGAGCAATATTATTTTTAATTATCTTTGCGCTTAAAATCTCGAAATTAGAAACTAGATAAGCAAGAGATACGTTATTGTCTTTGCGAAGCATAAATATAGTAAAATAGCTATTAAGTATAAATATCTCGCAAATAAGTTATTCGACGTCTATTATAATATATTTCTAAAGAGAATTGTTCTTAAACTTAATATTTATTTAATTTAGTTTGTCGTTATTTAGTACAATCTAATTATTATTATTTTGCTAACTTAGCATTTTCGCGAGACTATTTTTAATTATCTAATTTGCGACTTTGTATTTGCAAACTTTTGCAATATTTTAACTAAGATAAGAGTTTTTGTTTTTTTTGTTAAAAGTTATATTAATTGTTTGCTAAACAATAACAATGAATAGATAATCTTGCAATACAATAGCAATAATAAGAATATTATTATCGATAATATAAAGATAATAGCTAATAATAGTAAGCAAGAATACGTGTTAACAAAATTAAAGATAATAAACTTTAATAATATTGTTAACATTAGTGTCAATTATACTAGTATCTTGATAAATCGCGTTTTATAATTAAAACTTATAAGACATCTATTATAAGTAAATAGTAAATTATAATTGTTTAACGTTATATCTAGACAAGTAGTTTATTGTTATTAAATCTTAAATATCGATAACAATAATATTAAGATAATATTTTAACATTGTTGTTTTTCTTGTTGTTTGTAATAGTTTTAATCTTAGACAATTTGTCTCTTTTCTTAGATATAAGCGCATTTTTTGTTATCTTAGACAATCGATTGCGTTTCTTCAACAATAATATAAGAACAATAATATTTGCTAAAAGTATTAAAACAATTACTTTAAATACTATAGTAATTATTTTAGAACATTTTATAATAGAGAGAATAAATTATTTTGTACTTTGTCTTGTAGTTGTTAACAAGATTCGCAAAATTGTTTAGCAAAAGTTTGCTATATTATTGATTTTATTTAATATTGTAACTCTTCTATTAAACAAGATATTTTAAAATAGAATAGTTTTGTCTATATTAAACAAATACAATGCTCAATAAAAGCTTTAATCTTGTAATCATATTATAAGATATTTAATTTAATTATAGTCTTCGAATAATTTAACTTTAAACAATTGTATAAATTTTTATCATCTAATGCTAACTTAAAATAAGCAATAAATATAATTAAGTAAATCTTTTAATTTGTTAGAAGATTTAATTTGTATATTAAATTGCTTTTTTGTTTAAGAATCTTAAAAAACTTAATATGTTAAATAGATAATTTAAATAATTTAACAAATAACAAAAAGTAACTCTTGTAAAGATAGAAATATATTATATTGTCTATTAAAAGCTCGATAAATCTATAATATTTATTATATATTTTTTTAATTATTATATTAATCTATGCAATTGTTGCTTTTGTTTCGAAGATATTAACAATCTTTTTTTGCAATTAATTTATTTAAAAATTGTTAAATCTAAGAACAAACAAGAGATTATATGTCTTGAAATTTATAATTATCTTATTTAATACTAATTCGATAGAGATACTAGACAAATTATTGAGCCAAACGCAAAGTGCAAGCAAAAAGAACACTTAATCTAAATTAAAATTGTTAATTGCTATATATTGCAAGACTATTTTAATTATTTAGTTAGTTTGTTTACTTTGTTTGTTTGTTTGTAAATAATATATTATTAAGATCAAAAACTAAATTTCTAGCTTTTAAAATATAATTATTTAGAATTTAGATATAAACTTGCAATCTCTATTGTGCACAAACGCTCTTAGAACTCTATAATTAACAAGATTGTTAAAAAAAATACTTGTATATTTTGTTGCAATATAAGTTGTTTTGTTGCTTAAAATAATTATTTTCTTAAAACATTTGCAAGTTGTTGTTAAAATAGTATCGAAGTTCTAGCATAATAACAATTTTAAAACAAAATCGATATATATAGTATAAAAAGATACAAGAAAACTTAAAATTAAATTAAGATTTCTATACAATTAATGTTACTTAATTTAACAAAAATTGTACTTTTAACAATAAGCAATATATTGATACAATTAAGAGACAAGTTTGCAAAAATAAAAGTTAACAATTATTGTCTTATAAATGCGAGTAAAGTTAGCATAACTATTTATATTGTATATCTAATAAAAGATTTTCGTTTTAAATTTCTTAAGCAAATATAATTTTTTACAATTTGCATAATCTATAAAATAGAGTAAATTATCTTTTTTAAAAAATTAAATATTAAGAGACATAAATAACTTTCGAACTATTGTTAGAATTTTTGTTTACTTAATAGATTTAATATATATTTCAAGAAGTCTTTTCTTAAAGACTTTACTTATTTAAACAAGATATAAATAAAATAAAATAATCTTGTTAATTATATTTTAATCGACTAGATTTAACTTCTTTTTAAAAGTTTGTCGCATTAATTTAATTACAATCTTTATGTTTGTTACAAAGCTATCTATCTTATCTAAAATTAATAATTTGTTTTTGTTATATTTATCTTCAAATGCAAGAAGTTTAAACAATATATTCGAAATTGTATATAATCTTTTTATACAATAACATATATTTAGTAAAAACTATAAAAGATATTGCAAAACACACACAAGACAAAAATTAAACTTGTTAATTAATAAAAAGAATTATATAGTTTGTTTAACAATATTTGTTATAACTAAGTAACTAGTATAAACTATAATAAATCTCTTAATTGCTTCTATTAAATATTCAATCTCTTATATTGTTTATATAAGACAAGTTACTTTTATTTTAATTAACTAATAATTTATCTTAACAAAGTTTAGAATCTTAAATAAAAACAAAATATATTAAACATTGTCTTGTCTAAAATTGTTATTAATTAAATTGTCTTTAATATAATATATCTCGATATTAGATTTGCGCTTCTTAAAGATATTTAAGTCTATATACAATTAACAATTGTTATCGAAATAAATTAAGAAGTTCGAAGCTATTAAGAATTGCTATAGTTAATAAAAGAATTAAAGAAGAACAAACAAGTATTTAATATACGTATTTCTCAAATACGTCTTTCGCTTTTGCTTGTTAACAATAAAAGATTTCTTTAGAAGACAAGTCTTTTCTTGTTATAAGATATTAGCTTGCTAGACGTATTAAACAATCTTGTCTCTTGAATAATTAATAAGATCAAGATAGATTTTAAGCGTCTTTAAATTCTTAGAAAATTTAATCGTCTTAATAGCGACGATACGCTTCTTAATAGTAAACAAGTTAAAGATATTTACTTTTTGTTCTAGCAAGATAATGCTAAAATAATTAAGATAGATCTTTTTAAGACTAAGCGTAACGTTTAGCAAGACTAATTTGTCGAACAACTAAGTAAGATAAGCTAAATGTGTGTCGAACAATTAGAAGAAAATAACAATATTATTAATATAGACACGATAGAAGTTTCTAAATTGATAGAGTTCTCTATTTATTATTTGTTAAACGTAGACAAACAAATTTTTGAATCTTATAGTAACAATATTAAGATATTTCTTGTTTTAATAAATAATAAAGAAAAACTTATATTTATCTTTAAACGCAATCAAGAATTGCAAGAAGAAAGTTAATCTATTTATTAAACTTATGTACTTACAATTACGAATTTGAGCTATAATATTTGTTTAAATAGATATCGAATACTTATTTGTAATAACTAGTCTATTTAGTTTGCGAATATTAGTTACTACTTGATGCTTTCGAGTTTCGTCTAACAAGATTTGCTAGATTACGAAGACAAGAAATTCGAACAATATTGACATTTCGAATAATCGATCTCTTAATTTCAAGATGCTAAGATAATTTATGTAACTCAAGGTTAGTCTCGAGAGCATTCAAGAGACAATCGAAAGCTTGCATTTGAAAAGTCAAAAAAAGCTTAACCAAAAGTGTAATTTTGATGTTCGAAATATGCACAAACTCTTGCAACGCTTTGATTACGTCTCTACTTACTACTCGCTTATATTATAATAATTTAAGTAATAGAATCGAACTATTTGTAAGATTTCTACGCGAGAGCGATATGTAAACAAGAGTATCTTCTACATTTGTGTAATTAATTGCGCATAACTGATTGCGCATAATTAATTGCGTATAGTTAATTATGCTCGTAAGTTGCGCTCGCAAGTTCTAATAACGTTCAAGTAATACTTTAATATTACACAAGTAGTATATATCTTAATTTATTTTTCAAATTTTAATTCTATTAACTCAAGATTAACTAGATCTGCTAATATAGCTTTAAGACAAAGATATTAGCACAACACCTTCGAGAGTTCCAAGGCACTAATAGGATTCCTAGAGGATTATTCCAAATTGTCGATAAACAAAGACTTAATTAATTATATTATCTTGCTTTAAACATACAATTTATCGAATTTTTTATCGACTATCTTGCAATCGTGTTCTTCTAAGAAATAAATCTTGTATTTTATCTTCGACGCTAATATAGAGTTTTAATCGCTATTTAATAGAATCGACATCTAATCTTTCTTAACAAAATTAATAGTTTTGCTAGTATTCTTTTATAAGATATACAATTGTTTAATAAGATGCTAAAGCGCAATAATTATGTTTAAATTATCGTAAACATAGATATTATTAATTAGATTTGTCTAATAGTTATTATTGAGTGTATTAATCTTAATATCTTTTTTAGTTGCTTAACTCTCTTTATTAGAGCTAATCTAACAACAATTTTGCTTCTTAAACTCTAGCAAATGTTTTAGCGTTACATATTGCGAGATGCGAAGAGATACAAGACAATTGTTACAAATGTATACGAAAGATATTTCTTTGTTTGCAATATAAAAGTAAGTGTTAAATAAAATTAATTTAAAAAAAATAGTTTCTATTAGACAAGATTTTGTCTTATACTATTATTGAAATTTCGAGAATAAAATAAGCAACAATTATAAGATTTCTTTAAATCTTAACAATTTGTTTTATTCGAACATTGTTCTTTAACTTTATCTCTAACTTTGTCTTTAAATTTTAGCAACTTTTAATAATTAGTTTTTGCTTGTTCGCGTTAACAACTATATATTTGAAGTTAATAATAGCTATTTTAAGCAATAGCTTTAATCTTAGATTTTTTATAATATAAACTTTTTAACAAAAGTAAGTAATAATTATTTTGTTATTTATTTTGGCTTAAAGATATATTAAAAGTTAAAAATAATTATTAATCAAATATTTGTTGTTCTTAATATTACGTACAAATACAATAATGTTAAATTATTTTATAAGATACTTTAATCTTAAGTTACTAAAAAAGTTATTATCGATTAATAATATAATGCATTTGTTGTTAATATAAATAATACACAAGATATCTTTTTATAAGAATACTATTTAATATATTGCATAATATTAATATCTAAAAGTTAATCTATTTTGACGCAATAATAGAGCGTCTAACTTAATTAGCTCTAGACTCGTAAAACTTATCTTAATAAAAACAAGATTAATATAAAATATCTTAGTAAATTTTCGACAATATATCTTGTTATATTTATTTTTAATATGCTAAAAAAACTTGTTTTTTAATAGAAAGATTAAGACACAACTTTTGCACTTAAAGAATTAAGAAAAAAATACTAATATTAACTTAATATATATTGTATTTGTTTAATAAATCGCTTTCTATAACAAGTTAACTATATAAGTAATTGCTAATATTTTCTTCTTAAATATTAATATATCTCTTTCGATTAATTGTTAGCGATATAGTATGTTGTTGTATTTGCACAAGAGTTGTTGTAAGAATTTGTAAAATCTTCGAAAAATATAAAGTAATAAACAAACTCTATATATATTGCAAAATTTACGTAGTATATTGTTATAACAAAAACTTAATAGATTGTTATTTGTTTGTAGTTGTTCTAATAATTATTGCGATAATCTTTGCAATATTTATCTCAATAATTATCTTAATAGTTGTCTCGATTTTGTTGTACATTGTTTTGTTTATCTCATGTTTTTTAATTCTACTAGTAAGAATTTTTGCTCTAACTATTCGTAAAAGAATTTATTATTATTGTAATTGCAAATTTTAAGAAAGACTTTAATATTTGAAATTGTATTAACGTTTGTTGTATTAATTAACAAAATTACTTATTAAAATCCTGTAAATTTTGTATAGATTATTTAGAGTATTTGTAGTCTATAAATTGTTGTTAAGAGAAATACGCGTAGTCGAATTGCTAGTAGAAAAGTATATAAGAGAGATAGATTAAGCAAGACACATATAATGTAAACTAATAAACAATTTATTCTTCTAATTATTTATTTAATCGATTCGAATTTTGCTAGCTAAAGCAATAGACAAGCATTATCTTTTATATCTTGCGCTTTGCGTTAAGTTTTTTAATAAAGTTCTAAAATAATATATAAGTAATAGATATATTAACAATAAAATGCAATTTTATCTTGAGCTAATTCTATATCTAAATTAATTGTCTCTAAATTTCTTTAATACTTGTTGATTGCATATAAAGAATAATATTTTACAAATATCTTGTAATCTTTTGTAGTGTGATCGTTGGGTCGGGTTGGACACTTTTATCTTAACTCGACCCACCCTCTTAGGTCTCGTAGGGTTGGGCCAGGGTCAAGGCGCGAACTCGATTTTAGAGTTGGGTTTCGTCGAGTTAATGCCAAGAACCCAAGCTAACTTCGTCGCGTTAACATTTCCTTATTTTATCTTATCTTATCTACGCGCTAACTCGATTGGGCTAGCGCAGGGTCTACGCTAACCGCATATGGTTAGCATGGACCCTTGCGCTAGCTTAATCAAGTTAGCGTGTCACGTGACGTCACGTGATCGAATGGGTCGGGTTGGACACTTGGCGCGCATTCTTCGCTCGTCCCACCTTGTTGGGCTAGGAAATTTGCCTGATCCTAGGGTCAGGGTTGGGCGGGTCAACCCGATCGGGTTGAAACTCGACTCGACGATCACACTAATATAATTAATAGCAAATAAAATAAAAACTATTAGCTTAATCTTAAATACGCAATTTCGATATATTTATGCAATATATAATTTAAATATAGATTTAGTATTGCTATAATATATATTAAGATTATATAGAATTTAAGCGCAAATCGCGTATTAAGTTTTTAGTATATTTTGCGAAATTAAAATACAATTGTTGTGTTTTCTATCTTTATCTTTTCTAAATATTTGTCGCAATCTAGTATATACTTCTAGTTTTATCAACAAATATATAGTATAAATTTAAGTATAAGTATTGTTGCAATTTAGTTTGCTAATTTTAGAATATATTACAATAATTTTAATATAATAGATATAAAGAATTTGTCTTCTCTAAAATATTATTACAATAAGCATAATATATGCAACGTTTATATCTAGTATATATTAATTATATATTTAAAAGTTTTACTTTAATTTAAATTCAAATTTTGTAATTAAATATAAGTATTTAGTTATAATACAATTCTATACTAAATATATATTGAGTCTATATTTAGCGCAAATAAAATATATTTAAGAAGATAGCAAATCTAATAAAGAAAAACTTCTTATTACAATTTAATTTATACTAAATATTAGCAATATCTACTATTAAAATCAAGAAAAATAATAGATAATCTATAATTAAATTTAATCTAAATTTAGTATATATTAAGTATTATTAATTGTATCAAATTCTAAGACTTAAATCTTTTTGTTTAATTCTATTGTATAAATTGTATAAATTTAGTTGCAATTCTATATATACTAAATATTAGCAAATACAATTATATAATAACGTCGATTAATTAAATATGTAAAATAACTTTTATAGTTATTAATTATTAGTTATTTGTATATATAGCTATAGTTTTATTTATACTCGATTTATACTAAGTTAAGATTAAAATTAAGTTACGCTATTATATAAAAATATATTATGCTAAAGCAAGTAAATAAACATCTTAACTATTAATATATATTGTATAAGCTAAGTATATATAGTTGCAAATTTAAATACAAAAAATATTTTTACAAATATATGCTATCTAACAAAGAAATATATATTTCTTTTATATTTAATATATATCGAGTTTATACTAGTTTAGTATTTTAAAATTTTAAACTAAATTTAAAGAATAGCAAAATACAAATTATTTTACAAAATTGAAATATAATTTTAATAAATATTGCTTAAGCTAAACTTATATTTTATATAAATATCAGAATATTGTCAATATAGTTATCTATTAATATACATATAATATAAAGTATATTGCATAAACTAAATTAATATTAATTATATATTAAATTTATACAAAACAATTGTTACAATCAAGAATTTGCAACTTTTTTTAATATATACTTCTATTATAAGATAAATTTATTTTATATTTGTTATATATTTAGTTTATCTCTTAATTTCTTTGTTCTTATATTATATATATAAATATTTATTCTATTTTTTAAGGTTTCGACAATATATTAACTATATATAGACTCGACTTATATTAGATTTGTATTAATATAATTGTTAATATTATTAATTAATTCTTGTCTATTGTTTTTCTTTAAGTATTTGTCTCTTAACTTAAAGAGTATTTGCAAGAAATATACTTTTAATTTATTTTTAAATTATACTAAGTTTATACTAATTTATTTTTAGCGTCAAATTGGTCTTTTAATCAAAAAGCTTGCTCTTATATATTCTATTATATTAATTTGTATTTAGTATATATTTAGACTATATAAAGATTAATATATCTACTATAAATATAAAATTTTCGAATAGATTATTTTAATTATATTTTAAGTTAAATCTATACTAAGTATATACTAGCATTATAAAAACATAAAAAAGAGAGAAAAATTTGTAAAAATAATATGTTTAAAATTTCGAAAATTTTCAAAAATTTATACTTTATTTATATTCAATATATATATAGCTAACAAAAAAAAGCTAAATATAGTAACAAAAAGTTAAATACAATAATTAAATCTAATAAAAGAGTTTAAAAGTTGTATATATTATATTTATATTTACTATATATTTAAAAAAGAATTATAATACTTTTTTTTATTCGAAGAAAAATAAGTCTTGCACAATAATTAACTATATTAAAATTATACTAATTCTATATTTAATAGATGCTAATATCTTAATCGATATTCTAATAATAAAGAAAAATAAAATTGTTATTTGCAAATCTATATTCTATCTATATTAAGTTTATGCGTAGCTAATTCTTTTTTAAATAGATTTGATTCTATTAGCAAAAAAAATAAATACAATTGTTTTTTATTTATACTAAATTTATATTAAGTCTATATTTAATTAATACAATTGTTGCAAAAACTATTGTTATATCTATAGTTAAAAAGTTAAAAATTAGATCGTCTTTTATTGTTTATATCAAATATATATTAAACAAAAACTAAAGTATATTAATATAAAAAAAATTCTAAATTAATTTACTAAATTTTAAACTTAGTATATACTATACTTAATAATAAGATTTGTCTCGACTAATTGTATATTCTTTGTTGTATCTAGTATATACAATATAGACAATTAAATATTTCTTTTTTCGATTTTAATTTAACAAAATAAATTAATCTTTATTATATGCTCTGCTTCTATATAGTTGCTGCAACAACTATAATTTAATTAAAAAAAAATTGCAAATTAATTTGTATTAAGGTTTAGTCTATATCTAGTATAGAATTTCTATATACTTTATCTAATTCTAAATTAAAACTCTATTTTTTAACTATATTTAAATATATATTTAGTTTGTATTTTATCTATGTTTGCTATATATCTATTGTATTTATTATTCTAACTTTGTATTTATTTTTTCTATTTTTAATATTATTGTTTATAAGATAAAATTAAACAAATAACTACAATAGTTTGTTATATTGTTATACTTGTTAGTTTTACAACTAATACAAATATCTTGTATATAATCTTGTCTTCAATTGTTTTTTTTTAATTTTAAATTTTCTAGTAAAATAATAAATCTTTTTCAAACTAATACTTGATATAAACTCGATATAAGCTAGATTTATATATAATATTTCGAAATTAAATAAAAGCTCTTAAATTATTAATATTATAAAATATTTGTAAAACAAAGATATAAACTTATAAACTAGTTTATCTTTATTATTGTTTTAATTGCTTAATAAATATTATTAATTTGCTTACAATAAAATTATATTTAAAATACATTTTATATTGCTAGTAATATCGAATTGTTTTAACTCAATAACTTTTATTATTAATTTTTTCTCTTTTTTTTGTAGATTTTTATTATATTTTTGACGTATATATTGTATGCGTTGTTCTTATACTTAATTTTTAATTTTTAATTTTAATAATATTGCTATGTATTTTTTGCTTAATTTTAATATATTGTTTATAGAACTTAAGTTTAATTTATATTTATTAGAGCTAAACAACAATATATATCGAATTAATATTTAATATCTATCTCTTTTAAATAGTATTTCTATATATTAATATAATAAAAAAGATGTTTTAAAATCTTTATCTAATATATACTAAGTTAATACTTAATATCAATTTTTTGTCAAATAAGTAATTCTTAAATTGCAACTTTAAAATATATAAAAAAATTTATTATTAAAATTAGACATTGTATTTGTGTTAGATTTATACTTAGAATTAAGTTTATTAAGAAAGAATATTATATTAGAATTTTTAAAATAAAAAAAAAGATATAGATATTTTTGATAGATGTTAGGGATCACTAGATCAAATGCATAATGTGATGGATAAAATAATTGTCTTTCTATCTATCTAACTGTCGAAAACAAATATATGAGCAAACTAGTTGGCACGACGATTCATGTGTCGAACCTAGGTCTAATTAGGCAGAAGTGTTGAGCAAACCTCTAAATAGATCTTATGCCACGATAATTCGTAACAATTGCTTATCTTTTTCGAAAAAAGATTGCGTTCTCGTGATCATATTATTAGATAATAACAATAAGGTCTAATTTTGCATACAAATTTGCAATAAATTAAGACATAAAGCGCTTGTAATGTTGAAGCGTCTCTACTATGCATATAAAACAAAGAAATATGTGCTTATCTCTTTCGAAAATGTTTGCGACAACAAGAGCGAAGAGAGTCGAGAATTATTGTCAAGATTGATCAAGACGACGACGACAAAATATCATGATTTCGATACAATGTAAGTGACAACAATAGTTTGTAAAAGAGATAGCATGACGACGTTATTTAGATGTCTTTAAGATTGTCTTCGAGATCTTTTTGAATTTAATTTTAAAGACAAATCTAAAACTTATCTTTTTGACATTCGACTTTGCGAAACGAAGCATTTTATAATCGTTTAATTGACGCATTTGATACGTCGATAAAATCGAAAAAGACTAAGAAGACGCGTCGATTTTAATGACATTAACGCGTTGTCTTTAATCGATTCTCATGACAAATTTTATTAACTTTGCTTGTTTAATAATTCTCTTATTAATTGTTTTAAGACATAACTTTAGAATAATAGACGCAATAACAAAGATAACGTAAAAGCTCATCGACAATGCTTTTGACGAAATAAATTTAATAGACATTTGAACGCTATCTATTTGCATTCGTTTGTTATATAAATGTAAACTAATCTTGTTTTTAAACATTTCTAGAACGTTGTTGTCTAGTATTATGCTTGTCTTAATGCTCTTAATAACGTATAAGCGTGCTTGTAAGATAATCTCGTTGACGTCTAACACATAAATAAGCAAATGCATTTATTTGTTAACTATCTTTTCGTCGACGATGTCTCGTACAATAACGAGAGAAACAATGTTTAAATGTTTATACAAGTTGACGTCTTTAAATAATAAGAATTTGTTCATGAAACTAGTGTTTAATTTAGTATTCGCACAAATAATTATCGATTCGTTATTTTAAAAGAGCTTTGTCTTAAAAGTTGCGTATTCATTAGACAATGTCTTGATTTCGTAAACATTTAAGATCGCATGTTTCATTCAATTAACAAATCGTTTGCGTTTCTTGCTTCAACCTAAACGAATATCTATCTAATAATAATCAAACATGTGATTGTTAAGCTTCTTATAGTTCTTAAGATAGATAACTTGACAAATATTGCAAAAATATAAGAACATGTTGTGTCAAACAGTATAAGTATTATTAAAGATCTTCTTAATAGATGTCTAACTATAAAAAACGATTATAGTTTCGTTAAATTGTACGTTCGTAATAACATATCTAGTGTCTATCAAGAAGAGATAGTAGATCTCGTCGTCTTCGTTAATAATATAGACATTGTGAGCGTTCTCTATCGCCGCAATAAAATAGATAGAGAGTCGTGTGTTCGTTTAATTAGTAAGAAGCTTCTAATTAGCAAATAAAGACAAGTATTGACGCGACGAATTTCCTAAATATTCTCGATTATCGCTCTAATATTCATTTTGATACTTATTGCTCTAATATTCTCTAGTCTACGATAGTAAAGAAGTAGATATTTGCTACGATAGTAGGCGACGTTCTACAACTTTGATATCTCGCTAAAAGACTGTTTTCTTTTTGTTAAATCAATTAGAGATCTAATTAGTAATAAAGATTTTATCGAAGACGATAATTAAGACTTTATCGTTCTTTCTAGTAATGCTATTATAGTATTCGATAACGTTCTTCAATGTCTTTACAAACTCGTTTAAACTAATGTGTCTAGTAGAACGTCTAACGTCACGTCGAAAATTATTGTCTAAATTCTTTCATGCGTAAGTAAGAACTACAAAGTTCACAATATCACATAATCTTTCATAACAAATAATTGTCTAAATATAGTCGTTTGTCAAACGTTCTTTTCGTGCATTTTGTACAATATAGTGCTTCAATTGCAACTTATTAAAGATCTTAAAGATAAATATCTTGTATTTGATAATCAAAGTTGTGCAAAAGTCGTCGAATTAATTATTAAGACGTTGCTATAAATATTTTAACTAACTAGTAAATCAAATTATTGTCAATTCTCGTAGACAAAAATGCAATTGTTCGTTTATTTTTTTTGTAATTGTCACACGTCTAACTTGTTGCGTAAACATGTGAACGTCGCAATAAAAAACGTCTTTTTCGAACACTATATAGTTCTCTATTGCGTATGTGTTCTCTAACAAATTAAAATTAAAATATTCTATTTTTAATAATCTAAACGACTCTTACTTGATTGTGACAGTTAAAGTGCCTTGTAGATGTGTTAATTTCGAATTAGATGTCAATAATGCGATTGCAAGATAAAAAATAATCGATTGTTTATTAACATAAGAGACAAATTCTCGTAAACAACTTCTATTATGTTCTCTATTATTTTCTATATCGAAGCGATTGCTTCTATCTTGCTTTTGTTCGTAATTATTATTTGCATAGTCTCGTAATTATTCGCGTGAAACATTTAACAACAAGAGTTAACAATAAGAGAAAATTGATCTTTGAGAGAAATTATACAAATTTCGCGATGTAAAATAAGCAATTTGTAATGTTTTCTTCGACAACATTTTTAACGTTTTTTGCATTGTCTTTGTTTTAAATGCTCTTTTTATCAAATTTGAGACATTTGATTGTACGAATGCATCCTTTGCATCTATCTTGCTATTTAACGTCTTAAACATACTCTTTATTTCGATAAATTAATTGTTCATTAACTAAATAAGAACGACTATATTTAATTCAAATGTTATATCTTGAAAGCCTTGTTCAACAAAGTTGTTCAAAGGATCGCCTTATATTTCTAAGACGTCATGACAAGCTTATATAGTCTTCAACTATTGCTTTGTTAATTTTATTGTCTTTATATTCTTCATAGCATCAAATAATTGTCTCACGTCTTTCTTGATAAGTGACGAAGACATTGATTCGTATAAAGAGAAGAAGAAGAAGAAGAAGAAGAAGAAGAAGAAGAAGGCGAAGATAGATTTATTTAATTTGACAACGATTGCAAAACTTATAGAAAGATCGTCGTCAATAATAAGTCTTGTCAATTTAGAGTTTATTGAAGAGAATCTTTTATGCTTTCTAAAGTCTTTTAACATAGATTTTAACGATGCTCTTTAAGACAATAAAGCAGATTGCTTCGTAAGCGAAATAAATTTCGTCTCGTCAATGCTACTCTATTGCAACAAATCTATCGATAGAAGATAGATAATCGTTAACATGATTAAAGTTATTAATTGTTAGGAATCACTAAATCAAATGCATAATGTAATAAGTAAAGTGATTGTCTTTCTATCTATCTGACTGCCAAAGATAGATATATGGGCAAATCAATCGACACGACGATTCTAATGTTGGCGCTAGACCTAATTAGGTAGAAGTGTCGAGCAAATCTCTAGGCAAACCTCATGTCATAACAATTCGTAACAATAGACAATAATATTTTGCAACTTTTCGATCTTTTTTATTTATAATTTAATTAATTATTAAATTAAGTTAAATATAAATTAATTATATATATCTTTTTTAACTAGTTAAGTAATAGTATAATTCGATTTATTGCAATTGCGTTAAATAGATAGATTTTTTTTTTCTATTTCGAAATTGTTCTTTTCAAATATCTTAATAGCATATTTTCTTATTCTAGTATATAATTAGTATAAATATAGCTTAGAACAAATATAAGTTCTATCTAAATATAGAAACAAATAATAATAACTTTTGTTCTACAAACTTATTATTTTAAAAGTAATTACTTTTTTCTATATTAATATAATTGCAAACTAGTATTTATTAATATAAAGAAATCTTTAATTTCTCTTTATATAGTTTGACAAAAATCCATTTTATTTTTCGATATTTAATCTATATTTTAAGTTTAAAATATAATATATTTATATTATTTATGCGTTGTATTAGTTTGTTAATAGTCTTAATCTTTTAAAATTAATTAATAAAATAGATTGTTAAATAATTAAAATAATATTTTCAAAAATTACGCTTAGAATATACTTGACAAAAAATCAATATATACTTGAGATATTTAAATTACTCTCAAAAGTTATTAAAATTGTAAAAATATTTTTTAAATTCTTAAAACAAAATATTAGTAATATTTATACAATTCTAATATATATTAAATATATCTCGAGCTTGTTTTTTGTTTATATCTATTATAAAAGTTTGCAATTCTTTGTTTTTACAATTAATATAAGAAATTTAAATAGTTTAACAAGCAATTTCTTTTAATACTTTAAATATTTTAGTAAATGTTGTATAATAATTGTTGATAATCTTTATATTAATTTACGCATAGCAGTAGATATTAATTTCTATTGCAATTTAAGTATATACTTAATATATATCGTATATATATTAAATTTATAATAATAATTCTTGTTTTAATTTGAAATATTGTATAGATTTGTTTTATTTTAAATCTATTTAAATATAAAATCTATTTCGAGATATAATTAATTTATAAAGATCTTAATCTAAGTATAAGTATAATATACAATAATATATTGTTAAAGATTGCTATTAAAATAGATAATATTTTTAATTTATTATTTTTCTAAAAAACACAATTAATTAAAAACTAATTTTTGTTTAGCTTCTATAAATTGTAAATTAAATTTATATAAAACTTAAACTAAATATAGACAAATTTTTTAAAATTGTTTTAATAGAAAATTTCTTAAATTTTTGTTTGCAAATTAATATTGCTATAAAATCTTTTATATTAAAATTATTATACATATAGTATAAAGCAATCTTGCTATATTTAATATATAGATTAAATATAATAAAAAAGATAACAAAGCGTTTTGCAAAAAGTTTAGCACAAATATAATATATATTAGATATAAGCTTAGCTTATGCGTTGTTAAAGATAGTAAATCTTATTATTTGATTATTGCAATTATATTGTTAACAATTTCTCGAAATATTTTGATAAAATATAATAAATAATAAGTATAATCTTCGCGTACAACTAGTATAAAAAATAGAAATTGTTTTTAATTAATAGAAATATAGATATTTAATTGCATATTATATATATTAATCTTAATTTTATTGCTTTTCTAAGAATAATTAAATTCTATATATATTCTATATATATTAAATTTGTATCAAAATAAAACTAATTGCAAATAGAATTTTTAAAAATTAAAAATTTAATAAAAATATAGTTTTGTATATATTGTTGTAGTTTATAGTCTATTAAAACGCAAAAATAGTTAATATTAATATATATTAAACTTGTATTACTTGTTCGATTTGTATATTATAATTTTGTATCGAAAAGTAGAAAATATTTAATTTAATAAATTTATAAGATTAGCTTACAAACAATATAAATTAGATAAAAGTTTTTTTAATAAGTTTTTTTTATAATAGACTCTTAATCCTTTAATACGCAAGTTATAAATTCGAAACATATATAATATATATATTAATCTTGTTATTTTTCAAGAAATTTATAATATTAGATTTCTATACAATATTTTAATTGCGTATTAATATTTATTATATATATTAATTAAGTAAAATATTGTCGAAAATTATTAATATTCTTAAACTTAACTCTATTGTATACTAAATATATATATAATGTATTAAAATACGCATATTTGCAATATTTAATTTCGAAATATTTGAAACTTTAATATTAGATTTTGCTTACTTTGTCTTTTTTTTAATTTCTAGAAATAAAAAAGCAATTTAAGTAATCTTAAAATTAGTTGAGACAATAAAGAATTAAATCTAGTCTTAATATATGTCAAAATTATACTATATTTAAATTAGATATACGCTAAATATATATATATATTAATTAATGTTCTAATAGATATATTAATTAAAATCTCGACTAATATTATACTTTTTTTGTATACAAAATAAAGAGTTCTTTTTAAATATATATATAAATATACTAAAATATTGTAATAATATTGTACTTTTAATACAATTACTTAATTGCGTTTTTTAAAAATAATTACAATTTTGTTAATATTAATAAAGCTCTACATATCATAAATATTAGTTTAGTATATAATAAATATAAAATATAAAAAAGAATCTATTTTCTTAAGTTTTATAAACAATAATTTGTCAAAATTATTAAAATCTTAATTGTTTAATATATTTTAATTTTTTTAATTGTTTATAAAAATATTATTGTTAATATTTTAATTACTTAATATTGTATTCGACTTAAAAGTATTAATATTATTAAAATCTAAAATCTACTTAGATATTTAGTAAATATCTAGTATATAGTATCTATTGGGAAATTGCTTATTAATCTTAATTTGCAAAATTCTCAAATAAAAAAAAATTCTTCTTGCTAGAAGATATATAGATATCGAAAACAAAAAATTGCTAATATTATCAAAAAATATATTGCTATTAAGATTTAAATTAAATATAAACTAAGCTTAAATATAATATATATACAAAATAAGTAGCTAAATTGCACAAATAGAAAATTATATTGAGCTTATATTATATTTAAAAGCAATTTATAAAGTACTATAACAAAATTTAGATTTTGTAGTACAAAATTCTTGTTTTTAAACTTTAATTAATTGCGCATTATAGGATTTATACAATTCTAAAAATATAATAGATATAAAAAAATTAAGTTTATATCTAATATATATCGAGAAAAAGCAAAACTTTAAATATTAATTTTTATTTAATACTAAATAAAGAAGTTTATACTCTATATAAGCTATATGTATGTTAAGCATGCATCTCGATTGCGAGCAAAGATTGCTATAAAAACTTTTAATTCGAAAAATCTATACTAAGTATAGACTTAGTATAGACAAAGTTTCTCTCGAATAGAAATTTCTATTCGAAAGAAGCTCGTCTTGGATAGGAAATTTGCATTCGAAATAAACTATATATTTGCTATATCGATTATATTAAATTTAATAATAATCTCAATTTGTTTCAATTTGTTGTTTAGAATATTATGTTGTATTTAATTTAATATCTTTAATTAAACAATCTTGTTTTTGAAACTTATATAGTTAGCTAAATCTCTTAGTCTAATATTTGCAAAAAATCTAATAATATAAATTTTTGTAATATTTCTTTTTTACAATTATTTTGCAAAAGTATAATTTCTGCTTTTATCTATAATCTTACTATATAAAATTAGATTTTTCGAACTATAATTTATTAAAATTGACAAAAATTTGTTAACTTTTCTATTTGTAATTTTTTTAAAAATTATATTTTTAATATCTATATATATCGAGAGCTTTTTAGTTCTACTATTATTCGCATTTGATAAATTCTAACTTTAGTTCTAGATGTATCTAGATTTATTATAACAAAAGTCGCAGTTTTCTATTACTAATATTTGGACTTTGTGCGAGATCAAATTAGAGCTCGTGAATTTTACACTATCTACGAGAATCTAGAGATTTAAGCCAAGCTTTGCGAGAGACGATCTTTATATTCTTTAACATTGCGTTCGTGAATGCGTTTGTTTTGTATAACAATTATAATTTGTCTACGTAAGATGCGCACACGTTCTCTTGATTTATTAGATTTGTCTCAAAAGTAAAGTTTGTTCAAATCGACAAAATCCAATGTTTAAAGCGAAAAATGTGAAGATTTGACGCAATTGTGCAACTAGCGAGCAATTGCAAACATTTGTGCGCATCGCAAATATTAAAACTTTACGCGTCAAAACGTAGTCTAATTCGATAAAGATTTCGCAACTTTGTTAAATTTAAAGAAAACAAAATAAGCTTTTCGAGTAGATTTTGTTTTGACAATACTAATTTGAGTACGTAGAATAGATAAATCTATAAGATTTGTAAAATCTAATAAATATCTTAATCTTTATTAGCTCGATTTGTCTTCCAAAACGCGAATAATCTTGCTTTAAATATATATCGCTTTTAGTATTGTTAGATATTAAAATATCTTTACTTTTATTTAATAGTTTTACATTTATATTCTTATTTTTTTCTAAAAATATTTTCTACAAGTTAAAAGCTTCAAGAGCTTTTTCTATTAATAAAAACTTTCTATTTAACTCTAATACGTCTATATTAATAAGTAGAATTATATAAACTAATATATTGTATTTTGCAAAGCAAAAATTAATATATTTCGAGAAATCTTTATTGTTCTTTGCAACAAACAAATAACTATTATATTTTTATTCTATTATTGCAAAAATATAGTTAAAATTTTAAATTAAAAAAACTCTTAATCTATTTACAATTAATATTAAAGCAAGTTTTAAAAATACTTTTGCAAAAGCAAATTCTACAATTAATATAAGTAAATTAAGCAACAAACTACATTTTAAAAGAGTTTAATTTTGTCTAATTTTTTTTAAATTAATTGAAACTAAATTTTGTTTAAATTTAGCAAAATTGTAGAATTAAGAAGTTTTTATTTAATTTAAAAATACAATCTATTAATTATAATTGTTTTTAATTATACTTTTTGTATTCTTTATATTAATATTATTTTAATTTTTTAATTTATACTATTTTTTTAACTCTTTGCTCGAGAATTGAAAGTCTATAATATATAATAAATATATTAAGTCGAAAAAATCTCTTAACTTTATTTTAAATAAAACAATAGATGTTAATAAATTTATGCAATTTTAAAAGCTAAATTAGAATAAAACTATATCTATATATTAAATAAAATTCTTGTATAGAAATAATCAACATCTTAAATATATTTATTAATAATATTGCAGATTGCACATCTATTTGAAGTAAATTTTATATATATAGTATATTAATATTTGTTAGAACACTATATATATTACTATCTATATAGTATATATTTAATATATAGATATTTGTTTTTAATATTATTTGGCAATATTAAATTTAGTTAACAATAGTTAACTAATCTGCAATTACTATTTAAATAATTCTTAATAAAACTATATTGTAGCTTAAAAATATAATTTCGAATATTATTATAGACGCAAATATAGATTAAATTTTCTATAATTTAGTTTATTGATATTTGTCTATAAGCTCGACTAGTGTGACCGTCGAGTTGGATTTCAACCCGATCGAGTTGACCCGCCCAACCCTGACCCTAGGGTCAGGCAAATTTCCTAGCCCAACAGGGTGGGACGAGCGAAGAATTCGCGCCAAGTGTCTAACCCGACCTATTCGATCACGTGACGTCACGTGACGCGCTAACCATATGCGATTAGCATGAACCCTGCACTAGCCTAATCGGGCTAGCTTGAATCCTGCGCCAGCTCAATCGAGTTAGCGCATAGATAAGATAAGATAAGATAAGATAAGATAAGCGAATGCTAACGCGACGAAGTTAGCTTAAGTTCTTGGCATTGGCCCGACGAAACTCGACCCTAGGGTCGGGTTCGCGCCTTAACCCTGGCCCAACCCTACTGGGCCCAAGAGGGTGGGTCGAGTTGAGGAAAAAGTGTTCGACTCAACTTAACGATCACACTAAGCTCGACAAGCAATATTAATATTATACAATTTTTAACGCTTTAAAACTTTTCTTTAAAAAATATTAAAAAGTAAAAGTAAATATATAGGACTTGTCTAATAGTTATAGTTGCAATAATTATTTTAGTCTTTCGCAATTCTATTTAATTAATTATTAGTTTTGCAAACTACTTAGTTAAATCAAAATTAACTTAATTATTATATTATAACTATAATTACTATTATTATCGATTTAAATACAACAAGTCGACGTTCTAATTTCTAGCTAACAAATATATAGTTTTTGTAATTATAATAGTAAAAGTGTCGAAATATTGTATTCGATCTAATCTAGTGCTAGATACTATTTGGCCCAATACTATTTGATTCAATATTACGTAATTGGGTCAAGTAGCATCGATTAATATATATAGTTGAGCAAGATCTTTAGCTTCTATATAGTAACTAAGCGTTCTATTATTTATTTTTTTGACAAATTATAAGTTTGAAATAGAACGAGAAATTTATTTGTTTGTTAATTAGAATGTCTAAAATATAGTTAATAAATCGAATTAACAATAAACTTATAATTATTATTATTAGCTAAGTTTCTAATAATTTCTAATATACGAAAGCTAACAATTAAATCGTCTTAATACTCAAATTAGTCTTTAAGAATCAAAATATTAATATTATGTTTAATGCTATCGAAACAATAATTGAAAAATTGTTAAAACTTGTCGAACAATCGATCGCTCAATTATTCGAACAACTAAAATCTTCAATCATTAACAAATAAATAATGAACATCTAATTAAAGATTCTAGATACAAACGTTGTATTAAAGGGAATTAATATAAATTGTAAAACAACTAAGTTTATCTTATTTGCAACTTGTTGCTTTCGTCGAAGAACGCTAATTACTTTTAACAAATATCTATTAATAATAAGCTTTAAAAAGATCGAAGAATTAGTTATGTAACAATTATACAACTAAAAATCGATAATTAGATAATTAATAATTAGTCGAAGACGTGTTATTAAAGCAAGACAAGATTCTGCTTTGACGCATTAATAAAAAGACTAAATTACTTAGTTTTTTTAATCTTTGTTCTTCTATTTATTGCAAAAATTCTCTTATTATTAATCAAACAAGTTAACTTGCTAATTCAATAATTAAAATAAATGCTAGTTGACTTCTCTTATTACAATATACGAAACAAATCAATAAATTAAATCGCGAATATACTTCGAAGATCAAAATAACTTTATTAATTATTTTGAAAGCAACGTCGAGACGCAACTCTTAATCAAATAACTTTTAATCTTATTTAAATAAAAGAATTAAAAAGATCTTAATTATCGCGAAAACGCAAAAAATTTAAATTGAAAAGACTAACTTTTAGTCTTGTTAAAATAAGAAAACTAAAAAAGTCGATTTAATAATCGCAAAAACGCGAAAAAATATTGTTATTCTTATAATTGTTAAGATTAAGAAGAAGAATAAAGAGATTAAGTAATTCGATCAAATTTTAGATAGTTAAAGAGCTTTATTTACAATTAAGCGAAAACAACAATTTGATCAAAAATTATCTATTATTAATATATTTTTATTTATTAAAACAAATTAAGTTTATCGATTTTACTCTTATTTATATTTGTTATAATCTTAAGATAGAACAACAAAAGTACAAGACTTATCTAAGAACCTATTGATTGTTTATTTATTAACACTTTGTTCAAACAATAATTAACAAGATTGATTAACTCGATATTATTAACGAAGAGAAGTATATTTAACTATTTTCTTTATCTAAATTCTTCGAAGAGTATTTATCGAATTAAGTATCTAATTCAAAATTTATTAAGTTGTTTAATTTTTGTAATTTAACAATTAGAATATCTTTATTAAGATCTTTACTACGCAATTGCTTATCTTTATTATATTTATTAGTAATATTACTTATTGCTTACAAGCTATTGATAAAACTCTAAAATAATAAATTATGTCGATACTATTATAATTACTAACATTTTTGCGTTATTTCTCGCAATTTTTAAACAAATTGCTAAAATTAGCAATAACGTAAGCTTTCTTATTTAAGAACGAGACTTATTTAAAGTTCTTAAGTAAATCAAGCTCTAAAAATATATTAATTTAGATATTAGACTTGCTAATTCGCTCAATATTGTTATCGAAGAACAAGTTAAATAAAATACTAACAACAAGAAGTATATAAATGTGCTTCGAAATATTGTTAACAAAAATTTGTATTACAATGTAAAGAAGATCGATCTAATTAAAGAGATTTATTAAAAGATTGTTAAGATATGCAAGTTTAAAGAGTTAAATATACTAATAAGAATCTTTGTCAAATTCGAGTTTCTTAAGATTATTAATTGTCAAAATATTAACAAATACAAAACTAAATTTCGCGACATTATTAGTAAACTATTTATTTATTTAAGTAACTTAACTATAAATAAGAACTAACTTATCTTCAAATATTAAGTCGATTTTAACAATATTGCTTGTCTCTTTATTAATTAATAAGTATTTAAGTATAAGTTTTTTAATAAAGATAAAACTCGAAAGTAAAAGTTGTTTATTGTTATTTACGATTACAAAGCTTAATATATTAATTTAATAAACATTTTAACTATTAATAGCATCTTGATTTCGACAATAATTACTAAACTAACTATGATTATAAAAAATACTCTTTTCGTTGCTAACAATCTTAGCTTTGTATATATTAAACAAAAGAAATGCACGAATTGCGACAAGATAAACTATTAAGAATTAGATTGTTAAAATTTATATTTAGAATTGCGTTTTGTCTTAAAGAGCAATAGCTTTAATAATATTTAAAACAATAACAAAAATAAATATTGTTAAGACTACAATAATTAAAAAGAAGATCGAAAGAAGTTTAGATTTAGAAAGAATAAGAACAAGTTTAAATTTAACAAAAACAAGAACAAAAATAGTAATAACAAAGAATAAAAAACTATTAAAGCAATAATCTATAATTGTTATTTTGTCTTTGTTGTTGTAACAATTTTGTTTATAATTTTTGAATTGTTTTTATTTGCAAGTATTATGTTAGCTTTTATCGTTAATTATTTCTTATGCAAGTAAGTCTTTAATACTAAATGCAATTAGTATATAATAGAAAACTTCAATGTTTTTGTGTTCTATTTAATAATGTTTTATCGATTAATAAAAGATATAGAGAGCACTTTAATTGCTATAGATATCAAAATTATTTGTCTCTTTGTTTGCTACAAAGATAACAAAGCTCGATATATTATTATTTATAATATTTAATATATATCGAATTCTTAATACAATCTAATTTTTTATAGTTAAATTAAAGACGTTAATATTATTCGAAGAATTATTAATTACGAATTTTCTATTAACATTTAGCAAGCTCGAGCAATTTAAGACTTTGAATTTTACTTTTTAGATTTAAAAACGTTTATTGTACTTTTTGTTTCTATTGTTACTTCATTAGCGATTAATAAAGATGCGATAATTATATAACACAAACATCTTAATTATCTAAATAAGCAAAATATCTATTAATTTGTTCGAAAAGACGTCTTTAATCTTATAAAGTTCTTGATAAATAATGTTTGCGTTTTTTGCGTTTGCGCAAAAATAAAAGTAAAGTCTTATTAAATCTCTATTAGATTTGATTGCTAAAAAAACGATTTTATTTATATCGATATTATAGAATCTATATTTCTAGATAAATTTAATAACATTCGCTACGTCTATACTTAACTAAATAATAAAATTAAGCGCTTACGAATAAAATGTCTTAAAAATAAGAATAAAGTTAGTTTTTTAGTTTTCTTTAAAAACTATATTAACAAATTTGAGTATAAAGATAGCAAATACATTGGTATTTGCGTTAACAATAAGAATAAATATATAAGTAAAGTCTTTAAAGTCTAACGCGAGAAACACGAAATACAAACAGAATCTATTGTTACTATTTTTCTTTAAATCAACAATTGTGTCGAATATATTAATTAAACTTTAATACAAAAAATTAATACTATTATGAAAAATATTAGCTTAATTATTAATTTCTAATCGAAGATAGTTTAGACAATTAATTTATATTGTAATATTGCTTTTATTATTAAATGTTTTGTTACGTCTTTTGAGACAAGTATCAAGTATCTTTATAATTATAGATATATTTGACGCATAAATTAGTAGAAAGAAGCACTAAAGATTTAATTAAGTATTAATTAACAAAAGTTTCAAAATTGTATTAGACTTTTAATGCTAATAGATTATAAAAAAAGTATATCTATTATATAATAAATAATAAAGACAAGATTTAATACGTATTAAAGATTTATTAATTAGACAACAAGCAAATATTACTTTGCTCAAGTATTAATTACAAGAAACTAGTTGTTAGAACAACAATACTTGTCGATCTTTATCTTTTCTTAAATAGTCGAATACTATTAATGTTATTAATACATTTCTAAACTCTATAAGAATTAATTTAAATTTCGCAATAATATTACAAGAGCAATAAAGAATTATTTTGCTCTCAAATAAGATCGAGAACTCTAATAATAAGTTAGAAAATTTATTTATTTTATTTACAATTTTTTTTTTTTAGACTTTAAGAATATTACTTTTTTTAAGTTCTTCTTTGTCTTTAATTTCGAAAACAATATTCTTTTTAATTTTATTAACTTTGATAAATCTTCTAAAGTTATTAAATTATCAAATACGTATCAAATATAATATTATTTCAAAATCTAAACTTGACGCTACAAAGACATTCGAAGCTTCGATTATATTAAAATAAATTTGCAAATTCTTTTGTTTTGCTATTCAAAATTATGTTATAAAAGTTATATAAGTTTAAGATTTATGCTAAAGCTATAACAAATATTTTTTATAAGATAAACTAATAATTAGTTAAACAAAACGAGATTAAATTCTTAAAGAAGAACAATGTTTATATTGTTTGCTTAGTATCTAGCGAACATTACGCATTTCGCGATAGATAAATCTACAAAATTAAGCGTAAAGTTAATAACAAGATTCTTTGTTATAAAGTTTGTTAAATTGTTAAAAGTTTTAAACAACGCAAAAATTTAAATTATATCGAAATTTTTGTTGTTGTAATTAAGTTTATAAGTTGTAAAATTATCTTTGTTTGTGTTGTTATTAACAACTAGAATTTAGAGCAAATAAACATTGTTATTGTTTTTCTCTATAAGAACATTAATAAAAAAAATTATATTAAGCTATTTTACAACTTTGAACAAAGCAAAAAGATTTGTCAATTTAGAAAAGTTCTCTATAAATTGAAGCAATTGTCTCGAATATAATATAATATTCTCGTAACATTTCTAAAAAAGTATTATTTTTGTTTATTGAACTTTAATTTAAGCGTCTTTACTAATAATTCTACTATTATTGTTATTTATATAGATAATCCCTTAATTGCTAATATTAACAGAAAATTTATTAACGTTATTAAGAGAACTCTTGTCAATCGATTTAAAATAATTAACTTAGACTTTGTTCAATAATATTTAGAAATCAAAATAAAGCGCGATCTTGCAATTCGAATTCTTTATTTAAGTTAAAAATTATATTTGAAAAAGATATTAAAAAATTACGAGATATAAAAGTATAAATTAATTGTTACTTTTATAAATATATTCAAAATATATATTGTTAATTCGAACTATATTGTCGATTCGAATTATTGTTATATTTATTAATCGATTGTTAATTCTTTTATATACGCGATGCTAGATATTTAATTAGATATTGTTTTTGTTGTCTCAATAATAAGCAAATATGCTTTCAATCTTATCAACGCTTACTAGAAAATTGTTAAATAAATATTTTATTATCTTCGAGATACTTAATTTTTGTCTTACTTTTTGTAAGAGCATTTGTTTTCTATTAGACTATATTGACATTAATTGAAACAAAAATCAAGATATTTGTTGTTTTATCTCTAAATATGTTTTTAATGTAAAAAGTGCTATTATTAATTAATTTTCTAAATATTAATTAATTGTTGCTTTGTTTATTTGCGAAGTCGAATGCATTAAACAAACGCAAATTATTAAGAAAATTATTTAACTTTAAGTACTATTAAAGCAATTGCAATTATTTTATTTATTCTTATTGTTATTGTTTACGTCTAGAACTTTTGTTGTTATTAAAACTTTCTCTTTAATAACTTTTGCTCGAATCGACGATTCAACTTTAGGAATCGAATCAAAAATCGATTCGATTTCGACTATTTTAAAATCGAATTAAATCGAATCGAGTCGATTTTCGATTCAAAGATTAAAATCGAATCGAATCGCCAAGAATGCCAAGAATACTAAAAATAGTATAAGTTAAGTTTAAATTTAGATTTTTCATTAATTACTAGGTAATGCACAATAGTAATGCATAATATAAAAACAATCTAATATATTTATTAATTAATTTAAATAAATTAACTATTTCTATTAAATTATTAATTAATTGTTACTAAATATAATTAAATTATTACTAAAAATAATAAAATTTACTAAAAATAATAGTCTTGGCGATTCGATTCGATTTTTCGATTTAATTTTCGATTTAAAGATTGAAATCGAATCAAATTGTCGATTTCAACTTTAGAAATCGAATCGCCAAGACTTTCGATTTGATTCGAATTGAATCGCCAAGATTCGATTCGATTTCTTAAATCGAACTCGATTTCCTAAATCGACGCGATTAGTCTACGCCTATATATAAATTGCTAACAAAAAACTTTTATGCACTTTTTTTACTTTTGTTAGAAAGATGCTCGAAATTTAAAAGTTTTAAGATAAATTTCGAATTTAATAAAATATAAAACATAATTTATGTAAAAGCTAATTCTTGAACTTAGATTAAATAAGAGTGTCGAAATATTGTATTTAATTTAATCTAGTATCAAGTACTATTTGACTTAATATTATTTGATTCGATATTACGTAGTCGAGTTGAGTAGTATCGATTAGTGTATATAGTCGAGCAAGATCTTTAGCTTCTACATAGTAACTAAGCGTTCTACTATCTATTATTTTGACAAAAAGTATATCGAAAATTGATTATCGAAAAACTTTTCTCGTATATAGAGATATATATATTAGTATATATATAAATGCTCAATCTATATATTGTAAGTTTTAAAAATCAAGACAATACAATATATATATAGAATATTTTTTCTATATATATTTGTTTTCCAAATTTAATTTTAATAAAAGTTAATATTTTAAGAAATGCTATCAAAACAATTAATTACAAAATTTAATATATTTTTATTAAATTAATTTTATTTTATAATATTGCAAACAATTGTTTTAATAAAATACTAAATATTAAAGTCTTAAAAATATTTGCTATTTTTGTCGAATAATTAACTAATTCTAAAATAATATTGGTCTTGATGCTTGCGCATTCGAAAAAATTGCTTATTATTTAAAGTTTAGCGTCTCGCTACAAGATAGTCGCTTAATCTAGCGAACGATTTAGCTTTTCAACTATAGTATAAATCTTTTGTCGTTTTATTTTTTAAAGATCACAATCTTACTATTATGCAACTCTTTAACATAATTTTGCGTCTCTTGCATCGCCAACTATGCACAACTTTTTTATGAAATTGTTTCGACGTTAAGCAATAATTAATCTTCGACGCTATTGACGAATTCGTTCTTATGCGATTTCACAATCAAAACAAATATGTCTTGTTTCGTATTTTTTAGCGAAGATTAAACGATTTGCGCTTTTCATTTAATTAATACTCTTTATAGCTATCGCTTTTGTTAAACATTAATGCGACGAAGTCGTAACATATTTATTGTTATTTATTAAATTTATTGATTGCGATCAAGATTTAACACATTCTAAAATCTCGTTTACAAACAATAAAAAGCGATTAAATCTAAAGCGTGCAATTTAAATGCATTAAAAAAGTTATAACAAAGCTTTAATTAAACATTAATGCGACGAGATCGTAACGTATTTATTGTTATCTACTAAGTCTATTGATTGCGATCGAGATTTAACACAATTTAAAATCTCGTTTACGAACAATGAAAAACGATTAAGCTTAAAGCGTGCAATCTAGATGCACTAAAAGAGTTATAATAGAGTTTTAACTTAACGTTAATGCGACGAAGTCGTGACGCGTTTATTGTTATTTATTAAGTTGTTAATTGCGATCAAAATTAAATACATCTCGTAATCTCGCTTATAAATAATAAGAAACAATTAGATTAGAAGTTTGCGATTTAAGAGCAATAACAAGTGACGTTTTTATCTTATTCTTATGCATAACGTGACTTGCTTCAAGTTTATATTTTGATAAAAAATAATAAAATTTAAATGTCGAGATAAGAAGACGTCGAATCAAGTAAGACGACAAAGATTATAACTATATGCGTCTTGTTTTATGTCTTTAATCGATTAATTTTGAAGCTCTCAAGTTCTTAATTTCGAAGCAATAGAAGATAACAAAGTTTGTTTAACATAATGCAATCAACTCTAAATTTAGAATTAATTAAGCGAATAAAAACGATTAATTGTGAACAACAAAAAAGGAAAAGCTAAGCACAAGAATTAAATTAAAAAAGACAACAACATTAAGCAATTTGCTTTATCTTTCTTTTAATTAGTGCTATTTTTAAATAATAGTCTCTTATCTTAAATAATAATTATTTTGTATATTAATTTTGTAACATAATTTCTAAATCGAACTTAATCTTTTTATTAATACGATTAGTTATAACGACTTCTAACGTTATTTCATCATTTTAATTAACTCTTTAATCATTGAAGTTCTTAATTTTCATCGAGATCTATGTTAGTTTTTATAGCGTATAATAATTATTTTTAGCGATCTACAATAATAGTAACTCATCAATAATTTAAGAAGCTAAAAATGAATTCGACGTCGTTTATACAAATATAGTCTTAATAATTAATATAAAACAAAACAATAACAACGATACAAAATGTCGAAATTAATGTAAAGAATTTATAGAGAATATTAACTTTAAAATAGAAAGTATCTTTTCTATATTAATTATCATAATTAATGCGAAGCAATTTATTAATCAATGCCTTAATTATAGCTTAAGAAAGTCTATTAACAATAAATTAAATAGTATTAATATCTTGTCTTAATTTTGATTCGAGTCCAATTAAGATATTGCGCAATCATTAACATGAAACACATTAGCGACGAACACAATAAATAATAATATTTTATTTTATAAATTATTAATGTCTAAAAATGCTTACAAGACATTTTGAACTTCGATCAACATTAGTTTTGCGATTAGAGAAAAAAAGTTTGTTGTATTTGATCGTAAAAAGTATTAAATAATGAAGTAAAAAAAATTATACATTTACGAGAGCGAAACATTTGACGTACATTAAAATTTGTTCGTAAATTACGAGATTAAGACGTTTATATTAAAATTTAAGCATCTCGAAATTAGCAAACGAAAGCTAGAAAAATTTCGAAAAAATGCGTCTTCGCAATTTTTCAAAATCTCGATTGTTATAAAATCTCGAAAGCTATTATAGATATTGTAGCATTTTATATCGTAGATTGTTGAACAAATTAATGCAAGTAAAAATTTCGCGAAGTACAATACTTTCTAGCATCAAAATTGTCTTGTATCAAAGTATGTTACTCAATAAAATTAATTATTAAATAAGATTGTTTTAATTATTAATTAATAGATTAAACTAAAGTCTAATCTTTATGTACTTACTATAGCGATTAAATTAAAAAATATAGTTGTTCGCATCAAGATCGCAATACGTCGTAAAATTAATTTTATTTATTTAAAAACAAGTCCTAATATATGCTTAATACATAAAGTTTAAAACTTGTGTAAATCTAACGTCGCTAAAAGATATCTCTAAAACTAGTAATCTTAAAATAGAAAAAATAAATATTCGAAATATTAAAAAAAAGTAATGAAGATTTTCTTTAATCAACGTGATTTATTTTATAGACTCGTTTATGTAATTTAAGTGCTAAGATATTAATGTGTCGTTTAGCGACACAAAATAAAAAGATATAATCGATGTTAAGTAAAAGTTAGCGCGATAATCTTCTAGATGTTTGAAATACGTGAACGACGTTAATAATTAATTCGCAATTAGTAATTCGTTTAAATGTAAAAACGATAATTAAGAGCTCTTGCAACTTTAAAAGTTTTTAAAGAATTAGCGTTACTAAGCGATTTAAAAATTCTTAGTGTTTTAAAGATTCTTAATGTTTTCGAACTCGAAATCGAACGACACAATATATTTAATAAATTTATTTTTTTGATTTTAATTAATTTGTTTAGATACAAATGATATTAAGAAACTTATTGCAATCTTAACAAAAAAAAGCTAATTTATTAAGTCTCTTAAATTAAATACGAAATAATAATTGTTGCAACGTCGAATTATTAAGTAGACATTAACGTTAAAGCGAGCGACTTCGTAAGCTTTTTTAAATAGCGTTAATTATTGTTTTCGAAACAATTCTTTTTTTAAGTATAATAAATTGTGATGTTTTATAATTTTGTCTTAAGAGTCGAAACTTAATTGTGTAAGACTTCTATTTATATATTGTAACAAAAATAGATTAGTCGTTTACGTTAACTTATTATTAATTAACTAAACGCGCGTTATATTTAATTTTGTATTATTTAATCTTAAAACAATCACATAATTTAATTAATAATGATATATAACGATCTAAGATATCGTAGATTAAAAGAAAGAGATTGCTCAAAAATCATTTAACTTCAATATTATAGCATAAATTTCACTCAAATATATAATATTATTATTGGCGATATATTTTTAGCTTTGCTTTTTTATCGCATCTTCTTAATTATGTTTTATTAAATTTAGAATCGAACATTCTTTTTAATGCTTAAGTACTTTATTTATTTATTTCTCTTTTGACGACGCACATTTCTTTAATTCTTTAGTTATTAACGTTTTTTATTTCTTACTTTTTATTAATTTGCAACTACGACTTGTAATCTAATAGATATTAAATCTTTAATTAAGATAAGAACTCGAATAGATGTGGTCTTTACGCTTTATATAATATTTTTAATGTTTTTAAGTCGTTTAAGCTTCGTCGCGAATTTGCTTAACTTGTCTTTTTATACTTTTTATGCTCTTTATGATTTCATTAACTTCATGATTGTTGTTTAGACATTAATTTATATGTTTCTTTTTATGTTGCATAACGCTTTACGTTTAAGAGATTCGCTTCACTTCTATAACTTCTTAATACGTTGAAATTCTTTAATCAAGTATTAATTAACATTATTTTAGACTAACATAATTATGTTTTGTCTTTTACTTTTCACATAAATTCGTTCATCTCTTTACGAGTTTTTTCTTAAGTTACATTTCTTGTTTGTTATACTTATAATAATCGCACTTTGACGTCACTTAACGATTAAATCTACTTTCATAAAATTTTATGTTATTATTAATACTTCGATTTTTGTCGTCACAATCTTGCTACGATACGATCGACTCTTATTTCGTTAATTTTTTTGAAATTGCTTATATACAATATTACGAGTTGTTTAGATTCACAAAGCTAATGGCGCAATTTGTCTCAAAATTGATGTTCGTTAATTATGAAATGTACGCGCGAAATAATATATTTATATATGAATGCTTTTCTGTAGCTTTTAATCTTTTTTTCAAAATTATTTCTTTATAATTATATGATGAAATTAGAACTTACATGATTAAATTAAGAAGATTTATTTATTTATTAAACTTAAATATAGTTTTACTCGAAAGCTTTTTAAACATTTGAATGCTTTTGTTTTGCGTACATAAGTAAATAACTTATATAATAAAGCTAAGAATTTTAACGACTTTAAAAGCATTTTGATGTTCGCAAATAACATTAATATAATTGCATAAATTCTTTACATCAAAAAGCTTTTTACAAATATTAAGAGATTTAAGATTCGAATACGAAGTATGTTGCTAATGTGACAACTTAATAATAAGAGTAAATATATCTCTTTATTGTTACTTCTAAAACTAAATATCTTAAACAATCAAAAATAAGTGCAAAAGTGAATAAATATCTTCTAAACGAAGACAAGAGTTAATATGTTAATTAACTTGATTTCTACAAATTAATTTGTTAACAAGCATTAAATTTTGCGCATTACATTATATGTTTTGTACAACTTTAAAAGTGCAAAGACTTCTTATAACGCTTCTTAAAAATATAGTTAACATTCGAATATACGTAAATATTATGAAAAATCGCATCTTAAGAAGCTAATTGAACGTAAAATTGTAAATAGACGTAATTAGTTGCTTGTTACAAGTACGTATATCTTTATTATAATTAACAAAATTCTTACTCTTAAATAGCTTCGATCGAAAGCGATATATAAAATTAAATTCAAACGCTAATTATTAGATATTTTAGTCGAGACGTTAAACTTATATATTTAACATTTCGTTTTAAAAAACATTAAGAATTTTAAATACTCAAAAAATTAAAAATAAAACATTAAAATCTTGTTTAAATACTTATATTTTTATATTAAATATTAGAGTAATCTAGTAATTATAGATGTACATAATAATAAAATCTAAATCACAATCGAACGCATTTATAAATAAAATCGATTTTTAAACGAACTTTTTAATGAGCGTCGTATACGTAATTCTTAATCGTAGATTTCTTATCTTAATTAATTAACAAATGTACGATTATCGTTCTTATCTTTGTTGTCGCAATTAAATAAGTTCAATTTTTTAAACAAAATTAATTAATAATAAATAATACTTTTATTTTGTTAAAAGAATTTAAGAAACTTATTAAACATTGTTGTAGACTTAAATCGTTATTCGAAAGATTTTTATCGTATCTATTTCATTAATTCTAATCGTTTTATTAAGAATCATTTTGTTAGAAAACAAACGTTCGAAGTCTTATATAACAACGAGAATAAAACTTCGCTTCATAATAAAGTAGACTTATAAGAGAAGCTATTTCTCTCTATATTAAATACAATTAAACGTCTAGAAAAAAAGTCTCAAATGTTTAAATATTTTGCGAAAGAATGTAAGTCTCGCTATGACAAATCAAACAATTTATCACAACATATTAGAAGCTTAGATAATAATAAACACAAACACGTAACAAACAAAATAAAAAGTAAATTTTATAGCAAATGCGATAAGATCTTAAGTAAACAATGCGACTATACACGTCATATGCGTAGCAAACATCTAGATGTGAATTTAAGCGTTTAGGAACACAAACAATACGTTTTTTCACTTTTAATCATTGTCTTTGCCTTATTTATATAGAGATTAAAATTATACTTCGTTAAACAACAAGCAATTATTAGAAAATAATATAGTTACAACTTTTACGCATTGCGATTTTCTTAAATCTCTACATCTAGCAATTAAGAATTAAGAAAACGTTCTTGATGTTAACGTACTTTTAATGCTACAAAATTCAAGACATTAAATCGTTTCTTATAGAAAAGAAACGTATTTAATCTACTATAACAATTGTTTCTTTAACGTCTTATTTAGAAAACTTTTTCAAGAACTTGTTTCATTAAGTTTGAAAAAAAATCTCTTTAATTAAATGATAAAAATGTAGAATTTCAATTGATTAACGTTGCGAAGATTTAATTTTACACTATAAAAATTTCTTTTTTGATGCAATTTTAACTTGTTGTTTCGAATATATTAAAAATTCGTGTGATCGTTGAGTCGAGTCGAACACTTTTTTCTTAACTCGACCCATTCTCTTGGGTCTCGTAGGGTTGGGTTTTGTCGAGTCAATGTCAAGAACTCAAGCTAACTTCGTCGCGTTAGCATTCGCTTATCTTATCTTATCTTATCTACGCGCTAACTCGATTGGGCTAGCGCAAGGTCTACGCTAATCGCATATGATTAATGTAAACCCTTGCGCTAATCTAATCGAGTTAGCGCGTCATGTGACGTCACGTAATCGAATAAGTCGAGTTAGACACTCGACGCGCATTCTTCGCTCGCCCCACTTTGTTAAGCTAGGAAATTTGCCTAATTCTAGGGTTAGAATTGGGCGAGTTAACCGGATCGAGTTGAAACTCGACCCGACGATCACACTATTAAAAATATATTTTTCGAATTAGAGTCTATCTTAATTTACATAGTTTCTAGACAAATATTGTATAACAATTGCATATACGTCTCGAGAAAATCTCTTTTTTAATGGAAAAATCGTTCGTTTTAGTTAATGAGTGCAAATAAAGTTATGCAAATAATTAGCATATTGTTGTAACAATTAAGAAAAATCTCTTGCATATTGTCTTTATTCGTTCGAATCTTCTTTGTAACACTTGTGTGTTCGCTTTTAAAACTTTAATTTACTTCAATTAATTAAATTATTATAGAATTGTTATCAAGATATATACAACTAAGTCTTGCGAACTCTAAAGCGTTTGTTATTGTTTTTCATTGTTTGTCTCTTTCGCTATGCGTCAAATGTACGTTCTCTCTTATTAATAAATAAGCGATAATAAAAAAGTTATTATGTGTTAAGAAGAGAACGAATTTAACAATCTTTATTTTATCTTATTAGCTAGTCGCTCAAGATATCGCGTAATAAACAAATTATATTTCGTTAAACACAACATTTCTAGTAACAAATGCGAGTAACTTCAAGTTATCGAACAAAATAAAATTAAACGTTTGAAGATTAATTGTTTACTTTATTAATAAGTTACTCTTTTTTTGTAAAATTTGTACTATATCGTTGTTCTTTTTGAAATTCGATAATTTATTATTGAGACGTACGATTCGAAGTAATTCACGATTTATTGATTGCTATTGCGTGTTAAATAAAATGTTAATTTAATAAAATGCATCTTTAGAAACTAGTCGCGTAATAACAAGCGTCAATTTTACAAACATTTACGATTTAATCTTTAAAACACAAAATAAAATACATAATTAAGAGATAAATAGTAAGACACTTTATAATAGAATTAACTTAAAACAACTTATAATTCTTTTCGATTAAATGAAAGCGTCAAGCTATTTATTAATAAGTTTTAAACTACACTTAGAAGTCGCTTTTTAATTTAATTAAAGTTTTTATACGCTTTTTCTTCGAGAGTTAAGTATAAACTTAAATTCTTAAACTTGTTTAAGCAATTTTATTGTCGAAAGACTCGTATTGCTTTTGTCTTTATTAAGAAAAAGAATTGTAAATTAATCTATTTGTATAAGTGTAATTATTTAGAGTTTATTTATACGAGCAATTTCTATTTGTGTTTATTGTCGAATGCGTATTTCGTTTGTCAATTAATTTCTATTTTCGCATAGCTTTCGCGCCTTTAATATTTATTCTAATTGTGCAAGAAACAAGTGTAAAAGTTTGTAAAACTTTTTTTAAGACATTTATAAAAAATTTAGTAGTGTTAATTAATTAATGTTTTTTCGCAATGATTGCTAGTTAAAACAATTGTTTAAAGACAAATGCTCTTATTATTACGTTATTTTCTTTAATTTTTTCTTCGCTATTAAAGACACAAAGCGAATTTTCTTTTTTTTAAGTATTTTTTTTCGATTGTTACGAGATTATTATTTATCGATCACTTATAATAACTAGTTTTTTACTCATTTTTAATAAACTTTTTTAATCTAATTTTTTCTAAATCTTGTTGCAAGTGCATTTTAGCTTATATGCTTTAAGAGAGCAAAAATAGCAAATTGTTATTTAGTTTACGCAATTTAACTTCGAATTAAACAATTTAGACTCTTGTATCTTTTAATTAAAACTTAATAAAAACTTTTTTCGTTTAATGAATTAAAAGAATAGCAATGTGAAGAACGACACAACTTGTTAATTGTTTTTTTATGCAATTTTTACGAGTTTTAAATGCGAGATCAACTTCGAAATAAATAAAAAATAATAACAATTGAAACAACTCTAAAAAAGCGATAACTAATAAACAAAGTTTTAACATTTTCACTTAAGATTACGCGTTACGTTACGATTGATTATTGTTTAAACAATTAAATTTACGAATCGCTACAAAGTTTAATAAGAAAAGCAAACTTTATAAGCAAGCTTAATTAAATCTCGTTAACAAAGATTGTAAAAACATTTGTCGTTACATTAATTAATGTTAAACAAGATGTAATTTTACTATGTTGTATTCTTTCTATTGCATTAAGCAATGTTTTTAAATTTCTCGAATTAAGTTATATTTATTAAATTCTTGTTTTTGCAATTTTTTTACAAAAGAAAAAGCACTAAAAGATATTAATAAAAAGATACAACTACGATATGTATTTTTCCAACGAAGAAAATCGCTTTTAGAAGTCTTGCGTCAAACTCTTTCGCATTGCATTTCAAAGTTTACTTCTACGTTAATATAAAAATAATTACGTTTTCGCTATCTTGTTTTACGAACATTATTAAATAAATTTGATTATTTTTAAAAAAATAAAAACTTTTGTTAATTTGTTGCGTTTATAATTCACGAGATTTTATATTAAAAATCAAAAATTCGAACGATAATTTCTTGTCTTTTATAAGCAAATCAACATTATTTCGATTAATCTCGAAAAGATTCGCTAGACTTACAACAACAAATTTTCGACATAATAACTATTTATTTAAGATAACAAAAAGTACATTTCGAGATACGCTTAGCAATTGCACTAATTAAAGTTAAAATAAAACAAATGCTAAAATCACGCGCATAGTTTTTTTTATTACATAAACTATGTTAAAGCACAATGACATAGCGTCGTAATTAACAATAATGTTAGATAACAACTCTTGCAAAGAGTCTCGATTAATGCATCGAAATAAATGTTGAAGTCTTATTAAGAATTAGTTAAGAATTAGATTCTAGACAAACTAATTATCTTAATCACAATTAATTAATTAACTTATTACATGTTAACTTTTTAGCGAACATGCATACGCAAGACAACATATCTATGCTAGCATGTATTAAAATATGCTAAATAAGTGTTTTAGAACTCTTAAGAGTTGCTTATGTATTATTAAATAATTGTTTTAAAAATCTTCACAATGTAATTTAATCGCTTTAAGTTTATTTTTAAAAGCGAATTTCTTAATCTAGTAATTTATAGACATTTAGTTAAACTTTTTATTTAAAAGATTTGAAGCTTTTCTTGTAATTTGAGTACAATTGTTTGTTTGTTCTTTGCATTAGTACATCATTTCTCGTTACTTTTATTTGATCGAAGCTTATTTTTTTTTAATACAATTTTTTTTGTAAAGTTATGACTCAACAAATAAGCATTGCTTATTTGCTTTTCTTTATTAATACATTACGCAATCGAAGCAACGATTCGAATAATATTAATTACGCCTTTTTTGCTTAGATAACATTTTTAAATATCGATAAAAATGCGTTTACATTCTTAAGTATTTTAGACGAAGCATTGAAAATCAATTTACGTAATAAAGATTCTTGTCGCAATAATAAAGTTAAAGCTTTAATTTTGCTAAAAGTTGTTAAATTTAATTGTACGAAAAATTACTACAACGCAACAAATTAAAATTCTTAAAATACGAAAATTTTATAAGAAGAATTTAGATTCTTTGGCAAAAAGCATTAACACATTATTATTGTTATTGACTTAAGAGACAAAGAAAACTTTACATCGTATACGCAACAATACGTATAAAAGCTAAAGAGAAAACGATTATTCTATAAAGATTTAAATATGTTTTCGAAAATTAATCGCAAGCATTTTAAAGATTGTTTAAAGCTAAATTTAACGTATTGATTTCTAATTATAATGTTAAAAAGTAAACAATTTGTAAAAAAAAAAAAACTCGATTTAATAATTTAAGTTTCTTAAGTATTAAAAGTATTTTAACAAAAATAAACGTCTTACAAATCATTAATAACTATTATGATTTCGCTTAAACACGTGCATCGTTTACGATGTACGATCGAAATTTAATTTAAATAACATAGTTGAAACTCGCAACGCACATTGTATTTAGAGATCTTTACATTAATTTATTGATTTTTAAGAAGTTTATAGTTGCATTTAATTAAATCGAAGAACGTTTACTACAAATTAACGAAACAACTTAATGATTAATTTTTTTAAAAATAATGACGCGAAGATTGACTATAAGGTGCGAGTGCGTCTACTATTTGTCGACGCACTAAGATGTGAAAGACGTGAGATATAATAGACTTTCATTACTATGCCCCAGCTATATAAGATAGATAATAATAAGACTAATCGTTAAAGAACAACGAGAAACGAGCTTTCTTTCTATTTAATATTCGCCATTACGTGCGAGCCTACTTTTCGCTTTTTAACTCAAAAAAAAAAGTTATGCGATTTGAGACTTTCATAGATAATCGAGATCACGTGCCCTATTATATTTTGAGACGCTAGTGCGTCGATGGCGCTATAAACATTATAGTTATCTTCTCTCTTAAAGCACTAATTCTTAGTGATGTAAGAAGCTATACTAGTTTTACACAAGACGAAGGCGCCTATTAAGCGCCAACGCTACAAGAGCTCGTTAAAAATCTTCCCAAATCTCTTTGAGAATTAGAAGAAAAAAAGTCTTCTATTTGATAAAAATTAGTTTATGCTTTAATTCAACACAATCTATAGAACAACGTAATGACGACAATGATAATTCATAATAAGCTATCGCTTTGTCGTTGTTGTTAAAATTCTAAATAGAGTTTAAAGTGAAGTTAACGTTGCGCAAACGTTAGATAAATTATAAACATAAATGTTGTTATTTCTTCTTTCTTTTCTTTTTTTCTTCTTATATTTTTCTTAATTGCAATTGCTTTTTTGTTGTAAATAAATTGTCGCAAAGACAACAATACGTGAGACTTATATATATAGTGCAAATATTAAATTAATATATCTTTAACTTTATCTTTATCTTTTGAGAAATCGAAAAAATAAAAGAATAAATAATTTCGACATCTTATCGTTTACAAGAATTGATATATTACAATTTATAATAATCTTTTATGTATAACTTGCGTAAGCAAACGTGCATGCGTTCGCGAGAAGAAAAGTGCTTGCACTTATTGTAGAGTTTTTTATCGTAAATTAAATCGTTGCATTGCGATATATTTTGTTTGCGCTTATAATGCAACAATTGTTAATATTTATTAGTTCGTTAAACGTTTTCAAGATTAAATAAAAATTCTTGTTGACAAACATCGTGAAGCGTTCGAAGTCGAAAACACAATTACTAGATCGATGAAACGTTTGCGAAAGAATGTTATTTTTAATATGAAGAGTTGGCGACGCAATAAAAAATTCATCTTATTAACGACGAATTAAACGCAATCTTGTATTCGTTGACTCGAACGTAATTTAACTCGCGCTCTAGAGCGTTAAATTAAGCTCGAACAAGAACTTAAGAAGACAAAGAGAAATTAAAATGACGCTTTTATTAAGATGAAGCAATTGAACGATTTTCTTTTAGAGCGTGTGTTAATTATAAGTATTTTCGTTTGCTTTTTAACACATTTTTCTATCTATTTTCTTGTCTATTTTGATGTGTCGTATAATGCACTAACATGCATTTAGAATTCGAAAAAGAATAAGAACGAGAACAAGAACAAGTCGTTAACAAAGATAAAAAAAATAAAGTTAAAACAAGTCGTCTTTGAACTTGTTATCGATCTAAATTAAACGAATTTTGAAGATTCTTTCGCAAAGTTTTACAACTTTGCGACGAGATCTCTTTACGACTTCAAGTTGCTAGCGAGATCGTCAAATAATAATGTAATAAATTTTTCTTTTACTTTCGTTCGCGCTTCGTTCATTTACACGTTTATAAAAAATACAGAATGCGAAGATGCGTATAGATAGCGAGATTAAGTTTGCGACAAATATAATAAAGATCGAACGAAACAAATTCTTTGTAATTTAGCTTTCTTAAGAGAACGTAAGTGTTTCGAACAACTTCGAAGACTTGTTTACAAATGACTTTGTGAAGTTTAACGACTTATTTTTAAATAAATTTAATAACTTTTTGTAGTTGTTTAAAACGAATTCAACAAGTTGTTAAAGACTTGTTAAGTCATTGCAATACGTCGTCGATTAAAGAAGACGAAGCAAATGCGTTGTGCTTCGCGTATAGATTTTCTTTGTTTAATTTTAGTGAAGTATGATGCACGAAATTTAGAATCATGTTTTAAGCATTTATGTTAAGAGAAACAATCTCATTATTTCTAGCATCTTGTGTGGCGAAATGAAGAAGTTCTTCATTGTAATTCTAACTAAATACGTCAACGATACAACGACAATTACGCAATATTTTATCGAACAACTCATTGTTAACATAGTCGTCGTTGTCGCAATACGCGTTGCGCTACTTTTTTCGCTTTCGTTTATTGCGCGTTCGTTCTTCAAACTTCTTTCGCAACTTATTAACTTTTTCAAGAAACTCTTTTCTTAGTTATTAATTATACTTTTTGTTCTAATTTATTTACTTAACTTTATATTATATTTGCTTCTTTGACTTAGTTTTGTCTAAAATCTCTTCGATCTTTTATTCGATTTCGTTATTAATAAGTTTCGAAGTTTGCAACATTTGTTTCGTCTACTTGTTGTCGACGCAATGCAAATATAGCTTCAAGAGTAAAACATAAAAAGTATTATGAATTTAATAGATGTTAAGTAAGATAAGACGATAAACTTGCGTTTTACTGTTATTTTTAATTCTAAATGATTCGACATACTTGTGCGACATCTTTTTGTTAAGTCTCTTTTGCTTTAAATTTTTAATCGAAAGCATAATCAATTCTTTTATAGCAAAGCTCTTTGATTTATGTTTTTCATTGTAGTATTTCGTCTATTGCACGACAACGTTTTCAAGACGCTTCGTTAGAATTTTTCTTAAGTTATAAAGTTATTTTACGCGTTCTTGTGTCAATAATATCTTCTTTTCGATGAAGTTGTTCTCAACTTCATAGTGAATCTCTAGATGATAATTGTACATCAAATAGAACGACGAAGTCTTAATTAAGGCGTAATAACTATTGTTATAGACAAATTTTGTCATTAACAATAGATTAGCTCATCTCGTCTATTTCGCGTTAGCGTAAGTGCGAAGATAGTGCTTAAGAGTTTAATTTTATCGTTCGATTAAATCATTTGTTTAAGAATAAAAGACAATACTTAATCGTCTTTTAATTCGTGCATAAAAGCATATAACGAATTAGAAAACACTAGTAAAGACAAATTTCTTGTCGCTCACTATGCTAGTTGGCGTTTCGAAGCGTAAAACAATTTTATCGAAAAACACTTTCGCTAGCTTTGCGACATTGATTCTAGTAATTATAGATATATACTTAATTATTTTTGTATAACCATCGACTATTACGAAGATTAAGTTATATACGACTTTATGACGCTTGTTTGACGACAAGCTCGTTACAAAGTTTATAATAATTTTCTTTTATAACTTCTTTGCAACAAGTAAGAATCGAAGCTCATTATACAACTTATAACGAGAAACTTTGATGCGTTGACAAACATCACATATTTTGACATACGCTTTCACTTGCTTCGCGCAAACGAGTTAGAAATATTTTCTTTAAAATAAATTTAGAGTTTTCTTGATTTTAAAGTGTTTCGCCAAAGAATTGTTATAATTCTTGCGAATTAACTTCTTTCTAACGATTGCATTTCTTAAGACATAGAGCAATTTATTATGTTTAACGAGATTCTCTTAGTCTAGAGCTCATGTCTTTCGTTAATAACGAAACGACTTTTTGATTTTAATACGAATTTTCTTGATTCAAGTGTCTTTAGTTTAGAGATTCTTAATTAAGAATTTTATTAATTTTTAAGATTTTTTATACGATTCCTTTGACATGTTTTTAATCACTTTTCTTGAAATAATAACTTGTACACTAGTTAGTTAAAATAGAAATGCTAGTTTATTAAAAACTTTTTTTCTACTTTATAATCGCAAGATTTTCGCGTCATTAGTGAGTACTTTTACTAGTTGTGATACAAGAATTAAATTATTTGATGTCTCTCGTTCGCTTTGCGCCAACGACTTTTCGTCAAACAATAGCGTTAGCTTATTTTGAGATACGAGAATTAAATTAATTAATGTCTCTCGTTTGCTTTGCGTTAGCGAATTTTCGTTAAATAACAACGTCAATTTGTTTTGTAACGTCGATAGCAACCTTGTGTTTAACGACGAAATCTCTTCATAATTAAGACGTCTTAACGATTTATTTGTCAATTTTTTTTTATTTGAGCGATGAAAGATTTCAAAGTTATAGGCGATTAACTTGAGCGCTTAGCGAATTTGCCTTAAGTTTAACTTCTTTTAACTTATAAATTCTTTAAGATTATCGTAATTTAATCACATCTTAATAAGATAAGCATTGCTCTTTAGATAGTGTCTTCATTGCTTAAAAGCGACTACAATAGCTAGCAATTCTTGATTATGCGTCTTATAGTTTTGCTCTATTAAAATTATCTTTCGCGATTAGAACGTTATTGGACGCTAGTTTTTGTTATTATTTTGTTAACTTAAGATGCTCGCGATTGCAAAATTAGACGCATTAATCTTTACTCTAATTTTCTTGCTTAAATTGTAGTGATAAAGTAGTGAAGTCGACATAAAAATGTCGCAAAGCTAGCGAAACGTCTACTTTGCTTCATTTGATCAAACGAAAGAATTAAATTTCTTGTTATTCTTACTTTCTTTTAATAGACTAGTAAGAAAAGCAACTCTTTTCGAATAGTAATGTATAAAGCGTCTATAAAAGTTTACGAAGTTCAAGAACACTTGAAGCTCACGATAAGTTTTTGATTTAAACTACTTTTTGATCGTTTTAATTCTTTTTAAGTTTATCTATACATCTTCTAAGAACATAATGAAGCTTAGAAATTCAATCTTTGTAGTGTTAAACTTACACTTCTTTAAACTAATGTATAGCGAATATTTGCGAAGACGTTTTAACATCTTTCTAATATAACGTTAATGCTTCGTCAAATCATTGTTATACATTAATATATTATTTATATAGATTACGCAAATTACATCAATTAGCTCTCGCAACGTTTTATTGATGTAAATCTAGAAAGTTGCGAATGCGTTTGCTAGTTTAAATGACATAACTTAATACTTGAAATGTTTATAGCGCATGCGAAACGTCGTCTTTTATTTATTATCGCATTTAATACGAATGCGATAATAGACGTTCTTTAGATTTAAGACAATAAAGCGCTTTGCTTCGCATAGACGATCTAGCGTTTTCGTAATTAGAAGCAATGAATAACAATTCTTAATAGTAATTGCGTTTAGATTTCTATAATCGACGCATAAACGTAATTTATCGTTCGATTTTGATACAAATAGAATAGAGACGTTTGCAAACGAAACTAAATGCTTAATCCAATCTTTAACTAATATATTATCGAGATATTGCTAGAGTATTGCTAGCTCGTTCTATGAAAAATTATAAAAAGACATAAAAGATGACTCTTTGTCATTCTAAAGCTTAATGACATGGTTTTCTCTTTCTAATTCTAATAGAATTTTAGTCAATTTCTCGTCATAGATATCTTTTAGATCTCTTAACTCTTTAGAAATTTTAGACTTCGTTGATTTTTTGCTTGACGTCTTCGTAACGCTAGCGCAAACAATAGCATAAATTGTGCTATGTTTGACGAGATCTAAGACAAATTGCTTAAAATTAATTATTTTCAATTTTTTATTTGCGATCTTAAATCGCTAACTTTTTATCTCTAAATTAATCAATATGTCTTGTTTGACTAGCATTGGCATATCTAATATAAGATTAGAGCCCATATATTTAATTAAGTAGAATAAGATAATGGATTCTCGATGTTGATCTCACGAGTCAATTAGATAATAGATCAACTTATAGACGTCGTAATAGTAACGATTATTGTCATCAAGAAAGTCTAATGTTAATAAAATAACAAATGTGAATTGCAATTCCCATTGCATTACGTAGACATAATTAATAAGATTTAGCTTAGTTCTTAAGTCGACTAGATCTATAACTTGACGTTCGTCATCAAGAAATTAGATTCAACCTTTTACTAAGATTGAATTCATTGCTTCTATTTGTTTTTTTTGCTTCGTTTGCGAGACGTCGACGAAGCTTGATTTTTTTTCGCATTAATTGTAGTGATAGCGACAACGATAAACTTGTTTCATTTGTGTTTATTAAAACACTTCATTTTGTAATGTCTTTTTTCATGGCATTTAAAGCATTTTATACAACTCAAATATTTCGCGTCATTAATCTCGTAGACTTGCTTGTGCGACGTCAACAAGTCTTTAAAAGTATAGAGCTTCTTGTTTCTAATAAACTTGTTGATCTTATTTGAGCGACAATTCTCGTAAGATTTATCTAAAGAGACACTAGAATTTTTTGTTATTCGTTAATTGTTAAAGCTACTTAAGTCTACTTTGCGAATGCGATTTAGCGTTTGTTTTTGCATAATAATTATAGCTAAAAGCTTATCGCGAGTGTCTAGTACGTTATTGATGTCTAGAATCTTCACTTTTAAATTCAACTTAAGCTTAATCAAAAATATATAAATTCTATGCTTTTTTAAGAGCGACAATAAATGAGTCTTTAGCTCATTTAAATATTTCTTAAAGGCAATTATCTTTTGATTTGACTTTTGTTTAGCGTTTTTTTATCTTTCATAGATGAGAAGACGACAATTAGCAAAATTAGCTATCAAATTTAGTAAAAACTTTCTAAATTCTTCAAAGGTTTCGTTCTTTAGCTTAGCGCCATTGTTTGTTCTTAAATATTATTGCGTAGTGACGTCATTTTTCAAAAATAACATACAATAGAGAATTTTGTCCTTATTCGTAATAAAATACGTTAAAAATCGCATTATGTTAATGTCGATTTTGCGAAATTAAATAATATGTTTACTCACGTTTAAACTCTTGTATAATTTTAGCTTTTTAAACTTTAGAAACTTAGACATAATTAACGACGATATAATAGCGATTTAAGAAGCTTGAGAGTTCGTTTCTTCGATCGCTATAACTTGAGTCTATTGAGCGTTTCGCAAACTTCAAATCTTTGTTATCAACGTTTTAATTTGTTGATATAAAGTTAAAGTTTTAATCGTATTTGAGCTATTATCTTCGTTAACGTCATGTTAATAACGATTGTTTTTGTTAACGTTTTGTGAACGATTGTTGTCTTGAAGAAAATCAAACTTCTCGAACTCTAATTTAATAGTCGAATAATCGTTATAACTTAAGTTGTTTTGATTCAACATAATGCTATTACGTCTTAAGTCTTTCTTTTCGAAAGATAAAACGATTAAAATTGTAAAATGCGAATGCGTTTATTGTTCGTCGACGCACTAAAATGTGAAAGACGTGAGATATAATAGACTTTCATTACTATGTCTCAATTATATGAGGTAGATAGTGGTAAGACTAATCGTTGAAAAACAACGAAGAACGAGCTTTTTCTCTATCTAATACTCGCCATTACATGCGAGCCTACTTCTCGTTTTCTAACTCGAAAAGAGAAGTCATACGATTTAGAACTTTTATAGACAATTGAGATCACGTGCTTTGTCATACCCTAAGACGCTAGCGCGTCGATGGCGCTATAGACATTACATTGACGCGAGATTGCGAATTAAAATTTATATAAAAAAATCAAATATAATGACATTAAAATTTTCTACTTACGTTTATTTGCTTTATTGAAGATTAATTATTTTTAAACAAATATTTTCGTTTTATATATAATTAGCTACTTCAAGCTCTAACACTTTTAAAAAGACAAAAATATTTTTGTCTTATAATAAGAAATCGAAGCGACAAGTTTGCTACAATTATCGAAGTTTCTACGCATTTTGCATTTGCTCTATGAAATCGAACTAAATTAGAAAAGTTTATTAGCGTCAACAAATTTAAGTATTATCTTCGAACAACAAAATGTTATTTAACATTAATTGCTTTTGCTAATTTATATAATTTGAAAAAAATATTTAAATATATAAAAGAATAATACGTGAGACGTTGTTAAATATTGCGCTATAATAATTGATTCTTTAATTATTTTTTAAGATCGTTAAGAATTGTAAAAAGTTGTCACATTAAATCTTTAATAACGTTAATCTTTTATATAAATTTGAATCAAATAGTTTTTAATAATGATTGTAAAGTTATTTTATTTGCGATTAATTAATTCGAGCAAGTAAACAAGTTCGCTATTGAGCACTTGTATAAATAAATAATTTTAAGTATATTCTTGATAAACTTGTCTCTTATAGATTGAAGTAGACATAAAACATAATGTTAATTTAAGCGTCGCAATTTTATTTAAAATAGTAACGTAATTCTATTACATTATTAATCTATTAAATCGTCTTATTGTAATATTGTTCGATTTAACTTTTGTAAATATCTTTATTTTTGCTCTCTTTTTCTTTTTTTTATATACGTAACAATAGTATTTAAATACGATGTTTATCATTTTTAATTAAAGTTAAAGACGAAGATTCTTATAAAGATTGTGAAGTCTATTATCTTTTTTAAAACTTAATTTTTATAAAGACATAATATTAAATTTTAAACGTAATATTGTATAATATTAAAGTTATCATTCTTATTAAATTTTAACAATACAATAAGAAGCTAATCAAGAATCGTATAGCAATAAATTATTTTGTTCAAAAATTTTGCTAGCATAAAGTGTAATTATACGAAACACATTATAGTTAATTTGTTACTATGTTAACATTAAGATATTACGTTAATTTCGAATTGTATCTCTAAAATTATGACAAGCTTCGTTTTATTCGCGCTTATTAGTTTCTTAAGATTATATATATTTAAACTAATTAGATAGTTGTTAACAACTTCTAGATTCTAGTTCGTTTATAATTTTTATAGATTTTTTGTTATATAAATATCGTGAAGCTTGTTGCGTACACTTAGACTAGTTTAAGACTCTAAATTTATTTCTTTTGTTTTATGAAAAATAATTTTGACACAAGCTTTATAATTAGCGTTTCTAGAGACAAAGTAAATTGCAATCGCAATTTTTGCGTCATTTTAACGTTGTATCAACATACTATTTATTAGAGATTAATAAAGAAGAAGTTGCAAAATTTAGTGTGATCGTTGGGTCGAGTTTCAACTCGATCGAGTTAACTCGCCCAACTCTAACCTTAAGATCAGGCAAATTTCCTAGCTTAATAGGGTGAGGCGAGCGAAGAATGCGCGTCGAGTGTCTAATTTGATTTACTCGATCACGTAACGTTACGTGACGCGCTAACTTGATTAAGCTAGCGCAAGGGTTTACATTAATCATATGCGATTAGCGTAGATCCTGCGCTAGCTTAATCGAGTTAGCGCGTAGATAAGATAAAATAAGATAAGCGAATGTTAACGCGACGAAGTTAGCTTAAATTCTTGGCATTAACTCGACGAAACCCAACCCTAGGGTCGAGTTCGCGCCTTAACCCTGGCCCAACCCTACGAGGCCCAAGAGGGTGGATTGGGTTGAGAAAAAAGTGTTCGACTCGATTCAACGATCACACTAGCAAAATTTAACGTATAAAAAAATCAATTTTAGAAGTTTGATGTATTAAAGATTATATATAGAAATGCAAAATACAACGTGCGAGATAATGTGAGTCATCAAGTTCGAACTAGGTTCTTGGCTCGCTAAGACTCGATTTAGGTTAAAAATCTTGATCCAAGTATTCGAGTCAAGTCAAAGAGTAAATATGAAGTACTTAACGTATAACTTGGTTCAACTCGTCAAAACTCGAAAAATTTAGATTATTTTTAAAAAAGTGCATTAATCAACTTAATCAAATTGATTAATTTAATTAATTTGTTTATAATATTATATAGTAATGCATTTAGATAATGCATTTGTACGTTATTTGTGCGTTATTATTTTTAAACTATTTTTAGTAATTCAAATAATGCGAATTTTTTTAAAAATAGAAAATCTTGGCATTTTGACGTCATTTTCGATTGCTTGGCGAGTCGATCGAGTTAAATTAAGAAATCGTTGATTCGAGTCAATTCCAAGTTGAGTCAAGAGATTGATATCAAGTATCTAGATCGAACTAGAATGTTGATATCGAAACCTAATCCAACGATTAGTCTACGTAGTTTAAAACATAATTAACGAAAAGAAAGCTATTATTTGTTCAATATATTATACGTTAAAAGGGCTATTTTATAGTTGTTATAAATTTATTTGAGCGAACGAAATAATAAAAACGTAATTGAAACATCGATTTAAATACACATTGTACAAACATTTTGTCATTTGATTTATTTAAGATTGCATTTCTTCGAAAAACATTTAAAGTTAATTAATGTATTTAGTCGAATAATTAATTCGTACATAAAAGCGTTTTACTTCGACAAATCTATTTCTTTTTTTTACTCTAGCATCATATGTTAGCATTCATTATATACTATTTTAAATTAAAGAACTTATTAAACTTTTGATGCGTCGATTCTTTAATAAAGATTATTTATGAACAAGATGTTAACGTCGTTACGAACGCTTATGTTAAACATAGCTTTAACTTCGATTTCGATATTAGTCTCACATTGCGAACGTGAAGACAACAATGAAAAAAAATGAATTAATTTATCGACATTTAAAAGGCTTAAACGATTGCTATTAAACTAAGTTTAACTTAATTAATCGTTTGTGCTCAATTAATAGACGAGATTTTCTTCAATTGAATCGTAGCTAATAATGAGAGCGTTCTAGTTAAAGATATTATTAACTACGATTTGCTACATTTCTTGTTAATTTATTTCGTATCTTTTTATTGCGATGTCTTGCGTTTTGCGTTTCTTATACTTTGATTCTTTCTTATATATATAAGACGATTTATTTTTGTCTAGTTTTTCACGACAACTATTATTAAAAGTAATTATTGTGTTAACGTTAAATCGCAAAATGTGCATTAAGTCTTACGATTACAAGTCGATTAAACATAATAAAGAATTACGTTGTAAGAATCGCATCTTAATTCAATTCTAAACAAGTTCGTTGCGAGTTATTTAACGATATTATGTCTAAAGAATTGCTAAAATTCTTGCAAGCATTCTTAGCTTATTTAGTGTTTATTAATTATTGTTCGCAATTACTTGAAATAATTTAAAATAAACATTACGTTAATCTAGCGAATGTAATAATGTCGTAAATTTAATTTATTAATTTTTCGAATTTGTCGCTCATTATTGAAATACGCTTCTTTAGTAACACATTGTCGCTCTAAAACGTTTAAATAGCAAGCACGAAAATAATAGATTTAGATTCGCTTAAAATTTATTTCTTAAAAAATTTAATATTTAAAGTTAAAGTCTTACGCTTTATATTCGTTCTCGAATTCTAAATGTTATAGCTATTAACTTGAATTACTTGACAAATATAATAGACAAATCTAAAACTAAAAGACATTGCATTTTTTAACGAATTAAGAACTACAACGACAAACGCATTTTAAAACATGTTTGTGAAGCCAATTCACACACACAAATGTCAATTATTATCGATTTTCTTAATTAGAAGCTCTTTTCGTCTTGACAACGCATCGTAGATTCGATTTTATCAAAATAAAAAACGCTAAAATTTATAAAGCCCAAGAAGAGAAATTTTGTTTCGTTATCGTTGAACGAAGAAATTAACGAAGAAGTTCTTTTTCAAATTAATAACTACGTATGTTTCAAAATTCTAATATTGAACAAATTCGCTCACAATTAATAAATCAACTTGTTGAAATACAATATTACTTATTAAGAGTAATGAATGGCTATAAATATAATTTTAACTAAGATAAATCAAATGCCTTAAATAAACGAGTATTTTGCTTCAATCGCAAAGATACAAAAGCAAATAACAATTATAGTAACAAAAATAACGTATAATGTTCTTTTTTGTTCTAAATAGTCTTAGGTTTTAGTCTTTATATTTTAGCTATCATGTAATAAGAAGCTTAATCTAACACTTCTATGCTTTTTAGTTAAACGATAAGAGAGAAAAGATAAAAGCTAGGACAATGAGTCATTGAGCAAAACGCACAATAATAGTTATCTAATTTTAGTAAAAAGTCAAATATATAAGAAGTAAGACTTGTTAACAATTATATTATTATTCACAATTTTACATTTTTTAGATTTTCGTTTCGTTTCTTTATTGCTTTAAAAATAATTTATTTTTTTAATATTCGTTTCGTTGCTCTAAATTATTAATTCGTAGTCTTATTTTTAATTCGCAATCAACATTTATTCGTAAAATCTTTTGTTTTCGCTTTTACGTCACATTTCTTTAAAAATTATAATAAGTTGCTTAAATCTTTTATGTCTTTTAAGATAATAATCGTAAGATTGTTTTAAAACAATTACGCATCAAATTGTCAAAAATGTATTTAACAATTTAATTAAAATGTTTTTCACGAATTTTATCGTTATGAGAAAGCGATACGTTTGCAAGTTGAAAAACTTCAAGTTTAGATAACTTAACTTCATGAAATTCTTTAGCATGCTAATAGCAACGCGCAAAGCGATCGAATAATTTTTAACAAATTATATAGTTATTTTCAAGAGCTTTAATACAATTATAATGTATCGAAAGTTGCAAGAGTCAAATGTAAGAATTAATTGTACAAAGAGCGTCAAAAGCATCGTTTAATCGAAGAAGCTCTTAATTAAAAACGACATTACGCGAAAGAAGTCAAAAAAATTTGAAATAAATTTGAAGTGCTTACGTTCGTTTAAAAGAAATTTTATCTTGAATCTTTAATTAAGACTTTAAAAACTCTACACAAGAGAATGTTATCTCTTAAAATATTGTCGATTTGTTACTAGAGTTAAAAATCAAAGAAGTTAAGATTGCTAAACTAAAGATTGCATCAAATGAATCGTAGTTTAAATTAAAACTCGCATGAACAAAGATTAACAAATTGAACGAACAATTAAACATTTAATAAATAAAGATCAATTCAAGTCTTTTTAGAATGCACATAACGTTTAACACTAAATTAATAAAGAAGAAGTTTAATTGACAAAGACGCTCATAAAGATTTTGATCAACAATAAAGAACAATAATGACAACTTACTAAGACGTATTTTAAGCGAAAATACGAACAAACAAGTTAATACTACAATGAAGATAAAGAATACTTAGTTAAGATTTATATCGCGTTATCGTATTATAAGTCTAGCGTTTTAATGTTTATTTTTTTATTTTATGTAATATTAAGACGTGATACTACGATCTAGCTTTTAAGATACTTTTCAATACGTACAAAATAATACAAACATGTCTTAATTGTCTTATAATTTCTCTTTTAATATTGCGAGTTATATATTATTTATCTTTGTTATTGGCATTCTTTGTCGTTTACTTGTATTAATTAATCGTGTTTTAATGATTTAATAGCTTAAATTTTTTTTTCGTTTTAAACGTTATTAATGTTTAATAACTTGCAATCGCTTTGCGATCAACAATTGTTTAAACTTCGAAAAAATAGTCTCGAATATTAATATAAACTTAATTTTGTTACTTTTATTTCAAGTTTAAAAGACAACAACAATTTTATTTTTATTCTTTTTCATTGTTATATTTGATATTATTTCGAGAGTAAATGTTTTTTATTCATTAAAATGAAGATTAAATTGTGTAATGACGCAAGAATTCACGTAGTTGTAAAGACATGTTTAAATATTTTTCATATTACTAGATTTCGAATAAAATACTTAATACGTTGTCTCTTCGATATTAACGAAAAATAAATTGTTGTACGCGACATTAATATTATATTTAGCAACAAGATTTTTGTGAACAACATTAAAAACTAAATTAATTAATAAGTTTAAACGTTCTAAGACGTTTAACGAATTTAGCTAAGATATCTTTTGCGACAAAAAAGATTTATAAACTAGTAACAACAAAGAAAACTTATAAACTTGCGACAACAAAAAAGACTTATAAACTTGTAATAACAAAAGAGACTCACAAACTTGCAACAACAAAAACTTATTAACTTTGTTGTTTTTGTTATGATGCGTATTGTTTTAACTTAAGTTAATCATTTAAACTTTATTCGAGTTTCTATTCGTTATTAATTAATTTTTGGCGTTCGCTTCTTTTAAAATGTCTATGTTTATTAATTTATTAAACGCGATTTCGTTCGTCATTTTTAGTAAAATACTCGTTAAATTGTTTCAATTGTTTCTAATAACAAGACGCTAGCGTTTCGCAAATCTTTCAATAAACTTCATGACGCATAAAGAGAGATAAGACAAGAAGTTAAACGTTTTCGAATTAACATCAAGAACGATAGATTTGCTTTGCGTAGCATTTAAATTAATAAACATACTAAAATTAAAGAAGACACAAAAGATATTATAATTAACAATGAAATATAAAAATTTTAACGAATTAATTTTGTATATATTAGAGAAGTAAAATTAGCTTTTAATAGATAAGTAAGAATTTTCATAGAGTTTTTCGCATTAATATTTCGTTGCAAGCTCTTCGTTTAAAGTAAGTTTAATATTAATTATTTTAAAGACTCTTTTTAATGTAATATTTTAAAGTATGTTGCAAATTTATGTTACGAAACTAATAAAAATATCGATAGATATAAAATAATATTTAATAGGGCGAGCTTGTTGCAAGAATGTCGAAATTATTTTAACGTTTAAATCTTGCGCGATAAGTCTTTTTAGTTGCGAAGAGTCGAAGCTAAGCTTGTTAATCAATTGAGTTAATCTATGTAGACACTATTTATATCAACGATTTAATTAACAACTTTGTTTTGTCAAAATTCTTTCAAGAAACTATAGCAATCATATTTAAAAAATAACGTTATAAGAATATTTAAAGCTAACAATATTTACAATTAATCGTAGCTTTTTCGTTGTTTTTGACGCTAAACTAGCACTAATTGCGATTAAAAACTAGAATCGTATTATCTTGTTAATTTTGATTAAGAAATATTTTAAAGAAGGCGATATATATAGACTCACAATAGTTGGGCGAAAATATATTGCGCATCACTTTTACGCTAGATTCTAATTACTTCGCATTCTTAAAAAAGATAAATAAAAATAAGATAATGCATGTAATTTTTTTCAATTAATACAAAATTCTTTAGCGCAACGTTGCGTTCATAATGATAGAAAATAGCGTTCTTTTATTTATTTGCTCTTGTACAAAATTAAGATCTAAGTACAACAAGAACAAATTTCGTGTTTGTAACAACTAAATAATTTTAAAATTTACTAGACATTTGCAATTGTAATTTTCTTCAAGTATTAAGTTTTGTTGTGTTTAAATGTAACAAAGATAGCATTTTAGCTTCTAGCAAATACAATAAATAATTATAATATTCGTACTTAAATACAAACTTATTTTAAGACATTAAAACGTTTTAATTTGTAATGCAAGTTAAAAGTCTAAGAAAAGCAATAAATTATTTAATGCGTTCGTTGGTAATTTTAACTCTAATTTTCTTTACAATTGTTTAATATTCTTTTTTTTACATTTCGAGAGTCTAACTAGTTATTATTTTTCTTTATTTGAGTTCTCTTTAAGCTAACTCTAACGCAAGTGACGATAAATGTTTTTATCGCAAAAGTTGCGTTCGTTTACATATTTTTCTCGTAAATCGCGATACATGAACTCGCTCAAATCTATTCTTCAAAATTTAGCAATTGTTCGTTAAAAATCAAGACATTAATAAACTCTTAATATATAAATCGATAATTTAACATTTGTTTTTAAATAAAAGAATTTGTTAAGTTGCGACAATGCGATGCTTTTCGTACAAACAATTTAGTCTCGTAGATTGTAATAATTGAAGCTTTGACGAAACTTTAATGATTAAGAGTTTCGCATTAATTAGCGACGACGAACTTAAAATCTTTTAAAGTATCGCATCGTTAATAATTGTTAAAATTCGATATTTTTTTTTTAGTTTTAAACAACTTTTTAGCTTGAATATTTTGATCAAACGCATTACGTTTTTAGAATTTAAATACAAACTTAACGACACGTCTTTAAACTCTTTGAACAATAAGTGTTTAAAATAAATTTTAACACTATCTCGAAAACTTAAAAATTTATTCTTTAGTTGTCGAATCTCGTTCTTTATGTCTTAAGTGTATTAATAATAGTTAAAGAATTATTTAATGTCTTAATATAAGTTGTAACGAAAAGTCTAATGTTTTGAAGTTTGTTTCTTGGCGCTCTCTTCTAGCTTTCGATTTTAATTTTTTTTTCGTCATTGTTTTTAGTAGTTGTCATAAAATATAAAATCTAAATTAAAATTAATTCTTTTAAGCTATTTATCTCGTTAGCATTTTGTAATTAATATAAGTTACAATTTAACTTAAGATATCAAAACAAACTTTATCTTCATTCTTATTATTATGAATTTTTATAATTATATATTCTAGCTTCAAATTAATAATTAAGAGAAGACTTTCATTTATTATGTCGATCGCGTTGTTAAAGTCTTTAATCAATTAATAGTTGCTTAATCGCAATATTTTTTTATGATTTGCTTTCTTAAGCGCAAGCACAAAATAATTGTTATATGTAAACTCTTTTTTTACAACAATTTTAAGCGTAGTTATTGTAACAACTTCGTTAATCTTCGACTCAATTTCGTTACTATTAAATTAGACTTTTCTCTATTGTTGCTAAACAATAATTTAATGTTACTTATTTGTTAATTAATACATTCGTTAATTTATTATTATAAGAACGTTCTATTTATTAGTTGATTAAGTAGTTAAAAACATAGCACGATCAATACGTTTTACGATCGTCTAATATTTTTGTTTTGTAACGTTATTTATTTTTTTGCTAAAGATTTTGACGAGTTGCTTCAAGTTGCATGTTTGCTTCAATTATAACTTTGCGTTCGAAGCGCATTCTCTTTACTTAAAATTATTTAATTACGTATTATTATTGTTGCGAAGAAAAAAACGAATTCGATAACTTATAGTTTTCTAGATTTGAAAAATTTGCGACTCGATTTATAACAAAAAAATATTGTTCGACGTAGCGAGATTTTCGTTTCGATTACATTTATGCGTCTTGTTAAAACTTAAATTTTTTCATTAATATAATTTTAACAATTAAAAAAAATTATCTTGAAAGAAGCAAACAAAGTACGAACGATACGATTTAAGAAAAGAGTTTTGTTTTTAGCGAAGCATATTTAATGTTTGTTACATTAAGTTGTTTAATATACAACATTATTTGTCACTAAGTTATTCGATTTCATTGTTAAGAGCAAATTAAATAACAAATTTCGACAAGATTATAAAACTTATATTTGTGTCTTTCTTAACTTAGTTAGACGCTACTTTTTTTTAATAATTATTATGAACAAATTTCTTATCTTTAGCATTATTATGAACGTCTATTTATTAAGAATGCATTGTAGACGCTTCGTTTGTTCAAATTATATTATGTTAATTTGTCTCGCAATTTTCGATTTTTAACGTCTTTTTTAATCGTTGTATAGATAACATTTTTTTCGTATCTTTTAAAAAACTTTCGAATTCGACAATTAAGTCGTATTTCGCTATTTTATGTTCGAAAAAACATTGACTACGTAATTTCAAGTTATTGAAATAAATTTGCAAAGCTTAACTTTGCTACGTACAAAAGCTTTTAAATTAAATTCTAAGTATTTGAAGCAATTGCGAACACATCTTACATGTTTAAACTATTTGCGAAAAAAATTCGAATACGTACTAAGTTGTGAACATGTAATCTATAACATTTGTCTTTAAATCTTAAAATTAAATTTAAAGAATCAAAAATTATGTTTTCGCGTTAACGAATGTGTTATTTGTTCTTAAGAGATATTCGTTGTTAAAAGAGTTAAATTTGTGATAATTAATTTTAGAATTCTTAGCATTAACAATAATAGCATTCGAGACGTCGTATCTTTGAAGTTTCTTCGATTTTTGCAAAATATTATTAAGTTAATTCTTTTTATTTAAGATTTTTTCAATTAGATATTTGACACAAGTTCGAGTAAGCACTAATGTATATTTTTCACATTATACGCTAATTAATGTTGTAAATAATTTTATTGTACTTAATATATTTATTAAGCTTTAAAATATTAATTATTGTACAAAGATTTTTAACACTTTTATTCGACAATTCTTTAACGTTCATTTTATTAAAGAGCGAGACTTTTTTTCACGAATGCGAAACTATTTTCGATATTAGCTTAACGATAAATGTTACAACGTCGTTGTTTTGAAAAAAATGCTTAAAAGTATCTTTAAAACAAAACAACAAATATTCGATATTAACATTTAACGTATTTTGAGTTGCAAGATAACAATAATAGCAACAACTTTATTAAACGTCTTCGCGTACTTATTTATTAATTATAACGATAACAACATTAAAGAAAGAAATTACGATTTGTTTTAAATAATTTTTTAAAAAGACTTTGTTAAGTTAATTTATTAATAAAATACAAACATGTGCGATTAAAGAAAATCAAGAATAAATTATTTTTATAAAAGACGTAGATCTTTTGTTTGCAACTTGAAGATAACATTATTAGCTTACACACTTTGTAGTGTTTGAGTTACATTGATCGCTTTAATGTAAAAAAATTATCTTTTATTTATAATCTTTTAATTATTTACAAGTTATAGACTTTTCTAGCTAGCGAAAATCAACAACATTGATTCATTTTAAAATAACAATTTAAAGTATAATAATTCGATCGATTTTGCTTTGTAAGAAAGTCGCAAACTATAATATTCTTTTATTATTTTAAATATAATACTATTTTTGAGAATTAATTTAGAGAAGAATGCAAAGTTTCCTAAAGTATCTTATTTTCGTCACGTGTTTAACGACGACTTCATTTCACATTTATGTCGCTCATTTATGTTCTCTTTTAATAACGAACGTATATGAAGAAAGCTTCGCAATCGCTCAAATAATAACGCAAAAATTAATTATTTTCGTTTTAACATTTTTATTAGCGAAGATGAAACAAAGATTAACGACATTAAATAGATAAAAAAACTTCGTCAATATATGCAATTGCAATCAAGCGATTACGACATTAAAATTAAGATTATTGTCGCACTTTTTATAACGAGTTTCTTCTTTAAACTAGAGATTGTTTCTTTGTTAAAGTTAAAACATTATAAGTGTCAAAATTTCGTTCGTTGTCAAAATAACAATTAGATAATAATCGTTGCTTTTTTTCGATTTCTAGAATTTCATTTAGAACTTAATACAAACACAACGACTTTAAAAAAAGTATCGCAAAACAATATTTGCAAAACGTATTAACTTTATTATAAAAAAATCATTGTGCGAATACGTTATTTAGAAAATATCGTTAATTTATACATCAAATACGATGTTACGAAGCGTCGAAAAATTAGTGAATTTTATCATAACATATCATGATTTATTTAATAACAATAATTGACATTCGAATTTAATTAAGAGAATTATAAATTTCTTAATTAATTGCAATGTTTAATGTGTATTAGTTAGCGCAAACTAGATTCAACGCGAAAACGAAAACTAGATTGTATTATTGTTTCTCGCAAACAACTTCAATTTACGATCAATTTTATCACGAAAACGAACGCATAATTGTAGTAAATAATTAGCAACAATAACTTTAATATCTTTGCTAGAAGTTTAATCAAGTTACAACATTTAAAAATACGATTTACATTCGAATTAAAATTGTGATTTCTTACATTGACGACATAGCATTAAATTAGTTAAAGATTAGTTAATTTCGTCTTTTTGCACTTTAAAGAGACTAGACAATTTTAATAATTTAATTAGATTACAACTTAAAGTTGTAGTCTATAACAATTTTCTTATTTCGCGAGTTACGACGTTCGAATTATTATATCTCTACTTTAAAAAAACGAAAAAACTTGTCTATAGCGCAATTTAATCGAACGCACAACAATCAAAATAAACTTAAACATATAAATTGCTCTACGTCGTTCAAACTCTTATTACGCGTTCTTCGATTTATGTGCTTAAGAGATTTGTTAAACGATGCACTTATTATTCTTTTAATAAGTTCATTTTTTGAACTAGTGTTACGAATTAGTTTACGATTCGAAGTTAATCTTGACGCACTACTAGTTTTATTTAAGTGAAATCTTTCTTACGTTGTTCGCATTAGAATAGCTTAATTTTGAGATTTATTGTAGTTTCTATTAGCGTAGCGTTAAACGAAACGAAAATCTTTAATTCTTTAAAATAGCGAAACGCATTAAAGATTTAAATTGCACTTTATTTTGCACAAGCAATAAAAGTTTTTTCACATTTTTATTTTTGCAAGTTTATATAACTTAGTGTTAAATAAGCTTGCTAATTATATAATATAATCTTTTTTTGTTTTTGTGAAATTGTTATGTTAAGTCTATTATATATCATTTTGACAGAATGAACGATTATAAATTTATATTTCTTTCGTCGTATAATACGATTTCTTTGTTATTTTTGCACTTTTTTTATGATTTGACAAAACAAATTTAGCAAATCTTAAATACGTTCGATCTAATCTTTTTTGTAGTGCAAAAAATAATTGTGTTTTTAAAAAAAATTCGTAATTGATTGCTTAGTGCTACACATTGTTAAGTTATTGCGATTGATAAATTTAAAGTCTAAGCAATTAACGTTTTAATTAAATATCTTTATAAGTCGTTTAAAACTTAAACTTCTTACTTTATTCGTCTTTGCTTAAAGATTTTTGTCAAAATAATAAATTTAAATCTTCGAGACTATAGTCGTGTAATTACACACTAAAAGACTTTATAAAAGCATTTTTTTTAAATGTCTCTTTGTACGAATTTAATCAATGTAGACGCTTCGTTTATTTAGCGATAGCATGCTTTATTTTTATTAACGTCGTTATTTGCAAATTTAATGATCAAGCTTATTTGTATTAATATAGTGCTCTTTTTGTTACTTATGCTAGCATTGAAGATAATTTTAAAAATAATTTTGTTTAATCTTTACATTAAGCACAAGCTTTAATAATAACTAGCGAATCATTAACGCAAAATAATTGACTTAAATATTATTATTAGCGTACTTAAATACGATATATTGTTAAGAAATAAAGATGTTGTTCGAATTTGTAATCAAAATACGAAGACATTACTTGTTGCTACTAGAAATGCGATAAAAAGCGCTAATGATTCGTTTTTGACAAAATAATTAAAAATAATTACTTTTGAAATGAAGAAATAATTTTGAAAAGACTAAATACTTGCACATCTTATATTAAATCAATTTATTTAATCTTTTTTTTTCAACGCTTAGACAAGATTTTGTTCTCGTTAAATTTTGCGTTTTTTGCTCGTTGCGTTTTTGTTATTTAACGATAAAATTTATTATTTCGTCGTTGTTGCATACTTAGATTTAGAGATTGCATTACTTTTACTAAAAAGAACGTTTCTGTAAATAATTTCGAAAAAGATAAGATAAACGTTTTGTTTATTTTTAAGAATATAATGAGCTACGATAATAATGTTGTATTAATAACAAGATTATTTAATCGCAAATTATAATAGTCGATTTTCGTCTATTAGTATTTTGCATTAACGATATTTTTTTATGTAAAATTAGTAGTTTGTGTTCAAAATATAATTTCACATTTTCAATAAATTAGATCGTTAATATCTCGTTGTCGCACAAATATGTTTTTTCTTATTTAAGCGTTAAATCAATACAATGACTCGATTCTTTAATAGTTAATGTCGTGAGTTTGTAATTGTCGATTCTCGCAATGCATTGTTCTAAAAATTAAAAACTTCGTTTTAATTTTTTAATATTTGAAATTAGCAATAAGCGATCGATAATTATTGCACTTATTTAGAAGATAAAGTTGTTACACTTTTACTTGTAACTAAATTTGTCAATACTTAAGAAAATTTAAAGAATTCGAATATAACAATGTTTTAAGCGATTTAATAAAGAGTCAAATCTAGTTGACAAAAAAATTGAAAATTTAATCATTGTTAAAAATCATAAATCTTTAAGATATAATGTAGAAATTTAAAATTAAGTGTTCGAAGTAAAAGCAATTAAGATTTGTCGAAAAACGCATCTTGATTTAATAATAATTATTAAATAACAAAGTAAAGATTTATAAAAAATCGATAACAAGAATTTCTTAACTTAAATGAACGAATATTTAGAACAAGTGTTTATTTAACGTAATGTCGCATCTTATTTTTTAGCAAGAAAGTAAGTTTGCTAATATTATAATTTCTAGCGCAATTTAAGTTTCGAATATGTCACAACTTATTGCGAAGCTAATATTAATGTCGAAAGCAACAATTGACGCGCTACTACTATCACATAATAAATGATATCTTGCTTTCTTTTCTTTTTCTTCAAGAACGATAAAGTAACAACGTCAAATTACGTTAACTTTAAAAACTTAAATCTCTCGCACGCATTACGCTTAATTTTGATCGACTTTTAAACAATTAAAGCTTAAGATTTGTGTTTAACAATAATAGAGAAACATGTGATGTTTTGTTGCATAACAATTTTTTTAAAGATAACATTAGTTAAAAGTATTTTCGCATTACAATAAATACAAATACAAGAGTGCTTATTGTTAACGACAAGTTTATTTATAACACTATTGTTACGTTTCGTCGATTCGAAGAGTTAATATTGCGCAAAGCGTCAATTTCTATCTTTGCTTATAACAACATTTAGATTAATTTAATTACATTTTGTTTGTTAATTTTATTTCGAAAGTCTTGTCAAAACAATTTTGAACAAAATTGAAAAAATAATTGTTTCGAACGAAATGCGACTCGCGTCAAGAGTCTTAAATAGCTAGCTTATTAATATTAAGCGTCTTATTTTAAAGATAGAAAAACTTAGTAATAACAAAACAATGTCAAAGATCGTAGATTATTAAGAAAATTTCTACGTCGTTAAGCAACTCGATAAACATATATATCGTACAAATAAATATTTTAAGAGCATTAATTATGTACGTAGTTCTTAAATTATCAATTATACAAAATTGTATTAACGACAACAATTAGTCTCACATCTTAATTATTTTTTCAAATAAATTTCTCAAAAATATTGTAGCGCCAATTTTAGTTATAAAATTTGTCAAGTACGAAACACTAAAGAATCTAAAACGAATTACGATTAATAAGATAATTATAACATTTTAATAAATCTTCAATGTAATCTTTTATATTTATAACAACGATTAAGCTTATCGCGACATTAAGTTCGTCAATATTTTTGTAATTTTAAAGTTATTATTATTAACGAAGATAAACGATTTTAAATTAATAAGCAATAAGCAATTAAAAACTCGTTGTAATATAGATTTCTTTATAACGTTAAAAATTTTAAACTTTGTTATCGTGCAACTCTACGACAAAGCAATAAATATATAAACGTTTAATGTTATTATACTAGATTTTTGTCTATTTGCGAGCTTTTCATTACGATTCGATAGCATGTTCGACAACATTGTCGCAAGATAAATTTAGACATTGTCTTAAAATAATTAAGTTATTCGCTCTAATTAAAAGTGATTAACTTAGATGATTAAAGTTATGTTAGTAAATAACTTTAAAGCTTGTTTCTCGACTAATTAAAGTACAATGCTAATGATTAATTGCTTTTTAATCGCGATTCTTATAAAAAAACTCGACAATAATATAAAGTTTTTACAAAATTAGCGAGACGTTAAATTGCTTGCTATGTTAATTTAGATTAAGATTAACTACATTTGCTCACTTTTTGCGATCATTAATTTTGATCGACTTAAATGTGTAAGTTAGCTAATTTGTTATAAAGTAATGCATTAGCTTCGTATATTAAATGTGAACTCTTATATTAACACATTAAGCGAAATGTATATTAGATTGAATTTGATTAAAGCAATTCTTAAGTTAAAAATTAAAGAATCATTTGTATATATTAAAAATTATTTAAAAACAATTTATTTCGTCATCTTTAAATATCTTGTAAATAGAGAGTTATTTTGTGAAACTACTAGTACAAGTTTTTAATAACAATATCACAATTATTACTTTTTTACTTTTTGTCTCGATCAAATATTTTCGCAAGTTCGTTTATACTTTGAATCGTTAAACTTTATCGCATTGCTTTGATTCAATAAATTTTTTTCGTAAAGTAACGAACTTGCGCTTTCAATATAATTGTATTTGTTTTTAGCTTTTTTGTTTAAATTTTTTCGAGATTTGATCGTAAAACGTTGTCGCATCTAGACTTATACTCGTTTCATTTAAAAATATATAATTAGAATGTCGCATTTAATTTGTACAATAATGATAAAATGCATGTGAAATTCTATTAGCAATTGTTAATGTTAAGTGTTGTTAATTATATATAAGAGATATTAAAGTCAATTGTGTTTAGCATTGTGCGAAGAATAAAAATCAAAATTTAATATATAAGATTAATTTTTTAAAGATCGAAGAAAATCGATGTTGAAGTTTAATAATTGTCACATTGTACTTTATTATATATTAATTATCTAAGAATAATATTAGCAAAATCTAGATTTCTTTTTCGTTATCTTTCTAGATTTTTTATTTATCTATTTTTTTTTTCTTTTTTTATGATTTTTGACGCCCAAGCTTAGTTACAAATTATGCGAACATCGTTTAATAAGCGTTGATCTCACATTTTATAACAATGTTAAGAATTAATTATCACAATTTTTGTTAAACAATAAACGTAAATTAAAGAACTTAACATTTAATTAAATACACTATATTTAATTTAAGATTTAAGCTAGCTAAGATAAAACTTATTGTTATAATCGTTCGTTCGTAACGCACTTTTTGTCGATAATATTAACGATCGATTTTTAATAAAAAAAGATCAAAGATTATGCAAGTTGTTATTAGCATATCTTTGATTAACGATACAACTATTATTGCTTCGTTAAATAACGTTAATTTAACGATCGCATATCTAATAAGCTTAAAAACTTAAAAAATGCTTAAAAGACTTTAAGAAAATTAGAATTTTCGAATTATTGTAATTGAGTCGCTAGATGTTCAAATTAATGCAAAAATTATATTAAATTTTCGATGCGTTTAAGATGTAGCGTTCGAGTAATTTAGCATCGTATTTAAAGATTATTTAATGCTTTTTTAACTTGTTTTAATTGCTCACATTTTTGACGCACTTTCTTAAACGTTTTTTATAGTTATTTTAGAATTGTAAATTAAATTTATTTTAGTTAATCAAGCTTTTCTATCGAAGTTGTTATATATGTTCGTTCTTGTAAATTGAGTTTTAATAATTAACGAAAATTAATTAGAGTTGAGCGAAGTCAACTTAAAACTTAAGTCTTACATCGATAAAACATTTTTAAAAAAAAAAGTTTAGCAATGCGACTATAACTAATACAATCTAGATTACGCTATAATAAGTGATAAGTTAAGTAGTAAAAATAACATTAACGTCATTAGAATCTAGATTTATGATAAGATCTACGAAAACGCTCTTTTAATTAAAAGTTTTAAAGTTGATTTCATTATTACAAAGTGTTTTAACTTAGTTTTTTATAAGTTGATTTTGCGTCTATCTTTTTAAGAATTAAGCGAAAATAGCGTTCTTAATTAAGACAAAGCTCAATAAAGAAAATATAACAACTAGAAAAAGAAGCAACAACATAATCGAAAATTAGTTCAATAATAATTAATAGCGATGTGAAAAATTGTTCGAATAAAAACTACTTGTATAATAAAATGTAAATTATAAATTTAGAGCGATACTAAAGATAGAAATCAAGTATTCGTGAGCTTTTTAATATAAATTATCTAAAAATAATTAAGTGAAATTCAAGAGCGTTTGACAAAAATCAAATAAAAAAGAAGAGAAATTCACAATTTGAGCGAATCTCTTAAGATGTTAAATTGTATTATTAAAAACAATTTTAAGAATATTTTAATAAATGACGTTAACAAATTATCGAGTAAATATAAATAAAAAGGCACGTTTTTATTATAAAATAACATAGCAAAAGATTTAAACAACATTCGAAAATTAATTGATTCAATCTTTATTTCTTTTTTAAACAAATCTTTTTTTTTTTTTTTATAACACAAGACGAACGAAATTCTACAATGATTAAGTCAAAATTTAAGAAATTGTTTGAAAAAGTTCGAATAATACGACAAACAACAATAAATAATATATTAAAAGTAGATTAAAGTAAACTCTTAATTATCTTGTTATTTCACGACATCGAAACAACGACTAAAGCAAAAACGAAAGTTAAGATGTTGTTTAACAAGCTTAATTTAATTAAATGCTTAAGTATTAACGATGCGATAAAGATCGCAAAGAGTAAGAATCTTTATTTATTACAACGATCAAGTTAATTATAATTAAAGATTGCGTAAGCAAAGAAAGATCTTAATTCGTTTGCAAATAACGTTAATAAAGATACGAATATAAGAGATGACGCTATTTATGTTGTTATTAAAGTTAAGACACAATTGTCTTCGTCTCTTCGCGTTAAATTGTATCGTTAAGTCGAATTTTAATTAAAGCAATTGATGCAAAACTCGAAGAATGCGAAGATTAAAAACGAATTAATTAAGCTCAACTAGCAAATTATTGCTTAGAACAAGATCGACAAAATAAACGAAAATTAAGACATTATTAACGTTTTGTTCTTTGCGATCAATATTATATTTGCGCAATCGTTTCGATCGAAATTAATGCAAAACTCGAATAACAAGAATGTTATAAACAAGTTACAAAGTTTTTTCAATTTAATCAAACAAAAGGCGAAACAAGTTAATTATTCTAAGAAATGAGCGCGACTTTTGTTATCTTTAAAGAAACAATTTAAGAACTATGATTCGATTTTTCTTTATAACAATTCTTTTTAAGTTATTGAATTAATTCTCTTTTTTAATTATTTCAAGTCGAAGATCGTAAACTTAATACAAAACAATTTTTTCTTTAATATGTAAACTTCGAAAGACAAAATTGTCTTATTTAAGAAAAACGTGAAACAAGAATCTAACAATAACGACGTCGACTTTAATCTTTTAAACGAAAATTACTACAATAACGATAATAACAAAAGCGTCGTTAAGACAAACAATGACGACAACGATAACGAAAGATTTATAACTTTGCGCAAAGTTATGTCTAGAGATTCTAACAACAAGAAAGACGTATTTAAAGAATGATCGAAATACGAAAAGATAAAAATTATTCGTTATAAAACGAGAAACGTTTTGTATTATTGATGAAAATATAATACGATTAAAGAAACGAAAAAGACGAAAGACTACAATCTTAAAAATTAACAAAAAAAGAATAAAAACAATATTAAATAAAATTGAATCAATTGTTAAGTCAAGACGCTACAAAAGATTTGCTAAAATTAAAATAAAAATAATTACGTTAACATCGAAAAGAATTTTTACGAGCTAGATTTTATTAATTACACAAAATAAATTACGTATCAAAAGTTCTCGCATATACTTTACAAGATTATATAAACAAACAATACAAAAACGTGAGAAACTCGAATCACTATAAGACGTCTATTTAAACTTGATAACAAAACTAATAATAAAAAGATTCTAAAAAACGCTAAGCTCACAATTAATTAATACGCGAAAATTAAGCAAGAAGAACGACTCGCTTTAAGCAAATTATTAACATCGAATATCGATATAATCTTACGTTTGAAATTATTAATTTTATTATTAAGACTTGTTGTCTTAACAAAAGTTAAAGAATCTTAAAATGCAAACAAAGCGCCCTTGAAAAAAAGCGTAAATCAAAACAATTTAACAAGATTTCAAGACGAAAAATCTTTAAAATCTTAAGACGTCAAAATGTCGCTATTTAAGTTTATGAAGTTAATGCAAAACGTCTTGTCAAACATTAATATTACGAAAAAAATAGCGAAACTTGTCATAATTTACGAAATCTATTTAGAAAATAAAAATTTCGATAAGAAGTAATAAGAGAGCAATGTTATTAATTGATTAAACTTTTTGTTTTTTTTTATTTCTTTGCTCTTTATAGTCGTTACAACTATACTATAATTAGCTAAGTAAAAATTTTGCTATGCAAGTATTCTTATTTTATTAAACGCTCTTCACACATACTTGTACAAATTAACGTATATCTAACATTGTTGTTTTTAACGTTACAATGACGACTTTTCGCCTAGTTCTTTATTCGATTCTCTACAATGTTGACTTTATGTTTAAGTTTATTTTATTAAGATACATTTTCGTGGCGATTAAACAATGTTAGAACTCAAGAATGATTTAATAATCGTAATAGACTTAAATTAACAACTTGAACTTCTAAAAAAAATAAAAGAAACTTATCTCTTTAAGATATATTCGCGTCGCAATTGACGAATAAAGTGACAAAATAACGATTGAACAATATTAGAACTCAAGAATAATTCGATGATCGTAATAGACTCGAATCAATAACTTAAACTTCTAAAAAAGATAAAAGAAGCTTATCTTTTTAAAATACACTCGCGTTGCGATTGACAAATAAAATGACGAAATAACGATTAAACGATGTTAAAACTTAGAAATGATTTGATGATCGTAATAGACTCGAATTAATAATTAAAACTTTTAAGAGAGATAATAGAAGCTTATTTCGATTGTCAATAAAAAATTTTCTTAGTTATAACATTTGCGACGTTAAAAGTAGCTTCAAAAGTATAGCTTAAAATAATGCTATTAATGCTAAAATTATATTCGCTTAATCAAATGAAAACTTTTTCAAAACTCTTGTATAAAAGCTTTCTAAACGTTAGAGAGATCGTTTATTTTAAAATTGCGAACAATATAATTTAGTTAATAATTTCGACTTGTAAAAACAATTCATTGTAGATTCTTTTTAAAGAACAAAGTTAATTTAACAAATTATATATGTCTCGCAAATTATTATAGAAATACGTTCGAAATACTTGTAAAAAGTAATTATTATTTGAAAAAAACTTGAAGTTATTGTTGTTAAAAAGATCAAAGTTTCTTAAGTTTTAAGCGAATCAAAATGACTTTAAACTTATATATATAATTTACAAAATCAAGTTGTTAAATGAAAGTAATTATAGAAATTAACAAGTTGCGAGAAAATTGCTTATTTAAATTTAATTTTTTTGAATCGATTACATTTAAATCTATGATTTAAACGCTTACATAAACGAACGCATAGAAGTCGAATTAAAATATTGTAAATCATTCTTTTATTATATGTTTGCGTTATGTATTGTACTAGATTTCTAAAGCGAATTTGAGCAAATTTTAATAATATAATATTTATAAGAAACTTTGCAACTATCTTTTTATTCAACGATTAAAAGATATAGTTTAGTATCTTGTTTTTTTTAACATCTTTAATTTAATTATCTTCAATGTAATTATCTTCTACGTTGTTATTCTTGACGTCGTCGTTCTTGAAGTCGTTATTCTTGAAATTGTTATTTTTGAAGTTGTTATTTTTGAAGTCGTTATTCTCGAAATTATTATTAAAATCATTAGTGTCGTCTTTGAGTTCGCTAATGATTCTTAAGATTTTTTCAACGTGCGTTCGATCTTTAACGCTAACGTTAAGCTCGTTTAAGAAGACGTTTATTTGCGACGAAAAGCATTTTAACAAACTTTGTTGTAATAATTGTTAATTTAATCACAATTAAAAATGAAATATACGTTTAACAATTTTTAAGTTATATGTTCGAAGTAGTTTTTTCGTTTTTAAATCTTATTAAGCATTATTGAAGTAATAGACTTAAGTATTTACAAAAATCGATTAAGAGCGATCTCGAACGTTATTGTTATTAAGAATGTAGCAAGACATCGAACAAACAAACAATTAATGCATGCAAATTTTTATCAATTGCTTAAAATATTTTTTACGACAAATGTACTAATTAGAAAGAATGTATAAACGACAATAGTTTCTACTTTTAAGAGTTAAATATCAAAAATTTTAAGCAAGTTTTTAAACAATTCTAGATTTCGATTAAGCAATGCTGCAATGTGCATAATTCTTAACATTTTTAATATTGTTATTAAAGCTAAATTAAGCGATCAAATCTTACATTAAGTTTTGTGTCGTTTAGTAGAAAGTTAAGATATTAGATGAAATCAAAAAGCATAAAACAACTAATGTATAATATAATAAAAATGTATAATGTAATTGCGATACTAGAGATAATTGCGACGCATAATAAGATTGTAGTACATAATAAAACTTTATTGCATATGTCACGTCAATTGCGTGAGCTACGATCAAGTCTAAAAGCAAATAAGTGTTAATACGTTATTTTCTAGAATTCTTAAAATAATCTTATTATTTCATTCGTTTTATCGTAAGTACAACGTTAGCATCGTAAAATAATAATTAATAAATCGAAATCGAAATCGAAATTTAACAAAAGAGAAGATTTAAATGCGAAATTAAAAGAGACTTTTAAGTGTAATAATTAGAATTAATTTTAATAGCTTTAACAATTGTGTGTAGATTGCGAGAATTCTATCTTAATCTTAGAACACAAACTAAAGTGATAAATCTTAATTAAATAAATAGTTTAAAACAATTTGTTTTTAAATCGAACGTAACATGATTTTTTCAAAAATAAAATGACAAAAATTAAAGATTTCTTGAACGCTAAGCATTTTAAATTAAAAAAAAAAAATTTTGATCGCCAATAGATGTTATAACAACAATGAAAGAGCTTAAGAAACAAATACACTTAAAACAACAAAATTAGCAAAAATAATACATAACATAATTCTTTTTATAAGTGTCGTTAAAAGTTAATTTTCAAAAGTATAGTGCTAGAGTTAAACGACAAAATGTCAAGTTTTAATATTTAGAACTTTTAGAGAGAAGAATTTATAAAGAGTTTTTGAGTCAAATATTCTTTCTAGCTACATGCGTATATATGGCGTAAAATAAAAGTAAAATCATGTACGTAATTAATAACATTGGGCGAACAAAGAACGCAACTAATTGCTTAAGTAATAATGACGAAGTTAAGATTAAATTAAGATTAATAATATTTACGATAAATTGCAATAAAAGTCGTTTAATATCGACTTCTTTAATTGTAAGAATTATACAAATTTTATATTATAATAGATTCACAAAAGCAAATTCATTTGTTTTTTCTTATACGTCGTTAAACTCTTTATATAGTTAAAATTTTAATAAAAGCTCAATGTTTATTGCTTACATTCTTTTAACAATCTAGAACAAAATTTCGTTAATTCTTAATTAAGAAGACAAAAAATAAAGAAAAGATTAGCAAAATTAAGCATAACATTAGCATAGCTTAATCAATTTGTAAAAAAGCTTCTTACGTTCTCTATAAAATTGTGTAAAGATTATTATTTTTGTTGTGACACATAATTAAATTGCGCAAACATATCAATTATCTTGCGAATAAGATATGCATTCTTTAGTTTAATAACTATTTTATCGAACATTCGAATTATCTTATTTGTAGAACAATTCTTCTAAATTCTAACGATTCGATCTTGAACATTAAATAATTAGTGCTTCATAAAAAGCAATGATGTAATTAATTAATGTTGCCATTATACGTAGAGAAACAATTAATAATAAGAGATACGTAATATTAGAGTTTTGTAAAAAAGATTTAACAATTTTTTAACACACGTTTTTAATGTCTTAATATACAAGTTAGGCGAACATAAATTGCAATCTTTATATTTCGCTCTATTAATAATTAAGAATAGCGAGCTATTAATAGCTTCGTCTTGTGAAATAAAATTATTATTTCTTTAGTATTGACGTTAACTCTTTAATTCGTAGCATAATTGCGTTCGATTTAATTGTCAAAATTTCACGTGTAATAAAACTTATTATTAATTATATAGCTTCTAATCTTAACAAATTTGCGTATTGAAATTAATGAAAAAGTTTATAACATAACTAATGAGTTCGATTGCGAAGACGCGAACGTGTCTTTTGTTATGTTTAACGTTGTTGCTATAGCTAGACTTAGCGACTTCTTCTTTACAAAATCATTTATTATCACATAACTAAATTAATGAGTAATAAATATAAATTTCGTAAAGTAATAAAAACATAACATTTACATTTATTAACAACAACTAAAGTTTTAATTTAACATAAAATAATTGTCGCAATGTCTTTAGTAGATTAGACAATATATAGCGTTAACGATAATGTCAACTCTTGCTTAATAATTTTAGTGATTAACAACTAAATTAATAAGTACGTAGTTTAAGAAGTTTTACTCTAGATAACTTAATAGGTTTTTAAATTTAACTCTTATATTTATACGAATCAAGATATCGTTAATCACAAAAAAAAATATAGACTCATGATTGTTGCTAATGATGTTGTTGAATCAAACGTCTAAACTATGAATTACAATTGAAATTTTATCGACAATTTGTTTGTTATTTAAAAAGAACATCATTCTTACAAGATTGTTTGTCGCCTAATAATGATCGAATGCTAGAAGAATTAATGTCTTTAAAAAAAAATTAAGCAATTTTTGTATATAAGTTACGCAACTAAAATACAATATCATCTTAAATTATATAAAAAAAAAACGATTAAGATAAAAAAGTTTAAGCAATTTTATTTTTAAAGAGACATTGTGCAACTAACGTTTAAGTTGTTGTCTCGATTTTTTTATCTTAATTTCTAATTTTATGTTTAAGATTAATTTTATCTACATTTAAAGCGTTAGCTTTTGATAAATTTAAATAACATTTATCGAAGATATCTTGTTAGCGTAATGTTAATAATTGCGACTAAGAAAGCTATGAAGATCGCAATAAAATAATAGAAAAATTTTGTTAATTTGATTTTTGTTTCGCGCAATTTTTTTTCGCAATTTCTTAATAATAATTTGAAAAGTAATTTACTTCACGAGCATGCATTACTTGATACAAATAATTGTTACTTTATATCTTTTCGCTCTTATATGCAATGCTATATTCTTTTCTATTATCAATAGTGCTATCGCGTTCTCTAGCGAAGTAATAGTGTATTGCGTTGACAAATCAACACTTTGTACAATACTATTAAATAATAACGTTATAATTTAACTAGAATGACTTGCAATCGCTACGACGATTTTTCTCTATTTATTTTTTTTCGACGATAATTTAAACGATAAGCAAGTTCTTGTAAATCGACGCAACATTTTTAATCAATAAGTAGAATTATAATACGACAATTTTCGATTAATGCAATGAAAGATTTTTGATCGTTATATTAAACTAGAAATTTATTGATTTCTAATTTTAAGAGTGCTCTATTATAATTGTTTGTATAAGACATAGAAGATCTTGTTTCATTAAACGACACGTTAAATTGCTTTGCTCTCATAGATATTTTGCGATTATTTAACAATATTGATTCGACTTCTTGAATATTTTTCTTTAATAAATCTTCGTAGCGATTAGAGATTAAAATAATCTTAATTATACAAAAAGTCATAGATAGTGTGATCGTTAAATTGGATCGAACACTTTTTTCTCAACCCGACCCACCCTCTTGGGCCCCGTAGGGTTGGGCCAGGGTTAAGGCGCGAACTTGACCCTAGGGTCGGGTTTCGTTGGGCCAATGCCAAGAACTCAAGCTAACTTCGTCGCGTTAGCATTCGCTTATTTTATCTTATCTTATCTTATCTTATCTATGCGCTAACTCGATTAAGCTGGCGCAGGATTCAAGCTAGCCCAATTAGGCTAGTGTAGAGTTCACGCTAGCCACGTATGATTAGCGCGTCACGTGACGTCACGTGATCGAGTGAATTAAGTTAGACACTTGGCGCTCATTCTTCGCCCGTTCCACCCTGTTGGGCTAGGAAATTTGCCTAACCCTAGGATTAGGGTTGGGCGGGTTAACTCGATCCAGTTGAAACCCGACCCAACGATCACACTAGTCATAGATTAGTTTTGTCACAAAATAAATAACGTAAAGCTTCTTTCTTCTTGTATTTGACGCTTTGTGCTTAATCTTTTTATTTAACTAATTTTGACTCTCTTAATTATGCGTTGCTTCATAGATTGCTACAAATAAAGCTAACTTTATTAATATCTAGCGACGTTAAAATTAGATAATGTTATTGACTTTAAAAATTATTAGCGATTAACATTTTAAAACGCACATTTGTCGCAAGTCTATATAAGGCACAAAAATATTTATTTAATTAAGAAATCGTTATTTTAGCTTTTTGAATTTAATCTCGTTTCAAAACGTACAATATAAAAGAATCAATTAAGTTATTTAAGATTAGTGAAATTTTCTTATACTAATGTTGTAACAATTGTAAAACAACATTGATTTAAAGAGACACAAAGACATTCTTAATCTTTCGAATTTTTTAATTAATTAACATTATGTTTCAAGCAACGTTGTTAAAATTATTACATTTGCAAAGATACGAGTTAACGAAATTCTAATTAACAATCGTTTAATTATGTACATTTTAGAAACGACGAAATACAATATTAAGAAACAAGTAATCTTGATCTTTATTTAAGAATTCTTTTAACATATAAAATTTATTGAGCATTCTTTGTTTAAAAATCTCTTACATTATAAGATAAAGCAAATTAAGTTAATTGCATCGATCATTTTTAAGATTTAAAAAAATTTGACGTTATTTGTTTAACGTTTGCGATTTTACAACGATTTACGAACAAGTTATAACTATTTACGAACAAATTATATCTTAATCTATCATTTAATACGTATACAAGAATCAAAGAAAGCTTTTAGCGCTTCTACGTAAACTTACGAAACAACGCGTGTTTAACGATTTGCTTGTGACGTTTGTCAAGCATTAGAAAGATTTCGTCATGAATTTCTATATAACTATTATTTAACTTGACATAAACAATTATTAATAAATAAGAAATCAAATTAATATTATAAGAAAATAAAATAGATTTTTCGAAATAAATATGTTGCAAAGTAAATAATTGTAAGATTTAATAATTAAATTCTTTCACAATTTAATGTTGCAATTTATATGTTTTCTAAAGTAGAATGTTCGAGACAAGAAATTTATTAATTTAAGAGACGCACACGATTTAGTATGTCGTAAATCGTTAGCTAATTTTGTTGCAATCTTTGTGACGTTTAAGGCACATTTAGTTGATTCTAGTTGTTATTTATTGTGTTTAACGAATTTTAGATACGAATACAATTTCGACAAAGCAATCGTAATCGTTTTTGTCACTTATTAGACTTATAAGAATGTAAGAGAGAATTATCGCTTTAATTTTGATATCTTCGTTCGACAAAATCGTTTCTAAATTTTATTCAATCTCTCTTCTAAATTTAGTAGAGTCTAGAATTCTTTATAGCGTGAATTTTACTTGTTTGAAGACAATAAAAATGCGTTATGTTTCAAATTATAATTTATAAGTTTATGTTTATTTTAAATTAAAGCCCAAGTATTGTTTTTTAACTTAAAACAAGAGAGATTAAATTAATCGCTTAGAGACGAGAAATCATCTCATGTTATTATATCTCTAGCGTGCTTATTTATTGTTTTATGTTTTCTTAAAATCTTTTTTGTCACAAACAGTTATTTCTTAGATTGCAATTAATTATCTTCGATTAATTCTTAAAGAAACATTAGAAGTTGTAAATAATAAAGCGCTAAAAATATTATTTATAATTAATAATCGTGTTATTGCAACTTTAAATTTATAGAAGAAAGAAATTATATTTTTATTAAAAGATGAAAAGCATTTGTCGAACACTTGAAGTTTTAATTTGTCGAACGCGCTATTAAATAAATGAAACAAATTCTTTAATCACATATGCTAGAAGCTTGCGATCTTTCATAGAAACTAAAAAACGCACGCAACATAAATTTTGTTTTTCTTCAATATTAACTTAATAATAAGAATTAATTTAAGACGTTTTTTTACAAGCTTATTAATCAAATTGTTGACAACAATTATCTCTTGATTCTTGTTTAACATTAAGAGAATTTTGCATTGTTATATTAACGTATAGTTACTTAGAAGATCAAACGATATGCAACGTATTAAAAAAAAGATCTAAACGTAATCATAAAGAAAAAAGTAGCTATAAGCTAGTCGCTTGATGTAATTGATTTCTATAAACAAAAAAAATGATATTGTTAAGACTAAACATAAGCATTCGCTATATTTTAATTAGCTACATCTATTAGTTATTAATAGATTAAAAACTTGCATTTGAAACGTGTTATAATATAATTAGTTCTAAATTTTTCTCGATAAAATTTGATTCTTTAAGCAACATTCTATCGTCGTATATGTTATTTTGTCAAGTTTTGTTATTGTCTTTAAATTAATTGACGACTCGACGATGTAATTAACGATAATATAATTACTTTTAACGAAGTAAACTAGAAATCGAAAATAAATAATTTAGAGAAAGATAAAAATAGATCGAGTTTCGTAGATCGTCACTTTCATTTGTAATTGTCGCTTAAACTATCGTAAATACAAATGTTAAATGCTTGTAAATCTTGAAGGCGTTCAAGTCTTAAATTTGTTACATCTTAATAATAAGTGTTTTTTCGCAAACGAAGCTTACTACATATAAAAGTCTTTAAGACGCAAATTTCTAAGCTTCTTAAATTTCAACATTTTTTTAATTAGTCGCTCAATTGTTTTTCGAAACTATAAGTTAAGAAATAATGTTATAAAACTAGAATGCAAATATGCGAGAACAAATTAAAGATTAAGTTGACGAAAAATTTAATAATAGCTTTTGCGTTTGCGAATTTTCATGTCGTTCAACTATAGTATATTAAGTGTGTCTTTAGTCGAATTTCTTTAGAGACTTCAAGAATCTCATAGATGTCATAATAATGGTCGTTCGAGCTTGTTAAAAAGAACGAAGATAGCAAATGCTAATAGATTTTGTTTCGAATTTCGCCTAGAAACGATAAGTTGATTGACGAGTATTTCAACATAACTAGTGTGATCGTTGGGTCGGGTTTCAACCCGATCGAGCTAACCCACCCAACCCTAACCCTAGGGTCAGGCAAATTTCCTAGCCCAACAGGGTGGGGCGAACGAAGAGTGCGCGTCGAGTGTTCAACCCGACCCATCTGATCACGTGACGTCACGTGACGCGCTAACCATATGCAGTTAGCGTGGATCCTGCGCTAGCTCAATCGAGTTAGCGCATAGATAAGATAAGATAAGATAAGATAAGCGAATGCTAACGCGACGAAGTTAGCTCGAATTCTTGGCATTGACTCGACGAAACCCAACCCTACGGGACCCAAGAGGATGGGTCGGATTGAGAAAAAAGTGTTCGACCCAACCTAACGATCACACTAAACATAACAAGTCTTGAGGTTTAAAAGTTTTATTGCGACGAACAAGAGTTTCGTAAAAGCGAAAAGTTGTTTCTAAAGTAATAGTCGATTGTGCCTAAAATTTAAGGAGCGAGCTTATTATCTATAAAGTAATTTTCGTGATCTTAACTAAAGCAACAATCTATTTAGATCATGTTAGTCTCGTGATTCTAAACTAGTAAGCGAGCAATAAAGAGTTGTTCATTCTTTTATTACATAATTGTTTTATGTTTTCGTAAAAAATAACTTTTTATTTTTATTAACGAAACTTAAATTCTACAATAGTGATAATTATAATAAAATAAGAACATTATTCTTTGATTTTTCATTTTTAATTTTACGTTGTTTTGTCTTAACTTTATAAAATCGAAAAAGTAATCGTCGACGTTACATTAATTTAAGAAACATCGTTAACAACATTGTGAGTCTCAAGTTAAGAATAAATTTATTATTGTTATTATTATGAATGCTTTTTAAAGTGTTTTTAAGCATTTTTTTAAATAATGTTATTAGACATTTCTTTTTATAGTGTTGAAGAAATCAAATTTTAGTATATGTAATAATTAAAAAGTACGAATACACGACTTATTACATTAATTAAAAATAAACTATGTGAGCTTAAATTAACTTCCCTTAAACGCTACATTGTTGTAATAGATTTCATTTTCGTTATATCTTGCGTCAACACTCTAATTAACGTAATGCTTTAGATTATTCGACGTCTATCGCATTACTTGATGATAAACTTATTAAATAATTTCTTTGCTTTTAAATTGTTAAAGACACTTATGTTTACAACATTATCGCAATCTTTTATCAAAACAATATTGAACAAATACTAGTATATATTTAACGATAAATTTTTGCTAATCTAGATTGTCGCTCTTTTAATTGACGAAGTTTTGATCAATTGACACAATTTAATTGCAAGTTTTTTCGTTTTAAGAATCTTTATTTTTGTTTTAACGACTAGCATTGTATTAATTTTGACGCGAATATTATTTGCGCAAATACGTTTAATAGCGTTTTAATCTAAGCTTTTTTTCTTATATAACAAAATATCGAGTCGTAGTTAATTAAAACTTAGTGTTCGCTTATTTTAAATAAAACAACATTTGTTAACTTAATAACAAATTAGACACAAAAAAAAATTAAGTCTTGCAAGAGCTTTACAATTGTAAGAAATAATGCGTCACATTTGTGACAACGCATAAAATCTAGCTAATTATAAAGATAAATCGTCAAAAATTACGATTCTTTAATTTGCATTTTTGAATTTTTTTTTTAAATTTTGAGTTTAGAACTTTCTAGCGATAAATAGCGAAAAAAGTTAATTTTTAATTTAATTCACGTTCTACAAGTAATAATATACAAAACAACTTTATTAAGCAAGATAATTAATATAACAATAAAAGAGACTTGTAGTAATTAACGAATATTGCTATTATAATTTCATGACTATTGCGAAGAAACGACGAGTGAAATCTTTTGTGTTAAAGATAAAGATATCGAAGACGTTTCGCATTCATAGTGTGATCGTTAGATCAAGTCGAACACTTTTTTCTCAACTTGACCCACCCTCTTGGGCCCCGTAGGGTTGGGCCAGGGTTAAGGCGCGAACCCGACCCTAGGGTCGAGTTTCGTCGAGTCAATGCCAAGAACTCAAGCTAACTTCGTCGCGTTAGCATTCGCTTATCTTATCTTATCTTATCTACGCGCTAACTTGATTGGGCTAGCGCAGGGTCTATGCTAATCGCATATGGTTAGCGTGGACCCTTGCGCTAGCTCAATCGAGTTAGCGCGTTACGTGACGTCACGTGATCGAGTGGATCGAGTTGAACACTCGACGCGCATTCTTCGTTCGCCCCACCCTGTTGGGCTAGGAAATTTGCCTGACCCTAGGGTTAGGGTTGGGCGAGTTAACCCGATCGGGTTGAAACTCGACCCGACGATTACACTACGCATTTATCGTTTAAAAACAAAAATTATAAAATATGTGAGCGTTAATAATTGAAGACGTTAACATCGTAATATATCTTTAGAGTTTATAAAAATACTAGCGTCGTTAAAAATTATAATTTTTTTCTTCGTTCTCAAGATATTTCTTACGATGTTCAATTGATTTTGCCAATAATTTAAAGATAAAAAAAAGAGTTATAGCGAGCTTTGCGATCTAGCTTCAATTGCGAGAAAACGCTATTTTATTTAAGTTAAAAAGATTTTTTCAAATTTGATGTGACGTTTACGAACATTCGAGACATAGCGCTTTCGCATTGCACATAAGCGTAGAGTTTTCGTCATAATATTACTACACATTAAAAGTGAAAAAACTAAGAATAAACAAGCAATAACGAAACAACATGTCTCTTTATGTTATAATAGACGAATCTATAGAAATTAATAAAAATTAACTAGAAATAAATGATGCAAGAAGCACTATTGCGAAGTCAATAATATAACTTAGTTTTCTTTGTTTTCTTTGTTCGCATTTCTTTATTATTAACACTTTAAAATGTCTTTTAACGAATTATTTAATGTTAAGAGAGTTTTGTTTTTTCAAATATAGAGAGTCTTCTTTAGCGAAACGTTCGAAGTAACGAGATCTTTAATACTTATAAATTTTCGAAAAATCTTAGTTAGTTGTAGCAATCTTGCGTCTTTAATTTATGAAACGTTCGTAATAACGAAGTTATTAATGCACACAAATTTCAAGACACTATTGTTAATCGTAACGTTAAAATATTTCTTTTGCTTAAAACATTCGACGTACAAACACGCTTATAATGACGAGATTATTAACGCGCATAACTTTTTAAAGACGTTGATCAATTGTAACAATTTAATGTCTTGCATAAATGTAACACTTAAGCTAATAAAACGTTTGTGACAACGAGATTATTTATATATACAACTTTTAAAGAATCGCTATTAATTGTAACGTCAAGATATCTCTTTTGCTTAAAACGTTCGACGTATTAAGACGTTTATAATGACGATATTATTAATGCACATAGACTTTATAAAATGTTAATCAATCGTAACAATCTAATGTTTTGCAAACATAAAACGTACGAAATGACGAAACGTTCGTAACAATTAAATTATTAATGCGTAAAAATCTTTACAAATAATATTGAAGAAACTTCGAATAAACGATATTATTAAATCACACAATTTAAGAAAGTTATGCATTGTTAATTGTGTCAAAATTAGCGACTCAATAGTTATTATTGAAGTCATTGCGTTAGCAATGCTTCGACATAGTTAACTAGCGTCAAAATTCGAAAAAATTAATCGATGTTTAAGTTAAATTTTGCACGAGTTAATTTAAAAAGCTAATTAACGAATTATGTTTTACATTATAAGTATAAGAACAAATGTGCTTTTTTGCTAAAAAGCAATTGCATCGTCTTCTATCTTATAGCTTCTATTTAATTAAGCTTAATCTTTTAATCTTCTTGAAATTCTTGCAAGAATCTTTATTATGTCAATAATATTTAGTGATTTAGAAGATGACGTCTCTATCTTTAAATAATCTTTTGATCTTTCTCGTTTAAATAGCTTAGCAAATAAGATAATTGCATTACTTTTATTACTAGTCTCTAACAATAATGTTAAAGAATGCTATAAAAATTAAGAAAAACGTAATAGACATTAACGCTAAAGTTTAGAATTAAAACATTGTGATTAAATATTATAACATTCGCAATAACGCTCAATAGTATAACGACAATTTAAATTACAACAATTGCAATTATAGCAAGTTTAATATCTCGAATATGAAGCTAAATCTTTGCTTGAATTATTCTTTTCTTTATTGTTAATTATCTTATTTTAATAATGAAACCACTTATTAGAACTCGTATTTGTTTGATTAATTTGTCAATATATAACAAATTTAATGAAGCAAACTAAAACAATTAAGTAACAATTGGATTTTTGACCTCGTATAGCTTCTATACAAAGCAACAATCTTGACGCGACAAAAAAAGCGTAGACTTGAATTTAATCTTAGTAAGATCAAAATAAATCGTTAACAAAACTAAGTTAAATTGCAAGCTATAATAAACTTAGAAACCAAATATAGAGTTAAGCAAAACAAAAGATATTAAACTCTTTAGAATTTTATTATTAACGATTTTGTGTCTTGCGTATCACAATGTTTTATATATATAATTAACGATGTTAATACGTTTCTAAGATGTGATTACTTGTATTGCGCAAATTGTATAAACAATTAAGATCGATTTTATTGCTTATTTTGCAAAAAATTTAAAGAAAAACTTCGACAACTTTACTTCTCTTGATGTCTTTATGCATAGCATATTACTTGATCGTATAAACTACAATTTTGAATTAAAAATGAAGTTAAATCTAGCTTCTTATTTATTAATTTAGTTTAATACAATTCGTCTCTATTTTATACAAATATCTTAATCTTTTTGCATCGATTTTTTCGTAATTAACATTAACGACTTTAAACAATAACTACTTGACGAAGATTTTAGAAAAAAGTTCTAAAATAATTAGCTTAACGAGATAAGATTTTTTCTAAAAAGATATTATATACTTAAGAGTACTTGCAATGTTAAGACAAAAATTATTTTAAGAAATTGTCTAATTAACAAATTCTAGGCATCAAGATTAGTTAGACGTTAAGCTTGGAAATACTTGAAACTCGTCTTAATTTTTATTAATTAAATTATTATTCGACTCACAACGTTAAAATCTAGACGTTTATCATTTTTTATTGCGATATTTTGAAACATATTGTGTTTAATGTTTACTATACAATATTAATTAATGTACGATCTTTTAATTATAATTGTTTTGCAAATTTTAATTTAATTAACTTTATTAATTATGACATTATAAACATTTAATGCATTATATATAATATGAAGCGTCTCATAAATGTATTAAAGATCTTGGAGAATCTAGACACAAATTATTAGTTCTTGATTAAAACTTCGTATTGCGAACAACTTTATTTCTTTGCAAATAACGACGATATAAAAATTGAATAACTTTTTAAGAAATGTAAATTAAATCTTGATTAAAGTAACGTTCGTTCATTCGTATATCATATAAACGAAATTATTATCGTAAAAGATCTTTAGCAAATTTACAATGTTTGTATAATTGCATAAAATAAGTCGTTTCACTAATTCGTTAATCTTTAATTAATGTTTTTTGATCGTTATAATTATGTGATGCGACTCGTTTTAATGCGCTACAATTATGCGATTGTTCTTGTTTATATGCGTTACGATAAAAATAAAGTAGTAATTTTCTTATAAATTCTTTGAGTAACATGCTAGATTTCTAGGTCGTTTAAGAAACGAAACTAGCTAATATTGCTAGAAATTAAGATTTGCTTTTAGCAAAAAAGTTAATAAACGCAATCTAAAATTACCATAAATATAATCAAAAATATTAAGAACATCGCGTATAAATTATGACTTTTAAATGTTCACGTTATTAAATCTTTTGTTAAAAATATTTCGATTAACGTTTTTAAGAAATTTTGTGAGTCGTCTTTTCATTGTCGCGAACATAAAAAGTTTAAAAAAAATATTAGTAAACAATAAAAAGACAATTAAGAACTTCAATTACGTCGTTGCTAAAATGCAACAATGAAAGCGTCAAATTAAAATAATGATCGTTCGTCTAGAGATCTAAATTTGAAATTAAACATTTAATTTTCTTTCTTTCTCTTTTTTAAATCTATGTACGCTCTAAGTGCTTTCTCGTCAATAGAACATTTTAAAGCATATATTATTCTTTTTTATATAAGCATCCTAATTTAATTCTAAGAATACTTTAGTGTTCTTTAGTCGCTAGCAATCTTAAATTAATTTTAATTACAAATAATTTCTTTTTACTAGTTTTAAATTCTTCTTTATTATGAGTCGCCAACATTAAAATTAAAGTTTTCTCAAAATTATTAATCTCGATGCGCGCATTGCGAAGAGCGACAAAATCTTCTTTAATTTAGATTTGCTTTCTATTAATCTTTACGAAATAAAAGATTTTCGTCGTCGCAAATCTTAAAAATTCGTCGATAATCTAATACAAAAAAATAGATATTTACGTTAAGAAATCGTCTATTATAAAGAGTTACACAACGTTATGTTTAAATTTTACAACAAAGTAATAAAAGCATTTTAAATTATGCAACGCGCGACAAATGTGCTTTTTAGAAAAATAACTTTGTTAAAGAGAAGAATTTTCGAGTACTAGAACATAGATTTAAACAACAATAATAATAATGATTTTATTGTATTGTAGAACAAAGTGCAACTTTAATTTTCATAATTTATTAAGAATCTTATTTGATCTTTTACGCAAACAAGATGTTAACAATGAATAAAAATACGAAAAGCAAATTAAGTCATTCTAATTTGTTTAAAGAGAGCGAGATCGTCGTTCTACTAAAAGAAGTAATTTTTTAGAAACAAATAATAACTATAATTTTATACTTCTTAAAGAGTTAAATGTTTTAAACGTTCGTAGAAACCAAGCATTGCGATCGTACAAAAAATTGTTTTTTGTAAAACTATAATAATTATAAACGTTGCTAAAGACTAGAAATAAAAAGGATTTAAGAAATTTAAGAGTTTAAAAACTTCACGAAATCAAACTTTGCTAATGTTTTCACACGTTAAATTTTTAAGACAAACTAATTTTTAATAAGAAAATTCAATTTCATTTAACTTGCAATATACGTTTAATAATTTATTCATTTTTTAGTTATAGACGATGTGCACGCTTCAATTTGCCAAATAAACAATAATATAATATAAAATAAAAGTGCTTTCGCTCTTTATCTTTGTGCTATGCATTATTATGTTTAATTTTAAATTTATCATATTTACGTATTTGACTTCGCTTAGTTACGTTATTAGTTACTCTTAAATAAAGCAAATCTCTATAATTGATTAAGATGATTAAGTTAATTAGATTGCAAAATTTTCTCGTAACAATAATTCGTTCATTTGTAAATTAATATTAGACGTAAGCTAATTAGAACAATTCTTCGCATTTCGTTCGAATTTAGCGACAAAAATATGATTTATCTTCTTTTCTTTAACGATAGATTAGCGCAAGAGATTCTATTTATAGATTTAATTTACATAATGTTTTAACAAATTTATAATTAGACGAAGAGCAATTTGACTTTACGAACGTCAATTAAAACTTATGTTGCGCTTCGTTATTAAAAAAACAATTATATCACTTTAACGCAAAACAACTCTTTGAGCAAGCTATTATTAAACACGATTTCAATCTATGAAACGATAGCTTTACGATCTCAAGATACGATGCTAAAGATTCATAATATATAAAATAGTGCAAATCGAAACGAAAACAAAAGAAAAAAATTACTTTTTTAACAAAATTTCGATAATAAACAATGCTATTAAATTAATGGCAATTTCTTGTCGAAAAAACGTTAGCAACGATATTTTTATGCTTTCGATTTACTTTAAGAGCAAAATTTATGATGTATAATTGTGATAATTTTGTCGCTTAATCTTGTTTCTAATAATATATATACGTTATACTAGATATAAAACTAGTTTATAGCTTTCGACACATTAGACTTTTCATTTAGCAAAACTTAGATATATACGACGTATTTTAACGTTATTATAGTTTAGATAACTTTGTGTTTAATTGCGAAAAATGATATAATAATAATAATAAGATTGCATCTCAAAACTTGCAAAGCTTGCTTCTTATTTTTTTTTATTAATTCGTAAATCTTTTTCGTACGTTTCTTCTTTTAGTTATTTACGTTCAAGTTTACACTTTTTTCGATTGCATTAAAATAAGTTATAGAGTAAACGTTCAAAGCTTTCGCAACTTATTTTGTTAATCTAAAACAAAATATAGTAACAATAAAAAAAACGACGAACAAAACAAAATTAAAAGAAATGAAAGAAAATATGATGTTTTTATTGTATTGTGCGAAAAAATTGTTGTTATTACAAGTCTATATAACAATATAAGCAAAAATCATAGTAATTAAAACACTCTTTAACAATTTTCGCAATTCAATTAGAGTGTCTCTTTGTTGCTTTTTCGTTCTTAGTATTGTTTGATCTCTTTATAATAGACGTAAGTCGTCTCTTTTTTAAGTTCTAAAATAGTAGATTCTTAGACAATAAATATAAAATCTTTTACTTCTAATTAACTTTAACAATAACTATAAGATTAGCATCTCATTTACGATTTAATTTATTAACAACGATCATAATTGTTAATTCATTAAGCGATAAATAAAATATTAATTATTTTGATAAATAATGATTGCAATATTAACTTCGCATAGCTTTTCTAGTTTGTAAATCTTCTTTATTAAGATAATTTTTCATTTTCGATATATTTCTCGCACGTTTCTTCGTTGTTCAACTCTAAGACGTCGTACTATAGCTCGTCGCGATTCATTTTTTGTCTTAAATTGATTTAATTTTTAAGTTAAGAACATGATTTAATAAGCAATTTCAATTCTTTTATTAAGACGAATTGTATCTAGAAATAGCAAAGTAATTATTAAACGAACACAATACACATTAATATAATATAGGCGAAGTAAACTTAATAGAAGTATTAAGCTTAAAGCAAAAAAAATAATACTTATGCAAAGTATTACTACTTCTAGAACTATTAATAAATGATCGATTTTATATAAGAATGTTATGTGTGCTAATTTTATAAAATGCGTCTAATTTATGCTATTATAGAAGATAATATAGTTTGATCGAACAAAAATAAGTTAAAAAAAGATTTATAAAAGAAGATGTTTTTTTCGAACTTAAAAGAGTTATTTGTGAGCGCATACATTAAAAGTGACATGTTTAGCACATAGTTAACGCATCATATTAAGAATTTGTTTTCGCAAAAAATTAATAAGAATTTGTCACTAATAAACTAGAAACAATGAAGATATATAGAGCGCTTAATAGCAAATCATTACATTTTTATAAAATGTATTCGAACGACGTAATTCTTAAAATGTTTTAAATCTTTAAAAATTAACTTAACGCAATTGGCATAAAAATATAAGTAGTATATATTATTGCTTCTTTGCAATCGTTTGACATAATAACGTTGCAAATGTCGTTTAAGCAAATAGCGAATAGCAAAATTATAACAACGATTATCGTTTACTAAGTCGACGTTATCTAAATAAAAAAAACACTAATACGATTTACATCGCACAAGATATAACTCGAACGTCGCAAGCTTCTTTTTTTTCGATTTATCGTTTTTACTTTTAATATTTTGATCTTTGCGACGTTTGTTTGAAGTATAACGTTCGCATCGCTCACATAAAGCGATCAAGTCATTTATAAATAAAACTTGTTAATTTGAATTTTTCTCAAAAAGAAACATAAATAACTTCTTGAAAAACAATGTCTTTTTTATTTGAGATCTCTTCAAGAATGTAAGTTGCGATCGCTTATAAATAATTAATGAAATATTTATTCTAATTATCGCGTCACTAAGTTATCGTTTAATATTATTAATTAAAACTTGTTTGTCGTACTTCTATTGCGTTGCTTTAAAAAAAAACGTTCTTTAATACAAATAATGATTACAAGAAGACGTTAAATTCAAAATTACTTTACGTGAAGCGACAAATTCGTCGTCTTCGTCTTCTTAAAAGTGTCGAAGCTATTATAAATTTTTTAAGATAAACTTTGTCGAACAACATACAAATCTTGAATGATTTTGCTACGTTTTACTTGTTCTCGTTGTTAATTATTAAGCTTTCTAGATTGATATAAATCTTACAAACGATTTATACAATTAATCGCTTAAATAAGCAATTAATTAAAATTACGTTCAAGATAAGCAACTTAAGTATTGTAACGAATTTGACGTAATAAATAACTTCGTTCAAATATCTTGAAATTGCTATAATTCATTACAAGATTGCGAATAACATCGTTGAATTTATTGTTATCTAAGACGCTTATTAGTAATTTAGAAAAAAAATAAAGCAAAATAAAATATTGTTAATAGCGTTGCTAGTCGTTCGACGCAAGCAATAAATTGTAAGTATCTTCAAAAAACTTAAATCTTCGTCGAGACGCTTTATTTAAATATGATAGATATAATAAAATAGACTTTCGTTTGCAAAGACATGAGCTTTATCTTCAAATTTCTCAATAAAACGAAAAATTAAAGTTAAGAGCTTTTTCTTTTTTTACAAGATTAACGTACACTTGTTGTTAATAAAATTTAAATCGAAGAGAAAATTCAAAGACGTTAAGTTTTGAATTGCGAAAACGTTATTATAAAAGACGAACGCAATAAAGTAAAACACGATATAGAATGCTAAATTATTGTTCAAATTAAAAATGTATAATTTATTAACACAAAATTTAGTAATCGACGTTAAATATAATATCTTAAAGAAACTTATAATCTTTTTCTTTTCGTTTAATCTTTGATCTTGATTAATGTTACTTAAAGCATTATAATAAAGAGTCTATTAATAAAATCGCGCAATAAAAATAAATCTAAATTACAATATTTAATCGTTAAAAGAATTAAAGATCTAGAGTCTATAAAAGTTGTTGTCAAAAATATAGATGTTAATTGTACACGTTGCAATTTTGCAACAAATACATTCGTATTATTAAGTCAATAATATTAGAGAAACTCGAGAAAATCTTAAGCGTTCAAGATAGATTTAATTTTTTCAAGATTATTAAATTGATACTTTTAAGTTAAATTAATTTTGATAAATTGCAAGTTAGTTAACAATAGCGACAAAGAATCATAGCGACAAAATTAATCACAAAGATATTCTTTAGCATCTTGAATTTTATATGCGTGTTCGTTTAAATAACATACATTTGACTCAATTAATATTAATAGATTAAGATCGAATTAATCTTTTTGATTTCGTACTTTTTTAACATTTATAATAGAAAGTTTTGCATACAAGTCGAATCGCAATCGCGCATTTTCGCATAAAAGTTAAGAAAAGAGCGACAAAAATAACAATATTTACTTGAGTAAAATCTTAGTAAATTCTCTTGTTAATTTTGTTTAAATGTTGTTTACTTCTTTTATAATTTAATTATTCGATCGATGTAACATTGCGTTGTATTTATGTAGAAATTAATTTAATGCGATGTTTTCTTTGCGTCTTCGAAACGCTACTATAGAAAGTCGAATTAATTAAAAACATTTTGCGACGCTTCTTTCAAACGACAAGCTTTGCGACGAGTCATTCTAATAAACAAATGCGAATAAGAAAACATTGTCAATGCAAAAGTGAAACAATATAGCGAGAAATTAAAGATATTTGAATTCATGCATCAAATAGAAGATACTAGATTTTTATAATTAAAAACGATAAGCAACAAGCGATCTTTCATTTGATCTCAATTATTTTAGATAACAATCTCGTCAATTAGTCAATTGTTAATCTTGAGATAATTGAATTGATCGTAATAATAGACATGAACAAGAATGAGTCACTCGATCGCTATGAAAAAAATGTAAAAGAGATAAAATGTTAAAGCAATTTAGATTTAGAACGATGCAAGAGAAGCAAAAAGCAACAATAGACAACGTCGCAAACGAAGACTCTTTTCACTTAAACAAACTTTTAAGAAATAACTTTTATATACTTGTTAATCTTATCTTATATATTGTAGCAATTTATATTAGATGTATTTTAATTTTGCAAGTACTTTTTGTCTACAAATATTTAAAAATTATAATTTGCAAAATTGTTTGCAAATTGTTATTAATTTCGACTCTAATATATTTTTTAACAAATATTAAAACAATTGTATTAATTTATTAGCAATTGTTGCTTAATCGAAGTTATTAAAATTCCAAAATATTAATAGACAAATACTTGATACTAAATTTTTTTAATATAATTTTCTTATTTTTTAGTTTGCAAAATATTAAATATTGTTTGCTTTTATTGTTCGAAATCTCTATAATTTTATTTTCTATATTTAACTACAAAAACTTTATTATTTCGATTTAATTAACAATATTCTAAAAAAATTAATATACTACTACAACTTTTCTGTTATTTAATATTAAAAAATATATAGTAGAATATATCTTAAACTTCTTTCTAAATGTCTATATAGTTGCACAATTTGTTTTTCTTCTATAATAATTTTTGCTATAGATTTTCAAGACAAAGACAAAAAGCAAAAATATTGTAAAACAAAAAAGAAACTAGATAGAAATATACAAGTTGTAATTAAAAAAATTAAATAAAAATATCTAATTTTTTTAATACAAAAGTCGATTGTATTAAAAGCAAAAAACATTATAATTGCAATTAACAAATTAATAGTAGCTTCGATTAATTTTTCAAATCTAGAAAGAAAAAGCAATAAAATATTTCGAGATTACTACGTAAAAATATAGTAGAAATAAATATTTTAAGTATCGAAAATATCGAATCTATTTAATCGATAATTGTAAATAGTATTTCGATATTGATATTTTGTATACAATTCTCTAGTATAAGAAAATAGTTATATGTTGTTGCGTTGTAGTCGATCTATAGATAGCTTTCGATTGTATTAAAGAGACTAAAATCTAATTTTCTATTTATAGATTAAAAAACTCTTTCTCTCTTTCTATATATATAATCGATAAAAAGTGCTATTTAATTGTTAAATTATTAAAGTATCTAAAATATTTTTGTAGTTAGTATTGCAATTGTACAAATATTTTATTTAAAAAACTTGAAACAAAACAAAGTTTTTTTATAATATTTTTTAATATTTTAGAAATCTTCGATATCGACTAATTGTAAAATAAACAAAAACAAAAAAATATTATCTATTGCGCAATTTTTTTTTCGTATAAAAGTAAGATTAAGAATATCAAATAAAAAAGATTTTTTTTATAATATAGTATTAAATTCTTAGAAGTTAATAAATTCTATTTTATTGCTTTTTTATATTCGATACAATTCTATTATTAATTAATTGAGTAAAGATATTAATACTAAAAAATAAATTAATTCGATTTTTTAGAAATTTTAATATTGAAGTAATATCTAGTATTTATATAGATTTCTAGTAGAACAATTAGATTAGATACCATTTAAACTTTTTGTTTAAATCTCGAGTTTTAAATTTAAGTTCAAGTTATTTAAATTAATATATTTAATATATTGATATATTGTATTTCTAAGATATCTTACAAATATATATTTAAAATATATTGTTTTTATTACTTTTACAATATTAACTAAAAAAGCAAAATAGTTTTACTTTGTTAAAAATAGACTAATCGTCGAGTTTCGTTTCGATTTCAATTCTAGGAATTGATTCGAAACTCGATTTGATTCGCGCTAATTTGAAATCGACCTAATTCGATTCGACTCGATTTTCGATTCCAAGTATAAAATTGAATCGAATTGTCGATTTCAACTTTAGAAATCGAATTGCCAAGACTTTCGATTCGATTTGATTTCTTGAATCGAACTAGATTTCTCGAACCGACGCGATTAGTTTAACTATTAACTATTGCTTTCTAGAAAAGACGCAATATAGTTATTTTTAATTGCAAATATTATAGTATATCTACTAATTCAATGTTTTCTACAAAATTAATTAATAATTGTATTTAATATTTTTTTTTTTTTCTAAAATTCTATAATTAGTATTTTTCGATTGAAAATGTTTTTGTTTTTGTATAATATATTGTATCTAACGTCTTTTTAACTATAATAATTTTATTAATTAATTAATACAAAGTTCTAATATAGACAAAGTAATTCTTTTAATAAACAAATTTAATTTTATTGTTATTACAAAGATTAAATTTGCAAATGTTATTAATTCTAATTAAACTTAATCTAAGTTTAAAAACATTGCAATATTAAATAGTTTAAAAATTATATAAATTCGAATTTTTAATTGCGTTATTAAGAATAAAAGTTTAATTAATAAATAGTTGCTGTTGTTTTTGTTATTTTATTCAATATTAACACTTTTATTATTCTCTACTCTCTTAAGAGCGTATTATTTGATTTTCGAAAAAACAATTGTCTCGATATTCTTTTTAAAATTATCAACAATCAAATTTTGTTCAAATTGCTTAAATAATTTTTTTTAAACTATTTTTATCGAGACTTTGCACTAACTGTTTAATACTTAATATTTATTTTTCAATTTAATAATGCATTGCTACTTAAAAAGAGAAAAACATTAAATGTTATCTATAAAATCTATAGAGCGCAAGTATTGCATAATAGTAATATATTATTATTTTTAAAAAGAAAAATCTTAAATAGTAATAAATAGTATCTATAGAGTCTATAGAGTGCAAATAATATGTTATAGTAATAAATAGTATCTATAGAGTCTATAGAGTGCAAATAATATATTATAGTAATAAATAGTATCTATAGAGTCTATAGAGTGCAAATAATATATTATAGTAATAAATAGTATCTATAGAATCTATAGAATGCAAATAATATATTATAGTAATAAATAGCATCTATAGAATCTACAGAGTGCAAAATCGACAATAAATTAATAAAAAATAAATAAGAAAATCTATAATAATTGTAATAATTTGATTTCAAAAATAGTAATTCTTGACATAATAACGTAATTTTCGATTTCTTAACAATTTGATTCGATTTTAACTTTTGAAATCGAAAATCGACTCGATTCAATTCAATTCGATTCCAAAATATATAGATCAAATCGGTTTTCGATTCGATTTCTATAATTGGAATCGAAATTCGAATCGACAATCAATCTAGTTATAGAAATTCTCTATTGTAGATTTTCGTCTATCTTATTCTTGTTTTTCGCAATTGCTTTATTGATTAGATATACAATTATTATCTATATATTGCAACATTAATTAGATAAGTAATTATTGTCTATCTATTGCATTTGCTAATAGAGAAATAGAGAGAAACACGCATCTAAACAATTCTCTTATAGATAGAAAACTAGTCGTTCTCTTCTCTCTCTTCGCTTGTCTATTTATTGTCTATAAGATCTTCTAAATTAAAAAGATAATTATCGCCTATCTACTATATCTATTAACGAAAAAATAGAAAAGAATACGTACCTAAATAATCTCTCTCTATAGGCAAAAAACTTGTTGTTCTTTTTCTTATCTTTGTTTGCTTGTTTATTATCTACAAGATCTTCTAAATCAAGAAGATAATTATTATCTATCTATTGTATTTGCTAACAAAAAAATAGAGAAGAATACGCATCTAAATGGCATCTCTATAGACAAAAAACTAGCTCTTCTCTTCTCTCTCTTCGTCTATCGTCTATTTTCTACAAGATCTTCTAAATCAAATAGATAATTATTGTCTATCTATTGTATTTGTTGATAGAAAAATAGAGAAGAACATGCATCTAAATAATATCTCTACAGATAGAAAACTAGCTCTTCTCTTCTCTCTCTTCGTCTACCTTCTATATAAAATAGACAATTATTATCTATCTATTGCATTTGCTAACAAGAATATAGAGAATAACACGTATCTAAATAGTCTCTCTGTTGGCAAAAAAGTATATCTTTTCTCTACTCTTTCCATTTGTTTGTTTAAAACTTCTTGCACTACTATAGTCTATAGATTTGTAAATCTAGAATAATTCTAGAATCTCTCTTCACGAATATTTTTTTGATAAAAATATTCGAGTCTTCTTTATTTATTCTTTAATAAAAAACAAGCTTCTTATAAGCAAAGAGTATTTATTTCTTAGTAGTTGTAAAGTTTTAATTAATTTAGAATAGAAGTAGTTCTATACGCTTGCTATTCTTAATCTTATCGATTGTAGTATTGCGTATTTGGCAAAGAGATAATCTACTAAATTTGGCGATAAAGTTATATCTGCTGCTTGTTTAAATATTCTATAGATTGTTGATAGATCTAATAGTTAGAAGTCGCGATACTATATAAGGTTATGCGCTAGTTCACCCACAAAGACATTGACGTCTCTACATTTCTTAACACTTTTACCAATGTATGGTAACGTCTAGAAGCAAGGAGAGAGAAAGACGCATATTTCGAAGATTTTCCTACAGCAAGCGCTTCCCGATAAAGCTTGCCCCGCCAAGCAAGGCCGTAACGCCAGTAAAGACAATCAATGTCCCGTAGCCGCTACCATACGCAAAGCCAGCGCTGCCCCGCCAAGGCAAGCCTCGAATGAGCGCCTCGCTCAAAGGCCCAGATGCCAAGTTCCCGATACCCCGGCCGGCAGCTAAGCAGGCGAAGACCATGCTGGGGTCTGCGCTGTCCTTCTTCGATTTCACCGCTCGCATAATACCCGGCCAGGCGCTTGTATAGCTCCCAGCAAAGAGGCCGTAGATGAGACAGAAGATGTATAATGGTGGTAGGCTCTTGGAAAAGCCCCATATGGTAAAGATACTGATGGTTGATCCGATGGTTGAGATCATGATACAAGTAGTAACGTGCCACTTGTCTACGATGGAGCCCATAAGAACGCACCCGATGACGGATGCTACGTTGAACAGAATTACAGTCAACGCGCTTAGAGAATTTGAGGCGCCAAGGGTACGCGCATAGGTCGGCAAGTAGATGGATGGTAGGAAAAATCCGAGAGCTTCAATAATGTTGCAGGCTTGAAGTATACCAAAGGTTGAGGTGCCGAGAAAGCCGAAGTTAAGGCGACGCGGTTGATCTGTCTGCGTACGCGGGACTCTTGGTTTGATGAAATAGAGCAATGGCGCGGTGAGGACGAACAAGCAGATGGCCCAGGCTCGGAGCGTCGTGCGGAAACCATAGCTTTGGAGCAACCATTGCATGACCAATGGAAGGATAACGCCAGCGAGCCCGGTCCCAGCCCACATGATGCCGTATGCTAAACCCTTCTTCTTGACGAACCACTGATCCATGAATAAAATGCAAGGCGAATAGGCGAAGCTTCCGCCGACTGCATAGATGACCCCTTGAGTGACGATCAAATGCGTCGTCTTGCTGGAGAAGGAGCTCACGGCGAGGGCCAGACACATTACAGTGAGACCACCCGTGGTTGCCAGTCGTTGGTATCTTGGCCAGCGGTGTAGGAGTGCAAAGACGATGGGCAAGTCGAGATACATGATCCCCTTCATCTCATTAGAAGACAATTCGCTGATTCCGGCATAGTGCAGTCACCATTGCGCAAGTACCTATGACTGCGATATTACCTGATCCTGCGAAGGGTTCATGGGTAGAGTAATATTCCTGGAAAACACCATAAGAGAAGGGAAAGCCTGGGTTTGTTAGTGTTCTGGATTCCAGTACTCGACTGCACTTCTCCCAAGTTACGAGACACGTAAAGAGACGCAAAGAGACGCATAGCGACTTACCCCAAACAAGAGCCTCGACTACAAAGCATGCTGCCAAAAAGAGCCACGCGTCTTTCCCACGGTCCACAGGAGGGAGAGAGAACTCATGGTGATGGGGCGCTAGATTGTTTCCACCTTCACTAAGGTCTGGCTCTAGGGTAAACGACTCCATGGAACCTACTAGTAAGCCTTCAGCGTCGGCTGGAGAGGCCTCCTTGGGACCCGAAGACTCGAGATGTTGAGCGATGCTGGATGCGAAGCGTCAAGTTCCACACAGTCGGTTGTCATTATCCTAGTGGAACACACACGGAAGCGGGATATCGCTGAATCAATGTTGAAGCGAGGCTCTGCAGGGAGACTCAAATGTTGCAGCGAGAGACGGAAGACCTGCAGGTGTCTGCCTATATTCGAAGTAAAGTTTAAGTGCTTCTGCGCGATTTCTTATTTCGTCGACAGAATTTTTAGCTGTTTTTTTTATAGAGTTAACTATAATATATCTAACTATAAGTATAGTCTGCAATTAATAATAATTGTATATTATTTGTATACTTGAGTTCTTTAATATATATACTTTGTACTAGTACTATTTTTAATACATATCTAGAGTAGATTAACGCAATATTATTTTATTATATAATATAACAATACACTTATAATACTTAGATATCTTTATTCTTTAACAATCTAAATAAAACTTGTTAGTATTAGTTGTTTAATTGTATAAGTATTGAATAAACTAAGTAGCTTATAATTTAAATTATTGCTAGATTGTTAAATATAGTACTTAAGACAAAATATTACAACTTAGTGCTCTCTTCAATAGTCTATTATATATATTTAACTTAGTCTTTAATATATTTGTGTCGTTACATAAATAGTTCTCTATCTTATTTAGTTAGTCGACTACTACTCGCTTGTCTATTAATTCTTTTCTAGAGAAGATTGTCGATGCAATCTGCAGCAGATCAAATACGTAACCTGATTGGTGGAAAAACGTACAGTAGTTGGCTAACTATATCGCGTAACTAACTATTTATATGGCGACACAAGTAGTTGAGATATAATTTGACCGTATAATAAACTTGTTCTCGAAAGAATCCGGTGGTCTAGGTATTATTTTGCACTAGCAAGCAAATTTAACCCTAGGATAGCCCTATAAAGGGTTTGAGCACTGTATGAGTTGAAAGCTGCTCGTCGGACTCCACACGCCATCCACACAATTCGGACTTCCCAAGCCAGCATCGACCGCTACGCTCCTTCCCATCTCTGTGCCTACGCCTCAACCTCCAGACCTCGATCTCACAATCACCATGCCACACAGAGCGTAGGGAACCCATCCGCTTCCGACCTCTATCCGCCAGAAGCAGGTGAATTCCCGAATCAATCCCCCTACAGAACATGCCACCTCACCCCCATCTCCACCCCCGCTCCCGGTTCACAAGCTCTCTCTTCGGCACCACGCTGCTGGTGTCCTTCCTCGTCGTGGCGATGCCGCATATCTTGCCCTGTCCTGCACCTCGAGTAGCCTATGCCGACGCCGAGGGGGAGGTCAACCGTCGAAGACGGGGACGAAGCAAGAACGCGGAGGGGGGAACCGAGCAGACGGATAGTGCGAATAGGAGGAGTGAGCAAGTGATGGGAATCACAGATCAGGAGCTCGCTCGAATGGTTACGGAAAGGGAGGAAACTCGGAAGAAGGGCAGGGAATGCCCTGTGCCGAAGCCGGGGGGGTGGGTTGGCGAGTGGTTCGGCTGGAAGAGGGGAGCAGGAAGGGAGGGAAGATAACGCGGGATCCTGGAATTATACGGGAGAGGAGGCTGTAAATGGGGAAAATTGAGGGGGCCCCGAGGGAAGTAGAGGCAAAGAGTTGCCGGGAGAGCGCTCTGTGGAACGGAGAAGAGCAGAGGGGAAGTGAAGTTGACGGCGCTGTTGATGGAGACGGCGTGGACTTGAAGAGGCCTGACCAAAGTTGTATATATGTGAGGGTGACGGGCATGGAGGTTGTATTTGAGTGTATATATCAATGACAATGCGTCGAAGTCGGATCTAGGGCGCAATTAGAGTCTTCCTCAATCCTCGACTTCATGTGTAAGGGAGATGTTCTGGATGGATGGCTGGACACCAGGCTGATTTGGGCCAAATACTACTGATATGGGTCTTCCTCGAAGTTTGGAGCTTTCTCGCATTCCAAAAAGGTAGGATTTTCATTTTCTGCGGAATCTATCTCCACGGATCTCTGTACCTATAGTTGAATCCCAGCCTCTCGTGTCCACGTCAACCACCCTGTGCCCCCCAAGCCCCGTAGCACACTCACCGGCATAGGATGGTACGACCAGTACCCCAATTCTCGGAATGGTATCGACAATAACGGCAATGTGATACTCAGCCAGGCCGCTACCCATGTAAGCGTCAACACCCTCGCCACCCTCCATCTGCTCATTCCCGGACCCAGATTTGTAACAAACTTTGCCACCAAAAGCTCGGCGAAAATGCCCGGGATCTGCGCCCAGAAGAAGCCAGCGACATACAATCGCATTGTCATAGCGGAAAAAGACGTATGCAAAGGGAAGGGCGGGATAAGGCCCATGTGCATCACCCCTGAAAATCCAAAGCCCGAGATCACGAGTAGTGCATAGCGCGCTGAACCGCCTGGCCTTAGTCCGAGTTGATCCGCAAGCCATACTCCAGGGTCAGAGGTCAGATGCCGGTTCGTCTGATGCCACCATTGTCCCCACAGGCCACGCAGACCACGTGAGAGAACGTAGGAGAAAGAGCCGAAGAAGGGAGGCCACGTGTGCGGGCTCCAGGCGTCTGAGATCAGGTTGAAGTAGTCGAGCGCCAACGGCACCATCCCTGCGTGGGGAAAGAGGCGGGGGATGAGGGCGTAGATCTGTGCCGCCAGAACCGTGGTCCGAAGCAGTCTGGGCGGTATCCGTGCCGCCCACAACGTTATGATGATTGTGGGTGTAGAGATAGATGGTTGAGGGTAAGGGGAGTCGACGGCTACGCCGGAGTGGTGGAAGTACGGATCATAAGGCGTGTAGAGGGAGGTAAGGTCGAGGATTAGGTAGCCTTCGAGGATGGAGCTAAGGGCCATACGAAAGAATGCGGCGCGAGTCATGCCGATAGGGGGCTGTGTGCGGTCGTGAGAGGGAAAGGAGATGAGCCAGGAGGGCAAGCGGAGAGAGGGCAGGAGGGTCAAGACCCAGCGGAGGCGGCGGGGAAAGGATGAGGGGTATGGTTCTTCTCGGTAGGTAGAGTCATGTTGAATCCTTTGCGAATGATTCAACTTCTGGGTTGGGTCCGTAACATAGCCGAGTTTTGTTTGATCGGATTCTTTCGTGGGCTGATCACCTCGCTTCCGGTACATCCGCCGGAAGTTCTTTCTAGGATCATGGCACACCAGCAGAACAAAGGTCCAAAGACTGAGACATATAGAGATGACGTCGACACCGTGCATGAGCGACCATGAGTGGATTTGAAAGGCGTAGATGGCGGGGAGGAAGAGAAGACATAGCTGTCCATGCGATAGTAGGGACGGATCTATACAAAGCGCAGCTATGAGAAGCAAGAAAGGTACAAAGTAACTGACATTGTTTGGGCCGGGGACGATGTGGTTGGTGGTATCAGTATAGAGGCTTAAAGCTGTTGTCAGGGTGGAGAAGGGCATCTTATGAGATGTATGCACCACTTGGGAGTGAGAACGAAAATTGAGACTCGAAATGGTCTACAGCGATCTCGTGCTGGGAGGGAGAAAGGAAAGAGAAATACTAGTCGTGACGTCTTTGACTGGGTAGTAAGCTACTTGTGAATGTACAGGAACCATGGTGAAGCCACGGTCTCAGTGCCTTTGTGATGGTTCTTATGATTCAGATCGGGTTCGAAATGAATGCCCCAAGCTCGTAGCATGAAAAGTCGATTTATATTAAGCCCTAAGGTCCGGAACAGCTAGAAAGCGATACGGCAACAAAGATAAAGTACTTGTAGTCTCCCATTTAGGGCCTGTTCGAACTGGCATCCGGTGGAAATTAGTACTAATGGTACACGCGGTACTATTGCAAGCGTACCGTTAGTACTAATTACTCTAATTACTGTTCGAACTGGACTTCAATTAGACAGTATTAGTAGTATCAATAAAGTCTTGCTTAATTCTATCTAGCGTTTCCGTATATAGGAACTCCAAAATCTCAATCAAAGCTTTTGTATATTGCAGAGTCCAACTAGCTTGCATTTAGATCTATAATCTTACTTAAAGAAGTGCAAATAATAAAAGACATCTTGTAAATGTTGCTTTGAAATTTGCGCAATTTTTCAATCGCTTTTAAGGTTGAGCGATAAAGAATTGTCGATTTTGGCAGTAGATACTCAAGTGGTACAGTTAATACTAATTGTATCTCTGGAGGAACATTAGTACTATCATAGAAATATACTGTTAATAGTAATATACACGCGATAGCCGCAATTAATTGACCATCTAATGTTAATAGGAATCGAGTTCGAACGGTGGTACAATTAGTACCGTTAGTACTAATTCGAGACCCTTTATCGGTACTAATGGGACTACCGGATGCGAGTTCGAACAGGCCCTTATTAGCGCTTTCACAACGCTTGTGAATCATTGGTTTAACTTTTAGATCCCACCCCTCGACTTTTGTTAAAATCACTCCAGATCGATTTGATTAGCTATCGCAGTTCTCGGAATATTAATATCAAAATCTGTAGACTTCTAGAACGAGTCTTGCGTTTTAATTCTATGTAGCGTTTGTAAGATTCCGAGATTTCGTGTTCCGGATCGCATTTGTGAAAAGAAACATAGAGTTGGCTCAGACTTCTTGAACATTTGAACATAGAAAACTTGCAACAATTATCACAACTGCGATCCTTGATCAAAATTTATCAACGAAGCGATTGTATAAGGCGCAAAGTATCTAAAGATACAACCCGCCCAGCGCCTTGCTCCCAGCGCCTTGCTAATGAACTCTCAGGAAACGACATAGACCCAACATAATACTACTTTGGCCCCAGACCACCCTTACGCATGCGGCGCAAATCCAATACTGGGCCCGGAGCCCTCAAAAACCACGAACTGGCTCTTGAACATCACATCCCCAAGAATCTGTACGTGCTGGCCAGCATTGGTTTGCAAGCCACCCATGCACTGCCCATCGCCAACCTGCTGGAAGTTGATCAACGCGCCAGGAATCCTACCCATGTAGTTTGGTGAAAGCTGAATGTACAGATCCGGTAGTGACGCGGTGCAAGGGAAGACAACTCCTTGGTCCGCCAGCTTCGCGCCCTTGACTTGGTCGTAGTATGCCTGCACGATCACAGGGTCCATGAGCAGCAGGGTTGTTCCTGTATCTGCAATCGCGGGAGCAGCTGTGGGCACTTGGGTGGGGGTGCCCTTGCCGACCATGAAAGTGTTGCTTGTAAATTCCCACAAGCCGGATGATGCGTTCACGGGGCCGAAATTAATCTTCCCCACAAACTGAGTCTGATCAATGTTTCCAAATTCGTAGGCACCGGCAGTAGAGTGCTTCAGGTTGGCCGTGAAGAGATTATGCAGTAGGGAGGGGCCGACGTTACCGAAGAAGGTGTCTGATTGTTCTGGTTGCACGGTGTTGATCTTCTTGAAGGCGAGACCTAAGAGACCGTTGGAGCGGGTGTCTTTGACTGATTGTAGGGCAACTTTGTCGGGTAACCCGATGACTTGGTTCGGAACATTTGCTCCGCCGATGGTGACGCTTTCTTGGCCGACAGACCCTGTTGCAAAGGATTTATCGCCGTAGTGGACGTCGAAAGAGCTGTCTCGTATAGCTTTGAAGGTTTTGGATTTAGAGGGATCGAAGACGGTGTGGCCTTGATTTTCCTGCGCGGAGAGCTGAGTATTGAACACCCATATGTCCGAAGAGCCGGTGTCGAAATCCATCAACAGCTTTTGCCCTCCAAAGTCGACAGGAGACAGAAACTCCGAATCACCCTCTTCTGGGGTTACGTCCGTGGTGCCGTCTTGCTTAGCGGCGGACTGGCTGACTGCATTGGCTGGCGCTTCAATTTTACTCTGCGCCACAGCCTGGGTCAATGCATCCGAGATGGGGAATCCATACTTCTGGTACGCCTTATGCATGTCCGCAACGCCATTTCGAACGCGCGTGTTGCCGGTGGCTTGACGACTGATCTTGAATGATCGACGTTGTGGTTTCGAAGGAGCTGCTGCTGCGGCAAGGATGAGCGTGAGCAAGAGAAGTGAGCTCAGGAGGCGAGGCATTGTTGCGAAGGTCGATTTGGTCGGCGAGATAAGTACTTGGTGACCGCGTCAAGCGGCTAGGATACTTTTCGAAGAAGATGGTGATCGCCTCTGACTTCCCAGTAGCAGATGGTGGTATGTGTTTGAATATCTACACGAACTCGAAAGCGGCTGAGGCTGAGGTGAGGGTACCAGACCCAAGTGTTTGATCTTTAGCAGGGCAAGAGAATGCGTGAAGGAGATATGTCAGAGAAAGTGAACACAAAAATGACTCTGTCAAAGGTCATGCAAGTGAAGTATATGCGAACGGCGAAACAAAGGTTGGGTTGGGTGAGCGTGGGCGAGGAACAATGGGACAATAAAGAATGTGGTTTGTTAAATAAAAGGTCAACGCGGCCGAGCACGTGGACAATGCAATTGACGGAAGAGAGAGAGGTGAAGGGGTGAGAGGTGACAGGGAACAGAGGAGAACGATGGTGGATTGATACATTACTGTTTGATCGATTTTAGAGGAGACATGCCACGGGCCAGTCAACGATCACTTGAGCAATCACGCTGCAGTAAGCCAAGTCGCCAAGGAAGGTGGTCGAGCTTGAAAGGGTGGAGGCCATCGTTTCTCGACTTTTGGACGAAAGTGAAGTGTGTTTCAACTGGGAAGCGTTCGGTGTCGAACAATGCAGAGGTTGTCGATGCCTGAACAAAAGAAATAGGGATCGCATACCCGCGCGAATGCAGCCAATCAAGACGCGTAGACATACGGAGATCGGGGCGCTCAGGAGTCAGGACGGCAACGTGCATTAGCTTCGGCAGACACCGCGGAGCTCCCCGATCACAGCTCGACTCATTTTGAAATTGAAACCCCAACCCCCGCGTGCATCACTCCGTACTCCGTAAAGTAGGATAAAGCAACAGCGTCCAAGCAATCAGGGCAATGGTTCATCAGTCTCACCTTTGATGAAGAGAGCCATAGCCAACGCTCTTCTGCCGTCGGCATCACCGTCGGTTTCGCGAATTCCAGGAGCGGACCCCGGCGCCACTGGTTGGTAATGATAAATACTCCTTGTCAAGAGACTGATGAAGTCTGAAGCGCCTGTACTTGGGTGACGAATCCGTCGACTCCGTACTTACTCGAGCTGTGCGGAGGTGCATATCACCGATGCCTACTCTACTCCCGCATCTGCTATCTTCACAGCGATCTTCAAAGCGATCTTGTAGCCAAATGCGTAGCCCAGATCTCTAAGTGTGTTACCCTGCAAGCGCGATGAGGTTGAGCCACGAGCATTTAGTTTCGAGCCACCTCGGGCTTTGTGTCAGGGCTGAAGAATGAAGTCTTCAAGTCCGGACAAATAGGGACATTCGCCGCTCCCTCAGACTCTATGTAGGACACAGGATTAATCAGTGTGACCTGATACATGTATGGACTACCGGGGGTGGCTCTCAACTGTTTGAGTAGAACTAGATATACAGGCAGGCCAAAAGCAATAACGCCCTCGCTGTACAGACTTTTTGGGAACCAGGCGTACGCTGAGCGAAGAGATTTACAGCTCGCTTCGGTTCAGGATCCTAGACTATTGGGATGCTGTTGGATGCTGCTACCCTGACCCTTGCGCTACGTCCGTCGTACGACCGATCGAGCTTCTCCTGTTGCTGCGGCTCTTGGCATGCTTCGACGACGGATGCCCCACGCGGCCCTCTGATGACGAGTCCTTGCCGAAGACCATTGGCCACGTCTGTCCGGTATCCCGACCGCCCGTCTCCAATGCTGGTGGATGGACCCAGGTCGTCTCCGTGTACTCAACGCCTTCACGATCCATGTACTGGACTGCGTCACCTTCGGTCCCAGGGAACTGCCGCGCAGTGAACCGACTGACTCCTTTTGGCGCAGGCTGGTCTGAAGGGATCTTAGAGGCCGTTTCAGCGATGACCCAGTTATTGCCCCGGCCAGGCACTTCGTCAGCTCCGATTTCGACCAGACCTCCGCCCTCGACCGGTAGAAAATGGCGGGGTGGGAGCACTTCTACGTCGATGACTGGTAGTATGCGATGAAAGACGTCATGAGTGTGGATCTCGCGTGTGATAACTTCTTCTCGGACATGGTGTACCCTTTGTTGAACCGTCTCATGAACAACAGCTGGACGTCCACATATTAGCTTTGAAAACAGTGTAGCGGATCTCACACGACTGACCTGGAGCAATCTTCTCTATGACCTCAGTGTCATAAGTGTTAGTCTTGGCTCGCTCTACAATAGCCTCCGCTGCAGGTCCCCTAACCGCATCCTTGGACGCGTGTTTTGAAGGAACAGACAGTGGCGCTACATAACCGTCGTGATGTCCGTCCGGCGTATAGCCAGAGTATTCCCCACGTCGGGACGTACTCTGCGTCTCATATGGATAAGTGTACTGCTGCCCTGCGCCAGAGACTTCTTGGTGACTGGCGTCCTGATACGATAGCCCGTCACGCTGGAGCTGCTGAAGGTCGTGCCTAGACGATTTCGGTCCATACGAAGAGTCATCGTATCTGTCCTTCTGCGTAGAAGGCATTTTGCTGTGCGTCTTTCTTGGGCTAGAGCGGTATTGTTGCGTTTCCGCAGAATAATCTTGGTGTCTAGCTTGTTGAGATAAAGGCAGGACATGCTGAGGGACTGGAGGCGCCTGCTGATCCCGCCCTTCTGCTGAAAACCCTGCGGACCTTGGCGAAGCAGAAGTCACCGAAGCCGATGGAGTGTGCGTAGTACTACCAATCTGCTTTCTTGGTATGGAGTCGCGCCTTCGCACGTCGATAGTATTGCCGTCGTTGTACCCGCTACCGGGACCTCTACTTGGTGTTGAGTTGGCTGTGCTGTCATAGTGATTCATGTCCTCAGGCGGAGCGCTGCGACTCTCAGCAGCCATAGGGGTCCTTGACGCATTGTCGTAGTAGCCGGGAGTTGCACGTTGATAGTTACGCGGCGTTCCATATGGTTGTTGCGAAGATGATTGATTCACCATTCGTGCACTAGGATCACCTTGGAAATGAGAATCGACACGTGGATCAAGTCTGCTCGAGCCAGAGTTGGGATAATAGGATATAGGTGGTGGTGTGGCGCTTCCACCAGCTAGAGTACGTGAGTACGTAGGCCAACTAGAGGCTGTTGGAAACTCACCAGGGTCATGGTTCATGTTCTTATTAGAGAAGTTCAGCGCGAGCCCAGTGTCGGCCTCCATCTGCCGATCCTGCGGCTGTCGCCCAGTGACGGTAGTAGTGGTGGTCTGAGTTCTGGTTTGAGTGCTGGTCTGAGGCTGATCGAAGAAATGATAATCGGAAAAGTCGTTGCTCGGAGGTGTCTCAAGTCTAGGAGCGGTGCTTGCTGCTGAGTACGGAGGAGTCGTCTCAGGTCTCGGAGACTGGTTGCCACGGGGATCTACGGGGTTGTGTATCGAGCCTCTGCGACGCGGCACCGCCGCCGTGTTGTTGTTGCCCTTCATCGGGTATGTGCCTGTCTCGGGGCTTGAGCCAGGCGCTGTAGCTTCATAGCGAGATGTTCCAAGAGCAGTGTCCACGTCTCCTTGGCTGACTGCACGCGGTCCACGATCGGATTGCTGAGGACTGGGAGTGTCGTCTTTCTTACGATGTAGATACTTTCCGATACGCATAATGCCGAAGAGCCTAGACTCCGCCGTTTAGCTTTTTGTCAATACTTTCGGCTTCTGCTAGACAAACATTCGTTGTGTTAGTGTGTCAGAAGCGTGCAAGGCACTGAATTATGAATGTGTTGATGCTCAGCAGCTTCAATAACATCATCGAGTGTCCGCGACAGTGACGTTCTCGATGGAAAGAATTCATTTGGCCCTACCTGGGTAGATAGCTACAAAATCTGGTTCGGCAAGTGCCAAGCATTGAAGCAAAGCAAGAAGCAAGGATGACGTTCTCGGCTAAACTTGACCATCTCGGAAGCTCCGTTTTCTACGTCATTTCGGTCGCTTCACGGTCTTTGGATTCCTCAACCCGTTGGACTACGATATACAGTAGACCGACTATGAGTGCTACACTACAATTGAAGCCGGCACAGAGCAGGTGCCTATAAACGCCATGGGGGGGACCTTGTACCTTTGGTTGACATGTCTGCCTGCGGCGGCAGCTTCCTCGTAGAAATACGGAACTGGCCGACGGTACTTCGTAAAGCCACATCCAGACCCTCAATGCTGTCGATCTCTGGTCCTGCATGTGTTTGAAGGAATCTGGAAGTGCACTGCCACATGATGCCACTCCATACTAGCACTTAAGCATCGGACAGTATTGGCCCGTGATATCTCGGTCAAGTGCCCCAAGAGCAAGATGGGCTGAAGATTTCAGCAGATATGATTGGAGTCGAGTGAAGGCGTGGTACGATCCAAGTGCACGCTTGACGTAGTTCCGCAGGTGAAGTGGGCAGCCGCGATGGGACCGAATCAAGAAGCAAAACTTGGAAGATGCGTGAAAACGATAGTGTTGGTCCGAGGGTGGGGTTCCTGCCTTCACTCAGAGTGAACACTACTTTCAGAATGTGAATACGCACGTCATCGATCCCGTCTATTTACTTCGACCCCTCCCCCTCCATCCTCCGTCTTTCCTTTACATCCATTCTCTACATCATCTCCTCCACACCCATCACCACCTTGACAATACCATAGCACCCTGCACATTCTACACACCCAATACTTACCATAACCTGATACTCGCATCCCACATTCGACAGTATGGATAAAGCCAAATCTGCTGTTAGTGACTTTATGTAAGTTTCATCATCTTTACGCTCACTTCTCTCAGAATGGCGACCATGGCTCCCTTCAGTCTATGGTAGCAGACTTTGAGTCTGTCATGGCGCACCGCCTCCATATTCCCTGGCATTACTATCGGAGCTGCGACTGATATTATCATACCACAGGTCCAAAGCTGGTCATCATGATACCACTGTTCACGAGAAAGTTGCCCCTGCCGTGGTCAACGAGAACATCGTCCAGAAGCGTCATGAAGAGGCTCAGACTGTTATCGATCGTGAGGTTCACCAAGACCACTACCACACCTCCGTTCAGCCTGTGAAGGATCGCGAAGTCCTGCCAGAGAAGCACGCGCACCAGATGTTGGGTGCCGAGGAGCGTCACCTCCAGCACGGTAACCCAGAATCTGTGAAGGCCCGTCTTGAGCAGGAAGCTGCTCAATTCAAGGGCTCTCGTAGCGTCCAGAAGGAGGAGTCCCACTCCGTTGCACCGGTCATTGCTGGCGAGCACGTCCATCACCATGTTCACGAGGTCAATGATAGTCCTTTGTATGCTGCCCACTCACCTGCTAACACGTATGTAGACCATCCAGCCTGTCGTCCAGAAGGAGACTATTCAGCCATCGGTTGTCCACACCACCGTCCCCATCCACGAGGTCCATGAAAATGAGGCCAAGCACCACTCTACATCTGCCCTTCCTGCTGTCAGCATGGCCGATTTCAAGAAGCAGGGTGGTAGCCTTACCGGTCGCGAGGAGCGCTATGATGGCTTCGATGGTGAGCCAAAAGCTGTTGGTGGTGCTCTGGGAGGTTCGACCTCTGGCATGACCGGTGGCTCGACCACCTCAGGTCCCCACCACTCCAACCTTGAGAACAAGATGGATCCTCGTGTCGACTCTGACCGTGATGGCTCTCGCGGTCTTCCTGGCAGCGGTCACCACACCGGTCACCACACCGGCACGGGCTATGATAGCGGCACCACCGGCTCTGGCTATGGCACATCCAATCTGGAAAACAAGCTTGATCCTCGCGTCGACTCCGACCGTGATGGTTCGCGCGGTATGGGCTCCGGTACTGGCTACGGGAGTGGCACTACCGGCTCGGACTACAACACCACTGGCACGACTGGGAAGAAGCCTGGTTTGATGGACAAGTTGAACCCGAAGAAGGATAGCGACGGAGATGGCAAGCCTGGCTTCATGCGATAGATGTTCCATGGACTGCGGAACGAGAAGCACTGAAGTCAATGGCATTAGGTTGGCACGGATTATTCTTACGAGGTTAAGGCCTTCATGAGCTTGTTAGCATTAGCGAAAAGGGAAATGAAATGAGAGTTCCAACTACCTTGTATATCCCGTGATCTATGGGTGTTACTTTGCAAAATATGATATTGTGATAAATGAATTATACTGCCAAATGATCCCCCTTCACCCCATGACCAAGTGACTCTAATTTTATACCATATACTGAGCCAATGCATACCTTCAATGTCATATTTCTACGCCACTTCGCAGTCTCTCATTGCCTTTGTTCTTCAATCTCTCTCTAGATCTTGTGAAACATTGCTATCGAGGTCACAATACCTTCAATCCTAGAGTCTTTCTACTCCTCACTAGTGCACTACCTGAGCTGGAGAATTCATTGTTGAAGTCGTAGAATGGTGGGAATGAAAGTTGCTGTAAGACGTTAATTAGGATGTTTTTTGCTGTTTGCCTCAGTTGCAGAAGGAGACCGGCGATAAAACACGTCAGCTGGTAGGTAGTGGACGACGGTTGTTGCCAGAAGGTTTCGGGGAGGTAGGAACAAGCACGGAATACCTCAGACAATCTCAATTATGAAGAAGGTGTGGATTACAAGGTTCCTACGTATTGGATTTATCCTTGGGTCTTGAATGATGTAGCAGGACCCAAGGACCGACACTATAGCCGGACTCCGCTACCATGATACAGTCCTACGCAGATGCGATAATTGCTTCTGAGCTCTATCTCTTCCCGAAGAAACTCATAATACTCCCCCGCCCCTGACTCGCTCCACCGGCAGCCTTCTTTCCCCCTTTCTGCCCAGCCGAGGAGCTTGCAGCAGACGAGGTAGGCATCTGCTGCTGCTTCTTGGCCACCACCTCCGGCTCCGACTCGGAGAAGGACTCCCATGCGGGCTCCTCCTTCGTGATTAAATACCCTTCGTCGTCTTTGACCGTCTTCTTCTTCATCACTTTCCGCCTCCCCCGGCGCCGGCCCCCGGTTACGGTTGCGGGAGGCTCTGGCGTCGCCTCTTTGGGCACGGTTGGGTTCTCGAGCGTTGCGGGCTCGGCTGGTGGTGAGGGTGTAGCCTTGTCGTCTGCGGAGGAAGCAAAGGAAGCGTCGTCCATCATTTTCTTGAGGGTGGCTTCGCGCTCGGCCTTTGAAAGCCTACTGGGCTTTTTGGTGTTTGAATTGGAAGCCGTGGTAGTGGGCATAAGGTCCCCTTCTTTCTCGGAGTCCGAGGATGCGTCAAACATCGGTACATCTTCCTGTGCTGCCTCTGGAGGCTGAGAAGTGGATGTAGTGGAGGCATCGGTGTTTTCGCGGGTCATTTTGGCGGTCGTGGGTTGAGATTTGGGTTTAGAGAAAGCTTTGAAGATGTCGGACTTTTCTTTCTTCAGGGGTGGTGGCTTTTGAGAGGACTGCTTCGAAGAGGTGGAGGGTTTGGAGGTGATTTTCGCTTGGGTGGGTTGAGGCTCGGCTTTGGTGGATGGTTGGGGGCCGCCTTTGCTGCCTGAAGAAACTCTTTCGGGGGCCTTGACGGGTTTGGCTGGCTCGGCAATCGCAGGAGGTGGAGGGGGACGGCGACCGGTCCGGCGCTGTATGGAGGTTAGCTAGCTTGGAAGGTATGTATTCGTGAAGGGGGAAAGGACCTTGACATTGGAGTTCAGAATAGTGCCGTAATGCTTGTTATATTCAAGAGGATCTTCGTGAGCATGTTGTGATCTTACACGGCGGTTGCAGTCGGTCAAAATGTGAAGATTCTGCGGTATGGTAAGGAAATAGTCAACGCTGAAAGTAGGATATGATCTACCTGAATCGTGCTCGGTTCTATACTGTAGATATGTGTTGAGAGCACCTCATCGTACCTTGCTTTGGCAGCTATTTTCAAATCAACCTCCAAGCCTGTAGACAAGGGTCAACTGAAAACCATACCTTCCAAATCTTCCTCCTTCGCCAGCGTCACAACCTTCAACGGAGAAGCCTCATGTATGCTCTCCTCTTGTGGCATGGAGCTGCTCATAATCGGACTACTCTGCATGTATGTGTCCTCTCCGTCTTTCTGGCTCTCTTCCGCAGGTATTATTTTTGCGCTTGCGGTACCATAGAGGAGATAGGTTGCATGAACAGAGCCAGGTTTGCGGGCATTTTGACTATGGTGAAAATCGTAAAGCATCCTGGAGAGAATCAGGGTGGGCTAGAAGTATAGGACAGTTGATATTTACTTCTTGGCGACATTGCTGTGGACTTTCAGCTCGCGACTGAGTATGCGGTATGAGACCTATGTTCTGATTGAGCTTAGACTTTTGGATAGTGGACTGAAGAGTCGACGCACGATCTTGGATTCGCTCAACACCTCCGCTGCGAGAAATGACTTGTAATCCGTTGCCATGTCAATTGCTTGGTGGTCCGCGAGGAGTTGTTGACAGACAAGTGATAGATTTATAGAGGACGCTGCCTCAATAACGAACAAGTACCCACGAAACAACGATAAACCCACTCTACGCGTTACGCGTTTCTGGTGACGGAACACATTCCGCGCTTCGTCCCAAGTCGTCTTCCTCAAGGAAACCTCTGCATTTCTCTGGTGCCGCGGCGTCGTCGTCGGTCATGGACGCCTCGTTCGAAGTCAGCGACCCTTCAGATTGGCTCAAGACGCCTATTAAACAGCTCGCCGCCGTTGAAGCCGCCCTCCGCTGCCAAGTCTGCAAGGATTTCTTCGATACACCAATGATTACGTCTTGTTCGCATACGTTCTGTTCACTGTGTATTAGACGGTGTTTGACGAATGACGGTAAATGCCCCACCTGCAGGACCGCAGATCAAGAACTGAGGTTGCGGAGGAATTGGGTGCTTGAGGAGACTGTGCAGGCCTTCAAAGACACAAGGCCTGCTTTGATTGGCTTCAGTGAGGAGTTGCAGTTGGCTCAGAAGCAGGTAGAAAATAGGGGAAGTAAGAGGAAGATAGATGAAGTCAATGGTCAAGACGACACTGCAGAATTGGAGCAGGGCAGTTCGAAGAGAAAGACAAGATCGCAGAGTCGAAGGAGTCCGGAAAAGCAGCCCAAAATCCCCAGGCAAATACAGGATAGCGAAGGCGATGAGGACTATGAACCCGGTACATCATCTACGTACTTCGTCGAGGAGCCCGCTAAATGTTGGCCAGATGATGGCCTGACCGCATGCCCGATCTGTAACAAGAGAATGAAGGAGGAAGAAGTGTTCCCTCATCTTGATGTACACAATGAGCCGGCACGAAGCATGAGCGGGCGGTCAGCCGGCATGAGGTATGTTTTGTATGCATGCTATTGAGTAATAATGTCATTTGACCTGTTGTAGACGAACACCTGTGGAGGTAGCCTCACGCCCACGTCCACAAGCAAAGCCTATGGACCGATTACCCCAGATCAGCTACGGTTTAATGAAGGACCAGGCATTGAGGAAGAAGCTTGCTGAGCTGGGTATCTTGAATACCGGTCCACGACTACTCCTAACCAAGCGGCATACAGAATGGGTCAACATAGTCAACTCGAACTGTGACTCTTCCAGGCCAAGGTCGAAGAGAGAACTACTCAGCGACTTAGATCTTTGGGAGCGAAGCCAAGGTCGGAACATCCTCAATGGTCTGGGTGGTGTCGAGACAAATTCAGTCATGAGAAAAGACTTCGATGGTACAGCTTGGGCAGTCAGTCATGGCAATGACTTTCAACAACTGATCGCTAGAGCACGACAGAAGCCTAGAGCTAAGAGCGAGGAGCGCGTTGAGGAGAACATTGGCCAGAATGGTGCTGTTGAAGGCCCGAGGATTACGGCGCCCAACCCAGAAACTCCATTGTCGACGAATGGAACCTTTGCTCAGCCAATTGCAGGGCTTTCCTCAGACGTCCCAATACCACCAGGCACAAACCAGGGAAATGACGATATGATGGCTTTCCCTGAAAACGGCAGTCAAGGCGAAGCCGTCAATCTAGGAACAGGGGGCTGAAGGTTCTGTATCGAGTACGATATTGAAGATATCACCATTTTATCAGTCCACTACATCAGGTTCTTCTAACGACTCATTGACTGAGCTCTCGAATCTGGCAGGCAAAGTCTACCTTACTCAACAGTGCGCCGATATCACGCACTGGCAAGTCCACGAATCGTCCTCTGTCAGGTCACGGCTCATCGTTCCGACCGGCTCGTCGTGCAAGACTATTGCTCCAGAGAAGCTTCAGAAGGAATTTGTCGAAATATTCTTATGACACCTATCAATCACTCGTATTAACTAGCAGCTTCCTTGGAAACCTTTTCAACCTCCTCCTGGGGCTGCTTCTCTTCCAGCGAAAGTCTTCGGAGAGGTTTCAGACCATCAGCCACCTTAGGGTCTTCTCGCTGCTCCGGCTTCTCAGCGGAGCCATCCGTAATTGAGCTCTGTTTCTTCGCGGCATCAAGCTCTGCGAGCCTCTGCCGTGTTTGTTCGGCCTCCCTTTCCTCCCTTTCAAGTCGGTCTTGCTGCTCTAGAGCTTTCAGCTCCTCATCGACAGCATCGTCATCAACAACCGCCTCCCCGCGACCGGCCTCCTCCATGACTTGGCCGATCTCATCTACCTTACTCATCTGGATTCTCAGACCTTCGACAACGTCCTCAACTCTTTCAACTCCACCAACTTGAGCGTGTAAACTTTGGAGAACCCCAGTGCTAGCTTCCATCACGCGAATGACAGCCACCTGATCCGATGCTTGCTCGATCTTGCCATAAACGCCCTCAAGTTGTGAAAGAGTATCATATCTCTGTGCCAGCGTGGTCTCGGCAGTCTTCTTGGATTTCAGGGCAGCTAGCGCTGTGATTCGGTTCTTGGCTTTGACGGCATTTTGGGCCTTTTGGCTTAAGGCGTTTATTCGCTCGTCGAGCGCTGTAATTTGCACACCGAGACCGGCAATGATCGTTTTAAGAGAAGCAATAGTCTTATCTTGTGCTGATATATGTATTAAGTGCTCATCAGGGCTCCCGAACTTCACAACCTGCAACGTATCTCAGCAAGGTCTTCGTAGGAGAGCCGTCAGTCTATACCTCGTTGTCATACACCACAGCTCTCTTGTCACGCGCAAGGTGCCTCAGCAATACATCTAGATCGTTTTTCGTTAGCTCGCCCCGCAATTCCAATGCTTTCGAAGCCTCCTTGCTGAACAATAGCATTGAGTATATGCGGTCGACTAGATTAGTCTGGTGAGCTAGTTGTGAAAGCACTTTGCTCGAGGCTTCCTACTGCACGGTCAACGAGGCTTTGGGAAGAAGATCTCCGCCTTGACGTACCTCGACATTTGGGACCACAACATACTGCGCCGTAGGTAGCCGCCCCAACGTTGTATGTTTCTCGAAGAACCCCAACTGCTTCAGACTCCATGAAAGGAGCCACCAAGGCTTGATGCTCCAGCTGCGACTGTAGATACTAGTAGAGGCGTCTAAAAACTCTTGGCAGGGTATCATATGCCGCTTCGATACTGCTTCATCCTACATCACTGTCAGTCTCTAAGCGACAGTTTGGGAGGTCAAGACGACTATTACCCACAATGACTGTGCCCAAAGCCAGCGGTCTTCCCCATTCCTTCGTTGTAAGCGCCTGCAACAGCTCCTCACTAGTCCTCAATGACAGGGTATCAAGGCTGTTGCCGGGCGTTGGTATGAGTCCAGCTTGAACGGCTTTTTGGAGAGCGTTCTCCCAAGCAGAAATATTCGCGGCGAAGCCGTCGGGGTTGGAGGAGCGTTGGAGGGTGAAGTCAGAGTAGAGGGAGGGGAGGCGGGCCCTGTATGCGGGTCAGCGTGAGTGGGGGGCTGAAGTGGTGATGGACAGGACACCTTTTGAATTGCTCGCTAGAACTGAGAATGAATTGGAAGAGCTCGCTCATGACTGGGTGTCCGGTGGTTATGGATCCAAGCAACGGGTTGTTCTAAGTGTCACTAGGAACAGTCGAACAGCCGAACCGTTGGCGGGGCCAAATCCTTGAGCAGCGGAGCGGAAGCGAGGGAGATCTCCGAGATGACCCAGGGATTTGACACTATTGACACAACTCTCTATCTTTTTAATGATACTGCGCCATTACCCAACAGCTTACGGTACACCCAATTTGAGACACTCGAGAATATAACAACCTTGCAAGAGCATGTCACAACATGATCGAGCCTATACCGCAGCAACACCCTCCCACCGGAGCCCGCCCCAACCTCGACGCCAGATGCCCTCGTGCAAGCTCCCTTAGACAAGCGCAGAACTATCGAGACCGTCCGAGGGTCGATGTCCAGTCGCCATACCAATGACCACTCCCTCCAACCCTGAGTTCATCTCACCTCAAGAGCCGCGCCCAACCCTCCCAAAGAAACATTCTTCTGGTAGTTTGCCCGACACCAAGCCAGCGTCGACCCTTCAATCACCCACTGTTGACGGACGTCTCTCTGTTTCGACACCAGATGTTCCACCAACACCCACAAAGTCTCTCCCACACAGGATCAGATCCACCGAGAGCCCCACACTCCGAAGCGTTGAGCGCTCATCTAGTTCTGGCACTAGATCGACGTCGCCTGCAACATCTGTTGGACATCCTAATGAGCCTAAGCAAATCGTCGTTAGATCATTTGCGCCCCGGGTCGCGGTCTATGCATCCACGGATACAGAAGACTTGATCAGGGAGAAGGGCTTCAGCGAAGGATTACGAGGACTGCTCAGACCTTACGGTGACAACATTCCAGGAAAAGTTACCGTGCGCGACAGCGTAGGCTCAAGCAAGACATGGGAAGATTTCGGAGTAAGAATCGTTAGTCCTGAGGATGCTCAGCCCTACCGAACGTCCTTATCGAAGCCCAGGGAGGAGCCGGGAAACGTTGCCCAAACCAATGGCATTCGACGGACTTCTGGGCCTAGAGAGTCTTCGTACTCTGGTGGTGGTGGAGGCAATACTCTTGAAAAGCTCGTAGACCAACATCTACGACAAGAGGAGGCCCAAAACCAGGACGAGAGCAATGGCTACGTGGACCACGATCATCGCCCTCGCAAGCGCCCAGGAGCAAGCTCCGCAGTCTACCCCCTCTATTTACGAAAGCTATTCTCAAGCATGCTCATGGTTCCTTACGAAACCTTCTGCCATCCCGTTTCTTGCATCATAGCAGTAAGCTCACGCAACCCCTCCTCTATCGACACCTTACGCCAACTCTACACCCAATCCGCCAGACGCATACCTGCATTCGTTGGCGCCGAATACCTCCGTTACTATGTTCTCATTCACGACGAGGATCGCGACGACATTACCAAATCAACCGCCCTCTTTGACCTCATGAAACGCCATTTCGGCCTCCACTGTCATCTCCTCCGCCTCCGCAGCTCACACTGCGTTCAATCCGATGACGATAGTACCCCAGTCCCGCCCTGCTCCTGGCTTCCTCCCGAAGATGACCTTGGCCACACGAATATCATCGATTACACAGACGACTCCTCGACAGACAAGTATATCTTTGACTCCGACGCCGCCTCCATCCGCTCCTTCCTCCGCGAAATGATTACCCAATCCATTGTTCCCTTCATGGAGAACCGCATCATGACCTGGAACGACCAGGTCGCCTCCCGCCGCCGTGGTCTCAGCGGCCGCTTCATATCCCTCTCCAAACGCTGGACCGGCTTCGGTTCCTCCTCTCGCTCTTCCCAATCCTCCTCTGCCACCACTTCCAACACCAACTACGACGCCCAGCAAGGTTTCTACCCCCCAGAGACCCCCGAAGCCACCATGCGCACGCTCGCCGACTATGCCTTCATGCTCCGCGATTTCCGCCTCGCGTACTCGACCTACGACTTCCTACGCAGCGACTTCGCACATGACAAAGCGTGGGCGTACCACGCCGCAGCGAACGAAATGGCCGCCCTCGCCTACCTCCTCATCCCGCAGCCCCTGGCGAGCTCCAAATCCCGCTCCGAGACTGTCGACAACATGCTCGACACCGCCACCTACAGCTATCTCACACGCTGCTCCTTGCCCTTCGGCGTCATCCGCACCCTCACCACCGCAACGGAGCTGCTCATCAGCCGGGGCCCTGCCTCAGCGCAGGACGCGGCGCGGTGGGGCGGGAAGCTACTGGAGCTTGGTGTCCTGGTTCCCGTCGCGCAGGCGTTCATGGCAGAGCGCATGGCGGTGTGCTATCGCTCGCGGACCGGCACCGGTATCCTTGCGTTCGGGTCACGGAGACGCCAGACGGCGTTGTGGAGCCTGATGGCAGCGCAAAGCTGGGCAAGGATTGAGAGACCGGTGCAAGCGCGGCGGCAACTCGAGTCGGCGAGAGCGCTCTATGGCCAGGGCAGCACGCAGGGCAGCAATTTCGTGCCGTTCAAGAGCATGCATGGCTTCTGGATAACGCTGGAGGGGCTCATACATGGAGACTCGGGAGAAGAGAGGGACAGCGTGACGGTGGTGGAGGATAGGAGCACGTTCGCAAGCCGGAATACTAGTGTGACGCATATAGAGAGCGAGCAGATGAATGAGGTGAGCGTGCCGCCACTGGCGAGTAGTCCGCGCTTTAGTCGGCGGAACGCAGATCCTCTGGGGGTAAGATCGCTGGAGGCCGGAAGTGGGGAGAGCGATTGGTTCGAGTAAACGATGGTGTCCGTCTCAGTAGGGAGGGAGGGAGGTACGGCGATATGGCAGATGCGCAATAAGCAAACACCACTGGCATAGAAGAATCATGTAGAAGGTAGAGTTGTAGCTTACGATTATTCCAACTGCCTTGAACACGCGGAAACCAATACTAGTGATACTATGAGCAATCAACTCCTACCCAAACAATCCAGCGCATTAGGAGTATCACTTTCAAGCAGAAGAATTGCAGTAAAGGAGGGGTCCCTAGTGCTCGACGCAAACCCTTGGAAGCACACCACAACTCCTCCTCTCGGTAGACGGCATCCAGCTTCTTCCCTATCCCTGAGGATGGATATGAACCACGGTCCGTCCGCTATTATGCCACGTCGCGAGCAAGACGCCGCATTTCCCGCAGTGGTGCTCCACGTCCTTCAGACTGCGCATCATAAAGGGAATGCAGCCGAGACCGAAGACGCAGCAGATGGCTGCCGCCCAACCCCTAGAACAACCCAGCCGTAATCAGCAGCCGATCTCTTTGTAGTCTTCCGCCATAGCACATGGAAGAGAGAAGGGACGGGTCAAGAAGGATGGGAACCCACATCGTCGTATTCCCGCTCACGTATTCAGTCCTTGTCAACGTCCTCGTATGACAGGCAGGGCAGTCAACCGGCGCCGCGCCCTCCAACAGGTTCTGCAAAGGCATCGCGACGTGGTATTGGCTCTGCTGCTGCTGCTGCTGGAAGCCCTGCATGGGGATGCCCTGCTGCACCGGTTGCGGGCCTTGGCCGTAGTAGCTGCCTTTCTCGATGGGCGGCGAGGCCATGGGGGGGTTTTGGTATTGCTGTGGGTGGGGCGATATGACGTTGGGCTGCTGGGCGTAGGGGTCGTGCTGGGGGTAGGCTTGAGGTGGGGGAGATGAGGGGTGGCTGTAGCCGGTGCTATCAGGGGGAGGGTGTCAGCCGGAGTAGGGAGGGACTAGTTGCTAAGGGGATGCGAACTCTTGGTGCATCATTGGCTGGGCGGAAGTGGTGGTGCTGTAAGGGGCATTTTGCTCGTAGGGAGGGGATGCGCCTGGAAAGCTGTTAGCTGGGACAAAACGTGAATTGGGGGAGGTATGCTAGTTACCGGTGGATTTGTTGAGCTCGGCCATGACGGCGGGTGAGACTGTGATCTGAGGAGAGGATATGCTATAGCTTCCGCGCAGTACCGTTGGAGCTACAAATGGAAGGGAGGTGAGAGAGAGCAAGGAGATGCCCAACAGTGGTAGAGAGTCTACAAAGCAAAGAGCACAGTGATAACAATATGTGGACACGAGAAGCGGAGATGTGGCAGAAGGGTGGGAAGTGCACGAAGACGAGGTCTTAAGACAAGCTCAAGCCAGCCTTCAGCCTTGTTCTTCACTTTTGGAAGGAGGCGCGGTCCTGGACCCTTGGCCTTGGACTCGGCTAGGAGCACGCGTTTCATCCAACCAAGCATACCGTGAAGTAGAGCGCATCGTTCCATTCACGGTTAGAGGATGCATTGACATGCGCTTCGAAGACATGGGGCCGTGTCTCGAGATTCTTGGAGATCCTTGGCTTCCGAAATTGGGAATTTGGGGGCCTGCCTGCGCAGCCTTAATGGAAGCCCAAGGAGTACAAAGTGATCCGGGAATTCTTAGCTGTAGTAAGGTAGTCATTCGACGGGCGCAAAAATCGATCTGTTGTTGAAGTGAAGACATTGCTCCATTCCGCATCTTTACAAGCATGATGAGACTGAAGATATTTGCGGGCGTCTTGCGCATGAAACGAAGCTGCCGGCTGTGCTGCGGACTAAAGCGCAGGTGCCTCTACTTCGAGGACGACCTCGGCGGCTACCTAGATGTTCACTAGGATATCGAAAGGGATTCCTGTTTTTAAATAGATATGCTCCGAGATATTTGGACCTTCTTGTTCACATTGTGATTCCTGCAACTTCTGGACCGTCGAGGTAGACCCGAGCCACGCGTTACTGCTGTTTTCCAGCGTAATTCTATGCGCTGGTACAGTGCACTGCCCGCACTTCGTCGAGGCATGTGATTCGGCGATGCCTTCTTCGTCTCTCTGATTGCGTACTGTGATTCATGGTGCTAAATGCTCTGAAAATTTGCCGCTTCAGCTATGTGTGTCCACTGTTCGCGCAATCCACCGTCACCGGTCAAACCGCTTTTTGACCCGGTGCTATGAACAGGTGCACCACTCACTTCTTGCCGAAGCCGTTGCGTACTGCGTCTTTCCTGAATGGAATATCTGCATCACTTGTCAAGGTGCACCATCGTGGCTTGGTTATTCTTCATGGTAAGCTTAAATGCTCCCCACAGTGTTTCATATTTCTTCACTTTCTGGCGTTCTGAGCTCTACTATGGTATCTCTAGACCACCATGGCTGCAGAATCGTCGGTGATCTGAAGAGTGGGCAGCGTGTCCAAGCCTCAGAGGCGCCTGGCTTTTGCATCTTTAACACCGCAGACCGCTTCTGCGTTTTTGGGACCAGTGTAATGCACATCGCTCAATCCCTCCAAGCCTACGGTGACCAGCCGATCGTAAGCGGCCTTGGAACGCTGGACTTGCTCTTCGTCGAGGAACACGTTGAAGGTCCTTGTGAGCGTGAAATCGCAGTCTATGTGTTCCTTTTCAATAAGCTCTTTGAAGGCTTGAATATGCGCAATCTCGAATTTCGAAATCTCAACTGCGGCATGAACGCCGTGTGAAGCCATGTAGGGGAGCATGTTGAAGTATACTTCCGGTCGGAGATAACCGCCTGGGGGTCACTTAGTCATCTGGTCTACACTTGGATTATAAGTCTATACCGTTGCGGCCTGTGGCCCCTGAGCACGCTTGACGTGCCTTCCAATAGAACGGTAGATGGCGGACTAGGGTCATCTTCGAGAAGGTGGTAGGCTGTCGCTGCGCCAGCGTAGCCAGCTCCGATGAGAAGAACTTCACATCTCGCCGGAAGCTCTGCGGTAGAGCGGTGGTCGTCAAATGATGGAGATTTGCACGCCAATAGGGCAGAGCAGAGGCTGATTTAGGAAAGGGAGCCTGAAGGTCTACATTTGGTGCTGATGGCGTCATCTTGAGGCGCGCATGCGGTTTTGATGTTCGTAATGCTTGAGTGGTCCAGTATCAGAGCTTTCAGCTTCGTGCGAAGGACCACATGAGAGACCCAAGCAAAAGTCATCATGGACTCGCCATGGCCTGCCATCCTACCCAGAGGCGATACACGCTAAGACACGTGTAACAATTCGTGGGATATCTTTATTACCAGAAGTTAGACTGGAGGTGTTGACCACTTCATGCTGGTAAGAGCTGGAGTGTTTAGTCCAGGGGTAAGAATTGAAGCACCGTGTCTTGGCACTCTTTGCAAAATCGTATGTTGTCGGCTTTGCGATGGGCCGTACGACTAAGGAGGCCTATCGTCAAAGATGAAAACCGTCCAAATACATGTAGTTGTCCGAGGGTCTTGTCAGTGACTTGTAGAAAGTGAGTGGAGAAGTCAAGGTATAGTGCTTACATGTACATGTACTCGTACTTTACGTTAAAGTTTGAGAATACGCTATTAGCGCTTTCACAACGGTTGTCGCCCCTTGGCCTTATTTTTAGATCCCGACCTCAACTTCTGGCAAGATGATTTTGATCAACTTTCGCATTTCTTGATTTATTACTATCAAAATCTTACGTTTAATAGAGTGAACTTTGCGTTTTTAACAGCACAACTTTGATAGAGTTTAAGTCAACATTAAGAAAGTTATCTAATTGCAAAGTTTTTGTATTCTAAAGCATGTCTTAAAAACAAAGATCGACTTGAACTTCTTACATGTCAACGAACTTTGCAATTTCTATAGCTTTAGCAATTCTTGATTAAAACTTATAAGCAAAGCAATTTTAGAAAGCGCATAGTGTCTAGAGTAATAATTGATTAATTTTATATGTTTTAGTAGCGAGATGCGAAAGTTGACCAAAATCATCTTGCCAGAAGTTGAGGTCGGGGATCTAAAAATAAGGCCAAGGGGCGACAACCGTTGTGAAAGCGCTAATAGATTAGATAAGATCCTGTAGTCCTCCTACTTCTACTTACATGTAGTCTCGTTTAGTGTTGATGGCAAGTATCATCGATCTCTGTATCGCCATATTTGTTAACTGCATAGATACCACCTAATGTACTAAACCATAGATACGACGAAGCACTGTATGCTCTCGGTTCAAACGTCCGTTTGAGTGATGGAGGGAGACGCAGAGCTCAAATTGCAGAAAGCCTCTTCAGACCTGATTCCAGAATTCGTAACCTTACTGGCACGATTCCTACGAAATGACAGGCTAGTAGTCAAACACAGCCAAGCCAGCGCATTGATTAGACTGCTCGAGCCATTTCAGGAATGGCCTCAGCTACTAGATCAACATCTCAAAAGACTGATTCCTCCTCTAATATCGGCTTTTGTAGGGTACCTGATGAGGTTTGTTGACCAGTATATCAATCAGGATACATACGCATCGGAAGACGCCATACCGCTTCCACGGGCAATAAGCAAAATCTTATACACTTTTTGTAAGATCAGAGGATACAAGGTCATCAGTCATTTCTTAAACAATGAGCCTAAGTTCCTTGAGCCAATGCTCTCTGCATACGCTCTCTGGAGCCAGGTTGAGAGTCATCACGGTAGCAAGCCTTCTCAACGTGCAAGCATGACCTGGGAAGAGAGATACATCATGCTATTGTGGATATCTCATCTCATGCTTACACCGTTTGATCTAGCCACCATTTCCTCGATCGATAATATCAAGACCGGGGATCTGCAGATTACTCTTCCTACGGCGATGCCTTGGTCAGCGAGGCACGCCACAGAAATCGCCGTTCAAACTATGAGAGTAGCAAGTAAAGAGCGAGAAGCAGCTGCTATTCTTTTAGTGCGGATAGCTTTACGGCCAGATATGCGTCAATATGATCTTGCGAAGTGCTTGATTGAGTGGGCACTCGCTTCATTGACATTGGAGTCAGACGAGTCTGGTAAGAGATCGATATATGCTCATATCGGCGCGCTCTCTTTTCTTGCCGGAGTGGTCACGTCTGCCGACTCCAATGTAATCAGTCCATATCTCTCGATCATCTTTAAAGGCGCTCAAGCGATCGTCGCACAAGTCTCGGCAAATGAAAAAGCCATCTACTCCTCTGCGCTTGCTCGCAAGCTAGTTATTAAAATCTTTCGGGCAATAATTGTTCATACTCTACACAACGGGCTAGAGAAACCCTCCCATACCCAGCTCTCAAGTGAAGATGCTCTGGAAGAGATTATCGATCATATCTTGACAAGTCTAGCGGACAAGGACACGCCCGTCCGATATGCGGCAAGCAAGGCCTTAAGTGTCATCGCTGCTAAGCTCGACCCTGCGCAAGCTGCTGACATTGTCGAGGCTCTACTTGGTAGCCTAGAAGAGAACGTTTCGTGGGAAGGCGTCGCTACTGGCCGAAAAGTAGCTAATCATGACCTTCAGAACTCCAAACAGAGCTCTCTTGAGCGTGACATCACCGCTGTCAACCCGCTTAGGTGGCACGGGCTCGTTCTAGCCTTGTCACAACTTCTCTATCGTCGCTCTCCCCCACCAGAACAGCTATCGAGTACAGTCAACCTTCTCGTAATTGCACTGAGATTTGAACAACGCTCGGCGGTAGGCGCATCGATCGGCACAAATGTCCGCGACGCTGCATGCTTTGGCATCTGGGCTCTAGCGAGACGATACACGACAGAAGAGCTTTTCGCAATTGACACGTCACTCATAAATTCAGCCGGCTACCTAGAGCGACCAATCTCGGTGCTTCAGATTCTGGCTAACGAGATCGTGGTCGCAGCTTGTTCGGATTCGTCGGGAAACATCCGGCGAGGAGCATCAGCTGCTCTGCAAGAGCTAATCGGCAGGCACCCTGACACTATAGATCGAGGCATCCCCATTGTTCAGGTTGTTGATTATCACGCGGTCGCTCTGCGCTCTAGAGCGCTTGTCGATGTAGCATTGGGGGCATCAGATCTCGATCGGCTTTACTGGTGCGCCCTGTTAGATGGCCTCCTCGGGGCCAGGGGCGTTGGATCTGTAGACGCACCTTCTCGCCGGGACGCTGCGACCGCAGTGGGAGGACTAGCTCGCAGAAGTCCGAACGAAAGTCTACAGAAGGTACGGGACTGTCTGAGATTGACGACTAATCGTCGAGTTGAGGAGCGTCAAGGCTTGGTACTATCCGTGGCCGCTATCATTGCCGTCATGGAGTCAGATAACGTGGCCATTAAAGCTGGTTCAATTCCAAGCTTGACTTCCATTTCGACCTTTTTCGAGGATCTTCCCACAGCGGGCAAAGACCTGGCCACTCCTACCCTTCGGCCACACCTCACAGCAGAGGCGGCATGCAAATTGATAGCTACCTCCGGTTCTGCCGCACGCTCATCTTCGCCCATAGCAAGCATAACTGCTCCACTATTCCATGCGAGCTTCAACGAGAGTATTGAAATATTACGTTTGTCTTTAGGGCGCACAGAAGACCTGGTCATCAACGCAGCTACGGCAGCTGCAAGAGAGCTACTGTATTTTTCTGATGTTCCCACGCGAGAGAAGCTTGTTCAATCTTGGATATCAACCATCAGCAGACCAAAGACAAAACCATACGGCACGTTAGCGGCGCTCGGCGCTGCGTTCGAGCAATTGGACTCATCGAAGGAGCTTTCGAGAAGTATATTAGATAGCCTACTGGGCCAAGTTGACCCTCAGCTGGAAATCGAAATAAGGGTGTGGGCTATGAAAAGCCTCAAATCGTGTATCCAGACCGTCAAGGGCGCAATGAGCACTTCATTGGTCGAAGCTATTTCTCGCTGCCTCGACGACTATACCAACGATCAGCGAGGTGACGTCGGTTCTCTCCTCCGTCTCGAAGCCATCGATGCCGCAGACATAGCCTTGCAATATCATACCTCCCTGTCCAAACAATCCCAGGAACTCCTAACCTCAGGAATCTGTCGTCTCTCCGTCGAAAAGCTCGACAAAGTGCGTAACCATGCCTGGTCATGCCTGCAAAACCACCACCTCCTCCTCTTCCCCCCTACAACCCTGCCGCCCCAACTGCCAACCACTACCTCCACCTACTTCACCCACATCCTAACCCTCACGCTCACGCACCCTTACCTCCTCACCCCCATCCTCGCAGGCCTCCTCACTTCCACCGCTTCCGGCGCCGACTCCCTCCTCCGCGCCTCCCGCGCCGCCCTCGCATCCCATATCGACACCCTCTCCGACGCCCAACTGCACACTCTCCTCGCCAGCCTCCTCACCATCCTTGCCGAAAACCAGCACAACGAAAGACTCTCCCTCCCCACACTCACCGCCCTAGCCTTCCTCAGCGAGATCAACATCTTCGACCGAGTCGCTACCCTAGAGCCACCCCTTGACTGGTCGCAAACCCTCCTTCCTCTCCTCGCCAGATCTCACCACCGATCCACAAACGTCCGCAAGATCCTCGCCTGCATCGTCTGCTACTCTTCTCTCGCGTATATCCCCTCGACCCGCCAAATCACTCTTGGTAGACTCTGCAGCTTGTTGCTGCATCCTTATCCAATGGTAAGCCCCCCCGAACCAAATCAGTGTGCATCCCGATTCAGTTTCCCATGCACCCTTTTTTGGCATTCCTCAAAAAACGGTATCAATGATGGGCCTCTCGGCCCACAGAGACCAGACCCGCAGTCGACAAGGCAACCCACCAAAACGTTCATCTCGCCTGAACAAATCCCCCAACAAGAAAGTCCAGACAAGACCTGAACATATCTGTAACTCAATAAATCAATGGCTTGGGATACAACGCGCTAACGATTTATGTATGCTAGATCCGCTCCGCCGCAGCCGACGCTCTGTACCCACATCTCCCCACCTGCAACGTCTTGACCAGGACCGATTGGACGGACAAAGGCGCGTATGGGAAGGGGGATGTTGATGTTGTGAGGAGGGGGGTTGCGCTGGAGGGGGCATGAGCTTGGTCGTGGGATGTGTGGAATGACACTTGACAAATAAGAGGATATATTGCTTGCTGTCGAAAGAGGCATGGTTTTGTGGATCTCGTCGTGAATCGCGTAGAGTACGACGAACGTTGGCTGTTTGCTGCTTGCGGGTTGAGACTTGAAGAGCGGATGCTGTTGCACTATTATGTTGAAATCGTGCGGAAGGCCTGACGGATGCAATAGACGATGGGGATTTAGAGTTTTTGATGCTCTGGGGGTCTGTGCTGCCTCTGTGAGATCCGACATAGTTGGGAGGGAAGGGGCTTGCTGGATTGATCTTGTAGCTCTTTGACTTGTAGTCTTCTGGCTTGCAACGTGATGCAATGGGCAATGCAAAGAGAGCATGGGTAAGTCGTGGCCAGTTCGCCATCATTCGAAAGTATTCTGTCATCTACAGAAGTCTTGCGCGTATCGAACATAGAGAGAAGGAAGAGATTCGAGAGGGTATCGTAAGCAAAATCGCACGCTAAACCGCTAGCAAGAGATTCTGAAAAAAAAATCCTCTGTACATCCCAGATCGTCCATACCCACTAGCTCACTCTTCTGCAGCAGAGAAATTCTGTTGGGAAAGCACATAGCTGAAGCAGCGAATGAATCCCGAGCCTCAATCAAACTGCTGTGCGCTCACTCAGCCACTTTCTGACGCCCTCCCTCAGTGTACTATCCACCAATGCAGTTCGATCATTTCCAGCGGCAACGTGTCTATCTTTTCCTTCATGTATCTCTTCAGGGACCACACTTCTTGCCACTTCCTCAAGAGCGCCGACGATGATGTTTCTACACTCGCTACGCGGAATCTGGGGGACGGCACTATTCGTTCCGGGGGCGTGGCAGGGCTTGCTAGAATGGCGGGATGGAGACGAGGCTCGGGAACGGTCATTGGATGATTGGCCGTTTTGCGCGAGGATGCGTTCGACGGCGTCGGTGAGGGTAGGGTCGAGATCCATGACTGGTTCCTCGATGAATTGTTCCTCGATGGGATGGGGTCCATGCTTGCGGCGAAGGGAGAGACGGGTTATTGAGAAAGTTGTTGTGTCTGCTATGAGCGTGGTGCAAACGTCGGTCCATTCATTTGCTTTCAGGGCGGATGGCGTAGACTCATCGCGCATAGATTGTTTGACCTCTTCTTTGAGGTTCTTGTAGGGCCGCACGGCTTGTAAGGCGAAGTCTGGATGATACCTCCTGATACAACCGGCTACATCGACGGATGAATTGTTCTCTGAGAGTTGTGAGCTATGGTTCGAGGCCCGACCGTAGAGAGAAGAATGGTCGTCGAAGCTACTCGAAGCTGTGTTCGCCATTTGTGGTGAATCAACTGATGAGGTGTATGAAGACGGAGAAGATTTGGTAGCTGGCAGGTCAACGTCGACAACCCCATCATTGGTGTCAATGGAAAGATTTAAAGGAAATTCTTCTGGCTTTGGCCGTTCAGGAATGTCTTTCGCGGGGGTTGCTTTGGTGATGGTACCAGGACTTGACGGTCCTTGTGAGTGGTCTTGATCACTGGTGTCAGTTAATGATGGGCTATAAAAGGCTTCTTCGGCCATCCGGGCTAGTTTGCTAGGCGAACGTGGACTAGTGGAGTGCAGTATTCCTGAGATCCCCAAACCGTCATTCGGAGAAGCCATGCCATCCGTGCCTTCTGTGGATGAACCCCGTCGTGCACTCCAGAAATCGCTCAACATGCTTCCCCATCTGCTGGTGTTTGGAGAGTCGGGACTTAAAGCTGCCCCAGAGCTATCCGATCGTGAAAGAGTTTTTCTTAGAGACAGGGAAGCAAGACTACCACTACTACCAGGCCGGGGCACTGCCGCAGTACCAGGCTTGTCGTACGAAAAGCCCGAAAAGTGAGGGACTGGTATATCTGAGCGAGGTACTGGCGTCGAGTCGGTAGTGATGCTGCTTTTGCGTGTGTTGTTGTATCCTAGAGGAATTGGTAGCGCAAGACTCCTGATTGAGTATGTGTCCGAAGATCGACGAGCATGTCTTGGTAAGCTGTCCAGCTGATCATCATCCGTCGACGAATCCGGGGTTGAAAAGCTTATTGATCTTTCATGTATATGAAGTGGATGATCGGTCTTTTGGGCCCTTTGTCTTGAATTGATTGTCCGTCGCAAAGATACTTCCCGAGAAAGTGACACACCAAAAGGAGGAGACTGAGAGAGACCTGAGCTTGACCTGGACAAGAATGGACGGTCTAGTCCACCATGGTGAGGTAGCACAGATATACCAGGTAAGAACATAGAAACCAGAAAAATCAGTCTTCGAGCAGCCATTCTATCCGCTGAGACGACGACAGTGCGCCGCCGGACGGGGTGCGCTTCCTCGCTTGCATGCTGCGCTCGTTTCTGCCCACCTATTTCATGATGCAGATAGTTCAGCCACTCGGTATGGTTTCCGAGAAAGGCAGTTAATAGATTGAATAGGAAGAAGTTCTGCTCTCTGCCATTGGCCCACTGACCGACCCACCGGGCTTCCTCCCTCCAAACCCCCCACCGCCCTTGGCCAGTAGCCACGCGGCGAATGTCTAGAGCGTGTGAAATGCGAAGACTGGCCATTCCTGACACGGTAGCGACATCACTTGAGTGTTGCAGGGCGTGATCAAGGAGATGGATAATACGCTGCGAAGGTTGCTTAGGCTCCCTTTGTCGAGGATGCGGAGGTGAGCCCGATAAACTTGTTACAGAGGTTGCTGTCAGTTGGGAGGGTTCTGGTTGATCAGTCTTAGACAACAAGACCTGAATTTCCTTCCGAGCCGCTGTTTCCAATGACGATAGAACACGCGTCAGGACGTTCCAATGTGCTGTGATTCGCTCGATGTCATAATCAGTAGCAGAAGCGTCGAAGTCGTCAGCTGGGTGAATGGTAGAGATATGAGAATCTTCGATTGACCCATTAATGCTTGCCTTGCGCATTGATGAAGACTTTTGATGACCTTTCCTACTCCGAGGAACATGAAGCACCAATGACACAGCGAACCTAGGAACTCTGACTGGTTTGACTTTCTCATCCTCCGGTTGCTGCAGCGCAGTATCTTCTTTATGATCGTCGCGCGGCGTAAAGCTTGGGGATTCAACTGGCACAGGGCTTGGTTTCTCAACGGAGAAGACGCGGGTAATCAGCATCGTGGGGGCGATGGCATCTGTGTTGCTGGAAAAATTGCCAGCGAAAGCTTGAGAGCTTGACATAAGTTGTGGTCCTTCCGAAGTCATTGAGCGATTCAGGAGTGTCCGCTTTGTCGCTGATAGCCGATGCGAACCCAAATCATTTGACCTGGGTATGCCCCGTGCTTTCCATGCCAGACTGGTCGATGTACATGGGTCAACATGAATTTTCGTACTAGACACCAAAGGCAGGCCGGTAAACCCAAACATACAATCGAGGAAAGCATTTGTTTCTTCTCGATTGTCCCTGGCCAAATTCGCATGGAGGGTCTCGACACTGTCTAGGATAGGCTGTGTGGACTCTTTGCGCGGCCTCGATCCGGTAAGCGCCCTACCCCGTTCGTATGTAGGTGATATTTGTGGCGGATTACCTCCAAGCGTATCTGTGATACGCGCTAGATTCCCAGATTGAAGACCGTGGTCTCTCCGCGCCACGTCCACATCGGTTCTGCTTAGAGACGCTTTTGGTCCATTCTTGTGCGTCATGGAGCTTCCCAACCCATACTTTGACGGGTCCTGGGGGCTAGTCGGCCGTGAATCAGGTTTCGTAGACTTGGAATCGTACAGGACCCTTGGCTGCTGACTGATCGTGTTCCCATCTTGTGCCACCAGAACTCGGATGTCTCCAGATTCAATGCTCAGATCGATCCACTCATCGAAGGTATTTGCAGTTGTAGAAGCCGATGCTGGATCGACCTGTGGGAGTGGGGCATGTTGCTGGGTCTGAAGCAAAGCCTCGAGAGCGGGATATAAGAGGTCGTGTGTGTGTACTTCTTCAGTCACTGATTCGAGAGGAACTTGATCGCGGACCGCAGTAGATGAAGATGGATTCGTGTGGAAGAGGCGATGCAAGCCAGACACAGGCAGTTCCATAAACATGCTGAACGCGAGTTGACAGAGCTAACTCAAGAATCCTTGACAATCATCCTTTTGCGTGCATCTTTGTGGGAGCAACCATCGCACACCCAACGGGATTGGGTTGATGTAGCATTGAGGGGCAAGACGGCGTTGTGTGGACGCGAGCGATCTGATAAGATTGAGGTAGGAATAGCTCCATTGCGTTGAGCCATTGCAGCTGCAACAGCGTCAATTTCCGGGGAGCTTTCTGGATGGTGAAAGACAGCGGCAACAGGCGGTGAAGAGACGTACCTTCATCACCGCACCAAGCATTGCCGCAGTAGTCGAGATCCCAGTCCAATCCGACTCGTAGCTTACGACCGTCTCATGGGCTCAACTTACTGTCTGCCAAAGTATGGTTCACATGGACGGTGCTGATGGTAACATACATGTAAGTAATTGTGCTAGTAGAGTTCCACCAAAAGAGGTCCCCCTCATGCTGATTGGTCAATGGCTTTGCTTGATAATGCTTACTCAGACTTTAGTAACCACTTTAGGATATAAGTTCCTTGAGGTGCAACTCCACAACAAACATGGAGCACCACTGGGTCAACAGTCTACTAGACCTTGCAGATCATGATTGCAACCAGCGAGTGCTGGCAAGCCGACGGCAATATATCGAACAGGTTTACGGTCTTAACTTCGCTTACTGCGTCTCAGTAACCCCGACTATAAGGTAGTATCAGCATTGGGACCCCTGCCGTTAATACCCTATCGAACGCTACTCAAAACTTGCTTCCTATTATCGCACAGGCTTGATACGCTGGAAAATGCCGCATATCATTTCAAATGGCTGTCTAGAGTCGTACGAATTTGACAATGCCGCAACATCTTTCGCGTATCGCGAGTGAAAAGTAGTCGCCGCGATGGTGCTGCGAGATAAGTTTGATCGTTAACGTTGAACGTTCCCATTCAATTGATTACCATATCCTGTTATCGTCAGTCCAGCTGCTCATCAATCTGCAAAACAATGCGGCAAATGTGGCGCGGCTTGCTTTTACACACGTACATCCTGGCAATCTTGTTGAGCCCCGCATCATCAAGCGCTGTCTTCCAGAATTCTTCATCTTTTCTGCTAGTACCTTCCAATGAAGCTACGAGCAATACCACGTCAGTTGTGAATCTGCCGCGACCAGAAGTGCCTTTCGAATGGCCTATCCCGAACTCGGATACTAAGCTTCTTGTTCTGTACTACTATCGTATTATGCAGGCTGAAAATGTCTATACGAACATTATCGAAGCCTTATATGATTTGTATCAGACGGCAATTTATGATCATGGTGACCTGCCCGTCCGAGCCGACAAATACCAATACCAAAGCCGTGGTGTGTTCATAGAGGTCTCCAGATATGCGGACCCTGGAACTCCGGAATCACACTATTCCACCGTGGCGAGAACGCTGTTGGGTATCGAGCAAATGTTTCACGCCTACTCTCGCATGTGCGGCCTTTCCATGATCGTATTTGAACATGGACAAAAAGTGGCGCGTGCTTCCCTCAAGCCACTAGGTACCCCGAACGATGCCTAGCAACATTTCAAGAACGTGACAGTCCAAGTATAAAGAGCGTGGAACAGACAGATGACTTAATTCGATGACGACTTGCGCCCTGGCTGAAAACCTATCACGACTCTATAACATCTAGTCATTCAAGCTAGCATCCAGCATGACGAACAGCAAAGCCGGCGGCATCCCTTCCTCGCTATTTGAATTCATCTTCTTCAGAGATACTTGCCCTAATCCATGTTACTCATAGCAGTATCCCACAGCGACAAGACCTTTGCCCCATCGACTTCGTATTGACCTAAGATCACTGCTTTATCACCTGCGTTGGTCTCCTTTCGGTCTCCCAGCTGCGTTCGAATATTGCTCTGCACCTCGCGCACCTTTGTGAGCTTCTCCTCGTCTCCTACGCTTGCTGCAGGAGGTGCCCCAGCGTGGGCCTCCCGGGTCGAGCTGTGCAAAGAAAGCCAATCTGGCGATTCTGGTGATGAGCAGATCAGGACGTCGAGGCGGGCTTACCTTATGGCTCTCCCTTGAAATGACTTCCACAGGGGACCCAGCAGCAGAGCGAGATGCTGGGGGATGTCTCGGTCTGTCGTCATGAGGCGTCGAATGGGCTATTCTGAGACGTCGGCTAGCGAACCTTCACGGCAATAAGCTTGCAATGTTGAGGAGAGTGCTATTGACTTGCACAACGACATGAGCCTTGATACGAGGATCAGAGGCTGAATTTATAGGCATAGACGCTGTGCAAGCGTTTGAGTCTGTGTCTTGGTTCGCGCGACATGGTTTCAATTCCAACGAGGGTTTCGGCGATTACGACGAGGCATGACCAGCATGGACAATTGAGGATTTAAAAAGCTTGGTGGCTCTCACTTGCTGAGTCGTTTCTCTAGTCCTAGAAGAGAGGGATAGGTCGTATCGAAGATGCGGACTTAATGTCATCGGCCCCTCGGAGGAATCGTGTCATGTCTATGCCACATGCTAGCTATATCGTCATGTGAGCAATTTAAGGACAAGGATCTTCCTATCACGCTCAGCATAGAATACCTCCTCTTTCATAACTGCCTTCTGCCTTCAAGAGACTCAAACAACTCGCGATCCCCATTGTCACCGATTCAAGGTAGATCCGCATGCAGAAAGAGCATGGTATGTTCGCTGTATGGCATTCTTCAATGGTGTTGCCCTACTCTTATACTCAGTGTGCTCTGTTTTCGATGCCTCTCTCAGGACAGGTGTTCGATCAGTTGCTGTCCGCCTGCCTCATATATGGAATGGAGGTGCACACGATTTTTGAAAGTCCGAATGGGGACCTAACATAATTGCATCTCGCTTGGGACATCATCAATACTGCCCTACCTCCCAAATATGTATGGCTCTCATCAGTCACTGAAAGTAGATCAATAAGCTGCCCAGCTCATCGACATTACTATCGTCGCTGCTGGCTCAGCTGCCAAATACCCAGGAAGAACGCCATGTGATTCCTATCCTACAGTGCACTTTCCATCGATCCTACGTATCGCCTACGAGTCCAGGACCTTCTCCAAGCCCTGCTCTTATTTATTGTGCATGAGTGAGAGGAATGCTTCAACGCCTTGCCCCTTCAGCTCTGGGTCTTCACTGGCCACCAACTTTCTCTCTTTGCGTTCTTCCATGGAGGCCCAGGATCGTATGCACCACTTCGTGCCTGCGCAGTGGATAAAGTCTGTGAGAGATAACCAGCCGTTCCTGCATCAATAAGGAGTATAACTTTTGAGATCGAGCTATCGGTCTGTCAACTACATAGGTCTCTGGTTGGCAAGGTAAGGGAGAGACGAAGACGGTAAAAGGATGGAGACGATCTCTTGTGCAGGTAGATTTCTCGTCCATCGACGGAATGTTGAGGATCTCGTTGATCTGTGGAGACGAAAGCCATGAGGCGCTTGGCACGCTTGAACAGAACACATGAGATGCATGCAGACGTAGATGCGGACTTGTGACGGTTGGCTACTGCTTTAGCTTTTAGAATCTTGCAGGACCACCGGGCTGGACCGAATGAGTACTGCGGCACGTGTGGTAGCCTCCTGCGGTTTGTCTCCATCTTACTTGAACGAGCTCACCTTTTTTCCAATCATTGTTCTCGCGAGTTGTTTTCATGAAGAGCATGGGGATATACCAATGGGTTGGGACCACTTCGATGACTCCACGATCGTACCTAGCACGCGACTTGCGCTGTTGGCGCTGCTCTACATTCCAATCATCGATTTGGCAAGATCAGCTAATCCCGGACCCCTGAGTGAAGTTCTTCTTCTTTGATGGTCTATATCAATGAACCCCTGACTTTTCTTTTCACCCTTGTCAGACGAAAAAGTATCAGATCTCAACGACAACGCACCCTCTTAGCAGAACATGCGTCTCCCGTTCCTCGCCCTCTCTCTCTTCCTCTCTCCTGCCCTTGCCACATCTCTCCCCCTGGACGCCACCACCCTCCCCTCATGTTTCCCCTCCGGCCCCGCCTGCCTTCGCCCTCGCCTCGACGAGTGCCGGGACGCAATCTCGAAAATGCGCTATACCGACCCCGGCCACGTGACTATCCTCGGCCGTGACGTTGCGCACAGCCCGCGCTCCATCCCACTTCCCTACATCTGGCACAGCGGGCCCATCAAAAACTGCGTCGTCAAGCTGGATGTCACAGGTCCTGAGGCTCGAGATACGTTACGGCTGCAGACGCTGACGAAGCCGGCGGAGGAGATCCTCGCGGTGTGTGTGACGGGTGGGTCGATGTGTGGAGGGAGGATGTTGGTGGGGAAGTTGAGGGTGCTGGAGTTGACGGTGGGGTATTATTCTGCTGTTAAGCTTGAGGAGTTGATTGAGGCTGCCAGGTTCAGTCAGACTGGGGAGCGTCGGCCGGTTGGGCTAAGGTGGGGTGACCATGGGAACACTTCGATGGTCCTGGAAGATACCCAGTGATGAAAAGAATTCCGGAGAGCGTCAAAATGTATTCTTGCGCAGAGCCAAAAAGAGCAGATGCGCGATCAATAACGGAGAGTGCTGCTACTCGCGAAATCTTGGGCCTGGCGATTCCCTGGGCGAGCTTCTGTGCTCCCATTCTTGCCGAATGCCGCCATCCATCTCAACCATTGGCTGGCTATCCGCTTCGTGCGGCCGGTCGACAGATGGTAGCTCCATAAGAACACCCTTCTCTTGTCCAGTGTCCAGCTCTGAATGTAGTTCCCGGGGCTTCGACGTAGAACCGTTATGTCTTCGTCCCACGATCCAATACAGCAGACCAAGCAGCAGGATCAATGCAACGACACCACCCACGACACCTCCAGCTATTGCTCCAGCATTCGAATGATGTGACACCGCCACTGACCTAGAGGTCTCGCCAGCGGGAGCCGCGGAAGTGGCAGAAGGGCTTGCAGTAGCTGAAGACGTTTGATTCGGGTTCACGTTTGTTTCCCTCCCATCGGCCATCCATACCCCTCTCGCCTGGGCACAGCAGGTGGAGCCGTTCTTCCCAATCCCGCAGCAGAAGCTGCCATCGTCGCATTTTGTTACCTCCACATTGTTGCCTTTGACACTGCTGCCCCATTGATCAAGGCCTGTCCATTCAATATAAGCATCAGGCCATCCTACATGCACTTTTCTCTTCCCTCCTCCTCACGATAAGGCTCGACTTACCATCGTAATTTAGACACAGTTTTTGACAATGCGGACTTTTCCACGTCGGATCAGTGCAGCTCTCCCTCCACAAGTAACGATAATCGGGACTGTCGCATAGCCCGTCGCTGCGACAATGGTCTCCCGCTGTAACGTTGATCCGGCAGCACATGCTGGCCTCGGCGCTGGCGTTGCATGGTGCGTAGGATGTAAATGCGATACCGGAGGTTGTGACATCGGTGCCGTTGGGGTAGTAGCATGTCGCCGACGTCGAGGCAATTAACAGGGTGAAGAGAGCGACGAAGGAGGTGTGCGGGACGACGGCAGAGTACATGCTGGACTTAGGTATAATGATGTCGCGCAGGCATGGGATGGAAGAATCAAGAGCGTCCCGTGAGGATAATGATGGTTTCCGAAGGATTCCGAAGGATTCCGAAGGATTCATGGTGGTTTTGCGACTGTGGAGGCTGAGCTGGGCGTGTATGATACCACGTACCCTAGTTCAGCGGTGGTCTACAGAGTATTTAATAGCTTGGCGATTTACTGGGCCGCAGGGCTTCCAAGCAGCCAGAAAAGCCTTCAATTGGCTGTTGGGTAAGGATTATCCATCTGTAAGGATTGAAGCGTCGAGAGCGCTGCTGAAACTTCAATCCTTGGAAAGCGACCCAGTAGGCTTCCTCGCATTGGAGGGGTGCTTCAGCAACTGTTCGGAACCATATGGCATCATCTATCGACGAGTTGTCGCGGCTCTTTTGGTGACGCTTTGGCTCTATGGCATCTTGCTGGGTGAAAGAATGGAGGCATATCGGGCAATTCTTCTAGGAGAGTGACAATAATCCCAAGCGCGGACAACTAGAGATGTGAGAAAACTAGACCAAATTGAGTATAGCGTCGCGTAGACTTATATATCTAAATAAATTTCGCTTGTCTGGAAGAATCTAGATTATTAATTATTATTACGAGGAAGAAAGGAAGCAGTGCTTGGCCGTCTGCCATATTATTTAGTATGGTGACCGCCTATTGCACTTCCCTTCCTCATCGCATTCGGCTCTTTTTGACCCGTCCTGGTGACCCTTCCGATGACTTTATGCCATCGGCGGCCTTTGCTATACGCCTGTTTGGCGGCGGCGAGGTGCTACGAGGTGGCTGGTGGCCCAAACACCTCTTGTATATATAGAAAATGACTTGTTTTTGCCTATTTTGAGTCCCGAAAGCAGCAGCTGCAAGATGAACATTTCGTAGGCTAATGTGTGCCCCATTCAAAAGGTGTTAACACATAAAACACCCGTTATGATTACTTTACTTCCTGATACTGACCCCACATAGGACGGTCCAATCCCCTGATATTAGCCCTGCCAGTTCAACTCTTGAGCGACAATGGGTAAAGTGCTATTGATGTTAGAAGCACGAAGTACATGTCTGGGGACATCACCGCTGGTCTCAGAATTGCTGAGCGAGCGAAGCTACTCCTCGACCATTGTGTCGCAGCAGAAGGGTTAGACCATGTCTTATCCAAGACGCAGACAGTATTACACCTTGTGCAGTGCTGCCAACAGGGTAAGAATCATCGATCAGCCAGCCCTCGACTTAACTTTTACTCTGATCCCTTTACTTTCATGGCTCGACTGCCCGAGAAAACAGTCTCGCTTGACGTCAACATCTCGCTCTCGCTCGACGTCACAAAGCTCAAAGTCGAATCTCCTGAAAAGTATCGCCGTGCAAATGATCATTTCAGCCCACGCGAAACTGTCCCGGAAGCACGATGAGGTTAGCATAATAGCCGGTTTATCGCAAAATTCGTCTCAGCGACAGGGCGTTCGGGAACAGCTATTCTGACTTACTTCATCCCGATGCACATCCTAGCACCACGCCCAAAAGGCACGAAGTACTTTGCCAGTAACGCCTGCTCCGCGGGTGTGCCTAGCCACCTTTCGGGCTGGTACTCGTATGGATCGTGATAAATTTTCGGGTCCATCAAGACCCGACTAATAGACATGCTAACAGGAGTCTAGCAGGGGGGCAGGGTTCGGTGTCAGCATCTGAAGACATGGAAACTCGATGTTTACATGGTCGGGCAGATGGTCTAGACTTACGCCGGCTGGGATCATCCACTGGCCTTGTTTGTATGACAGCGGCTTTTCTGGCGACACCAAAGGGAGCCGCGCTGTGAGAGGAGTCGCAATTCGCAGTGCTTCTTTCACCACCGCAACCTTTTCAGCGTAGCAATGTCAGCATTCTTCAGGACCAGAGGTTCTTGATATCGAGCATGATGCAGGCGAATCGTAATTGGATGTGCAAACGAGCGCTATGATAGGGGATTATGATGACTGACCAGATAGCGTTGCTGCTCTAAGAGCTCAAGCTCTGGATGGCTGTCTGCCACCGGCATGATAGTATCTAGCTCACTCCTTAAAGCCTCAAGGACGTGCGGCGTCGAGACTACATGAAACAGGACTCTGGACATAACCCTCATGGTTGTTGCTGAGCCACCGACTAACAAAGTCAGGACTTCTTGCGCAACTCGGTCTGGCTCTTTCTCTTTCTCTGGTAAAGTACTGTTCAGAATGGCTTGGTAGGCGTTGATCTTCTGGCGAGGAAGCTCGTCGCCGTAGATTTCGTACGATTTGCGCTCAGCCAGTAGGTGAAGAGAGAGATATCGTTTTGCCGTATCTCGCATTCGCTACAACCAAAAATTTGACGGTAAGTCATTATGAGTTACTCTACAGTTATTTGAAGACAGACATGCAGGAGTTGTGGTAGGAGTGACAGCAGTTTGGACGTTGTGAGATGGAAAGAAAGTTTTCTCTCGAACCTTATGCATGAGTAGTACTAGGTCCAGGTCTGACGAGATAAGTCGTATGATCCACGGAGGAACCTTGAACAGGAACGGCATGAAGAATGGATACTGTTTGACGATGGGTGTTAGTTCAACGACTTTGTTAATTGTCCGTTGCCAATTTTTTCTGCGTTGTTCGTCCTCGAGGAGACCGTAAGTCTCGTTTTCGAGGTATCTTGAAACGTTATCTGTCGCCCAGCAGAGAAAGAAGATACTGCATTCGAAGATATCACCGGTCGTTGCGAAATGTTTGAATTCCCTACAAAGACTTTCTACAGCCAGGCAGATCGAGGCCTGAAACGTTTGCACTGTCTTTTTCGAGACAAACGTCTTCACCGCCGAGCGACGTTGCCGATGAAGATGATGGCTCACTGTGCCGAAAGCTGAACGGTTTTCTTTTAGTGCGATCGACTGAAAAGCAGAACCTGCCGAACGGGTAGTCTGACTTACTTCCTTCGGGAACGCCAGACATATGAGCACTCGGTGCGTACTTGTCCCGGACCTCCATCATTGTTCAGCACTCATACTTCCGTCAGAAAACGTCACAGCAAGGGACTCTTACCGGCCCAGGACCAGGATACATTGTGTCAAGCCAGTCTGGGTCACTAACGTGAATTTCGTGCGGATTGATGCGGACAACAGGTCCTGAGCAGACCCGAAAGAGAGCTAAGCCATCATCTTGGGCGGTTTGGGCTATGGACCGTACCGTAATGTTCATGCATTCGATCTATCTCATACGCAAAGAGACCACCTCCCCCTTTGACGCAGTCATAGTAAAATTCGTACCATTTCGTCGCTGCGGCGAGCTTGGGGCCTGGGAATCTAGCGAGTGGATGTATTGTCAGGCGGTAGAGGCAGAGGGCAGCAGCGAAGCCCACGCTTAGCATGAAAAGTGACAGTAAGCTGAAGAGCATCCTGGATCAGTGGCAATCTGAATGGCAAGCCTGGAAGTTGGGTTTGGAGTGAACGAGTTGCAAGTTTGGAAGCGGAGCACAAGTCAAGCAGCAACGCGCGTGGGTCAAAATCTATGTTTGACCAATGAAGTGCTCCTCTTCTTGTATCGATTTTGATTCGACGGGCGTTGAACTCACCTAGGCTAAGGTAGTTGAAGGGTGCAGATACTGCAGAATGGACCCCGCAGGCTATCAGAGTCAAAGCGGACTGCATGCCTCCCATGCATCTACTACAGGAATAACACCTACACAACTGGTGATATACTACTGTTCTAGGCGTCTGATTGCTTGGACGATGTTTGGTACGTGAAAGAGTCCAGAAGGATACTCCGAACCACGAACATGACGTACAGGGAATTGGCACAAATGCTTCTCTGCGATACACCCCGCTCTCAGCTCTCTCGCTAAGGGAAGGGTGTGAGCGGGTTCAGTTGATCAATGCCCTGCAACTATGACTGGGTGCTCCGCAGCATTGACTCGAATGGACTTGTGTTCCGAGAAGTCGAGAACAAAATCATCAGCTCCGATGGTGGACTACAAGCTGTGACCGTCACAGACAGACACAAAGGGTATGTTGTGATCATGCGCGGCTTTGATCTAGCCGTCGTTGCATTTGCCAGTGTTAGGCACTACTTGGGAAAAGGGTATTGGATTTATGGTTGTTACTGCATCCATTTCGCTGGTGACTTTGATGATAGCCCCCGGAACTGTAGCATTGACATCCGACGAGCGCAGCGTCGCATCTCGAAACTCTTCCTCGGAAGAATCAGTGAGGAAACGAGTTCCGGGAGCAAGATGCTCTGTTGAATCGGACTAATATCGAGACCTAGGGCCATACTAAACCTTCGTAGAATTTGAAGGGTCAACGAACTTTTTGGGATGAGGGAATAGTAGCGCAACTAGCGAACCCTAGTAGAGTACCTCTTAAGTCTTCGATTGGGGCTGGTTGCCCACTTACGACGCTTCTAGGTATGACCAGGTTGGTCCTGCTAGAGCTATGGAAAAGCGGACGGACTAAACTTCATACGTAAGTAAGAACGATAAACAATTCTCTGCCCCGTTTTAACGCCGACGACGTCGTAAATGACCCTCAGATTTCGGAACAAGGCAGCTGTATGGGAATGCAGTCATACTTTAGCGTGGCAAAGCAGCTTGGCACACGGGCATAGACACCGCTTTCTGCATGTGCTTCCAAAAGACGTCTGAGCTCTTATGTTGTCGCCAGTCAAAGTTTCTCCGGGCGTAATTGCCGTGAGCTCCTCACCGCGCCCCTATCACTCGGCCGTGTGTTCCAGCCCGTTTGGTTTACTGTGATGCCTGCATCAGGACACTATATTGAGCACAGAGCACTGAAAAGGTAAGACGGTGTGGAGCTCGGGTTAACGGCGCAGTGTCTGAGCCAGTAGCAATCTTTCTATGGTCACATTCACACCGTATGTGCCGTGGATGCTCCTGAAGTCAGCCCCCTATCCAATAACTTTAAACCCACCTGCGAAGGATTGCAGCTGCATCTCTCGTATTGGCTTACAGCTTTTGGCGGGCACTCCCACAACGAAAGTCAGGGTGCTGGGCTAGGCCGCAGCAAGATCTAGGGAGAAAGATCCCTTGCTGATTCGTCTGCACATCTCATAATGCCGTACAATGGCTGCATCTGCATATTTCACAGAAATAGGCAGCAGCGCTTACGGAGGAGGCTGAAGTTGCGCCTAGAGATTTGGCCGCCAATAACGATGGATGCAAATACGACCCGCTTCAAGGGATCACTTCTGCAGTGAGTTCCTTCTACGCCAGAAAAATGAGATCCAGACGGCCTCTTAGGCTTATCTAGCTTCCCTCGGAGTTATGCGTGTCTTCGGCAGCTCAGTTAGTCGAACATCTACCGTTACAGCATGTACTTTTTCTGAGATGGTTGCACCCTGGATGAAAATTACCATCTCACTTGCTACAGAGGGTTCTTGAATTGCTGATATGAGCGCTCCTGGAGTTGGTTTAGGGGATGCGCAAACACACGTCTATCAAACCTAGAAATCTCTTCAAGACAGCCACTTCAATTGCTCGATGGCTTATCAAATGCAACGGGTGTGAAGCTTCACTGCATATCGCAGTAAAATGGCAAGGGTTGTACTGGTCTCCCTTTTCATTAAATGATGCGTAATGACTAACTTCCCATGTAGCGATTCGAGAATCGGTTCGGGCCCTTCTGGAATTATCGATGGATCAGCCATCAACGGAGACGGATATAAGGAATACAAGATCAGTTGGAATATTTGGTTTCAAGTCGTGCAACGTCGCAGTGCTTGGCGAAGCTCTAGAAGCATGACAACCTTCGATCACGGGTTGGCCCGAGAAGCGCATCATGTTCACGAGCCTTTCCTAAAGGAGGCTGTGCAGAAAATTCACTCGTTTCCGAATGAGCGATGCTTCTAGAGCATGTGAGCACTCATGTTGCCAAAGATAAAGGGGCAGATATGGCTGACTGTCTAGAAGGCGAATTTCTGAACGATCGCTGCCTATCAGTGTGGTCAAAAACCCCGGTGAACCGCGCAAGAGAAAGGCACAAAGAGGTTCAAAAGAAGGCAAAAAAAGCCAAATGAGAGAAGTGGGCTGCATACTTGACTTTACTCCGTCTCACGAACCGTCGTCCAATTGAGGCTGCAGTAGTCTCGGGTATTGGGTGCGAGCGTCACTTTGCCGCCCGGAGTGGATTAGTGCCATCGGTTTCTGGGATGCCTGAAACATGCGAGCACGGCTTGCTAAAATCCATGCAACCCATCGGTCGATTCAGCGATGATGGACCTCAAAGTAAATGTCAAGGTAGAAGTCGCCAGATGCAAGACCATCCTGCATCGGCTGCTCCCGACAGGCATCTGTCCAATGATGAGTCTGCACGATCCACGCGGGGCTAGGATGCATCGCCATTGTTGGAGCAAAGCTCGTGATCTTGGCACGTGCATCTGGACGCCTGCATCATCATTATCATGGGCTCGGCGTCTCGGTGTGGTTCTTGATGTCAGCAGGCGACCGGCTCCAGCTGGTTCCTCAGTTGCCTTGAATCTAATTTTTTGGGCCTTTGTACAGACATCAGTGGCGCGCGATAAAGTAGGCTCGGAAGCGCGGCCCGCTTTTAGCGCTTTCACAAAGGTTGTCGCTGCTCGGCTTTTTTTTACATCTCACCCCCCCAACTTATGGCAAGATGACTTTCGCCAGTTTTGGTTAGAGCCAATGAGGCTGCCCCCTGCGGGACTGTTACCCGATTTGGTTAGAGCCTTGGCGCTCTCCTGTATGTTAGTTGTCCCACAATTATAGATTTCATAGCAAGTAATACAAATGTTATTTGACTTTATTACCTGCTTCAAGTAGTTATAAACCCAAGACGACTTCATTGAACAAGCGCCTCAATTATATAGATACTAAACAATAATTAGTGATTTAATTAATCCCATAAAGCGAATTTACGAGACAGTAACACGTCGAAAAGATCTACTTCAAATGTAAATCAATATTTTGACAAAGCTTCTATACTACTTCTCCTTATATTACATACTTTACGCTATCGAGATAAGTAAGAATAGTAACAGATTGTTTGAATAAACCTTTGCAAAGCTTACAAGATCGTCGACATAATTAAACTAATTAAGAAACATAAAATTCGCTCTACTAAATGCAAATTTGTAAGGAAATGTCAACAACAATAGATCGAAATCTATATCAATAGAATCAATATCAATAAATGCAAAAAAGCTCGACAAATAAAAGTCTCGTGATACAAAGATACACGAAAAGATAGATTAAATATATAGCAAGACAATTTAAATACAATTAAAATTGATCTAAATCGCAAAGAAAATATAGAATTATCTTAAGAAAATTTGCACTCTTAATAAATAAAATAATAAATAAGAGTTAATAAGCAAGATTAAATAGTTATTACTTGTTAAATGCAAAGACATTGCAAACTTTTATAATTAATTAGACAAATTAAAGACAAAGATTAAGAATCTTAAGATATCGATTAACAACTACTTTGTTATTAAGATAGTTAATTCTCTTAATTAGCGTTTTGAAATCTAGATTATCTATCTTGTATAACAAGCTTGTAATAGCGATAACAACAAACTACTTGATTTCGATACAATCTTCTAGAATCTATAACAAAAAGAGTATTGTTAGAAGACTTGAAACAATCAAGTTAATCTTGTTCGCAATAGCGAAGATTAAAGTTAACAAAAACAAGAACAAGAAAGAGATAAAGATTAAGATTAAGATTATCAAAATCAAGATTATAAAGAGAACAATTATACTAGCAATTAAGAAGCTAGTAAGAAACGTAAAGAATTTCGAGAAAAAAAAGATTGTAATTGCGAAGATCGCGATAAAGACAAAGATCGAGATAACAATAATTGTTAAGAATATCTTTTATCTTTAGAAGTATATAAAACTTGCAAGTATTATTATAAGAATACTATATATAGTAATTGTAACAAGTCAAGTTATAAATAATAATATTGCAAGCAAAAGTATAAAGAAAATTGTTAGAGCTCTACTATCAATTTCTTAGGAAACAACAATATTGACAATATTATCTCTAATATCTTTGTAAGCATAGTTAGAACTATTGAATACGTCGACGAGATACTTATATCTTCTTCTTTATAATCTTCTTATTACAAATTGAAGATTAATTATCTCGCTATTGTTATTAGAGATGTTGTGTAGATAATTAACTTAGAGGCAACAATTTACGTATTTGGGAATAGAAATTTGTTTAAGAATCTATATTATAACAATACAAATATCGAAACAACAAATAGATTTGTTCTATCAATTAAAGACATAGATAAATGTCTAATTCAATTGTCTAAAGACAATAGTTTAACTTTTACACAAATTCTATTTATGTTTAACATTAAGATTAACCTTATAAGCATAACAACTTTAGAGAATAAGAACATAGAATATTATTTTTCGTCTAAAAGATTTATATATCTTAATTATAAGAGTTAGTATATAGTCTTTGCGAACAATGTCAAGCAACAATATCTAATAAGATTCGAAATATTTAAAGCAATAAATCTACACAAGATTATAGAGAAAGAGCAGAAGAATTATTATATATTTAAGACAGTTAAGAAGATTATTAATATCAAGATATAATACTGTTGCTTTGTATATTTAGATTATCGCAACGTTCTAAGTATCTAATACAAAAAAGATTGTTAATATAAAGATTATAGAATCTATTTTAAAGAAGATTTGCAAGTCTTGTCTAAAGATTAAACAACAAGCAAAATTATTTAGATATTCTATATTAAAAGCAGTTACGTTTCTCGATAGAGTATATATTGATATTAAGAATCTATTGTCTATTATTTTTTGCAACAATCGTTATTTTCTACTAATTAAGAATAACGTCTCTAGCATGTTCTTTATTTATACTATAAAGACAAAGAATAAGATTCTTTTGCGCCTTAAGAAGTTTCGAACATAAATTGAAAAGCAAACAAGTTATATAATTAAACGTATGCGAGCAAGCAACGAGTTAGAAAATGTTGTCTTTATTAACTAGTTTAAGAAGACTAGTATCTAGTAAAAGTTATTTGCATCTTATACGTCTAAACAAAACAACATTATTGAAAAGAATATATATACGATTGTTAATTTAATTTGTGCAGTCTATAAAATCTACTAGATATCGATAAGACTATAGAATTATATTATCGAAGCTATTGTCTATATATAAAATAGAATTATTACAATGTTGCTTTGCAAGCTCGAAACTATATCTTTTAAGATAATTAATAAGATTATGTTAAATATCTCAAATTTAAGAGTACTAGAATATAGATTGATCGTTGGGTCGGGTTTCAATTCCAACTTTTGAAACCGACTCGACTCGTCGATTCCAACTATAGGAATCGACCCGAAACCCGATTCGATTCGCGCTAATTTGGAATCGACTCGACTCGACCCAAGTCGATTTTCGGTTCCAGTATTAGGAATCGAATCGAATCACCAAGAAATCGAAAATTACGTTATTATACCAAGAATTACTATTTTTAGAATCAAACATTTATTAATATATTGCATTTTTTGCAATCTATAGGCTCTATAGATCTTATAGATGAGATTTATTACTATAATGCATTATTTGCATCTATAGGCCCTATAGACCTTATAGATGCTATTTAATGTTTTTCTTTTTCTAAAATAGTAATGCATTACTATAATGCATTATCTTATTATAATTAAGATAATTAAATATTATTAACTATACATTGACTATACATTGACTATTATTGACTATAATATAATTAGACTAATAGTCTTGGCGATTCGTGTCGATTTTTCGAGTCGATTTTCGATTTCAAGTCTACAACTCGACCCGAATTGTCAATTCCAACTTTAGGAATCGAATAGCCAAGACTTTCGAGTCGGGTTGGTACGAATCGCCAAGATTTGAGTCGAGTACTCGACTCAAACTTGGTGACCCGACCCGACGCGATCAGTCTAACTAATAATAATTAAATTATTACTAAAAATAATAAAATTTACTAAAAATAGTAGTCTTAGCAATTTGGTTTGATTTTTTGATTCGATTTTCGATTTAACTTTTGGAATCGAATCGAATTGTTGATTTCAACTTTAGAAATCGAATTGTCAAGACTTTCGATTTAATTCGAATCGAATTGCTAAGATTCGATTCGATTCGATTTCTCGAATCAAATTTGATTTCTCGAATCGACGCAATTAGTCTAAGCTTGCTTAATAATTCTTCAAGTTACTAGTTAAAGCGCTTTTAAAAGTTAACAACTTCAATTAAATAATACTATTTTACGATAGTTTATATCAAATAATTGCGAAAACTAAGTTTATCTTAAATCTTGTTTTTACTCTTCTATTTTTTTAATCTTCTCTTTAGTACTCTAATAAGTTTTAATTGTATTAGTATATCTATTAGCAATTAGTATATATTTTTAGAATAACAATTGTATTTAACTTTAACTTAATCTTTTTTTTATAGTTTTAATTAAGAACTTATATTAAAGATAGATTTTAAATTGTCGACTCTATAATTAATAAAAAGTATAAGAGAATTATTAATACTTTAATTGTTAAGTTTAAGAAACAAAGTCTTATAAATAAATTATTAATAACAAGAGACAACAAGCAAAAGCTTCAAAATACAATTCAAGAATTTTAAGCAATATAATTAAGATTGTTTCTTTTTTCTAATTTGAGTTCGACGTAATCTTAAAAGACGTTCGATTATATAATACAAAACATTTATTACTATAGCAAGCGACAAATAAAGAAGAAGAAGAAGTTGCTAGCAATTATTGAAAGTTATAAACAATCTTAAAGTATTATAATAGCTTAGTCTCTCTCTTAAGAGAGCAACGTTGCAAATATAATTTTCGAAATTTATTTTATAATAGATAATATTAACATAGCTTGCTTTTTTTAGACTAGTCGCGTCGAGTTGGGTCATCGAGTTCGAGCCAGGTTCCTAGCTCGCCAAGATCTAATTTGGGTCAAAAATCTTGACTCGAGTATTTGGGTCGAGTCAAAGGGTAGATATGAAGTACTTAGCGTATAACTTGGCTCAACTCGCCAAGACTCGAAAAATTTAGATTATTTTTAAAAAAGTGCATTAATCAACTTAATCAAATTGATTAATTTAATTAATTTGTTTATAATATTATATAGTAATGCATTTAGGTAATGCATTTGTACGTTATTTGTGCGTTATTATTTTTAAACTATTTTTAATAATTCAAATAATGCGAATTTTTTTAAAAATAGAAAATCTTGACATTTTGACGTCATTTTCGATTGCTTGACGAGTCGATCGAGTCAAGTTAAGAAATTGTTGATCCAAGTCGATTTCAAGTCGAGTTAAGAGATTAGTATCAAGTATCTAGGTTGAGCCAGAATGTTGGTATCGAAATCTGGTTCGACGATCAATCTAGCTTTTTTGTTGTAAATATTCTTAAAGAGCAATATTAAGAAATTGTTTTTAACAAATTAAAGTTTATTTATCTCGACTTTAATTTTTTTTAAAGCTTTGTTAAGTAGAATATATTAACAATTCGAGTTCTTTAATTATAAGACAAACTTACTTATATAAAGAACAAAAGATACTAATATACGCGATTATGATTGTAGTAAAAACAACAAATTATTTGTTTTTAAATAGACAAAAAAATAAAGAGTAAGTAGCTCTTAACGCTAACGTAGATTAGTAAATATACTAACAAGTAATATAGTTACAAAAAAGATATAATTACAAAAAAGATATAGTTGCTTACGCAAGAAGCTTAATATTTAATAGAAATTTCAAGTAATAAAGAGAAAAATTCGAACAATTTTGAGTATAAATCTATTTCTATATTGTTGCGTTCTTATATTCTATTTTATAGATCTACTCTTTTGTTGTTGCAATTTTTTACTTTATTTTATAGTTCTACTATTATGTTGTTGCGCTTTAATATTTTGTCTTTTAAATTTACACTTATTTAATTGCGCTCTTATATTTTATCTCTCAAACTTACGCTTACGCAATCTCGACTCTTTTTACTATTAATATTGCTAAATTTATCTTAAGACGTCGTAAATTAAATTAGAGATAAAATTAATTGTTTGCTAAAAAATACAATATAAGAGATTGTAGACTATGTATATATTAATATATTTAAAAATAATATTAATATTAATATTAAGTCGAATTTGTAACTTAAAACTATATTTAATATAGTACAAGATATTAAGAATCTTAAGAAAAAGCTAGATCTATTTATAACAAATACAACAATATTGTAAGTTAAGCTTTATATCTTAAAGTTAAGATGTAAGTTTATTTAATTGCTAGACTTAAATAACTAAAGCAAACAATAATATTCGATTATATAAATAAAATTAGATAATTCGAATATTGTAACTTTATTAAGTATTTATAATTTTTTTATAAAAAGATATAAGAGAAATCTTAGTAAATTGAGCTTAAAGATATAACAATAGTCTTTGACAATTTCTAGTTATATACTATATATTAAATATAAAGATTTAAATAAAAATATTGCAATAATTTTTTTTGTAACAATATAGAATTAAGTAAGATATAATATTTTCTTATATATAAATTAATATCAAAATATATTGAATTAACATCTTCGAATTCCAATAATAATTAATCTAATTGTTTTTGCAAAATAGATAAATATCGCTTTAAATTAATAGAAAACAAAGAAAAGCAATTTTACAAAACATTTGCAATTTTTAACAATAAGAAGATTACAAAATCTAGACAATCTTTATTCTACTTAAAAGAAGATTGAGATAACTTGTTTATATATTAAGAAAAGATTATTGCGTTAATTTAAAGTTAAATACAATTTAATACTAATTATAGCTTCGAAAGATATTTAATTGCATTAACTTAGTAAGTTTAATAAATAAATTAATTCTATTTTTGCAAATGTCTTAAGTCTTAATAGATAAATTTGTAATATATAGAAATACTTACAACAATTATAGACTAAACAAGATAATATTAACAAGAATATTAATTTTAAAAGACAATATTTTGCAATAAGAAACTAATTAATACTTTATAATTACAACAAGCAATTTATATTATTTATAAGTTGTATAGGCATTTTGGATAATCGACTTCTCAATTTCAAGATTCTAAGATAGCTCGAATAGCTCGAAGTTAATCTCGAAAGCGTTCGAGAAACAACAAGAAGCTTGCATTTGAAAAATCAAAAAAAATCTAATAAAAAGTATAATTTTGATATTCGAGATATGCACAAACTCTTGCGACGCTTCAATTATATCTTTACTTGTTACTTGCTTATATTATAGTAATTTAAGTAACAAAATTAAACAATTTGTAAGATTTCTACGCAAGAGCGATGTATATCTTGGAAGAACTCTTTCTACGTATAGCAATTGATTGCGCATAATTAATTGCGCATAATTGATTGCGCGTAATAGATAGTGCTAGTGTGATCGTTGGGTCGGGTCGGACACTTATTTCTCAACCCGACCCACCCTCTTGGGCCCCGTAGGGTTGGGCCAGGGTTAAGGCGCGAACCCGACCCCAGGGTCGGGTTTCGTCGGGCCAATGCCAAGAATCCAAGCTAACTTCGTCGCGTTAGCATCCGCTTATCTTATCTTATCTTATCTACGCGCTAACCCGATTCGGCTAGCGCGTCACGTGACGTCACGTGATCAGGTGGGTCGGGTTGGACACTCGGCGCGCATTCTTCGCCCGTCCCACCCTGTTGGGCTAGGAAATTTGCCTGACCCCAGGGTCAGGGTTGGGCGGGTCAACCCGATCGGGTTGAAACCCGACCCGACGGTCACACTAGATAGTGCTCGCAGATTGCGTTTAACAAATCTTGACAACACAAGTAATATTTGAGTAACGCTTGACGTACCTCTTAAATTTTTGGTAATGCTCGAGACTTGCTTGGAATTAATTGAATCTATTAATATAACTTTAGAACTAAGATATCGACACAACAATCTTGGAAGCCTCGAGTTGCTAATAGAATCTCTAGAGAGTTATTTCGAATTATTAATACAAACTAACTTGCAAGTTGCAAGTTAGTTTGTTATAAAAAAGTCTTTGCAATTCGACAAAAACAATAGATTACTTTTTGTAAAAATTACGTTTTGCGACATTATTTAAGTAAGAATTATTAAAAAAAGCTTTATTTCGAAAAATATTTCGATTTGTCTACTCTTAAATTTTTTAGAAAACTAAATAGCTAGCAAGAGTATTTTAATAACAAGAGAATAGTTGTTGCTTAAGCAAAAATTAATAAACTTAATAAAAAAACTTTAAATTATAAGATAACAAAGCAATTACTATTAACAAAAGAAATAACTATGTTAATTGCTTATTAGTTTAGCAAATAGAATATCTTAGAAATATTATAATTAATATTACTTGATTAGCTTTAATCTTATCTTGCGTTATTTAAGATCTTTAAATAGATAAAGAGTATTTATTTGCTTTAAGAATCTATATTTAAAATTATATCGAATTTCGACAAACATTTTAAAATTTTTCGAAAGAAAGATTTTAAAGTTACAATCGAAAAGATTTAAAAATTTGCAAAGACAATTTTAGTAATTATTAGTTTGTATATATAATATATTGCGCAAATCGAATATTAATTGCTTTAAAAATAAAATATTTAAAAAAATATTTTTATTAAATAAGCTAAGTTTAGAAGTAACAATATTAAAAACATTTAAAACAAATATTAATACTTTGCGAATTACAATACTAAATAGACTTCGAACATATTACAAGAACGCAAGAATTGTAAAAATAGTAAACAATATATATAGATCGATACTATATTGTTTTCGAGTGTATTCTATATTTTCGATATTAATAAAGATAGCTCTAAACAACAATCTAAAGCTAATTAAAGAGAAGTTTCTAAATAATAAGTAGTTAAATTTAAGTACAAAGAGCAATTTATATTAATTAAATCTTAATATAATTGTAAAGTTAAGCTCTAAACTAAAACTTATAAAAAATAATATTAGAAAGAAAATAAAATTTACAACAAAGTTTCTTATCTTTATAGATTTCTTAATTATTGTTTATCTTGTAAATAGAATATATTTATTATATCGAAAATAAAAAATAAAGATCTTAATTTAAGACTAATTTTTTTGCAATAACTAAATATAAAGTTGCGTATTTAATTTGAGTTGTTCGAGTTCAACTTATTTACAAAAAAAAGAGTAGCCTTAATTGACGCTTTTTAAGAGATAAGAAATTCCAAAAATAAGAAGCTAATCAAAAAGAACAATTTGCGCATGCTAGTAAAAATATATATTTTAACAAAAGAATAGAATTTAGAAAAAGACAATTAACTTTATATTATAAAGTTAAATTATTAAGCAAATCAAGAGTTGCAAGTTGAACAAAAAGAATAACAATTTATACAAAAAATAAAGTATTTTAATACGAAATTTGTCAATACTAATTTTTTAGAAGAAAAAACAATTATAAATTAAACAATAATAGATTTGAACGTAATTAATTATGCAATACAAGTTTGCATTAAGAACAATAATAAGATTGTATTTATCAAAAGTAAAATAATTTTATTAAGTAGTAAAACAATTATATAACTAGATAATAAAGACGAAGAAATTTAAGAGAAAAGAAGTTTAAGATTAGATAATATTTAAGTGCAAGATTGCAAAAAATATAAGCAATTTTCCTTGCAAGCTTTTTGCTTTAATAAAATATTATTATAAGCATTTTAAATAAATTAATTTGTTATATTGTACTCAAAAACTATCTAAGCAATATTCTTTCTATGTTTCTAATACTATGTAATCGATATTGCAAAAACAAATTAAACAATATTTTTAAAGCAAAAATAGTTAGTTTAATTAAATTAAAGATTAGACTAGTACAACTTTAATATATTAGCGATTGTTATTGTTAGTAGAAGAGATTTGATTAAACTAACTATATTAAGTTAGATTAAGTTAATCTAATCTTAAGTTAATTTCGCAATTGTGTACTTTATTGCTTTTACTTTCTTACAACTATTTTACTTAGCAATTCTCTTAAATTGCGCTCTTTGCTTCTTTATTACTATCTATTTATTCTCTTTTAGACGCATAAAATATAATTGCTATTAAGACTATTACAATAAGAGTATAGACTTTAATAAAGAAGTTTGTAACTTAAAAACTATTCTCTAAGAAGAAGCTAAAAGCTTCTTAAACATTATTTGCTAAAAAGTTGTTAACAAATATAAACAAATCGAAAAAGCAACATTTAAAATATTATTTATTATCTTGTTTAAAATTGCAATTGTATATATATTTGCTATTAAATTATTGTCGAAGTAAATTGTTTTAATTGCAAGCAATAGCAATGCGAGATTACTAAACAAGACTTTTAGATCTTTGCTAATTATTGCTACAATTGTATCAAAAGTAAGCTTTTATATATTAAGAACAATTTGTTAAATTTATTAATTTATACAAAACAAGATCTCGATCTTAATATCAAAATCAATTGCTATAATTGTTAATAAAAAGTATATAGTTAAATAATCTCGAACAATTAATTTTACGTTGTAGATTCTATTAAGCAATTTAAAATCTATTATATCTATTGTATCGAATACGTCGCAAACTTTATTAATTTACTTTTGATCTCTAATCTCTTCGATGCAAAAGCGCATTAATATTGATGTTAATATCTCTCTTAATAGTTTCAATAAATATAAATTAAAAATCGTATTCTTATTAGAAATCTATTTAAAAGCAATATTAGACTTAAGATATTACAAGTAAGCAACAACTATTGCACAAACATTAAGTAGAATTTTTATTGCAAAAAGTTTGCAACAAATTTTAAAGCTTGCTTGCTTTACTATTATATAATTGCTCTTTTATAGCAAGCAATATATTTTTTTATAAATTTATATTAGATAATAATAGCAATTTTAGAACAATAATTACAAATTAAACTTAGAATAAAATAATTAAACAAAAAAACTCTATAATTAAGAAACAAAGCGCAATAATCTTGAGATCTTCGATATATTATAATATACTTTTAAAATAGTATAATTCTTAAAAATACAAAGTTTTAACTTCTTCGATTAAATTATCTTTAGAACGCAAATTCTAATTTTTGTTTTATTCGAATTTGCGAAATAACAACTTACAATATCTAGAATATACTAATAACAATATAAAAAAGTTACTATTCGACAATATTAAAATTATTTATTTTTCATTCGAAATATCGAGACAATCTAAAGACAACTTTACTTAAAAGAAAATTATAAAATTAATTAATTTATTACTAAAAATTATAACAATATTATTTGATTACAAAATTAATTTAGAAAATCTATAATTAAATAAAGAGTCTCTTAAGTTTAATTAACTTATAAGAATAGTATAGACAAATATTGTTAAAAGATTCGACAACAATTAAATTTTTTCAAATATAAATTTAATATTAACGTCGAATAAGATTAAACAAATAAGTATCTATAATACTTCGATAATATCTTTAACAACTAATATTATTTTAGCTACTAAATTATATTAATTATTGTCGAGTTTATATAATAAAAAAGATACAAAATATAATTTGCAGTTAATATACTTTTACAAATATTAATAAAACAAAATTAAGAATTAAGATACTATCAAGTTTTAACAATTTTTTTAATAGAGAAGAGAGTTAAGATTAATACTATATTAGCATGCGTTACGTTGCTAACAAGAGTAAAAGTTTAATTAATCTTTTCTAGCTTCTATTATAGTTAAAGTTATATTGCGAGTCTTCTTCGACAATAGCAATAATAATATAGAAAAAAACTTAAATTATAGACAAATATTTAAGTCTTTGTTATTAATTGCTATTGTATTAATATATACTTTAATATATTAAGCTATTAAGAACTAGAAAAAAAGAAAAAACAAAATTAACAAGATTTGCTTAATTATAATTACTAGTAATATTTCTATACTTTGTTTGCAAGATGCATATTGGTTTGTAAAATACAAGATATTATAAAAGACTTATAAGAACGTAGACAATTATACTTGTTGTTGTGCAAGCTAATCTCGAAAGTTGTCTAAGAGAGAAGATGCTCTATTTGAGTAAATAAAACAAGAACAATAATACGCTAAATAATTAGAAGTCTATGCTAGATACTTCGATAATTCGCGTAAAAGATATAAAAGATAGCGAAAAAAAATATACAATTGATAAAGATAAGAAAAAACAAGCAATATTTCTTTTTAATAACAAGTACTAAGTTGAACAAAAGAAAGATATATATACTAACTACTTTTTAGCCTAATTATTAAATTAATCTCAAATTATTAGATTCAAAAAAAAAGACTTTTTAACAAAATAAGAAATAAAATTTTGCATTTAAACAAAAGAAATTCAATTAATAGTTGTTTTTTACAAAATAAACTTGAAGAAAATATTTATATATTATTAAGAAGAGAAACAAATAACAAGAGCAATAAAAAGAATAAGTCGAATAAGAATTTGAGTAATATTAATACTACGAAATCTATTGTTGTAAGTTAACTTATATTGTCGCGTTAATCTAGCGCAACGTAACTACAATAACTAAAATAAAAACTTGTATAGTATAAATTAATCGAACTTAGTTTTATATCTAGTTGTCAAGTTAATATAAAGATTGTTAAGCTAATTTATATATCTATAAGATCGACAAGTTCTATAGTTGTGCAATTAATAGTAACTTCTTAAACAATTAAAGTATTAAGATTATTTAAATTTAATCGATTGTTAATATCTATAAGATACTAATCAATACAATAATTGCTATATTCTCGATTAATAGAAAAATAATACAAATTGCTTTGCGTAATAATTGTACTAAAATATTAAATATTACTCGATTCTATAGAATTTGCAAGATTTGCAATATCTTGAACAAAGTATTTGAATCTTGATTCTACTTAGTGTTAAAATTTGAGTAACATAAAATTGCGACTTTTGTTATGTTAGATCTATATATTCAAGCAACTAGAATCTTATAAAACTAAACGCGAATATTGTCTTAGTCTTTAATCTAGAAAATTATTGTTGTACAAAGTATATCGACGTTCAATATCATTGAATTCGCGAGGCAATTAAATTAGGTCTTATCTATCTAAAAAATATGTCTATAGAGAACATAATTGTAGACGATCTTACTAAGATATTGTTGTCAATAAAATTTCAAAGGTTTCTAGGCATACTAGATATGCTATATTAGAATAAAAAGACGAACGTTTTATAGATAAAATATAAAAGATGTTTTCGATCGAGAATAATCGAAATGTTGATTGACTAAGAATTAGATAAGCAGACCTAGCGACTGCTCGCCTATTCGTGATTGGCTGGTTGCAAGAGTACCACATCTAGTGGGAGTGTTAGAGCCAATAAGATGAGGCTGCCCCCTGCGGGACTATTACCCGATTTGGTTAGAGCCTTGGCGCTCTCCTGTATGTTAGTTGTCCCACAACCATAGATTTCATAGCAAGCAATACAGATGTTATCTGACTTCACCACCTGCTTCAAGTGTTTTGCATCTAGCTGTTTAAACGTATGAAATCTTCAAATTTTGTGCTTTCTAGAGCTGCTTCGTTTGCAAGTTTTGATCAAGAGGTGCCAAAGTTATTAGGACTGCAAACTTTGTTCGCATGTAAGAAGCTGAAGTCAATCCTTTACCTCGAGATGCGTCCCGGAACACGAAACCTGTGCAACAAGATAACTTTCTCAATTCCAAATCAAATTCTATCAAAATTACGTTGAAGGAAAGTGCGAAATCCATTCTCTTGATCTTGAAATTTCGGTATTGAGGATCCAAGGAATGCAAAAGTTGATCAAAATCACTTTGCTCAAAGTTGGAGGGTGGGATTTAAAATAAAAGCCGAGCAGCGACAACCGTTGTGAAAGCGCTAATTGCCGGGCCTCAGGTCTCCTATCATCCAACCCTTTAATGCTAGTGCAACGAACTTACGTCTTTGTGATGTTGCGTGGTCGACATACCATTTGTCAGTCTCGGTCTTAGGAGTGTGGTTGGCTCTCCTTCCCAATTCTTTTGTTATCGCAAGGAATCGAAAAAAACCAAAGGCAAAAGAGTTCTGTGCCCAATTCGGAAATGGCGAGTACAAAACAAGTCTTTGAATCAAATAGGAAATGTTGTTCAGGACAACAATCACTATCTACGGCTCAAAAGATCTTAACAATCGAATTCCACGTGGCTTGGAGACATAGCCCAGTGGAAACGTTGATGGCTATTCAGACCCTGGTAATGAGAAGCGCGGCGTTCTAGGACTATGTACAAATGGCAAGTCGAACTCCCGGGCTGTGTTTGGATTATCGCCAGTAGTTGATTGAGGCTTGGATTTTGCAATCAAGCTACCGGTGAACTCAAGGTCAAAGGCCTTGCTTTACAACAATGCGTGACTTGACCTGGCTCACTTTATTAAAGTAGAAGGCTTGAGTTGTATTTCATGTAGTGAAAAGGGTGGATTGGAAAAGCTGCAGCAACAAGCATGTGAATGGAGACTCTCATACGATTGCCGTTTGTGACTAAGGACTACAATTTGCATGTTCCAAAAAACCGACTGCATCGGGGCTTCTTGAATCCCAAAGACTACGGATGTTGACCAAGCCGCTCCGTGTCAGTTCTTCCTATCGGTAAGGATGATGTCTGCGGCTTGTTCAGCAAGAGCAAAGACAGGGCTTTGGTAATGCGCCGCTAGCGGAACCGGCATCACACTGGCATCTACCACTCTGAGACCCTCCACGCCGAAGACTTTACACGAGCTATCGACCACCTTCCCCATACTGCATGAGGCTGCTGGATGGTAACAGCTCATGCCGCCAATCTTGATCCTGGCATCAATGTCGTCGTCCGAAGCATCTGACTGAAGACATTTGTGACCCTCGGGAAGAATTTCGTCGGCAACCAAATCTTTGCCTTCAGGACTCTCGAGCATGAGCCTAGACATGACGCGCCAACCTTCGCGCAACACGTAGCGATCTGCTTCTGTCGCATAATAATTGGGATCGATAACAGGAGGAGCAGTGGGGTCATTCGATCCTAAAGTAATACTCCCTCTGGAGCTTGGGAGACAGGCCATGCAGTAAGACATGATGGAGTTGCCGTCAACAGGGATCTCAAGCCCAATCTGCTCGGCCCCGAATGCTGCATACAGTACATTCAGCTCGAGGTGTGAGCGCGGACCCTTTAGCAAAGTGTGTGTATCATCAACGACCGTGTTGCGTTCATCTTTCGCAATGGCAGCCTTCAGCCCATCTTTCGGCACTGTCATAGTCGCTAGCCAGTCCATCGGGTTACCCTTTTCGAATGCTGGGTTAGCGAAATTGGTAGAACCCATAGCCAGCCCTTTTTCAGGATGACGTAGTTTCCAGTATCGAAAGATCATTTGATGATCATGGAAATTCTGACCCACTGTTGGCAAATTGACCTTTTGCGGGATGCTGTGCCGCGCGAGTAAGCTTTTGTCACCAATGCCGGAAAGCATGAGTACTTGAGGACTTCGGTAGGCGCCACCACAGAGAAGAACCTCACCGCTGGCTTTGGTACTCAACCGACGGCCGTCAGCTAGCTCAACCCCAGTGGCGACTTTGCCAAGCTTGCCATCACTCAGGATGATCCGAGCGACGAACGTCTCCGTCATGACATGGGCTCCTTTGAGCGGATATGCAACACTCGTTAGCTGGCGAAGACCGTCACGTCGATTTTCCACCAGCTCTGCCACGCCCTGAGGAGCTCCGTTGTTGGCGTCTGGTATTTCTTTGAGACCAATGTGTTTCCAAGCATCAAGGATGTTCTCGCGCAGTGGATAGTGACGGCCACTGGAAGTTACGGAGGAAGTGTGCATTGGCCCTTGAAAGCCGTGCTGTTCTTGATCGGCGTTGGGGTCAAAGTGATGTTCACTACGCCGAAAATAAGGAAGGAGGCCTTCGTAACTCCAACGGTCATCCCCTACTTGGCGAGCCCATTCGGCAAAATCCAAGGCGTCGCCACGAATCCAGCCACCTAAGCGTTAAAAAGTTAGTTGAGAACAAAACGAGAGATCGAGTGAGGTAAGAGATCGTGTCACAGTGTTCGTACCTGAGTTGATCGTGACGGCGCCTGAGAGGGCTTTGACACCACAAGCGTAGCGAGGTTTACCATCAAGATGTACTTGAGGTGTTGTGAAATACTTGAAATCGATGTCAGAGAAGTGCAACTTGGCCGACTCAAGCGGCTTGTGAACGTGAGGGTGGTTGGTGACATCCGAACCGGCCTCGATGACCAGGACTGAGAGTGACGGATCGCCCTCTAGTAATCTGGAAGCAAGTACACATCCCGCGGTACCGCCGCCGACTATGATGTAGTCATGGAAAGCGTCGGTGAGGGACTCCATATCGTTCGAAGTTCGTTGATCCGAATTCATCATTCCAAATGACGAGAAGATGCAAGACAATCAGTCATGACTTTGACGGGCAATGGGCATCAGCCAAAGGCGCTGAAGAGCCTCATGGGCCATGGTGTCACAAGCTCGGAGAAGAACGGGGAGTCGGTTCAGCTCCTTCCATCGGTGGAGAATCTGCCATGGACATCTCGATCAAAGTCGGGTAATGCGGAGTCAAGTGGTTGCCTGAACGCCTTTTCTCAGGCATGAGCTTTAGAATTGGGATTCAATCCCGAAAAGCTGAGATGGGGTTTTCGGCGAACAATGCAACGTGATGCTTGCTAAACCAGTAAAGTAGGAGTACACGAGAGAAAGGATGCGCCAAACGGAGTGGGGTAGAGGACCGCGCTGCGCGCTGCAGTAGACATAGACGCCGATCGTTGATTGGTTGCGGATGTGGGTCGAAGCTTCCTCGAATCCCTCCCGCCTTAAACGCCTCAGCCTCCAACGTTCCTGTGCATTGGTGCACACCACTTCCTCAACGTCTCATCTTCCATGCAGTCCTGTCTCGGCAATCCTGAATCCTTCTTGCTCCACACCCTCTTACGAAGGCTTTGGTGATTAAGCGACGGCTGTTGATGACGCCACTTTCTCGGTCCCCCAGGCCACTACGTTAGAAAAGGCACCTGCTGGATTTTGGTGGGGGACCCACGATCAGGGAATCCTCAGGATCGAGGCAACAGGGCTCCGTTGGTGTCTTTGCCGCATGGCCACTCACACTCGATGCAACAGCTCTAGAGTCTAGATGACTCAGATCGGCGTTTTCAGAAAGGTGTGAGTGCGTCGCAGTTGCCGGCGTCAGCCCCCAGTAAGATATGAATATTATGATAGCGGAAGTGAACCGACGTATATGTGCATAGTACTTGGTGCCCACGGGGTTATTTGTTAGTGCAGCAGGGATTATCTGGGCAGATAAACCCTGCCACGCTAAAAGTTGAGTGCGTGGACACCAAAGTACACAGGCAGGGCACGGGTCAAAACGGTAATTAGTACAGCATGTGGATGAAAGCACATGGGCTATGATTACCGTGCTATCTATCGGTCAATATTCCATTGGCACAGTAAGACTTATTGACTGGTAGCCCCGTGCCGTATGGCAGGGGAAAATCCTTGGGGAGGTCGCAACGGATGCTTGAAGGCAGCAAGGCACGCAGTTGATTCTATGCTCCAAAAAGTATCTTAGTCCTAGCATGATCTCGTTCCCCTCAAAATCAGAAAGCTGGACATGGGGAGTCGCTGCTTTCTTTCCTTGACCAACGTCCATTACCTAAAATAGGTTTAGTGGACACAGCACCATATCAACCATGGACTTAGCAGCACGAGCAACACCATCACCACACACGGGCGAACTCAGCAAAGGCGGCTTAACGGCTGTTGTATTGTCTGTTTTCTTTTCGGTTATCGCGATAGTCGCCGTGGGATTACGCTTCTGGGTACGGCGAATAAAGCACACACCACCCCTATTGGAAGACTGGTTGATCCTGGCTGCACTGGTATGCTATCGACGATGAGACTTGGCAACAGTGTCTGGAAGTGACAGCTGACCTCTTTCAAGGTACTCGAGTGGAGCTACGTCGTCGTCGTCCTCCTCTGTAAGCATCTCCCTACTGCTATCAACTGAGCTGATATTGTCTTTAGTAGCCTATCGAGGCGGCCTAGGCTGGCCTCCTGAAGAACTCACGCTTGACACTCAATTGAGGGCTAGCAAGGTTGGTAGACCCCGATAGACGGTCAGTCTGGGAGTTGTTCAAATCAAACAGCTGACCCTCGGTCAGTACACTCTAGCTGGTCAGACTAATTGGCCTATTGCGAATGCGCTTATTAAAGTCAGCCTTTGCCTTACCTTCATTCGGATATTCTTCACAAGGCCTTTTCGCATCATTGCTACAGCAGTATACAGTGTCACTATCTGCTGGGCACTAATGACTATCCTGGTGGGCTATCTGATCTGTACACCGATCTCTCGGCTTTTTACCGATACCAACCGCGGTCACTGTGGAAGCACCACCGCCGCCTACTTGTCAATCTCTGCAATCGACGTCGCCCTGGACATAGCGGTCTTCACGCTACCTCTGCCTCCTCTATATAAACTCCAGGTCAGCAAACGTACTAAGATTGCTTTGGCTGCTACATTTGCCCTAGGAGTGTTTACAATTGTTGCGGGCCTGATGAGGCTTGTTTCTGTTGCCAAAATCAACTTTCAGGCCGACCTGGAACAGGGGGAACTGGATACCGCTTACTGGTCTGCAATTGAGCTTGCGGTTGGAATTATTGTCGCTTGCGCGATGACTCTACGACCACTTCTAGATCGAATGCTCACAACCATCAAACAGTATTCTTCTAGAGTTCCGCTTATTAGCCACAGCCGCCGCACAAATACCAAGCAGTCTTCCACACATGGGTCAGTAGGGTTCACGAACGAGGACTCCTTCGTGAGGCTCCACGAAAATGAGGATCTACAGCTGCAACACTTTCCCCCAGGCAGTCAGGATATTCCGATGACAAATCCAAGACGAGCTACTCTTGAGTCTGTCTAGCAGGTATTTTTAAGCCCAGGTGTGCAGAACAAGCTTGTTGCACGCAATGCATCAGTCAATTGGGGCAAAATTTATCGTACCAGTGGTCCAATATTTTGTTCCTAGCCGGAGGTAAATTGGCATCGGAGGAGTCATACACTACAATCCTTCCACGAGCGTTAAAGCACTTTGCAAGTGCCTAAATTACAACTCCACATAGACTCCTCCACCCATATCTTCACAATTGATACCGTAACGCCCGGTCGAAAGGCTGTGGATAGGCTAAAATTAGCCTTGCTTGTTCATCTTAAATTCCGCAATGGGCTGACGTGTTCTTGACTGACAGAGCTTAGTCGACTTACCTCCAGGCAAGATTTCCAGAGCAATAGAACCTGCACCCTCTGATGAAGTCACGGACTTGCTCTTTACTGACAGCATCAATAGTTTCCTCGTGGTCTTGCATCCGGCGTACGGTCTCTTCAAATGCGTGAACACTCTCCACTAGAAAGTCCGTCGCTTGGTCCACAGCGCTTTGAGCGTTATCGCTACTCGCGAATAGTAGAGGAACAACACTGTGGATTGAGCTGCGCGCCTTGATATTCCACAGGTACCTACGTTAGATCGGGCAATACAATAGAGGACAGCTAGTAACGAGCGATATTGCTTACAATCTCTTTCTTTAGCGACAGAAGATCGTTAACGCTAGGTTGTTGGCAAGATCGTCAGCCATGTAAGTTCTTGATCAGGACGACTCCAAAACGCTACTGTACTTACGTCGAGATGATGACATTGGTTCGGTTCCAGAGTGCTTTCATATTTCCATCTTCCATGATTGGGCGTGGGAGATGCATATTTCCCCAAGCGAATCTTCCATTCAGCTTAGCCATTGAACTTTGAGATTGGTGGATAGTCTATCTTCAGGGCTTGGGCGGTGACTGCAACTCACTCGTTGATGGCCAGCGTAACGCACACCGCGCTGCTACCGAGACGATATCCCCAGAACTCGTCGATAGACGGTACTTTTCTATCAAGTCGCATCGATTGTTCGCACTGAGACATCTCGACGAATGTCGTTATCTCTTTCAAGAATCTATCGCGTTGCTCTGAGGAAACATTAATCGGCCATAGCTTCACCTCGAACTCCTGCGACCAAGTTCTGGATAAGTGCGGTCACCTACCAGCATCATAGGCATTACGGATTGCTTCTCCGATCATCTCGAAACCACATAGGATCCGAGATGAGGGCTTCTCACGGCATATACTACCCGAGGGATCCAAGCTGGACCGAACATAGTCGAGTGTTTGGGCGCGGAGAACTTGCGAACGCTCAAAGTCATCCCAAAGAGAGCCGTCATCCGAGTCAATTTCTTCTCTTGATGTTAGCCTCATTACAGCGCTGTGTTACTGCTATTCGGGAGAACTTACCATCATCCCAGCAGAACAGCTAAGCAACGGCTGCCGGTAAGAGCTCATGGTTTACATTGTGGGCTACTGAGCACATACCCAAGTTGCGAGATAAGTGGCGATCTTTAGTCGCTCCCAATCTGCTTCGGGCCACCATGTCGCACCAAACAAACCAAAGTCTGCAGCTTTGAGTGTTTGTAGCAGTTGACTATCGCCCATAGTACTATCAGACGACATTAGCTACGTGACTGCTTCAGGATTACCATTGGAAGGGGATATGGTTTACTTTTCAAGCCACACATCCACGGTCTCGCGCAACCTCTCAAGGTGGATGTTCACTTTACAGGGCCAGCCCTTGAATAACACATTCAGATCCTGTATCAGAATTCTCTGGCCTTTCAAGGAATTCAGGAGTGTGTCTGGATCTTGAGTACCCATAACCGCGCAATGATAGTCTTCTTTCTTATGGATAGGTACACGCTGATTGAGCTATATTGAATTGTCTGAAAGAATTGACATCTACGCCGTTGAAGACAGTGCAAAATCTTTGAGCCCCAAAAGCTCAGCGAGGACGGGTACCGGTACCAAAAGGGTATCAGGTGGGCTGAGAACAATAATGCCCGCTTGCTCCTAGTGTAACAACCAACACTCAGCAGCGATGTCAAAGTCTATGCTACCTCCGCGCTGTACCACAGATTCTGCCATCCCTTCGTATGTAATAAATTGGAGCATGACCAACCCTTAGCTAGCTGCAGCTGCATCGCAGCCTCAAATCCTTCGACGCACTGTCAAGGAGAGCATGGAGAATGCCGACCAATCCGTCCGCACGATCTGCAACGAGAACGCGGACGTACTTCCTAAAAGGTCAGAAGAGAGACGCCTTTTAAGGCGTTAAGCGCTCCCTGTAATTCTAGTAGCTGCGACAGAGTTGATTTGGCTTCTGAGATCCTTCCACACACAGCCACGAGAAGCATGAAGCATGAAAAATAGCCCGTCCACACGATTTGCAATGAAGATACGTAATCAGATCCTACGGCATCCGGGAGCGAGACGTTTTGTTGAGGCGTCAAGCGCTCCCTGTAGTTTTAGTAAATGCGACAAACTTGATTTGGCTGAGATCCGTCCACGCACAGTCACGAGAAGCATGAAGCATGAAACTAAGCCATCCACACGATTTGCAACGAAGACATGGATATAGCTTCTGCGGCATCTGGGAGCGACGCGCCTTATCGAGGCGTGTCGGCATATGCAACAAGCTTGATTTGGCTTCTGAGAACGGACTTGGCCATGCTTGCTCAGTGTCATGAATTATTAATACATGGAGGGGAATGAAATTCCCAGGCTTCCATGACCGTAACGATCAAACAATCAAGCTCAATCGGCGACAGTACAGACAGTACGGCGATGAAAGATGTTGGTGCTAATCCAATGTTGTGCTGTGCTCTCGGTGAGCTATGCAATCTGTCTCGTGATATACCGCTTGACATTGCACCCTTTGGCCAAATTCCCAGGTCCTCGACTCACTGCAGCGACGAAATGGTGGGAATTCTATTTCGATATTGTCAAAGGCGAAGGAGGCGGTTTTATGTATGAGGTTGATCGGATGCATGATTCGTACGGTATTGAATGAGATGCTCGGAGCCATTCTGTATAAAGGGCCAATCGAGCTCATTGCTGTCACAGGGCCTATAGTGCGTATCAATCCAGATGAGATACATGTCAGAGATCCCATGTGGCTAGACACAATGTATCCTGGGCCAGGACCAGTTAAGCATTCCCCATCGGCTCATTTCATGCCTTCTCTTGTGCTGACGATGTTCCAGATTCGTGATAGATACGGGCCTGCCGCACAGGTCGCTGGTGTACCGCAAGGCAGTGAGTCGAGCTGATTCGAGGAAGGCAAAGCTATCGAGTCTGATCTGCTGCCAATCAGTGTTTGGTGCACTCGACCACTCCGTCCATAAACAACGCCGCGATGCCGTGAAGACCTTCTCATCAAAGCGGACAGTTCGACTGGCTCATGCTTCGATTCAAGATCTTACAAAGGAGCTTTGTTCGAAAGTGAGAGACTTCACAACAACGAATGAGAGTTTCGAAGTGTTCCTTCTCTACCTTGCGTGGTCGACCGACATAGCGTTTCTATATCTTGAAAACAAAAGACCTGGACTATCTGGGGACGTAAAGAAGACTAGAGCTTGGGCACAAGCTCTCAACAGTGTAGTAGAGTTCTTGCCAATTCAAAAGCAGATTCCACTATTCACACCATTGGTATTCTCTCTGCCAGAATGGCTCGTGAAGACGATCTCACCGAGTTTATACCGATTTGTCGAGGTACACAAGGTACAGCCGAACACTTGGGGTGTTGCAGATCGTAGCGACTGCAAGCACTCCCTCACTTTCGTTAAGATCGTATACTCATGAGGTATAGGACATGAGACTCTCAGCAAAGTCCGCACTCGCCGCCAACGCAGACATTACAAGAGAGGATGAACAACCACTAGACTCGAAAGCTGGACCCGTCAAAACTGACGTCTATCAAACCATCATTGCATCCGATCTTCCACCTCAAGAAAAAGAAGCCGGTCGCATTGCACAGGAAGTCTTCACGCTCATTTTCGCCGGTTCTTCGAGTACCGCTCGGGTGCTGACTAGAACAACCTTTCATCTGGCCTCAGATCCAGCAATCCAGAACCGATTGCGGCAGGAACTCAAGACAATCATGGCTGACCCGTCCGCGTCGCCTGAAATGGAGCAGCTAGAGGCCCTGCCGTACCTTGTAAGCAATAGCACTATTCCATTCCGTCTCCCCACTCTCAAGAACGAGGTGGTCCTGCTTCTTTCACGGAATGGAGACGGGGGACAGGTTCCGCATATTGAACATGACTGCTATTCGGCAGCTACTTTCGACAGACCGCAGTCATCAAAGAAAGCCTCCGCATGACTTGTCTAGTATCGTCACGCAGCCCCTTGATTTCGCCGGACAAGCCACTCCACTATGGCACATGGACCATTCCCACCAAAGTGAGTGCCTCCAATCCTGATCGTAGCGCAGCCTACCACCTCTAGCTTATCGGCTGGACTCGGATGTCAAAAGCCACGAAGCTTCAAGGCAACGCTGATCGATCGACTCTCTAGACACCCGTCAGCATGACTCCGAGTTCCATCCATACAGACTCTTCTATTTTCATAGATCCTTACCATTTCCGACCAGAGCGATGGCTGGGTACAGGGGAAGAACAGATACGGCTTGCGAAATTCTTCGTTCCTTTCGGTCATGGTCAAAAGATGTGTATAGGAATGAAGTAAGTTGATGCCATTTTCCCCTAACTCCTGCTCCTGCCCCTCGTTCGCCCATCGTCCCCTTATTTTTCGGGGCAAAGATAGAAACTGACAGACCATTGAATATTTATAGCTTTGCATGGGCGCAGCTTTATATCGGCGCCGCCGCTCTCTTCCGCCAGTTCGACTTCGAGCTCGACAGCGGGGTGGATCGCAGGCGGGACGTGGATATCACGAGAGACTGCTTCTTGGGCGAGCCCTCGCGCAAGAGCCGAGGCGTGAGAGTCAAGGTTCGGAATGCGGTGGAGAGTTCTCTGTGACGGCCACCGGCGTCCTGTGTATGTTAATCCTGCGTTGTGCTTTGGGACTACGCATCTGGTTCCAATGCAGCGGATGACTAATTGGGTGATAGCGAGACTAAAGCACTGGGACTGCTTGGAGATTCAAAATCCTTAGCAAGCGAGAAAGTAGCTGTATTTGGGATTGAAAAGGTTCCGAGGCCAGGGTGATAGTCTTTGATGGACAGCTTAAGAGTAGCGGCGCTTCATGTTGTAATATCGCAACTATATATTGGGGTTGTAAGCCTGTTTGAAAGGTGCTAGAGGTTCGTTTCCACGGGAGGATGTCATCGACAAAGCTATGTTTGCTCACTCTTCCTTGAGCACACCAACCGAATATCTTTGCATAAACGCTGGAACAGCAAGACTGCCAATAAGCTCAAGCAGTGGAGACTGGCCCGGTATTTCTCATGATATCATGAGCGATTTTCTCCGCAAGCATATAAACAGTGGCCTGCGGATGTCCTGGCGGCACAAAAGGCGCAGCGGACAGATCCACCACTCTCAGCCCCTGCACCCCAAACACCCTCGCTTGCGAGTCTACGACGGCATTGGGATCGCCTTTCTTACCCATCGCACAAGTCGCACCCGCATGGTACAATGTAACACACGCACTTCGGATGTATGCTAGGATATCGGCATCGCTTTGTACGCTGGGGCCGGGTGCGACCTCCTGCCCCAAAGTGATACTCGCCATCGCGGAGAACGCTTCCCGCATGCGTTTGATGGCTGCTACAGCAACCTGGGCATCGGCGCTCGCGGGATCGGTAAGCCAGGCCATGTTGATTACAGGAGGTGTCGTGATGTCGGCGCTACCGATGGTGACATTGCCTCGTGAAAGCGGGGCCGAGAGTGCGGCTTCAATAAGGGCCAGGCTGCCTCCGCTCGCTGTCACGCTGGTGCCCGTGGCATACTCGATCTCTGGCCAGTCTGTGGGAAATTGAGCAAGAGCGGCAAGGGCTGCCTTACTGAAATTGCTGCGCAGTGCCTGGGGAATTTTCTCGAATGCAATCATGCCGTTGAATGAGCTGAATGGTCCGGCTCCATCGTTTAGGAATTCAGAGGTGGCTGTGGCAATGTTTTGCGATTCGGTTAGGAATTGTCCCTGGACAGGGATGTCGACCTCTTTGGCGACGCTGAAGAGCAGTTGGTCCCATAAGTTTTGACCGACACCCGCCAGATCTGAGAGCACAGGAATGGCATATTTTTCCAGAGTTGCTCGCGGCCCTATACCTAAAGTGGTAGGGTAAGCGTCGGCTTGTGGGATATTCTATTCAGAGAGCATTACCTGACAGCATGAGTAGCTGAGGTGAGTGAAAGACACCAGCAGAAATTATCACTTCTTTGCCGGCTGAGATGGTATAGGGAACCCCATTGGTGGCAACGCTGACACCGCTCGCGACTGCTGACTTGAATAGGATTTTGGTAGCTTGTGCTTGAGTATACACAATTATGTTCGTATTCGCGATCGCCTGTTCCAAGAAAGAGGCTTGTGAAGACGACCGTTCGCCAGTCAAGGGATCTATTGTGGAGGGGATCCAGGCTGTTTGACCAAGCAGAGAGCCGCTGTTGAATCCTGCATCGCTTACTGGAAGGCCTATTGACGCAAACGCGCGCTGGAACCAGGTCAATGCAAGGTCGACCCAGTTACTGTAAGACACGTGAAGTGGCCCACCGGCGGCACTGAACGCGCTTGAGTCATATTTGACGGTAGCATTGGGAGTTCGCCGCTTAGCATCATTCGGCGCAGTGAATGTGCACGATTTGCGGAAGTACGGTAAGAGGCTCTGGAAGGTGTAGGACTCGTCAGCCGTCAGGTTGGCCCACCACTGGTAGCCGCCGATAGTGCCCCGGTGGTAGGCCATGGCATTCAGTGCTGAGGAGCCCGATAAGGTCTTTCCTTGGGCGTAGTGTATCCTTCTGTTCTGCGCACCGATCTGAGGAACAGAGATCAAACCCCAGTCCATGAGTGGCTGTGGAGGATAAGACACAGTCGTCGCGAGAAAGGGCGAGTATGGGTAAAGGCCAGGGAGAACGCTGTAGTTGCCATTATCGACCTCGTAGAAACCGCCAGCTTCTATAATGGCGACTGATACTGAGGGATCTTCGGCTAGTCTAGATGCAATGGTGATGCCAGCAGTGCCACCTCCGACAACTTCAGATTCAGAGTCAGCAATATCCTAAGGTAGAACTTCGGCAACACGGACCAACGTAGTCGTAAGACGCATTTTGACCGGGAATGCCAAAAGCACTCGACCGTAAGCGAGTGCGAGGTTGCCGATCGGATTGCGCCCGTGAAGCTCCAAAGCAAAGCACAGTGACAAGAGCAGCCACGAAGAGCATGGTGGGGAGCTGGCTATGTCGAATTGTTCGCGATGAATCTCAATTCAGTCTGTACAGCAAAGCGAAGGGTTCTTATAAGACAATGGTGCTTATTGCCCTTAGCGCGTGCAAGAGTCGGCAGAAGGTCTCGACTAGCCGCTTAAGAAAAGGCATAGATGTCTTCCCTTGCGGATAGAAAGAATGAAATGCGTCACAAAATCAGATCTGGCTTAGGAGATAGAAAGGTAGTCAGATGCTATGGATCATGGTAGGGTCCGCGAGCATTTCTAGAGCCGGAAACACTCGTCCTTGCGGCGTACAGGCTCTGTTGAGAAGCGAGCAGCGCTTTACCGAATCCTCTGTCGATCACCCTAATCGAAAGATGGCAATCGTTACCGACCACAATTCACGATTCGATGTTCTCTGCATATTGGCTTATTTCATCGAATCAGCAATACTTTATGAACCCAAGATGCGTCTGCCTCAAATGCTTTCGGGAGGAAAGTTGCCAGTGCCCCGGCCGGTTGATAGCCACTCATGTGAAGCAAGTATCAATGCTCCTTATTCAAGACTGCCCGTCCGACAAATTGGTTCCTACCCTTAGTGAGGATGGTGGCGTATCGAAGGTGGTGTAAGGCTAAAGTTTGAGGGGTATCTGGGCAAAGCAAGGTGGTGTGAGAATAGTGCTTACCTTGAGATATGGCAGATGTGGGTAGAAAGACGGAGCTCTCATCGTGCATCAGATGAACGAACACGTCATTTTCCTGCTTGATGATGATCATCCAACAATTATTTATTCGTAGAGAAGAACAAAAAGGCAACGACCTGCTCCCTACGCAACCGTAAAGCGGCCCTCACCCGAGGCTCCATGCAGATCGATCCTTCGGGCAGAGTTGACCAGAGCTTTCAGTCATGCAGAGGAAAATCCTATTGGCTTCTCCCACAAAGTCTTGGTAATCTCGATTTCATCGCGCAGGAAGATATAGATTGGCGGTGTGAGGCGTGAAGCTTAGCACTGTATGAATAATATCCGGCTGGCGGTCCCTGAATCGTTGGGTATCACCATTCGAGACGACCCTTTTTCTGCGATTAGAGAAAGTCTGGGCTTCAAGGATCAAAACAGAGGTTCATGTCGAAGTGGGCTCATCTGTGTAAATCCGGTCAGCCTAAGTACGTACTTTAGGACTCGGCGAGTGGTGGCGGCCGAATGAATCATGAGCGGAGCTAGACCCAACCGAGGATATCCTCTTCAAACCATCGGATAGCGAGTCCCAACTCTAGTAAATTGCACTCGATAGCTCGTATCGCAACCATGGGCCGCAAGTCGCTATAACCTTGTGTTACCTTGAAAATCCAATCGGACAAAGTCAGTCACACGTCGAGATGAGACAATTCAATGTATCTGCCCGTCAACGGCAATGCGCAGCTGTGCGACAGCCCCTTGGGGCCGAATGGCGGAGAGACGTCATCAATTACATCTCCTTGAGTCCATATTGCGATTCAGAAGCTTGTAAACTCAAGATTTAAGCAGTGCTATCAGCGAGAGAGAGAGAGGTGTTAGCGTCTCTGAGTTTGCGATATGTGGTCGTTATGCCCCCCCCCCCCACCCCTCTGCAAAGCGATCGACACGTTACCGACTTGAAGCTCGAAGCGCGGATCAAACGGTATGCTATGTAGTGGCAGGCCTATCAGATTCGGAACCGGGACAAACCCAGCTCCAATGCCAGATAAGCCCCGGTCGTGTCAATCGAACCCGAAGGTATCGTCGACATCTTGATCCGCGGACAAGTAGCGGTCTTGGAGCACGCTTTTAATGACGACTCGGGACGCACAGAAGCGATTCGCTTGGAATTTCCTTCTCTAGGAGAGGCCAAGAGCTCCCTTGTTCCTACCAGACATGCAGAAGAAGCACTGCCGAGATAAGCCTATGCCACTTTGGCGTTCAGACTGCTTTATCATAGCTGCATTCGACCGGGCCTCAACCTGTCCGTGGGACTTGGAGCATTCACTCTGTTTCTGGTGGAGCCGAGACACTTGATTGGGGGTTAGTACGAGGCATTGACGGACAAAACATAGGTGTAACCCACGATCAGAGCCACCGATATTGGCGAGTCCTTGTACCTCCGCATTCACGGCGAGGCTGAGTGACAGGGAGCAGCTGTCCTAGGCCGCAATGGCTTCTCGCAGCTTAAGTGGTCTCACTTCTCTTTCTCTTTCTCTTCTGTGACCTATCAACCATTCGATAGAGATGGTCAAAGACTCACGTACGTGCTAGCAGACGGATGCACGGTCACTATGATGATCAAATCGGACACTGCCGCCAGGATTTCTGATGATTGCCCTTGGTCCTGAGAGGACCAATGAAATCTTGCTGAAGTCAGTGGAACGAGATGAGTACAGATCGTTGTACTCAGATAGTGTTTGCATATCTTGTATGTAGTTAGAGTGCATTTGATGACTTCGAACCAAGGACCAAGCTTGTCTTATGCCTTGCGTCTTTAGGTAATTATAGAAGAAGCTCGTTGCTGCAATCATCCTTTTTTGGTTATGGAGAGTCATCTGGGTAGTCGTCTTGGCCAATATGCGATCATGAGTCCCCCATCGATGTGTCAAGGTCAGGTATTTCCACTATAGGCAAAGGTCTCCACCAAGACTTGGCCGTGGTCCTAGAGAACACAATGGAAGAACGCTTACATGCACCAGTAAGGCTAGAGTACATACTTTACGTGCATTAGTAAGTAATTTACAAGCACCTCCGTAATGTAGTAGATTGACTTTGCATATGTCTCACCACCCATGCTATCAATGGCATCTGCTTTGCCTTGCCCTATGATAGGACTCCAAGGACCAAAATTCTACCGCCAAGGCGTGCATTTGCTCGGAGGTCACTGACACTGGAGATTGAGCTCATCCAATAGGAAGCACTCAATATTAACCCTCGATCCCGACCAATTAAGAACTTTCCTCACCCTTGCTATTCAAGGGAAGTGCCCCGCACAGGTGAAATATTATCCGAAGCATGGCGCCAGTTGTAGATTTGCAATGTACGCGCTGTCTGGACGAAGCTGGCCACCGCGGCCAAGCTTGGTGCCCCCATCGAGGTTGTGGATTCTACGTTGAGGTCTGACGCGGGTATAAATGGGGGTGATGCCCTAAAAGGTCTGCCAAGACCAAAACTGTTTGATCTGATCCAGCTGCTGCTGAGCGGGGGGGGCGGATATGGACGAGAGAGGCTTCAAGTACTGCATCATAGAGTCCATAGCGGCTGAGGCAATTAATGCGCTGCATTATGCTGCAGACGTAGGTAGTATGGAGGCGATGTAAGCTCTACTGAAAGGAGATGCGAATCCCAGATTGGTAGATATCAAAGGAAAGATGGCAGAGGAGAGAGCAACCCAGAAGTGGAACGACGCCACTGTGAAAGTGATGCAAGCTGCCTACTTAGACAAGCTCACGACTTGCCTCGCTTTGGAAACGGTCACCCCGAGCTCTCTGCAATGCTAATTTTCTCCAACATGGTATGAGCCTCTACTGAGCTGCAGGTTTCCTTGAACCAAAGGAAGGTCAGTAGAAGACCCTTTAGAATTGCCACATGCTACACTATATGTAGAAGAGCTTTTTATTCTTTCTGTGGCGAGGTTTCTGCATGGCTGTAGGCGCGCAGGCGCGTCTGCCTGTTGACGCACTAGGGCGATCAACATCCAATCTAAGCTCTTCCTCACAATTCATCTGCACGTTTTGACATCTTCAACCGCGGATGCTTCTTCAGATATGTGAATTGCGGACACCAACCACTTGTTCACGCCCGCCTGGTCTCGCTCAGTATGGACGACGAAACAGCTGAATTGATTTTGACAATCCAGCTCCAAGACTTGGAGGAGGTCATGTCAAAGAGTAAAGGCAAAGGTCGGGAGGATGATGTACTATCAGATACGGACCTTGCGCTCCAACTCCAGCAGGAGGAGCTTGAACAGGCGGCCGGCCTAGTGAACGACCGACGCATGGCTCAAAGCATCCATCGAGCTGTGCAAGACGACGGGGCAAGCATCGTCATTCTCGCTAGCGAAGAGAACACTGCAGCGGCGGACCGAGATATGGCGTGTCGTCTGGGCGGTCAAATACCTCAGACAGCTCTGCAACTCCACAATATCTCTGCAGATGACGAGACTTTGTCTAGATTCAGTGCCTACAATGTCAACGACGGCAGCGACGACGATCAAGCGCTATCTATGGACATTTGCGAAAGTAACGAAGCCGAAGGATCCGCTTGGGCGGCCAGCCGAAGTATGAGACAACCTGGAGATCAACACCAGCCGTGCGTCTCTTGCCACGAAGTTAAGGAGATTATTGAGGTACCATGCGAGCACCTTTACTGTCGTGACTGTGTTCGACACCTCTATACCAACGCCACAGTGGATGAGACACTCTTCCCTCCGCGATGCTGCCGTCAGCCAATACCTGTCTCTCTTGTCCGACACTTCCTTGGTTCCAGTATCACCGCGAAATTCGAGCGCAAGGCTATTGAGTACGGGACCTTAAACCGAACGTATTGCTCCGACGCCTCTTGTGCGACTTTCATCGAACCCAGTCATGTACTTAATTCGACGGGTACATGCTCAAGGCCAGGCTGCGAAAGGCAGACTTGTACTATGTGTAAGAGAGCAGCACACGCTGGCAGCTGTCCTCCTGGCAATCCATTCGAAGAAACGATCAGACTTGCGCAAGAATTTGGTTGGCAGCGGTGCCAGCGGTGTCGAACCATGGTAGAGTTAGGGATAGGGTGCAATCACATCACGTAAGTGTCATCTATCCTCCTCGGCTCCTGAAGTAAGAACTCTGATACTCTATCGTCGCATCAGATGTCGATGCGGTTATCAATTCTGCTATGTTTGTGGTCGGCAATGGAAGCGTTGTGGTTGCGCCCATATGGACCCAGCTCGATTACTCCACCGAGCAGAACAGATAGCAGATAGACCCCAAGAACAAGGCAATCCAGCTGCTCCCATCGTACCACGACAACAAAGGATCCAACAACTTGTCATAGACCTCCGTGACCGCCATGACTGTGACCATCGGGGGCGCTGGCGAAAGGTTGACGGACGCGCCGTGTGCGAAGAGTGTCATGCCAGGCTGAACAAGTTCGTCCTCGAATGCCGGCATTGTCTGCTCAGAGCGTGTGTACCGTGCAGGCTTAACAGACTTTGAGGAAGTCTACATGGCTATTGGATTAGCAGGGCTGATCGCAGCCAAGACGTGAGTTGATCTCTCCCAATATGTGCACGGTGGCTCGATCCGCGCTGGGGATAGGGTACTGAAATCCCTTGCCTTAGTATTCGGAACCATCTTCGTCGTGCACGCTTTACACGATTGTCACCCTTTGCAAATATCTTCATTTCGACACGGTGGATTAGAATCCTATCCGTCATAGGGATTCTACGTCTCTTCAGTCCCAGCCCGAGTGATTTGTCGAGAAAGCGGCTTCAGCGGTTTGTTTTCGGTCACGCGAAGATCAAGATTCAATTTCCGGAAGCGCAGCGGATGAGGTTGCTCTTTCTACAATATCCCGGACAATGGCATTCTCTCTCTGCGTTTGAATCTCCTATGGAGGTATCAGCCTTCGTTTCTGCATACCCACAGCCACGCATTATCCCGATGACTAGCCACAATATAGTCACTTTTTCGTGCAGAATAAAAAGACCTCCCACCTCAACAGCAGCCCCTGCGCTCTGCCACGCCGTGACCAACATGCTCCTCTCCAGCCATCCCAGCCTCGTCCCATCCAACTGCCCACTCCACTTCTTCTGCCTCCATCTATACAGCGGGAAATTGGCATCCAAATGCAACAGCAGCAAGCCCGGAAAATCGTGCAGCGCAACCATAGCCTGCAACAGGGAGTGATTATAATGCAGCCACAGACCCCCTTGAAAGCCAATACTAGCCCCGATGACGAAAGGTATAGAGCCGGCGCCGAGTGCCATCCCACCCAAGATAGCGGATAGAGTTCCTAAGAGAGCGGCTGAGGTGGCCCCTACTACCAGAGAGCGAAACATAAAGAGGCCGCGGCCGGCGAAGGAGTGGAAGCCAACAAGGCTGCGGAGGAAAGGGTAGATGCCGGCAGGGTTTATGGAGTTTTCCATATCCTGCAATGGGCGGTCAGCTCGGGAAGTAGAGAAAGCAGAAAAGCGTGTTCACGTCATCTCGTGCCATGGTTAACTCCAACGCTCGGCTCGAGATTTGCCAAGGAATATCTCAGGTCGGTTGTTGTGGGCCTCACTCAATCTAATTCGTGAAGACTAAGGGACGCCTTACCCAACGTTTTCTCGTGCAATCATCAATTCGTAATGTAGGGAGTGGACGTTCGAACTGCGACGGTACGAGGGCCGGCGCGCCAACGCGTGACTGGCGCACGACCTCAGCACGTGACTAGTGCTTGGCCAGAGGCCGTCCTTTTTCCTCGGATTTCATGATACAGCTTCCGCTTCTGTGGCGTGATTTCATGTATAGTACACAGATTGGATACTAGATCATCCGGAAAGAAATCTAGCTCAATCAGTTTTAATTCACGCTGTATGCAGTAGCACAAGCATCCGTCATCTTCTCTCTGTTAGCACGAAGTAGTCCAGTCCTCACTTTATATCCTCGAGACTCCATACTCTTACACTTGGTAGGAGCTTTCGTACATCAATTGTGTTTGCCCCCTCCCCCTCATCTCCCCTGCCCTCTCCCCATTCATGCACATCCTCCTCCGACAGCTCCTCCCCCCTCCCCCCTCCCCCCCCCCCATGCCCTCCCTGGGCCTCACCTTACCCGCAACCGCCCAATGGAGGACCTCGCTCTCGGTCTCTCCCGCTGCGGCACCGAGTCCTTAAAACAGCTCTTCATGAATTGGGCTTCCAGAGCGTGATAAACGCTTTCGAGACCACAGCAAGGTAAGCAGTGAGCTAGTGTATATTCTCCGACGCGAAGTTCAAGCGAAAGGGGTTGGGGAAGGAATTTGTAGCTGAGAGCTTTAAAGAATGAACGGTGGGTGTGAGACTGTTGCTGGTGTGCCGACTTGTTAGGAGATTTTGAGGCAGATCCAAATGCTGAGGTAGGATTGGTGGGTTATGCCTCTCTCTCTTTTGATTTTTGAACGAAGTGCTCTGGTGGCGTCTTTCCTTGGTGTTCATAGCAAGGCGAGATTGACGTCGAATCTCGGGTTTTTGTTAACCGGCGCAAGGATGTCGAAGCACTGGAGCGTAGAACACATTGGTCAAGGTCAGCCGTGACACCTACTGATTTAGAGCGCCTGCCTGGCTGTTATCTGACTACCTCTGGCTTCGACAGCGTTTGCTGCGGCTATTCGACGATTACTTTGGTGGAAGTCTCGAGAAGCATGGCAAGCAGGTCTGCAAAGAGCATTGCCGGAAGCTAGGGGAGCTTCTAGGAGGGCTAAGTAGTAGGAGGTACCTGTCTTGGACCGTTGAGGATGGGTGGTAGGTCATCTTTCATATTCATAAAACGATCTTCAGGTAGGGGTCAAGTGCCGACATACAGCGAAAAAGGGAGCCTTTATGCAAGTTCCTGGGGAAAGATATCCCAAAAACGCCTTTCCCGCTTGCTGCGTTTAAGAAGACAATCAAAAGGAAAGAAGGGCAAATCAAAACAGCGAAACGTAATCTCTTGCTGATGAGAGGCAGTTTACTTGCAGGCAATCTTGCGCTTGGATTGAGAGTATGGGTTTCATGGTAGGTGATCTAGACCGATGATGCACAAAATAACGAAGGGTCCCAGCGTCCTGCTTTAGCTGACATATTCTTCATGTTCCGACTACGCTGTCAGGTTTGGAGCCTTTCATGGGAAAAGCATTCCTGGTGTGATCGACAGATGCATATCTAAAAGCTCGCGGAAAAATCTGGTGCGGCTCGCGAGTATGAGAGGAGGGATGGATGAGGTAGAAAATCTACTGCTTAGGCCGTTCAGCTGGCAGGTTCACCGGAGGTAAACACTAGTATCACGAAGTGAACGTTTGTGTGGCGCCTCTCTGTGTGTTGTTAGATGTAGGATGGCTTGAGCTTACGCCGCTTGAGCTGGTGAGCAATTAGGTCATTCAAGCACGAAGGTTTCAAGTGATCATGATGAGTTAGAAACACTGCCAAAAGAAGGGCCATGGAGGACTCGATGCTAGCACTTGAATCTACATCGTACATTCCTCTATCGATAGCTTTGACAATGCAAGTCCAACTACCGCCACACTATGAATCGACCCTCGATGGGTATCCATAGGAGTCTAGCTCTTCCTTCACGCCTTCCCCATTGGACCATCGTATAGACTCATAGATATTCTTTTTACGGCTGAGAGAGGGACATGGCATCTCGTACTTTTTATGGATTGACTTCCCGTCTGAGTTCCTAGACCACTGATCGATGGTACATTTCTGTCGCACGCCAGGCTTGTCTTCCCAGGGTTTATTCAGCAGTAGATATCGCGCTATGCTCCTATCTCGGTCTGCAACCACCTCAGGCGGTTCCAGGTGTGGGTGGAGCCAGGGGTCTCCGTCAGTAATAGGGCCATACCAGGTCTTGTATTCCCTGAAGGCCAATGGATTGCCGTTGCATTGGTAGCAGACGCGGATGTGAGGGAGCGCCATTCCGCAGCGTACCGCAACTCCATTGTCGTCGATATTCTTCTTGTAAAGATTAAGCTGCGAGCAAGACGACGTCAGCAGCAGGCCGCAGCAAATAAGACACAGAGGCATACCACTATTGCGTCGTTCGAACAACATATGTTTATATCGAGACGGCCCTCAAGACCTGCGAAGCGGTCATACGTGACAGTCCAATTTTCTAGCCCAGCGAAAAGCTTGAGGACCTCAGGATCGTAGTACCAAAGGATCGTCATTATCGCGTCCATGCATCGCAATCTTGAACAGTCTGTGATTGAATTAAAACCCAAAGGGTGATAGATATCGACCAGGCGGGGACGCTTCTCAAGGTAATCTGGCGGGAACTCCTGGATCTCTGTTAAGACTCTCAAGGGAGCTCCGTCCGTGGGCACTTTTTCCAGAGGGTCCGTATATTTGGCGAACGCTGGGTCCTGAACATGGTAACTGGGGTAGACTTCCATCATTCTCACGGAGATTGAACTGTGCTGGCTTTGTATCTGAGAAACAAGCAGAAGGGCTCCAGATGAGGACGTGGTGTAACTTCGACCAGACTGGGGAAGTGATAAGAAGGTATTGACGCCGACTCGGGGGGTCGATGGTGTGGAGCAAGCCTGCTTGCTTTATGGACTTAATCGCGTTTGATCTGACTTTGGATGTGCTCGTCGTGGTATTTATGTAATGAGGAATCTCAAAAGAAGCTCTTGCGAATATTGGGAGGGGCGACTCGGTCTTTAAGTATTAATGAGCATTGACTTTGGTGCCAGGTGATTGCGATATCGTAAATCCATATACCTTTCACCGCACTCAGGAGACTCGTATGGCGCTTAGAGATGAATACTCCTTCCCGTTCGACCTTCCAAATCCACCGCACCCCGTGTCCCTGAGCATGACCCAGCCGTGAGACTTGTCGATCTGCAGCGCTTCCTAGAGATGAATCGGGGGCAAGCGAACGCACATTTCCTTCAAGTTCGTACCTCTGGCAAAAGAGTCATGTTTCCTCTCGCAACTTTGTCCAACTCGGCTTCTCATTTTGTTGACCTTCCCGACTGACAGAGGACCGGAATAAGGAATCATTTCAAGGACACCGAATTAGGTTTTGAAAACAGCTTGGCATCGATGCATGATATCCGCACAGTCCGAACACGTTTTACCTAACAAGAGCAAGCGGTGCTATCTCCGAGGCTCGCATTGTTCGCCACGAGTGTGATTCCTTAGTGCAACCTCATGGATGTGTTTCAGTATACAATCCGCTTCTGTTAGCGTGATACCTCTATGAAACTTTGCGAATCGTTACCTGCTGCACATAGGTGATTTGTAAGCTTGATATGTGCCTTTATGTTGATATCCTGTGGAAGGAAGACGTGATGGTGGAGTGAAGTGAATGATCAATTGCTTCTTCGCATGCGTGTTTTGTCTTTGAAATCTTTACTCCGGACCAGCTAGATTCGGTCTCCTATGACAGTTGGGATCTGTATACGGGGTCCATCAGGGGTGAACCTCCCATTCCTACCTCGCCATATGGTTGAGGCAGGTCGCCCTGTCAAACCAGCGTTCACTCCCGGCATCATCGACGACGTCTACTTCAATTGTCCTGCAGCGACACTTTTCACGAAGCGCCGACAGAGCGCCAGTCAGTCCAAGGACGGTGTCAGCTCATCGGGATTGCCTGATGTATTTTCAATACAACGAGCCTGCTCCAGTAGTTTGAAATCAATGATGAGGGAGGTCAGTTGCACGCATGCCCTAGCACAAGAGCCATTTCACCACACTCGCAGCCACAGGCATCAGGTTGATGCATAAGCTGACAAATCTCATGCCATCCATTACACCATTCTAGAACCAAGCTAAGGTCCTTTGAACAGCAATGGAGTGATAAAGAACAAATTTTCGGCGTCTCTCGTTAATGATGTCTGTCTTGCCATAGCTTGTTAGGAGATGCATTTGTTCTCAAATACAGGATCCTAGCATTGTTCTATCAGCGTTCCCATTGAGTTCTTACGGTATCACGCACATAGGCTCGGTGAGGTCGATGAGCTACCTGGTTGCTCATCTCAAGGGAAGTCGGTGCTGAGTAGCTTGAGGTCTATCGAAGGCTCCCAGCAAGCGTTCGCACAGCGACGAGAATAGATCTATCCATTGACCTTTCCTCATAATACTCGAGCTCTTTGTGGAAGGCTTTGATCCTCGGCTCTTAGCAACAGCCTGTTAGCAAAAGATTCATCATCACGTTCCTTGTTGACCCTCGGAGATATCACCACCAACGCTGTATGAAGTTGATCAATCTTCACCCCCGTTCATCCAAAAAGGCCCATTGTATAGCTTCTCGTGGCCGAGGTCGAGTCTCTATGTCTCTGTACTCTAGTTCTTCCAAGCCTGCCAGTTGCAGCGGTATCCCATTAGGCAGGGATTCAGCCCTTCCCAATCCTCTGCTCAGACCTTGCAGGTCAGAAGCAAGATGCATCCTTCCGTGCGAGCATCAGCAGCCTTCATCTCTCTACTCCTCCTCCTGCTATTCTCAGTCAGCCACCTATATCACAATGTTTCGAACACCAATCGCAATATTCCTGCTTTCAATTCTACTTCCGTCATACCCGGCCTTCGGATCGAAAGCTCAAGGATCGCGGTGCCCTTCGGAGACAGGCACGCGAATTATGGAACTGGCCTGCTGAGCAATCGGACGTACACCGAGAAGAGAATTGCTAAGCGTGAGAGCATATGGTAAAAAGAAGCTTTCCTATTCCTTTCAGGGTTTGAAAAACGACGTGCGAATGGCTGGCTGATCACTAAGGATCGATGCCGTCTCCGAGGGCACCAAGTATCTGTATATGCTGCAACAGGAAAAGCGAAGGGAGAGCTACTTCGCGCATTGGTCACAGATGACGGTCTGTAATTATCGGCTCTTCTCCTACTAAGGGAAGGTTCTGAGCAAGAATCTAGGGTGATGTCAGCCCAGCGGATGCGTGGAACGGGCAGGGCTACGGCTGGGTACTCAGCCGAGGGGACGACGAGACGCCGCCATTCTACGGCGATGTCTTCGACGACTTGAAGATCCCGCGAGGTACAGCGAACGTTGAATGGCGGGCCAATCAGAACGTCCATTTCCGCAACTGCAGGCGTACATATCTTGTATGTGCGAGCTGTTAGGGGAAAATGTGCGTTTGGAGATGACTGATAACAAGCATGCATAGGATCCAACCCATGGGAAGAACTGGGCTTATTACAACGTGCCCGGCAGGGCCATCACTTCAGTCTTGAACTATAGTCCGGCATTCGAGCTCAAGGACAATTATAAGACCCTCGGGGAGCCGCTCCCCGAAGACTGGCCGACGATGCTCCCGGACGTGCAGAGATGGTCGGATCTTGTCTGGATAATGTGGGCGAGAGAGGCGGGACCGAAAGTCAGCACGCTCAAGTATATCTTTAAGCACGATGTCATCACCCACGAAACCCGAGAAGTCATGGCGCACGCGGCTGGTGAGAATGAAGATGGCGACCTTCCAGAGTGGCCCGGAAAGACGTTCAAATTAGGAGATCCACGATTTGCGGCGCTGTTGGGGACGCCGCATGGGAGGGGAGTTGTGTATCTTCTGACTCAGCATTCGATTGGTTTGCCTGGGAAATCGATCGAGTCGATCACTGTCTTCGCGGCCATTCTTGCGGATTACCAATTGCTCTTCACCTTGACCGATTAAAAAAAACGCGTGTCAAAAGGTATTGTTGGTGTCTAAGCTGTATAAAGCTGAGGACAGGAGATGTAGATATAGGTTGTTGGCTTGATGTAGGATGATTTGATAGAATGTCGGGCTTCACAACCGAACCTCACATGTAAGGTCTTGTGGGCATACCTAAAGAGTACTTCCATATCAGCCCAGATCAGAATCAATAGTGATCTAGAAGTAAAGTCCCTTGGATCAACCGAACAGACTGGCGTGGTTCCTGACTGAGGCTACATTGCAGCGGTTGCAGCGGCTAGCTGAAGGATGTCAATTGGGAAACCGGGAAGGACAGCATTATCGTGCATTCGCTAATTAGTGGGTGGTTCATCTGACCAATACGCTAATGGAGGTTATGCTGCAGAACTGATCTGGCGGCGGACTGCTCGATGTGGTTTGAATCGGCGACGCCAAGCTCGCCAAGGCTTCTACAGCACATTGGGAGACGGCTGATGTTGCTGGCGACAAAATACGGGACCTCCGAAGGTGTGGTGGGATTGTCCTTGCACTTTAAATGGCCTTCGGTCCAATACCAGGTGTTTGAATGGGTCTCGAAAGCAGCATGACATTCCTGCGACTGCTGGGGCGAAGACTCATGGCAGGAGCGAAGATAGAGCGAGGAGAATTTTGAACGTCCTAAATCGAGCCTTTGCTGGCTCACATTGCATCGACAGCCATCGCCTCAGCAGTCGGCGGTACATACTTTGCACCTTCAAAGTCCGCCCTTCGCCAGAACCAAAAGCCTGCCACAAACAAGGAAAAAGATCCACACATAAGACTCGAATAATTCATGGTAGCTGCAGAAACCGGGCGAGAGAAGGGGAACATGAACACAACAGTGAAGACAACAATATAAGCACAGGCAGTGGCATTCACGACAAAGCCAACCGCTCCTCTCATCCAGAACCAGCCTGGCATGACCGTAGATCTCCCGCTCAGTAGATGTGGCAGGATAGCGGCGAGATAGGACAGACAGCTTAGAATGACGAAGGAGCCCACGAAGGCGTTGAAGGCCGTGACCGAGCCGATGTAAATGCAACCGAGGAGGGTGTTGACAACGGCGCAGAACAGGATTGCATTAAAGGGGTTCTTCTGCTTGGAGTGGACTTGGCCGAAAAAGCCCGCAAAGGGCGTGGCATTGTCTCTTGCTAGGGTCCAGAACACACGGCTGACCGTGAGGTAGCTTCCCAGCATGCCGATCAGATAGGGTAAGAACGCGCAGAGGCGCAGACCGATTGTGCCGCCAGCTGAGTTCGTGGCTTGTTGGTATATGGAAGCGAGAGGGAACAAATATGGCCTATTTAGTACGCTTGGGAGGTCTGAAATAGTGTAGAGGATGGCGACGAGGTAGCTGAATGCCGAAATGAAGCCGAAAGCAAATTGAAAGAAGATCGCTAGCGGAATGTTTCTACTTGGCCTGCGACGTATCAGTCGACGAAAAGCGGCGGATCTTCTGTCGCCACCTACCTTCGGACCTCCTCTGCCAGATGAGTCACAACATCTGGCGTGCCGACGGTGAAGGCTCCATTGAGCATTCCAAGCAGAAATACAAACCCATTACTCTCGTAGCCCGTGTTGTTGTGCCATTGGCGCCATACAAAGTCGTTCGTGGCATGGCCTTGATTCACCGCGCAGACGATGATAGTGACCAGAACACCAACAATAACCAAAATACCATCCAAAGCTGCAAATTTTGGCAGTAAGCCGTTCAAATAGAGTACGATTAGACAAGATAACCAAGTGTACACAAAGTAGCATATGAAGATATGCCATCTCTGTTCAACGTAGTCAGGGTGACAGGCACCATACATGGAAAGCGTTTGTGCAGCGAGAATTTGTGCTGTACTCGCCAGGCCGATCATCCAAGCCCAAAAGTTCCACCTACAGAGTTTTGAAGTCAGCATTCCTCCTTTTGTTCCATTTATGGCGTCAAGAAACATGTCTCTGGAACAGATGCTGCTTGGAAATTTCTCAGGCCTGTTGATACAATCGAAAGGGGTTATATATGCTCGAAAAATATAATCACCAGCCCGCAAACCAACCGCAGACTCGTCCGTAGCGGCCTCCAGTGACACTCGCCCAGTGATAGACACCGCCAGAGGAAGGCATGGCAGAAGCAAGCTCGGCGAGGGAAGCCGCTATCAGCCAGTAAACGACATTCGAGGCGATGAACTCATAAAGCACACCAGGAGGGCCGCCATCATATATAGCCACAGCGACGCTCCCTCCGAGCGCTATCCAGTCATTGCCCGATGAGATAGCGAGCCCGCAGAGACTGAGCAAAGAGAAATTTCGATCTAGCTCTTGACGATGACCTGACGGGTTGATTAGGACTTCCTCGATCGTTTCTCTTGGAGCCTTTGTGTCCTCTAAGCCCTTCTCTTCTGCCATCTTCGATGTTGGCTGGAAATTGTAGATTATGCTTTGTTGTCGCGCGGTCAGATACACGCCAAAGACTGTTCGTTGAGATGGCAGAACGGCATATGAATATGTTTGACGCAACGGTGGGCAAAGCACGGTACGGTGTGCATTGTGTGATACATCTTGCATTGCGCATTGATGGGGGATTCCTGAATTTTGTGATTGGCGCAATGCGCGTGCCGACATTGCCAACTTCCTCATCCAGTAACCTAGTGCTTATGGCGATAACATCTTGCATCTTCCCGGTGCAGCCTAGAACAACGCCACCTTGGCTTGCAGCCTGATTTCAATCGAGCAAAAATCAAAGGATGGAAGCCAATATTCCTTCTTCGCGAACCCGCTACTCTCCTCGAGCCATGTCCAATAATCCTACATCTTCGGGTGCGCTTTGCGACAAGCCTCGATATCCGCTCATACCAAATGTACTTGAGCCATTGGAACATCGAGCCCCGCGTCTCCGGCTTGAAGAACCCAGGTGCAGAGCCGATCAACATGGTGTGAGGGCAATTAGACCTCCCGTGACCTCGAGGAAGATGGCAGCTCTTTGAATTCGTCGCCGGCAAGGGTCGAAGCCCTATTGCGATGATCCTCTGATTGCAAGAAAGCTTGCGCTGCGGACCAGCCTCTGTCTTTGGTGCTAAACATCAGGAGAAGCCTTTTGTCGCTGTGCTCCGACATCCGAGCGAACCCTCTTTCATGCTTGCCGGGAACTTCGTTTTCGACGAATGTGACGGGTCGCAGGACGGTATAGGTCATGCTCTGAGGACTGGCGGCAGCTGCCTTCTCAAGATGTTCTTCGACGTTCAACTTGGTGGTGAAGGTCTTGACCGGCGTCGGGTGTTTGGCGCTTCTGTCGGGCCCCCAAGGATCAAGTGGGGAATAAACGCAGTGCTGAACCGCATTTGCTACAGCAGCGTCATAAATGGCTTTCCCTTGCTTCTCTTCCGCGTCGGACTTGACTTGGGCGCTGGATATTCCCCAGATCGAAGGAAGTTGCTGGAGGATCGCTGGAGGGTCTTCAAGGTTCCCGTCTACGACGGACACGTTGGCGTTGGATGCAAGAGACTGGTCGCTCTGGGAGGCTTTGGACCTGGTGACAGCGATTATGTCGAAGCTGGGGACGTTTCTTGTTCGAGGTGCTGGATGACGGCGCCGCCTTGCTTGCCCGTGGCACCAAAGACTAGAACAGTCATTTTGGCTACTTGGAGATCACCGGGTCCTCCGAGGCATGAAAGCATCAAATTAACATGCTGTCCTTGGAGGTTGAGGTCAAGGTGCTCTGAGGCGGAGTAGAAGAAGCAGGTGGACTGAGGGAGGCCAAGCTACCGTATGTGGAATAGTCGACCATGTGCTGCTTCTGGATCCAGGACGAGAAGTCTCCTGACCAGCGTGTAGTTGACCTTCTCCCTAGTGATCCTGTTAATGGCAACAGTGTATACATTATCAACACCTACAGACGCGCTCGAAATGTTGAAATCCCGAGCCGAATACTGATTTCTTCGCTAGTGGGGAGGAGAATGAGGCACGGTGCCGGCTGCACCCTGTGAAAAGGGGCTGGCTTTCTATTCGACGTCGGTATGGAAAGCCAGTCACTGCTTCCTCATCGATCGACGGCTGGCTTTCTCAATTTATTCATGTGGAGCGGTCAATGTTGGAGGATAGAAAACCCCATTGAGGCCAGGCGCTGTTTGATCTCGACGATGTGCGCTAGATAGTTGGATTGATAGGCGGACATACAGAACAGTCGTCGCGGATGACAGCGCGATTCCTACAAGTTCTTGCAAGGTGCTGCTTTGCGAAGTATCCGTGATTGTGCATGCTATTGTACAGATCCATCCTTCACCAGACGCACACCCTCCCCTGCCTTGCAGTGATCATTCTCGTTCTCCACCTAACCCTCCGCCATGTCGACATCCTCCTCCTCCTCGCTCTCCTCCTCCTCGCCCTCCTACTCGCCCTCCTCCTCCTTGCCCTCCTCCTCCTTACCCTCCTCCTTCTCACCTTCCTCCTCGAGTTCCGTAAGCGCGCTGCCGGTGGATTCGTCGTCGCTCTCGTCTTCATCGTCCAGGCGTGTCACGAATTCGGCAAGCGTGCTCTTGAGGAGAGCTTCTCTCAGGACACGGCTGATGCCGAAATTGACCGTAGGTTTGTTATCCGCTTCCCAACGACGGCGCGACAGGAACCATAGTCCCTTCATTTCGAGGCGCGCGTGCGACGCTCTGTGATGTCTTAGTGCTCGCCAAATATCAAAGGGAAAGCGCTCACTTGTCGCCCGTATTGCTCTGGCCGGTTCCGAGTTCCCCGTTCAGTGCCTTGATAAACTCTAAAGAAGTATGTCAGCCAGCTGCACACACTAATGAAAAGCACGCCGAGGAAAACACACTCTCATACGCCGTGCGGTATGTACCCTTTTCGTCGTCGCTGAGGTATGGTGGAGGCTGGTCCAGGTACATCGGGCTTCGTCTCTTTGTACTCTCATTAGGTGCTAGATTGTTGTAGCCACCGACTAGGTGGCTACACTTTAAAGCAGCCTTTATTATTCTTGCTTCTGGTGAAGCCCTATTGGTTGGAGCAGCGGCGGGATGGCCAGGAGTCGCCGCCACGTTGCTAGGGCCTGCAACCTGATCGGCGACAATAGTGGGCATATCGGTGGTCAAATCAGGGCTCGCGTTGGTAGAATCAGCTTCCATATTTACAGAACTAACCGAAGACAAGCTTGGCATCGTTGGCGGCTGATCTAGCGTGGTTACAGGAGCCTCTTGACGGACGAAGGATGTTGGTGTCGTTGTTGCTATGTTGCTATGATCCGAGCCAAAATCTGAAGCTTCTCCGATATTGGACGTCTGGCCTCCAAATAGGTTGCACCGTTGATGGGTGTTGAGTGGAGACGGATTTAAAGCTGCGGCCGAGCTTAACTCGTTGGAGGAGGTTTGATACGTGCCTTGATGGGATGGTGGAGCCGATTCACTTGCGATCGTTAGGCGGTTAACGGACTCACGCAAGAGCTGATCCGAATAGGAAGACTGGGTAGGAACCTCTGGCGGCCGTTGTGTTCTGCCGGAGGGTTTGCTCGAAGTGCTAGGAAAGTGGTCCAGATCCGAATGATCAAATATTGTGTCCTGTGATCGCGCAGAATCTGCAAGGGCAATCACGGATCGAGTACAATGTATCACTGGACATCGTCTGTCTTGAACACTCTGTGGTTGCTGAGAAGGATATGTCTCCTCAGGAGCGGCGGGATAAGTCTTGTCAGGAGCGGCGGGATAAGTCTTCTCAAGAGCGGCAGGATAAGATCTTGTGTGAACTCCAGGATACTTCCCAGAACGCTCTGGGGAAGTGGAAGGTACGTTCGCAGGTTCACAATCAATCACTGAAGTACGCCCTCCGTGGGTGTACTTTGGTGGCTGAGCTGGGAATTTCGATGCAAATTCTGCAGGGGAATATGTCTTATCTGGATCGTCAAAAGGATAGCTGGGATATCCAGCATTATCTAATACAAGTGGAGGAAGAGCGCTTAAAGTTTGAGGAAAGCCACCACGCGGTACGGAAGACCACAGGGAATAAGGATACGCCATGACCTGACCATGTGATTAGAGATGCCTGCATGACCAGACAGAGATACTTACAAGATCAGCTTTCAGCTACATCAATCTGTGTGTGACCGTAGGATTGTAGCAATCTGGTACCTTTGGAGCAAGCACGAGGCGTGACAGACAAGATTGAGATCGCGGAGGTTTGGGAATGTTTACGTCGTATTAGCAACACCTCTTGGGCCACCTCGTGTTGTCTACTACGGCTACGCGGGCACTTGGATATAGGTATGTGATATAGTGTGCATGTGTTGGGACTGTGCTTTTGCTAATGGAAACCCCCTATATCTGTTTGGAAGTCAGCAATGCCATGGTGAGACTGGGTTTGAGAAGCCAGAAGCTTGCCACTGACATGACCAAGCCTGAGCATCAGGCTAGGAAGTATATGCATTATCGCTCCTATGGTATGAAGAGATTATACCGTATAAGTCCCATTCACAGCTATTGGCAGTTCTGTTCTTCACACATGGTGCTGCATCCAGGGATATTGTCCAGTGACATCCTTCACATTGGATGCAGCTCTAAGATTGGCATGTCACCGCATTGAAAGAGCAGTCAAAGCCAACCCCCAAAGTTGCACTGATCTATGGGTCTTTGGTTCGTTTTGCTATACACAATACAGGCAAAAATTTCGGGCATTCACTTGATTTTGGCCGCAGAAGTGACGTCAAAATTTCTTATATTAGATCCGTTCACAGAAGTTGTTCGGACTACCTTGCCCTATTGCACAATGTTGGGCATCTCCGAAGAGGAAAGAATCTTGAAGCCGCCCTGCAACACCAAAGGAAGAAAGTAAGTAAGGAGATGTGGCTTATCTAAGATGTTACTGCTGTAGGTCCTTGATTAAGTACATCTATACCCTTGATATTTGGTTATGTCCGAGAGCATGGCACAGGAAAGCCTACGATGGCAGTCATGTGGCCTGTTCTTGTAACATGATCTTCGCAGCATCGGATATGGCGACCTCCGAAGTATCCCATACGCCCGCAAGAAGTGGTGCACTCTTGTCTTGGCACTTGTTGGGAGAGCAATCTGATAGAACCACAATGGACTGGTCAACCAATGAGGAAAAGTCAAAGAGGGAAATCGTCGAAGTCTTTGCCTTCCTCAATCCAATAGACTTAGAAAGCATTGTGGAGAAACATATCCCGATGAAGCCTTGAACAACGAATGCTGCCAGCGCTTGAGATCGGCCGAATTAATCAAGCTGTCAAAACAGGTGGTTAAGATAGCGTACTTCAATGCCAGGTATTAAAGTGCGGGAGCATGTGAATGCCTCGCATGAACTTCTGCAGGCGCCGACAATGCTCCCCATGCAGGTGTGAGGCCCGTGCCGCATAACTGATCTGGTCGTCATCTCCAGCTGCAAGAAGGTTTTACACAAACGTCGTGGCAATGGAAAACAGTGGCAGGTTTTAGGGGTCGATGCGCTGCTGCTTGAAAAGCGACTTGCCTTTCAGCCACTGCCGATAGGCCTTATACCTCTTCTTCGGACCATCGGTCTCAAACACAGTCAGCGCATCATCGTCCACATCCAGGAAGTCTACATAATCTGCGATATCATCCTCGGTAGGGTGCATGTTGTTGAAGGCGTCCATCGAGTTGCTCTCTACGTACTGGAAGAAGTCGACCAGATTTGCATTAGGCAGTATGTCGGTGGAGGTGACGAGAGGCAAGGTCAGCGGGTGGGTGACGTAGCGCTCATACTCGTGGGCTTCGCCGGCGGTGACGGAAGGATTCAAGGAGTTGGAAACAAATTGACTGAGCGTCCACTGTGTGGCAGCGGATTTGTCTTTCAGTGGTTTCTCTTCCAGAAGTCTGGCGGCAGAAGGGGTTACGCCAGGCTCAGCATGCTCTGAAGCACCACGGAGTGTTGGCGACGCTTCGTTGAGCTGAGAATGCAGCCAATTAGGCAACTGCGTACGCTTCGTAGGCGAGATCACCTGAGGGAGTCGTGATGATTGATCGATTAGGCTTGACTCCGCGGCGGCGTGGGTGGCATCCCTCCTTAGTCTACCCTTGTCAGGCGAGTCGTGATCGTGATTTGATCGAACTCGGAAAGGGCTCAAATCATACTTCCCTTCCTGAGTGGACTTCACGGGTATGTATCGAAGAGTCGAGTTCATCCGGTAGGAGAAGATCTTCTGCAACGAGGATAATGCGAGCGGCCGATAGTACTCAACCCAGTAGTCATCGAAAAAATTGAGAGGTTTCCCAGCAAGCGGGCCATATGGCTGTGTCTCCTTCGACAGCGTTCTTACTTCTAGATATACTGACGTATACCATTGTATGTAATTCTTACGACATTTGCCATACCATGCTCGAGGATCAGCGTGGTGGAGATAGTAGTCGGTTGCCAGATCCCACAGCAAAGGCTGCCCGTGTATGAAGGTATAATTCCCGAGAAAGAGGTTGTAAGCTTCTTGCCGTTGGCGATCGAGGAACGAGTTATTGTAATACCGCTTGAAGCTTTCGACCATGTCACGCGAATGGCTAGTCCACTGGTTGATCTTTCTGTACGTTTCCATCGTATTAACTAAATGTGAACCGCCGTACTGGACGGCAATGGTGTCTCCGTGGTCGTGATACCTAGCGCGCGGATGATCAGACGCAAATTTGTAAAGCCGGCGAAGCGAACCACCTACATGTGCGTAAGGAGATTTACAGCGTCGGTATCGTAGTCTATAGCTGTGTTACTTATGATCCCCAGAGCATGCAGTTGGTAGCCTAGTGCGCGTTTCCCAATAACGAATTGTGCAGCATTGGTTCTGTCTAAGCAGTCGATGCAATTAGTCCTAGCGACTCCGTTCTGCATCCTTAGATCCTCGGAATGGTGTCCGCCGTTACGGAAGAAACTTGTAGTGGTCATAACATCCTCTGCTATGGATTCGAGGGTTCCAATGACGTCCTGATCCCGACTGAGGTACAATCAGTCGAAATTACCACATGCCGAGACTGCTCACACACCTCTTCGATGCTCGGCTCATGTCCCAAGCCTTGTACTTTAACTTCTTCTTCGGGGGCAGAAACTGATTGAGATATGTTACCGCGTTCGTGAACTCCTTGAGCAATATTGATTCGCGGGCCGTTCGCTCGCGTGACTAGGGCCTATCAGCAGGAGCCTTACCGATTAATGGTGTGGCCTCGCCTTGACTAGATTGAGAACGTATACTGGTGCACCGTAGCGTTCGAAGAGGTTGTCGAAATGAAGGGCCGCAGCGCTGTAGAACGGGTCGATAAGGTTCACTACTCACATTAACTTCGGAAGCCCTAGCGAGACTTCGAGCTTACTCTCAATGTCCGGCTTTGGCGTGACCCCAGTATTATCTTGAGTCCAGTACAATGGAATACTGCCTCGATGCTGCACGTACGAAGTATAGCTTGGGTTGGCAAAGAGCTCCGGGCCAGGAGCGTGGAAAGAGGTCGTAAGCATCTCTGACACGATTTGTTCTGTTTCGACATCATTGGCAACATATCCCTGCAGTCAGTCAGACTCGACGATTGAGGATCTTCATAGGATGAGAGACAACCAAGTCATTGGCTCCACGCTTTAAGAACCTCGCCCCGGCAAAGAAACGTGACCTCCTTGCGATGATCGTAATGTAGACGGTGCGACCGTAGATGGACAGAGCTGCTAAATTGTCATGACTTCGTCCATATCGTTTGGGTAAACGTACTAGCTTGGTCTACGAATCCATGTACTATGGGCAAACACCAGTCGTACGTATTTTTTAGCGCTTGCAATGCTGGATCTAGGAGATGATGATTCCACACGAACATCGAATTGTGCTTCCGCTCAGTTATGTTTGCGAGCCCTGGTCGCAGCATCTGTCTCTCACGAGATATATGGTACTGCAAGGTCCTCGTGATATCATAAGAGTAGCTGAAATAGAAAGAGCGTGTAAGGTCTAGGTTATTAAGAGTTCCTACAAAGCGAGCTTCCTCAGCGTCGCGATCCAGCTTAAAGCGAGATGCGGAAGAAAGAGTCAAAGGAACCAGCTCCGTATCGTCAATCTGATAGATGTAGTGGCCCCCAATCATGGCGACCTGGCTACGTTTTGTGATGACCAGCATATAGAACGCACCCGTAAACCGGATGAACCCAAGGAGACCCCAGGTAGTGCACTTCAGCTTGAGGCCACCAGATGCTCTATTGCCATCATCGACGGCGTTCAGAAGCTGGTTCATCTCCTTCCTGGTATATACAATATCATCCTCAGCGATGCTCAACTCCTCCGAGTCAGCTGTCCTCTCGATCTTGAGGATCCTGAATTTCCTATCTGTCACATCTCCTCCAACAAGGTAGTAGCGGCTTGCAGTCTCGTACAGGGAGAACTTGTGCATTTTGCAAATCCCTTCTTCGCCGACTTTATGATAGATGGCTTCCTTGTTCCTCATCAAGACCGATTTCGGGCTCATGGAGCGTTGGAAACCCTTTGCGGTTGTGGGTTCCTCATCATCACCATCGGATGTCGTCGCTTTTGTTGCTAGCTTGGGAGAGTTTGGGGCATTGTTTGATAATTGCGGAAAGTGAGCTAATTCCACAGTGGTCAATTCTGCATCGGCTCCATGTGCTCCGCTTGTATGCTGACTAGACCGTTGTGACGACTTCTCATCGGTGCCTTTCGTAACTGCTTGGCCATAGGTGGGGCTCCTTGGCAGTAAATAACTACTCGAAAGTATCGAATGTGTATGCCCTTCGGCCCCTGGGTCTATGACGTCCTCAGGTTGAGCCATATCTGGCGATAAGTCCTCCTCCATGAACGATGAAAAGTGCTGCTTCTGCACCGCATCTGACAGAAAACCCTCACACTTAGGCTATCGTACAGCATGTGAAGTCCTAGCAGATGTTTCGCAAATGCGATAAGGGACACTGACAGTCGCAGCCATCAGGTCCAGGCTGGAGCCCGATGGCATTGTCACAAGTCGAGATCCCTGGGTACCGAAGAACGTTCGACCTGCCTGCCAGCTGTGGGAATTGGGATCCACCTGTAATAACAACTGGTAATCCTCTTTTCTTGCTCCGTCTCTCGCTGGCTTGAGCGAGGCGGTGATGCCAGACCCAGTGATGCGGCTCCAGCTGGTCAGTACGCGTACAGGCGAACTCGAGATTCAAAGGGGCGCTCTTCCAAGGCACAATTCGCACACCGGACCATAGGTAGCTTCGCAAGCAGTGTTTCTAACAGCTCCGCTAGGTGGCTAGCGGACAGGAGTTACCTTAAAGATGGCAGGACTACTTCCGTTAGCGCTGGGCGCTGGGCGCTAGAAGTAAGCGCCCCATACAGATTCTTGGCCCTGGTGGCCACATCATGCTTCATTGGAAAAATCGTCCATCCGTCCATCTTGGTGTGCCAAGCTGTACCTGGATCTAACTCATCTCGCATGCAGCCTCCTGCACATCTCATCCCGTCTCTGCTCGCGCACTGGCACCGTTCCAACCACGGACAAGCCACCAATGTCAATAAATCTCCGAAATACAAGGGATTGGCAGTTCCCCTGTGCCCACGCGGTATAGGCCCTGTCCATGAGGCCCGACAGTATGGTCACGCATGCCTCGATCAGCGAAGAGGGGAGCTCAAAGCTCAAGCTTGCAGATTGAGCCATGGCTACTTCGAGATGATAATGATGGCTATCAACTACTGTGCTTCGCACACTTCTCTCTCTGGCTTCTGGCTCAATCCTCTGCATGTCAACGAATGGATAAAGCCAATGGGCGTGCCTGACTACTGTCACGGCGGTCTGTGCGTTCAAGCCATCGACTTATTGCTGGCCCCTATTGGACCAAGTTGAAGGCCAGTTCAGCCTGGCCTGCCGTGCTCTGTCTTTTGGTTTACCGCTACCCCGTATTCTTGCTCTGGGGATCCTTACGCCATTTTGGCGACTGCAAGGGTCTGGCTTGCTCACTACTACTATCCATCATCCAACGACGTTCCGTACTAGTCGCAATCATTTATCAAGTATGTGCTTCCTTTTCTCCTTCGTTCGTCACTTTGACATATCTGTTACGTTTTCCCTTTTCTGTAATCCATGAGCACACAAGTCATATACATTGGCACCGACCTCTAACCTCGGCGTGCTGCCGACATACTACCCAACACTTGCCCGACATGCTTCTCACACGCGCAACCCAAGGCGTTACAGGCGCTCTTGCCTACGATCCACTCCAGTATTGTATTTTGGCTGCTGGTACCGCAGTCGCGTGGGTGTATACTGTCGAACTTAATCTTGTCATTTTCTATACCTTCAAACGCCGCAGAGGACTCTACTTTTGGTCGCTCCTCATCAGCTCATGGGGCTGCTCGCTTCACGCCTTGGGCTTCATCCTCAAATTCCTTGTTGGAACGACATGGCTGGTTGATTTGCCCTTCATCGAGGTCGGATGGGTCTCGATGGTTACAGGCCAGGCATTCGTGCTCTACTCGCGACTACACCTCGTCCTCCGGAAACCGCGTACTCTGAATTATGTTCTCGCCCTGATTATCGTTGACGCAATCGTGCTGCATCTTCCGACTATAATCTTCACCTACGGTAGCAATTCTCCCAACGCTCAATTCTGGGTCCATAAGTTCAACGTCATGGAGAGGATCCAGCTCGCGGGCTTTTGCATCCAGGAGTTTATCATTTCCACCATTTACATCGTGTCAACGGTCAGACTACTCGGGGCCATCTATCACAGTAGGACGAGGAAAGTGATGTTCCAATTGATCTTGATAAATGGCATATGTATTGGCATGGACATCATCCTAATTGGCCTGGAATATACAAACAACTACGTTGGCGAAGCTTCTATCAAGCCGATGCTCTACGCTATCAAGCTTAAGCTCGAATTCGCCGTCTTGAATCAGCTAATGGGCCTGACCAAGGCCGGCCTTACGGAGGGCAACCGTTGGCGGAGTGGAAACGATCCAAATAGTCATGAGCTGAAAGATCGGACAATTGGCTCCCATCATGATCCGGAGGCGGGCGCTCCCCAGCGGAAAGTAGGGACATGGACGACAGCGAAGGGCATTCGAGGGTCTCTCTCGGGTGCAGCAGTTGCACCGCCGGAGCAGATATACAAAACGCAGCACGTCGACGTCGTTTCCGAGCCCATCTCTGACCAGACGAATGCCTCGTCGTCAACAGCCGTCACAGCCGGGGAGCCAGCGACATCGTCAACAATGCCGAAAGTGAAGAGTCTTATGGGCACAGCGACTGTCTTCATGCCTGGACGTGTAGCCCGGAATTCTCGCCCCGGCGAGACGGACAACCGTGAGCGAGCGACCAGTCCCAGCGAGAGTCAGAAGGAGATCATCCGGAATAGCGCAGATAGCGAAAAGGAGGGGACAAGGTGGATCGAGGGTCACTATGTTGGATGATTGGCAAGGCATGGCATGTGCATGGGCATGGGCATAGCGCGGAGAATTGATTTTCTGTTGCGCTAAAGTACTTTCCGACGCGCCGGCACATGGCTGGCGACTGGATCCCTAAGCGTACTGTATGTATGATCCAAAACCCAATACCTTGGGTCTTTCGAAGTTATCACGAAACCACCGAGAGTCCATCGGAACCCCTGGAGTCTGGAAACCGTGCACCTCGAGTACTAGTATGGAACCGAGCACCGACCCGTCATACTGGGTGCGACACCGCGATAAGCCCGCTACGAGATAAGCACGCATATGCAGCACCTCGCTACACAAGACTACAAAGGGATCTAGAAATACTGATAGCGTCTCGGACAATACCGGACACCAGACAGGGGGAGGGCTAGAAGTAGAAATGAAGTAGAAGCTCCATGTCTTCGAGGTCAACAATCCGCGGCGCCAGGTGGCGCTGGAAATGGCAGATGCAGGGTGCATTAGTCGAGGCACGTGCACATGCAAGATGCGATCAGATATGCGCGCCTTGGCTGATGATTGGCCCGCATACTTTAGGGTGCTGGCCAGCCTGAGCGAGGGCTGCAATTGGCGGCCTTGAACCCGAAATCGTTGAGTCTCCTTCCAACAAGGCCAGGTGCATCAAACGTGCACAGCGCCACTTCGAAAGCTGGCCTGTCACTGGTCTTGCGATCGGCCAGGAGGCTTGAAAGAGTTCGCTTTGACTGAATCCTTTATGAATCCAAGAGGGAGCACGTCTTTCGCACGGGGAAGACAATGACTCTCGCAAGCAACCACAGCGTTGTCAAGAAGGTCCATGCACTCGGGGTCGGACCTCTGTGCTAAAATTATTTACACAGATCTACCTCGTGAGCGAGGAATGCTCTAATTGGGACAGCTCGACCTTTGCCAGGGAATATGTCACATCAATCTCCAACCACTGTACAGATCTGTTCACCGTCACCGGACAGCACACCCGCTAACACCTTCATCACTCAGCACATCTCGCCAATCATCAGAACATGCTCATACTAACCTCGCATTGACCAAAGAGACTCGTCTCGTCATCAGTCATGGCGCCTCTCTATCGTTTCCTTAGGATGAGCTTCCTGGGTACTCCGTACAGTCCCCGCCAAGTCCGTATCTCTGGTCCAACCTCCACTCAAGTCCCAACCACACGATCTCCATACATCGGCTCCCCGCGCTCTCTCCATCTACATCCAATGAGGAACGCCGCCACTAGGATGGCAACCCCAACGAGACTCGCGACGACGGGAAGGACTGAAGTTGTTGCAAATGTTATATGTTTCGAACGAATGTGTTTCTACATGGGAATGTACTCCGGAACGCGAAATCTTTACATGGTAATAACTTGGTTGAAACCTTTTTGAATTCTACATCGACCTGGACTGATTTTGACAAAAGTCGAGGGGGAATCTAAAAATAAAGCCAAGCACGAGTAAGCGTTCTGACAACGCTAATTACTCCTTCTCACCTAAGTACCGTAGTAATGCAGTCCACCCGGTAATGCAACCGCTAGTGATTTCGGCGCATGAAGCTTAGGGTTGACCCTTATAACCCTGATCTTTGCACCGAAATTACTAGCGGTTGCATTACCGGGTGGATTGCATTACTAGGTGAATAGGAGTAGCGAGCGTGTGCTTTCTCGCGCCTTGTACACCTCTTCACAACCTAATGGTTCAGCGTTTTCAACAACATGATCACAACAAGATAAAACGTGTCGATCGGTACCAGGGGCTATTCCAGCTCTTTACTGAGTCGGCAATGTCTTGGCGCGACTGTTCGTGAAGATATCAGCGCGATAACCGTCGTCGTCACTCGCGTCTTTCCTCAGCAGCTTTAACATGTTGCTGCAGTCAATGTATCCTGCTGATGGTAGATCAACCAGATCGAAGAAACCGAGTCGCGGGTAATCTTAGTCAGAGGATGTCTCGCGGCGGTGTGCTACATTGAGAGTATCAATCACCTTTGTCTTCTTTGTGTAAGGTCATTGTTGCAAACATGATATGTGGGTCATCACATATCGTTTCGTTTGGCTGATCACTACACCTTCCAATCATCACTTTGAGTAATCATCTCCTTCATATACTCGTTTGATCGAGCTGGTGCACCTTCTGCATCGTCGACTCGTCCTGCTCGTTTCGACAGCGTTGAGTTTCGTGCGATAACCTTCCCACTATCTTTCTGATGAGCGGTTTGCCTGGTATACCGAAAAAATGGAGCACCCTGAGACTCGCACGTCCAGCAAGAGCGCACGCAGCTCTACGTCGACCGGCGATAAGGATACCGAACCCTTGGCCACTCTTCGACCTAAGATTGTAGAGCTTTGCTATTCCGTTGGTCTGGGCCTGCCTATTGCGCTTGAGGAGATGGAAAGTGGAACCTACAACAGAGTCCTAAGTCTCAACTTTGATACCTCTGACAACAATGCATGCGTCATACGCATACCGCATTATGCTATGGAGGATGAGGTGGATACCATCAAGGATCAAGTGGCTCTGCTAAATTTTCTAGCTCTGCGTCTCCCAGTCGCACGAGTGATTTCTTATGATGCTGGCATAGCCAATCCGATCTCTTCGCAATACACCATCCAAACGCGGATTCCAGGACTACCTATCTCCAAAGTCTATCGAGACTTATCCTTCGAGGAGCGTTTACAGATTGTGGATGGTGTGGTTACCACCATTTCCCAAATCAACAGTGTTAGGTTCAGCACCGCCGGCCGCCTGACTGCTCGATCTAGCTATCCCGAGAGCTCGTGTAACACCTCAGCCATTGAGAATAGCGTAGAGCTCAAACCGTTTCGACTAGGCCTCATCGAATCATCTACAGAGGTGCCTGCAAGCACCGCAATCTTTCTGAAAGATCTGATATTCTCTATGATCGATGCATGGGCCATAGAGGATGCCGAAGCACCTGCTTTGAGTGGTCTTCAAGCTAAGTGGAAGAATCTGAAGAATATCGCGGAGGAAATGTTAGCGATGGGAATGTTAGATTCGGCTAACGACGACAACGTGCTCTGGCACTGGGATTTTTTTGCTCGGAACATCCTAGTCGAGAAGCAAGACAATGTTTGGTCCATCCGAGGTGTCATCGACTGGGATTCCGCAATATCCGTACCCCGAGTCTTGTCAAGATGCCCACCAGCTTGGCTCTGGCGTTACCATGATGATCCCAGTGGCTGGGATGGAGACTACGATGATCTTCCACCGAGAGACCTCACCGATGAAGAATCTTCGATCAAACGTCGTTTCGATGAAGGAATGGCACACGTTCATTACGGTTCGGGTACGCATCTAAGTCACGCTTACGGTGATGGGGTGTGGGTTAGGCGCCTCGTAAGGTTTGCGCTAAAAGGGTTTGGTGACAGCCAAGACTGGAAGAGATACGATGTCTTTGTGGAAGAGTGGGGAAAGGTCTTCAGGGAAAGACCCTCTTCAAGATCAGGTCCGTAAGTCTGACCATACTTGGGAAGAAATCGTGGCCGGGTTCCCTACTTGAGCCACGGATTGAGCCACGGATTGTTCGACTGTCTTCACTTCCCTCAGAGCCGGTTTGTTATCGGTCTTATTAAGTTGTGCAAAGAGCTAGATTTTTATTGATGTTTTCTTCATGCACTTTCTTATCTATCTAAGCAAGCTCTTCTAGATGAACATGTCCTGTCATCATCCTTCAACCATCGCCTGATTATGAAGCAGGATGCTTGCCTTGAGATCCGCATGCGGGGCATTTCTCTGTCTTCAAGAAGATGTGCTGTTTCTTGCACTTGTCGCAATATGTCTGGTGTGCTGAACAGTAGAACTTGTGCGATGTTGGCGTCTTTTCCTTCTTACGGCAGTTGCCCTTGGATAACAAGGGGCAGTGATGAGTCTTGGTCATGTTGCCGAGCGTAAATTCGAAAATCTGTGATGGTTCCTATCTATGGGATGTCAACAATAGCCTGTTTGGGAAGACCAGTCGAGAGACGAGGAGGTACCTTCAATATTGGAACCCTGAGTATGGCTGTTTCTGACTTTTTCGTGCAACTTGCTTTAAGAACAGGGCTGACAAGGCTGAGTTGTAGGAACTATGCTTCGAGAATGTGGGATTCAGGATAAGTAGCACGATTTGCTGTGATAGCATTGCAGTCGACACTCATCATTAGGCGAAGCCCTCAAAGTCAAGCTCTAGGATATCACTCATGCGGGTCTTTATTATTACTCAAGTCTTGGAAATTTCCGCCAACACTATCTCTGGGTGACATGGCGTTACGATCGGCTGACTGCTATACTCGAACAGTGTACGTTGATTCATGCAATGTCTTCAATGTCACGTTGGGGGCAGGCCTCTTACCATCGCCTAGGAGGGTGGCATATCATCCAGAGACACGATTGCTTTCCGCAATACTTCGTGAATTTTTGTTGTCACTAAGTCTCCGTCCTTCTGGCACCTCTTACAGCATCGGATCACAGTAAGCAGATGCCGTTAACGATGGTGCCAAGCAAGTAACATTTGTCCCCATTGCTCGAATGCCGGACTCGCAAGCTTGAAGGCTCAAGACTAACGACTGAACAACCCAGTTGACCGAAGCGACCATCCTGTAAAAACAGATTTCCCAGTTGTGCATCAAAGGAACATTGCGGCCAGGCCGCTTATCCGACTCTCCCCTGTGCAAATCAACTCTTTGCACTGCGAACACTTCTCCAGACAAAATTCTACCCACTGGACGACGCAGTCATGTTTCGAACCCATGTATTCTTCACTACTCAACAATTGTTACAACAAAGACATAGATTCTCCTAGCTTCTAAACTCAATAACAACCAGCATACATAGTACGCCTAAATCGTTGTGCTGTCGCATGGTCGTGGAATTTGCACTGCTGCTACCTGCCTCGAGTAAAGAAACCTAGCGATGGTATGACTATATCATCTAGAGCTTCGGATGGTATATAAACATGGCATAGACCATGTCGACTCCATGAGCCACTGGATGTTATTTCAGGGCTATTCCAGGGCTCCCCGTATACATCTTCATCTTTTTCTTCGTTTCACCCCTGAGAATCAACGCATCGCTCTCGAAAGATCCTAGTAAGCTCCTTATCATATGATGTAGGGCCAGACGCCATGTAAGATATATCTTCACATGGTATCATGCAAGCTCGTCACACATTACACTCGCCATAGAGCCTCCGCAATCACAAGGAAATTATAAAGCGCAGTATCAAGCCCCTTTTCTGCGTGTGCTGCCAACCTAGTAACAATTATGGATCTTCCTGCCCTTCAGCAAGCAGTTCAGAGACATGTAGCAGGCCTTGCGGGAACCGATGACTTACCATCGTCCCTGCCGGAGAGTTTCAAGTCCAAAGGTCTTGAATCTACAGATATAGCGTCTATAATCGCAACCTTGAAAGATCAAAATAGAGACAATGACAGTAGTCTAGTAAGCTGTATCAAACCCCAAATCCATAACGTATTCTCACTAACACACAAAGACCCACATCAACCTCCTCATCCTCGAAGTCCACCTCCGTGACACCGCACAACCACAGCATCAACCCCCCAAAGCCGCCTACACCAACCTCCGCAACCTCCTAACCTCCCTCCTCCGACCCTCATCCCTCTTCGCCCCAAGATCCCCCTTCGCCACAGGTGCGCATCTCCACCCCCTACCCATCAATCCACCCCCCTAACCTCCCACAGAAACCCCTTCCCCCGCCTCAGCACCCTCGCGCCGCCGTCTCCGCGCCCTCTACGAAACCTGCCTCCTCCTCCTCTCCCACCTCCAAACCCTCTCCCCCCTAGTGCCCAAACCCCCAGAGACAGACCTCTTCTTCGCCCTCGCATCCTTCACCCACGCCTCCGATCCCTGGACCACGCCGGGATCGTACTCGCTAGCGAATTCCCTCCTCGCCATCTACCTCCCACCCCTGCGTGCTGATCCTCGCAGATTTGCAGCGCTATTTGATGAGCTGCTTCGCGAGCGCATCAAGCCTCTTTTTGCGAAATCGAAGAACCCGGCTATAACGCCTGCGGGGCGGAAGGCCATTACTCCGTTGCCGGTTGCGATTGAGCATGGTGTTGATGAGGAGGTGCTGAAGCCGTGGAAGTATGGGGATTGCTGGGTTGTTACTGTGTTTGAGTGGGTGCTGAGGCAGCTGAATGTTTGTTTCCTCTTTTCCCCTTCCCCTTTCCTCCCTTTTCCCTCCCCCCTCCCCCCTCTCCCCCTCCCAATCCCAGCCTCCCATAATAACCAGCTAACCCCCCCCTCCCCCCCAGAGCACGTCAGCCCCCCCCCACCTCCCCCTCCTCATCCCCCCCCTCCTCGCCCTCCTCGACGACCCTTCCACCCCCTTCACCCTCCGCGGCTGCACCGTCCTCCGCCTCTTCCTCCGCACCGCCCCCTCCCCCCTTCTCCAGCGCACAGGACTAGGCGAAGTCTTCCACAGCGCGCTGATGCCGAATCTACTGTACCTCCCCTCCCTCACCCCCGAGGAGGAGAGTTTGGAGTTGCTGGGGGGGGTGTATCCTGCGTTGGTTGCGCTGGTGAGGGCGAGGTTTGGTGATGGTGAGGGAGGTGGGGAGGAAGGTAAGGAAGGGAGGGGGGGGAGGCAGAAGGCGCTGGATGAGGTGTTTAGGGTGGGGGTACTGAAGGGGTATGCGTATGCGGGGGAGAATGTACGGGTGGCGGAGTTTTTGGTGGGGAGGATGGGGGAGTTGGTCAGGGAAATGGGGGTTGAGAGTTGCAAATATTTGAAGGTACGTGCATAAGACTCGTCTTTGGAAAGTCTTGTCGGATGGAAAAGCTTGATTGGGGATGGGGGAGGGCTGATGTTTGATGGGTTAGAATATCCTCCCCCTCCTCACAGCCATCCTGACAGCACCCTTCGCGACGGCGTACCCGCCGCTGCTGGTCGCGGCGTTGACGGCTATGGAGACGGTGGTGCTGGTGGATTGGCCGCGGGTAGGGTATCATAGGGGGGAGATACTGAAGGGGCTTGTGGGCTGCTGGTTGAGGGTTGAGGAGGAGGGGGAAGGGGAGGGGCGGGAAGAGGGGGGGAAGGAGGAGGCGAAGAGGAAGGGGGAGCTGCGGGATGTCAAGGATGGCATCAGGCGGTGTGTGAAGCTGTTGACGGCTGTGCTGGAGAAGGAGGTTGATGTGGGAGGGGAGTATAGGCTCTTAGTCGAGAGTGATGGGAGGCTTGGGGGGCTTTTGGTTGTATGAACATGTGAATTGTGGCTGGAGTCTCTGTTTATTGCTGCGATTATTCGGTTTTATGGGTTCACTGCTGCTGTTCTGGGGTCGAAGACTGCGTTGCGCTACTCTCGCCGTTCGTTCTAGATATTGGCATTATCTTATGTGTTGACAGGGTACCCCCAAGGGCTAGCTGCACTAAAGGACATTCGCCGTGGACTCTCAATAATGGAACGACAGCCGATCGACAAACCAGTAACGACCCGCTGTCAAAGCAGCAAGACGTCAAGAAACATCAATGACCTTGTTGAACGATTCTGAAAAAGCAGCCATAGAAGGGAGCTGCCGCGTCGACACCCCTTTTCGATGTTTTGATACCTCCTCTCCCCAGTCGGCAATGGTGGCATTAGAATTCGAAGAACCATTTTCGAGCTTCTGTTGTGGATCTTGACGCTGTATTACGAAGAAGAGGAGTGGTGATCTTGTACCGGACTTTTCTGTTTCTCTGGTGCATGTAGAGTTCTACTGCTGTGTAAGAGAGTATAGAAAGCAAAGAAATAGCTCGAGAACCACGCTGGGAATCATTATTTTTATTAGCGTTGAATAATAAAGATTCATATATTTGCGTAAATGGTATTGAAGTACAACAAGAAGATAATCCATTAGTGGTTTTCACTAGCGAAGATACAATATGTCCTTAGACACAGGGGGTATCAAATAGCGAAAAGGCGTATTAATAGAAGGGTTTCGGTAAAGCAAATCAGCACCCGTTGGTGCTAACGCACGCGGTAGGAAAGATGAACGCCGAATTGAGATAGTTATGCCTCAGCCGGCATGGTTGGCATCGAACAGGATTGCCATAGCGTAGGCATGATGGCAGACAGCGTGACTGCTACGCACGCCGTGAATGTTTCAAACAAGCCCTATCTCTTCCTTCCGCCGCCGTACCTCTGCAATGGCTTCTTCCGCATCATCTGACTTTGGGTTACGGAGCTGCCACTCAATGACGACTTCCAAGGCTTTCGTCATCCAGGGTCCGGGTTTCGCCTTGAGGGCCTTCGATAGTTGGGTGCCGTTCACAAGCGATTTCAGGGAATCTACTTCCAATAAGTCCTGGGCTTTGAGGCCCTGGAGCCAAGTGGCATAGCCGTTCAGGACTTGTGACAAATCTAGAGAAGTCAATAATCATGTCTTCTGTCGACACAGATCTTGCATTTACCTGAGTCCCCACTTTCCGAGATCTCCACCAGCAGAGCATAAATAACGCTGGAGCGCCAATTTGTACCCCAGAAGCGGATGGCTTTGCCCTGTCTAACACGGTATTCTGTGTCAAGCATAGCGTGTTTCCTCTTCTGTGGTAGCTCAGTAGACCGAGGAACCTCGGCGCCCTCGTTCTTCTTGTTTATGATGTCTTGAAGGTTGACCACCGCATCTTCAACCATCTTCAATACTTTGTTTTCGGCCTTGATCCCTTCTCGAACAGCAAGGCATGCGGGACTCGGCGGTGTCTTTCCGCCTGATTTCTCTGGCTTGGCCGTCGGCGCTCTGGCCCATGGGACAAGGGCACAAAGTAGCCATGCGCGAAATTCTTCGGCGGAATCACGTAGGAGGATGTTTTTGAGGATCGATGATCGGTCCAAATTCTCTATCAATCGCATTTGTAAGGTTACAATACGGAGCTGGTTGTAAGCTTTCTGCCAGTGAGTTGTATCTGCGAAACCAAAGGTCTTGTCATCGGCATTGGTGAATATCGTATTGTATAATCCGAAACGATCAATGAGCTGCAGGGCCATGTGAGGGTCGGGACCTATATCTACTTAGTGAAGACCAATATTCATAGTGTTTAATTTGACGTACCTTTAAGCATCTTGTCAACTTCGATACCAACTCTCTCACGACTGATCTTGAGCTCCGTTTCCTGCCTGCCAGGCTGACCTTTCACTTTCTTCCCAATCTCGGATGCCTTAATCTCACGGGTAACCCTCAATTTGAATTCGTCCTGAATACTGGGATCGCTGATAGCTTGTTCATCTTCGGAATGGATTCGGAAACCCAGCCTACTGGCGAAGCGTATGTGCCTCAAGACCCGCAGTGGATCGTCTCTAAACGTCTGCAATGCCGGCAATGGCGTTTTGATGATCTTACGCTCCAAGTCGAGGAGGCCCCGACCAGTGAAATCTTCCACCTCTGATGTATGGATATTGTAGAATAAAGCATTCACGGTCGAGTCTCGGCGCAGAGCGTCCTCTTCCGCCGTGCCGAACTCCATTTGTGGAGTGCGGCTATTCGCAGCGTAGGTCTCTTTTCGTAGATTGACAAGGTCTACATCAAGCCCAAACACTCTCACGGTAGCCGTCTCAAGATGCTTGGACTTGTCTGGATTGGCTGCGATCAATGCTAGATTACCCATGATATCTTGGCCATTCTCAAGAGGTATGTAGTCGGCCATCGACTTCGAGTGAGAGATGAAGTCCTTCATCGCGAGTCCAAAACCATACCCAGTCATGGTGTCGATGGCAACATCAATGTCGTCGCTCGCGGACCCAAGCAACTTATCACGCACCCACCCACCAGCAAAGCGGAGGATTGGTTTACTAGCATCCTGAGGCGTATCGGTGTGGTCTGAGGTATCAAGTAGGAGTTGTCGGATATTTGCCTCGTTCTCTGTGAGGTCCGACAGTGGTAAGGTTCGCTTCATGACGGCGATTGACGGAGTTGACAGGTGCCGAAAATTGGACAGCCGAAATTTGCAGACTTTGAATACTGTGTACCGAAACATTCATGGTGATGGAATCGAGTTTAGGTAGTGTTGAAGTACTTGTAAAGTGAAGCGTGCCTTGTTCAAATGACTCAATGACACTTTGACTGTGGGTCTGAACTAGTGATGTATAATTTCATGAAAAGTTCAATGATTTACGTGATTACCGTAATTCAGAAAAACCAGCTTGAGTCCAAGCATTCTTTAGCATCGTGTTGTCGGGTGTCAAGGCAAGCTTGCCGAGGTAATTTCGACTTGTGAAGCATCTGCGATTCTCATCACCTTTTTCGCAGTTCTCCGGTCCCAACGTTGTCCATCTCTACGATTGAAGATCGAAACTTTCAGCACGTCCACTTCAAACGATGTTCCTTGCAGGCGGGAAGCGGCCCGCTGACGCGCTAGAAGAACCCTGCGACAGATCTTCAACTGCTTTAAAGCGACGATTCAGTCCTGTACCAGTGCAACACTCAACCGGTGCAAGAATGGCCGCGGTGACCGCCCAAGGTGGTGCGCTAAACGCTCCAAATCCCACGTAAGCTCCTCATAGACCATCTTGAGCTCATGAAGCTAATCTTCAGATAGAGTCTATGTGAGCTCCAGCATCACTCGTTGTTGGCTTCGCATCACAAAACCACTAACCCCCTTTTACAGGTCAAGAACCTCGAGGAACGCATCAAGGTCGACCAGATGAAGGAAGCACTCACGGAAATCTTCTCCGAGTACGGCACCGTTATCGATCTAGTAGCGAAGAGGAACCTCAAAGCAAAAGGCCAGGCTTTCGTAGTCTTCGATGACACTGAGGCCGCTGAGCGCGCGATCAAGGAAGTGCAGGGTTTTGAGCTGTTCGAGAAGCCTATGGTGCTTGACTACGCTAGGACAAGGAGTGACGCTACGGTGGAGCAGGAGGGGAATACGGAGGATTTGGAGTCGCATAAGAGGAGGAGACTGGCCGAGAAAGGTACGTTGTGGATAACGTGTGAACTTGGGTTTATCGGAACGTGGGCTGATCTGTGTTGCCTGATGCCTAGAGCGCAAACAAGCAGCCGAAGCCGCAGAGATCCAGAAGAAGCTCAAACGATCCGCCGCAGCTGCGGCGCCAGAAGCAGGTGCTGCACGACCCATCAAAGCAGCACGCGGCGCTGGGCTCAAGTCGTCAAACCCTGCAGCAGGCGCTGTTGTGCCCGAGGAATATTTACCTCCAAACAAGATTCTATTCGTGCAGAACCTACCAGACAACTACGATGTGGACAGCCTTACATCGATATTCGGGAGGTTCCAGGGGTTCAGAGAGGTGCGCCTCGTACCTGGAAGGACGGGTATAGCGTTCGTGGAGTACGAAGAGGACAAGGGGGCTATCGATGCGAAGGAGAGGACGGCAGGAATGACGCTTGGGGAAGAGGGTAAGGTCATGAAGGTTGTGTACCAGCGGCAATGATATCTTTTAGTACATACAATCCACCACCTTCTCAAGAGCAACTTCTATGTGCTACACGAGTGAAACACAACTACGGATATGCTGTCACATCCGAAAGGTCCGAAAGCATGGAAGCATTGCCAGGCCAATTCGCGACATGTGCAAACATCTCGAAAGGAGGGCCAACGCTGAGAGCAAATCGCAAGCAAAGATCTCCAAGGCCTGCTAATGCCCCAAGAGCCGCCTTTGCCCAAGCAAGTCATGACACCTAGTTCTGGCTTAGAAGATGACATCCTGATCTTCTTGCTCTCCGAGGACGTCGGCGGAGCCGGACGTCTCATCGTTTTCCTTATCGCTACCATGCCTAGCCTTTGCTTTGTCTTCTTGGTCCTTCGCTGCATTATCTCGTTGTTTGTTGTTTTTGACCTTCGCCATGGGGTATCAGTAATTAGTCAATACTGCGATTGGGTAAGTGTACCTTCTTCAACCGGTAAAACTCTTCTCTGTCCAGCTCGTCCAATTCCGAGTTGATGTCTGCGACACGTTAGCGAGGGTTAAAGCATCATATTTGTACCGTTAGCCCACATTTTATTGTATTCTCCGTGCGCGGTATGATGACCTAATTCAAATCTCAGCAGAATCATTGGAGGCCCACTTATGAAAGACTTACGTGTTCTCTTGAGCGCAGGAATATTCTCGTTAGAGGTTGCTGTGTGGTAACGCTAGCAATGGGACTTACATGGCATTGACTGTTAACGCCGGGTCAGACTAAAACCCAACAATGCATACAGAGAGAATCAAGCTTACCTCTTCGGTTGACGACCTTAATCACTTCGTCTAGAATAACGAACGCTGTCTAGCATCATGTCAACGCCTGCGTTTATATGCACTCAGGTCACGTAGTACCTGGAGACTAGCGAGCTCGACCAGAGTTTCCACAGCCCTAGAGTACGTCTCTCTGCATTTTTGAACTTGTTGACCTCCCTTACCCAGCCCGGTCAAGCCGAAGTCGCTTTTGGCTTCCGTGTTGTAGCTCTCGAATTGGGGAAGAAACACACCGGAGACGTTCTCTTGTTTGGTGCGGATGCGGAAGCGGGCCTCCTTAGCGGACTCTTGGACTTGAAATCCGATGTCGCCTCCCACAGCGTATGTCACTTCCGCCAGCGAGAATGCTGCTATCTGCATAACCCGGCCCATCTTGCGCTTTGCTTCATCGATACGTCTTGTGATTTCTACACACGCTCAGTACGCGGACTCGCTGGCCGATCGGCTTGGACCTACCTCTGAAGCGTCTGCCACCGAAGGTCAGTACTTTACTATGAATGGATACGACACACGTACTTGGTCAAAGCCTCGCTCTTTCGCTTCAAGAGACTGTGTCCAACTTCGGCGCCCTTGAGCTTGCTCTTCATAGCCCCAAAGGATTGCCGAGTGGGGAAGACAGCTTCCCGGTCCTATGAAGACAGGTCAAACACCAACATCTCTAACCTTTCTTTTGGAGACTCACCCCTGCACCAGACATCTTGCAGAAAGATTGAGGACTTCGGACAGAGGGATCGTTGGTTATCCGATAATACGGGGAACCTTTAGTCAGGGAGGATGGATGGGTCGTGTCAATCCAATGAAAGTATCGAAAGAGAAGCAAGGACGCTAAATCTTTGATCGTGTTGCAAGACAGATAGTGAAAACCAATATGGCAGAAGCAGTTCCGCTTCAAGTGCATGTGCTCTGGCCATCAATGAAGCCGCCGGCGAGACGTTCTTGCGCGGCATTTTAGGCCCGTCTTTTCGCCGGGAACACTGATCGACGAACTCGAGCATCGCGAGACCGCGCTGTCTTGACTGCGTTGTATCGCGATCGCTCTGTGCGCCATAAAGTGACAAATCCATGAGCTTCACCGGCCCTAAGGACTCCTTCACGACCATTCCTCGAATACAGGCATCGCCATGCCGGGAGAGCTCTTGCGCACACCGCCGCCCATGGCTTTAAAATCAAAAGCAAGCGCTGTGAAGCTAGACATGAGCTTGTACCTTATAGTGAGTTGTGCAAGCTGGATCGGCTCATAGTTGAGTACTGACGCATGAAGTCTTCTGATGATCTCGTCTATGAGCAAGATATCCTCCGAGATCCTACTAGTGTCAAACCTTGGTTGGGGTACATCGACTTTAAGCACCAGCATGGCAGTCTGCTTGAGCAAGCTTTCGTATGGCAATCCCGGCAGCTTTCCAGTGAAACAAAATGAGATCAGCTAACAAAGACTCCAGGTCATGGAGCGCGCCTGCATGCATCTACCCCGATCGTACAAATTATGGAAGATGGTAACACCAATTCATCAACAAGGTCTTGCTAGTGAAGACTGATCGACTTGCAGTATCTGGAAATCCGCGTCAAGCATTTACGAAACAAAAACCCTGCGATCCATTCGGCAGAGTATGCCAAAGTCAACGCTTTGTTTGAGCGTGCATTGATCCTGCTGAACAAGATGCCGAAGATCTGGGACATGTTCCTCGCCTTCCTCATGCAGCAGCCTCTAGTCACTTATACCCGCCGCACCTTCGACAGAGCTCTGCGAGCCCTCCCTATCACCCAGCATAACCGTATCTGGGCTCGTTTCCGCCCCTTTGCCAATTCTGCCTCTGGTGATACTGCAATCAAGATATGGCGGAGATATATGCAAATTCATCCCGAGGACAGTGAAGACTACACCACCCTCTTGGTTGAGTTGGGGCAATACACGGAGGCTGTGAAGAAATACATGGACATCTTGAACAACCCGAAATTCCGAAGTAAGCACGGCAAGAGTAATTTTCAGCTTTGGTCTGAAATGGTCGATCTACTGGTGGAAAAGGCCCAGGAAGTGGAGACCGGCGACACAGCCGGCATTAATGCTGAGAATATTGTGCGAAGCGGTATCGATAGGTTTGCAGATCAGCGAGGGAAATTATGGGCTGGGCTCGCGACATACTGGATCACACGAGGAAACTTCGAGCGAGCACGAGATATATTTGAAGAAGGTATTACTACTGTCATGACGGTCCGAGACTTCACCCTGGTTTTCGACGCGTATGCGGAGTTTGAGGAATCTATCATCGGAACGCTCATGGACGCAGCAGCTGTACGATCGGACAAACGTAGAGTCAACGAAGACGCGGACCTTGATCTGGATATCAGGATGATGCGTTTCGAGCAATTAATGGACCGGCGGCCATTCCTCGTGAACGATGTCCTTTTGCGTCAGAACCCCAACAGTGTTGTGGAGTGGGAGAAGAGAGTGGCCCTTTGGGGTGATAACAAGCATGAGGTCGTCCAGACATATACTGACGCCATAGCTGCAATCCAGCCTCGGAAAGCTGTCGGCAGATTCCATGAATTGTGGCTTAATTATGCCAAGTTCTACGAGGAAGGCGGAGATCTGCGAAACGCACGGATAATTCTGGAAAAAGCCGTGAAGGTGCCATACAAGTCGGTAGCCGAGCTAGCGGAAACGTGGTGCGGCTGGGCAGAGATGGAACTACGAAATGAGAACTTCGACGGAGCTGTAGGCATCATGGCAAAGGCCACCCAAGCACCGAAGAGATCCACTGTAGACTACTTTGATGAGACTTTATCGCCACAGCAGCGAGTACACAAGAGCTGGAAATTGTGGAGCTTCTACGTGGATTTGGTCGAGAGTGTCAGCACGCTAGAAGAGACAAAAAAGGTTTACGACAGGATATTCGAGCTTCGAATAGCTACGCCTCAGACTGTGGTCAATTTCGCCAATTTGCTCGAGGAAAACCAGTACTTTGAGGATTCGTTCAAGGTTTATGAACGAGGTCTTGACCTGTTCAACTACCCAGTCGCGTTCGAGATCTGGAATCTCTACTTGACCAAGGCTGTAGATCGAAAGATCAGTATCGAAAGACTACGGGACCTTTTCGAACAAGCCGTCGAGGGCTGCCCACCCAAATTCGCCAAGGTACTGTATCTGATGTACGGGAGCCTCGAAGAAGAACGAGGACTCGCAAGACATGCCATGCGTATCTATGAACGCGCAACTCGGGCAGTCTCCGACGAGGACCGATTCGAGATGTTCAACTTCTACATCACCAAATCAGCATCTAATTTCGGCCTCACATCCACTAGACCAATCTACGAGCGCGCCATCACGGCACTACCTGATAAGGAAGCCAAAGACATGTGTCTCAAGTTTGCGGAAATGGAAAGACGGCTGGGTGAGATCGATCGAGCTCGAGCCATCTACGGTCATGCATCGCAATTCTGCGATCCACGCACTATACCTTCCTTCTGGACGAAATGGGAGAACTTTGAAGTACAACATGGCAATGAAGACACGTTCAAAGAGATGCTGCGTATCAAGCGAAGCGTCCAGGCTCAATACAAGTATGTTCACATCCTGCCCTGTGTTTATAGCGTTACAGTCAGCTAACCTGCACTCAGCACGGACGTCAACTTCATCGCGTCTCAAGCGCTCGCCCGAAGCCAGAAGCAAGCGACAGAAGCTAACGACGAAAGCGAGCAAACCGAGGGTGCTGAGACAACGGATGCAATGGCAGCTTTAGAACGGCAGGCTCGGGCGCCTGTTGGCTTTGTTGCGGCCAGCAGTGGGCCTGAAGGTGCGACCAGGCAGGTTCCTGAGCAGCCCGCGGTGCCTGCAAATCCAGATGCACTTGATGTTGATCTAGATGAGGAGTGATAGTTGAAGCGATACCTCAGGTATCCTTTACTGCTATCTCAATTGCTTCCAATCCAAGTACCCAAGAGATGGGTTTGAAAGGGTCCTCTGATCTGCGTCAGCAATCGACTACCCTATCTTTGAACGTCATCCAGCCCATCGCCATCATGTGACCACGTTTCTCGGAATGCATAGCAATGGGTCCTGTATAGCCACTTCTGATACAAACACCCCTGCCGGCAAATCGGATAAGTGTACAACCCCGTTTACACCGCTGATGATGCGTATATACCGACTGTGCCTCCCTTAAGGTTGGAGGCTCGATATGCAGGTTGCTTCAGCGTGCCTTACCTGTTCGTTCGCCTCGGCTCGGCGCCAGCTTGGCATCCCGCTTTCGCGGCTGCTAAAGTATTGAGAGCCTCATCATAAACCTGCGACCTTTTGACATAATGAAACAATTGCTTATTCCCGTCTCTGTCGCGATGATATTGTCGATAAAAGCCAAGGAGATGCAGTATCTATACAATTCACCGGAGAGTGTGCTGAATTCCCATGCTACAGTTGACTCAGTCGGTCTAGGACTTGGATTGCGATCGCTGCAAACTCAATCAAGACTCAGAACAGCCACAATCCCCAAATCCTGACTATCGGACGTCCGGGGGCATGAGTTCTTGCAGACTTGATCAGCACCAAGATGATGTCAATACCATCGAACATCAGGGCCAAACAGCTATCCAAAGATCAGGCACGCTCGATATGCTGGAGAAAGGTGTTCATCATGTGACGCAAGACTCTTGGGTACAGTATGGCTTCAGCTACGCCACGTCCGTACAACAGGTCTTCTCTAAGTCGACAGGCAGCAAACCAGGCAGAAACCTTGCGTACACACTGCGTCAAGCCTTCTTCGTCGCCGCCGGTGGGCTTGCTGTAGAGACGAAGTCTTTCCACAAGGAACCGTACCTGACGGTCACGCCAACAGGTGCGGTGGAGCTTGCTAGACTTGGTCTCCTCACCCCAGTCCCGGAAGATGTAATCAATGATAAAACTAAGGCGGACCTCATCACAAAATTGGTGGTTTGTGTGCAAGCGGGATGGTTCATCGTTCAGTGTATCGCTAGGGTAGCTCAGCACTTACCGCTCTCGCTGCTGGAAATCCATGTCCTGACACACGTTTTCGTGGCCCTGTTGATGTATCTCTTTTGGTTTGCAAAGCCTTACGATGTCGCATCGCCAGTTGTTGTCACCGAGCCCAAGGTCATTGAGGCCGTAGCTCTCTTCACGCTGGCTCAGCGGAACGAGTGGGCCGATGGATTTCAGACGACCGAGAGATGTGTTCTGACAGATGGACTCCCGATTGCCAGCGACGAAAATAACGGGCATACACAATCTTCTGCTATTGAAAAGAAGAAGTTGATGAACGATGGGCCGATACTGCCGCACGACGAATATGTTGGAACAATTTCTGCTTTCAACGGAGAGCGAGACGATGCATACTGTCCATCAGACGTAGCAGAGCAAGCATCTAGGAATTACCAAGCAAATCCCGCCAACGGCATGGATGGTATATTAAAGAATACGACTCAGTCTCATGTGCGCCATCGAAACAGGTTAAGCTCTCCAACTACCTTACCAAGCAGCCATCATGGCCAAAGTCGTGGACTTGAGTTATCTGATGACACGCATCTATGTATTCAGCCTCAAGCAGCGCATCAGTCTTCAATCACTGATGCTCCTGACAACGGTTCACAGCTCGATGGACACTCGAGCTCCGGTCTTCCTACCTCTACCGACCGGCAAGGTCGCCCCGCAGACACCGCCCTTATGCTAGCCCAACTTGCCATACAGCGCCTCAAATCTCTCAACATGCATTTAACATACTTTGTGAACGATGAGACTGATATTAGGTTTCGCTCAACCTACGTCGTCCGCTCTATTCACGACTTTAATTCGAACCCCGGCTTCGACTTCTCTAGGACTGAGTACTCGAATATAGAAATCAAGTCTCAAGCTGACTATATACACGAACGCTGGTCGCTGGCCTTGCTCCTTTTTATGCCCTACGCCGCCTTCCATTTGAGCGCATGGAATGCCCATTTCCCAACCCCAGTCGAGCGTTGGCTGTGGCGTGGAGCTGGGTTACTTATGTTCGGGACACCAATCCTGGTGGAATGCCTTGCGAGAATCCCTGATTTAATAGATTGGGTGGATGATGCTAGGATACATGCGCCGAGATGGGTGAAGGTCGTCTGCAGTCCGGTTTTCTCATTCTTACGACGTGCAACCTTTGTATGTTATTTTTTTGGTGCTTCTGACCATGGAAGCGAGCAGACTGTACTTCTTCGTGGAAGCGTTTATAAGTCTGAGGGATCCGGCACCACGGACCTACGAGACCGTGAAGTGGATTCAATACTGGCCACACTTATAACGAAAGAAAGTCGACCTCAGCAGCCTAAACGCAAAGCAGATCGATTATATCCCCTGAAGAATGCACTACCCTACTACACCCTCCAGCCCTCTAGCTTTCAACCCCTCAGCCCACCAAAAACCCCGATCCCATTTCTCCCCAACGAACCCTCCCATCCCTCCCACCCATCATCCAGCAACAGCAGCAACCAATCCCCAAACCACCACCCCCACAAGCACCACCACCCAAAACATACACACACAAGTCCCAACAACCCTTACACTAACACACCGCACCTTCCACCCAACCCGCATCGCAGCGCCCACGGCACGCCAGACAAATCGCGTTAGGTGGAGGAGGCAGATGATGGCTAGGAGGATGAGGAGGATGAGGACGAGGGGATGCATGGCTGGGCGAGGCTAGCTCGGTGAGAGATTGGGGAGGGTTCTGGGGAGGGTTTGAGGGTGTATAAGGGATGGGGATTTCCAGGGATGGGGATTTTTGATGGTGGGTTAGGAGGTGTGGTTGATGAGGGTTTGGATGTCTGGTTGGTGGATGAGTGTTTGGGAGGGAATGGTTGGTGCGTGGGGTGTTTTATGGATGTTGGAGACAATGGGGGCTGTCTGATGTGGAGGCAATGGGGCCTGTCTACTGTCAAGACAATAGGGTTTGTCTAACGTCAAGCGTACCGGGATTATCTCCCACAATCGAAACCCCTTTGTTCGGGCTCTGACGCCTTCCCATCTCTCATACCCAGCTTGCAAAAGACAAAGAAAGACTCAAAAAATTCCTAGACCGCAGGAGGCTGTCTCGGCTCGAATACCGGTAGCGCCTTCGTGGCCGAGCGGTCACAGAGATGCCAGTCTGCCACCCAATCGACTTCTCTCGATTGACTCTACGCTGCTTCTACGGGGGTTGCTGACGGGAAGAGAAGCGGCGTGAGGCTAGGCTTGTGACACTGCTTCTTGGACGACTTCTTTGGTTTCATTTCGTTGTGGCGACAAGGTTGAGGGTCTGAGGGCTGGGATGGGCTGGGAGCTCGATTGGATTGGATTGGGATAGGTTTGGATGGGATTGGATTGGGATTGGATTGGATTGGAGCAGTGGTGTTCCTATCTAGCTGCTCATGTTCGCTTTGACACATAGTATGGAAGGGGTGGTGGAGCTGTTACGGTGCTACTGTTGTTGGGTGTAAGCTGTTTATGGTGGTGGGGCGATGTATTTCGATATTGTTGAGGTTTTTTGACTTATAGCATCTTTTTCGAGACTTGGGTATCTTTGTCGGTGGGGAAGGGAAGATGAGAAGGTGAGGAGATGGGAAGATTGAAAGATGAAAAGACGAGAAGACGAGAAGATGAAGAGACGAGGAGACGAGGAGGCGAGGAAACGAGATAGCGAGAACACCCATGACCTGCTGCCTTTTACTCTGCTCCTGCCTGCAGTGTCCATTCGACGCTATGCAAACCTAGAATGTGAGCTATGATACAGCAATCCCAGCTTTCCTACACCGCTTGCTCCTCACTTCTTTCCCTACCAGTCCCCTCTTGACTTGAAGCATTCCTTACTGGCAATGCACCGCCTCCTTGCCCTTCTGGCCCAGCAACGTCCTTCTTATCGGCTGCTGGCACCTGAACTTCTGGGAAGATCTCCCCGAACAGGTCTGGCAAGAACCGATCAACGCGCTTCCAGGTCTCTTCCCAAATCTCTGAAGGCTTTTCGTTTTCGGCTGGTGGTACGAGGTAGCCCCCGTCTGCCATGACGAGGAGGATGTTCTTTAGACTTTCGAGGACAGCTTCCTCCTGTTGCCTGTCTTAGCTTCGCGACACCTCGGTTGTTTTGTGAGGTTAGACTTACCAGACTATCGCCCTGCCCACTATTCATCAACCGATCCATGATCTCCAGGATCTTCAGCCACAGATCCAGCATGCCGTCCCACTCCGACAGCAGCACCAGATAATGCAGGAAAATCTTGCACAGCAGCGTCGCGGCCTGCACTCTCGTCTCGCCCATGCCCATCGGATCAGACTGGTAGATTTCAGGCTTCATCAGGCGGGAGATGAGAGGGAAGAGGACTTCCCCAAAGATGGCTGTCCAGCCTTGGTGGTCTGCGGAGGCGAGCTCGGGGCTGAGGAGCGAGCGCTGCAGGCAGGAGAAGGCTTGATGACGGATCTCGCGGCAGGGGTTGAGGCATTGGGTGCGCAGGGCTTGGAAGATGGGGGACCAGTAGGTTATCCACGCTGCTTGGGTTAGCGGATGGCTTTTCTGAGAGAGGGTCGTCGTCTACCTTCATTTCTTTCGAGGTGGGACTGTTCGATCAGGCTGGGTACGCGGTTCGTTAGTTGATAGATCATCGAGATGGCTTTGTAGCCGCGGTTTACGACTTCGCTTTCTCTGCACTGATTCAGCATTGGGCGTTAATGTAGCACAAGGTATCGCTTACCGTGGCTTGGCTGGCTTCGAGGGCTTCTGTTTTCGGCTGTTTCGATCACGCTTCTGTTCAACGACCGCTCCCACACTGGCCGCCGTCGCAAAACCGTTTAACAGGCCAACAGTCGATTCGTAGTTGTCCGCAGTCACGGCCGATGGTTGACCTGCAACAATGGTATCGGCCAGATCAAACACGCTGGCCGCCACTTCCGCATTGTCTCGCAGACTTTGCAACACAGACCAGAAGTCCGGGGTGTTAGTGATCTCACTTCTCAGCGGGCCTGGATTCTTCGTGCAAATAGCGAATCCTTTTAATACTGGACTTGCGGCTTTTTCCAAGATGGTCTGGTTAAAACTTGAAATGGTATGCAAGACCATTGGAGCACGGATGAAAGAGTGATCCTAGCGCACAATGTAAGCATGTGGAGCTTGAAGAATCATCGAGAGTTGCGGTACCTGACTGGCATTCAGTAGGTGCAAGAGATAGTACACCGCCCTGGTTAAAACGAGCGGGTGGACCTTGGCTGCGTTCCGCACGACGTTGAACAATGCGTCTGAAACTGGTTTGCCAACAGCGACGGTGGTCTCGGCATCCCGCATTGCTAGAATTGTAACAAGCTCGAGCACGAAGACATGGGCAGGATCGTACTTTGGTCCTTGATGCGCTCGATGACCGTTTGGTTTTGCGGGAGATGTAGGTGGTCTATCCGGTTTTACAACGATAACAACAGGCGACGACTGCTCGGGAAGCTGCTCGAGCAGAGCATTAACGAGATCATTCAAAGACTCGGACGGCATGGCTCTGCATCGGTTAGCTAAACAGGAGGATTTCACAGAGCACAAAACTCACAAAACGTCCGAGAATACCGCGCCCATAGCGCATGCATTTACGCAGTCCACAGTACAGATGGTACTCTCGAGCTCTTCTTCTGAGGGTTCGGGGGGCTCGTCAGTGGCATAGCTTGAAAGATAAGACGTCAATGACTGGAAAAGACCACTCTCATTCGAACGTTCTGCACGATCAATGACCTGAGAGGGTGTCTGAAGTGGTATGTGCGGTATGTCGAGAATATCGTGAGCCTGCGAAAACGTCGAGGGTATCAAGGAATTGACAAATAAGTTGAGCCATATGCGCACAATCTAATTGTCTATTGTCAGCTGTTGCTCATAGTGGCAACGTGGACTGCTTACATGTTTCCATCCAGTCTTAATCTTAGCTTCTTTGCCGGATATAACACCAAAGAGTACAACGGAAGCTAGCTGTGCCTTGAAATCTCTTCCGAACCTCACAGCCAGTTCACTGACCATTACACTTCTGTCGCCTGCCTGGACCTCCGTGTTGAGTGCGGTATTCGAGGGATCTAGCGATGCAAGAGTGGTTATGGAACTGAGGCAGAAGATGATATGGTCGAGGGCGTCCGTTAGGTTGTACTTAGCTGCAATCTGGGCACACTGATCAAAACCAGCAACGACCCTTGAAAACACAGCGTCGTCCGAAGCAGACATGAAGACATATGACAATGTTGCAACGATTGGTTTCCAAGTAGCACCGAACATATCCGCATCAAAGATGTTGGTATCGCACAACATCAATGGTCCAGCTGCACGAGCTTTAAGTAGCAATCCTTCCCATGCATAATCGAATGCCTGCTTGTTGTTGTGTTCCTCGGGTAATATGATTTCGTTGTCTTTGATGGAGTCGTATATGGCTTGAAGATATTCAGGCGCGAAGTCTTTGCCACCATTGACTCCACGAAGATTTTTCGCGAAATCGCTATTGGTCATACGCTTTTGATTCTTGAGCGTCGGGTTGTGTAGGTCGGTGTTAAGCATGATAATGGCGTACGTCAGGACGAAGACAGCGTCTTTTTCGAAAATCTCCTCTGGTGTGGAACTAGCACAATATTTCTCAGCGAAAACAGTCACGACTCGTTCGATCAATTGGGATTCTCCAGGTAGTCGAAAAGCGTATAGCAGATCTCGCAAGGCTTCATCTACTCTCTTATCATTGAAATCGAAAAGATCAATAAAGGATTTCAGTAACTGTTCGTTAGCTTTCTTGGACAAGAAGTCCCCAAGAACGCCTTTGCTTATTCGTGTGGTGCCTCGAAGAAATTTCGCCACAGAACGAGGATCGTCAGGATCTTCGATGACTCCTTGAGAAGTCAGGTAAGCAATACCAGCCGTGGGTTTTTCGTTGAATTTTGTGGCACCACGGATGATGATCTTTTTGAGATTTCGTTGTTCGCGCAGCTTTTGCGGGTCAGGATAACCTTCAGACTTTGGCTCATCGTCGAGGCGATCAGCAAGAGACTGAATATAACCTAGCAAGGAGTCAAGACATAAAGGTGGTACATTGGTAGTGCTCCAAGTTGCGGAGTCTGGAAAGGCGTTCCTGGACAACAACCCAACGAGGTCTTCACACAGATCAGCTCGATCAACCTCGCAGTCGTAGTTGATGTATAGCTCCACAAGAAAACTTGGTATTCGTGCAAGTGCTCCAATACTTTCCACCATTGCCTCCCTCGCATCTGGCTTCCTGGACCCTCCCTCCAGGCCGAGTTTTTGTCGGTCTTTGACTGGGACAGGTGTAGAGCGACCACTGCTAGGCTGCGAAGGGGGTGGTTTGACCAGCTTCGGAGTCTGTGGGACACCCTCATACAGAGCAGGATCAATCCCTGGCTCAGACGGAATCTCCACGCGAGGATGCAGGCATGCCACGAGGTAGGACAGGAACAATTCCTGTTGCAATTTGAGCACTCCTCGACAAGTGGCTAGGAGAGTGCCCGCAACTCGTAACGATTCGTTCAGAAGACCCACATGCTCTGAACGGACCAACTGGAATAGATGCCTACATAGATCATTCCTGGCCAGCGTTGCGAGACTTGGGTGCTTTGCAAGGGAAGGCCCAGCGACTTCTAGCGCTACGTCAATGATTCTTAGCGCCATCACTCTCATGGCATCTGCATGCTGCCGGTTGTTGGGTTGCAAGAGATCCACCAAGACTCGGAACAATTCGCGGATGGACGGTAAGGAGTACGGCTTGATGTCGAATTCTTCATCCTCGGCATCTGCCACGGATTCGTGGATCAGATCGACCGTGTTTGCACTCACAAGAGGTTTGACTGGCGCTTCAGTATCCCCTGGTTGATTGTCAATCGTCACCGAAGAGCGCGTACCAGTCATTTCCTTCTGTGGCCCGTCGGCGTGATCATTAATCACAGATGATAGCACCTTCTCTACGACCTTTTCAGGTGCAACGACATTCGTTCCGTCAATGGAAGGTTCCATCTTCAACAAATTCGCGCGGCCTTCGTCTCTTGTATCGAGCGCCTCAATATCCTCGCCGGCTTCGGCTTCCAGATATTTCAAACGCTCGAAGATCGTCTGGCACATAGTGACCATGGACATTTCTGCCGATCGTCTAAGCAGCTCTGATAGCCGAACCTGACAGCACATGCTCAGACCCGTTTCCATCATCCCGCATATGCTCTCGTCCCCTAGAAGATTTCCACCAGGCCCAGAGAGCATTCCTTCCATAAGCTTCAATATACGGAGAAGTACTGTCTCATCTGCTGCCGAATCGCTAGCCTCAAACCGACAGTGGGTGATGGCGGCGGAGAGCAGTTGCATTCCCAATGATAGCCGTGGAGATTCGGTCCCTATGAGCTTGTATGCAAAGAATTTGGTAATGGAGATCAGAGCAAGGGATGTTATAGGCGCAGACGTCGAGGACGACCGAATGACTTGTAGGAAGGGATGCAGAAGAGAAGGGGTGTCGAAAGTCCCGATATCTGAATTCTGTTAGACTAGAGCCTCTATATCTGTACCGAAGCTTTCAATACTGACTCGTGCATCCTCTCAAGTCATTTCTCAACCTGGCAAATGCAGACATGAGAGGGTTGTCTTGCATGCTCTTGCCTTTCTTCCCTCGAAGCCCCCATCGGCTAGCGAGACTGTCATCGGCCCCACTGACACCATTCGGTATATGCGTAGCCCGCTGTGATTTGCTGTGCGGGTTTAGGCTGGCACCAGGCTGCCTTAAAGGTCTGACTTCTCGTCTGCTTGATATGGTAGCTCCCCCTCCCAGGATGGCAGAGACCGAAGAATGAGCCCAGCGGGCATGTTTTCTCATGGCAGACGTGACCGTGATACATTCTGTCGTGATCAAGGCCACCGGGTCCACCGCTATAACTCCTGTGGCTTCTTGCGCCTCCTCATCGTCCATGTTGCGTCTAAGTCCGCCGGAATAGCTTGGACTGTATTACCAGCCAGGAGATGTTTGCTGCGTACCCATTATGAGATCCCCCCGGAGATCAAGCAGATTGCGCAAGGACTTTAAATGTCAATTCGCGCGCAACGTGGTAGCTGATTGGTAAGTAAGATGCTCTTCCGGAGTTACAAGATGTCCGCATCAAGCGAAGCACTAGGCGTCAAGAAGCCCTACAGCAGACACGAAAAGAAGTTTAATTCCTCACGTCACATAGCAATTTGATAAACCCACTCTTTGAAGGATTTGTTCAGAAACTTCATAAGGGTATCTTATGTTATGATACAATAGTGCTACCCTCCCCACCTCCCCAATATGGAGCAGACTTCATCCAAGTACTTTATATTTCCTTGAGACACTCCAAGATACGCCACGACATAATGCCCCATAATCTATCCACATTCGCGGGGCAAGTCAAGCACAGACCTTTTCCTGCCATGTGTTCAGTGTTCCATTGCTAAGAATGCTCAAGGTGTCTTCTCTTTGGCATCTTTTGTGTCCTTCGCCTTCCTAGGTTCAGAAGGCTCCCGATCCTCTTGCGATGCTTTAATATTCTTGGTATCCTTTGCTTGCTTCAAATCCTTTCTTTGTTTTGTCTCAGAACCATCCTTCGCTTGAGAAGCTGCCTTCAGCTCCTCGGCATCATCTAGTAGAGTGCCTTTCTTCTCTTCCTTATCCACGGATCTGCCTGATTCCTTCCCCTCTTTCGATGCTATGCTGTCTGAGCCCTTCTTCTCGTCCTTCGCCACTGTCACCTTGGCGGAGCCCTTCTCGGGTGCTTCAACAAGACTTTCTTCTTGTCGCTCTTTGGCCTCTTCATCCTTACGGGTAATACCCTCGATATCTGCTTTGTCCTTATCCCATTGCGCATTCGGAGCATCGAAGTCTTCCTTGATTTTGTTCATGCGCTCTGCACGCTCCTTCTCCTCCTTTTCGCGATTCTTTCGTTCCTGCTCCATCTCTTCCATGTGCCGTATGTCGTCAACACTTGGTTCGTAAAGATGCCAGACAGTGTAATGTGGCAGGCCAACTACAGTAAAGTCCATCCTCTTGGCCATCTGAGGCATTGGTGAGCTACGTTGAATTCATATTAGAGCAATCCGGACGTACCTTGCCGAAGCCTTCTGTTTCTGCATGTTTCTCGAAGCTGAAGGCCGGGAAGTGGACACCCGATCTGAAGACCGCCGCTTTCGCAAGAATACTGACGCCACCTACACCGTCAATTTCCATCTCCATGTCGGGATCGCCATAAGGGTCTCGCAGATAGGCAAGATGCGGGCGCCAAGTTGCATATTCCGCGTAACCCTCCACAATGACAGCGTCTTCATCCAGTGTATCTGCCAGCGCTAATGCGGTTTCTGATTCTTGCCACGAATTAAGATCATATGGCTGCTCGCCACCAAGCCAATCTGGTAAAGGCCGCCAGACATCTGATGGCATTGTCAGCACGGCAAGAAAGTCGCACAGTCATGGAACTTACTCGGCACTATGACGTCTTTGTTGTGTCTCATCAAGTCTTCCAAAATTGTGAAGGGCGCAGTTTCAACATCAACGTCTCGCCAATAGACCCAGCTATGAGTTGGCCGTAACGCTGCGCTGAGGAGCCAGTTTCTGGCCTGGGCCATCAGTTTTCGTCGACTTGCTTGGGCCGCAAAGCCATGACGGCTTTCAACATCTTGGTTGACCTTTTGTCCAAAGTCTTTCTCCAGTATTGAGATCTCGCCATACGGTTGTTTTGGATCTGGGTCGTTCTGCAAGTCCGTGAGTAGACTGGAAAGAAGATTGAGAGTATTGTCTTTGGAGTCCGAGACTAGAAAGGCGAGATCGATGAGATGATGAGGGTAGGTGAAGTTTCGTAGATGGGCGAAAAACATAGGCAAATGTGACTGGGCGTCTCGCAGAGGCGCGCACAAGAGGACCCTTTCTTCCCTTTCCCATCCTCTCGCTGTTCCCCCTACATCTGAGAGATCGTAGTATCTAACGGTCTCAAGCTGGAGATCCTCAGCCTGTGATATGATGCCAAGTGAAAAGGCCGTGAGTAAAGCGGATCGTAAGGAAGGGAAGAAAAGAACACTGAGGAAGATGGAGGCGCTTCCCAGGATGATGAGGCGGATGAGGAGCTGTCGTCTTCTTCGAGTCACCTGCGAACTTGGCTGGAATCTAGGAATCGATGTCAGCGAAAGCGGCTCCAACGTCGTCTAAGCTAATGTGACCCACCTATGAGGTGATATCGAAATGTTGCCGCCCTTTCTTGTCGGATAGGCCCCTTGCCCATGGATGTAGGCATTGTGCCTGTTCATCCTTTCACCGCACCACTTCTCAATCCTGGGATTTACCCCGCGCTTCGAAGCATGTCAAGCTTGTCGTCATATAGAGTCTGCGTCGATAACAATTGAGCGTTGAGTAATCGAAGTACTCGGTTCCGGAGGCTGTCGGATTTCTGGGGGCTTGTTTGCTAGCTTGGAGCTCGCGACCAGAGCTGGATGTCAGGACTCTGCCTCCTTCCAGGATGTCGTTGTCTCGCAGCACCTTGCGCACGTAGTACGTCGATGGCCGCGCGGGTGTCTTTTTGGTGGCTGTTCTCAAATCCAAGAAAACCATCAAGGTGATCCGTGTTCTCGGCGTTCGCTCACCGGGGCTACCCCTGCAGTCTTGGCGCTTGGCGTCTCGTTCGACGCAAACTTGCCATGCGCGGTTTCTTGATCTTGATCTGTTGATACTTGACTTGCTAGACGTCGATCGTCGAGACGCGCATCTCCTTGACTGCTCTGAGGTCTACGCATAGAGTCTGTAAAATTTCGCGAACCACAAGAGGTCGAGTGAGAGATAAAGTTGCAATGGCGCCGATGAAGTAATACTGCTCTACTTGAGCAAGTACCTTCATTTACATTCAAGATTTTGAAGGAGCTACGTAAGGCAAATTTGGAAGCGCAGCTCCAAGATGGGCAGGATAATTTTGGATTTCAGGATCCGACGCAAACATGACATGGCAGAGGGGAGTGCGAGATGGGGAAGGACACCTTTCCTTTGGTACATACGCTTTGGAATGTGTATCTTGCACCTTGGGTGTCGAATATGTGATTTAACATGATCGTTAGCACTTGCATTGCATGATCGACCATCCCCTGACCGAATCAACGAGTACTCTACTTCACACACAAAACAGATTTCAAAGCCTTCGGGGTGAATTCTCTAAACTACCTTATTTAGCACTCCTTTACCAATGGGGCCGGAGGTCAATAAGCAACGAATGGGTCCATCGGCATCCAATACCAGGGGATGACGAGTTCGGAGTTTGCAGAGCTTAAATTGTGACCTTAACGACATCTCCACCTCCAGCAAACGTCTTTGAAAATTTTGCCCTTCTGTCCTGATAGCGTGACCTTGTTCAACGGCTTCTTCTCCAATGTTCTGTAGCTTGTCTAATTTGACATCACGGATCAATCGGGCCTAACAAGTCGGCGCATCGTCGTTGATCAGTTCGAGTTCGACCTGCGTGTCTATCGCAGCATGTCAGTGCTAGACCCTTCTGTAAACATGCTCATTCCTCCATGAACTACATCAGGTGCTCAGAAAAGCCGTGATAATCAAGTTCCCTATACCGGCTCCACATCTCAAAGGCTCAACACGATCCAAGAAGATGGAGAGCTCGAAAATCAGCATGACATTCAACTCTGACCGGTCGAGACCGAGCTAGAGGAACAACTCCACAACCGATCATCCCGGCTCTAACGAGCCAGTCCGGTGCGGAAGGGTGACTTGGCGAGGGACACTTCAGGGAATGGATTGACTTCTTTCATCTTCGCACAAAGGGAAAAGGAATCACACTCACAGATACCCTTGTGCAAATCTCGACACTTCCAAAGTCCCTGTGCGCTTGAGGATTAGCGGACAATAGCTGTGGATATGACTGCCATGTGGAAAGTTTTGGACGGCTCGCTTGCTTTGGATCAGGAAATTGGTAAGTTTGGTAGGTTGAGTATCAACACGGTAGTTCAGTAGCAGAACTGAAATGAAACCATTCATCATTCAAAAGTATCAAGCGATCCGGAAATAGGACACGGAAAGAAATGCTCATGGACTTACACTTATTGACACTACAGAATCCGAGTCCGTACCACTAAAGAAGATGCAATTATTAGTATTGCCATAGGACGCACTTCAACACGCGCGTTCTTCCAAAAGGTAGAGGTCTCGAGGGACTCAGATGGTAGTGCATGTAGTTCGAAGGCTCACAGAGAATCGCCGGAACTTCAAAGATATTTTCTTCCTTGTGGGTAACGAAGCATAGGGAAAGACCATGGAAAGCTGAGTGACTTACACATAGGTGGTCAAGGAGTCAAGGCGGGAGGTCGCAAACCGCAGCAAATGCCATTGTCACAAGAGAAGACGCTTAGATGCCTGTGTTGAATTGTGAGTAGAGAAGAAGATAGACGAGAAAAATCCGAGCAATCGAAGAAAACGTTTGGCGACGCCAAGAACCCTAGGGTCCTGTGTTAACCCCGAGTATCTCCGGTTCACCCAATTTAAATTTGTCAGGCGCACTTGAGCTGTGCTTGACAACGGCTTCATTTTTCCCCCTTTACAAAACATACTGTATGGCAGATAGGAGACGCGTCAACGGGCCCCCTGGAGGTACCGCACCGCCAAACTTCAACCTCTCGGTCGAGCAACTCCAAGCTCAAACACCTAAACGAATAAGAAAAACGAATGAGATCCGGAAAATATGTAAGCTCCCCAGATTCACGAGAATGACTGACCACTAACAAGCAGTACACTATTAGTTCTCAAGACTGGGCTTACACCTTCTGCCTCCGGATCGGCATATCTTGAGTTTGCGCCTCCCTCAGCCGGCGCCGCAAGCGCAAATTCTCTTACCAAGCCATCTTCAGCTCTGAAGCTGTCATGCACGGCACATGGCCCACGACCACTTCCAAGATCGGCCCCTTTTACATCACAGCTACTCCTCTCCACGAATGTCAACTTCGCGCCTTTTGCCTCTCGCCAACGACGAGGCTATGTCCGCGACGCCAGCGAGCGAGACCTGGCGGTACATCTCGAAACGGCTTTACGAGGTATTATCATCAGTGAGCGGTGGCCGAAAAGTGGGCTTGATATTGTAGTCATTGTGCTTGAGGGAGACGAAGACAATTATATTAACAAAGAGCTGATGAGCAGCATAGAGGAATGCAGGCGAAGTGAAGGTTGGGGTACGATGTCAATTCTCTCTGGCTGTATTACTGTCGCTTCGGCAGCGATCGCTGATGCTGGTATTGATTGTATCGACCTCGTGACAGGAGGTGTCGCGGCCATGGTCCGCCAGCCTACGACAGGCCTTGCGAGGCAGCAATCCAAGCATCGGACAACATCGACACGGCCAGAGAATTCGAGAATAATACTTCAGGATCCCTGTCCAGCAGAAGATGAGGAAATCCTTGCCACCTGTGTGGTAGGATACTTACCATCGCGGGATGAGATCACAGAGATGTGGGTAAAGGGTGATGTCGCAGATCCTTTCGACCATAACCAAAGAGACGGTACCAATCTAGATGCTCTCATAGATCAGGCCGTTGAAGCCGCTATGGCCACGAGACTGGTGCTGTTAGAAGCCGTCAAAGAGTCGACAGAAATCAAGATGCAGAAAAGCAAGCTGAACACATGAGCACACATTTCTAACCCAACAGCGGACATCTAATCCTCCTAGCTAGCACATGATGATGCTCCTAGAAACAATGAGAGCGTCTGGGCCAGCATTGGCTGGCTGCAGATCATCTGTAGTCATAGATGCATGCTCCCACTGTTTCTTCGGCTTCCGGCTTAAAGACTGCGTTTCCTGATAATCGTTGATACAAAACCTTGGGTCATACACGAATATGTTTGCAACGCGATAACCCAGGTTATGGAGACCTGACATCCTACAATGTGCTGGGGAACTAAGTCCAACCCATCTAAATAATTGAAACCGCAGCAGGACGTTACTAGGGGACAGCTTTCATCGCCTCTTGGCCCTACCAAAGCACCAAGCATGCCTTCCCGCATTGAACTTGCTGAGAGCCTTTGGCTGATGTACATATGCCTTCAGAACTCTGACTACAAAGCTGTAAGCTCCTTGACCAATTATCCTCTTTGGTCTAGGTGCCTGACAATTGCAGATCGACTTCAACGCGGTAGGCGAGATTACCAAGCTCAAAGCTCCAGCAGCTCGCATGCGCTTCACACGTCTTCGCCGCGCCATTGAAGACGGGACCCTTATAGATACCCACGGCAAGCAATTCCAGGGAAGTGCTGATAAAACCGCCGATACGCAAAAGAAGCGCAAGAAGCCTTCGGCTGAGGAAACAGACTGCGATGGAGATGACGAGGAAGCACTGACATCTCTGCCAAAGAAAAGGGTCGCTCGAATTCCTTCGTATGAAAGCAGAGTGGGCCATTGTGGTACAGCTGAACCAGTCGGATCCCAAGCCAACGCCTCTCGCCACGTTCCAGTGGTCTCGTCCAAGCTTAAACCATTACTTCTCAACCCACCAGGCGCAGCAAAAGCAGTCTTGGTCGATACTTTAGGAAGCCATTCGGGTCTTGAGGATCCGTATGCCAGCTCCGAATCCCGTTCTCAAGTCAAAGGACACATCTTCGAGAAAAGACCGTAGCATACTTCCGGAAAGCGTACTTTTGGTGAACGAGGAACAATCGATCGAGCGACGTGTGATAACCAGCCAGCGAATACTAGTGTTCCCTCACCTGTATATGGCCTAGGGAAGAGCAGAACTCGTCGGCAGATCAGCGGTTCCAAGACTCTGTTTCTCCCATGCTAGCTGTAAATAGTCTATTTGCATATTTGAGTTGACGAGAACTCCAGACCATTTCCTCAGAGACCTGCTGCAAAAAGGTTCTGGCGATGGTTTGTCTTTGGGCATTTTTTGTGCCCTTCAAATCCATCACGTCTTATCAGTAGGCCTATGTAGGGCATACGCTGAGTATGACAGCCTTTGCGACTGTGTGACAGAGTTGAATCATGAACCTGCCATCTACAGTAATGTGGCTTTTTTGCCTTGATCTCAAGCGTGCTTTCGCTACCTGCTTTACGAAGGAAATACGCAGCATTATTGTATGCAGATATGCACCCCCCATACCTTAATCATATTGCACACGTCGATCATGGAGCCGAGGTCACGTGCCAAAATACTCCAGGATCAGCTTCGCGGCTGAGGTTTGGATACAAAAACTAAATCATCCATAATTATGATATTCGGTTCTCAATGATTGTATTTCAAGGTCCCCAAAACTGCGCCGCGAAAAGCGAATATGCCCCGCTGACTACAAGAACGTGGGAGATGAGCCAACAGACATGCCAACCGGAACGTCAGATCATGGTTCTAAGGATGAGCAGGTCGTTGGCCCAACGCCATTACATGCCTCCCTACAGATGAGCTCTGATGACTCGGACAGCTGGGAAGAGTCTGACTCTGATGGAGCTAAGCCAAAGGGTTGGCAAGAATCTATTCGACTTCGGAACATTGCAACAACCTTGGATGATGCCGAAGTACTGGATAGTGATGATGAGTCCAAAAAAGAAACATTCCATCTTCGCAATCGTCGGGGAAGCGACGCCACCGATCAGACATTCATGCTCTATACCCCAGATGAAGAGCAATCTGTCATTAGAAAATTTGACCGCCGCTTGGTCTTATTCGTAGCTTTACTCTATATGCTCAGTTTTCTGGATCGGTCTAGTATGCACAAGCCAGATCCCTTGGGACTCAATTGCTAACAATGGCTAGACATCGGGAACGCCAAAATTGCTGGTCTTTCCAGGGATTTGAGTCTTAGTTCAGACCAATTTGAATGGCTCTTGAGGGCTTTCTACATCACCTATATCACTTTCGAATGGATGACCCTACTATATCGAGTCTTTCCGCCGCACATCTACATCGCAGCATGTGTGGCGGCTTGGGGCCTGATAGCGTCTCTGCAAGCTGTGGCTTCATCGTTCGCATTTCTCTTTGTGTTAAGGATGCTTCTTGGTATCAGCGAGGCTGCATTTGGGCCTGGAGTCCCTTTCTATCTTTCCTTCTTCTACAAACGAGACGAGCTAGCTTTAAGAACGGGTCTCTTCATCTCCGCTGCTCCATTAGCAATTTCCTTCGCAGCAAGCCTAGCCTGGGTCATCACAAAGCTGTCAGAGCACATCGCCATTGCACCATGGCGCATGCTGTTCTTGGTCGAGGGATTCCCGAGCGTCGTCGTTGCCGTCTTTGCGTGGTACTACATACCCGATAGCCCTGGGACGGCTGTGTATTTGAACCAGCACGAAAGACGTGTTGCAAGGTTGAGGCTGCGAAAAGAGAAAGATCCTGCGGAGACGGCGAGCGTCAAGAAACGCTTGGAATGGAAAGAGATCTGGGCAACGCTCGTGGATCCAAAGAGTTACATGACAGCGGTACGTCAGTCGATCTTGCCGCAGGTGAAAGGGCTCATGAAACGATTAGGCGATGTTCTTCTGTTGCAATGTAGCATTCAGCTCTTTGCCCGTCTTCCTGCCGACCATCATTGAAGAGTAAGATTTATCTCTACCTTCTTTCCTAAACCATACAAAAGACTAATAGTGTATCAGGATGGGTCATTCCCCCGCAGCTTCTCAAGCATTAGCCGCACCTGTAAGTCCCATGTCATATCTCCTTCGTCTTTACTGAACCAGACATGCGTTTTAAGATGTGCTTTCTAAGATGTGCTTGTTAAGATCTTCCCTACGAGCAAAGTAGTCTCGTTCCCATCCCTCTGTCATCCCAGAAGAAAGCTAATCCACCCTCTCCCAAGCCATACCTGATCGCCTTCATAGTCGTCCTCCTGACAAGCTACTTCTCGGACCGTCTCCGCAACCGCAGCCTCTTCGTCACCTTCCACGCCCTCCTCGCAACTCTCGGCTACGCCACCATGGCCATCGCCGGCTCCCGTGGCGAGAGCGCCAGCGTCTGGTGGCGCTATGCCGGGGTTTATCCCGCGGCCAGCGGCTTCTTCTCCGCCATCACCATCATCATCACCTGGACCATCAACAACCAGGACTCGGATTCGAAGAAAGGCACAGGGGTCGCGATGCTCAATATCATCGGGCAATTGGGCCCCCTTATTGGTACCCATCTGTATCCGGAGAGTGATGGGCCGTATTATGTTAAGGGGATGGCGGTGTGCGCGGTGTTTATGGCGGCGGTGGCGGTGCTGAGTCTGGGCTTGAGGTTTATTCTGGTTGGTAAGAATAGGGGAACAGTGGCGGAGTATGCACCTGTGGGGGATGAGGATGGGGGCTTGGGGTGGGTGGAGCGAAAGAGCCGAGAGGGAAGGTTTATATTCATGCTCTGAATTTCAATACATATTCATTATTGGTGTTGGATATCATAGATTTGACGTTCATGCTGCGTGTATATCGTTGAATCTGGATATTATGATTTCGACGGCTATGCTGTATGTTTATCGTTGCCCGCTCCATGAAAATGCTTCGAAGTATGTCTTGTTCGTCTAGATCCCAGCTTCCTCCATGAGTCTCCTGACAACATTCTTTAACGCCGTACAAGCAGGACTATCCGGGAAGTTATCGAAGAAACTCTCTCCATAGTCGCAAGCCATGCCAATTCTTGGATCAAGAGGCACAGCTCCCAAGAAAGGAATCCCAGTCTCCTTCGCCAATCTTCTCGCCCCACCCGTTGTAGCCTTAAAGATCTGTGTTCTATGGGTGCAATTCGGACACACGAACCCAGACATGTTCTCCACAATACCAAGAACTCTGATGCCCGCTTTCCGGCAGAAATCAATTTCCTTCCTCACATCCAACAGACTGACTTCTTGCGGCGTCGTCACCACTATTGCCCCATCAACACCTGACTCCTTCAGGAAGGAGCTCACACTCAGATGCTCATCGCTTGTTCCAGGCGGCGTATCCACGATTAAGTAATCGAGCTCCCCCCACTCGACATCTTTCAAGAACTGCTTGATCAACCCATTCTTCTTTGGCCCTCTCCAGATCACGGCATCATCCCTATTAGGCAGCATGAACTGCACACTCATAACCCCCAGATTATCCGCCACCCACACCGGACTCCAGCCCGCATTGCTGACATGTATCGTCTCGGCCTCGACTCCCATCATCTTCGGTATGCTCGGCCCGCAGATATCGGTATCCATGATGCCCACCATATTGTCCTCGTTTGAAGCAAAGGCGTGAGCGAGCATAGCTGTGAATGTGGATTTTCCGACGCCGCCTTTCCCGCTGAGGACGAGTATCTTGTGTTTGATACCTGCGAGACGGGCGGTTATGAGGGGTAGGTCGGGGTCAGGGCCCTTGGGCGTGGTGGCGCATATTGACTGATTTGGACAGCCGGCGCAGGCGTCGCCTTTGCCGGCGAGTTGCGATTCGGGTCCAGGACAGTGTTCTGAGGAGTCTGTCAGGTACTGGATGAGCTGTAGGGGAGGATTCGAGACGCACCTGGCTCCGGCGCAACGAGGTTGGGTGTGTTCTTCAGTGGAGCCGAGAGGTCGACCTGTATACATGTAGGCTCTTCCAGCGAAGGCGCCATATTGGTGACGACCGACAGGCCGACAGGGGAAGATTCAAGTGTCAGTCAAGCGTCAGTATAGTATCGAGATGCATCTTCTCCGGTAGGCAAGTGATAAGAAGGTAGTGGAGCGGGCGTAAGTGGCGCGATAGGTTTGTACGTGGGGCTTGCCTTTCTAAGGTGCCACATTTGCATGTGGCGTCCAGAACGCCGTCAAGCCTTCAATACATTCTTGACACTTTACCGCGTAACGGCTCGAGCACTAAGAGTTCCGATATATTGACACTACGCTATGGTTGCAGGTTGACACTTGACAGTCTTGCCATGGCTGGCCATGTATTGGCCAAGAACACCATGGCGTCACTGGGTGCTTCCGAGGAGAACACCACCCCCACGCGTTCAGCGAACTATGTCAATCCATTATAAAACTAATACCTCCAAAATTGTGCCTGCAGAGCAATTCAATTCGTTCAAACACCGCACGGACTGCCCCGCCCGACATTGGCTTGGGACCGTCAACGCTTGAAAGTTCCTGACCTCCGCCTATCCTGACTGAAATCTCACAGTCTTCGGCCTGGGAACAGAGTCCAGTGAGGCTTCTGTTGGAAATACCAGAACAGTATCTGTCGTTGTTCTTGAACATCGCCGTCAAGCTGGCGTCACTCGGCTCCCAGTCTCCGAATTACGAGCAGCAATCGTGCAATTATGGCTTTAGAGGGGGGAGGTGTACGAAACAGAAAACCGTCGGAGCTACCTCCGTGTGTTGAGGTAGCAGACGATACCTCACAAGCCGATCATGTATCAAATGGCAAGAAGACAATTGGAAGGACACCAGATGGCACTGGTAAATCTGCATGGGACTACTATCGACGAACGGCACACTCGCTGATTCGCATGCGTAGTCTTCACTGTACCACAAACTCATGATATGGTCTCCCAGCTGCTCTCTCCCAGCCAACCCAAGAATCTCTCCGATCTGGTCGTCCTGGCTGTCCTAGGGATCCACATAATGAGTCTCTACCTACTACCACCTCCGCTTCGCAGCTCAGTCTTTGCTGTCGTCTTCCTCTTCTGGCGAGCCTGCTACAACATTGGCATTGGGTATCTACTTCACATCCAATCGAAACATATACGTTTGGTCCGATGGGCAAAGAAGACGAGAATCTTCGAAAACCCCACGGAAGGCAAGAACAAGAATGTTTGGCTGTACAACACCATGAAACGGGAACTCGAGACAAAGATACCGCACGATTACAATTTTGAGGACGCCCCTGTTGAATACAATACATGGCTGGTCTTTCGCAGAGTTGTCGACCTGATCCTCATGTGTGATTTCGTTTCATACTGCTTGTTCGCCATTGCCTCCGGTTCCAGGCCCGTGAATGAGAGCATGATGCTGACCGCTGCTCGGTGGCTCGTGGGTCTTGGGCTATTCGGCTTCAATCTCTGGGTCAAGCTTGATGCCCATCGCGTTGTAAAGGATTTTGCTTGGTACTGGGGAGACTTCTTCTATCTCATTGACCAAGAGCTTACATTTGATGGTGTCTTCGAAATGGCTCCCCACCCCATGTATTCAGTGGGTTACGCTGGCTACTATGGTATGTCATTGATGGCAGCAAGCTACAAAGTCCTGTTCGTCTCCATCATTGCACATGCTGCTCAGTTTGCTTTCTTAATCTGGGTCGAGAATCCGCACATTGAGAAGACTTACAATCCGCCACCAACAAGAAAGCAAATGCAGGAGTCTGAAAGTGATTACCCGGAGTCCGACGATTCTCATGAAAACCCCGAGAACTTCGCCTGTGGACCGACTCCACTGGCTTCGACGACTCAGCCATCCCCGGTACACCCCCTGGTTGGCCTGAGAAACATCGACCTACACCGAGTAACCGATACCTCCGTCATTCTCCTGCAGCTGTACATATATGCTTTCATGTTTCTCACTCCTTCAACTCCTTTATTCAAAACATTGTTTGTTCTTAACGCGGTTGCATGGCGTTGTTGGTATTCATTAGGCGTTGGCTTCGTCCTCAATCGTCAATCGAAGAAGAAAAGATGGACTCGTCACTTTCTCAAGTTTGGCGAAAGCACCGAAGAAGCATGGCGGCAATGGAAAGGAATGTACTACATGAGCACGGTTATGTGCTACACAAGCTTCGCTGCCGCGTCTTGGAAGATGTACTCAGCGCCCGCAGACTGGAGCTCGGGGCTTGTGCTATTCAAGCATGTTACTGGAGCTAGTCTGATAGCTTTGCAGATGTGGACTGCCATGAGCATCTATCAATCATTGGGCGAGTTTGGCTGGTTCTTTGGCGACTTCTTCTTCGATCACTCGCCCAAGTTGACTTACAGTGGGATATACCGCTTTCTAAACAATCCAGAGAGGGTCATTGGCTTGGCGGGAGTATGGGGCGCTGCACTAATCACGAGCAGCGGAACTATCACTGCTTTGGCATTCATGAGCCATGCGCTTGCGCTACTTTTCATCCAGTTCGTTGAGCGTCCTCATATGCAGAAGCTCTATGGGCAAAGCTTGAGACAGGAATCCGGTGTCTCGAAGAACTTCCGCCGATCGCTCCCACAACCTCTTTGCCAATTGCGAGGTAACGTTGACAAGGTCCTAACCGAGACACTAGATTCACTCGAGGACTATGTCGATGCCGCGCGGCCAAAAATCGCCGCCGGCATGAGCGTGTTCGTAAAAGACTCCACCGCGCTGTTCAAACATCCCGCCCGTATCAGCATTACAAGGCTCGCTCCAGACCTCGCGGGCTATGATCCGAAGGATTACTCCCTCGAGATTCTGAACGCTTCGTCAGCCGCATCCTCGCACCAAACGAGCGAATTCAGAACCCTTGTTTTTGACTACGGCGCCCCTATCAAGATCCGCTGGACAGCACCACTCAACCACAGCAAGAATGACTGGGTCGGCCTGTACATGGTCGCTGATAACGCATCCCGTGAGATCACCAGGATCAGCTCCCAAGGTCGCTGGGTTGCCACCAACAAAGATCAGTACGACTCTATCATCTCCGACAAAGGCATTCTCGTCAGCAACGTCCGCGTCTCAGGGACGAAGCGCAAAGACGGGGAATCCAAGGATTTCTTGTCTGGTGAGATGGAGTTCAGTGACAGCAAGCTTTGGTGGACGACCGGTGTCTTTGAGTTTCGATACCATCACCATGGAAAGCACAACGTCATGGCCATCTCGCTTCCATTCGAGGTCCGTATTGATAAATTCGATGAGGATGATGTTGAGGTGGATGAGAATGGGCTGGTGAGGGCCGCGGTACAGAAGGCGGTGCTACGGCTCGTGAGGGATTGCTTTGATCGAGATCCGGATATTGCCCCGAAGTGCGTACTTCCGTCGTTGATATAGTGGATTTGGAAGCTGATACATCAAATAGTACTGTCGACGACGCATTCGGCGGCTTGATCGAACGGGAGGGCAAATACGCCAAACGCGTGGTCTACGCTGTTCACCGAATGTAAGCGCTTCTTCATCCCCTTCACTCTCACATCCTCCCCTTTGTTCGAAAGAGCATTACAGGCTTAGCGGATGACAGGTTCGGCATCGAGTTCGCTCCGGAAGTCGTGCAAGCGGACGGTAATGTACGCAACATAGCATGGCGAATATGCAACGCCAAAAAAGTTTTAGTAAGATCCACCTCATACCACGCCCTCTAATCAAGGACATATACATAGACTGACGCCGAGGCCAGGCGCCCTATATGTCACTTTCTGAAGGGAAGAATACCCCGTCGCAGCCGAAGTATTGAGGCCAAAAGTGGGTTGAATAAGGCGTAGGATGCGGGTGTACTTATGATGAGATCAACGACGTATATATTCATGAATTCTGTGCGGTCTATGTCAGCTGTGCTGCTTGCGAAGTTCCGCACAATGGTAATGCTCGGATGAGGTGCACTTTCAGGGCTTCATGAAATGGTTCTCGACTGATGGGATCAAAGACTTAACGGCTTGCCGTTTTAGCTGAGGGGTTTTCCTGGCTGTCGAGCCTACTACCATGACGTCAAAACGTTCTTCGATGATGGTTTTGATAATGCTATCTTACACTATCCTCTACCAGCGTTTTGATTGATTGATTGATTAATTATTTTATTAAGTACTTAAGTCTTTCCTATTTAGGAATGCTATGCAACTAGTAACAATTAATCAATTAAACCTCTTGCGAAGTCTAATCAATTATTTATCTACGTCTTCTATATACGCTTTCTAGATAAAATAATTTCTTTAAACATAATTATCTTAGTTCTTGTTTCGTACTTTATGTTGCTAAGTAAGTTTTCGATTCAATGCATTTTATTTCGAATGTTCTAGTAGTTCTTTGCAATTAAGACTCGAAATTGATTAATAAACTCAATTTCTTTTATAAATATAATTGTCTTTTTTAGATTATAAGAATTAATAAGTATAGCTTTTAGATTAAGCTTCTCTTAAGTCTTTTTTTTCTTTTTCTTCTTTTATAGATTTCGTCTAAGATCGACGTACTTTTTGTATATAAACAAAATGTGTTCGATTGTTTGCGATGCTTGTTTGTATTAACAACATTTTGTTTCGATATTAAGTACTCTTTGTCAAAATAGAAAGAGATAAAGTTTTATTTTATTTGTTTTTATTTGTATTGCGAATGCGCTAAGATTCTTGATTAAATTGTTATAAAGCTTTAATATTGACTTTTTTAAATTTAATTACAAAGTATATAGTTCTTTGCTAATTTTATCTTTGTTTTATAGAATAATCTATTGTTGTTAAACTTTTCTTGTTAGCGTTATTTTCTTTGCACTTCTAAGATAGTAAGCTAGCTTCGCAAGCTTTGTCGTTTGATTTATATTATATTTTACTAGTTTAATTTGTTTATTCTTCTTTTGTCTTTATCTTGTTGCTTGCTTAATGACAACGTCTATTATTTTGTTGCTTTTAATATTTATGTGCGTCGATACTTAGTATAACTTAATCTTTATTTTTTTTTTGCGAAGAATGTCGATAAATTTAATTATGCTTTTGACTAGATATTGATTTAAGTTGTTGTCTAGATTCTTAATTGCTCTAATTGTCGCTTAATTGTCTATATATATAATTACGTAAATCTTGTCTTGTTTAAATATATGTGCTAGTATTAAGATCAAAATAATTTTATATAGTTTTATTAAGTACACGATAAATTTCGTGTTTAATTCTAGATAAATTTTAATTATTCTATATAGCAAAACGATTATTGTTTTTATCTTTTTGTTAATCTTGTTTTTGTCGATATATACTATTAGAGTATTTGTCTCTTTTAGTAGCTTCTTGTGCGCTTCTTTTGTTATTTTCTTGCTTGAACTAATAACGATAATTGATAAAATTTATTATAACGACGCTACAAATAATATAATAATCTCTAGATTATTAATGCTAGTATTTGTCTTTTTTTTAATCTCTTTGTTAGCTTCTTTAGCGAACTTATAATTCGACTCTTCTTTTTAGATTCGTTTCTTACTATAATATTGTATATTAAATTTAATAGTTATTCTAAGCATCGTTAAATTCATTATTCGATTCAAATATATATGCGTTAATAAGAAGTATGTCTTGATTTGTAAGATCGAACATAAGATAACTTTATAAACTTTAATAATAATTTTTTATACTTTATATTAAACGTTTAATAAATTGTTGACAACGCTCTTTAAGTAATTCTTTTTCTTGTAGAATATATATTATATCGAGCAATCGTAAGTAAGTTAAGACAAAAATATCGCATGCATTATTTGTTTTATTTTAATTAATCTAGTTTTTTATATTAATTTTTTGAGACTTGCTAGAATCTTTATAGTTTTAAGTGTCTTTACTTTGTTGTTGTTAATTTGAGCTTTTCAATTAAGTTTGTTGTCTAGTATAATCTCTAAATATTTGATTGTTTTCTTTCGTACTACTATCGTGTTTCTATTAATAATTATTGTATTATTAATGTTTTATCTCTTTCTCGTAACATAATAAAGTTAATATTTGCTAAAAAAGAACTTAATCTTGTACGTGCGAGTTTATTTCTTGCATACGTTCTTATATATTTCGATTAATTGTTCGCAATTGACTTTAACATTGTTTTCTTTAATTAGTAAAACTACGTTGTCTACAAAGTCGCAAATTACAATATTTTTATTATATAACTTCTCTAGCAACAAAGCGTTGTAAAAGAGAAAAAGAATTAATAACAATAATAATTCTTGCAATATACTTATTGTAATATCTAGATTAATCGTTAATTTAATTTCCGATTTTAACTTTTAAAATTAAATCGAATTAACAATTCAACTTTAGAAATCGAATCGAAAATTGATTCGATTTTAATTATTTTAAAATCGAATCAAATTAAATCGAATTAATTTTTAATTTAAAAATTAAAATCGAATCGAATCGTTAAAAAATTAAAAATTACGTTATTATGTTAAGAATTATTATTTTTAAATTTATGTTATTATAACTTTGAAATTTTGACCAAAGTATAATTTAATATACTTCGAAATTATAATTAAACTTATTTATATTATTACATAATAATTTTCTTAAATTGATTATTGCTTGCGTTATTATTTTGTATTATTTTTTTATTTTAAAGAGTTTCTTTTAATATTTTTGAGTTTACAATTACACTTTATTTTATAATAATTTATTTAACTTAATTATTACTTTCATTATTATTTTGCATTACTTTTTTATTTTGAAGACATTGTTTTTATTATTTTTATTTATAACATATTTAATTTTTTAAAAGCTTTAAATCAAATTTATTATTTTTAATTAAAAGTAATTTTCGCGAATTTATTTTGCGCAATTTGTTATTTAGTAATTTATGTTTTAATTAATTTGCGAATCAATTTAATTAAAATTTTCTTAATTTTATTTTTAACAATAGAAAAAGAATTTTTTACGAAACATTAAACAAAATTAGAAACAATTTTTCTTG